>OJKA01000001.1_pt1 | contig 740614 bp, 640 predicted proteins | sample 1596451 | NCBI WGS metagenome assembly OJKA01 (sample SAMEA4350155, study PRJEB24818) | metagenome | biome: human; feature: gut; material: faeces | place: Denmark | collected 2013-09 | reverse complement strand
CAGTACTACGTCTTTGTCGATAGCAACAACAACACCACGAACGATGGAACCCGGACGGGTTTCGATTTCTTTTAAGGATTCTTCAAACAGTTGAGCAAAAGATTCAGTCATGTTTAATCTTCAGGTTTCATATTTAACGTCCACCTGGCTCCATGCCGGATGGGGTTGTTTAACATACCCGCTGTCAATCCATTGCAACGGGGGTACTGCAAATTCGGTCGCACTTAAGCGAGAGCCAGTTTTTGGCGCGCGTATTGTAACGCTTTTTCAATCACTTGCTCAATGCTTAATCGGGTTGAATCCAAAACTAAAGCATCAGCAGCAGGAACCAGCGGCGCTACAGCACGGTTACGATCGCGATAATCGCGTTCTTCGATCTCGGCCAAAAGGCGTTCAAAGTTAACACTAAAGCCCTTCTCCTGCAACTGTAGCATACGTCTATGCGCACGTTCTTGCGAGGAGGCGTCCAGAAAAATTTTCACCGGCGCATCCGGGAACACCACGGTCCCCATATCACGTCCATCAGCAATCAGACCTGGGGTTTCGCGAAATGCGCGTTGACGACGTAAAAGCGCTTCACGCACGCGAGGAAACGCCGCGACCTGAGAGGCGGCATTCGCCACTTCCTGGGTACGGATTTCACCGCTGACATCCTCACCTTCAAGAATGACTTCAAGGTTGCCGTCTGTTGAGATAAAACGCACATCCAGGTGTGAGGCAAGTGGTACCAGAGCATCTTCAGAAGTGACATCAACATGGTGATGTAACGCTGCGAGCGCCAGTACGCGGTAGATCGCGCCTGAATCTAACAGATGCCACTGCAATGCTTCCGCCATTGCCTTGCACAAGGTGCCTTTTCCTGCACCGCTTGGGCCATCAATGGTAATAACCGGGGCAATTGCCGTCATCTTTTTCTCCTTAAACGGGCGTACATTAACGTGAACGCCGCGCATTATACGCGCCAACGCTAATGATCGTTAATACAGAGTGTAAAAACCCGATTAGTCTGTAACGATATGTGGAAGAATTGCGCAATTATAGCGGGCTGGCGAGAAACCAGCCCGGAAGATGGCACTGTTTTACTTTTTATCTGCTGCGATACGTTCACGCATATGCTGAGCGCGATCGTCAGATGCCGGATGAGAATCCATCAGTGATTTTGCATGGCCTGCGTCCATCGTGGCAAACTTATCAAACGCAGTCACTAACCCCTGACGGTCAATACCGCGTTTTTTCAGCAAATCATAGGAAAAGTCATCCGCATCCGATTCCTGGCTACGGGAGAAGGCTGAGTTAATCACACCTTCCGCCAGATCGCCCAACTGAGACTGGGAAAGCTGAGAAGCGACGCCGCTGGTCGCAGAAATAGCATCGCGCGCAGCAAGTGTGGCATACGCGGTCTGCATTGCTTTACGTGAGTGCCCTAAAGAAACATGGCCCAACTCATGACCCAGCACGCCTTCAATTTCATTGTCGGTCATCAGGTCCATCAAGCCCGAATAAACACGTACACATCCATTCGCCATTGCCCAGGCATTGATATCACTGGTCATATAAACTTTATAGTTGACCGGCGTTCCATCAATGTTATTACCCAACGCTTTCGCAATTTTATTCAGACGCTTAGTGTATTTGCTTTTTGCGCCTGCCAGCTGGTTTTCACTATCCATCTGCTTGCATGAGCTGTTAGAGAGGGATTTGACATCAGCGTCGGTAAGCGTCGCAGCTTTATAAGCTGCCATACCAGAACTGGCAACAAGGTCGCCATTTACGCCATTTTTACAACCTGCCAGCAACGTAGCGGAAACCGCCAACGCCAAAAAGAGTGATTTATTTTTCATGCTAATCTTCCGATGATATTTATAATAAAAACAAATAAATAAGTTAAATCACCCACAAGTTAGCATTAGTTGTAAGCGTAAAAACAGTGCGGTTACGGACACAGAAACGCCAGTCCGGGGACCGACGTTTCGTGAGGATCAGGCAGATGTACTAATACGCGCCAGCTGTTCGAAATAATCCGGGAAAGTTTTGGCGGTACATTTTGGATCAAGAATGGTCACAGGCGTGTCAGACAGCGCCACCAGCGAGAAACACATCGCCATGCGGTGATCGTTATAGGTCGCGATGTCCGCAAATTGCAATGTTGCAGGCGGGGTGATGCGGATAAAGTCATGCCCCTCTTCCACTTCCGCGCCCACTTTGCGTAACTCCGTCGCCATCGCGAACAGACGATCGGTCTCTTTGACGCGCCAGTTGTAGATATTACGTAATGTTGTGGTGCCTTTCGCAAACAGCGCCGCCGTTGCAATGGTCATCGCCGCATCAGGAATATGGTTCATATCCATATCCACTGCGTTCAACTCGCCGCGAGTACAGGCAATAAAATCGTCGCCCCATGTAATGGTAGCACCCATTTTTTCCAGTACATCGGCAAAACGAATATCACCCTGCATGCTGTTACGGCCAATCCCGGTAACTTTTACCGTACCGCCTTTAATGGCACCCGCCGCGAGGAAATAGGAAGCGGAAGAAGCATCGCCTTCAACCAGGTATGCACCCGGTGACTGGTACTGCTGCTGCCCCTTCACGACAAAGCGCTGGTAGTTTTGATTTTCAATTTCAACACCAAACGTTTTCATCAGGTTCAGTGTGATATCAATGTAAGGTTTGGATACCAGGTCACCTTTAATTGCAATCGTCGTATCCTGCGGCGCAAGCGGCGCAGTCATCAGCAGCGCAGTGAGGAACTGGCTGGAAACGCTACCGTCTACCTCAACCTGGCCACCGGTAAAGCCACCGCGCAGACGTAAAGGTGGATAGTTTTCCTGCTCCAGATAGTCAATTTTGGCTCCGCCCTGGCGCAGCGCATCAACCAGATGGCCTATCGGGCGCTCTTTCATGCGCGGTTCGCCCGTCAGCACGATGTCATTGCTGCCCAGACATAGCGCTGCGGCCAGCGGGCGCATTGCAGTTCCGGCATTACCAAGGAACAGTTCCACTGAGCCTTGCGCATGTAATGCACCACCATTGCCAATAATCTCGCAGCGGGTACGATCAGCAGAAAGGGTATAGCTAATCCCTAACACATTCAGAGCATTGAGCATATGGCGAACATCATCGCTGTCCAGCAGGTTGGTCAGGACAGTGGTGCCATTGGCTAATGCGGCCAGCAGCAAAGCGCGGTTAGAAACACTTTTGGATCCAGGCAGATTGATTGTGCCATCCACCCGCGCAATGGGTTGTAACGTCAGGGATTCCATGAAACTCGACTCTCAAAAACAGACATAAAAACCCCACAGACAGGCTGTGGGGATGAAAAGTACAGCAGATTAGCCGCGACGGCGTTCAAAATCGACCATGAAATCGGTCAGTGCTTTTACACCTTCAAGCGGCATTGCATTGTAGATGGACGCACGCATACCACCGACCACTCGATGCCCTTTCAGCGCGTGCAGACCCGCAGCAAAAGACTCTTCCAGGAACAGTTTATCCAGTGCGCTGTCAGCCAGCTGGAACGGTACGTTCATGCGTGAACGGTTGGATTTCGCCACATCGTTACGGTAGAAATCGCTGTTATCAATTACGCCGTACAGCAGTTCCGCTTTTTGCTGGTTAATCTTATCCATTGCATTAACACCGCCCTGCTTTTTCAGCCATTTAAAGACCAGGCCAGACAGATACCAGGCAAAGGTTGGCGGTGTATTGAACATGGAGTCGTTGTCATTCAGCACGGTATAGTCGAGGATTGACGGGCATGATACATGAGCTTTACCCAGCAAATCTTCACGGACGATGACAATCGTCAGGCCGGCCGGGCCGATGTTTTTCTGTGCCCCGGCATAAATTACGCCGTAACGGCTAACGTCAAGCGGTGCGGAAAGAATGGTAGAGGACAGATCCGCCGTGACCACAACGTTACTGGCAAAATTCGGCGTTTCATCGATCGCAATGCCATCGATAGTTTCGTTCGGACAATAGTGCAGGTACGCCGCGTTATCAGAAAGCTGCCATTCACTCATCGGCTTAACAGCACGCAGGCCGTCCACGGTGACTTTGGCATCAATAACGTTTGGCGTGCAGTATTTTTTCGCTTCTTTAATTGCACTGGCGGCCCAATAACCGGCATCGACGTAATCCGCGGTGGTTTTATCACCCAGAATATTTAACGGGATACCCGCGAACTGCCCACGACCACCGCCATGGCAGAACAACACTTTATAGTTGGAGGGGATGCTAAGAAGATCGCGAAAATCCTGCTCCGCTTCCTCGGCGACCTGGATGAATTCTTTGCCACGGTGGCTAATTTCCATCACCGACGTGCCAAGACCGTTCCAGTCGCGAAGATCCTGTTGAGCCAGTTTAAGTACTTCTGCCGGTAGCATTGCCGGACCTGAACTAAAATTGAAGACCTGAGCCATTTCCCCTCACCACGTTGTGTTGTTGTCCAATCAACATCCTGTCATTAACGATAATCCGGTGACAGACATTGGTATAAGTTATTCCTGTGGATATCGGTTTTATCATTCAGTGACACGCGCCGCAATGGGTAAAACTGACCAGGGTAAAAATGTGTCATTGGTCACACAACAGAATCTATCGGATTGACGGGTAAAAACCGAGATTTTTGCTGTCAGGTAACCCGTTTTGCCCGACTGGCCTTCGACCATTCTGGATTTGCACAGCGTGGACATAATTGATGATCTCCGGCGTTCATTTGCACCACTTCGCTACAACGTATACAGGCATAGTCTCCTGCTTCAGGCATTACTTTAAATCGTTGCGTACAGTGCTTAGGTAAAATACTGAGCCCCGGCTTTACGTCTTCATCGGCAAAGAAGTAGACGCTGATTTGTCCATTCGTCTCCAGAATAGCCAGTTTCACCTGTCCCAATTGCTCCACGCCGTTCAAACGCAGTTCCATAAAGAATTCAAATTCCGTCATATTGGCGCTATTGAGCTTTGACCATGCCAGCTCGCCGTCTTCAATGATCACGACGGGCTTGCCCTCCAGCAGGTCCTCCATTTTTTCACTATGCGCCATCAGCCACATCACCAACCGATACAGCACAGCAAGAGTAATAAAAACCACCAGCACTGGCAGCATCGGGACATCGTCATAGAATGCCACGTCTCCCGCTGCAGAACCCAGCGTAAGGATGATCAGCACTTCAAAAAGCGACATCTGGCGTACGCCGCGACGTCCGGTGATTTTTAAAAACAGAAAAACCAATATAAAGGTGTAGAGGCTGCGTAACGCAACTTCCCCCAGAAAATCCATGGGCACCTTATCAAGCGCCATACGGTGCAAATCGAAAGTTTTCATTAATATGCTCTAAACGTGGTTGGTTGTAAGAAAGCATAGCCAATGCTTTTATTTACGCCTGAGCTCCGGCGGCGATAGCGCCGTTCATTGAAAACCCGTATCATTGCGCGCTTTCCGTACGACAAAAGTGATTTTCATGACGCAAACATTTATCCCCGGCAAAGATGCCGCTCTGGAAGACTCCATCGCTCGCTTCCAGCAAAAATTGCTCGACCTCGGTTTTCAAATTGAAGAAGCCTCGTGGTTGAATCCCGTCCCTAACGTCTGGTCTGTACATATTCGCGACAAAGAATGCGCGCTGTGCTTCACCAACGGTAAAGGCGCGACGAAAAAAGCGGCGTTGGCTTCCGCGCTGGGCGAATACTTTGAGCGTCTGTCGACTAACTATTTCTTTGCGGATTTCTGGTTGGGCGAAACTATCGCCAATGGCCCGTTCGTGCATTATCCGAACGAAAAATGGTTCCCGCTGACAGAAGAAGACGATGTACCAGAAGGTTTACTGGATGCACGTCTGCGAGCGTTTTACGATCCAGATAACGAACTGACCGGCAGCATGCTTATCGATCTGCAGTCTGGTAATGAAGAACGTGGCGTCTGCGGCCTGCCGTTTACCCGTCAGTCGGATAACCAGACTGTCTATATTCCGATGAATATTATCGGCAACCTGTATGTTTCTAACGGCATGTCCGCGGGTAACACGCCTAACGAAGCGCGCGTTCAGGGCCTGTCTGAAGTCTTTGAGCGTCATGTGAAGAACCGCATTATTGCGGAAAGCATCAGCCTGCCGGAAATCCCGGCCGAAGTCATGGCGCGCTATCCGGCTGTGGTGGAGTCCATCGCCACACTGGAAGCTGAAGGTTTCCCAATTTTCGCCTACGATGGCTCGCTGGGCGGCAAGTATCCGGTGATTTGCGTTGTCCTGTTCAACCCGACCAACGGTACCTGCTTCGCTTCCTTCGGCGCACACCCGGATTTCGGCGTGGCGCTGGAGCGTACCGTCACTGAACTGCTGCAGGGCCGTGGTCTGAAGGATCTTGATGTCTTCACCCCACCGACCTTCGACGATGAGGAAGTGGCAGAACATACCAACCTTGAAACTCACTTCATCGATTCCAGCGGTTTGATCTCATGGGATCTGTTCAAGCAGGATGCCGACTATCCGTTCGTTGACTGGAATTTCTCTGGCACCACGGAAGAAGAGTTCGCCACTCTGATGGCCATCTTCAATGCTGAAGATAAAGAAGTGTATATCGCTGACTATGAGCACCTGAGCGTTTACGCGTGCCGCATTATTGTGCCGGGAATGTCTGACATCTATCCGGCAGAAGATCTGTGGTTAGCTAACAACGCTATGGGCGCCCATCTGCGTGACACCATTCTCTCTCTGCCGGGCAGCGAATGGGATAAAGAAGACTATCTCAATCTGATCGAACAACTGGATGAAGAAGGCTTTGACGACTTCACCCGCGTACGCGAGCTACTCGGTCTGGCGACCGGTGCAGATAACGGTTGGTACACCCTGCGTATTGGCGAGCTTAAAGTGATGCTGGCGCTGGCCGGTGGCGATCTGGAGCAGGCGCTGGTGTGGACAGAATGGACGATGGAATTTAACGCCTCCGTCTTTAGCGCGGAACGTGCAAACTACTATCGCTGCCTGCAAACATTGTTGCTGCTGTCTCAGGAAGAGGACCGTCAGCCGCTGCAATATCTGAATGCGTTTGTCCGCATGTACGGTGCCGAGGCGGTTGAAGCGGCAAGTGCGGCATTGAGTGGCGAAGCGCCATTCTACGGGTTGCAAACCGTTGATAACGATCTGCAAGCTTTCCCGGCGCATCAGTCTCTGCTGAAAGCCTATGAAAAACTGCAGCGCGCGAAAGCGGCACATTGGTCAAAATAATGACAGTCAGCCTGCGCTAAGTAGGCTAAAAGTATTGTCTGGGATATATTACGGGGCGCTTTAAGCGCCCTGTTTTTTATTTTGTTCAAATCGGAAAATAAATGTAAAAACAAGGTTAAATATTAGTAGTTGATATTAAAAAAATTAGCATATTAATGTGGTTTTTTATCTCAATTACTCCATTTTAATTAACCGTCTGACAGGAGATAAAAAGAAAAAATTCAACTCACTTTATAATTTTTAAAATTTATTTTTATATGGATAATCAACAAGTTACTCCGTAATCGCATAAAAACCATGCGTCTTGCGGGCCTATAAGCCAGGCGAGATATGATCTATATCAAATTCTCATCTATAATGCTTTGTTAGTATCTCGTCGCCGACTTAATAAAGAGAGAGTTAGTGTGAAAGCTGACAACCCTTTTGATCTTATTCTACCTGCTGCAATGGCCAAAGTTGCCGAAGAAGCAGGCGTCTATAAAGCAACGAAACATCCGCTTAAGACGTTCTATCTGGCAATTACTGCCGGTGTATTCATTTCAATTGCCTTTGTTTTCTATATCACCGCCACAACCGGTACCGGAACTATGCCTTTCGGCATGGCAAAATTAGTAGGTGGTATCTGCTTTTCCCTGGGGCTGATTCTTTGTGTTGTCTGCGGCGCAGACCTCTTCACCTCAACCGTATTGATTGTCGTAGCAAAAGCCAGTGGTCGTATTACCTGGGGCCAATTGGCTAAAAACTGGCTTAACGTTTATGTCGGTAACCTGGTGGGTTGCTTGCTCTTCGTGCTATTGATGTGGCTTTCCGGCGAATACATGACCGCCAACGGCGCGTGGGGGCTCAACGTCCTACAAACAGCCGACCACAAAGTGCACCATACTTTTGTTGAGGCGGTAAGTCTTGGCATCCTGGCTAACCTGATGGTGTGTCTGGCCGTATGGATGAGCTACTCGGGCCGCAGCCTGATGGACAAAGCGTTTATCATGGTATTACCGGTCGCAATGTTTGTTGCCAGCGGTTTTGAGCACAGTATCGCAAACATGTTTATGATCCCTATGGGTATTGTAATACGCGATTTCGCCACCCCGGAATTCTGGACCGCAGTTGGGTCTTCTCCGGAGAATTTTTCTCACCTGACCGTGATGAATTTCATCACCGATAACCTGATTCCGGTTACGATCGGTAACATTATCGGCGGCGGTTTGTTGGTCGGGTTGACATACTGGGTCATTTATCTGCGTGGTAACGATCATCATTAATCTGATGATGCCCATTACACGCAGTAAATAAAAAATCCACTTAAGAAGGTAGGTGTTACATGTCCGAGCTTAATGAAAAGTTAGCCACAGCCTGGGAAGGTTTTACCAAAGGTGACTGGCAGAATGAAGTAAACGTACGTGACTTCATTCAGAAAAACTACACTCCATATGAGGGTGACGAGTCCTTCCTGGCTGGCGCAACTGATGCGACCACTGCACTGTGGGACAGCGTGATGGAAGGCGTTAAACAGGAAAACCGCACTCACGCGCCTGTTGACTTTGACACCTCCGTTGCTTCTACCATCACTTCTCACGACGCTGGCTACATCAACAAAGCGCTCGAGAAGATTGTTGGTCTGCAGACTGAAGCTCCGCTGAAACGTGCGATCATTCCGTTTGGCGGCATCAAAATGGTTGAAGGTTCCTGCAAAGCGTACAATCGCGAACTGGACCCGATGCTGAAAAAAATCTTCACCGAATATCGCAAAACCCACAACCAGGGCGTATTCGATGTTTACACCAAAGACATTCTGAACTGCCGTAAATCCGGTGTTCTGACTGGTCTGCCAGATGCGTATGGCCGTGGCCGTATCATCGGTGACTACCGTCGCGTTGCGCTGTACGGTATCGACTACCTGATGAAAGACAAATACGCTCAGTTCGTCTCTCTGCAGTCCGATCTGGAAAACGGCGTAAACCTGGAAGCAACTATCCGTCTGCGTGAAGAGATTGCTGAACAGCACCGCGCTCTGGGTCAGATCAAAGAAATGGCTGCTAAATATGGCTGCGATATCTCTGGTCCGGCTACCAACGCTCAGGAAGCTATCCAGTGGACTTACTTCGGCTACCTGGCCGCTGTTAAATCTCAGAACGGTGCAGCAATGTCCTTCGGTCGCGTATCCACCTTCCTGGATGCTTACATCGAACGTGACCTGAAAGCAGGCAAAATCACCGAGCAAGACGCACAGGAAATGATCGACCACCTGGTCATGAAACTGCGTATGGTTCGCTTCCTGCGTACTCCTGAATATGATGAACTGTTCTCCGGTGACCCGATTTGGGCAACTGAATCTATCGGTGGTATGGGCGTTGATGGCCGTACTCTGGTTACCAAAAACAGCTTCCGCTTCCTGAACACCCTGTACACCATGGGGCCTTCTCCGGAGCCGAACATCACTGTTCTGTGGTCTGAAAAACTGCCTCTGAACTTCAAGAAATTCGCCGCTAAAGTGTCCATCGACACCTCTTCTCTGCAGTACGAGAACGATGACCTGATGCGTCCGGACTTCAACAACGACGACTACGCTATCGCTTGCTGCGTAAGCCCGATGGTTGTTGGTAAACAAATGCAGTTCTTCGGTGCGCGTGCAAACCTGGCGAAAACCATGCTGTACGCAATCAACGGTGGCGTTGATGAAAAACTGAAAATGCAGGTTGGTCCTAAATCTGAACCGATCAAAGGCGACGTTCTGAACTTCGACGAAGTTATGGACCGCATGGATCACTTCATGGATTGGCTGGCTAAACAGTACGTCACTGCACTGAACGTTATTCACTACATGCACGACAAGTACAGCTACGAAGCCTCTCTGATGGCGCTGCACGACCGTGACGTTATCCGCACCATGGCGTGTGGTATCGCTGGTCTGTCCGTTGCTGCTGACTCCCTGTCTGCAATCAAATATGCGAAAGTTAAACCGATTCGTGACGAAGACGGTCTGGCTATCGACTTCGAAATCGAAGGCGAATACCCGCAGTTTGGTAACAACGACTCTCGCGTTGATGACATGGCGGTTGACCTGGTAGAACGTTTCATGAAGAAAATTCAGAAACTGACTACTTATCGTAACGCTATCCCGACTCAGTCTGTTCTGACCATCACCTCTAACGTGGTTTATGGTAAGAAAACTGGTAACACCCCAGATGGTCGTCGTGCTGGCGCGCCGTTCGGACCGGGTGCTAACCCAATGCACGGCCGTGACCAGAAAGGTGCTGTTGCCTCTCTGACCTCCGTTGCTAAACTGCCGTTTGCTTACGCTAAAGATGGTATCTCTTACACCTTCTCTATCGTTCCGAACGCTCTGGGTAAAGACGACGAAGTTCGTAAGACCAACCTGGCGGGTCTGATGGATGGTTACTTCCACCACGAAGCGTCCATCGAAGGTGGTCAGCACCTGAACGTGAACGTCATGAACCGTGAAATGCTGCTGGATGCGATGGAACATCCGGAAAAATATCCGCAGCTGACCATCCGCGTTTCTGGCTACGCAGTACGTTTTAACTCCCTGACTAAAGAACAGCAGCAGGACGTTATCACTCGTACCTTCACTCAGACCATGTAATTGGTTTTGACTGAAATCGTACTTTAAAAAGCGTACAATAAAGGCTCCACGTAAGTGGGGCCTTTTTAATAGCCTGCTTTGTCAGCCATCTATACTTATGGATAGCAGCCAAAACAGACTCGACACAGTTAATAACTGTGCACTAACACTGGCCCCGGATGGGCCACACCTGGAGAAACACCGCAATGTCAGTTATTGGTCGCATTCACTCCTTTGAATCCTGTGGCACTGTTGATGGCCCGGGCATCCGTTTTATTACCTTCTTTCAGGGCTGCCTGATGCGCTGCCTGTATTGCCATAACCGCGACACGTGGGATACGCACGGCGGTAAAGAAGTTACCGTTGACGAATTAATGAAAGAGGTGGTGACCTACCGCCACTTTATGAACGCCTCCGGAGGCGGCGTGACAGCGTCTGGCGGCGAAGCTATCTTGCAAGCTGAATTCGTACGTGACTGGTTCCGGGCCTGTAAAAAAGAAGGTATTCATACTTGTCTGGATACTAACGGTTTTGTTCGCCGCTACGATCCGGTGATCGATGAGTTGCTGGAAGTCACCGACCTGGTCATGCTCGATCTCAAACAAATGAACGATGAAATCCATCAGAATCTGGTGGGTGTGTCTAACCATCGTACACTCGAGTTCGCGCGTTACCTGTCCAACAAAGACATCAAAGTGTGGATCCGCTATGTTGTCGTACCTGGCTGGTCTGACGATGACGACTCCGCACACCGCCTTGGCGAATTTACCCGCGATATGGGCAACGTTGAAAAAATCGAGCTGCTGCCTTACCACGAGCTGGGCAAACACAAATGGGTGGCAATGGGCGAAGAGTACAAACTCGACGGCGTTAAGCCGCCGAAGAAAGAGACCATGGAGCGCGTGAAGGGTATTCTCGAGCAATATGGACATAAAGTGATGTATTGAGTTTTATGGTGGGTAACAGATACGTTACCCACCTGACTCTGCCTTAACGCCCTCTTCTCGCCAGTAACGGGAAAATCAATCCCAGTCCAACCAGCACAAATGGCGTCACAATATTCAGCGTGAGCTGGAATGTCCACTCAGGGGTGAAGGCTTCCATTTTCGGGAAAATCCCGGTCAGACAGGCAAATGCGGTAAAGGCAAAGCACCAGATCCCCACGGTCATCGCAAGCGATCGGTTGCGAATAAAGACATATTCTGATTTATATTTTTGCGCCAGACGAATAACGGCAATGAATGCCACAAACACCCATAAATAACGCAATGGCATCACGACAGAGTTAAGATTCAATAGCCATTTATACAGATTGTTCATGTCGCCAATTCCCAGTGTTGGCAACATAATCAGAATCGCCACCAGCACCAGCGTCAGAATATAACCATTTACCGGCGTACCGGAAGCATTGGTTTTACACAGACTCTCGGGAATATATTTACGATCAGCATCACCCAGCAGAACTTTAAGCGGTGCATCAATAGAAAATACCAATGCCGCAATCTGTCCCAGCGTATTGGCAATCGCGTAAATAACCATCAGCGAATTACCCATACCATAATACTCACCCAGTTTCTGGAAGGCGTAATATTGACCATTCGTCATCAGATCATCTGGAATATGCCGGGAGTCAAACATCATTCCCATAGCCAGCGATCCGAGAATCGCACATACCGCCACCATAACAGCCAGAACGAGCATCCCTTTCGGAAATTCTTTGCCCGGATTACGTGTCTGATTAACGTATGGCGAAATTTTCTCCGCGCCGCCCACGGCAAAGACCAGCATGGAGATCGTGGTAATGTAGGTAAAATCAATGTGCGGGATAAACGATTCCCAGGTGATATTGGTTGTCGCTATCTGCACATCCGTAATTGCAGGCGCAGTTACCGCCATCACGACATACAAAATGGACATCACAAACATCGCGATGCCTGCAACTGACCCAACAATTTTCAGCGACTTCATGCCACGGGACGCAACCCACATGAAAAAGACAAACAGCGCCAGTGTCAGCCCCTGCAACGCCACGACGGTGTACTCTTTAATCAACGAACCATCGCCCTTCAGCGCCCATCCCAGCGCAATCAGAATAGCCTGCGGTTTTTGCGCCAGATAAGGAATATGCACAACCCAATAGGTCCATGCAGCAAGATAAGCCAGCCCTGGCCCCATGGTATGTTTAATCCAGGTACTGACGCCGCCTTTACCCTCTTTAAAAGTTGAGCCAAGCTGCCCGACGATCAACGCATAAGGTATAAAATAGAGCGCGAAAATAAAGATCCAAGAGGAGACAACAACTAATCCCTGATTGGCATAGTTGTTAACGACGTTGCCAAAACCCCAAACGGTAATAAAAGACATCAATGCAATGTTGTACCATCGCAATTGTTTTTCCTGCACACCAGCCATACGCAATCCTTCGTGGAAGCTTTATGATTATAAATAAATGAGGCGTGGGATTATGCGCGGTAAAATGAGCGAGCGGAAACGGCAGGATGTAAAACTATAACCTTCTGCACACTTTATTTTCAGGAAAGAAGTGTGTGATTAAATAATGCAGGTTCCCATAAAGCATACATAAACAGTATGTATGGGAACCTGTTCATATTCTGTTAAATCAGGTCAAATGTGCGCAATAGAATTGGGTGTATGGCCCGTTTTACGCAACAGCATCAGTAAATAAATAAACGATACGCTGGCGATCATGATAAACAGCAAGCTATCTGAATAATTCTGCATCAGCATCGCTGTAAATGAAGGACCCAGCAGACTGCCCACGGTATAGCTCAATAACAATGCCTGATTCATGGCGACCAGCTGATGATGCTCCACCTTTTCACAGGCCCAGGCCATCGCGACCGGGTAGAGGGTAAAGCCTGCCGCACCCAACATAAACAACGCGGGCGCCATCGCCGTCTGATTCAGCATGGCGATACTCCCGACGATCACCACGAAGACCTGGACGCGTAAAACCAACAGACGTCCCAGCTTGTCCGCCAGACGGCCAATCGGCCATTGCCCCAGAATACCTGCACTTACCAGGACCGCCATCCAGAAACCAATGCTGGCGTTACTCACCCCCTGATGATTGAGATACAGCGGCATCAGGCCATACAAAGACCCCAGCACAATCCCGGAAATAATACAGCCATTCACGCCCAGACGCGCCTGGCGGAGTTTCAGCATGGAAACAATAGGCGTAGACTGCTGCTCATCACCCTGCTGATTGGCAATGCGCGTAAACAGCAGTGGCAAAACACCCGCCAGGATAGTACCCGTCACCCACGGCAGGACGTTCATCAATTCCGTGGATACTTTACTCACCAGCAGTTGGCCTAAAAACGTCCCCACGTAATAGATCATCATATAGGCGGCAAGCAAACGTCCGCGATTACGCGAAGTCCCGCTGCACATCAGCGCGCTTTCCACCACCACCCAAATCATGGCGCAGCCAACACCAGCGATAAAACGCCAGGTCATCCAGCTCCAGAATCCCACCATAATCCCCAGCCCGACACAGCCCGCGGCAAAAATAAGCGAGGCGATATAATAGCTGCGGTTAAAACCAAGGTGTTTTATTAAATACCCTGTCAACAACGTCCCTACCAGATTACCGGTAAAGTAGGACGAGCTCACCACGCCTACCTGCCAGGTGGGCAGATTTTCATGGGCGAGCCAAAGCGGGACGAGCGTGTTTAACACGGCGATCGCCAGGGTCAACAGAAGTAGCCCGCACAGCAATAGCATGACGGGACGGGTATAGGTGGACATGAATAAAAACCGTGAGGAAGTTCAAATTTCATGCGCATCATGCCACTGCTAAAAACATTGTCAATCGGCGTAATCAGAGGGCTGAGGCGCTTTCTGGTCGATCGATTTGCATTACTGATTCTTAATGTGAATAGATAAAAAATACAAAATCACATCTGCTTGTTTTTATTGATCTAAAACAAAAATCTCGCGTTACGTTCAGTCGAAAAATTTCATGGATTACCCTTACTTTTATTTCTTACTAAACTCAATGCGGGATGCTGAGCTGCATTGTCTTCAAAATAGAACAGTGAGTTCTTATTTAGGCATCTACTCCAGATATCGTTCTTTTCGTAGACTTAAACTCATCAAATTTCCCCCACTGAGCTGAACAGGAGAAATATCATGACTAAACCTTACGTAAGACTTGATAAAGATAATGCGGCAGTACTGCTGGTCGACCATCAGGCAGGCCTGCTCTCTCTGGTTCGGGATATCGATCCCGATAAATTTAAAAACAACGTGCTAGCCCTGGGTGACTTAGCAAAATACTTCAACCTCCCAACCATTCTGACAACCAGTTTTGAGACAGGACCAAACGGGCCGCTGGTACCGGAACTGAAAGCGCAATTTCCCGATGCGCCCTATATTGCTCGCCCAGGAAACATTAACGCATGGGATAACGAAGATTTCGTGAAGGCAGTGAAAGCGACCGGCAAAAAGCAGCTGATTATCGCCGGTGTCGTGACGGAAGTTTGCGTCGCCTTCCCTGCGCTCTCAGCTATTGAAGAAGGCTTTGACGTCTTTGCGGTAACCGATGCTTCAGGCACATTTAATGAAATTACCCGTCATTCAGCTTGGGATCGGATGTCTCAAGCAGGCGCTCAGTTGATGACATGGTTCGGAGTAGCGTGCGAGCTGCACCGCGACTGGCGCAACGATATCGAAGGTCTGGCAACGCTGTTCTCGAATCACATTCCGGACTACCGCAATCTGATGACCAGCTACGACACGTTAACTAAGCAGAAGTAAAACCAGGGCGAAAACCCTGGCCTGACATATTGCCTGATGACGCGCAGCTTTAAGGCCTACGGATCTGTAGGCCTGATAAGACGCAAGCCGCCATCCGGCATAGTTTGGATTAACTCGCCACCGCCATACCGACTGTCATATGCAGCCCGTAGAACACGCCACGACCAATCAGCTCGCCGACTAACAGCAAAATAAACGCCACGGAAAGCAGCGGAACGGCAGGCTGGTAACCCTTCACTTGCGGTACAATCCAGCAGCACAACGCTAATGCCAGCGCCACAATCCGCCACGCCATCAGCGAGCCGTAATCCGGAACCAGCGCAGACGCCTGCTGAATCGAACTGTGGATCGTCGCCAGTTCAGCCCCCTGCATGACAGACATAATGGCGCTTACGACCAGAGCAAGCACTGAAATTGCCGGCAGCAGGCGCATCGCCCAACCATCCACGCCAGCAATTCTCAGTAACAGATACCCCAGCAGCGGACCGCCCATAAACATCGTCAGGAAGAAGCCCAGCGGAGTCCAGACGCTGTACCAGGTCGGCACAGTATCAATGGTGTTATAAACTCGTACCATCATCCAGACAAAAATCACACCCAGCACCATGGTGACAACTAACCACAGATTGCGTAATGCGGGCGACATTTTTTTCAACGTGGCCAGCAGCCAGCCGATACCACCAACGGCAAAGAAGATTGAACCGCTGGCAATTTCGTTACTCAACGCCGAAGACCCTACGCGATTGAGCGAGTTAAAGGCGCGCATCGGTGAGCCCAGGTGGAGCATAGAAGCAATGAAGCCAATGCCCATTAATACCCACAGCCCAAACATGCAGGCAATCACGCGCTGCTGCGATTCTGGACGTAAGTCACCTTTCATCAACGCCAGCGCCAGAACGATAAAGCCACCAACCACACACTGTCCGAAGACCGTGAAGATCATCAGCGGCCATTCATGCCATCCACTTCCCATCTTACACCTCCTTCGGATTGGCCAGATAACCTGTGGTATCCCCGGTCGGGCGGCTATTGGCGTTAGGTTTGATGACAATACTCGGTTTGGTAAAGTGCGCGCCCGGTAGTGGTGCAACCGCAGCCAAAGCACCGTGTTTTTTGCGCAGTTCATCAATTGGGCCAAAATCCAGCGCACGCAGTGGACAGGACTCGACGCAGATAGGTTTCTTACCTTCAGCGACGCGCTCATGGCAGCCATCGCATTTAGTCATATGCCCTTTTTCAGCATTGTACTGCGGCGCGCCGTAAGGACAGGCCATGTGGCAATACCGACAGCCAATGCACACATCCTCATCGACAACGACAAAGCCATCTTCACGTTTGTGCATGGCGCCACTCGGACACACCTTGGTACAGGCTGGGTCTTCGCAGTGGTTACACGCAATGGAGAGGTAATAGGCAAAGACGTTCTGATGCCAGACGCCGTTATCCTCCTGCCAGTCACCGCCCGCGTATTCATAAATGCGGCGGAAGCTGACCTCCGGGGTTAAATTTTTAAAATCTTTGCAGGCCAGTTCGCAGGTTTTGCAACCGGTGCAACGGCTGGAATCAATAAAAAATCCATACTGGGTTGTCATCGGTTACTCCTTACACCTTTTCAACCTGAACAAGGTTCGTGTGTGATGGGTTCCCCTTCGCGAGAGGAGACGGACGCTGGGTCGTCAGGACGTTAATACAACCGCCCTGGTCCACGCGTTTTGCGTCCGGGTCATACCACGCTCCTTCGCCTAGTGCCACCACGCCAGGCATCATACGCGGCGTTACTTTCGCCTCGATGTGCACTTCACCACGATCGTTAAAGATGCGCACCTTGTCGCCGTTGTTAATGCCGCGTCTCTGCGCATCCATCGGGTTGATCCACATTTCCTGACGGCAGGATGCTTTCAGAACATCCACGTTGCCATAGGTCGAGTGGACACGAGACTTGTAATGGAAACCGGTCAGTTGCAGAGGGAATTTCTCCACCAGCGGATCGTTCAGGCTTTCAAATCCTGGGGTATAAATCGGCAGTGGATCAATCACATCACCTTCCGGCAGTTCCCAGGTCGCCGCGATCTCGGCAAGTTGCTGCGAATAAATTTCGATCTTACCTGACGGAGTAGTCAGCGGATTGGCGTCAGGATCCTCACGGAACGCCTTGTACGCCACGTGATGCCCCTGTGGGTCACGCTGTTTAAAGATCCCCTGCTTGCGGAATTCTTCAAACGTTGGCAGTTCAGGAATCGCTTTGCGCGACTGCTCGTACAGATGACGCATCCACTCTTCCTGAGTGCGACCTTCTGTAAACTGCTGCTCAACGCCTAGGCGTTTCGCAAGCTCGCTGGTCATCTGGTAGATAGTCTTGCATTCGAAGCGTGGTTTGATCGCCTGATCGGTGAAAATCACATACGACATATTCCCGCAGGAGGCATCCAGTGCGAAGTCCATCTGCTCCGAAGCGGTACAGTCCGGCAGCAAAATATCCGCGTATTTCGCCGAGGAGGTCATATGGCAGTCGATGACAACGATCATCTCGCACTTCTTATCATCCTGTAGGATTTCGTGTGTGCGGTTGATGTCGGAGTGCTGGTTAATCAGGCAGTTACCCGCATAGTTCCAGATCATCTTAATCGGAACATCGAGCTTATCTTTACCACGAACACCGTCACGCAGCGCCGTCATCTCCGGACCTCGCTCAATGGCGTCCGTCCACATAAACATCGAGATACTGGTTTCTACAGGGTTTTCCAGCGTAGGCATACGTTCAAACGGCAAACTGTATGAGCCCTCACGCGCCCCGCTGTTGCCGCCGTTAATCCCAACGTTACCGGTCAGAATAGCCAGCATAGAAATGGCGCGGGTCGCTATTTCACCATTAGCATGACGCTGCGGTCCCCACCCCTGGCTGATGTATGCCGGTTTAGCGCTACCGATTTCACGTGCCAGTTTGACGATTCGTTCAGCAGGAATACCGGTAATTTGCGCAGCCCATTCCGGGGTCTTGGCAATACCGTCTTTGCCCTGCCCAAGAATATACGCCTTATAGTGACCGTTTTTCGGTGCATCGGCCGGTAAGGTTTTCTCGTCGTAACCTACGCAATATTTGTCAAGGAACGGTTGATCAACCATGTTTTCGGTGATCAGAACATAGGCCAGCCCATTTACCAGCGCGGCATCCGTACCCGGACGGATGGGGATCCACTCATCTTCACGACCCGCGCCAGTATCCGTGTAGCGAGGATCGATAATGATCATGCGGGCATTGGATTTCTGTCGCGCCTGTTCAAGGTAATAGGTTACCCCACCCCCGCTCATACGGGTTTCACCTGGGTTATTCCCGAACAGAACCACCAGCTTGCTGTTTTCAATGTCTGACGGGCTGTTACCGTCTGCCCAGCCGCCGTAGGTGTAGTTCAACCCGGCAGCGATTTGCGCTGAAGAGTAGTCACCGTAGTGATTCAGGTAGCCACCACAGCAGTTCATCAATCGTGCTACCAGCGTTTTGCCCGGTGGCCAGGAGCGTGTCAGGGTGCCGCCCAGCGTACCTGTGCCGTAGTTCAGGTAGATAGACTCGTTGCCGTAGTCTTTGATAAGACGCTGCATATTGCTGGCAATGATGTCGTAGGCTTCATCCCAGCTGATACGCTCAAATTTACCTTCGCCACGCTTGCCGACGCGTTTCATCGGGTATTTCAGACGATCGGGATTATAGACGCGACGACGCATGGAGCGACCTCGCAGACAGGCGCGTACCTGATGCAAACCGTCGTAGTTGTCATCACCGGTGTTGTCGGTTTCAACATACTTTATTTCACCATCTACCACGTGCATACGCAGCGGGCAACGGCTACCGCAGTTCACCGTACACGCGCTCCAGATCACTTTCTCACTGGCCTGTGTTGGATTAAGGGCTTCTGCAGCATTTGCAATACGGGTAAATGGCAGGGTAAACGCGCTACTGGCCACCGCCAGTCCGCCTATCGCCGTCGTTTTCACCAAACCTCGGCGACTAACCTCAGCTGCCAGCATGGCATCGGGGATCTTAGTTTTCATAGTGGCTCACTCTGCTGCTCACAATAAACAAAAGGCAAATATTCGTTGTATAGATTTTTATATAACGTTACTATCGATATACAGACTGGTAGATACTGAATTTGCGAAAAGACAGAGATCAATACTGACTTTCATTTGAAGGCAGTATTACTCCTATGGAGGTAGTCGTTATTGTCCGACGTCAAACGGGCATAAAAAAAGCGCCCGGAGGCGCTTTTTTAGCAGGGAAAGGTAGCTTAGCCGATGAATTCCAGGCCATTCATGTACGGACGCAACACTTCCGGAACCTGAATGCGACCATCAGCCTGCTGATAGTTTTCCATTACCGCAACCAGCGTACGTCCTACCGCCAGACCAGAACCGTTCAGCGTATGTACTAAACGGGTCTTTTTATCGGATTTACTTCGGCAACGCGCCTGCATACGACGAGCCTGGAAATCCCACACGTTGGAGCAAGAGGAGATTTCGCGATAGGTGTTCTGCGCCGGGATCCACACTTCCAGATCGTAGGTTTTGCATGCACCGAAGCCCATGTCGCCTGTGCACAGTATGATCTTACGGTACGGCAGGCCCAGCAACTGAAGAACCTTCTCGGCATGGCCGGTCATCTCTTCCAGCGCGTCCATAGAGTCTTCCGGGCGAACGATCTGCACCATCTCAACTTTATCGAACTGGTGCATACGGATCAGACCACGGGTATCACGACCGTAAGAACCTGCTTCAGAACGGAAGCACGGCGTATGCGCAGTCATTTTGATCGGCAGCGCATCTTCGTCAATGATTTCGTCACGCACCAGGTTGGTCAGCGGCACTTCTGCAGTTGGGATCAGCGCATAGTTGCTGCTGTCAGCTTCTTCATCCAGCGGACGGGTGTGGAACAGATCGCCAGCAAATTTCGGCAGTTGGCCTGTTCCGTACAGCGTGTCATGGTTAACCAGATACGGAACGTAGTTTTCGCTGTAACCATGCTGTTCGGTATGCAGATCCAGCATGAACTGAGACAGCGCACGGTGCATGCGCGCGATCTGGCCTTTCATAACAACAAAACGAGAGCCAGTCAGCTTAACCGCCGCGGCGAAATCAAGACCCGTGTGCATTTCACCCAGAGTAACGTGATCGCGCACTTCGAAATCAAACTCACGTGGTGTACCCCAGCGGCTGACTTCGACGTTGTCATTTTCATCTTTACCCACCGGAACTTCGTCCGCTGGAAGGTTAGGAATGGTCAGCGCAATATCGCGGATCTCGGCCTGTAAGGTATCAAGTTCAGCTTTCGCGGCATCCAGCTCTTCGCCCAGTTTGTTCACTTCCAGACGTAAAGACTCGATATCTTCCCCGCGCGCTTTTGCCTGGCCGATGGATTTCGATCGAGAGTTACGCTCTGCCTGCAGGTTTTCAGTTTGTACCTGCAGAACTTTACGACGCTCTTCAAGAGCGCGCAGCTTATCTACATCCAGCTTAAAGCCCCGGCTTGCCAGTTTTTCTGCGACTGCGTCTGGCTCATTACGCAGCAGATTGGGATCGAGCATGCTTATCCTGTGCTTATCGAATTAAAATAGGAGAAAGTGACCACAGCCTGCGGTCACAGGGATACAGAGACAACATTACCGCAACGATAACACTAACGGTAGCGTTTTATAGGGCTATTTTGATCCTGTCCGGCGAGCCAGGCGAGCTTTTCGCCAATCTTGCCTTCAAGACCTCTGTTTGTGGGGTGATAATAGCGCGTTTGTATCATTTCCTGCGGGAAGTACTCTTCTCCGGCAGCATAGGCATTTGGTTCATCATGGGCGTAACGATACTCCTGACCGTAGCCCATCTCCTTCATCAGCTTCGTCGGCGCATTGCGCAGGTGAACCGGCACGTCGTAATCCGGACGTTCACGTGCATCAGCCAGCGCAGCTTTGAAGGCGGTGTAAACTGCATTACTTTTCGGCGCGCAGGCCAGATAAACAATCGCCTGAGCAATCGCACGTTCGCCTTCCGCTGGTCCCACGCGGGTAAAGCAGTCCCATGCGGAAATTGCCACCTGCATGGCGCGAGGATCGGCATTGCCCACATCTTCAGAGGCAATTGCCAGGCAGCGACGAGCAACATACAGCGGGTCACCGCCTGCACTAATGATGCGCGCATACCAATAAAGCGCGGCATCCGGTGCACTGCCGCGAACCGATTTATGTAATGCGGAGATGAGATCGTAAAAGCGATCGCCTTTATTATCGAAGCGTGCGCTGCGCTCACCGGCAATTTCAGTGAGCAATTCTGGTTTCAATACGCGCTTGCCAGAATCATCAACTTCGGCCATATCGGCCATCATTTCCAGCGTATTCAGCGCCCGGCGCGCATCACCATTAACCAGTTCGGCAATAGCCCGACGCGTCTCTGGCGGCAGTACGATATCCTGGCCGCCGTAACCCCGCGCTTTGTCTGACATTGCCTGGTCCAGCACCTGTTCAATGTCGTCGGTGGTTAACGATTTCAGTAAATAAACACGCGCCCGCGACAGCAGCGCCGAGTTCAGTTCAAACGAGGGATTTTCAGTGGTGGCGCCAATAAACGTGATGGTACCGTCTTCAATATGCGGTAAAAACGCATCCTGCTGGCTTTTATTAAAACGGTGAACTTCGTCGACAAACAGGATCGTACGCCGACCAGCGTTACGGTTCTGACGCGCACGCTCAATCGCTTCACGAATCTCTTTTACACCAGACGTAACCGCCGAAATGCGTTCGACATCGGCGTTAGCGTAACGGGCAATGACTTCGGCAAGGGTGGTTTTCCCCGTCCCCGGTGGCCCCCATAAAATCATGGAGTGCAGGTGCCCGGCCTCGATAGCGCGCGGCAAGGGTTTACCCGCAGCCAACAAATGCTGCTGGCCGATATACTGCGCTAGATTTTCTGGCCGCATACGCGCGGCCAGTGGCTGAAAGGTATTATCAGAAAAGTCGAGCGACAGATTGCTCACTCACACGCCTCTACTTACGTTGATCGTCAACCGTTACACCTTGCGGCGGGGTAAAGGTGAATTTGGAAGGTTCAATCGCACCATTCTGCTGAGATTTCAGCTGATAGCTGCTGCGCTGATCGTCTTGCTCAACGGCGCTAAACTGATGGATCGTCCCGTCACGCCCAACATTGATCGTAAACTGCTTCAGGTTACCGCTGCTGGTTTTTGGCGTCAGCACGAAATCATCGCCGTTTTGCTTAATGTTGTACTGCTGCCAGTCACTGGCCTGGTTACGCGCGATCAGCATGAACGGCGTATTGCCCGTGGCGTCTTTCAGCCAGGTCGCGGTCGCCTGTTCAACAAACGGGTTAAAGAACCACAGCGTTTTCCCATCGGAAACCAGGATGCTCTCATCAGGCTGGGTCATATGCCAGTTAAACAGATTAGGACGTTTAACCCATAAATCACCCTGACCTTCCTGCACCGCTGCGCCGCTGCCGTCCGTGACCTTCTGAGTAAAGCTGGCATGGAAGCTACTGACTTTATCCAGACGGCTTTTCAGGTCGCTAGCAGCGTCAGCCCAGACACTGCTCACCACAAAGCTCGACAGTAATGCACAGGTGATTGCGATTCTTTTCATCGTTATTCCTCAAAATACGTCACTCCCAACGGGGAGATCCCTCTGCTATCCATTTCAGGCCAAAAATCAGCATGAGGAAAGTAGAAAATACTGAATTACTTAACTTTGCAATCATTCGAAGGGCGGCGGAGCCAGCACTTCACGATTACCATTATGCCCTTGTTCGCTGACAATACCCTGCGCTTCCATCTGCTCGATGATGCGCGCCGCTCGGTTGTAGCCGATGCGGAACTGACGCTGGACGCCGGAGATTGAGGCTTTGCGTTTCTGGGTCACAAAGTTTACCGCCTGATCGAACAGCGGATCCAACTCTTCGCCACCATCAAAACCGCCACCGCCTCCTTCGCTTTCGCTGTCAGAAGTAATGCCGTCGACGTATTGTGGACGACCGCGCGCTTTCCAGTCCTGTACCACTGCGTGAACTTCTTCGTCGCGGACAAAGGCGCCGTGAACACGCACAGGGATCGTCGAGTTCGGTGCGGAATAGAGCATGTCACCCATACCTAACAGCGATTCCGCTCCGCCCTGGTCAAGGATGGTACGCGAGTCAATTTTACTTGACACGGTAAAGGCGATACGCGTTGGAATGTTCGCTTTAATCAGTCCGGTGATAACGTCAACCGACGGTCGCTGGGTTGCCAGCACCAGGTGGATCCCCGCCGCACGCGCTTTTTGCGCCAGACGAGCAATCAGTTCTTCCACCTTTTTGCCAACCGTCATCATCAGGTCGGCGAATTCATCCACCAGCACAACAATATACGGCAGTTTTTCCAGCACCGGATGCTGAACATCCATACTGTCACCCGGCTTCCAGTACGGGTCCGGAATCGGACGCCCCATGCGGGCGGCTTCAGCGATTTTCTCGTTATAACCGGCAAGGTTACGCACGCCAAGCGCCGACATCAGCTTGTAGCGACGTTCCATTTCATTGACGCTCCAGCGCAAGGCGTTAGCAGCATCTTTCATATCGGTCACGACTTCGGTCAGCAGATGCGGAATGCCTTCATAAACCGACAGTTCCAGCATTTTCGGGTCAATCATGATAAAGCGAACGTCTTCCGGCTGCGCCTTATACAGCATGCTGAGGATCATGGCGTTCACCCCAACAGACTTACCGGATCCGGTTGTCCCTGCTACCAGCAGGTGCGGCATTTTTGCCAGATCGGCCACCACCGGTTCGCCCGCAATATCTTTACCCAGCACCACAGTCAGCGGAGATGAGTTATCACGGAATTTAGCGTTATCCAGTACTTCACGCAGATAAACGGTTTGACGTTTTTTATTCGGTAACTCCAGTCCGACATACGGTTTGCCTGGAATAACCTCGACCACACGTACCGCTGCGGTCGACAATGAACGCGCCAGATCTCGCGACAGGTTGGAAATACGCGCCGCTTTAACCCCAGGAGCCAGATTAAGCTCAAAGCGGGTAATCACCGGGCCTGGAGAGTAGTTCACCACATCGGCTTTAATGCGGAAATCCGCCAGACGCGCTTCCACCAGACGTGCCATTTGCTCCAGCGCGAACGTATCTATCGGCTCAACCTCGCTCGGCGGCGGTGTAAGCAGATCTAACGATGGCAGCGGCGTGCTTGGACGGTGCGCCGGACGGCTGTCGCCATTACGCATCAGCAGCGGATGGATCAGACTATCCTGCGGCGGCGGTGTAACAGGCTGCGCTGGCTGCTGATAATGCTGCTGCGGTGCAACAGGCTGCGCCGGCTGCTGATAATGCTGCTGCGGTGCGACAGGCTGCGCCGGTTGCTGATAATGCTGCTGCGGTGCAACAGGCTGCGCCGGCTGCTGATAATGCTGCTGCGGTGCAACAGGTTGCGCCGGTTGCTGATAATGCTGCTGCGGTGCAACTGGTTCCTGGTACTGCGGCGCAGGCTCCGGCATCACGCCAGGCGTAAACAGTGGCTCATGCGGCCCCTCATCTACCAGCGTTTTCATTGGCGAAAATTCAAAGTCATCGAGCGAGAACGGATTCGCTCCGGCAGGCTGTTCACCGGAATAGCGCTGCTGCTGAGAAGAAGCAAACTGGCGAGCCAGTTCCGCTTCTGCGGCTGAATCTTCGTCATCAGTCTGGTGGGTATCGTCCTGATACTCTTCGCCATAACGATGCTGCTGCGACTGAGCGAACTGGCGTGCCAGCTCGTCCTGCTGCATTGCATCCATTTCATCGTCATTGTACGCATCTGTATCAAGCTGCTCTTCGCGCGCTTTCTCTTCAGCCATACGCTGTGACGGCAGTTTGATGCCATACGACGCCAATTCCCGGCGAGTAGGCACGCGCACACGATTTGGGCGCGGTAACTGCGGGCCAATCCCCTCTTTCACCTGCGGACGCGGCGCACCGCTGCCCGCAAGGCTAAAGACAGGTGCAGCTGCTGCTGCACCCGCCCCTAAAGCGGCGCTTTTTACACCGGCAGCCAGCGGTGCAACAGCAGCAACAGACTCAACGGGCGGTATGGATGCAGTCGTCGGCATAGATGGCGTAGACGGTTTAATACGCTCAGGCTCCTGAGCAGGTTCTGGAATCGGCTGATACCATGCGGCCAGTTGCTCACGCTCACGCGCACGTTTCTCTTCGACTTCTTCAAAGTAATAGAGCGGCGGACGAGTCGGTTTAACTTCTTCAACCACGGGCTCAGGTTCCACCACAAGCGGTTGTTCAACCACAGGCTGCTGGAACGTAGTGCTCTGTTGAGGGATTGATTCCTGCTGATAAACAGGTTGCGGCGCAGGCTCCGGCTGATAAGCAGGCTGCTGGAATGTGGTGTTCTGTTGAGAGGTCGGATCCTGTTGATAGACAGGCTGCAGCACAGGCTCTGGCTGATAAACAGGTTCCGGCTGCGGCGCGACTGGCTGCGCATAAACAGGTTCCGGCTGCGGTGCGTAATATTGCGGCTGCGGACTCTCCTCCACAACCGGCTGTTGCCATGGCTCATACGGCTGCTGCACCGGAGGTTGCGCGTACTGGGCTGAATGCGGATAACCTTCAGGCGTTGGTGCAATCGCGGCATCACCGGTTTGCGGGCCTGGTGCGGATTGCCAGGCTACGGCTGGAGCCGGTTGCTCCATAACAGTGTTGGTCACGGGCGAGGTTTGCAGCAACGGATCTACCGGCGCGCTCCAGGCCTGAGCGGCCGTTGTAGCTGCAGCTGCTGCAGCCACAGGCTCGGTCACCGAGTGGCCGTTAAGCAGTGGGTCAAGCTCGTCATATTCAGGCAGCGTCGCGCGATTGCCGGAAAACAGCACATCGTTAGGATCGGCAACCACGCCACGGGCGCTGTATTCAATTTCGTCTTCATCATCCATGCGTTTGCCGGAGAACAGCGCCGCATCGGTATGACGACCAAGCGGGTTGGTAAATTTCTCTGCCAGACGCTTACGGCGCGCTAACGCACCGCGCAGAATACGAGCCCGACGCGATTCATGGGGTTTGCCATCAGCGGCATCGACAGACTCTTCTTCATCTTCATATTCTTCGTCATCGACCCAGGTATCGTCGCGGCGGGTACGGTTGCTGGCAAACGTCAGGATATTGAGTAACCAGCCGCCCAGTTTTTCCGCAATGCTCACCCATGACCAACCGGTGAAAAGCGTTAATCCCGCCGCCCAAATGCACAACAACGTCAGCGTGCCGCCGCTGCTGTGCAGTAAGGGTTGTAGCGTAGTGCTGAGCAGACTGCCGATCACGCCGCCAGAGGCGAAATACCAGATGTCATCGGCGTTAATTGCGGCCAGCCCGCAGGAAGTGAGAATCAGCGCCAGAACGCCAATAATGCGCAGCGAGACGGCAAAATAATCGACGTATTCGTCGCTGGCCTGGTGTCGCCAGGCAAACCAACAACCGCCAACAATGATGACGGGAATGGTGTAGGCCATGACGCCAAAAATAAAGAACAGCGTGTCCGCCAACCATGCTCCGGGTATTCCCCCCAGATTATGGATAGGTTCATGCCATGCGGTTTGTGACCAACTGGGATCCGAAGGGTTAAAGCTGAGTAAGGCAGCCATCAACCAGACGGCAAAAAGGGCAATAAGGATCAGTAGCGCTTCCAGAAGTCGGCGCCCGCTGCTTAACTTCGTCAATGTGACGTCTTTGTCTTCAGTGTATTCCTGGCTCAAAAACGGCTCTCCAGGTTTCAGGCTTTTCCTGCCCGATGCTAAAACGGACAACAGCACCGGGTTACCCCGGCACTGTTGCTGTATGGATTAACAGGAGTGTAATCAAACTGCGTCGATTTTGCACCTGTTCCGTGTTAGCGCGTCTTAATTACCAGACGATTGCTCTGTTTGACTTCTTCCATGACTACATAAGTACGTGTGTCATTCACGCCAGGCAGACGCAGCAGGGTTTCCCCCAACAGCTTACGGTATGCCGACATATCCGGTACGCGTGTTTTCAGCAAATAGTCGAAATCACCGGAAACCAAATGACACTCTTGAATTTCTTCAAGTTTTTGTACTGCAGAGTTGAATTGTTCAAACACATCCGGGGCGCCACGATTCAGAGTAATCTCAACAAAAACCAGAAGTGATGCATCCAGATAATGCGGGTTTAACAGCGCTGTATAGCCCTGAATAAAACCCTGTCTTTCCAACCGACGCACACGCTCAAGGCAGGGCGTTGGTGAAAGTCCCACACGTTTAGAAAGCTCGACGTTAGAAATACGCCCATCCTTTTGCAGCTCATTAAGAATGTTACGATCGATACGGTCGAGATCTTTGCCAGGGCGCTTCTTACTATCTACCATTATTATTGTCTCTCTGTATTCCTTCCCTACTCCTGCCTGACTCTACCAACATCACTGTTCAGAGTCGCTACCCATCAAAATAAACCGCAACCCAGAGGGATTTTCGGTTCGCAATGTCTGGGTTTATGGTGAGAAGACCGTTGCCTGTCGGCGGCTATCGACATCACGAATGGCATCTGTCCACACCATGCGTAGATTTCGCTAACACGGTAAACATGGTATCTACATGCATGATTATGCAGCACATACATGACACAGTTTTTTTCTTCCTTGAATGTTTTCGCAAAACAGCAGGGGATTGTCAAAGCAAAACATCGATTTTTAGTACAACATGCCAGTTATTCATTCGCAGTGATGGAAAATCGTCATTTTATCACCTTATAACTGACCGATTTTAAGTAGAAATCGTTATAGTATTACGGCTGATCACCCCGTTCATCGGTTTCTGCTATTACACATATTGTTAACAAAATCGCCATACTCTTTTTTTACGTCTGTAAATTCCCTACAATCCTGCTCATTGCCTGCCAACAACTATGGGGATCTCATGGGCGCAACCAAACACAGTAAACTTCTTATTCTGGGCTCTGGCCCTGCGGGATATACCGCTGCGGTCTACGCTGCACGCGCGAACCTGCAACCGGTACTGATTACCGGTATGGAAAAAGGTGGTCAGTTGACCACAACAACAGAAGTGGAAAACTGGCCTGGCGATCCGCACGATCTTACTGGCCCGCTGCTGATGGAGCGTATGCACGAACATGCGTCCAAATTTGACACTGAAATCATTTTTGATCACATCAGCAAAGTTGATCTGCAAAACCGTCCTTTCCGTCTGACCGGCGACAGCGGTGAATACACCTGTGACGCACTGATCATCGCCACCGGCGCTTCAGCACGTTACCTGGGTCTGCCTTCAGAAGAAGCATTCAAAGGCCGTGGCGTTTCCGCCTGCGCGACCTGCGACGGTTTCTTCTACCGTAACCAAAAAGTTGCGGTGATCGGCGGCGGCAACACCGCTGTTGAAGAAGCGCTATATCTGGCGAATATCGCATCTGAAGTGCATTTGATTCACCGTCGCGACAGCTTCCGCGCGGAGAAAATTCTCATCAAACGTTTGATGGATAAAGTTGAAAACGGCAACATCGTGCTTCACACCCACCGCACGCTGGAAGAAGTGACCGGCGATCAAATGGGCGTAACCGGACTGCGTCTGCGCGATACGCAAAACACTGACAACGTGGAATCACTTGACGTTGCCGGGTTATTTGTCGCTATCGGTCACAGCCCGAATACCGCTATTTTCGACGGTCAGTTGGAACTGGAAAACGGCTACATCAAAGTTCAGTCCGGTATTCACGGCAATGCCACTCAAACCAGCATTCCGGGTGTCTTCGCAGCCGGTGACGTGATGGACCATATTTATCGCCAGGCGATTACCTCTGCGGGCACGGGCTGTATGGCCGCGCTTGATGCAGAACGTTATCTCGACGGTCTGGCGGACGCTTGCAAATAAGTTTTACAAATCAGTAACAAAAGTAAAAAAGGCGACTATAAGTCGCCTTTATTTTTGCCTCGTTGTAACATTGCCCTGCCCAAAAATTCCAATAACTCACCTGCTAAGCGTGCAATGAATAAAACCCGTCAAAAAGAGCTGACCCGCTGGTTAAAACAGCAAAGTGTAATTTCCCAACGATGGCTGAACATTTCGCGCCTGTTGGGGTTCGTGAGCGGCCTGTTAATTGTCGCTCAGGCCTGGCTCATGGCCCGAATTCTGGACCATATGATCATGGCCAATATTCCCCGAGAGGCGCTTCTGCTTCCTTTCATCGTGCTGGTATTGATTTTCATCCTGCGGGCATGGGTCGTCTGGTTACGCGAACGGGTCGGGTTTCACGCAGGACAGCATATTCGCTTTGAAATTCGCCGCCAGGTGCTTGACCGTCTGCAACAGGCAGGTCCGGCCTGGATACAAGGCAAACCGGCCGGGAGTTGGGCCACGTTGATCCTGGAGCAGATTGACGATATGCATGATTACTATGCACGTTATCTGCCGCAAATGGCGTTGGCCGTATGCGTCCCCTTATTGATCGTGGCGGCGGTATTCCCGTCAAACTGGGTGGCCGCCCTTATTCTGCTTGGAACTGCCCCGCTGATCCCGTTGTTTATGGCGATGGTTGGTATGGGTGCTGCCGACGCTAACCGCCGCAATTTTCAGGCTCTTGCTCGCCTCAGCGGCCATTTCCTCGACCGCCTGCGGGGCATGGAGACGCTAAGAATCTTTGGTCGCGGTGAAGCCGAAACGGAAAGCATCCGCGCTGCGTCACAGGATTTCCGCCAGCGCACTATGGAAGTCTTGCGCCTGGCTTTCCTGTCATCCGGTGTCCTTGAGTTCTTTACCTCCCTGTCCATCGCACTGGTCGCGGTTTACTTCGGCTTTTCCTACCTTGGCGAACTGGATTTTGGACACTACGGCACAGGTGTCACATTAGCTGCCGGCTTCCTCGCGCTCATTCTGGCGCCGGAATTTTTCCAGCCCCTGCGCGATCTGGGCACTTTTTATCACGCCAAAGCACAAGCCGTTGGTGCAGCAGACAGTCTGAAAACCTTCATGGAAACCCCGCTTGCACATCCTGAGCGTGGCGACATTGAGCTGACAACAAAAGAAGCTGTTTCAATTGAAGCACAAGATCTGGTCATCACCTCGCCGGAAGGTAAAGTGCTTGCAGGCCCGCTCAACTTTACCCTGCCAGCGGGCCAACGCGCGGTGCTGGTTGGCCGCAGCGGCTCCGGAAAAAGTTCGTTGCTCAATGTCCTGTCCGGATTTCTCTCTTATCAGGGATCGCTGCGAATTAACGGCTTTGAACTACGTGACCTGTCGCCTGATTGCTGGCGCAAACAGCTGTCCTGGGTTGGACAAAATCCGCAACTCCCTGCCGCCACGTTACGCGATAACGTGCTGCTCGCTCGCCCCGATGCCAGCGAAGAACAACTGCAGGCCGCACTCGACAGCGCCTGGGTCAGTGAGTTTTTACCGCTACTGCCGCAGGGTGTAGATACACCAGTAGGCGATCAGGCGGCTCGACTTTCTGTCGGACAAGCGCAGCGCGTTGCCGTGGCTCGCGCCTTACTCAACCCGTGTCAGTTGCTGCTGCTTGATGAACCCGCCGCCAGCCTGGATGCACACAGCGAACAACGCGTGATGCAAGCGTTGAACGCAGCGTCATGCCGCCAGACTACGCTGATGGTGACACACCAACTTGAAGACCTTGCCGACTGGGATGCTATCTGGGTGATGCAGGACGGACAGATCGTTGAACAAGGCACTTATGCCGAACTTAGCGCAGCCAACGGGGCGTTTGCGACATTACTGGCTCATCGTCAGGAGGACATCTAAATGCGCGCTTTGCTACCTTATCTGACGCTGTATAAACGTCACAAATGGATGTTAACCTTGGGGATCGTTCTGGCGATCGTCACACTGTTGGCAAGTATTGGTTTGCTGACGCTTTCCGGTTGGTTCCTGTCGGCTTCTGCTGTGGTGGGTGTCACCGGGATTTACAGTTTTAACTATATGCTCCCTGCCGCCGGGGTACGCGGTGCGGCAATCACCCGCACCGCGGGCCGCTATTTCGAGCGACTGGTCAGCCACGACGCGACGTTCCGCGTGCTGCAACATTTGCGTATATATACCTTCAGCAAACTGCTGCCGCTCTCTCCTGCTGGCCTGTCCCGTTATGGACAAGGTGAATTGCTTAATCGTGTGGTGGCGGATGTCGACACGCTCGATCATCTCTATTTACGCGTGCTCTCCCCGCTTGTAGGCGCTTTTGTCGTCATCATGGTGGTCACGCTGGGGCTAAGCGTTCTCGATTTCACGCTAGCTATTACTCTCGGCGGTATTATGCTGCTGACCTTATTTATCTTGCCCCCACTCTTTTATCAGGCAGGTAAAAGCACCGGTCAAAGCTTGACGCATTTACGTGGGCAGTATCGTCAGCAGTTAACATCCTGGCTGCAGGGCCAGGCTGAACTGACCATCTTTGGTGCCAGTGAACGTTACCGCGCCCAAATGGAAGCCACCGAGTTGCAGTGGCATGAAGCTCAACGACGTCAGTCTGAATTAACGGCGCTATCACAGGCGGTCATGCTGTTAGTCGGCGCACTGGCAGTGGTTGTGATGTTATGGATGGCCTCAGGTGGCGTAGGTGGCAATACCCAGCCTGGTGCGCTGATCGCGCTGTTTGTCTTCTGTGCGCTGGCCGCATTTGAAGCATTAGCACCCGTCACCGGCGCGTTTCAGCATCTCGGACAGGTTATTGCCTCTGCGCTGCGCATCACCGAACTGACTGAACAGCAGCCAGAAGTCACCTTCCCGGATGCCGGTTCCCCGGTTTCTGAGCACGTCACTCTCACACTACGCGATGTATCATTCAGTTATCCGGGACAAGCACAAAAAGCGCTCGACACCCTTTCCCTGCAGGCTCAGCCCGGTGAGCATATTGCGATTCTCGGTCGCACCGGATGCGGTAAGTCAACGTTACTGCAATTGCTCACCCGCGCATGGGATCCACAGCACGGTGAAATTCTGATTAATGAGAAGCCGATTTCAGCCCTCAGTGAAACCACGCTGCGCCAGAGCATCAGCGTCGTGCCACAGCGCGTGCACCTGTTCAGCGCGACGCTTCGCGACAATCTTCTACTGGCGGCACCGCACGCCAGTGATGACACATTATCCGCGATGCTGTGCCGCGTCGGTCTGGACAAACTGCTTGAGGGTGATGGACTCAACGCCTGGTTAGGCGAAGGGGGTCGACAGCTTTCTGGTGGCGAACTTCGTCGTCTGGCTATCGCTCGTGCCTTATTGCACGATGCCCCACTGATGCTGCTGGACGAACCGACCGAAGGGCTTGATGCAACAACAGAAAGCCAAATGCTTGAATTAATTGGCGATGCCATGCGTGATAAAACCGTATTGATGGTGACACATCGTCTGCGCGGCTTGTCACGTTTTGATCAAATAATAGTGATGGACAACGGACACATTATTGAGCAAGGTAATCACGCAGATTTGTTAGCCCGGCAGGGACGTTATTACCAGTTTAAGCAACGTCTGTAAGCTATTATTGAACGATCAAACTCGCGTAGTGGAGTTTCGCAGTCATGCGCCTGGTGCAATTGTCCCGCCATTCTATAGCCTTCCCTTCACCGGAAGGCGCTTTACGCGAGCCTAACGGTTTGTTGGCGCTTGGCGGCGATCTCAGCCCAGCCCGACTGTTAATGGCCTATCAGCGCGGAATTTTCCCGTGGTTTTCGCCTGGAGACCCCATCCTTTGGTGGTCGCCCGATCCACGCGCCATTCTTTGGCCCGAGAAATTTCATCTCAGCCGCAGCATGAAACGCTTTCATAAAAACTCGCCTTATCGCGTGACGCTCAATTACGCGTTCGGTCAGGTGATTGAAGGCTGCGCGAACGACCGGGAAGAAGGCACCTGGATAACGCATGATGTAGTGGACGCCTACCATCGCCTGCACGAACTGGGCCATGCGCACTCCATTGAAGTGTGGCGAAAAAATGAATTAGTGGGCGGTATGTATGGCGTGGCGCAAGGTACACTATTTTGTGGCGAATCAATGTTCAGCCGTCAGGAAAATGCGTCCAAAACCGCACTGCTTGTTTTTTGCGCTGAATTTATCCGTCAGGGCGGGAAATTAATCGACTGCCAGGTATTAAATAGCCACACAGCTTCGCTGGGCGCCGTCGAAACCCCTCGTCGGGAGTACCTTGAACACCTGAGCAGACTGCGCCAGCAGCGGCTACCGAGCCATTTCTGGGTTCCCAGGACGTTATTTTCGCCTCAGGGGTGAATGTTTTCGGCACATTTTTTGTCGGGGTGTTATAATTGTCGCGCAGAGTTGGTTTAGCCCATTACCCCGCCGCCGTTAAGGAACAGTTCGCGTCAGGCAACGCCTATCGTTTATCTCCTCGTTCCCTTACACGTTGCGCTTTAAGTGCGGCTTTGCCGTGTGTGGTTAGAGTAATGCGCCAAACCCGATTTGCTGTGTTTTAAACGCACAAATCTTTACTTATTAAAAGAACTTCGGCATTATCTTGCCGGTTCAAATTACGGTAGTGATACCCCAGAGGATTAGATGGCCAAAGAAGACAATATTGAAATGCAGGGTACCGTTCTCGATACGTTACCTAATACCATGTTCCGCGTAGAGTTAGAAAACGGTCACGTGGTTACTGCACACATCTCCGGTAAAATGCGCAAAAACTATATCCGCATCCTGACGGGCGACAAAGTGACTGTTGAGCTGACCCCGTACGACCTGAGCAAAGGCCGCATTGTCTTCCGTAGTCGCTGATTGTTTTTAACGCCCGAATGGCGTCCAGATAATAAAAGGTCGGTTTAACCGGCCTTTTTTGTGGGCTGAGGATATGTATTTAATCCTCAATCATCCGCGCATATTCTTCCGTTAAGAAATCTACTAAAGCGCGCACTGACGGCAATAATCCCCTGCGTGATGGAAAGACTGCGTGAATAATTTCTCGCTTCGGTTCCCAACCGTCGAGCAACGCCACCAGTTCACCCGCGGCTAATTGATCTTTTACCATCAGTTGCGGAAGTTGCACTACCCCCACACCGGCAACTGCGGCTTCACGTAGCGCCAGCATATCGGTGGTAATCATTCGCGGCGTGAAATGCACCTCTGCCCGCGCGCCCTGCGGGCCAAATAACTCCCAACGATGTACATGTTTGCCCGAGGCGAGACTCAAACCAGGCCAGCGAGTCAGCTCCGCCGGAGAGTGTAGCGCCCCCATTTGCTCGATTAACTGCGGGCTGGCATACAAACGATGCCCCCTGTCCGCCAGCACACGCATCACCAGGTCGCTATCCTCAAATGGTCTGGGCCTGACGCGAATCGCCACGTCCAGACCTTCTCCAACGACGTCAACACGACGATTTGTCGCCTCCAGTTGCACTGATACGTCAGGATAACGCGCCATAAAACGAGCAAGCATCGGCCCGATATGCACATGCAGCAACGTGACCGGGCACGTCAACTTCACCACGCCACGCGGTTCAACCTGTAACGCGGCAATGGCATCCTGCGCCGCCTGCGCTTCCACCAGCATCGCCTTACAGTGTTCGTAAAAGGTTTGCCCCACTTCCGTCACGTTAAACTGGCGGGTGGTTCGCTGAATCAGTCGAACTCCCAGCCTCTCTTCCAGTTGCGCTATCCGTCGGCTTAGTTTTGATTTCGGTTCATCAAGCGCCCGACCCGCCGCCGCGAATCCTCCTTCCTCTACAACATGCACAAACCATGCAAAATCATTGAGATCTGGCTTCGTCATCTAATTGTCCTATTTATGAGACAGTGAGAACTATTTTAGCTACTACTCAGCTCGCTGTCATGAATATAAGCTTATTCACATCAAGATAACGCCACTGAGGAGACACAAATGAAACACGTAACAGGCGTCTACACCGCACCTCGCCCGCACTGGGTTGGCGATGGATTTCCGGTTCGCTCGATGTTTTCTTACCAGTCTCATGCTGAGCAACTAAGTCCGTTCCTGCTGCTGGATTACGCCGGTCCACATACGTTTACGCCGGGTAACGAAAAACGCGGCGTAGGCGAGCACCCTCACCGTGGTTTTGAGACGGTGACCATCGTTTACAGCGGCGAAGTTGAACACCGTGATTCAACCGGTCGCGGCGGCATTATCGGCCCCGGCGACGTGCAGTGGATGACTGCGGGTGCAGGAATATTACACGAAGAGTTCCATTCACCAGAATTTACCCGTCAGGGCGGCGAACTGGAAATGGTACAGCTGTGGGTCAATCTGCCAGCAAAAGACAAAATCGCCGTTCCGGGTTACCAGGGCATCAGCAGCGATGTGATCCCCTCTGTCGCCCTGCCTGATGAAGCAGGAAGCGTTCGGGTGATTGCGGGCAGCTATCAGGATACAAAAGGCCCGGCACATACCTTCTCGCCGCTGAACGTTTGGGATATGCGTTTACAACGTAATCATCAGCTCACGTTGTCCCAGCCGGAAGGATGGAGCACTGCGCTGGTGGTATTGAAAGGGAATATCACCGTAAACGGCACTACGTCTGCCAGCGAAGCGCAACTGGTGGTGCTGAGCCAGCAAGGGAAAACGCTGCATATTGAAGCCTCCAGCGACGCCAGCGTGCTGCTGCTTTCTGGAGAACCGTTGAACGAGCCGATTGTAGGTTACGGTCCGTTTGTAATGAACACGAAACAAGAAATCGCTGAAGCCGTACGCGATTTTAACTCCGGCCGCTTTGGCCAAATCTGAATCGAAGGAGAAGAATATGTCCAGTCCTGCAAACTTTAATGGTTCACGTCCGGTCATCGATGTAAATGATTCCGTCATGCTGCTTATCGATCATCAGAGCGGGTTGTTCCAGACCGTCGGCGACATGCCAATGCCAGAACTACGTGCGCGTGCCGCCGCACTGGCTAAAATGGCGACCCTGGCGAAGATACCGGTGATTACCACGGCATCCGTACCGCAGGGACCTAACGGCCCGCTGATCCCTGAGATCCACGCCAATGCGCCGCATGCCCAATACGTGGCGCGTAAAGGCGAAATCAACGCCTGGGATAACGAAGACTTCGTGAAGGCGGTCAAAGCAACAGGTCGTAAGACGCTGATTATCGCCGGTACGATTACCAGCGTGTGCATGGCTTTCCCTGCTATCAGCGCGGTTGCGGAAGGCTATAAGGTCTTCGCAGTGATTGACGCTTCCGGTACTTACAGCAAAATGGCGCAGGAAATCACCCTGGCTCGCGTTGTTCAGGCTGGCGTCGTGCCGATGGATACCGCCGCCGTCGCTTCTGAAATTCAGGGCACATGGAACCGTGAAGACGCCGCCGAATGGGCGGAAGTGTATACCAAAGTCTTCCCGGCTTATCAGTTGCTGATCGAGAGCTACAGTAAAGCCCAGGAAGTCGTGACCAACGGCGAAAAACTGGACTCTCAGCGCTAATCCTATCCTCCGCGCCTGCCTGGACGGAGGAATATGTATATTGCGTAACCAAACGAGAGTTAACACGTAAATTCTGCTTGACCGTTTTAGCGCAACTCCCTATAGTATCGCCCCGTTGCCCCCCAAGCGGTCAGGCAGCAATACAATATGGTGAGGTGTCCGAGTGGCTGAAGGAGCACGCCTGGAAAGTGTGTATACGGCAACGTATCCGGGGTTCGAATCCCCGCCTCACCGCCATATTTTAAGAAGAGCTCGTACGCAAGTACGGGCTTTTTTTTCGCATGTTGCACAGCCTGGCGGGGATGAGAAGCCCGGACCGGGGTTCGACTACTGGCGCAGCCAGTTGGACAGACTGAGAGCGCAGCGAACAGACTGCCCGCAGGGCGAGCGAAGCGAGTCAATCCCCGCCTCACCGCCATATTTTAAGAAGAGCTCGTACGCAAGTACGGGCTTTTTTTTCGCATATTGCACAGCCTGGCGGGGGATGAAAAGCCCGGACCGGGGTTCGACTACTGGCGCAGCCAGTTGGACAGACTGAGAGCGCAGCGAACAGGCTGCCCGCAGGGCGAGCGAAGCGAGTCAATCCCCGCCTCACCGCCATATTTTAAGAAGAGCTCGTACGCAAGTACGGGCTTTTTTTTCGCATATTGATTTGCCGGATGCGGTGCAAGCACCTTATCCGGCCTACGAATGACGAACAACCTGTAGGCCTGATAAGCGAAGCGCCATCAGGCATAGCAATTATTGTCGGCTGAGTAGCGTTAACACTTCATAATGCGAGGTGTGCGGGAACATATCGAAAAGCTGAACGCGTTCAATTCGATACCCAGGCAACTCACGAATATCCTTCGCCATGGTTTGCGCATTACAGCTGGAATAAACAATAAAACGCGGTGCCATGCGGGAAAGAAAATCGCACAGCGGTTTCCCAATCCCGCGACGCGGCGGATTCACCAGCACCAGATCCGGAACTTCGCCCTGAGCGGTAGCAAACTGAGTTGAATCCAACGCCTGAAAATGCAGATTCTGCAACCCAAGTTCCTGCGCCGACTGCTTCGCGCAGGTAATCGCCTCTGGCGCGATTTCAATCCCCGTCAGTTTCATTTGCGGTGTAGCGCAGTGCAGACCAAAACCCCCAACGCCGCAAAACAGATCCCACATGTGATTAACCGGAAGCTGTCGCACCCAGTCGCGCGCCGTGGCATACAACTGCCCCGCCACCACCGGGTTAGTCTGGAAAAAGCTCTGTGGGCGGATCCACAACGGTACATCGTTAAAGCGTTCCGCCAGCGCCTGTTGTTCCGTCAGGAAGATCTCTGTCTCCCCTTCCATAATCGCCATATGCACCGGCTGAATATTGGCAGTGATCACTTTTAACTGTGGGAACTGTGCCTGCAACCAGGGCAGCGCCGCGCGCAGCTGTGCCAGTTTTGCTTCAGAACGCAGGACAAAACGCAGCATCATGCCGACATCGAACCGGCTTTCCGTTAACAGCAAATATTTCAGTTCCCCGCGTTTACGCGCAACGTTATAGGGTGTTAATCCTGCTCGGGCGATAAACGGCTTAAGCACGGAAAATACGGGCGCAAAAGACTCAGGGTAGAGCGGACAGTCGCACAAATCCTCCGGCGTACCGTCACGATGCAACATCCCCAGCAACGGTTTTTCCACGCTGCCGCTGACCACCATTTTGGCTTTATTGCGAAACGCGCTTTCCGGACCACTGACCGGCGCGCACCATTCTCCGACCGGATAATCGGCCAGCAGATTCTGCAGATCGGCTGTTTTAGCGAAGAGTTGATCGGCGACAGGCTGTGTTATCCACTGACAGGAGCGACAGCGTTCGGCGTCATAAAGTGCGCACTGCATACAAAGACCTACAAATTAACCGGGGGCCAAGATTATACACGTTATTGCAAACGGAAGAACCGCCTGCTGGACGCAGGAACAAACAGTAGCAGCAATACCAGCATATCCGGCAGTTTTTGCATCACCAGCGTATGCAGGATTTCGCGTCTGGACTCCCCCGCAATACTGAACAGTTCGGGATATCCGTAGCCCAGCGAAGCAGCCCACAGATAGACGCTGGCGATAATCTGGGTCAACAGATAGATCCAGCGTGCCCAGTTCCGTCCTTTTACCAGCGAAAATGCACAGTAAATTTCTATAAATAGCAGCACCAGACTGCCCAGAAACACCAGCGTCAAATTCCAGGTCTGCACACTGCGATGAATAAACTCACTGGTTCCACGAAACCCAAGCGTATTAAAAATCATCAACAGATCGAGACAGCGGATCATAATAATAGCCAGCGCCGCCACCTGCACCAAAGCAGGGACGTTTAAGCGAGCATGTGATGTGGATGATTTCTTAAAAAATCCCAACGCGTCGTCTTCCATGAAAACGGCGCAACCACCACAGCTGCACCGTATAGACAGGTTGGCAGATTTTAGTTTTTTCAGCCGCGTCTTGCACGTTGGATATCGCGGATCCGTTGTTTTTCTGTTCGCGCCATCAGATACCACGCGATAAATCCGATAATTCCTACCACACCAAGAATCAGCGTTGCCAGCGCGTTGATCTCCGGGTTCACCCCCATACGTACGCTGGAGAACACCAGCATCGGTAACGTTGTGGCGCCAGGACCAGAGACAAAGCTGGCAATAACCAGATCATCGAGTGACAGCGTGAAGGCTAATAGCCAACCGGAAATCACCGCCGGCATAATCATCGGCAACGTGATGACGAAAAAGACCTTCAGCGGCGTGGCGCCAAGATCCATCGCAGCTTCCTCAATGGAATGATCCAGTTCGCGCAAACGTGAAGAAATCACCACCGCTACGTACGCTGTACAGAAGGTGACGTGCGCCAGCCAGATGGTCAGCATACCGCGATCCGCCGGCCAGCCGATGGCGTGTGCCAACGCTACAAACAGCAGCAGCAGCGACAAACCGGTAATGACATCTGGCATAACCAGCGGCGCGGTGATCATAAAGGCGAAACCATTCGAACCACGAAAACGACCAAAGCGCACCATTACCACGGCGGCGATGGTACCAAGGATTGCCGCCATCGTCGCAGCGCCCGCGGCAATCGTTAGGCTCATGCCTACGGCGCTTATCATCGCGGTATCGTGAAAAAGCTCGCCATACCAACGCGTTGACCACCCTGCCCAAACCGTCACCAGCTTCGAGCTGTTAAACGAATAGATAACCAACATCAGCATCGGCGCGTACAGGAAGGTAAAGCCAACTACCAGGATAAAAATACGCCACGGCGAGCGAACGACCGGTAAGTTATTCATCCGTGTTCCCCCACGCTTTTTTGCTGATATTTGTGGAACCACATGATCGGCACAATCAGTAACAGCAGCATAATAATGGCGACAGCAGAAGCCACCGGCCAGTCGCGGTTATTGAAAAACTCCTGCCAAAGCACACGGCCAATCATGATGCTGTCCGGGCCGCCCAGCAGCTCAGGGATCACAAACTCGCCAACAGCCGGAATAAACACCAGCATTGACCCGGCAATAATCCCGCCCTTGGTCAATGGCACAATCACGCTAAAGAAAGTCTTCAGTGGTCGGGCACCTAAATCCAGCGCCGCTTCCACCAGCGAGTAATCAATACGGGTCAGCGCGGTATAAATCGGCAGCACCATAAAGGGCAAATAGGCGTAAACAATGCCGATATAGACCGCCAGATTGGTGTGCAAAATAGTCAACGGTTGGTCGATGACACCCAGCCACATCAGAAAGTTGTTCAGGACGCCGTTGTTTTTCAGGATCCCCATCCAGGCATACACGCGAATTAAAAACGAGGTCCAGGACGGTAGGATCACCAGCAACAGCAGAATATTACGCGTTGAGGGTTTACTGTGCGCGACTGCCCATGCCAGCGGGTATCCCAGCAGCAGACAACAGATTGTCGAAATTCCCGCCACCTGTAACGATTGCAGGTAGGCATCGAAATAGAGCGGATCGTCCGTCAGTTGCAGGAAGTTGCCTAAGTTGAGCGTGATGGATAACTGATCGTCAGCCCATGAAACGAGGTCGGTATACGGTGGAATAGCCCGCGCCATTTCCGCCAAACTGATTTTGAAGACGATCAGAAACGGCAGCAGAAACAGAAGCAGCAGCCACACATACGGCAGCGCGATCACCAGCTTGCGCCCGTGCTTCATTTGTAGCCGCGACATAAACAGCCTGAATCGCCCCGCGTTATCCACGCGTGCCGCAGGTTCAAGTGTACTCATCTTCGCTCCTTAAACCGTCAACACCACACAGCTGTCCGCATCCCAACATAAACGGACTTCGTCACCCCAGGTTGGTAACCCTTTACGATAACGATGCTCATTTTGTAGCTGGGCGCTCAACATCTGACCGCTTTTCAAACGTACGTGATACACCGACAAATCACCCAGATAGGCAATGTGCACCACTTCGCCTACCGCGAAGTTATAACCCTCTGGCGGAGGCGCTTCGCAGAGCATGATTTTTTCCGGACGCAGCGCAACATACACCGGGACGTTATCGACAACAGAAGCATCGGCGTCCACTTTCAGCGGATGCACCAGTCCTGGAGACTCAATCACCAGACCATCTTCCCGACGTTCTTTCAGCAGTCCCTCAAAAACGTTTACCGATCCGATAAACTCTGCGCTGTAACGCGTGGTCGGATGCTCGTAGATCTCTTCTGGCTCACCAATCTGGACAAATTTTCCACGATTCATGATCGCAATACGACCCGCCATCGTCATGGCTTCTTCCTGATCGTGCGTCACCATCACGCAGGTCACACCGACGCGTTCCAGGATATCCACTACCTCCAGTTGCATGCGGTCTCGGAGTTTTTTATCCAGCGCCCCCATTGGTTCATCCAGCAGCAGCAGTTTTGGACGTTTTGCCAGGCTGCGCGCCAATGCCACGCGCTGACGCTGGCCGCCAGAAAGCTGATGTGGTTTGCGTTTAGCGAACTCCTGCATATGCACGAGTCCCAGCATCTCATTCACCCGACTGGCAATTTCAGCCTTCGGCAGTTTGTCCTGCTTGAGACCAAAGGCAATGTTCTGCTCGACAGTCATATGCGGAAACAAGGCGTAGGACTGAAACATCATATTAATTGGACGCAGATAAGGCGGGACATGCGCTAAATCGACGCCATCAAGCATGATTTGCCCGGTAGTCGGCAGTTCAAATCCCGCCAGCATCCGCAGCAGTGTCGATTTGCCACAGCCGGACGCGCCGAGCAGAGCAAATATTTCACCTTTGTAGATAGTAAGATTGACGTCATCAACGGCGTGCTGACCGTCAAATGACTTGGTCAGATTGCGAATTTCAAGCAGCGGGGTCAGCGCCTTGCGGATTTTCGCTTGTGGGCGTGGGGTTGCATCATTCACTCAGGTGCTCTCCGGCATAAAACAAAGAAACGGTGCAAATAACGCACCATAACGGTGCGTATTGCCGGGTTATATGTGTCCGGGCTCAACGCTGCCCGGCAGGCACAAATCCTGCCGGGTCATGTCCCAAACATCGGTTTATTTCCCGCTTTTTACCTTCGTCCATGCGCGGGTACGTACACGATCGATCTTCGGATCCTGTACTTTCAGTGTGAACAACTTAGCTCGCACATCCGCAGGCGGGTAAATACCCGGGTTGTCACGAACTTCAGGGCTGACCAGAGCCGTCGCTTCTTTGTTGGCATTGGCATAAAACACGTGGTCGGAGATATGCGCAATCACATCAGGGCGCAGCAGGTAGTTGAGGAACTGATAGGCTTCGTCTTTGTTTTTCGCATCGGCAGGCATCGCGAATACGTCAAAGAACGCCATTGCACCTTCTTTAGGAATTGAGAAGGAGATATTGACGCCATTTTTCGCTTCTTTCGCACGGTTTGCTGCCTGCCATACGTCCCCAGCCCAGCCGATTGCGACGCAGGTATCACCGTTTGCCAGGTCGTTGATGTACTGCGAAGAGTGGAAATAGCGAATATTCGGTCGCAGTTTCAACAACAGATCCGTTGCCGGCCCGGTGTAATCATCCGCTTTGGTACTATTTGGATCTTTACCCAAATAGTTCAGCACCGTGGCGAACACCTCTTCGGGGGCATCAAGGAAAGAGACACCGCAGCTTTTGAGTTTTTCCAGATTTTCTGGCTTGAGGATCAAATCCCAGCTGTCAACCGGCGCATCCGGCCCCAGCACAGCTTTAACTTTATCCACGTTGTAACCAATACCGGTCGTAGCCCACATATACGGCATCGCAAACTTGTTGTCCGGATCGTGTTTGCCCACCAGCTTCAGCAGTTCAGGATCAAGATTTTTCCAGCCCGGCAATTTGCTCTTATCCAGCGGCTGGAATACGCCCGCGGTCAGTTGACGCTCAAGGAAGCTGGCGGATGGAACGACAAGGTCAAAGCCGGTACTGCCAGCCATGAGCTTACCTTCCAACACTTCATTGGAATCAAATACGTCATAGATGACTTTAATTCCGGTCTCTTTTTCAAAATTAGCCACCGTGTCCGGGGCAATATAATCAGACCAGTTATATATATGCAGCGTTTTTTGTTCAGCAGCGAGCGTGCCGGCAGAGACGGCCATCAGAGCACCCGCAACCAGGCCTGATAACCATTTTTTATTTAAGGCGGTCATAATCTCTTTCCTTCTGAAAGTTCGTTAACAAACGAACAAAAATGTCACACTCTAATGATATGCAAGAAACGTGCATATTCTTTCATGCGGCACCGATGTAAAGAGAGACCTCTCCTCACGCCGCTATTGCTCGCTGGCATCCGTCCAGGCATTCAACATACATTGTGGCCGTAGAACAGGTCACAAGGGACTGTTTAAATGATGACGTTGGTAAGCTTCGCAAGAATAACTTTAGCCAGGAATTGTGGATATAGCCCAGATTAAAAAACGTCTTTTATCAATTTTTTATGCAGGAATTGTCTATGACGTAAAGCGGAAGGCGCTGAATAGAGGTGAATAATTCTTTAATGAAAGGTTAAATACAGAATAAAAACGGGCAATACGCAACCGCTCTGGCAGCGGCTGCGCAATATATGTCCAGATTCAGGAAGAGTTAATGGAGGAAATGAATTTCAGCGGTGCTATTCTGCGCATCTTCTTCAGCATTAAATAACAGCTGATGCGCACCGGCTTCAAGGATCACCATCGATATCTGCTCTTCGCTCTGGCGAACAAAACATTCAAACTGCTCAAACGTCACGCCCGGCATAACGGATAAAGACTGGCAAACCACCAGTTTTGGCAGATTATCATCCTGCATATCCAGAAAAGCTTTCACCGTCAGTGAGCTGGCATTGATCGCGGACAGATCGGCGGCCAGCGGCAGCAGTGCAGAAGGTCTGACTTCTGCCATCGCGGAAAACAGAATGACGTTATCGACCAAATCAACTTTTGCATCAAAGATGCCGTCAAAATTCTGCATGTGCGGCAAATGCAGCGCCTGACAGGTATCGCATTCAAAAAAACTCATGCCCAGGTCGTCGAGCCATTGACGCAACGTATCCAGAGTGGGAACGACCAGTGATGTCATAATAATGTGCGACCTCTATTGATGAAAAAAATACCGGCACAGCTTACGCAAAAAGAGCGTGTCATACCACGATCGCAATCGATATTGCGCTTAGCCGCCGATTTTAAGGCAAAATTCAGGCGTAGCGTGACGTTCGATCCACTGGATCATCTTGCCAGCTATGTCTATCCCGGTGGTTTTCTCCACTCCTTCCAGCCCCGGGGACGCGTTGACCTCCATGACCAGTGGCCCTCGATCAGCGCGCAGAATATCAACGCCTGCAACGTCCAGGCCCATAGTCCGGGCGGCTTTGAGCGCAATTTCTCTTTCGCGCGGCGTGATACTCGCAATAGTCGCCACACCACCGCGATGGAGATTAGAACGAAAATCGCCCTCTTTAGCCCGTCGTTCAAAGGCGGCCACTACTTCGTCGCCCACCACGAAACAGCGGATATCGCGCCCCTTCGCTTCTTTGATATATTCCTGAACCAGGATATGGGCATTCAGCCCACGAAAGGCATCTACCACGCTTTCTGCAGCCTGCCGCGTTTCCGCCAACACCACGCCAATACCCTGGGTGCCTTCAACCAGTTTCACCACTAACGGCGCACCGCCAACCATGTCAATCATGTCGCTGGTATCGTCGGGAGAGTGGGCTATCCCGGTGATGGGTAAATCAATTCCCTGACGCGCCAGCAGTTGTAGCGAACGCAGCTTATCGCGCGCTCGTGTAATCGCTACCGACTCATTCAACGGATAGCTACCCAGCATCTCAAACTGGCGCAGCGCCGCCGTCCCATAAAAGGTAATCGCGGAACCAATCCGCGGGATCACCGCGTCGAAATGGGGAAGCTGACGGCCCTTATAATGAATAGAAGATGCCGCCGGACTGATGTTCATATAGCAAGAAAGGGGATCGATAACTTCAACCAGGTGACCGCGCTGCATCGCCGCTTCACGCAGGCGTTTACAAGAATAGAGCGTTCCGTCCCGGGACAAAATGGCAATTTTCACCCTGCACCTCTCTGAATGACCTGGTAAAAGCTGGCGTATCATACACTGGGTTAAAATCTTTAGCGCGTGGCCCATCCCTGTTTATGCAAATATTCCAGGATAAAGGGGCGACTTTCTTTAATGATGGTACGGCGAATGTGATCGCTCCAGGTGTCACGACGCGTATTGCTGCCGCGGGTCAGATAGTACTGCGCAAGCTGTTCGTCATACTGCGACAAAACGTCTGTATCGAGCGGCTGATACTGGTTTTCGTGCACAACAAGCGACGCTGGCAGGCGCGGCTTGATATCCGGGTTATCCGCAGGCCAGCCAAGGCACAAACCAAACAGCGGCAGAACGTGCTGCGGCAGCTTCAGCAGTTCGGTGACCGGCTCAATATTGTTACGCAAACCGCCAATGAATACGCCGCCAAGTCCCAGCGACTCTGCCGCCGTCAACGCATTTTGCGCCATCATTGCAGTATCAACCACGCCCAGCAGCAGCTGTTCCGCCAGCCCAAGTTGCGCATCAGGGCAAATCTGCAAATGACGATTAAAATCAGCGCAAAACACCCAGAACTCAGCAGCCTGCGCCACATGCTTTTGGCCGCCAGATAAGGTAGCCAGCGATTCACGCAGAGATTTATCCGTTATACGAACGATCGTCGTGCACTGTAGAAAACTGGAGCTTGACGTTCCCTGAGCGGCGGCAATAATCGCCTCACGCTGTGCATCCGAAATAGCATCATCGGTAAAATGGCGAATGGAACGGTGGCTGCGGAGTAAATCAATGGTTGGTGTCATCTCTTTTGTCTCTGTCTAAATCAGTTGAATCACTTGGTGCGCGTGACATCAGTTGCGGTGCCAGCAGTTGAGCAATACGCCACATCAACGCCACCGCAGCAGGGAGCATCAGCAGTACGCCCAAAAATATCATCACCACGTAGGCTAACGGGCTGTTAAGCGGTGCGGGCAAGGTGAGGTAATCGTTAAGCGATAGCAGCGCCAGCGATAACAAAACCATCCCAATTATTTCCAGCATCAATACGCTTTTGGGTAATACACCAATTGTGCGCATACGCGGCCTCCCGGCGAAATGGCTTTCATTATAAAACGTTCCGGCTTGCCGTGTTTAACAGATATAGCTTGAGGATATCAAAGCAACAGGCTGAACCTGCTTTCCATCCGTCACAAATCGCGGCATCATAACAAGTATTGCCATCCGGCCTGATAAGTTCGAGGAGAAAGAGATGTTTGCCGTTATTTTTGGTCGCCCAGGGTGCCCGTATTGCGTGCGCGCAAAAGAATTAGCAGAAAAATTAAGCAGTGAGCATGACGATTTTAACTTCCGCTACATTGATATCCATGCTGAAGGAATTACCAAAGCAGATCTGGAAAAAACAGTAGGTAAGCCAGTTGAAACCGTTCCGCAGATTTTCGTCGATCAAAAACACATCGGCGGCTGCACGGATTTTGAAGCCTGGGCAAAAGAGAATATGAATCTGTTCGCCTGATAGCTGTTTCTACGCCCTCAGCTTGAGGGCGTCATCAGTTCTTTTTCCGCCGTTGATGCTGATTGAATAAGCTACTGATAAATAAAAAACATAATGCGCCAAGCGCGCACCAAAACACCGCACTAAACAACCACGCCAGCTCTTGCCACAATGAACGCGTCGGCATAAAAACGAACCGCATCAGTAACAGGCAGCACGGCGCCGCCAACATTGCACCAAGAAGGGGTTTGAGTACTTCCCGACGATGGGAAAAAAAGCTTGCTGCAGCACCTGGTAAGATAAAAAACAACAATCCGACCTCAGGATGCCCTGCCGCTCTGAATGCCCCTTTCACGTTCAGCGTTAATGAAAGACACACCACAATAAAGAGCACAAAGCAGCAGACCGCACTCGCCCAACTTTGCTTATGTTTCAATCGTTCCTCCTGACACATTCTCTATCGAACACTCTTTTCGCCCGCAGGCGTCCAGTCAGATAAAGTAACTCGGCATTCCATGCCAAAAACACACCCACACGATTCTTATAGCCGTTGATACGTAATGAGATTAAACTAGCCGCATATATTGTTATGCTGCATTATTCGGGGCTGTGTACGATGCTATCGCCCCTTAATTTCTGGCAAAAACATTAGCGTAAATTGCCATTTCTTTCAATAGCTTACTAGTAAACAAGAAGTTAGTCTCCGTGAATATAAACGTCGCAGATTTGTTAAATGGGAATTACATCCTGTTATTATTTGTGGTCCTGGCTCTGGGCCTGTGTCTGGGCAAATTGCGTCTGGGTTCAGTCCAACTCGGTAATTCCATTGGCGTTTTAGTGGTCTCCCTATTATTAGGTCAGCAGCACTTTAGTATTAACACCGATGCATTAAATCTCGGCTTTATGCTGTTTATTTTTTGCGTCGGCGTCGAAGCCGGCCCCAACTTTTTTTCGATTTTTTTTCGCGATGGGAAAAATTATCTAATGCTTGCTCTGGTGATGGTCGGTAGCGCAATGCTGATCGCCCTGGGGCTGGGTAAGCTATTTGGCTGGGACATCGGCCTGACGGCGGGTATGCTGGCTGGCTCGATGACCTCAACGCCGGTGCTGGTCGGCGCAGGTGACACCTTGCGCCATTCAGGAATGTCAGGAACACAACTTTCAAGCGCTCTCGATAACCTGAGCTTGGGTTACGCCCTCACCTATTTGATTGGTCTGGTCAGTCTGATTGTTGGTGCGCGCTATTTGCCGAAACTTCAGCATCAGGATCTGCAAACCAGCGCCCAACAAATCGCGCGTGAACGGGGCCTGGATACTGATGCCAATCGTAAAGTTTACCTCCCGGTGATTCGCGCCTATCGCGTTGGCCCGGAGCTGGTGGCATGGGCCGATGGTAAAAATCTGCGCGAACTGGGTATTTATCGTCAGACCGGTTGTTACATTGAACGTATCCGTCGCAACGGCATTCTTGCCAACCCGGATGGTGACGCGGTGCTGCAAATGGGCGATGAGATAGCCCTGGTGGGTTATCCAGACGCCCATGCCCGCCTCGATCCCAGCTTCCGTAACGGTAAAGAGGTGTTCGATCGCGATCTGCTCGATATGCGCATCGTCACTGAAGAAATTGTAGTGAAAAACCACAATGCCGTTGGTCGTCGCCTGGCTCAGTTGAAACTGACCGACCACGGTTGTTTCCTGAACCGCGTGATCCGCAGCCAGATTGAAATGCCTATTGATGACAACGTCGTGCTCAACAAAGGTGACGTATTGCAGGTCAGCGGTGATGCTCGCCGCGTGAAAACCATTGCCGATCGTATCGGCTTCATTTCGATTCACAGTCAGGTGACCGATCTGCTGGCCTTCTGCGCCTTCTTTATCATCGGTCTGATGATCGGGATGATCACCTTCCAGTTCAGTAATTTCAGCTTCGGCATCGGGAATGCGGCTGGACTGCTGTTCGCCGGTATCATGCTGGGCTTCCTGCGAGCCAACCATCCAACGTTTGGCTACATCCCACAGGGTGCGCTGAACATGGTGAAAGAATTTGGCCTGATGGTATTCATGGCTGGCGTCGGTTTAAGCGCAGGCAGTGGCATTGGTAATGGGCTGGGGGCCGTCGGTGGTCAAATGTTGATTGCCGGTCTGGTAGTCAGCCTGGTTCCGGTTGTTATCTGTTTCTTGTTTGGTGCTTACGTATTGCGCATGAACCGCGCCCTGCTGTTTGGCGCCATGATGGGCGCACGTACCTGTGCTCCGGCAATGGAAATCATCAGCGACACCGCACGCAGCAACATCCCTGCGTTAGGCTATGCCGGGACCTACGCGATAGCCAACGTTCTGCTGACATTAGCGGGGACACTCATCGTCATTGTCTGGCCTGGCCTTGGTTAGCGCTGAAATTTACCCTTAAACGAAAATTTTTTGCAGGTAAGCAGAACTTTTCTTCAAGGTGTCAGTCATAACTATTGCCACTGCTTTTCTTTGATGTCCCCAATTTGTGGAGCCCATCAACCCCGCCGTTTTGGTTCAAGGTTGATGGGTTTTTTGTTGCCTGAAATTTACTACTGAAAAAATCAATCACGTACACCCACACCCACACCCACACCCACACCCACACCCACACCAACACCAACACCAACACCAACACCAACACCAACACCAACACCAACACCAACACCAACACCAACACCAACACCAACACCAACACCAACACCAACACCAGCAGTATGCCCGTATTCGAAGTCAGTGTACTTATGGTTCCTCGTGCTGCCTGGCAATCAAACACAATTAAATTTAACTGGAACCCTACCATCGAAAATTATGGCTATATACCTGTGACTCATATCTCAATTTTTTGAGTCAAAAGTTTGACAGTTCATTTCAACTCTGTTTTATTGCCTACACGATAATTATCCACAACATCTCTATTTAAATAGTGAACTTTTTCATGCTTTTAATTTACTCATGGTGATAAGTAATGAAGCTGCAAACTGTTATTCATAGAAAGAACATAATTTACTTTACTGTCGGCCTGGCCATGTTGACGATAATGGGAATTCTGGGAGTGGACACTTATTTACCTTCAATTCCCGACATCGCAAAAGAATTTGAAAAAAATGTCTCAACCACGCAGTTGTCGATTATGGTTTATACCCTATGCATTGGTTTTGGACAGCTAATTTTTGGTCCATTATCTGATGCTATTGGCCGGCGAAAAATTATGCTTACAGGTGCGGTTATTTATGGCGTAACAACATATTGTCTCACGCTCTCAACCGATCTGGTTATGTTTCTGGCGATCCGTGTCATACAAGGTCTTTCTATATCAATAACGCTGGTTACAGCAATCAGCGCAGTTCGAGATGTAACTCGTGGTTCAGTGGCCGCGACGCTGTATGCCATCATCATCACTATCGAAGGTGTCGTTCCCATTGCTTCGCCCCTGCTGGGAGGGGTAATTAATGACTTATGGGGATGGCGCGCAATTTTTTTAATGATATGTGGCTATGCTATTATAACGTTAATATTCGTTTATTTTAACTTCCCTGAAACACTCAGCCATGAGAGAAGGGTTGCCTATTCATTAAAATCATCATTTAATACGTATAAAGAGATCAGCAAACAACCTCGATTTTATCTACCTTGTCTGTCTCTTGGTCTGTCATTTTCGCTGATTTATTGCTATGTCACAGCCTCCCCATTTATTTTTATGGTTACGTTTGGATACTCATCAACGCAATTTGGTGTGCTTTCATCAATTATTGGAGGCTTCCTACTGCTGGGGGCTGCATTATCAGGTAAACTTCTTAAGAAAAGGTCTGCGCCGCAAATTTTGAATTCGTGGCTGAAAATCATCGCCTCATTTATTGTACTGTGTATTCCATTAATAATACTTAGTTATCACGTCAATATTTTTATATTCTTCTTTATTATCCTGATGTTTGCTGGAGGGATGTTCGAATCACTCTATACCTACCTGACCATGTCCAGCCAGCGCACCAACCTGGGAGCGACCTCTGCGTTGATGGGAGCCGCCTCGCTGGTTATTCCGTCAGTCATCGGAGGTGTCGGTAGTTTTTTAATTGAGCTAAATACCAGCATCTGGATGATGTACTTGCTTTTGATAATTTTGATAATGATATACATGTTAAAGAAATATCAAACACTTACAGTAACTGATCGGCGTTAAAATGAGCTGATAGACATTGCTGCTATAAGATCCATAGCAGCAATGTCCCCGACATAACCTGATTTTTCATCGCTGAGTGAGGTTCCCCGGAAACGCTTTCTCAAATTTGCAGCATGCCCGTTATGGCACATACTTTACTCGGTGCTAAATGGTGATGGGGTTGCTATGTTACTCTCAGGCAAAGTCGCAATGATCTTCGGTGGCAGCGGCGCTATTGATAGTGCGGTTGCGCATACTATGGCGCGCGAAGGGGCCCATGTGTATCTGGGCGCGCGCCGTCAGGAAAAGCTGGATTGGACCGCCAGTGGCATCCGAACGGCGGGTGGTACAGTCGAAACCTTTATCACCGATGTACTCGACGAGCACAACGCATCGAAGGAAGTTACCCGCCTTGTACAGCAAACCGGTGGAATAGATGTGGTGGTTAACGCAACGGGATTTATGCACGAACAGGGCAAGCGCATCGATGCATTATCCCTCTCTGAGTTTATGAGCGGTATCACCCCTTTTCTTGCGGCGCAGTTCAATATCGCAAAAGCCGTAACGCCGCACATGGGCGGCAATCGAGCAGGCGTTATTCTCACCATCGTTGCGCCCGCAGCCCCGATGGCGATGCCCGGGCATCTCGGCCATATCGTCGGCTGTGCAGGAACAGAGGCTTTTATTAAGGCGCTCGCCAGCGAGACGGGACCAATAAACATTCGTGTCGTCGGCGTGCGGTCGCATGCGATTGTGGATGCTGTAGCGGCTGGCTCCTATACCGGAGAAATTTTCACCGCTAAAGCACAGTCAATGGGTTTAACCGTCGATCAATGGTTAGGGGGGGCGGCGCAAAGTACCATGCTCGCGCGCCTGCCTACGCTTGCACAAATCGCTGAGGTTACAACCTTTCTCGCTTCAGACCATGCCAGCGCCATGACCGCCACAGTGGTAAATATTACCGGGGGCGCCACCATAAGCTAATTTACCCGCTTTTCACGCCACGCGCTGCTGCGAGCCTTTTTTTGCACTCGGGCGGGAACACAATGCTATACCGCACATAATAACCAACGCGCTCACCAGATGATATGAATGCAGAGTGACGTGCAAAAACATCACGCTAAATAATCCGCCACTCAATGGGATCAAGTGTGAATAGATCTCTCCACGCGTTGCGCCAATGGCGCTAATCCCTTTGTTCCATAATAGATATGACAGCCACGAAGGAAAAATAACAAGGTATGCCAGCCCAGTCACAACGCCTGTATTGGCATAGCTATTCCATCCCGGCATACCATTGCGTATCAACTCCAAAGCCAGTACCGGAATAAGTACAATCGCACCTAACAGCGCGCTCACTGCGACAAAGGCGTTTCCCTTTACCTCACGCGGTTTAATGCGTAAAAAAGCACAATAGACGGCCCAACTTAACGCTGACCCCATGGTCCAGAAATCGCCCTGATTCAGATGCGCAAATACCCGCGCATTTATCATATCACCCTGCGACACCAGCCATATAACACCAACAGTACTCAGGATCACACCAGCTATATTTCGCGCAGAAATCCGCTCTTTAAAAAAGAACTTATTGATTAACAGTACGAGCGCCGGGGTGGTGGACATATAAATCGCGGCATTAAGCGAGGTTGTATATTGCAAGCCGATATACAACGTTAAGGGGAAAAGAACCTGACCACAAAGCGCAAGGAAGACGATAGTACCAAAGGATTTTTTCATCACCGGCCATTGCTCTGTGACCTGACGAAAATAGAGCGTCATCAATAATAACGCGGTAAATACCCAGCGTGCCGCTGATAAAACGATGGGATTAACTTCAGCGACCAAGAGATGACCAATCACATAATTTCCACCCCAAAAACAGGCAGCCAGACTGAGTAAAAGATAGGGCATATTTGCGCCTTATTGTCAGTTGTACGGTATGACCACAAGGCTACGGCGGCGTGAGAATGAATGCTAATATAACGTTTTTATCCATCTGCATAGATTAAAACTATGAAATTTACGCTAAAGCAACTTGAGTTTTACATCGCGCTTGCAGAAACATTACAAATTTCCAAAGCTGCTGCACGCTGTCATATTTCTCAGTCATCAATGACCATTGCCATGCGAAACCTGGAAGAAGCATTAGACGTGCAGCTATTTGTACGTTATCCCAAAGGTGTGAAGCTCACCGCTGAGGGCGAGCGCTTTCTGGCACATGCCTGCAACATCATCAACAGTAGCCACTCGGCTATTGACGCCCTGCATGACAGGAGCGAAATTCTCACCGGCACGGTGCGCATAGGCATTGCTGAAACGCTCTCTGCCTATCTTATCCCGGATATACTCAACGATATTGAACGACGTTTCCCTTTGCTGGAGATCGTGTTTTATGAAGCTACTGCACCGGAACTGGTACAGGCGCTACGGGAACAAAAGGTCGATTTTTGCCTGCTTCTGACCTCAAATATCAACCATGATAACGACCTGGAGATCGAAACATTTATTCGTTCACAGCGCCGCCTGTGGACGTCTATTGGGCATCCGCTACAGAGCCAGGCATCGATCCGTTTAATAGACGTCGAGAAACTACCATTTTTACTACTGGAAACCGATAAGTACCCTGACGTAATCATCGATTACTGGCAGCAGCGTGGCTATACGCCCAATATCAGTTTTCGCAGCAACTCTTTTGAAGCAATAAGAAGTCTGGTTGCAAAAGGTAGAGGGATAACCATTTTATCCGACCTGGTGTATCGCCCGTGGTCACTGGATGGTCTGCGCGTCATGCACAGAACGATTGATGATTTTATTACTTATATGGATGTCGGGACGGTAAAAATAGCCGCCCGACCGTTGACGCCAGAGGCGGTAAAAGTCATTGATTTTTTACGTCAGGCCGTTACCCGCCTCGACAAACCATTTTGAGGATTTTATCTCTGCGGCAATTCGGCAATACGCTCCACCATCATCAGAATATCTTCTCGCTGCAGCGGTTTTTTATCCGTAACAAAATGCAGCGTCATTCCTTCAATAAACGCATCCAGCGCCCGCGCCGTAACCGGATCAAACCACTGCTCTAACGTTTGTTGGCTGCGTAGCATCCAGTTCTGCATCACCGTTTTCAACGCTGGATTACGGCTGGCGAATGCATACAGCTGATACATAAGCTCCATATTATCAGGCGTTGTGACCTGGGAGCCGTAAATCATATCGGTAATCGCATGGCAGGCCGCCTGCGCATCAGCAACGTCGGCAAAAAAATCCTGGTACTGCTGAGACATAGTATGCGTAAAACAGCTGAACGCCTCCAACAGCAGATCATCTATTCCTGCAAAATAATAGGTCATTGAGCCCAGTGGCACCTCGGCAATCATAGCGATTTTACGGTGTGTAACCCCATGAATACCATGGATTACTATCGCCTTAAGGGTGGCCTGAACTATTTTTTCCCGCCGCTGCGGATCGTTTGCACGTCGCACTGCATTTCCTCTTCTTGCATTTGTGTACAAATGTACACAACCTTGCTAATGTTGTCTTCTTTCCTCTTTTCTTTGGCTCGAATTCATGACTGGCATCTCATCACGCAAAGCCTTAAGACGTCGCACCTGGGCGCTGTTCACGTTCTTCTTTTTACCAGGATTATTAATGGCCTCCTGGGCAACGCGTACCCCTGCCATCAGAGATATTCTCTCCATCTCTACCGCCGAAATGGGCGCGGTGCTGTTTGGACTCTCTATTGGTTCGATGAGTGGCATTCTTTGTTCGGCCTGGCTGGTGAAACGATTTGGCACGCGCAAAGTGATCCGCACTACCATGTCATGTGCGGTCATTGGGATGGCTATCCTCAGCGTGGCGCTCTGGCTGCATTCCGCCTGGCTTTTCGCATTTGGTCTGGCCGTGTTTGGCGCCAGCTTTGGCGCAGCAGAAGTGGCCATCAACGTCGAAGGCGCGGCGGTTGAACGCGAAATGAATAAAACCGTGCTGCCGATGATGCATGGTTTTTACAGCCTGGGTACGCTGGCGGGCGCAGGAGTCGGGATGATGCTTACCGCCTTCAGCGTCCCGGCAAACGCGCATATTCTGCTGGCGGCGCTGGTAGCTATCACTCCTATCTTTATCGCCATCAAAGCAATTCCTGACGGCACGGGTAAAAATGCCGCTGATGGTTCTCCCTCCGGTGAAAAAGGACTGCCTTTTTATCGCGATATCCAGTTATTGCTGATTGGCGTCGTGGTGCTCGCAATGGCATTTGCTGAAGGTTCCGCCAACGACTGGCTTCCGCTGCTGATGGTGGACGGTCATGGGTTTAGCCCAACATCAGGCTCTCTGATTTATGCCGGATTTACGCTGGGCATGACCGTTGGCCGCTTTACTGGCGGCTGGTTCATCGACCGCTACAGCCGCGTCACGGTGGTGCGCGCCAGTGCGCTGATGGGCGCTCTCGGGATTAGCCTGATTATTTTTGTCGACAGCTCTTGGGTGGCAGGAGTTTCCGTTATTTTGTGGGGACTCGGTGCATCACTCGGCTTCCCGCTGACCATTTCAGCCGCCAGCGACACCGGCCCCGATGCACCAACCCGCGTCAGCGTTGTCGCAACAACCGGCTATCTGGCGTTCCTGGTTGGACCGCCGCTGCTGGGCTACCTGGGTGAACACTACGGCCTGCGCAGCGCTATGCTGGTGGTGCTGGCGCTGGTGCTTGTCGCCGCCATCGTCGCGAAAGCGGTGGCGAAACCGGATCTCAAAAATACCACGGTGATGGAGAACAGCTAATGAGCATCAAATTAATTGCGGTCGACATGGATGGCACATTTTTAAGTGACCAAAAAACCTATAACCGTGAGCGCTTTATGGCGCAATACCGCCAGATGAAAGAACAAGGGATCCGCTTTGTGGTCGCCAGCGGCAATCAATATTATCAGTTGATTTCCTTTTTCCCCGAACTGGCCAGTGAGATCTCATTTGTTGCCGAAAACGGCGGTTGGGTAGTCAGTGAAGGTGAAGATGTTTTTAACGGCGAACTGGCAAAGGATGATTTCCAGGCCATCGTTGAACATCTGCTGACCCGTACAGACATTGATATCATTGCCTGTGGTAAAAGCAGCGCCTACACGCTGAAGCAGTACAGCGATGAACATAAAGCTGTTTCTGCCATGTATTATCATCGTCTCGAATTTGTAGATAATTTTGACAATCTTAACGACGTTTTCTTCAAGTTCGGGCTGAATATTTCCGACGACAGAATCCCACAGGTGCAGGCCGATCTCCACGAGGCGATTGGCGACATTATGGTGCCGGTGCATACCGGCTACGGGAGCATCGATTTAATTATTCCTGGCGTGCATAAGGCAAATGGTCTGCGGTTGCTGCAACAACGCTGGAATATTAACGACGATCAGGTTGTTGTGTTTGGCGATGGTGGAAATGATATTGAAATGCTGCGCCAGGCGGGATTTAGTTTTGCAATGGCCAACGCCCATGAGCCGGTTATCAAGGCGGCGAAATATCGCGCGGGATCGAACAACGAAGAGGGCGTCCTGGATATTATCGACCGCGTGTTAAAGAATGAAGCACCGTTTACGCATTAACGCCTCAGCACAGACGGCAACAAAATGATGGCATGATCTATTCATAATCCGCCTCAAATTAACCCACTGGATTATTACTTCCAGTGAATATTTCAGGTGAGCGGATTATGAAGAAAAGTGTACTGATGGCGACATTGTTGCTGGGTTTTGCAGGGTCAGTATTTGCGCAAAGCGTTACCGTTGATGTACCAAGCGGTTATAAAGTGGTGATCGTGCCCTCTTCCGTCAGCGTGCCGCAGGCGGTCAACGTGACTACCGCGCCACAAACGGTGTATGTTGCCCCGACTCCTGCCCCGGCTCCTGTTTATCGCGCACATCCTTATGCGCGACATGTTGCCAGCGTCGGTGAAGGCATGATCATCGAACATCAGATTGACGATCACCACTAAGCTTCTGCCAGGCCCGGGCAACCGGGCTTTAGCCTTCCCGGGAATCCCCTACCCGTTTATCTTTCAGGAAGATCACCATAAGAATCAGCCACAGCACCCCGCTGGCCAGATTGAACAAGCTGAACAAGCCGTTGCCTCCCAGCAGATAAGCGTGTTTACTCAGCTCGATACCAACGGTAAAAATCAGCATCTGCAACATACCCATTGCGGCAGAAACCGTACCTTTACTCATTTCACTGGCAAACAGCGTCAGGCGCACCAGCCCCGCATTCGCCACGCCAATGCCAAACGCATAGATACTCAAACCCGCCGTCATCCATAGATATGCATGAGATGACACCACCGTGGCCGCAGCGGCAATAATCAGGCCAACGGCAATTGGCCAGCCGCCCATGATAATCAGCGAACGCACGGTTTTTCGCGAAGTCAGACGCGCCAGCACCAGGTTACCGGCAATCAGCGCACCAAAAATCGGCACCTGCAACAGGCCATATTCGTAACTACTGAGATGTTCTCCGCTGATGATAATAATCGGAGATTGCGCAATCCACGCCAGTAACGGCAGGCTGACAAAACCCAACGCCAGTGCGCCTGCAACGAAACGCACATTCCTTAGCACCAACTTATAATCCTTGCCCAGCTCTTTAATGGACAGCTTTTCACCCAGCCGGGTTGCCGTTTCCGGCATCGCGCGTTGCAGACCAAAAAAGGAGATGGCCGCCAGAGCAGCAAACAGGATAAACATCCCTTCCCACGGCAGAACATGTACCCAGGCTGCGCCTACCAACGGACCCAGCAACGGCGCAATCAGCGCCACGTTTGCCATCAGCGCGGTAATTTTTATGCAGACCGCTTCTTCAAAGGACTCCTGAATGGCGGCGTAACCCACCGCGCCAATGAAGCACAGGCTTATCCCCTGCAAAAAACGCAGGAAAGTAAATTGCTCAATATTCTGTGCAAGCAGGGTCGCAAGGCAGGTCACGATGAACCAGAGCACGCCGGTTAACATCACCGGACGACGCCCAACACGATCCGATAGCGGTCCTAACAACCACTGTAAAAACATGCCGCCAGCCAGATAGGCGGTCATGGATGTGGGTACCCAATCTAATCCGGCATTGTATTGCTCCACTACCGCCAACATTCCAGGCTGGATCATATCGTTGCCGATATAAGTAGAGAATTCGTAAAGCACCAGACAGAGAGGGAAAAGTAATGCCTGACGCCCCAAACGGGCGCCTGAAGATAAACGGTTCTGCATGCAGTCTCTTAGCTATAGAAAAATCGCGCAAAGTGTAATAAATGCGCCGTACTGGTGATAGTGAATTATGTGATTTGAAAGCAAAATGCGCACATTTTTACATTCATTTGCTCAAGAAGATTTTGCTTTAAGGTTAATTTAAGTTGAGACCGCTATCATGCTCAATAAGTCTCATTAATTGTCTTAAAAATAGTCATTTAGCAGACAAATAAGACAAGACCGCTTTTTATCCCGTGAAAGCAATTTTATGCTCTCGCTCCCATGGGCCTTTTTAACGATTACACTGAGTCTGGACGTTATGCTGGAAAATCTGAACAACTCACTTTTTTACCTGATCAATGCAACACCCGACTCTGCGCAATGGGCAATTTCGCTCGCCATTTTCATTGCCAAAGATCTGATCAGCATTGTGCCGCTGTTAGCCGTTGTGCTCTGGCTTTGGGGACCGCGTGGTCAGGTTACGCTCCAGCGCCAGTTGGTCATCAAAATGGCCATTGCGTTGATAGTTGGTCTGACGATTTCCTGGCTGATGGGACATCTGTTCCCTCACGATCGCCCGTTTGTAAACCACATTGGTTACAACTTCCTGCATCATGCGGCAGATGATTCTTTCCCGAGTGACCACGGTACGGTTATCTTTACCTTTGCACTGGCCTTCCTGTTCTGGCATCGCCTGTGGACGGGCGCTCTGCTGATGGTCGTTGCCGTGGCGATTGCCTGGTCGCGGGTTTACCTTGGCGTACACTGGCCGCTGGATATGCTGGGCGGATTACTAGCTGGGTTGATCGGCTGTCTGAGCGCCCAGATGATCTGGCAGCGCTTTGGCGCGACCCTGTACCTCGGCTTGCAAACTTGCTATCGCGCCTGCTTCGCCCTCCCCATCCGTAAAGGTTGGGTACGTGACTAACCCACGGTAAAAAGAGTAGTATTAAGCGCGAAACTGAGCACTTATTCTATTCTCCAGGGGAACTATGGAAACTCGACGCGACGAGCGTATTGGTCAATTACTGCAGGCGCTGAAACGCAGCGATAAATTACACCTCAAAGAAGCCGCAACGTTGCTGGGCGTGTCTGAGATGACCATTCGTCGCGACCTGAATAATCATGATGCTCCCGTCGTACTGCTCGGGGGCTATATTGTTCTGGAACCCCGCAGCGCTAACCATTATTTAATCAGCGATCAAAAATCCCGTCTGGTTGATGAAAAACGTCGCGCCGCCCAGCTGGCGGCGAGTCTCGTGCAGGCGCATCAGACCATCTTTTTCGATTGCGGTACTACCACGCCGTGGATCATTGAAGCGATCGACAATGAACTGCCCTTCACCGCAATCTGCTACTCGTTGAATACGTTTCTGGTGCTGCAGGAAAAACCGCAGTGCCGCGTCATTCTGTGTGGTGGCGAATTCCATGCCAGTAACGCGATTTTTAAACCGCTCGACTTCCAGGAAACGCTGAACAATCTGTGTCCGGATATCGCCTTTTATTCTGCGGCAGGCGTTCATATCGAGAAAGGCGCGACCTGTTTTAATCTGGAAGAACTGCCGGTGAAGCACTGGGCAATGTCGATGGCGCAGCATCACGTTTTGGTGGTCGATCACAGCAAGTTTGGCAAGGTGCGGCCTGCGAGGATGGGGGAATTAAAACGCTTTGATACCATCATCAGTGATAACCGCCCTGACGATGAGTTTGTTGAGTACGCTAAAGCGCAACGTATCACGCTGAAGTATTAAGAGATACTGCCGGACGGCGATTGCGCCATCCGGCATAGGTAAGGTTAAGAGAACCAACCACCAAACCACTGGTGGAATTTCATCATCACAAAGTCCCACATGCGGCTAAAGAAACCACCCTCTTGCACATCCTCCATCACCATCAACGGACGTTGCTCAATGGATTTTCCGTTCAACTGAAAGTCGATAGTGCCCACAACCTGACCTTTCTTCAGCGGTGCAGTTAGCTGTGGTTCAGTCAGGGTAAAGCTGGCCTTCAGGTTTTTGAGCTGGCCACGCGGGATGGTCACAGAACCGCCTTCTCCGGCCCCCAAATTCACTTCACTCTTATCGCCAAACCATACGCGCTGAGTAACGAAAGTCGCATCCGGCTTGATCGGCGTAACAGTTTCAAAGAAGCGGAAGCCCCAGGTCAGCAGCTTTTCTGACTCATTAAAACGAATGCGATCGGTTTTCGCCCCCAGCACCACGGAGATCAGGCGCATATCGCCCTGGGTCGCGGAAGCCACCAGGTTGTATCCCGCCCCGGCAGTGGTCCCGGTTTTCATACCATCCACGTTCAGGTTGGTGCTCCACAACAGACGGTTGCGGTTCGGTTGACGAATTTTATTGAAGGTAAATTCTTTCTCTTTGTGAATAGCATACTCTTCCGGCACATCGTGAATTAACGCCTTCCCGAGCAGCGCCATATCACGTGCGGTACTGAACTGTCCTGCCGCATCCAGACCGTGCACCGTCTGGAAAGTAGTGTTGGTCAGCCCCAGTTTTTTCGCATAGCCGTTCATCAGACCAATAAAGGATTCCTGGCTGCCAGCAACGTAATCAGCGAGTGCAATACACGCATCGTTACCTGACTGAATGATAACGCCTTTATTCAGATCTGACACCGCAACCTGATCGCCGGGCTTGAGGAACATGACCGACGAACCGCGCAGGGCTGGATTACCGGTCGCCCAGGCGTCTTTGCCCACAGTGACCATGTCGTTGAGGTTAATTTTTCCGGCCTTCAGCGCCTGCCCAACCACATAGCTGGTCATGATTTTGGTCAGACTGGCAGGATCCAGTTTCTCATCAGCATTACCTTCCGCCAGCACCTTGCCACTGGCGTAATCCATCAGAATCCACGCGCGCGCGTCCACGCTCGGCGGGGCCGTCGGTTGCTCCGCCGCCTGTACGGTCGGCGCCAAAAGGATTAAGAGTGCAGAACCTGCAGCAAAGCTGCGAAGTGAAGAGAAGTATTGCGTCATAAATGCCACCCGAGTATCCATTCCAAAAAACCACGTCATACCACACCGTGTTTACACAAAACCGGCCAAGCGACCTCGACCAACCCATGCAGAAAAAGTCTGATGGATGACGTGTAAAATAAGTGCGGTGAGTAATAACGCACTAACGAGCTTAAAGAAACCGTAAGTTGGTAAAGTTTTTAAAGTTTATGCAATAACGCCGCGCTGCGCTGCTCCTGGCACGATTTTTTTAGACTTTGTTGCGTAAATATTAGGTTTACCCCACCATGTGAGCTAGTCAGATGACATCTGCAGCCATAAAGCTGCTCAATTAATTTGCGGGGTTACTATGATTACACTGTGGGGTCGCAATAACTCGACCAACGTAAAAAAAGTATTGTGGACGCTCGAGGAACTGGAACTGCCGTATAACCAAATTCTGGCGGGCGGACAGCATGGCGGTAACCGCGATGCCGACTATCTGGCACTAAACCCGAACGGACTGGTCCCGTTGCTACGCGATGATGAAACGGACGTTGTTCTGTGGGAATCCAATACCATTGTCCGCTATCTGGCCGCTCAGTACGGACAAAAACGTTTGTGGATTGACGCTCCGGCCGCGCGCGCCGTCGGCGAAAAATGGATGGACTGGGCAAATCAGACGCTAAGCCCCGCGCATCGGGTTATCTTATTTGGCCTGGTCAGAACACCTGCCGATCAGCGCGATCTAGCGGCCATTGAGGCCAGTAAGCAAGTTTGCGATAACCTGTTTGCCATTCTGGATAACGCGCTGGCAGACCAGTTATGGTTCTCCGGGGCTGAATTTGGCACGGCGGATATCGCTGTGGCACCGTTTATCTATAACCTGTTCAACGTTGGCCTGAGCTGGACCCCGCGCCCGCATCTGGAACGCTGGTATCAACAACTGACCGAGCGCCCGGCGTTTCAAAAAATCGTGATGATCCCGGTTAGCTAACCAAATCAGGGACTCACTTTTAGTAATTCCCCGTCGGACTCGTCGGTTAACACGTACATATAACCGTCTGGTCCGACGCGCACATCTCGGATCCGTTGCCCCCTTTCCTGCAACAGACGACCATCCTCAGTGACCGTATTCCCTTTAACGCTCAGTACGATCACTTCTTTATCTTTCAACGCGCCGATGAACAACTTCTGCCGCCACTGTGGAAAGGTATCGCTATTATAAAAAGCCATTCCGCTGACCGCTGGCGACTTTTCCCAGTAAAAGATGGGTTGTTCCGTGCCAGCAACAATTTGACCTTTTGCTTCGGGAATTTTCAAACCACTGTAGTTAACTCCCCAGGTCGCGACAGGCCAACCGTAGTTTTTCCCTTTCTCGGGGATATTAATTTCATCGCCTCCGCGTGGACCATGCTCATTGAGCCACAACACATCACTCCACGGATTCATCGCCATACCCTGCGGGTTGCGGATGCCATACGACCAAATCTCTGCCCGCGCTCCCGCCATGTTCACAAACGGGTTATCCGGTGGAATTTTGCCCTCATCGGTCAGCCGTACGACCTTGCCCTGCAGCTTATCCAGATCCTGGGCGGTAGCGCGTTGATTATTCTCCCCTAGGCCAATAAACAGATAGCCGTTGCCATCAAATACCAGACGTCCACCAAAATGGTTTCCGGTAGAGAGCTTTGGCTGTTGGCGAAAAACGGTCTGAAATCCTTGCAGGTGTTTGAGATCGTCACTCAATCGCCCGTAGCCTACCGCGGTGCCCGCTTTGCCTTCACTGTCAGCTTCCGCGAAGCTTAACCACACCCGGCGGGATCGTTCAAAGTCCGGAGCTAACACCACATCAAGCAATCCGCCCTGACCATTCGCCCAGACTTTTGGTACGCCGGTCAGCGGGTCGGAAAGCCCTTTATCAGGCTGCCAGAGTCGAAGCTGTCCACCTTTGAGCGTAATGAGCATACCGCGGTTATCGGGTAAAAAAGCCAGTGACCATGGGTGATCAAGTTTGGTTTGCAGCACTTCCACTTTTACCGCGACGGCATAAGAGGAAAATAGCGCAAGTGGGATAGCACAGAGAAAGAGTCGACGCATAACACCTCCTTAATGGCTCTGCATAAAGCGTAGCCAGCAAGGGGAATCACCCCGTCATATTTACATAATCTTAACGAAAAGGGGGAGCGCCCTCCCCCTGATTCAGACGTGTTCCAGCGTTGGGTAAGATTGCAAACTCTGGATACTCAGCGTCAGCGTTGTCAGGCAGTTTTCCAGTTTCTCTGCGTTAACGGCGATAAACGTTGGACAATCATGGTGTCCACTCATAAGACAAACAGCGGCGGCGGCTAACGCCCCTTCAGCACGATGAAGGGCATTCCACTCTTCCTGATCAAGATGCATACCGTGAAGCTGTGATTGTTCGTGCAATTCGCGATTCAGTGCAAAAAAATTATCACGCAGACGATCGCTCTCGCTGACTGACATGTAGCCTTTCGCTTTTCTCAACAGCAGATAAGCGGCAAGTTCGATACGGGCGTTTATCAATTTGTTGAGAAGATCGGTTCTCAGTCTGTCAACAACCATACTTTGTTCCTCCTCTTTCCAACTATGGTGCAACTTAATAGTATGGTTGTTTTTTGAACAAAGTCGTGTCCAGGATCAATCCATCACTTAAAATTAACATAATTTACAAATAATCTTTAATTCCGCGCCCGGCAGGCCGCTGATGGTATGAGATTGCGATACAATTTTTGTTCAGAACTCTGTAGAATCCCTGCCCTGAATATTCCAATAACTGAACACTTTTTACGCTATGAGCAATGTAACCCACCAGCCGAAAATCGGCTTTGTCTCCCTCGGCTGCCCGAAAAACCTCGTCGATTCTGAGCGCATCCTGACCGAACTTCGTACCGAAGGCTATGATGTCGTGCCAAGCTACGACGACGCGGATATGGTTATCGTTAATACCTGCGGCTTTATCGACAGTGCGGTTCAGGAATCCCTGGAAGCAATCGGCGAAGCGCTGAACGAAAACGGCAAGGTGATCGTCACCGGTTGTCTGGGCGCGAAAGTCGATCAAATCCGTGAAGTCCACCCGAAGGTGCTGGAAATCACCGGGCCGCATAGCTACGAGCAGGTTCTGGAGCACGTTCATCATTACGTACCCAAACCAAAGCATAATCCGTTCCTGAGCCTGGTTCCTGAGCAGGGTGTCAAGCTGACTCCGCGCCACTACGCCTATCTGAAGATTTCTGAAGGCTGTAACCACCGCTGTACGTTCTGCATTATTCCATCCATGCGCGGCGATCTGGTGAGCCGTCCGATTGGCGACGTCCTCAGCGAAGCCAAGCGTCTGGTCGATGCGGGCGTGAAAGAGATTCTGGTAATCTCTCAGGATACCTCTGCGTACGGTGTGGATGTGAAGCATCGTACCGGTTTCCATAACGGCGAGCCGGTCAAAACCAGCATGGTTGATCTGTGCGAACAGTTATCAAAACTGGGGATCTGGACGCGCCTGCATTACGTCTACCCCTACCCGCACGTTGATGACGTGATCCCGCTGATGGCAGAAGGGAAAATCCTGCCGTATCTGGACATCCCGTTACAGCATGCCAGCCCGCGTATTCTTAAACTGATGAAACGCCCAGGCTCCGTAGACAGACAGCTGGCGCGCATCAAGCAGTGGCGTGAAATCTGCCCTGAACTGACGCTGCGCTCCACCTTCATTGTTGGTTTCCCGGGTGAAACGGAAGAAGACTTCCAGATGTTGCTCGACTTCCTGAAGGAAGCACGTCTGGATCGCGTGGGCTGCTTTAAATACAGCCCGGTAGAAGGCGCTGGTGCTAATGACCTGCCGGATCAAATCCCGGAAGAGGTGAAAGAAGAACGCTGGAACCGCTTTATGCAATTGCAACAGCAGATCTCTGCTGAACGTTTGCAAGAGAAAGTGGGCCGCGAGATTCTGGTTATCGTTGATGAAGTTGACGAAGAAGGCGCAATTGGTCGTAGCATGGCTGATGCTCCGGAAATCGACGGCGCGGTATACCTGAATGGTGAAACCAAGGTGAAACCTGGTGATATCATCCGCGTGAAGGTCGAAAACGCAGATGAATACGATCTGTGGGGTTCACGCGTTTAATAAGCGTAACTCAACCGTAGGCCGGATAAGGCATTTATGCCGCATCCGGCAATGCCTGATGGCGACGCTGAAGCGTCTTATCAGGCCTACGGTTCACCCTTTTATCTTCGGGTCCAGCGCGTCGCGCAGACCATCTCCCAGTAAGTTAAACGCCAGCACCGTCAGGAATATCGCTACCGCTGGGAAAATCGCCACGTGCGGCGCGATCACCATGTCAGCACGCGCTTCATTAAGCATTGCCCCCCACTCCGGCGTCGGCGGCTGTGCGCCTAATCCCAGAAATGACAGGCTCGCGGCAGAGATGATCGACGTGCCAATTCGCATGGTAAAAAAGACCACGATCGATGAAACCGTACCCGGCAGGATATGGTTAAAAATGATAGTCGTATCGCTGGCACCAATACTGCGCGCAGACTCAATAAACGTCTGTTGCTTCAGCACCAGTGTATTTCCGCGCACCAGGCGCGCGAAAGCAGGAATGGAGAAAATGGCCACGGCGATAATCACGTTCGCAATGCCGCTGCCCAGCACGGCGACCACGGCTATCGCCAGCAGAATGCCGGGAAAGGCGAACAGCACATCGCAGATACGCATAATCAGCCGATCCCACCAACCTTCGTAGTATCCCGCCAGCAGACCCAGCACTGTGCCAATCACCGCGCCAATAAACACGGCAAAGACTCCTGCCGCCAGCGAGATTTGGGCGCCAACCAACACGCGGCTAAAGATATCTCGTCCCAGAGAATCGACACCAAACCAGTGCAGCATCGACGGCCCATCATTCAAACGGTCATAATCGAAGTAATTTTCGGCATCAAATGGCGTCAGCCAGCGGGCAAAAATCGCGACCATGATCAGGAGCAATACAAACAGCCCAGCAAACATCGCCATGTGCTGTCGACGGAAACGACGCCAGAACTCATGCCACGGTGTGCGTATCTGCTCTGGCTTAACAAGGGGCATTGCATTCAAAATCGCCTGTCGGCGCCAGTTAAAAAATCGCATCCTTACTTGTACCTGATAGCCGGATTAATGGCGGCGTAAAGCACATCCACCACTAAGTTGATAAGAATAAACTCCAGAGAAAACAACAGTACCTCGGCCTGAATCACCGGGTAGTCGCGCATTTCGACGGAGTCCACCAGCAGTCGCCCAAGCCCAGGCCAGTTGAACACCTTCTCAACCACGATTGATCCACCAAGCAAAAAGCCAAACTGTAGTCCCATCATGGTGACCACCGGGATCATCGCGTTACGCAGACCATGTTTTAACACCACCCAGGTCTCACTCACCCCTTTAGCCCGCGCGGTGCGCATATAGTCTTCGCTGAGCACATCGACGAACGAGGCGCGGGTAAACCGGGCCAGCACCGCAGCCACCGCCGCGCCCAGAGTAATAGACGGGAGGATATAGTGCAGCCAGGTGTCAGCGCCAACGGTTGGCAACCAGCCAAGTTCAACGGAGAATATCTGCATGAGCAGCATGCCAAGCGCAAACGCCGGGAACGAGATCCCGGTGACCGCCAGCGTCATACTCAACCTGTCCGGCCAGCGATTGCGCCATACGGCTGCAATGATCCCCGCCGTCATACCAAATAACACAGCCCATGCCATACTCGCAATTGTCAGCAATAACGACGGCATAAAACGGCTGGCTATCTCTTCGGAAACCGGGCGACGAGAAACCATCGACGTGCCAAAATCGCCTTGCAACACGCTGGTCATGTAATGCCAGAACTGAATATGCAGCGGTTGGTCCAGACCCAACTGCTTGCGTACCAGTTCAATCACCTCGGCGTCAGCTTCCGGTCCGGCAATCAGCCGGGCCGGATCGCCGGGTAGCAGGTGAACAAATAAAAACACCAGCACCGCAACAATCAATAGCGTTGGGATCAACCCCAGCAGGCGCTTGAAAACATAGTTAAGCATCACGCTCCCTTCGCCGGCCCCTGGTTAGCGGGGCCGAATGAATAGCTTATTTTAAATCCGCATCATCAAAGCTAAATCCGGTGTCCGGCATAATCCAGAATCCGGTCAATCTGGTGCTGTGCGCCGAAATCAGTTTTTCCACTACCAGTGGGATCCACGGCGACTCTTTCCAGATAATATCCTGCGCATCCTTGTACAGCTTCGCTTTCTGCGCTGGATCGTTAGTTTGCAAGGCCGCCGCTAAATCACTGTCCACCTGCTTATTGCTATAGAACGCCGTATTAAACAGCGTTGGCGGCCAGTTTTGTGATGCAAACAGCGGTGACAGCGCCCAGTCCGCTTCCCCCGTAGAGGCAGACCAGCCGGTGTAGAACATCCGCACCCCGCTCTCTTTCTGCGCTTTACCCTCTACTTCCGCCGCGCGCTGGCCGGCATCCATCGCTGTTACCTGAGCCTTAACTCCCACCTGCGCCAGCTGCTGCTGGGTAAATTGCAGCACTTTCTGCGCGGTACTGTGATTATGTGAAGACCATAGCGTGGTGGTAAAACCGTTCGGATAACCTGCTTCTTTCAGCAGTTCGCGCGCTTTCGCCGGGTCGTATGGCCATGGCGTATAGCTTTGCGCGTAAGCTATCGATGGAGGAAGAACGCCCGTTGCTGGCGTGGCATAACCCGCAAACGCCACTTTCACCAGCGCCTGACGGTTGATGGCATAATTCAACGCCTCGCGCACCTTCGGATTATCGAACGGTTTTTGTGTGACGTTCATGCTGATGTAACGCTGCATAATAGACGGACTGGCCACCAGTTCCAGGTTTTTATTCTTCGCCAGTAACGCAGCCTGCTCGTAAGGGATCGGGAAGGCAAACTGCGCTTCCCCGGTCTGCAGCATGGCCGCACGCGTGTTGTTGTCGGTCACCGGACGCCAGGTAATCGTATCCAGCTTTGGCAGCCCTTGCTGCCAGTAACCCGCGAACTTCTTAACCTTCACAAAATCTGTCTGATTCCAGGTATCAAGCTGGTACGGCCCGGTCCCCACAGGGTGGAAACCGATCTCCTTACCGTATTTCTCCAGCGCGGCGGGAGAAATCATTGCCGTTGCCGGATGCGCCAGAATATTGATAAAGGCAGAGAACGGCTGTTTCAGCGTAATCTTCACCGTTGACGGATCTACAATCTCGGTTTTATCGATATTCTTATACAGGTTGTAGCGTTTCAGACGGTTTTCCGGATTGCTGGCGCGGTCGAGGTTGGCTTTAACCGCATCGGCGTTGAAGTCGGTGCCATCCTGAAATTTCACGCCCTGACGCAGCTTAAGAGTGTAAGTCAGGCCGTCATCAGAAACCGTATAGCTCTCTGCCAGCACATTTTTCAGCTTCATCTCTTTATCAAGGCCAAACAGTCCCTGATAAAACGACTTCGCTACCGCCTGCGACAACGTGTCATTCGCGTCATAGGGGTCAAGTGTGGTGAAATTGGATCCTACCGCCACCACCACGTCTTTGGCGGCCCAGCCAGGCGATGCGGCCAGCGCAGAGGCCACTCCCACAGCAACCAGCCATTTCCGAGCAACAATTTTTGTCATGTTATTCTCCTTAAACCCTGCCTGCCTGTTATAAACGCGAAAGCGCATTTTCTGGTTGCCCACGCGCAACATAATGCCCCGGGCCAACTAACTGTAACGACACGGGGGAAATCTCTTCGCCGCGCTTGCGGATATTGCTGGGGATATCATCCGACAACAGCACACGCTGTGGTCGGTGATGCGATGGATCGGCAACCGGTACTGCCGCCATCAGTTTGCGCGTATACGGATGTTGCGGATTTTCAAACACCGCGCGTCGGGGGCCAATCTCAACGATTTGCCCGAGATACATCACCGCCACACGGTGACTGATCCGTTCCACCACCGCCATATCGTGGGAAATAAACAGGTATGCAATTCCCATTTCCCGCTGCAGGTCGAGCAACAGGTTGATAATTTGCCCACGAATTGAAACATCCAGCGCCGAGACAGATTCATCGGCAATAATCACTTTGGGATTGAGTGCCAATGCCCGTGCAATACAGATACGCTGACGCTGACCGCCGGAAAACTCGTGCGGATAGCGCCAGGCATGCTCAGGCAGCAATCCTACGCGTTCCAGCAGCCATGCAACTCGTTTTGACCCCGCATCCCCCTGCAATAACCCATGCACCCGTAGCGGCTCCAGAATGGAATATCCCACCGTCTGACGTGGATCGAGCGAGGCATACGGATCCTGGAAGATAAACTGAATATCCCGACGCAGCGGCTGCAACTTGCTGGCAGCAAGGGTATCAATACGCTGTCCGTTGAAAATGATTTCCCCACGCTGAGACTCAACCAAGCGCAACAGCGCCCGCCCGGTGGTGGATTTCCCACAGCCCGACTCCCCCACCAGCGATAGCGTTTCTCCCGGCCACAGGTCAAAGCTGACGTTTTCCACTGCATGCACCTCGCGAGTTACGCGATTTAGAATGCCGCTACGCAGAGGAAAACGCGTCACCAGGTTACGTACCTGCAAAATTGGCTCGCCTTCAACCACGGTATTCTGTTCGGTCTGCGGCTCTACATGACTGGGATCGTGTAATGAAATAAGCGGGAAACGGCGCGGAAGTTCATGCCCGTTCATTGCCCCAAGCTGCGGCACGGCTGCCAGCAGCGCTTTAGTATAAGGATGCTGGGGAGCGTGAAAAATCTGCTCAACGCTGCCGGTTTCTACCGCCTCGCCCTGATACATCACCAGCACGCGGTCGGCAATATCCGCCACAACGCCCATATCGTGGGTAATAAAGATCACTCCCATCGACATATCCTGCTGCAACACTTTTATCAGTTGCAGGATCTGCGCCTGAATGGTGACATCCAGCGCGGTTGTCGGCTCATCAGCAATTAAAACCGCAGGGCGACACGACAGTGCCATGGCGATCATCACCCGCTGGCGCATACCGCCGGAAAGCTGGTGTGGATAACGCGATAAAATCGCCTTCGCCTCGGGGATACGCACCTGGTCGAGCATTCGCTTCGCTTCTACCATCGCCTCTTCATGACTGGCACCCTGGTGCAAGCGGATAGACTCGGCAATTTGCTCGCCCACGGTAAACACCGGATTAAGCGATGTCATAGGCTCCTGGAAGATCATCGCGATATCCGCACCGCGCACGTGACGCATTTGTGATGCGCTCTGTTCACCCAGCTCAATAACCTGTCGATTACGGCGTCGGAGGAGCATTTCATCGCAGCTCACCTCGCCGCCGGACTGTTCAATCAGACGCATCAGCGACAAGGCGGTCACCGACTTACCAGAACCAGACTCGCCGACTATCGCCAGCGTTTCGCCACGCTTCAGGCGAAATGACAGATTGCGCACTGCGCTGACACGCTGCTGCTCCTGTTCAAAGGCAATATTCAGATTGCTGACTGCCAGCACATCGCTGGCATCAAGCTCATCACTGTGTGGCAACGCTATCTCCTTTTTCCCGATAAATACCGGTGGTTGGCGTATCACCTGCGTATCCCCAGGCGCGGTACATGCCTTCGCTGTTAAACGGCAAAGCGACATTGCCCTCATGATCGATAGCAATTAAACCGCCGCTGCCGCCAAGCGCCGGTAATTTTTCCATCACTACGCGTTCACACGCTTCGGATAAACTCAGACCGCCGTAGTCCATCAACGCCGCAATGTCATAGGCCGCCAAAGCACGAATAAAGACTTCTCCGGTTCCGGTGCAGGAGACTGCCACACTTGCATTATTGGCATAACAGCCTGCGCCAACCAACGGACTGTCACCCACCCGCCCCGGTAATTTATTGGTCATCCCGCCGGTGGATGTTGCTGCCGCCAGATTGCCAAACATATCTAACGCGACCGCACCCACGGTACCCATTTTGTTGTTTTCATCCAGCGGGCTCGCGCTATGGTCCAGCACCGTTTCACCCGCTGTTCGCGCCGCCAGAAGTTGAGCGTAGCGTTCTGGCGTCGAGAAAATATCCGCTGATACGCGCTCCATACCCTGCGCAATGGCAAAGTTTTCAGCCCCTTCACCTATCATCATGACGTGTGGGCTGTGTTCCATTACCAGCCGTGCCGCGAGAATCGGGTTTCGCAGATGGCTTACCCCGGCGACGGCGCCTGCGTTCAGCGTATTGCCGTCCATCACACAGGCGTCCAGCTCATGGGTTTCATCACGGGTATACACCGCGCCAATTCCGGCATTAAACAATGGACACTCTTCCAGCAGGCGCACGGCCTCGGTAACGACATCCAGTGCGCTACGACCGTCTTCAAGCATCCGTTGGCCGGTTTCAACGATATCCGACAGCGCCTGTATATAACGCAACTCTTGCTCCTGGCTCAGCTGCGAACGGGTGATAGCCCCTGCGCCGCCGTGAATTGCAATGACTGCTTTACCCATTTTTTTCGTCCATTAGGTGGCAGGTACCGGGGTTATAAATATCAGAATTTCTGTGACTTATTGATTCGATTTTTGAATATAGAAAGATGCAGACGTCATGTAAAGGTTAAGGCCCGTACCTCACACCCCATCCCATCAGGTTATTTAGATGAGTTAATCAGAAAGGGGATCTTCCAACATCGTTGAATATATTATCCAAGCCGAACGGCAATCTGTTTTTTTGCATAAAACACAAAGCGTTCAACAGACGGCATAGACGCGGCCCAGTTCTTTTTGGTTAACCCCAGGTATTCTGCACGCGCGGCTTGCAGCGTGTCAGCATACTCAACGGGTAATTGCGGTATAAGCCAGGCGGCGGCTTCATCTTTAGCGACAATATTGCCCGTAACCAGGCTGTACCAAATACGCGCCAGAGTAAGGATGATATTTCGCTCGTCACCCTCTAAATCGCCCGTTTTCTGCCACATATCAAGAATATGCCGAAATGTTTGCACGACATCGCTAAAAGGAATGACGTTGAATAACGTCTCAGCGGCTTCACCGAACAACGCTACGCTGGCGCGCCTGGCCTGGGTCAGCAGGATGGAAAGATCAGGATCCACCTGTGTCGGTTCAACAATTCCCGCGCGAATATCGTCACGCAACCATTCGCCAAATTGCATTTCTCTTGACGGTGGGAATTGCCAGGGTACAAGTTGTGAATAGATCACGATGGTCACTTCCAGCGCCCGATATCTATCAACGCTACCAGGCGGGGCTGATATTTCCAGAAAACCCTGCATCAGATCTTTTCTTTGCCGGGTATTAAGTGGCTGCCTAATGGTAACCAGTAAATCGATATCGCTTTGGGGCTTTAAGCCACCTTCAACAGCAGAGCCATACAAATGAACAGCAACCAGATCGCCCTCGATAATCCGCGCAATCAGTGCACTGGCGACATTCACCTGTCGTCGAATTGAATCCGGGATAGTCGCAGACATTTAGCCTCCTGGAGAAAAAGCAGAAATTATGAGTCTATACTGCATCTTTCCTGTAGCGCTAATCTCTGGCAGAAAACCTGTATCAGATCTGATCCTAAGCCTGAGGTAGCATACTGTCCGCGTCCATTTTCTGACATAATGAGCGGATTCGATTTTGCCCCGCAGGAGTCTTCTCATGGAATTTACCGCCGGACTGATGCCGCTTGAAACGGCTCTTTCTCAGATGCTTTCGCGTATTACCCCACTCACCGCCGTCGAAACGCTGCCGCTGGTTCAATGCTTTGGCCGCATTCTGGCCACCGACGTCGTCTCCCCGATTGATGTGCCGGGATTCGATAACTCGGCAATGGATGGCTATGCGGTGCGATTAGCCGATTTACAATCAGACCAGCCTCTTGCGGTGGCTGGCAAAGCCTTTGCTGGACAGCCATTTCACGGCGAGTGGCCTGCGGGAACCTGCATCCGTATTATGACCGGAGCCCCGGTGCCTGCCGGTTGTGAGGCCGTGGTAATGCAGGAGCAAACGGAACAAACTGACGACGGTGTGCGTTTTACCTCCGACGTCCGCAGCGGACAAAATATTCGTCTGCGCGGTGAAGATATTGCAAACGGCGCGGTGGTATTCCCCACAGGAACTCGTCTGACAACCGCCGAGCTTCCCGTGCTGGCTTCGCTCGGTATTGCCGAGGTCCCCGTTGTGCGTAAAGTCCGCGTGGCATTGTTCTCCACCGGTGATGAGCTGCAATTGCCGGGTCAGCCGCTGGGCGACGGGCAGATTTATGACACAAACCGTCTGACCGTTCACCTGATGCTGCAGCAGTTGGGCTGCGAGGTGATCAACTTAGGGATTATTCGCGACAATCCCAACGCGCTGCGGGCCGCATTTATCGAAGCCGACAGCCAGGCCGACGTTGTCATCAGCTCTGGTGGCGTTTCGGTAGGCGAAGCGGATTACACCAAAACCATTCTGGAAGAGCTGGGAGAAATTGCCTTCTGGAAGCTGGCTATCAAACCCGGTAAACCGTTCGCCTTTGGCAAACTGAGCAACAGCTGGTTTTGCGGCCTGCCGGGTAACCCGGTGTCTGCTGCCCTCACCTTTTATCAACTGGTACAACCGCTGCTGGCGAAACTCAGCGGCAACACCGCCTGTGGGTTGCCTCCGCGCCAGCGCGTGCGCACCGCTTCACGCCTGAAGAAAACGCCAGGGCGTCTGGATTTTCAGCGTGGTGTATTGCAGCGTACCGCGGAAGGCGAACTGGAAGTCACTACCACCGGGCACCAGGGCTCGCATATTTTTAGCTCCTTTAGCCAGGGCAATTGCTTTATTGTGCTGGAGCGCGATCGCGGTAACGTTGAGGTCGGAGAATGGGTTGAAGTTGAGCCATTTAACGCACTGTTTGGAGGTCTGTAATGGCAGAACTCAGCGACCAGGAGATGATGCGCTATAACCGGCAAATCATTCTGCGCGGCTTCGATTTCGAAGGTCAGGAAGCGCTCAAAGATGCGCGGGTACTGGTCGTTGGTCTGGGGGGACTGGGATGTGCTGCAACCCAGTACCTTGCTGGTGCTGGCGTCGGGCATTTAACCCTGCTCGACTTTGACACGGTCTCCGTGTCGAACCTCCAACGCCAGACGCTGCACAGCGATGCAACCGTAGGGCAACCAAAAGTGATATCCGCTCGTGACGCGCTAACGCGGATTAACCCTTATATCGCCATTACGCCGGTGAATGCGCTGCTGGACGATAGCGAGATTCACGCGCTTATTGCCGAACACGATTTGGTGCTGGACTGTACGGATAACGTCAGCATCCGCAATCAGCTGAATGCCGGATGCTTTGCCGCCAGAGTTCCGCTGGTTTCCGGTGCAGCAATTCGCATGGAAGGGCAAATTACCGTCTTTACGTATCAGGAAGGCGAGCCCTGCTACCGTTGCCTGAGCCGTTTGTTCGGTGAAAACGCCCTGACCTGCGTAGAAGCCGGAGTGATGGCCCCGCTGATCGGCGTGATCGGCTCGTTACAGGCAATGGAAGCCATTAAGCTGCTGGCAAACTACGGTAAACCGGCATCCGGAAAAATCGTCATGTACGATGCCATGACCTGCCAGTTTCGCGAAATGAAGCTGATGTGTAATCCGGGGTGCGAGGTTTGTAGTCGGTAAAAAAGTCGGGTGGCGGCTTCGCCTTACCCGACCTACAACGGCTCGAACGTAGGCCGGGCAAGCGTTAGCGCCACCCGGCAACAGCATCAGATCGACGTGCGACCGAATGCGCTCTGCCAGTCGTGCTCAAACTTCGCGACGGCAGCATCAACTGCCGGAGAGCTAATCATCTGCTGAGCAACGTCCAGCGGTAGCGTGATGGACTCGCAGCCTGCCAGCAGGCAATCCAGCGCCTGACGCGGCGTTTTAAAACTGGCTGCCAGTACTTTGGCGTGCGGGGCATGCATTTTCAGTAACGTCTGCAGGTCGGTCACCGTCTGAATGCCATCCCCTCCTTGCGCATCCACGCGGTTAACGTATGGCGCAACATATTCCGCACCTGCCAGTGCAGCCAATAACCCTTGAGCTGCACCGTATACCGCAGTACCCAACGTCGGGATCCCTTCTTCTTTCAGCAATTTTATAGCCGCCAGACCTTCTGCTGTTACCGGCACTTTGACCACGATATCAGCAATGATTGCCCGCAGCTTACGCGCATCGCTAACCATCCCTTCGGCGGTGGTCGCCATCACCTGAGCAAACAGACGGCCTTGTCCTCCCATCGCTTCCTGCAGTTGCGGCAGTAGTACTTCCAGCGTCTGGTTCCCCGCCGCCACAATGCTCGGGTTAGTGGTCACCCCTGCCAGCGGGAAAATGCGCGCCAGAGCTTTTACCGCATCAACATCAGACGTATCTAAATAGAGTTCCATAACCTTTCCTCAAACGAATTATTGGCATGAATAAAAGGTAGCACGGCGAAACCTCACGGTTAGTTGACGCACGTCAATATAACTTTCATTCGAAAGTAATTTAATCTTTATATGAAAGAAAAGAGGTCGCTTATGATTTTCAATATCCAGCGCTATTCCACGCATGATGGTCCCGGGATCCGTACTGTGGTGTTCCTTAAGGGATGCTCCCTGGGCTGTCGGTGGTGCCAGAATCCGGAAAGTCGCGCCCGTACGCAGGATCTGCTCTATGACGCACGCCTGTGCCTTGATGGTTGCGATCTTTGTGCTCAGGCAGCACCCGCAGTAATTGAGCGGGCACTAAGCGGGTTGCTGATTCATCGCGAAAAACTGACCGATGACGATCTGACGGCGCTGACCCACTGCTGTCCAACGCAGGCGCTAACCGTCTGTGGAGAGATAAAAAGCGTGGACGAAGTCATGGCGACCGTATTGCGTGATAAACCGTTTTACGATCGCAGCGGAGGGGGCCTCACCCTGTCCGGTGGTGAACCGTTTATGCAGCCAGAGCTGGCGGCTTCTTTGCTCAAAGCCAGCCACGACGCCGGCATTCATACCGCAGTGGAAACCTGCCTGCATGTCCCGTGGAAGTATATTGAACCATCATTATCTGACGTCGATCTGTTTCTGGCCGATCTAAAACACGTGGCGGATGCGCCGTTTAAACAGTGGACCGATGGCAGCGCCTCTCGTGTGCTGGAAAATCTAAAAAAACTGGCCGCAGCTGGTAAAAAAATGATTATCCGCGTACCGCTGATTCAGGGATTCAACGCTGACGAAGCCACCATCCAGGCTATTACCGATTTTGCTGCCGACGAGCTTCACGTCGGGGAGATTCATTTTTTGCCCTACCACACCCTTGGTATCAACAAATACCACTTACTCAGTCAACCCTACAACGCACCGGATAAACCGCTTGATGCGCCTGCACTGCTCGAATTTGCCCAGCAGTATGCCAGCCTTAAAGGTTTAACCGCGACCCTACGAGGATAATCGCCATGACCACTCTGAAACTGGACACACTCAGCGATCGTATCAAAGCGCATAAAACAGCCCTGATCCATATCGTGAAACCGCCGGTTTGTACCGAGCGCGCCCAGCACTATACCGAGATGTATCAGCAACACCTGGCTAAGCCGATCCCGGTACGCCGCGCGCTGGCACTGGCCCATCATCTGGCGGAACGCACCATCTGGATCAAGCATGACGAACTGATTATCGGTAACCAGGCAAGCGAAGTGCGCGCCGCGCCGATCTTCCCGGAATACACCGTCTCCTGGATTGAAAAAGAGATCGACGACCTCGCCGACAGACCGGGCGCAGGCTTTGCGGTAAGCGAAGAGAATAAACGCGTCTTACACGAGGTGTGTCCGTGGTGGCGTGGTCAGACCGTGCAGGATCGCTGCTACGGGATGTTCACTGACGAGCAGAAAGGGCTGCTGGAAACCGGCATTATCAAAGCCGAAGGTAATATGACCTCCGGCGACGCACACCTGGCGGTGAACTTCCCGCTACTACTGGAAAAAGGTCTCGACGGCCTGCGCCACAAGGTCGATGAACGTCGCTCCCGCATCAATCTGACGTGTCTGGACGATCTCCACGGCGATCAGTTCCTGAAAGCGATTGATATCGTGCTGGAGGCCGTTAGCCTGCACATTGAGCGCTTTGCCGCGCTGGCGCGTAAAATGGCGTCCACAGAAACGCGCACCAGCCGTCGTGATGAACTGCTGACCATGGCGGAAAACTGTGATGTGATTGCCCATGAGCCACCAAAAACATTCTGGCAGGCGTTGCAGTTGTGCTATTTCATCCAGTTGATTCTGCAAATTGAATCTAACGGTCACTCAGTGTCGTTTGGCCGTATGGATCAGTACCTCTACCCGTTCTACCGTCGCGACGTAGAACTGAATCAGAGCCTCGATCGTGAGCACGCCATTGAGCTGTTGCACAGCTGCTGGCTGAAACTGCTGGAAGTGAACAAAATCCGTTCCGGCTCCCATTCGAAAGCCTCAGCGGGCAGCCCGCTCTATCAGAACGTAACCATTGGTGGCCAGAACCTGGTCAGCGGTCAGGCGATGGATGCCGTCAACCCGCTCTCCTACGCCATTCTGGAATCATGTGGCCGCCTGCGTTCTACTCAGCCGAACCTGAGCGTGCGTTATCACGCGGGGATGAGTAATGACTTCCTTGATGCCTGCGTGCAGGTGATCCGCTGCGGCTTCGGGATGCCAGCCTTTAACAACGATGAAATCGTCATTCCGGAATTCATTAAGCTGGGCATTGAGCCGCAAGATGCCTATGACTATGCAGCGATTGGTTGCATCGAAACCGCCGTTGGCGGCAAATGGGGCTATCGCTGCACCGGCATGAGCTTTATTAACTTTGCCCGCGTGATGCTGGCGGCGCTGGAAGGCGGACGCGATGCCACCAGCGGCAAAGTCTTCCTGCCGCAGGAAAAAGCGCTCTCAGCTGGCAACTTCAACAATTTCGATGAAGTGATGGATGCCTGGGATACACAGATTCGCTACTACACGCGTAAATCCATTGAAATCGAGTATGTCGTTGACACCATGCTGGAAGAGAACGTACACGATATTCTGTGCTCCGCGCTGGTAGACGACTGTATCGAACGCGCGAAAAGCATTAAGCAAGGCGGCGCGAAGTATGACTGGGTATCAGGTTTGCAGGTGGGTATCGCCAACCTCGGCAACAGCCTGGCAGCAGTAAAGAAACTGGTCTTTGAACAGGGCGCTATCGGTCAACAACAACTGGCCGCCGCGCTGGCCGATGATTTTGACGGTCTGACCCATGAGCAGTTACGCCAACGGCTAATCAACGGCGCACCAAAATACGGCAACGATGACGATAGCGTTGATACGCTGCTGGCCCGCGCTTATCAGACTTATATCGATGAACTGAAACAGTATCATAATCCGCGTTACGGACGTGGCCCGGTTGGCGGCAATTACTACGCCGGGACCTCGTCTATTTCTGCAAACGTGCCGTTTGGCGCAGCAACGATGGCAACGCCGGATGGCCGTAAAGCACACACTCCACTGGCAGAAGGCGCAAGCCCGGCTTCCGGTACGGACCATCTCGGCCCAACTGCGGTAATTGGCTCGGTGGGTAAACTGCCGACCGGTTCGATTCTCGGTGGCGTGCTGTTAAATCAGAAGCTGAACCCGGCCACGCTGGAAAATGAGTCTGACAAACAAAAGCTGATGATTCTGCTGCGTACCTTCTTTGAAGAGCACAAAGGTTGGCATATTCAGTACAACATCGTTTCTCGTGAAACGCTGCTGGAAGCCAAAAAACACCCGGATCAGTACCGTGATCTGGTGGTGCGTGTAGCGGGTTATTCCGCCTTCTTCACCGCGCTGTCTCCGGATGCACAGGACGATATCATCGCGCGCACTGAACATATGCTGTAACCCTCCCGCCCGGTGGCGCTACGCTTACCGGGCTTACATACTCCCCCTTTAGCCGGGTAAGGCGAAGTTGCCACCTGGCGTTTTACTTTCATTCGAAATTAAATTTGTGCTTTAGCTCACATTGTTATTAAAATGTTTCTGGTCGCAGTTATGAGCCAGGAGCATATATGACCATCAAAGTTATCGTCACAGACATGGACGGAACTTTTCTCGACGACGCCAAGCAATACGATCGTGCACGCTTTATGGCGCAGTATCAGGAACTGAAGAAACGAGATATTGAATTTGTCGTGGCAAGCGGCAACCAGTATTACCAGTTGATCTCCTTTTTCCCGCAGCTCAAAGATGAGATCTCTTTTGTCGCCGAGAACGGGGCGCTGGTGTTTGAACATGGCAAACAGCTATTTCACGGCGAGCTTACGCGCCACGAATCACGCATTGTCATTGGCGAACTGCTCAAAGATAAGCAGCTCAACTTTGTGGCCTGTGGACTGCAAAGCGCCTACGTGAGCGAAAATGCCCCAGAGTCCTTTGTCGGTTTGATGTCAAAACACTACCACCGCCTGAAACCCATAAAGGATTATCAGGATATCGACGATGTGCTGTTCAAGTTCTCGCTGAATTTACCTGACCAACAGATCCCGCTGGTTATCGATCACCTTCATTCTGCTCTAGACGGCATTATGAAGCCCGTCACCAGCGGCTTTGGGTTTATCGACCTGATCATTCCAGGCTTACATAAAGCCAACGGAATCAGCCGTCTGCTAAAACGCTGGAACCTGTCACCGCAAAACGTGGTCGCCATTGGCGACAGTGGCAATGACGCGGAAATGCTGAAGATGGCGCACTACTCTTTCGCCATGGCCAATGCGGCAGAGAGCATCAAAGCGATTGCCCGCTATCAGACCGATGACAATAACCATCAAGGCGCGCTGAACGTAATTCAGGCAGTGCTGGATAACACTTCACCTTTTAACGTCTGATCCTGCCAACCGGGGTATCCCTCATCCCGGTTTTCACTCTTTTTCTATTTTGCTCACACCAGCAGGTTTTTAAACTTGCATTAACTAATTTTTAACTTATATTGTCACTTGTAATTAAATTTAGTTTCGAATGAAAGCTAATGCGAGGTGGTTATGGCTTTTACTTTTACCAGCGACACGTTGCCCGCCGATCACAAAGCGGCAATCCGTCAGATGAAACAGCAACTGCGGGCACAGCTTGGGGATGTTCAGTTGATCTTCAATCAGCTGAGCGATGCCATTGCCACCCGCGTGGCGGAAATCAACGCTCTCAAAGCGCAAGGCTCCCCGGTATGGCCTGTGTTGTCCTATGCGGATATCAAAGCGGGTCGCGTGAGTGCAGAGCAGCGTGAAGAAATTAAGCGTCGCGGATGCGCAGTCATTAAAGGGCATTTCCCCCGCGAACAGGCGCTGGCATGGGATCAGTCGATGCTTGATTACCTGGATCGCAACCATTTTGATGATGTCTACAAAGGGCCAGGCGATAACTTCTTCGGCACCCTGAGCGCATCGCGACCTGAAATCTACCCCATTTACTGGTCCCAGGCGCAGATGCAGGCCCGCCAAAGTGAAGAAATGGCCAATGCGCAGTCGTTCCTCAATCGTCTTTGGACATTTTCAAGCGAAGGTAAACAATGGTTTAACCCGGATGTCAGCGTTATCTACCCTGACCGTATACGCCGCCGTCCGCCGGGAACCACCTCCAAAGGGCTGGGAGCGCATACGGATTCCGGCGCGCTGGAACGCTGGCTGCTGCCTGCGTATCAGCAGGTATTTGCTCATGTTTTCAATGGCAAGCTGGCAGATTACGATCCGTGGCAGGCTGCGCATCGCACCGAAGTAGAAGAGTACACGGTGGATAACACCACCAAATGTTCAGTGTTCCGTACCTTCCAGGGCTGGACTGCGTTGTCCGATATGCTGCCAGGACAGGGATTGTTGCACGTGGTTCCGATTCCTGAAGCGATGGCGTATGTGCTGTTACGCCCATTGCTTGGCGATGTGCCGGAAGATGAGCTTTGCGGCGTAGCGCCCGGCAGAGTCCTGCCGATTTCTGCGCAATGGCATCCGTTGCTGATTGAAGCGTTAACCAGCATTCCACAACTGGACGCCGGAGACTCCGTGTGGTGGCATTGCGATGTGATTCACTCCGTCGCGCCTGTAGAAAATCAGCAGGGCTGGGGTAACGTTATGTATATCCCTGCCGCCCCGATGTGCGAAAAAAATCTGGCCTACGCCCACAAAGTGAAAGCTGCGCTGGAAAAAGGCGCATCGCCGGGTGATTTCCCGCGAGAGGATTATGAAACTAACTGGGAAGGACGCTTCACGCTGGAGGATTTGAATATCCACGGTAAACGCGCGCTGGGGATTATTTAATATGTAGCTTACACAATTTTCCCTAGGTATTTCGCGTTACAGGAAGGCGACCAGCCTGTAAATCCCCGGGAGCTTACATAAGTAAGTGACCGGGGTGAACAGGTGCAGCCAACACACCTGTAACACGAAAGACGACGGGTAAATTAACCGTCAATACCTTTACTACGTAGGTAATCTTCGTAGTTGCCGGTGAAGTCGATCACGCGTTCCGGCGTAATCTCAATCACGCGGGTCGCCAGGGAACTGACGAACTCACGGTCGTGAGAAACAAAGATCAACGTGCCCTGATACATTTCCAGCGCCATGTTCAGCGACTCGATAGATTCCATATCCAGGTGGTTGGTCGGTTCATCCATGACCAGGATATTCGGTTTCTGCATCATCAGCTTACCGAAAAGCATGCGTCCTTTTTCACCACCGGAGAGCACTTTTGCAGGTTTCTTGATATCGTCCTGGCTGAACAGCAGACGGCCAAGGAAGCTGCGCACAACCTGCTCATCATCGCCTTCTTGTTTCCACTGGCTCATCCATTCGAAGACGGTCAGATCGTTTTCAAACTCGTATTCATGATCCTGCGCGTAGTAACCCACCTGGGCGTTTTCAGACCACTTAACGGTACCGTTGTCCGGCTGCAAATCGCCAACCAACGTTTTCAGCATGGTGGATTTACCCACGCCGTTGGCACCAATGATGGCAACCTTCTCCCCTACTTCCAGCAGCAGGTTGAAGTTTTTAAACAGCGGACCTTCATCAAAACCTTTCGCCAGCGCTTCCACTTCCAGCGCGTTACGGAACAGTTTCTTATCCTGTTCGAAGCGGATGAACGGGTTCTGACGGCTGGACGCTTTCACTTCGTCGAGCTTGATCTTATCAATCTGACGCGCACGAGAGGTCGCCTGTCGAGATTTAGACGCGTTGGCGCTAAAGCGGCTGACGAAGGATTGCAGATCGGCAATCTGTGCTTTCTTCTTGGCGTTATCGGCCAGCAGACGTTCACGCGCCTGGGTTGCCGCCGTCATGTATTCGTCGTAGTTACCCGGATAAACACGCAGTTCGCCATAGTCCAGATCCGCCATGTGTGTACAGACCATGTTCAGGAAGTGACGGTCGTGCGAAATGATGATCATGGTGCTGTCACGCTCGTTCAGCGTCTGCTCCAGCCAGCGAATGGTGTCGATATCCAGGTTGTTCGTTGGTTCGTCGAGCAGCAGAATGTCCGGGTTAGAGAACAGCGCCTGCGCCAGAAGCACACGCAGCTTCCAGCCGGGCGCGACTTCGCTCATCGGGCCGTAATGCTGTTCTACCGGAATGCCTACGCCCAGCAGTAGTTCACCCGCACGCGCTTCCGCAGAGTAGCCGTCCATTTCGCCATACTGAACTTCGAGATCAGCAACTTTATAGCCGTCTTCTTCGCTCATCTCAGCCAGGGCGTAAATGCGATCGCGCTCCTGCTTCACTTCCCACAGTTCAGCGTGACCCATGATCACGGTGTCAAGCACGGTGAATTCTTCAAAGGCGAATTGATCCTGACGCAGCTTACCGATGCGTTCATTCGGATCGAGGGAAACGTTGCCCAGCGTCGGTTCGAGGTCGCCGCCGAGAATTTTCATAAAAGTGGATTTACCGCTACCGTTCGCGCCAATCAGGCCGTAACGGTTGCCGCCGCCAAATTTGACGGAAATATTTTCAAACAGCGGCTTACTGCCGAACTGCATAGTGACGTTGCTGGAAACTAACACTGGCGTATCCTGAAAGAGAAAGAAATATGTGACAAACCGCTTATTATGCCATAAGTCTGCAAGAAGATCGCGTCTTCATGCGGAAGGGATAAAGTGAAACCAAAAGGAAAAAAATGTGATTTAGTACACATCCGAATTCCTTGTTGCTCAGATTGCACATATAATGCGTGCCCAACACTACATAAATCTCAACCCACTAGCCTGCCTGGCACTGAATCTCGCATACATGAACATGAATATGAAATTAACAACGCTTTTCGCGGCGGCACTCGCAATAGTTGGTTTTTGTAACACCGCTTCTGCCGTCACGTACCCGCTGCCGACCGATGGTAGCCGTTTGATTGGCCAAAACCAGGTCATTACTATTCCTGAAGGCAACACCCAACCGCTGGAGTATTTTGCGGCAGAGTATCAGATGGGTCTGTCTAACATGCTGGAAGCCAACCCGGGCGTGGATACCTTCCTGCCGAAAGGCGGCACCGTGCTGAACATTCCTCAGCAGTTGATCCTGCCTGATACCGTGCATGAAGGTATTGTTATCAACAGCGCTGAAATGCGTCTGTACTACTACCCGAAAGGCACCAACACCGTCATTGTTCTGCCGATCGGTATCGGCCAGTTGGGCAAAGACACGCCAATCAACTGGACCACCAAAGTAGAACGTAAAAAAGCGGGCCCAACCTGGACACCAACGGCGAAAATGCATGCGGAATACCGCGCTGCGGGCGAACCGCTGCCAGCCGTTGTTCCGGCAGGTCCGGATAACCCGATGGGTCTGTACGCGCTGTATATCGGTCGCCTGTATGCTATCCACGGTACCAATGCTAACTTCGGCGTCGGCTTACGTGTCAGCCACGGCTGCGTACGTCTGCGTAACGACGACATCAAATTCTTGTTTGAAAATGTGCCGGTCGGCACCCGTGTACAGTTCATTGATGAGCCGGTAAAAGCCACGACCGAACCAGACGGCAGCCGTTACATCGAGGTACATAACCCGCTGTCTACGACTGAAGCGCAGTTTGAAGGCGGGGAAATCGTACCAATTACGCTGAATAAGAGCATTACCAGCATCACCGGTCAGTCTGACGTCGATCAGGCCGTCGTCGAGCAGGCGGTACAGAACCGTTCTGGTATGCCGGTTCGCCTGAACTAATCTGCTATATATGCCCGATGGCGCTACGCTTATCGGGCCTACCAACACTGTAGGCCGGATTAGGCGCCAGCCGCCATCCGGCACACCACATCAATTACATCATTAGCAACAAACCATAACCCACCAGCGCCGCCCATATCAGCATCGGTACCGAATACCAATGAAAACGCCACCAGATCCGGCGGTCGTTTGCCATCCGTAACGCAATGAGATTCGCCAGCGATCCTGGTAACAGCCCAAAGCCGCCCACATTGACCGCCCAGGCCAGAAGCAGCGTTGGCGGGACGTAGTTCAGCAGCAAAATCGTACTGGGCACATTACTGATAAACTGCGACAGGCCAATGGCGGTCAGCCAAAGTCCCGGCGCTGAAAGCGCGCCAATCTGGTGGGTTATCCCCTGCAGGGCCGGAAGCTGCGTCAGCAAGTGCACATCAATGAACATCGCCATAAACACCAACAGCAGCGTCCAGTCTACGCTGAGGATCACGCGGCGAGCCAGCACCATGAACCCTGCCGCCACAATCGCCAGACCCCACAGCTCTTGTTTTAACTCCAGTGCTGCAAGGAAGATGATATACAACACCAGACAGCCCCACACCAGACGCGGTTGCCAGTCAGGTGCGCGCGTACCGGTGTGATAATGCAATGCTTTATTCGGGAAACTAAACCAGCACAGCACCACCAGCGTCAGCATCATGGCCCCCGCAAGCGGCGCCATTTGCCAGGTAAACGCGGTAAACGATAAGCCTGAGCGTCCCCACATCAGAATGTTTTGTGGATTGCCTATTGGCGTGAGCAACGATCCGGCGTTAACCGCCAGCGCCTCAAAGATAATCAGGCGATTCACCGGAATAGCGCACAATTTTTTCAGAGTGATGGTCAGCGGAACAACAATAAACAGCGCAACATCGTTGGTCAGAAACGTCGACAACAACGCCGCTGCCAGCACCATAAATATCGCCAGCTGACGCTCTGTTTTGAAACGGCGGGTCATCTTGCGCCCTAACACATCGAAGTAACCGCTTAGCTCCACGCCTTTGGTCAGTAACATCAGGCCACTAAGCGTGATAATTGTGTGCCAGTCAATTGCTCCCGGCCACGACCGGGGTGTAAATGGCGTGAACAGGCTCAGTACAACCCCAACGATGATTAACAGCTGGAAAAAACGATCGCGCTGTAAGGCGCGTAATAAAGAAAAACTCATTCAGAGCCTGTTCCTTGCTGTTGCGTAAACCGGCTAAAAGCCTCCAGCGTTTCCTTACTGACGTGATGCTCCATCCCCTCCGCGTCGCGACGGGCAATTTCCGGACTGATACCTAACATCAACAGGAAATTCTCCACAATCTGATGACGCTCCCGACTTTCCTGAGCCAGTCGTTCACCTTCTGCGGTTAAAAACACGCCTCGCCAGGGGATCATTTCAATCAATCCGACTGAAGCAAGACGCTTAAGCATTTTAGCAACCGTCGGCTGGGAAACCCCAAGCCGTGCGGCCATATCCACCTGGCGCGCTTCACCTACCTCAATAATGAGATCGGAAATCAGCTCTACGTAGTCATCAATCAGCTCACGGCGATGCGCCTCCCGAACCTGACGAAACCCTTCAACGTGTTCTTCGACATTCACCAATTGCGTCACTTTTTTTGTTGTTGGCGTACCTGCGCGACGACTCATTCTGCTTCCTCGTTACTGTGACGCGTTAACGGCATCTGATTAGAGAGCACTCATTGTAAACCAGAGTTGCGCGGGCACAAAAAATTAACGTTTTAGCAATAGCTATATAATATAGCCTGTGCTATATCTGTATATAATAAAGACATCCCTCAAGGACTGATGGGATCGTGAAGTCAGGAGGTTTACATGAATGAATTTAAGAGGTGTATACGCGTGTTTAGCCACTCTCCCTTTAAAGTACGGTTGATGCTGATCTCTATGCTGTGTGACATGATTAACAGCAAACCTGAGAAGGATAAACCTTCAGAAAATTAATGCGGCGTTGCGGTACGCCGCTTCTTTTTCCTGCCGTCATCCGGGTACGGTGGTGGTTTTCGTCCCAATAACCCTTCTTTTTGTCAGTTTTGCCACGTCCCTCGCAAAACAATTTCTTTGTAGTAGTTGACCTTCTCTTGCGCACACTCTATCTTTTCGCAGCCCTGCATATATTGCGGCTCGCGGATGCGGACCCTATCCCTCTTCTCGCTCTCTCAGGCAGGCAATGACCCTTAGCGCCAGGGTAAGCACATGGCGTTTTTGTAACAGTGGCATATGAATTTAACCCTCAAAGATTCAATCATTGCTCGCAGCCGGGCGATTAGTCCGTGGACTGGCCTCTATTTCTTACAGTCTCTGCTGATCAATCTTGCGCTGGGCTATCCGCTTAGCCTGCTCTATAGCGTTGCTTTCACCTGTATATTAATGCTGATGTGGCGCAGCGCGCCACGCGCGCAGAAAGTGCTGATTGGCATTTGCTCGCTGATTGCGGCAATGTATTTTCCGTTCGGCCAGGCTTACGGCTCACCGAACTTCAATACCTTGCTGGCGCTGCACTCAACCAATATGGAAGAGTCCACCGAAATCCTGACCATCTTCCCCTGGTACAGTTATCTGGTTGGGGTGTTTATTTTCGCCCTCGGCGTTATCGCCGTACGTCGTAAAAAAGATGAACAAAAGCGTGGCTGGAACAAGTTCGACAGCGTTTGTTTGCTGTTCAGCATTGTCGCATTCTTTGTTACCCCGGTACAAAACCTGGCCTGGGGCGGCGTGTTCAAGCTGAAAGACACTGGCTATCCGGTTTTCCGGTTTGCCAAGGACGTGATCGTCAATAACAACGAAGTGCTCGACGAACAAGAGCGTATGGCGAAGCTGTCGAGCGTGAAAGACAGTTGGACCGTAACCGCCGTGAAGCCGAAGTATCACACCTACGTTGTGGTGATCGGCGAAAGCGCCCGCCGCGATGCGTTAGGCGCGTTTGGCGGTCACTGGGATAACACCCCGTTTGCCAGCTCTGTTAACGGCTACATCTTTGCGGATTACATTGCTGCCAGCGGTTCAACGCAAAAGTCACTCGGCCTGACGCTGAATCGGGTGGTCGACAATAAGCCCCAGTTCCAGGATAACTTTGTCACTCTGGCCAACCGCGCGGGTTTCCAGACATGGTGGTTTTCCAATCAGGGACAAATTGGTGAATACGACACGGCCATCGCCAGCATTGCAAAACGCGCTGATGAAGTTCAGTTCCTCAAGAACGGTGACTTCGAAGCGGATAAAAACACCCGTGACGAAGCGCTGTTAAAGATGACCGCTCAGGTGCTGGCAACCGAGCGCACTCAGCCGCAGCTCATTGTATTGCATTTAATGGGCTCACATCCGCAGGCCTGTGACCGTACGCAGGGTAAGTACGAGACTTTCGTCCAGTCAAAAGAGACGTCTTGCTACCTGTACACCATGACGCAAACGGATGACCTACTGCGCCAGCTATACGATCAGCTGCGTAATAGCGGTACCAGCTTCTCGATGGTCTATTTCTCCGATCATGGCCTCGCGTTTAAAGAGCGTGGAAAAGAGGTGCAGTACCTGGCGCATGACGATCAGTTCCAGCAGAATTTCCAGGTACCTTTCATGGTGCTGTCGAGCGATGATAAAGCGCATCGGGTGATTAAGGCCCGTCGATCCGCCAATGATTTCCTCAGCTTTTTCTCGCAGTGGACAGGGATTAGCGCAAAAGAAATCACCAACAGCTACCGCTTTATCTCAGAGAAAAAAGCCGGGCCGGTGTACATCACCAACTTTAAGCTACAGAAGGTGGACTACAACCACCTTGGTACCGACATCTTCGAGACCAAATCTCGTTAACAGCTCATATTGCAGGCAAAAAAAATCCGCCCCGAGAGGCGGATTTTTCATATCACCGAAGTGATTAGAAGCGGTAACCCACGCCAGCGATCCAGGTGCCAACGTCAACGCTACGAATACGGCTCTGCTCGTAGGAGAAGTCCAGAGCAACGTTTTCGATCGGGTTGAACTGCAGACCAGCACCGTAAGAGAAACCGTAGTCGCTGGTGGTGTGGTTGTCAGCCGGGGATGCTGCGTTCTGGAATTTACCGTAACCAACACCCACTACACCGTAGATGCTTGCCCAGTCGTTCAGACGGTAAGCCGGACCAGCAGTGATGCCGTAGTACTGGGTTTTGTTGTAGTCGCCAGAAGCATCGGTACGATCTTTTTCAGTGTAAGTGAAGGAACCGATAACACCCAGCGGGTTGTTGTCCTGCTCGTAGCGATACTTCAGGTTGAAACCGTTCATTTTGTTCGCTGCGCCCTGAGCATCGCTCTGAGCGTAACCACCGGTAACGGTAGAAGTAGCAGCTACAGCAGTACCTGCGGAGAAAGCCAGAACAGCGGCCAGTGCTGAAAGACATGCAATTTTTTTCATAACCACCTCAAATGTGCTTCAAGTAAATCTTAAGTTTTAAATATACCAAAAATTGATGGGAAACTCTTTGCGATTAGCGATGTCTAACGGGGTCTTTCATGTAACAGAACATTTCAGAAATCCGCTATCTCTTTCAATTAACATCACTTTTCTAAAGTAAAATGCCATTATTGCGCGCACAATATGGCACATTCATCCAGATTATTCCTAATCACGCAGATTATTAATCCATCATTTTCATGCCATTGTACGGAACTGAGCAATTTTTTTTTCAACGAATACTCAACCGCATGTGTGTATTTCCATTACACTCGCTGTTTTACTTCTATTGACATAATTTGACAGGAGAAAGGATGCCGGGGTCGTCACGTAAAGCGCCAGTCTGGTTGCCTATTTTGGTTTTGCTAATTGCTATGTCCTCCATTCAAAGCGGAGCATCTCTGGCGAAATCGCTGTTCCCGCTCGTCGGCGCGCCGGGCGTTACCGCGTTGCGCCTTGCGTTGGGCACCCTCATCCTTATCGCCTTCTTTAAACCCTGGCGTTTGCGATTCGCCAAAGAACAGCGCCTGCCCCTTCTGTTTTATGGCCTGTCTCTGGGCGGGATGAACTATCTCTTCTATCTGTCAATCCAGACCGTGCCACTGGGAATTGCCGTGGCGCTGGAATTTACCGGCCCGCTGGCGGTAGCGCTGTTTTCATCCCGGCGCCCGGTGGATTTCATTTGGGTTGCACTGGCTGTACTCGGACTGTGGTTCCTGCTGCCATTAGGTCAGGACGTTTCTCACGTCGATTTAACCGGTGCTGCGCTAGCGCTGGGGGCTGGTGCCTGCTGGGCCATCTATATTCTTACCGGGCAGCGAGCCGGGGCGGAACACGGTCCGGCAACCGTCGCAGTAGGGTCATTAATTGCAGCACTGGTATTTGTGCCAATCGGCGCGATCCAGGCTGGTGATGCCCTGTGGCATTGGTCCATTCTGCCGTTAGGCCTGGCCATTGCAGTCCTCTCTACTGCACTTCCCTATTCACTGGAGATGATTGCATTGACGCGCCTGCCGACGCGTACTTTCGGTACATTGATGAGTATGGAACCTGCCCTGGCAGCGGTTTCCGGAATGATCTTCCTCGGTGAAACGCTGACGCTTATCCAGACACTCGCTCTGGGTGCCATTATCGTCGCATCAATGGGCTCTACGCTCACTATTCGTAAAGAGCCACAAATAAAACAAGTCGACGTGAATTAACCACGTAATATTCTGCATGGTTTGCATAATCATGCAGAATATCCAATTGTAAATCTGCGTGATAATAATTCTAAAAAATATAATTTTCTCATCCGCATATTTCATTTAATCTCAAAATTAACATAAAAATAACACCCCGCAAGAAACACAACATTCAATTCATTGATTTTATTAGATATTTTATATTTACCCCTTCTTCGCTATTAAAGTAATAGGCAACACCGGAAAAAAAATCCAAATTTAGCGCTATACTTAATTCCGTTGAAGAGTTGGGACATAAATATCAAGAGGATATGAAAATATGAGTACCGCGAAACTGGTAAAAACAAAAGCATCCGCCCTCCTTTATACCCGCAACGATGTGTCTGATAGCGAAAAGAAAGCGACCGTAGAACTGCTGAATCAGCAAGTAATCCAGTTCATTGACCTGTCATTGATCACCAAACAGGCTCACTGGAACATGCGCGGCGCAAACTTCATTGCGGTACATGAAATGCTGGATGGCTTCCGTACAGCCCTGACCGATCACCTCGACACAATGGCTGAACGCGCCGTACAGTTGGGCGGTGTGGCACTGGGCACAACTCAGGTTATTAATAGCAAAACGCCTCTGAAAAGTTACCCGCTGGATATCCATAGCGTACAGGACCACTTAAAAGAACTGGCTGAACGTTATGCCGTAGTTGCAAACAGCGTACGTAAGGCTATTAGCGAAGCAAAAGACGAAGATACCGCAGATATCTTTACCGCAGCTTCTCGCGACCTCGATAAATTCCTGTGGTTTATCGAAGCCAACATTGAGTAACAGCAGACATAAGAATTACCTATATAACCCTCGCTCCGGCGGGGGTTTTGCACATCTATGGTGCATAACATTGATCGTTCGTCACTCCAAAGTAAATTATTTGTAATAATCACCTCACACAATCGTTAACGAAAGATTGTTTTATCAACAATTTTTACGCTAAATAGTCATACCGTTTGCACCGTGGCTGGTTCGCACCAAATGAGTGCCCCAAAACAGTGCAAATTACTCGCTTTGCCCTACTTATTGTGCAGAGAAACGAGATACCCTCTTGTTAAAACAATGAGTTGCAAAATTGGCACGATTCTTTCATTAAGCCATATGTTCTCGCAGGGGATCGCCCCGTGGATATAAAAGGAAATCCTATGAAGTCTGTATTAAAAGTTTCACTGGCTGCACTTACCCTGGCTTTTGCGGTGTCCTCCCATGCCGCAGACAAGAAACTGGTTGTCGCAACCGACACCGCGTTTGTACCGTTTGAATTCAAACAGGGTGACAAATACGTTGGTTTTGATGTGGATCTGTGGGCTGCCGTTGCCAAAGAATTGAAACTGGATTATGAACTGAAACCAATGGATTTCAGCGGCATCATCCCGGCTCTGCAAACCAAAAACGTCGACCTGGCGCTGGCGGGTATCACCATCACCGATGAGCGTAAAAAAGCGATCGACTTCTCCGATGGCTACTACAAAAGCGGTCTATTAGTGATGGTGAAAGCAAATAACAACGACGTCAAAAGCGTAAAAGATCTGGATGGTAAAGTCGTTGCAGTTAAGAGCGGTACCGGTTCCGTTGATTACGCGAAAGCGAATATCAAAACCAAGGACCTGCGTCAGTTCCCGAACATCGATAACGCCTATATGGAACTGGGCACCAACCGCGCAGACGCCGTGCTGCACGACACACCAAACATTCTTTACTTCATCAAAACAGCTGGCAATGGTCAGTTCAAAGCTGTAGGCGAATCACTGGAAGCCCAGCAGTACGGCATCGCCTTCCCGAAAGGCAGCGACGACCTGCGTGAGAAAGTGAACGGCGCGCTGAAAACGCTGAAAGAGAACGGTACTTACAACGAAATCTACAAAAAATGGTTCGGTACTGAACCTAAATAATAACCGGTAGCGTTGCCCGGTGGCGTGATGCTTACCGGGCCTACGCCTGGATTTTTGAGACCTGTAAGCCGGATAAGCCCAGCACATCCGGCAAAACGGGCATTTGAATATTTACACCACGGTAACAGGAACGACATATGCAGTTTGACTGGAGTGCCATCTGGCCCGCCATCCCGCTTTTGATTGAAGGCGCCAAAATGACCCTGTGGATCTCGGTCCTCGGTCTGGCTGGCGGTCTGATAATCGGACTTGCAGCAGGGTTTGCGCGCACTTTCGGCGGTTGGATCGCCAACCACGTAGCGCTGGTGTTTATCGAAGTCATTCGCGGTACGCCAATCGTTGTGCAAGTAATGTTTATTTACTTCGCTCTACCAATGGCATTTAACGATTTACGCATTGACCCCTTTAGCGCCGCCGTTGTCACCATCATGATCAACTCCGGTGCCTATATTGCGGAAATCACCCGCGGTGCGGTGCTCTCAATCCATAAAGGATTCAGCGAAGCCGGACTGGCCCTTGGACTTTCACGCACAGAGACTATTCGCCACGTTATTTTGCCTCTCGCGCTGCGTCGTATGCTGCCGCCGCTGGGCAACCAGTGGATCATCAGCATTAAAGATACCTCGCTGTTTATTGTCATTGGCGTCGCTGAACTGACCCGTCAGGGCCAGGAAATCATTGCCGGTAACTTCCGCGCACTGGAAATCTGGAGCGCCGTTGCGGTGTTCTATCTGATCATAACGCTGGTGCTGAGCTTCATTCTGCGTCGTCTGGAAAGAAGGATGAAAATCCTGTGATTGAATTTAAAAACGTTTCTAAGCACTTTGGCCCAACCCAGGTGCTGCACAATATTGACCTGAACATTCAACAGGGTGAAGTAGTGGTGATTATCGGGCCGTCAGGATCCGGTAAATCTACCTTGCTACGCTGCATTAACAAACTGGAAGAGATAACCTCTGGCGATCTGATCGTCGACGGTCTGAAAGTGAACGATCCGAAGGTAGACGAGCGGTTAATCCGCCAGGAAGCCGGGATGGTATTTCAGCAGTTCTATCTGTTCCCGCATCTGACGGCGCTGGAAAACGTCATGTTCGGGCCGCAGCGCGTACGCGGGGCGAATAAAGAACAGGCCGAGAAACTGGCGAAAGAACTGCTGGCGAAAGTGGGTCTGGCCGAGCGCGCCCATCACTACCCTTCTGAGCTGTCCGGTGGTCAACAACAGCGTGTGGCTATCGCCCGAGCGCTGGCGGTGAAGCCGAAAATGATGCTGTTTGATGAGCCAACCTCTGCGCTTGACCCGGAACTGCGTCATGAGGTTTTGAAAGTTATGCAGGATCTGGCGGAAGAAGGGATGACCATGGTGATTGTGACCCACGAAATCGGTTTTGCCGAGAAAGTGGCTTCACGCCTGATTTTCATTGATAAGGGAAGAATTGCCGAAGACGGTAATCCGCAGGCCCTGATTGAAAATCCGCCCAGCCAACGCTTACAGGAATTCTTGCAGCACGTATCCTGATAGCTCTGCCTCCCTTCGCCCGAAGGGAGGTTTTTCACCAGAATCCTCTCATTTCAATTCTCTCCCGCCCTGACATCTATACTTATCCTTTTGAATTTATTTTCTCATGGGAGGAGTCATGCGCGGGATCCTGTTCATTTTTGTTTGTCTGTTGAGTTTCCCGACTCAGGCGGTGACGATACCTGGCGTCACCACGCCAACATCAACCAACGCGCAAACCACAGCGGCGAAAGAGCCGGATATTGAACAGAAAAAAGCGGCTTACGGCGCACTGGCCGATGTGTTGGAAAATGACGCCTCGCGTCAGGAGCTGATCGGTCAGTTACGCAAAGTGGCCACTGCCCCTCCTGCCGAGCCGGTGCCAACCATTGTCCCGCCCACGTTAACGGAAGAAAAAACGGTACTGGAAAACGTCACGGACGTCACCCGCCACTACGGTGAGGCGCTCTCCAGCCGCTTTGCCCAGCTTTATCGCAATATTACCGATGCCCCGCATAAGACCTTTAATCCGCAAACGTTCACCAATGCTCTGACGCATTTTTTAATGCTGGCGGTGTCAGTGTTCGGTTTTTTCTGGCTGGTTCGCCTGTGCGCGCTACCGTTGTATCGCAAAATGGGACAATGGGCGCGGCGGAAAAACCGCGAACGCAGCAACTGGCTTCAGCTTCCGGCGATGATCGTTGGCGCATTCATTATTGATTTGCTTCTGCTGGCGCTGACATTATTTGTCGGGCAGATACTGAGCGACAAAATGAACGCTGGCAGTCGCACGATCGCCTTTCAGCAAAGCCTGTTTCTCAATGCCTTCGCCCTGATTGAATTCTTCAAGGCCATTTTGCGCCTGATATTTTGCCCAACGGTGGCCGAGCTGCGCCCGTTTAACATTCAGGATGCTGGCGCACGCTACTGGAATCGCCGTTTGAGTTCATTGAGCAGCCTGATTGGCTACGGGCTTATCGTTGCCGTACCCATTATCTCGAATCAGGTCAATGTGCAGGTCGGCGCGATGGCCAACGTCATCATCATGTTATGTATCACGCTATGGGCGCTGTACCTGATTTTCAGAAACAAGAAAGAGATAACGCAGCATTTGCTGAATCTGGCGGAAAGATCCCTCGCTTTTTTCAGTCTGTTTATTCGTGCTTTTGCGTTGGTATGGCATTGGCTGGCCAGCGCCTATTTCATTGTGCTGTTTTTCTTTTCGCTGTTTGATCCGGGCAACAGCCTGAAATTCATGATGGGCGCTACGCTGCGCAGCCTGGTAATCATTGGAATTGCCGCCTTTGTTTCCGGCATGTTTTCCCGCTGGATAGCCAAAACTATTACCCTTTCGCCACACACCCAGCGCAGCTATCCGGAACTACAAAAGCGGCTGAATGGCTGGCTGTCGACAGCGTTAAGCGTAGCCAGGATCCTGACGGTGTGCGTTGCGGTGATGCTGCTACTGAATGCCTGGGGGCTGTTCGACTTCTGGAACTGGCTGCATTACGGCGCAGGAGAAAAAACAGTGGATATCCTGATCCGTATCGCGCTGATTTTATTCTTCTCCGCCATCGGCTGGACAATCCTTGCCAGCCTGATTGAAAATCGTCTGGCTTCCGATATTCATGGTCGCCCGTTACCCAGCGCGCGTACCCGCACCCTGCTGACACTGTTTCGTAACGCACTGGCGGTGATTATCAGCACGATCACCATCATGATTGTGTTGTCGGAAATCGGCGTCAATATCGCCCCCTTACTGGCCGGGGCCGGGGCGCTGGGGCTGGCTATCTCTTTCGGCTCGCAAACGCTGGTAAAAGATATTATTACCGGGATTTTTATTCAGTTTGAAAATGGCATGAACACCGGCGACCTGGTGACCATCGGTCCACTCACCGGTACGGTTGAACGGATGTCCATCCGTTCTGTGGGCGTGCGTCAGGACACCGGGGCGTACCATATCATTCCCTGGTCATCGATAACGACCTTCGCCAACTTTGTGCGTGGCATTGGCTCAGTCGTCGCCAATTACGACGTAGACCGCCATGAGGATGCGGATAAAGCGAATCAGGCGTTGAAAGATGCGGTTGCTGCGGTGATGGAAAAAGATGATATTCGCGGGCTGATTATCGGCGAGCCGTCGTTTGCCGGGATTGTAGGATTAACCAATACGGCATTCACACTACGGGTCTCGTTTACCACCTTGCCGCTGAAGCAGTGGACGGTACGTTTTGCGCTCGACAGCCAGGTGAAGAAATACTTCGATCTGGCCAACATACGCGCCCCGGTACAGACGTATCAAGTGTTGCCTGCACCAGGGAATGGCCCAACGTCTGCGGCAAGCGAACCGCTGCCGCCAACCGAGCCAACGCTTTAGCGTTTACGCGCCATAAAACGACGACGCTGATCGTTATCCATAAAGGTCCAGGCAATAAAGCGACTCTGCTTTTGCCCCTGGGCCATCTCTTTCTTGACCACTTTCACCGCGCCCGCATCCGTTAATGCGTGGTACAGCGGAGGCAAGTTCTCGCCGCGAGAAACCAGCGTGGTAAACCACATAACCTGACGGCCAAAAGCCTGGCTTTCGACGATCATTTTTTTGATGAACGCTACTTCGCCGCCTTCACACCACAGCTCCTGCTGTTGTCCGCCAAAGTTCAGCGCATCATCTTTATCTTGCCCCAGATTACGACGTTTACGCTCGCTTCCGGCGCGGGCTGAGGCCGAAGAATCATGGAATGGCGGGTTACACAATGTGGCTTCATACTGCTCATTTTTGTGAATGATACCGTTGAAGATTGCCGAAGCATCTTTCTGACGGCGCAGACGAATAGCACGGGTTAACCCCGGATTGCCGTTTATGATCGCCTGAGCGCTGTTAAACGCTTCGCTACTGCTCTCACTGCCCGTGAATCGCCAGCCGTATTCATGCACGCCGATCAGCGGATAAATACAGTTTGCCCCTACGCCTATGTCCAGGATGCTCGCATTTGCCGGAATGGTTCCGCTGGTTTCCCCCAACAGGTCGGCCAGGTTGTGAATGTAGTCAGCACGACCAGGCACCGGCGGGCACAGAAAACCGTCCGGAATATCCCAGTTTTTCACCGCATAAAAATGCGCCAGCAGTGCTTTATTGAGCGCCTTTACTGCCTGCGGATTGGCGAAATCAACACTCTGCTCCCCGCCGGGCGTGAGGGTGAGAAATTGCGTCAGCTCTGGGGTAACCTGGCATAAAGTCGCAAGATCATAACGGCCATTGTGGCGGTTGCGTGGGTGTAATCCCGGTTTCTGGGCGGACATAGCATTCTCCTTTTAACAGCGGCGTAAGATACCCGCATAACGCCACGCGGTAAACACACACAACAAGGAAATTTGATTTTTTACGCCTGTTTGACGCTTTGCTGATTGTTCGAAAAACAGACAGTTCATCACCAGTTTTTTGCGGTAAATGTCATCCGCTGACGACCTAAACTTATCAGGCACACCTGTTGTTTTTCAGAGGATATCACCATGAAGAAATGCCTCACATTACTTGCCGCTACCGTACTTACCGGCATGACATTTGCCTCCTTTGCTGCACAGCCATACACCAGCCCAGCTACCGGTCAGCTACAAGCTTCCGGCACAGTATCTGCTACCGGTGCAACTAACCTGAGCGATCTCGAAGACAAGCTGGCAGAGAAAGCGAAAGAGCAAGGGGCAAAAGGCTTTGTCGTTAATTCTGCTGGCGGTAAAAATCAGATGTACGGCACCGCAACTATCTATAAATAACTCCCCTTCCTTAGCCTAACTGCATTCATCCCGAATGCAGTTATGTGCGCGCTGTTCACTTCATTGCAGCTCAATTTGTAATCAATGTGTTGGCATTTTGAATCCAATGTAAATAAATGTATTTATTTTTGAATTAATGAATGTTAAAACGTCGCACTGATTGGAAATGATTATTAAAATCATTATCAATTACACATTCATTTTCGCGAGACCTGCAGGGTACAACATCCACAGAGATGTCCCTTCGCGTGAGTGAAACCGTCTACTCAAAAAATAATAAGTCATTAATTAAAATGGATAAAAATCGCAACTTGCCGTCCAGTAGTTTTCATTCACTGACTTTTTTTGCCGGTCTGTGCATTGGCCTGTCTCCGGTAGCCCAGGCTGTCGCAGCAGGCGATCAGGATAAAAAACAAGAAGATACGTTGGTCGTTGAAGCGGCCAAACCTTCGCTGTACGCCCCAACACAGTCTGCCGACCCTAAATTCTCCCGCCCGGTGGCGGATACCACCCGCACCATGACGGTGATTTCTGAGCAGGTGATTAAGGATCAAGGCGCAACAAATCTGACCGATGCGCTGAAAAACGTACCGGGCGTTGGCGCGTTTTTCGCTGGCGAAAACGGCAACTCCACTACCGGTGATGCGGTTTATATGCGTGGCGCGGATACTTCGAACAGTATTTATATCGACGGTGTTCGTGATATCGGCAGCGTCACGCGCGATACCTTCAATACCGAACAGGTCGAAGTGATTAAAGGTCCTTCCGGTACCGACTATGGACGTAGCGCACCGACTGGCTCTATCAATATGATCAGCAAACAGCCGCGTACCGACTCAGGAATCGATGCGTCGGCCAGCGTCGGTAGCGCCTGGTTCCGCCGTGGTACGCTGGACATTAACCAGGTTATCGGCGACACCACCGCCGCACGTTTAAACCTGATGGGTGAAAAAACACATGATGCCGGTCGCGATAATGTTAAGAATGAACGTTACGGCGTGGCCCCCTCACTTGCTTTTGGCTTAGGGACTGAGAACCGACTGCATCTGAACTATCTGCACGTTACTCAGCACAACACGCCGGATGGGGGTATTCCCACCATCGGTCTGCCGGGATATTCTGCGCCTTCCGCAGGGACGTCTGCACTGAATCATTCAGGAAAAGTGGATACGCATAATTTCTACGGTACCAACTCGGATTACGACGATTCGACGACCGATACCGCGACGATGCGTTTTGAACATGACCTGAACGACAGCACCACGATTCGCAACACCACCCGCTGGTCGCGCATCAAACAGGATTATCTGATGACGGCGGTGATGGGCGGTGCGTCTAATATTACGCAACCCACCAGCAGCGTCGACACCTGGACCTGGTCACGCCTGGCAAATACCAAAGATGTCAGTAACAAAATCCTGACCAACCAGACCAACCTGACCTCAAAGTTTTACACGGGATCCATCGGTCACGACATCAGCACTGGCGTGGAGTTGACGCGCGAAACACAAACCAACTATGGCGTAGCCCCGATTACCCCGCCGCCGGTTAATATTTATCATCCCAACAGCGACGTGAATATCGGCGGATTATCGCGTAACGGCGCCAACGCTAACGGGCAAACCGATACCTTTGGCGTATACGCTTTTGATACGCTACAAATTACCCGTGAGTTTGAGCTGAACGGTGGTATTCGCCTCGACAATTACCGCACTGAATATGACAGCGCCACCGCTTGCGGCGCTTCTGGCCGTGGTGCAGTGGCATGTCCGACAGGCGTCGCCAAAGGTTCCCCGGTCACCACTGTGGATACTGCCAAATCAGGCAATCTGGTGAACTGGAAAGCGGGCGCGCTGTATCACCTGACCGATAACGGCAATGTCTACATTAACTATGCCGTTTCTCAGCAACCGCCGGGCGGCAGCAACTTTGCCCTTGCTCAGGGCGGAAGCGGTAACAGCGCAAACCGTACCGACTTCAAACCGCAGAAAGCGAAAACTAGCGAGATTGGCACCAAATGGGAGGTGCTGGATAAGCGCCTGCTGCTAACCGCCGCAATTTTCCGCACGGATATTGAGAATGAAGTTGAGCAGAACGACGACGGTACCTGGTCCCAGTACGGGGAGAAACGCGTTGAAGGCTACGAGCTCTCGGTAGCAGGCAACATCACCCCCGCATGGCAGATTATTGGGGGTTACACCCAGCAACGCGCCACCATCCACAGCGGCAAAAACGTTGCTCAGGATGGTTCTTCTTCCCTGCCCTATACGCCGGAACATGCGTTCACGCTGTGGAGCCAGTATCAAGCAACCGACGATGTTTCCGTTGGCGCAGGCGCTCGCTACGTGGGCAGTATGCATCGCGGTTCGGACGGCGCCGTGGGTACGCCATCCTACACTGAAGGTTACTGGGTCGCCGACGCCAAACTGGGCTATCGCGTGAATCGCAATCTCGATTTCCAGCTAAACGTCTATAACCTGTTCGACACCGATTATGTATCCTCCATAAACAAGAGTGGATACCGTTATCATCCAGGCGAGCCAAGAACCTTCCTGCTCACCGCCAATATGCATTTCTGATCCATCGCGTGGGGCGAAAGCCCCACTTTCAGGAGAAACACTGATGATGTACCACATTCCCGGCGTTCTGTCGGCGCAGGATGTAGCCTGGTTTCGCGAGCAACTGGACGCAGCCGACTGGGTTGATGGCCGCGCAACCACCGGCGCTCAGGGGGCGCAGGTTAAAAACAACCAGCAGGTAAATACGCAAAGTGAACGCTACGGCGTTTTACAACAGGCGGTACAGACTGCGGTAAATAACAGCGCGCTTTTCTTCGCCGCAGCACTACCGAAAACGCTCTCCACACCGCTGTTTAATCGCTACCAGGACAACGAGACCTATGGTTTTCACGTTGACGGTGCGGTGCGTAGCCATCCGGAGAACGGCTGGATGCGCACAGACCTTTCCGCAACCTTATTCCTGAGTAATCCGGATGATTATGAAGGCGGAGAGCTGCTGGTTAATGACACCTACGGCCAGCATGCGGTGAAGCTTCCGGCAGGCGATCTGGTGCTTTACCCTTCCAGCAGCCTGCACTGCGTCACGCCAGTAACCCATGGCGTTCGTGTGGCGTCCTTTATGTGGGTACAATCGATGATCCGTGACGACAAAAATCGCGCCATGCTTTTTGAACTGGATAAAAACATTCAATCCCTGAAGGCTCGTCATGGAGAGAGCAACGAGATCCTGTCATTACTCAATCTCTACCATAACCTGCTGCGCGAATGGTCTGAAATCTGATACTGCTGGCGCATGGTCGTTTTTCAGCCATCATCTTCGCTATACTTAGTCTGTAGACATCTGCAGGAGGTACACATGGCATCCGGATGGGCAAATGACGACGCTGTAAACGAACAGATCAACAATACTATTGAAGATGCTGTTGCCCGTGCCCGCGGTGAGTTACCGACGGGGGAAAGTCTGTATGAATGCGAAGAATGTGGCAATCCTATCCCTCAGGCCAGACGTGAGGCCGTACCTGGGGTACGCTTGTGCATCACTTGCCAACAGGATAAAGATTCACATAGCGCGGCATTTTCAGGATATAATCGCAGAGGTTCGAAAGATAGCCAGCTACGTTGACTCATCTTTACCAAAAGTTTCAGCGCATACGATTTCCTTTACGAGCACGCTTTTTCGCACTCTGTGTGGCAAAATGTGCCGTTGTTGGTTTCTCTGTAAAGCGCAATGACAAGAACTGTAAATCCCTCGCCTGAATTTATTAATATTCAATAAGTTATTTGTCATTCAATTTTTTTGATTGATGTCGTCAATTCTATTCGATTTTCTCTCACCAAAAAAAACGTGATACTTATCACATCGACGGAACAACGTCTTCTTAAAGAACACTGACTACTAACAGAACAACCCTGCGAGAGATTAATCATGAAAAATATCAAATTTGCTGTTGCTGCCATCGCCCTGTCTACCCTGTCATTTGGCGTTTTCGCTGCCGAGCCGGTTTCCTCCACTCAGGCACAAAGCATGAATAAAATTGGTGTAGTTTCTGCTGATGGCGCCACCACACTGGATGGCCTGGAAGCCAAACTGGCTGAGAAAGCGGCTGCTGCTGGCGCAACTGGTTACAGCATCACTTCCGCTGTCGGTAAAGACAAAATGAGCGGCACCGCGGTTATCTATAAATAACCGAAAGATTACCTGTACGACCCAATGCTCCAACCCTCATTGACCCTGTTTGTTACCCTTTGTTTGCCCGTCCGCCACTGGACGGGCTTTTTTTTTGCTTAGTGTTCAAGTCGTTGACGGAATTCCTGCAATACGGCGTCCGGCATGCCTATTTGCAGCGCCGCCTCGCAAATCGCCTGCCAGCTTCCTGCATCCAGCGGAATACCGTGTTCCAGCCGTTCCTCGCGAGTATTCACTTCCCACTCACCTGGCAACAGGATCGGGGCATCTTCAGCATGCGGGGACGCTTTCACCCACTCAGCAAATGCTGCGACCTGGTTGTCGCAGTCCGGCGCGCCGAACAGTTCCGGTTTCATAATAATAGTGGTCATACAGTTGATGATGGCGTCCGGGCTGGTCTGCAGGCTCTCTTCATGTGTGGTTTTACCCCCTGAAAGCGCACCACCCATAATTTCGCACATCGCCGCCAGCGCATACCCCTTGTGCTCGGCAAAGGTTAGCAACGATCCCAGCGGAGAAACCTGCATTACCGCAGGATCGGTTGTAGGCATCCCCTCCACATCAATCAGACATCCAGGAGCTACCGGCTCGCCCTTATGCCATGCCACACGGGTTTTGCCAAACGCGATGGCACTGGTTGCATAGTCGAGCAATAGCGGGAAGGTATTTTTACGCGGAAAAACAACGCAGAAGGGGTTAGTGCCAAAACGACTATCGCGGCCATGAAACGGTGCAACCATCGGGATCCCGACCACACTCACAAAATGCACTGAGACAAAACCTGCAGCCGCGCATTGCTCCGCCCAGTAGCCAATACGTCCGATATGATGCGAATTATGTAATGCCACGGCGGCGATACCGTGCTGACGAGCTTTTTCAATCCCCAGCGTGATGGCTTCGTGAGCCGCCACCTGACCAAAGGCACAATCGCCATCAAGCGTAATCACCACCCCCGCATCTTTTACCACTTTGGCATGACGGTTGATTTGCAGATGCCCCAGCGAGAATGAACGAATATAGCTTGGGATCATACCGATGCCGTGGGAGTCGTGACCGGCGAGGTTAGAGGCTATCAGATGATCGGCCACCAGCCGCGCCTCCTGATCATTGCTTCCCATCTGGTGAAAAACGGCCTGGATAAAGGCGTGCAGCGTTGGCACATGGAAGCGATGTCCACTGTTCATTGTTATCTCCTGTTGTGTCGCGTGTTTGTTGTGTTTCTTATTTTTCAACAAACTATGCTGCGCCACGGCGCTCAGGAGGTCAATAAACGTGCAGAAATTTCACGTTGCCGAAAAGAGAAAACCGACAGACCAGGTAAAAGGCCCGTCGGGATAACAAATAAATCAGAAACTTTGCTCGACGCGGGCAAGTCCTTCGGCCAGCGAGGCGGATTCACCGGTTGCCACCAGGCAGCAGGCCATCTGAATTTTCAACGATGCCGGGACCGGCTCACTGCCAGCCAGACAACGCTCAATCCAGCGCGCGGTGGTTTCCGGATCTTTTGCCACCGGCAGCGGTACCGGCTCGTCAGGCATCTCGCTTTGTCGGTCCTGTAACACTCGCACACCGGATGAATCTATCAGGCTTATCTGCGGGCAGCGCTGCGGGTTGGCATACACTTCGCCCTCGGTACCATGCATCAACAGGCCGCGCCCACCGATATCGCCGAAGAACTTCGCCACACGCGAGACGTATTCCGGGTGGGAAACGCTGGAAAGACGCAGCGCCGCATCTTCAGCAAACGGCGTGGCTAATTTAGCCAGCGTGTGCGCACTGTTACGCACGCCCATGCGCCAGCGCATCGCCAGCTGTTTCTCCAGCGGAGGGCACAGCGCGCTCACCGGGATAAACACCGGCTGATGACCATCCAGCTTTGCCTGCGCCTGCCCGGCATGCAGCGTTGGCGTAATCCCCATCAGTTCAAAAATGGTTTCTGTCAGCACGCGGGTTGGATCCTCGCTGACGCCGTGCACTACTACCGGGAAACCGAGCTTATGCAGTAAAATCGCCAGCAGCGGCGTCAAATTCGCCTGCTTGCGTGCACCATTGTAGCTGGGAATGACAATCGGCATGGGTTTGGCTACTGGCGGAGTCAGGCGAATGGTGTGGTTTTGCATCGCTTCGTAAAAGCCCAGCATCTCCGCTTCGCCTTCGCCTTTAATACGTAGCGCAATCAGCACCCCGCCCATCTCAAGGTCAGGTACGTCGCCGTTCATCATATGGGTATACAGTCCGCGAGCAGTATCCTTGTCCAGGTCACGCGCGTGATTTTTTCCTCGCCCAATCTCTTTAATGATTTTGCGGTAATCCATCGATAACTCCTTGCCTGTTGCTCGCATCGTTAACGCCGACGGCGGCGCGTGGGTTTCGCTTTTTCTTTTGGTTTTACTATAACGTCTGGCACAGCAGGTTGCTCTATCGGAAATATGGGTAACGCGTTCAGTAAACGCTTGCCATAGTTTTTGGTCAATAAACGTTTGTCATAAATAACCACTTCTCCCCAGCAGCCATGGCTACGGATGAGTCGCCCAACCTGCTGGATCAAATTGAACGACGCCGCGGGCAGGCTCTGCACCTCGAAGGGGTAGCGGTTCAGGCTTTTCAACCACTCGCCCTCGGTGATCACCACCGGGCTGTCGATCGGTGGAAAAGCAATTTTGTGAATATGCACCTGGGTCAGCAGGTCGCCTTTCAAGTCCAGACCTTCAGCGAAAGATTGCAGCCCAACCAGCACGCTGCGCTCGCCGTTGGTCACCCGTTTGCGGTGCAACTCTACCAGACGATAGCGCGGCTGATCGCCCTGCACCAACAACAGCAGGCGCAGATCGGTAACATGCTCAAGAAAACGCTGCATCGCCCGACCGCTGGCAAAGAGTACCAGCATCCCCTGATGCTTTTTGCTTTCCAGCTGTTCGCGGAAATAGGCGGCCATTTCCGCGATATGCTGCTCTTCGTTATCAATTAACGGTTCGTAGCGCATCTGCGGAATGACGATTTTGCCCTGTTCAACGTGATTAAACGGTGAATCCAGCGCAACAAACCGATCCCCTGCTTTTTCCTTCAGACCACTCATCTCCTGCAAACGCGAGAAGCTGTTGAGCGAGCGCAGCGTTGCGGAAGTGACAATAATATGCGGGACGCTACGCCACAGCAGTCGTTCGAGCTGATCGCTCACACGGATCCCCACGCAGTGGAACCAGACGTGGATCTGCCCGTCACGCACCTCGCGCGTCGCCCATTTACTCACCGGCGCGCCTGACGACTGCGCGAGCGATGCCAGCCGCCACAGTTTGCTTTGCGCCTCAAACATGCCCAGCGCCCGGTTCATCTGCAAAATAACCCGATGCAGACGCACAATATCGTGAGTGCCGGTTTTTTCGCTGAGATCGTTGAGGAACAGTTCCGCCAGCCCGCGCAGCATTTCCGTAAGCTTTGCCAGACGCTGACAAATCTCCATCACTTCTGCAGGCAGTTCGCCCATCGCAAAGCGGTGTTCCGCCTCCTGAGTAGCAGGCATATACAGATTAAGAATGTTATTGAGCGATGAAATCAGTTCATACAGCTCTTCACAGTGACCGTTCAGACGCTCGGCATTCGCCAGCGGCGGCGTGGTTTTCGGGCGAAACTGTTCCAGACAGGTCGCCACTAATTTGCAAAACAGATCCAACTGGAGCCGATACCAGGGGGCGCTGATTTCCGCGCTCATCTCCAGCGCATCGCGCGCGACATCCGGCAAATGGTGGCCTTCATCAAGTACCAGCAACAAGTTTTTCGGCTCCGGCAAAACGGCTTCGCTTTCCATCGCCGCCATCACCAGCGCATGATTAGCCACCACCACTTCAGCTTCCTGAATCTCCCGACGGGCGACAAAAAAAGGGCACTCACGGTAGTAGTGACAGTTGCGATTCAGACAGCTAGCTTTATCGGTGCTCAGACGCTGCCAGAGTCCGTCGTCAATGGCGATATCGGTGTGATCGCGCAGCCCGTCCCACTTGTAGCTGTCGAGATCGCCTTTTAACCTGGCGCAGCGCTTTTGTTCTTCCTGGTTGTTGGGCGTTAGGTCATCGTCGAGAAAAGCCAGCAGATCCTGCTGATTGGGTTCAGTACTGGCCAGCGCCGCTAAGTTACGCGGGCAGACATAGCGTCCGCGACCAAACGCGGCGGTAAAACGCAGGTCAGGGATAATTTTGCGCAGCAGCGGTAAATCTTTGCTGTAGATCTGATCCTGCAAAGCGACGTTGGCGGTGCTGACCACCAGCGTTTTTTGCTCTTCACGCGCAATGGCAATACCGGGAATCAGATACGACAGAGTTTTCCCCACCCCGGTCGGCGCTTCAATCGCCAGATGCCGCCCTTCTTCACCTGCCAGCGTTTTCGCGACGTCAGCAATCATCTGCCGCTGCGGCGCACGGGGGATAAAGTCGGGGATCTGTTCCTGAAGCGCCTTATACCAGGCGGCGATTTGCGCTTTTAACGCGGCCGTTAGTGCCATGAGAAAACCTGAAATACTGTATAAACAGCCACTATTGTGGCACATTTCAGGCCCTGGATGTACCTTTTTCCCCCATTCTGGAAAGCGTTTCGCAATTCATTTTTCCTGGCCGGACGGCTGTTCGAGTCCTGTCCGGCCAATAATTCACTGACGTTTAATAGTATCCCAACAGCTTCCACCACAGCATGCCCACGGCAAAAATGATGATCACATTTGCCGTCACCACACAGAGGTTAATTTTGTAAAAGCGCGGTCGTTCAAAATAGCCCTGGGCAAAATAAATGGGGCCAGGTCCACCACCATACTCGGTATTCCCCCACATCAGGTTACTAAAGATACCGAAGCAAATAGCCACCATCATCGGCGGTGCTCCCGCAGCGATCGCCGTGGCCGCGAAAGGGGCATACAGCGCAGCCACATGCCCGGTCGCCGTAGCGAAGAGATAATGGACGTAAATGTAAAGGATCCCCAACACAATAAAGGACTCGATCGCGCCAAAACCCTGAATACCGCTGCCTAACTTTATGGTCATCCATTTAATAAAACCCAGATCGGCAAGCCCTGTCGCCAGACTAATAATGACGCTAAACCAGATCACCGTATCCCAGGCGGCGTGGTCATTAAGCAAACTTTTCCAGCTAACAGCGCCCGAGGCAAACAGATACGCAGCCAATCCCAGCCCGACAGATGTGGCAGACAATCCCGTAATCAAGCTGGTCCCCCAACCAACCAATGCCAGCACAAAACCAAACGCGACCTTTTTCTCATTGCTGCTCATCGAACCGAGCTCACCGAGGGCCTGTTTGCCCATCGCTTTCGCCTCCGGCGTACGCTTAAGCTCGGGATCCAATAATTTATAAACCAATAGCGGCATCAGGCAGAAACAGACCATCGCAGGAACCACTGCGGAAATAAACCATCCGCCCCAGGTTATCTCTATTCCTAATGACGATTTCGCCAGACTCGCTACCAGCGGATTCGCCGCCATCCCGGTGAGAAATATTGCCCCGGTAATCGGCGTAAACTGGAAGCACACCATGGTTAAGAAATCGCCGATACGCTTGCCCGTTGCCCCCGGCGCTGAGCCCAATACATCATTGATGGAACGAGTGATAGGGAAAATAATCCCCCCGGAACGCGCGGTTACTGATGGCATTGCCGGGGCCATAATCAGATCGGAAACCCCCAGTGAGTAAGCGATACCCAGGCTGCTGCCACCAAAGAGCGATAACATTTTATACGCAATACGTTTCCCCAATCCCGAGGTTACAAAACCCAGAGACAAGACGTAGGCACAGAAAATGAGCCATACTGTACCGGATGCAAAACCTGACAATGCTTTTGCCTCTGGCAACGTTTTGGTGAAAATTACCACGCAAAGTGCAATCAACATCACCGCCCCCGAAGGGAGCGGCTGGGTAAGAATCGCGGCTATGGTCGCGGCAAATATCGCGAACATATGCCAGGCCTGAGGCGTCAGACCAGCAGGTACGGGATAAAACCAAATGATCGCGCCTATCGCCAGCGGTATCAGGAACGAGAGAATGGATTTTCCCGTGGCAGAATTTTTTGACATAAAAATATCCTTATTCCGTTAGCCCAAGAGCGTTCATTTCCGCGACATATATCTCGCTAATACCTGATCCACCATTGCTGGCGCCATTCCAAGGTAATTTGCCGGGTCGGTCAGTTCTTCAATCAATTGCGGGTCAAGTCGTTCCGAGACAGATGGCATCGCATTCAGCACGTCCGCTAATCGCCCGCCTTGTTCGTTGACGATGCGGCAAGCGTCGTACACCACATCATGCGCATCCTGACGACCAATGTACGGAGCCAACCCCATCATGACCGCTTCAGCCACAATCAATCCGTTGGTCATACCGAGGTTACGTTTCATCGCCGCTTCATCGACCACCAGCCCCGCCAGCATAAAGTTAGCCTGATGCAATGCCCCCGCGCTGAGAACGAAACTCTCCGGGATAGCAATCCATTCGGCATGCCACGGCCCGGTTGCACGCTCCAGATCTTGCACCATTGCATCAAGCATCAGCCCTGCCTGTTGGCGAACGCCTTTGGCACAGGCCAGCATTAACTCGCTGGAAATAGGGTTGCGTTTCTGCGGCATAGTACTGCTGGCACCGCGTCCTTTAACAAACGGCTCATACAGCTCACCAAACTCGTTTGCTGCCAGCAGCATTACGTCGTAGGCAATCTTGCCCAGCGACCCGGTAATCACCGCTAACAGATTCACCGCCTCGGCGAAACCATCACGCGCAACATGCCATGTGGACGTTGGGATATTCAGCCCAAGCTCTTCCATCATCGCTTTTTGTACCGCCAGCCCTTTATCCCCCAGCGATGCCAGCGTACCGGCGGCACCCGCAAACTCGCCGACCAATACACGAGGACGCGCCTGAGTCAGACGTTCCGCGTGACGTTCAAACATATCCAGCCAGATGGCTGTTTTATAACCGAAGGTCACTGGCAGAGCCTGCTGCAAATGGGTTCTCCCGGCCATCGGCATATCACGATAACGGCGTGAGAGATCGGCCAGCGTTGCACGAAGTTTGTCCATATCGGACTCAATGAGCGCAAAAGCATCACGAATTTGCAGGACTACAGCAGTGTCCATAATGTCCTGAGTGGTTGCCCCCCAGTGCACATAGCCGCCGGACTCGCCAGCCTGTTTAGAAATCTGGTGCACCAGCGGTAGGATCGGATAACCCACGATTTCGGTTTCATGGCGTAATAAATCAAAATCGAGCGTATCGGCATTACATTTTTCAGCAATTTCCTGCGCCGCAGCCTCAGGTATCACACCGCAGCGTGCCTGGGCTTTAGCTAATGCCACTTCCACTTCCACGTATTTGCGTACCAGCTCGCGATCGTCAAACACCGCGCGCATCGCCGGTGTGCCGAAAGAATCCCTGAACAGAACAGAATCAAGTACATTCGAAGCCATAAATCCCCCTGGAAAATCTGATAGTGATAAGATGCGTGTTTACGGTCGTTTTTTAGATATTCAAACGCCGACACAATGTCCAGACATAATTAAATGTCCGTACATTTGAATGTACGGACATTTATAGTATTCATAAGAAATGTAGGGAATAGTCCGTACAAATTTTCGTGATAAAGATCACTAATATTTTGATGAAACCGCGATGAAAGAATCTCTGTACAAGCGAATAGCACGTGAACTGGCGCAGCAAATTTCGGTGGGGACCTTTGCCCCCGGATCGCTGTTTCCAACGGAAATGGAACTGTGCGAAACATGGCAGGTCAGCCGCCACACCATGCGTGAGGCGTTGAGGGAATTAACAGAGCAAGGTCTGATTTCACGGCGTAAAGGCGCGGGAACTCGCGTTTGCGAACCTAAGGCTAACGGTGTCAATCACCCGCTATCGCATCTTGAGGATCTGTTGCTGCTGGCCAAAAACAATCTGCGCGTCATCAAGAAAATCGATGAGATTGTGGCGGACATCGAGCTGTCCCAGATGATTGGCTGCCCGCCAGGTTCCCGCTGGCTGCACATTGCCAGTACTCGCGAAGATGCGCAAAACCCCGACGCACCGATCTGCTGGACGGACAGCTATGCCAGCACGGATTACGCTAAACTGCGCACCTACATCCGTGACGATCCACACTCATTAATCAGCGACTTGATCGAAACGCATTACGGCATCAAAAGCCATGAGGTGCATCAGACTATTACGGCTGTCGGTGTGCCCAAAAAGGTGGCAAAGATCCTCAACGTAGCGCCTGATTCGCCAGCGATGAGAATTGTGCGTCGTTATCTGGACAGGGACGGGAAAGTATTTGAGACGACGATTTCGATTCACCCGGCAGGACGATATACCTGCTCAATCGTGCTGAAATCGCAAAGTTCGGGGGAGTGATTGACCTGTCCGGCCTACACCCTGTGTAGACCGGATAGCGTGTTTATACTGCCAGACAGCAAGGTGAATTACTGGGCGGAAGACGGTTTGCGCGGACGGCGCGGCGGACGAGGCTTATCGCCTGCCGGTTTGCCTTCGCCATTACGCGGCTTCGCTTTTGGCGCACCGCCATCCTGACGACGCGGCTGCTGGCCACGCCCTGCTCCGCCCTGCCCGCGACCACCACCGCCGCCACGCTGCTGGCGACCATTCTGGATCGGCTCAGCTTTAATGGACGGATCTGGCTCATAGCCTGGCGTTGCAATACGCGGGATCTCTTTTTTCAGCAGCTTCTCGATGTCACGCAACAACTTGTGTTCATCGACGCACACCAGAGACAACGCTTCGCCGGTAGCAGCGGCACGCCCGGTACGACCAATACGGTGCACATAATCTTCTGGGACGTTTGGCAGCTCGTAGTTCACCACGTGCGGTAACTCTTCAATGTCCAGACCACGCGCGGCAATATCGGTCGCTACCAGCACGCGTATATCACCGGATTTAAAATCAGCCAGCGCACGTGTACGTGCCCCCTGAGATTTATTACCGTGGATTGCCGCACTGCGGATGCCGTCTTTATTCAGCTGTTCTGCCAGATGGTTCGCGCCATGTTTGGTACGGGTAAACACCAGCACCTGCTGCCAGTTGCCCTGACCAATCATCTGTGACAACAGTTCGCGTTTACGTTTTTTATCCACGAAATGAACGTGCTGAGTTACCTGCTCGGACGCGGTATTACGACGCGCCACTTCGATTTCCAGCGGGTTATGCAGCAGTTTTTCGGCCAGCGACTTAATGTCATCAGAGAACGTTGCCGAGAACAGCAGGTTCTGACGTTTTGCCGGCAGTTTTGCCAGAACGCGACGAATATCGTGAATAAAGCCCATATCCAGCATGCGGTCAGCTTCATCCAGTACCAGGATCTCCACCTGATCCAGTTTTACCGCATTCTGGTGCTCCAGATCGAGTAAACGACCCGGGGTGGCAATCAGTACATCCACACCGCCACGCAGCTTCATCATCTGCGGGTTAATGCTGACGCCGCCGAAGACCACCAGCGAGCGAATATTCAGATACTTACTGTAATCACGTACGTTTTCGCCAATCTGGGCCGCCAGTTCACGGGTTGGCGTGAGGATCAGCGCACGAACCGGACGACGGCTTTTACCATGCGGCTGATTGGTGATCAGGTGCTGCAACAGCGGCAGGGTAAAACCTGCCGTTTTCCCCGTACCGGTCTGGGCGCTGGCCATCAGATCGCGGCCTTCCAGCACGGCAGGAATAGCCTGCTGCTGAATAGGGGTAGGTTCACGGTAACCCTGCTCGGCAACGGCACGTAAAATTTCAGGGTTTAAACCAAGGGAATCAAAAGACATAACAACTCCGAACCGCCCTGACCGTTACCGGTGTCGTTTTCAGGGAGATACATACAATAGAGATGACAAAAACCACAATGTCATGAAGGGGCGGAGTGTAGCAGTTTTTGTGATGTGCCGCATAAATTATCCCTTTACTGGAAAATAACCGTCCGGACTGGACAAGGCTGCACATCAGTCATAATCTTAATCAATCGATTGATTAAGATCAGAGTCGTGCCATGAATACACCCACCATGACAACCAAAGGTGAACAGGCGAAGAACCAGCTCATTGCCGCCGCATTGGCACAATTCGGCGAGTATGGTCTGCACGCCACGACGCGCGATATCGCTGCACAGGCCGGGCAAAACATTGCGGCTATCACCTACTATTTTGGCTCAAAAGAGGATTTATATCTCGCCTGCGCCCAGTGGATTGCAGATTTTATCGGCTCACAGTTTCGTCCGCACGCTGAAGAGGCCGAGCGTTTATTCGCTCAGCCAGAACCGGATCGTGGCGCGATGCGTGAACTGATCCTGCGCGCCTGCAAAAATATGATCATGCTGTTAACCCAGGACGACACCGTTAACCTGAGTAAATTTATCTCGCGTGAACAGCTTTCCCCCACGGCGGCTTATCAACTGGTGCACGACCAGGTTATCAATCCGCTGCATACACACCTGACGCGCCTGATTGCCGCCTATACTGGCGGCGATGCCAACGATACCCAAATGATTCTGCATACCCACGCCATACTCGGCGAGGTGCTGGCTTTTCGTCTGGGGAAAGAAACCATTCTGTTGCGTACGGGCTGGTCACAATTTGATGAGGATAAAACCGCGCTGATTGACCAAACGATCACCTGTCACATCGATCTTATTCTGCAAGGTTTAACGCAAAGGAGTCTGGAGTCATGAAAAAACCTGTCGTTCTCGGGCTGGTTATCGCGGCCCTCGTTGCCGTGATTGCCGGTGGAACGTGGTGGTATCAGAGTCGGCAAGATAACAGCCTGACGCTATACGGCAATGTCGATATCCGTAGCGTCAACCTGAGTTTTCGCGTCGGCGGCAGACTGGCCTCACTGGCGGTTGATGAAGGCGATGCGATTACCGCCGGTCAGGTACTGGGTAAACTGGACCGCGCACCGTATGAAAACGCATTGATGCGGGCAAAAGCCAACGTTGCCGCCGCGCAGGCGCAATACGATCTGATGCTGGCAGGGTATCGCGAAGAAGAGATCGCGCAAACCGCGGCGGCAGTCAAACAGGCGCAGGCCGCCTATGATTACGCGCAGAATTTTTACAATCGGCAGGTAGGATTGTGGAAAAGCCGTACCATTTCTGCCAACGATCTGGAAAATGCGCGTTCATCTCGCGATCAGGCGTTAGCTTCATTGAAATCCGCACAGGATAAACTCACGCAATATCGCAGCGGTAATCGTGTGCAGGACATCGAACAGGCAAAAGCCACGCTCGAACAAGCTCAGGCAGAGCTGGCACAGGCAGAGCTTAATTTGCATGATACCACGCTGACCTCGCCATCTGACGGCACGCTTCTCACCCGCGCGGTTGAACCCGGCAGCATGCTGAACGAAGGGAGCACGGTACTGACGCTGTCGCTCACGCGTCCGGTATGGGTCCGCGCCTACGTTGACGAACGCAATCTGAGCCAGGCGCAGCCAGGACGTGAGATCCTGCTCTATACCGACGGTCGCCCGGACAAACCGTATCACGGCAAAATCGGCTTTGTGTCACCAACCGCCGAATTTACGCCGAAAACGGTCGAGACTCCTGATCTGCGCACCGATCTGGTGTATCGCCTACGAATTGTCGTAACCGACGCGGACGATGCGCTACGTCAGGGAATGCCGGTAACGATAAAATTTGGCGATGAGGCACGGCATGAATGACGCCGTCATTACGCTTAAAGGGCTGACGAAAAACTTTGCTGGAATGGAAAAACCGGCCGTCGCCCCGCTCGACTGTATCGTGCATGCGGGCTACGTGACCGGGCTTGTCGGGCCGGACGGTGCGGGCAAAACCACGTTGATGCGCATGCTGGCGGGATTATTAAAACCTGATGCCGGAAGTGCTGCGGTAATTGGTTTTGACCCCATCAAAGACGACAGCGCGCTGCACGCGGTGCTGGGCTATATGCCGCAGAAATTTGGTCTGTATGAAGATTTGACCGTCATGGAGAACCTCAATCTCTATGCCGATTTGCGCAGCGTCACCGGTGAGGCGCGAGAAAAAACCTTTGCCCGACTACTGGAGTTTACCTCGCTGGGGCCATTTACCGGACGACTGGCCGGCAAACTTTCCGGCGGCATGAAGCAGAAGCTCGGGCTAGCCTGTACGCTGGTCGGCGAACCCAAAGTGTTGCTGCTGGATGAGCCAGGTGTGGGTGTCGACCCAATTTCCCGTCGCGAACTGTGGCAAATGGTCCACGAACTGGCCGGAGACGGCATGCTGATCCTCTGGAGTACGTCGTATCTGGATGAAGCAGAGCAATGCCGTGATGTGCTGCTGATGAACGAAGGCGAATTGTTATACCAGGGCGATCCTACTCAGCTTACGCAAACCATGGCTGGTCGCAGCTTCCTGATGAGCAGTCCGCAGGAAAATAACCGCCGACTGCTACAACGCGCGTTAAAACTACCGCTGGTCAGCGACGGAATGATTCAGGGGAAATCCGTCCGTTTAATCCTGAAAAAAGAGGCGACAGCTCAGCAGATCCAAAACGCTGACGGCATGCCGCAGATAACCATCAATGAAACTGCACCCCGCTTCGAAGATGCCTTTATCGATTTACTCGGCGGAGCCGGAACATCGGAATCCCCGCTGGGCGCTATCCTTCATACCGTAGAAGGCACGCCTGGCGAAACGGTGATCGAAGCCAAAGCTCTGACCAAGAAGTTTGGCGATTTTGCCGCGACCGACCACGTAGACTTTTCCGTACAGCGCGGCGAGATTTTTGGTCTGTTAGGACCCAACGGTGCCGGCAAATCCACCACCTTTAAAATGATGTGCGGCCTGCTGGTCCCCACTTCCGGCAAAGCGCTGGTGCTGGATATGGACCTGAAAGTCAGCTCCGGCAAAGCGCGTCAGCATCTGGGTTATATGGCGCAGAAATTCTCCCTGTACGGTAACCTGACGGTTGAACAAAATCTGCGCTTTTTCTCCGGCGTCTACGGCCTGCGTGGTCGGGCGCAGAAGGAGAAAATCGATCGAATGAGCGAGGCATTTGGCCTGAAGAGTATCGCTTCCCACGCCACCGACGAACTGCCGCTGGGGTTTAAGCAGCGTCTGGCGCTGGCCTGCTCGCTGATGCATGAACCCGACATTCTGTTCCTTGATGAACCCACTTCCGGGGTCGATCCCCTCACCCGTCGTGAGTTCTGGTTGCATATCAACAGCATGGTGGAAAAAGGCGTCACGGTGATGGTGACCACCCACTTTATGGACGAGGCGGAATACTGCGATCGCATCGGGTTGGTGTATCGCGGCAAACTGATTGCCAGCGGAACACCAGACGACCTGAAAGCTCAGGCTGCCGACAGCGACACGCCGGACCCGACCATGGAGCAGGCGTTCATTACGCTAATCAATGACTGGGATAAGGAGCACGCGCATGAGTAACTCCGCTCTCTCCTGGCGTCGCGTACGTGCGCTGTGCGTGAAAGAAACCCGCCAGATCGTTCGCGATCCCAGCAGTTGGCTGATTGCGGTGGTGATCCCGCTGCTGCTGCTGTTTATCTTCGGCTACGGGATAAACCTCGACTCCAGCAAGCTTCGGGTCGGGATTTTGCTCGAACAGCAAAGCGAAGAGGCGCTGGATTTTACCCATACTATGACCGGTTCGCCGTATATTGACGCCACCATCAGCGATAACCGGCAGGAATTGATTGAGAAAATGCAGGCCGGGCGCATTCGTGGGCTGGTGGTGATCCCTGTGGATTTTGCCCAGCAGATGGCGCGACCTAATGACGTGGCACCGATCCAGGTGATCACCGATGGCAGCGAACCCAATACCGCCAACTTTGTGCAGGGTTATGTCGAAGGCATCTGGCAGATTTGGCAGCAACAGCGGGCGGAAGATCGTGGGGAATCGTTCGAGCCTTTGATCGACGTGCAAACACGCTACTGGTTTAACCCGGCGGCCATCAGCCAGCACTTTATTATTCCCGGGGCGGTAACCATCATCATGACGGTGATTGGCGCGATCCTCACCTCATTAGTGGTGGCGCGCGAATGGGAACGCGGAACCATGGAGGCACTGCTTTCTACCGAAGTCACCCGCGTCGAGCTGCTGCTGTGCAAACTGATCCCCTATTATTTCCTCGGCATGCTGGCGATGCTGCTGTGTATGCTGGTGTCGGTATTTATTCTTGGCGTGCCCTATCGCGGCTCGTTGCTGATCCTGTTTTTCATTACCAGCCTGTTTCTGCTCAGTACGCTTGGCATGGGGTTGCTTATTTCCACCATCACCCGCAACCAGTTTAACGCCGCGCAGGTCGCGCTGAACGCCGCTTTCCTGCCCTCGATTATGCTGTCAGGTTTTATCTTCCAGATAGACAGCATGCCCGCGATTATCCGGGCGGTAACCTACATTATTCCGGCTCGTTATTTCGTCAGTACCCTGCAAAGCCTGTTTCTGGCGGGAAATATTCCGGTGGTGCTGATTATTAACGTGCTGTTTTTAATCGCTTCGGCGGTGATGTTTATTGGCCTGACGTGGCTTAAAACCAAACGTCGGCTGGATTAAGGGGACGGGCATGTTTCATCGCTTATGGACATTAATTCGCAAAGAGCTGCAATCGCTATTACGCGAACCGCAGACGCGAGCCATTCTGATTTTACCGGTGCTGATTCAGGTGATCCTGTTCCCGTTCGCGGCAACGCTGGAAGTCACCAACGCCACGATCGCTATCTATAACGAAGACAACGGTAAACATTCGGTTGAGCTTACCCAGCGCTTCGCCCGCGCCAGCGCTTTTACGCATGTTCTGCTGCTGAAAAGCCCGCAGGAGATTAAGCCTACCATCGATACGCAAAAAGCCCTGCTGCTGGTGCGCTTCCCGGCCAATTTTTCGCGCAACCTGGACACCTTCCAGCAAGCTCCTATGCAGATTATCCTCGACGGGCGTAACTCCAACAGCGCACAAATTGCCGCCAATTACCTGCAGCAAATCGTTAAGACGTATCAGCAGGAGCTGATGGACGGCAAGCTGAAACCAAACAACAGCGAGCTGGTCGTGCGTAACTGGTACAACCCGAATCTGGATTATAAATGGTTCGTGGTGCCGTCGCTGATCGCCATGATCACCACTATCGGCGTAATGATCGTCACCTCGCTTTCGGTTGCTCGCGAGCGCGAGCAAGGTACGCTGGATCAGCTGCTGGTCTCCCCACTTACCACCTGGCAGATTTTCATCGGTAAAGCTGTGCCCGCGCTGATTGTGGCTACTTTTCAGGCCACCATTGTGCTGGCAATTGGTATCTGGGCTTATGACATTCCATTTGCCGGTTCACTGGGGTTGTTCTATTTCACAATGGTAATTTACGGGCTGTCGCTGGTCGGCTTTGGTCTGCTGATTTCATCGCTGTGCGCCACCCAGCAGCAAGCGTTTATCGGCGTGTTTGTGTTTATGATGCCGGCGATTTTACTCTCGGGCTACGTCTCACCGGTCGAAAACATGCCGGTCTGGTTGCAGAATCTGACGTGGATAAACCCGATCCGCCATTTTACGGACATCACGAAACAGATTTACCTGAAGGATGCGAGTCTGCAGATTGTCTGGGGAAGTTTGTGGCCGCTGTTGGTGATAGCGGCCACAACCGGCTCAGCGGCGTATGCGATGTTTCGACGTAAGGTGATGTAGCTTTTTGTCTTTCGCCAGCAGCGAGACCACGGCGGGTCCGGCCAGGATCACCAGACCCGCCAGTGCCAGCAAGACGTTGTTTTGCAGCACGCGCGACAGCAACCACAGCACGATCATTGCGGCACCGAAATACCACGTGGTAGTCAGCTCTTCCAGCACATCAGCGACGTCACGCCAGCGTTGTTCATGGTGACGTTGCAAGGCCAGCATTAATAAAACCGTTACGCCGTAAACGACGCATAATCCCAGGCCGACGCGCACCAGCGTGCCGCTCATCCAGCCCATTACCAGCAACGCCACTACCAGTAAATGCAACACAATCTGCCAGCAACTTAGACCCGTTGCGACACGAACACGTTGTTGCCACCTCATGGCTTTTCTCCTGAAGGATTTTCAACTAATTGTTCAGAGTACCGGACTTTACGGAAAATTCCGCAACACTGCATCTTTTTGTGACGATGACTACACTATTTTATTTAGGAAGTGACGCCAACGGGAGGCTCATGAGCGGATCGGGAGTTCAATTTTCATTCAATGTGCTCACCATTAATACTCACAAAGGGTTCACCGCCTTCAACCGGCGTTTTATTTTACCTGAGCTAAGGGAGGCCGTCAGAACGGTCGGTGCAGACATTGTATGCCTACAGGAAGTGATGGGTGCGCACGAAGCTCATTCTCTGCACATTGAGAACTGGCCGGATACCAGCCACTACGAATTTCTGGCGGACACTATGTGGAGCGACTTCGCCTATGGGCGTAACGCCGTGTACCCGCAGGGACATCACGGTAATGCTGTGCTGTCGCGGTATCCCATTGAGCATTATGAAAATCGTGATGTGTCGGTCGGCGCGAGTGAAAAGCGCGGAGTCCTTTACTGCCGAATCGTACCGCCAATGCTCTCCCACCCCATCCATGTGATGTGTGTGCACCTCGGCCTGCGTGAAGCTCACCGCCAGGCCCAGCTCGCGATGCTGGCAGACTGGGTTAACGCCCTGCCCGACGCGGAGCCGGTGGTGATTGCCGGGGATTTTAACGACTGGCGGCAAACGGCCAATCGCCCGTTGAAAGCCAAAGCTGGCCTTGACGAGATTTTTACCCGCGCCCACGGCCGCCCAGCGCGAACATTTCCGGTGCAGTTTCCCCTGCTGCGTCTGGACAGGATCTATGTGAAAAACGCGAATGCCAGTACCCCAACGACGCTGGCGCTGCGTCACTGGCGACATTTGTCCGATCATGCCCCTCTGAGTGCGGAGATTCATTTATGAAATATGGCTGGCGTGAAGGCAATCAAATTCAACTGCTGGAAAACGGCGATCAATTCTACCCCGCCGTCTTTGACGCCATTGAACAGGCACAGCAAAAAATAATCCTCGAGACCTTTATCTGGTTTGAAGATGCGGTAGGAAAACAGCTGCATGCCGCGTTGCTCGAAGCCGCCCGGCGAGGAATCAAAGCAGAGGTGCTGCTGGATGGCTACGGCTCGCCGGATCTTAGCGACAGTTTTGTCGAAGAGCTCACCGTAGCCGGCGTTGTTTTCCGCTACTACGATCCGCGTCCGCGTCTGTTCGGGATGCGCACTAATCTCTTTCGCCGTATGCATCGCAAAATTGTGGTCATTGATGATCGTGTTGCCTTTGTTGGCGGCATCAATTACTCCGCTGAACACATGTCTGATTACGGTCCGGAGGCCAAGCAGGATTACGCCGTGCGCGTTGAAGGTCCAGTCGTTGCTGACATTCTGAAATTCGTGCTGGAAAACTTGCCCGGACAGAGTGCTGTACGACGCTGGTGGCGACGTCATCACCGGGCAATCGACAATCATCGCCCCGGCGAAGCGCAGGCACTCTTTGTCTGGCGCGATAACGAAGAACATCGTGATGATATTGAACGCCACTATCTGAAAATGCTGACCCAGGCACGGCGGGAAGTGATCATCGCCAATGCCTACTTCTTTCCCGGCTATCGCTTTCTGCATGCCCTGCGTAAAGCGGCCCGACGGGGCGTGCGGGTAAAACTCATCGTGCAGGGTGAACCGGATATGCCGATTGTGAAAGTGGGCGCCCGCCTGCTGTACAACTATCTGGTAAAAGGCGGCGTCCATGTCTATGAATACCGCCGTAAACCTCTGCATGGCAAAGTGGCGCTGATGGACGATCACTGGGCGACGGTGGGCTCCAGCAATCTTGATCCACTGAGCCTGTCACTGAATCTGGAGGCAAATCTGATTATTCATGACCGTACGTTTAATCAGACCCTGCGTGACAACCTGAACCCTATTATTGCGCAGGACTGCAAGCGGGTTGATGAATCCATGCTGCCAAAACGCACCTGGTGGAACCTGACCAAGAGCGTACTGGCCTTCCACTTTTTACGCCACTTCCCGGCGCTGGTCGGCTGGCTGCCGGCGCATACCCCGCATCTGGCCGAGGTAGAGCCGCCCGCGCAGCCCGCTCTGGAAACTCAGGACCGTATACAAACAGAGGATGCAGGAGGGAAAACCTGATGGCAAAAAGCCACCGACGCTGGCGGTTAGCGAAAAAGATCCTCACATGGCTGTTTTTTATTGCGGTGATCGTGCTGCTGGTTGTTTATGCCAGCAAGGTCAACTGGCAGGAAGTGTGGACGGTAATTCGCGATTACAATCGGATCGCCCTGATCAGCGCCGTGGGGTTGGTGATCGTCAGTTATTTACTTTACGGCTGTTATGATCTGCTCGGGCGCTACTACTGCGGCCACAAACTGGCAAAACGCCAGGTCATGCTGGTGTCGTTTATCTGTTACGCCTTCAACCTGACATTGAGCACCTGGGTGGGTGGTATAGGGATGCGTTATCGCCTTTACTCGCGCCTCGGATTGCCGGGGGGCACAATAACGCGGATTTTTTCGCTGAGTATTACCACTAACTGGCTGGGCTATATTCTGCTGGGCGGTTTTATATTTACCTTCGGCGTCGTCGAACTGCCCACACACTGGTATATCGATGAAGGCACATTGCGCATCTTAGGCATTGCGCTGCTGCTGATTATTGTTGTTTATCTGTGGTTTTGCGCCTTCGCTAAACATCGTCACATCACCATCAAGGGCCAAAAACTGGTGCTGCCCTCCTGGAAATTTGCACTCGCGCAAATGACGATATCCAGTGCGAACTGGATGGTAATGGGGGCGATTATCTGGTTGTTGCTCGGTCAGAATATCGATTATTTCTTCGTGCTGGGCGTGCTGCTGGTGAGCAGTATTGCCGGCGTAATCGTGCATATTCCGGCGGGGATCGGCGTGCTGGAAGCGGTGTTTATGGCGCTGCTGGCGGGAGAGGACACGTCTCAGGGAACGATCATTGCTGCCCTACTCGCGTATCGCGTGTTGTACTATTTTATTCCGCTGCTGCTGGCACTGGTGTGTTATTTGCTGCTGGAGAGTCGGGCAAAAAAGTTGCGGGTAAAAAACGAGAAGGCGATGGCGAAATGATAGTATATATAGTGCCGGATGCGGCGTAACGCCTTATCCGGCCTACTTTCGATACCAAGCGGTAGGCCGGATAAGCGCAGCGCCATCCGGCAACAGAGAATTAACGACGATTACCGAAAATACGCAGCAGCATCAGGAACAAGTTGATGAAGTCCAGATACAGCGTTAAGGCCCCAAGAATCGCGTATTTACGCAGATTGGAGCTGTCGCGCAGGTCAATCTGCTCACCGATATTTTTCAACTTCTGCGTGTCATAGGCGGTCAGACCAACAAACACAATCACCCCGATATAGGTCACCGCCCACATCAGCGCTTCGCTCTTCAGCCAAAAGTTAACCAGTGAGGCCAGCACAATACCGATCAGCGCCATAAACAGCATATTGCCGAAGCCGCTCAGATCACGTTTAGTGGTGTAGCCATACAAACTCATGATCCCGAACATCCCTCCGGTAACCACAAAGGTGCTGGCGATAGACGAGTAGGTATAGACGATAAAAATGCTTGATAGCGTCAGCCCGGTTAATGCCGAATAGAGCATAAACAGCGTGGTCGCCATACCCGCGCTCAGCCTTTGCACCATACCGGACAGGACGAACACCAGCGCCAGTTGAGCGATGATCAGGCCAAAGAAGGTGATTTTGCTGGAGAAGACAAACATCATCACTGCGGGTGTATTTGCCGCATACCAGGCGATAAACGCCGTCAGCAACAGTCCGCAGGTCATCCAGCCGTACACCTGCGCCATATACGTTTGCAGGCCGGAACGGGCCTGTACAATAGAATCGGATCGTGGGAATCGGTCCATGACAATCTCCTGAATCAGTATGAGCCTACAACTATTGTACTCTACCAGCGTTTTGCTGCTAGCTTATCGCTGTCGCGGGCATCAACCCAGCGCTCACCTTCCGGCGTGGCCTCGCGCTTCCAGAACGGCGCGCGGGTTTTCAGGTAATCCATAATGAACTGCCCGGCATCAAACGCGCTGCTGCGATGCGCACTGGTCACGCCAACAAACACGATTTCGTCACCCGGCCACAGTTCGCCAATGCGATGAATAACCGTCACCCGACCCAGCGGCCAGCGCAAACGCGCTTCGTCGACAATCTCCGCCAGCGCTTTTTCGGTCATTCCCGGATAGTGTTCCAGCGTTAACGCCTTAACGCTGTCACCGAGATTGTGATTGCGTACTTTACCGGTGAAAGTGACTACCGCGCCATCTTCATCGCGCTCTGCCAGCCAGGGATACTCATCCCCGACGCGAAACGGCGCAGGGCCAACAACAATTCGCGTTTCAGTCATTTTAGCCTCCGGTTACCGGCGGGAAGAAAGCCACTTCATCACCCGCGTTAAGAGGATGATCAAAACTGACCAACGTCTGATTTACCGCCGCCAGCAGCTTGCCGTCTTCCAGCGCCAACGCCCAGCGATCGCTTTTTGCCGCAAGATGCTTGCGCAGCGCTTCTACCGTTGCAAACTCGGCGGCAACCTCTAACGCATCGGTGTTTACCAGTTCGCGTACCTGAGCAAAGAAGAGAACCTTAATCATGCGCATCTACCTTAAAATCTCCGGACTTGCCGCCGCTTTTTGCCAGCAGACGCACCGGACCAATCACCATATCCTTTTGCACCGCTTTGCACATATCGTAGATGGTCAACGCCGCCACGGAGGCCGCCGTTAACGCTTCCATTTCAACGCCGGTTTTACCGGTCAGGCGACACAGCGTTTCAATCCGTACGCGGTTGTGCTCCGGTTCAGCGTGAAGATTGACTTCCACCTTACTCAGCATCAGCGGATGGCACAGCGGGATAAGATCCCAGGTACGTTTGGCGGCCTGAATACCCGCAATACGCGCCGTGGCGAATACATCACCTTTATGGTGGCTGCCATCGATAATCATCGCCAGCGTTTCGCTACGCATAGTCACGAATGCTTCAGCACGCGCCTCGCGTACAGTTTCCGCTTTGGCGGAGACATCCACCATATGCGCTTCACCAGCGGCGTTAATATGAGTCAGTTGCGACATACTTATTTCTTCAAATGTGGGTGGAAATTACACGGACGCGTACGGGCATCAAGCTGCGGCGCAATGATATTTTCCCAGGCGGTACGACACGCTTTGGTCGAACCCGGCATGGCGAAAATCAGCGTTTTATTGGCCACTCCGGCAATCGCGCGGGATTGCAGCGTCGCGGTGCCAATCTCTTCAAACGACAGCATACGGAAGACTTCGCCAAACCCTTCAACTTCTCTGTCAAACAGCGGTTGCAGCGCTTCCGGCGCCTGGTCCCCTTCGGTTAACCCGGTACCGCCAGTAATGAGCACTACCTGTACATCATCACTGGCAATCCAGGCAGAAACCTGGGCGCGGATGGCGTAACGGTTTTCTTTGACAATCGCCTTATCAACAATCTGATGACCCGCTTCTTGCGCCGAGTCACGCAGATAATGGCCGGAGGTGTCATCTTCTTCGCCACGACGGTTGGAAACAGTAAGAATAGCAATGCGTGTCGGGATAAATTCAGCGCTTACCTGACTCATGAAAAACTCCTTTTAGCGATCAGCCGCCAATGTAAGATAAGTTTTGCGTAATACCGGTATTGTTCTGATGCAGGAAATGGGTCTGCTTTTTCTCCAGCAGCGCGGCTGAAATACGTTCTTCCAGCGCCGACTGCTGAGCGTCAGCTTCCAGCAAATCACGCAGGCTTACACCGCCTTCACCAAATAAACACAGATGAAGCTTGCCAACAGAGGAAACGCGCAGACGATTACAGGTGGCGCAGAAGTCTTTCTCATAAGGCATGATCAGACCAATTTCACCAACATAATCAGGATGACAGAAAACCTGAGCCGGGCCGTCGCTGCGCTGTCGGATCTGGTGGATCCAGCCGCGACGCAGCAGCTCATCGCGAAGTACCTGTCCGGAGATATGGTGTTTACGGAAGAGAGAGCTGCCCTCGCCCGTTTCCATCAGTTCAATAAAACGCAGTTGGATTGGCCGAGGTTGGATCCACGCAAGGAAGGTGTCCAGCTGATGATGGTTTACATCGCGCATCAGCACGGTGTTGACTTTCACTTTTTCAAAACCCGCATCAAAGGCGGCGTCAATGCCTGCCATCACCTGTTGAAACTTGTCCTGCCCGGTAATGGCATGAAACTGACGGGCATCCAGGCTGTCGACGCTGACGTTGAGCGCGGTCAGTCCGGCATCGCGCCAGGCAGCAGCATCTCGCGCCAGACGATAACCATTGGTGGTTACCGCAATCTGACGGATGGCGTCGTTTTCGCGCACGGCGGCGATAATGTCAGTAAAGTCGCGACGCAGTGAAGGTTCGCCCCCCGTCAGACGCACTTTTTCCGTTCCCAGACTGGCGAACGCGCGCGTGACGCGACGAATTTCATCAACGGTCAGAAAGCCGTTATTGGTGACCCCACCGGGCTTATAGCCATCCGGCAGGCAGTAGGTGCAACGAAAGTTACACACATCGGTAATCGACAAACGTAAGTAGTAAAACTTACGTGCGAAAGCATCGGTAAGTTGAGAGCCCATGTACACCTTTCCAAATACGGGAGACGTAGTCATTTCTTCCTGCGCCCTGGTGACAAACTTTTTCAAGTCTTGTCACGGCCAAAGCACCGTATCATTTGACCCAGGTGCAGAGGCTAGAGTGTTTATACTCGTCATACTTCGTGTCGCAGATGCGTTGGCTTCCGGCAACTCAAATTATTAAGAGTACTTAGTGGTTATGCCGATACTAGCGTGTAAATGACGCTTTTGCCATGTACACTTTCGCTGTATAAATACATACATAACGACATGATCGTGCAATTTCGCTACAGAATAAGCAAAAACCACAGTTTTGCATTGATATACATCATCTTGCCATCAGGTGGATCTCGTCAGAAAGGAGTAGATCGCAGAAAATAATTACGGCAGATGCCGACTGGATAATTGCTGAAAACACGCTATTTACGTTACTGTAGCGCCGATCAATTGATATCAGGAAAATATATGCGCACTCGCACGCTGGCAGATCTGGACCGCGTTGTCGCTCTCGGCGGAGGGCATGGATTAGGACGCGTTCTCTCCTCACTTTCCCCTCTAGGCTCACGCCTGACGGGTATCGTCACCACCACGGATAACGGCGGCTCGACAGGCCGTATTCGTCGCTCTGAAGGCGGGATAGCCTGGGGAGACATGCGTAACTGTCTCAACCAGTTAATAACCCAGCCCAGCGTCGCATCCGCGATGTTTGAGTACCGTTTTGGCGGTAATGGCGAGCTTTCCGGGCATAACCTCGGAAATTTGATGTTAAAGGCGTTGGATCACCTGAGCGTGCGGCCTCTGGAGGCGATAAATTTAATTCGAAGCCTGTTGAAAGTCGACGCGCATTTAATTCCGATGTCTGAGCTGCCGGTCGATTTAATGGCTATCGACGATCAGGGGCATGAGGTGTATGGCGAAGTGAATATCGATCAGCTCACCATCCCGCCTCAGGAGCTGATGCTGTCGCCAAAAGTGCCAACCACGCGCGAAGCGGTAGAGGCTATCGCTGAAGCTGATTTGATTCTGATAGGACCTGGCAGTTTTTACACCAGCCTGATGCCGATCCTGTTGCTGGACGAGCTGGCGCAGGCGTTACGTCGCACACCGGCCCCTATGGTCTATATAGGCAATCTTGGGCGCGAATTAAGCCTGCCAGCAGCCAGCCTGACGCTTAGCGATAAGCTGGCCATTATTGAACAGTACGTCGGGAAGAAAGTGATTGATGCGGTAGTTGTGGGGCCGAAAGTGGATGCTTCCGCCGTTACCGACCGCGTTGTCATTCAGGAAGTGCTGGAAGCCAGCGATATTCCCTACCGCCATGACCGCCAGCTATTGCATAGTGCGCTGGAGAAAGCGGTGCAGGCGCTAGGCTAAACGGATTTGCCTGATGCGCGGCGCTTATCAGGCCTACAAAACGCTCTGCTCCGGCATCCGACCTACGAACGCGATCTTTGCCGTAGGCCGGATAAGGGGTTTACCCCGCATCCGGCACACTCTTACGATGCTGCGATAAACAACTCGCGCAGTTGATGCAACTGGTCGCGGATCGTCGCTGCCTCTTCAAATTCAAGATTCTGCGCATGCTGCATCATCTGCCCTTCCAGCTCGTGAATCTTCTGCTGCAGCGCTTTTGGCGTCATATCCAGTTCCACAACTTCAGACTTCGCGCCTGCACGTGACTTCCCTTTGCCTTTCGCCTTGGTCTTCGCAATATTCTGACCCAGCGCCAGAATATCGACCACTTTCTTATTCAGGCCCTGCGGCGTAATACCGTGCTCTTCGTTGTAGAGTTGCTGCTTCTCACGACGACGTTCGGTTTCACCAATCGCTTTAGCCATTGAGGCGGTAATTTTATCGCCGTAGAGAATAGCCTTACCGTTGATGTTACGCGCCGCACGACCGATGGTCTGGATAAGCGAACGTTCAGAACGCAGGAACCCTTCTTTGTCTGCGTCCAGAATCGCCACCAGGGAGACCTCAGGCATGTCCAGACCTTCACGTAACAGGTTGATACCCACCAGCACGTCAAACTCGCCCAGACGCAGGTCACGAATGATTTCCATGCGTTCCACAGTATCGATGTCAGAGTGCAGATAACGCACCCGCTCGCCATGTTCTTCGAGGTATTCTGTGAGGTCTTCTGCCATCCGTTTGGTCAGCGTGGTGACCAGCACACGTTCGTTAATCGCCGCACGGGTGCGGATCTCCGACAGCAGATCGTCAACCTGCGTCGCCACCGGACGCACCTCAATGACCGGATCCAGCAGGCCGGTCGGTCGTACCACCTGATCGACCACTTCATCACCGGATTTCTCCAGCTCATAGTTGCCCGGCGTCGCCGAAACGTAGATAGTTTGCGGAGCCAGCGCCTCGAACTCTTCAAATTTGAGCGGACGGTTATCCAGCGCCGACGGCAGACGGAATCCGTATTCGACCAGGGTTTCTTTACGCGCCCGATCGCCGCGATACATGCCGCCAATTTGCGGGATAGTCACGTGGGATTCATCCACCACCAGCAGGCCATCGGCAGGCAGGTAATCAAACAGCGTCGGCGGCGGCTCGCCAGGGCCGCGCCCGGACAGATAGCGGGAGTAGTTTTCAATCCCCGAGCAGTAACCCAGCTCATTCATCATTTCCAAATCGAACTGGGTACGCTGACTTAAGCGCTGTTCTTCCAGCAGTTTGTTATTTGCCAACAGGACTTTACGTCGCTCTGCCAGCTCAACTTTGATTTCTTCCATCGCCTGCACGATACGTTCTCGCGGCGTCACGTAGTGCGTTTTAGGATAGATGGTGTAGCGCGAAATTGTGGATTCGACCTGTCCGGTCAGCGGGTCAAACAGCGATAAACGTTCAACCTCTTCATCAAACAGTTCCACGCGCAGCGCGATGTCATCGGATTCTGCCGGGAAAATGTCGATCACTTCACCGCGCACGCGGAAGGTCCCGCGCTGGAATGCCTGATCGTTGCGGGTATATTGCAGCTCCGCCAGACGACGCAGGATCGCACGCTGGTCGATAATCATCCCCACCGTCAGGTGCAGCATCATTTTCAGGTACAGATCCGGGTCACCCAGACCATAAATCGCGGAAACCGACGCCACGACAACGACATCGCGACGTTCCAGCAGCGCTTTGGTTGCCGACAGACGCATCTGCTCAATATGTTCGTTGACCGAAGCATCTTTCTCGATGAAGGTGTCAGAACTGGGTACGTAGGCTTCCGGCTGATAATAGTCGTAGTAAGAGACAAAATACTCCACCGCATTATCCGGGAAGAACTCTTTCATCTCACCGTACAGCTGAGCAGCAAGTGTCTTATTGGGGGCCAGCACCATGGTAGGACGCTGCAAGTCCGCAATCACGTTAGCGATGGTGAATGTTTTCCCCGACCCTGTCACCCCCAGTAGCGTCTGATGCGCCAGACCATCCTCCAGACCTTCTTCCAGGCGACGAATCGCCTCAGGCTGATCGCCAGAGGGTTTAAAAGCGGAATTTAGTTTGAACGGTTTACTCATGAGCAGCTACCTGAAGCAATGGGCGGGCAGGTGTGTAATTTTACTCGCAGCAGTATATTTTGCCAGTAAAATATACTGGATGAAAAAACAGTAACGCGCCAGAATATTTCTGTTACCCCAGCAAAATGGCCGTGACTACAGGCTAAAATTTGTCCGCAGGCAAGATAAAACACCAGCAAAAATGTGTTATCCCCAAACCAATGACTTTTTTAACATTTGTCAAGCTACTCGATGAAAGTTTTGTGGCAACGCATGACACTTCTGCGACAGCCATTGCATTTATCTAACATCCTGTAATTTAATGATTATTATCTCGAGCCGTCTTTCGCATCAATTTAGTCGCAGGCCGCGTCTTCTCTCGCTTACATTGTGTTTTCTAACCCTAATACACAAGGTTATCCACAGGAATAGTGGATAACTGCCTCCAGCCCGTATGGACTGTAGCCTGGCAAAAACGTCCTGATGGTCTTTTCTGGTGGGATAAAAAAAAATTATCGCTATTTTTTGATATTTATCAGCTAACGAAGCGACCTCGGATGGCCGAGATCTTGCTCGCATTTTCATCATTTTCCTGCCTGCACCATCACGACACCACCAGGCACTGCCAATGTGCACAAAAGAACGTCAGGAATGCGGTCAGTAAGAATTTAGCGCCAGCGTTGCACGCCATCCTGCTGTATTTTTCCCCAATTCCGCTTCTGGCAAGAGATTTGCAGTTTTCTCCCGACCACCATTCCGCGAGGCGGATATCATCATGAGGGAGAAATCTATGTTGAGTCTTCGTGCAGTGAATCACTATTACGGTAATCAACACTCGCTTTGGGATGTCGATCTCGACCTGTTGCCCGGTAAATGTACCGCCGTGCTGGGTCTTCCAGGGATGGGAAAGACTACGCTTGCCAATTGCATCATCGGCAATTTACCGATTGAGAGCGGAACCATGTTCTGGCATCAGGCTGGCGCACCACCTTGCGATCTGCTTCAGATTCCGGCGGCAAAGCGCATTGCACTAGGTATTAACTGTGTATCACAGGAGCGGCGAATTTTTTCGCAGTTGACGGTAGAGGAAAATCTGCACATTGCGCGCCAGGCGGTTGAGGAAAGCGAAGCAATGAACAGCAGCGATATTTACCGCCTGTTTCCACAGCTGTTTGTACTGCGTCAGGCCAAAGGGGTGGCATTGTCGGAGGAAAATCAGCACCAGCTTGCACTCGCCAGCGCGTTGGTCACTCGCCCGCGTCTGCTGATCCTCGATGAGCCCACACGAGGAACAGGCCAGGCGTATATCCACAAACTGGGGAATCTGATTGTGAGGCTAAGCCAGGAGCTTGGCATCACCATTATGCTCGCGGAGCAGAGCCTGCCGTTCATTCGTCGGGTCGCCGACTGCTATTGCTTGTTACATCGTGGCCGCAACGTGGCTCAAGGGCAAATAACACAATTCAGCGACCCGCTAATCAACGACTGGTGGATGCCAGAGACAAAACGCTAAGATCGATATAACGACCTGTCGATGCTTGCTCCGGCTCTTCTGCCAGCCAGGGAATTTCCCCCAGCAGCGGAGCCGCAAGCGCACGCTTTAGCGTCGCCATATATTCAGCATGACGCTTGCCGGGTGGCGTCACATCATTGGCAACCCATCCGGCGAGCGTCAGCCCAGCCTGCTGCACCGCCTGGGCGGTCAAAATGGCATGATTGATACAACCGAGCTTAACGCCAACCACCAGAATCACCGGCAGTTGTTCCTCTTTTACCCAGTCAGAAAAACTCAGCGTTGGCGAAAGCGGCGTAAACCATCCGCCTGCACCTTCCACCAATACCCAGTCAGCCTGTTCTTCAAGCAAGCGTAAGCCCGCAGACATCACGGAGGCCTGAATGGGGCGCCCTTCGTCAGCACTGATGATATGCGGTGAGGTAGGTTCCGCGAAGGTATATGGATTGATGGCTGCATAATCCACGGCTACAACGCTGTTGCGCTGTAGCGCCAGCGCATCACTGTTTCGCAGACCTTCATTAGTCATTTCACTGCCTGACGCCACCGGCTTATAGCCGACGGTTCGCAATCCCAACTGTCCCGCCGCCTGAAGCAACGCACAGCTGGCGATAGTTTTACCTACTTCAGTGTCCGTCCCGGTGACAAAATACGTGTTAGTCACGTTGAATCACTCCCAAAAAAAGATGATAGGTCAGCGGATATTTCCCCTGCTGACAGGGCCAGGCGAGCTGTAGCTGACGCAGTTGCGAGCGGGTCAGCACACGCTGCTCGCGTCCATCATGCAAATGCGTCGCACCAATACCCTTCAACGAGCGCATGGCGCTCAGCGCATCGTCAAACCACAGCGTGACGGCATGAGACTGGTATTCAACGTCCCAGCCGCACAGCGCGTTTTCCAGTTGCTCCACGGGCAAAAAACGGTTGGCATGCTCCCGGTCATCAACTGTTCGCCACGCCTGACGAAGTTCCGGCATCGAACCTTGCGCCAGGGTACTAAACGCCACCGTTCCGCCAGGACGCACCACCCGGTATAGCTCGCTTAACGCACCGCGTAGGTCGCTGCACCACTGCACGGCCAGATTGCTCCAGGCCAGGTCGAAAGTGGCAGCGGCCTGCGGAATGGCTTCGATATCCGCCAGCAGATAGTGATGGGCAACATCGTGACGCTGCGCTTCAGCCAGCATTTGCGCCGACAGATCCAGCGCGCAGACCTCGCTCCCCTGCTCCCGCCAGTAGCGACTCATACGCCCAGGCCCACAGCCCGCGTCCAAAACCCTTGAGAACGCCCGGCCATCGAGTTGTGCCAGTAACGCATCGGCACTCTGACGTTGCAGCTCTGCGTGTTGCTCATAGTAGGTGGCAGCGCGGCCAAACGCGGCGGCAATCGCCTGTTTATTGACCTGCACCATGCAACACCTCCAGTAGACGATCGATATCCTGCACCTCATGCGCCTGGGTCAAAGTCAGCCGTAATCTGGCCGTACCGGTGGGCACCGTTGGTGGGCGAATTGCCGTCACCCAGCATCCCTGTTGCCGTAACGTCTGTGCCAGTTGCAGGGCTTTATGATTGTCGCCAACGATCAGCGGTTGAATAGCGCTATCTGAATGCGCCAGCGTCAAATCCGTAGTATTCACCCCAGCGCGAAAACGCTGGATCAGCATCGCTAACTTTTCCCGGCGTTCATCGCCTTCACGGCTGCGGATCACCGCCAGCGCGGCGCGTAAAGCCTGCGCCTGCGCCGGAGGCATACTGGTGCTGTAGATCAGATGGCGGGCAAACTGCAACAGATAGTCGGCCACGCTATCAGAACACAGGATCGCCGCACCGCTGACGCCAAACCCTTTGCCAAACGTCACTACGAGCAGCTCAGGTTTCACCTGTTGTCGAGAGCACGAACCGCGCCCTTCCTCACCGCTTACGCCAATCCCATGCGCATCATCCACCAGCAGCCACGCGCCCTGCCGTTTCGCCACCGCGTGGATTTCTGCCAGCGGCGCACTATCGCCATCCATGCTGAATACGCCTTCAGTGACCACCAGCTGCTGCCCCGGACAGGGGGAAGTCAGCAGACGCTCCAGGTGTTGCGGATCGTTATGGGTAAAGCGACGTAAAACAGCAGGGCTAAGGCTGGCGGCCTCCAACAGCGAGGCATGGCTAAGCCTGTCGGCGACAATGCGATCGTCTTTTTCCATCAATGCGGCTATCACTGCCTGATTAGCGGCAAAACCGGAGATGAACAACAGCGCCCGGGAATAGCCGAGCCACTGCGCCAGCTCTTCTTCCAGCGCCTGATGCGCAACGGAATAACCGCTGACATGGCCCGAGCCGCCACTGCCGACGCCAAAACGCTCAGCGCCCTGCTGCCACGCGCAGATAATTTGCGGATGGTGGCTTAAGCCGAGATAGTCGTTGCTGGAGAAATTCAGATACTGACGACCGCCAGCCTGTAACCAGCGACCAGCACCCTGTGTCACTGCATAGCGCCGACGCCACGCATCAGCACGACGACGCGCCGTTAGCGCATCGTCTATTTTTTGCTGCCAGGTCATACGGTTGCCGCGTTGTAGTAATCGTCGGTATCCGGGGTACGCAGCGCCTGCTCCAGACGTTGTTGCTGTTCGTTATCACCCGCCAGTACCGCCGTTTGCTGCGGGTTAAGACCCAGCTTACGGAACAACAATAAATCTTTATCTTCGTTCGGGTTCGGCGTGGTCAGCAGTTTGCATCCGTAGAAAATCGAGTTGGCCCCGGCCATAAAGCACATTGCCTGGGTTTGTTCGTTCATCTGCTCGCGCCCGGCGGAAAGACGTACGTATGAGGTCGGCATCATGATGCGCGCGACGGCGATAGTACGAATAAAATCAAAAGCATCTACGTCGTCGTTATCGGCAAGCGGCGTGCCCTTCACTTTCACCAGCATGTTGATCGGCACGCTTTCCGGCGGCGTCGGCAGATTCGCTAATTGCAGCAGCAGACCCGCGCGGTCGGTCACCGTTTCACCCAGCCCCACAATCCCGCCGGAGCAAACTTTAATGCCCGCCTCACGCACTTTATCCAGCGTATCCAGGCGCTCCTGATACGAACGGGTGGTAATGATATTGCCGTAAAATTCCGGCGAGGTGTCGAGGTTGTGGTTGTAGTAGTCCAGACCCGCATTGGCCAGGCGCTGGGCCTGAGATTCGTCCAGCGTGCCCAGCGTCATACAGGCTTCCAGCCCCAGTTCTTTCACGCCCTGAACCATTTGTTCCAGGTACGGCATATCGCGTTCGTGAGGGTTCTTCCACGCCGCGCCCATGCAAAACCGCGTTGAACCGGCTTGTTTCGCCTTACGGGCAGAGTCCAGAACCTGTTCAACTTCCATCAAACGTTCCGTTTCCAGTCCGGTTTTATAGCGGGAACTTTGCGGGCAGTATTTGCAGTCTTCCGGGCAAGCACCGGTCTTAATCGACAACAGCGTACTAACTTGTACCTGCCGCGGATCGAAATGCTGACGATGAACCTGCTGCGCTTCAAACAACAGATCCAGCAGCGGTTTTTCAAATAATTCGGTGACTTGCGACATTGTCCAGCGAGAAGAATGAGCCATATTGGTATACGTTTCGTTGTTAGTTTGGTGTAGACTTGTAAACCTAAATCTTTTTAATTTGGTTTACAAGTCGATTATGACAACGGACGATCTTGCGTTTGACCAACGCCATATCTGGCACCCTTACACCTCCATGACCTCCCCGCTACCGGTTTATCCGGTGGCCAGTGCCGAAGGTTGTGAACTGATATTAGCCAGCGGTGAGAAGCTGGTTGACGGCATGTCATCCTGGTGGGCGGCGATCCACGGTTACAATCACCCGCAGCTGAATGCCGCGATGAAAACGCAGATTGATGCCATGTCGCACGTGATGTTTGGCGGCATTACCCATGCCCCGGCTATTGCGCTGTGTCGCCAGTTGGTGGCGATGACGCCCGAGGCGCTGGAGTGCGTTTTTCTCGCTGATTCTGGTTCGGTCGCCGTGGAAGTCGCGATGAAAATGGCGCTGCAATACTGGCAGGCCAAAGGTGAATCCCGTCAGCGTTTCCTGACATTTCGTAACGGTTATCACGGCGATACTTTCGGCGCGATGTCGGTCTGCGATCCTGACAACTCGATGCACAGTCTGTGGAAGGGTTATCTGCCTGATAACCTGTTTGCGCCCGCTCCGCAAAGCCGGATGGGCGGCGAATGGGACGAACTGGATATGGTGCCTTTTGCCCGTCTGATGGCCGCACATCGCCACGAAATTGCGGCGGTGATCCTTGAGCCGATTGTGCAGGGCGCTGGCGGCATGCGCATGTATCATCCTGAGTGGTTAAAGCGCATCCGTAAGATGTGTGACCGGGAAGGCATTTTGTTGATTGCCGATGAAATCGCCACCGGATTTGGTCGCACGGGCAAGCTGTTTGCCTGTGAGCATGCCGATATCACTCCGGACATTTTGTGCCTTGGCAAAGCGTTAACCGGCGGAACGATGACCCTTTCCGCCACCCTGACCACGCGCCTGGTTGCGGAAACCATCAGTAACGGTGAAGCCGGATGTTTTATGCACGGCCCGACTTTCATGGGTAATCCACTGGCCTGCGCCGTCGCCTCTGCCAGCCTGTCGCTGCTCGAAACCGGCGAATGGCGCTCGCAGGTCGCGGCCATTGAAGCGCAGTTGCGTGAAGAACTCGCCCCGGCGGCAGATTCCCGTTGGGTCGCCGACGTGCGCGTGCTTGGTGCCATCGGCGTGATAGAAACCACGCATCCGGTGAATATGGCCGCGTTACAGAAGTTCTTTGTCGAACAGGGCGTGTGGGTAAGACCGTTTGGTAAGCTCATTTATCTGATGCCGCCGTACATCATCAAGCCCGAACAACTGCGCAGCCTGACGCAGGCCGTCAACGAGGCTGTGCGCAATGCAACATTTTTTAGCGATTAATCGGCGGTAAGCTCTACGGTTTCTGGCTACACTTTTTGGCTAACGAGAGGAGTCAGCATGAAACTAATCAGTAACGATCTGCGCGATGGCGAAAAGCTTCCTCATCGCCACGTCTTTAACGGCATGGGATATGACGGGGATAATATTTCCCCGCACCTGGCATGGGATGATGTGCCCGCCGGGACTAAAAGCTTTGTCGTGACCTGTTACGATCCTGATGCGCCAACCGGCTCCGGCTGGTGGCACTGGGTGGTGGTTAACCTGCCTGCAGATACCCGGGTTTTACCACAAGGTTACGGCTCGGGGCTGGTTGCGTTGCCGGAAGGCGTGCTGCAAACACGCACGGATTTTGGTAAAGCCGGTTATGGTGGCGCTGCGCCGCCGAAGGGGGAAACCCACCGCTATATCTTTACAGTTCACGCACTGGATGTGGAGCGTATTGATGTCAATGAGGACGCCAGCGGCGCGATGGTTGGATTTAACGTCCATTTCCACTCGCTCGCCAGCGCTTCTATTACCGCAATATTTAGCTAAGTTCTGTTGTGCCGGATGTCGGCTTAGCCTCATCCGGCCTACAAAGCAGACCGTAAGCCTGATAAGACGCGTCAGCGTCGTCATCAGGCAATTTTCTACAGAAATTCAGGCAGCAATTTCAGCAACGTTCCTTGCGCTAACAGTTCGGTCGCGCACTCGATATCCGGGGCGAAAAAGCGATCCTGCGTGTAATGGGCAACCTGCTCGCGTAAAGCCTGGCGCGCCTGCTCCAGCAGCGGGCTTGAGGTTAACCCTTCACGCAGGTCAATCCCCTGACACGCCGCCAGCCACTCTACGGCAATCACGCCGCGCGTATTTGCTGCCATCTCCCACAGTCTGCGCCCCGCCGCCGGAGCCATAGATACGTGATCTTCCTGGTTGGCGGACGTCGGTAAACTGTCTACGCTATGCGGATGCGCCAGCGCTTTGTTCTCACTCGCCAGCGCGGCAGCCGTGACTTGAGCAATCATAAAGCCGGAGTTCACCCCACCGTTTTTCACCAAAAACGGCGGCAGTTGCGACATGTGTTTATCCATCATTAACGCAATGCGTCGCTCCGATAACGAGCCGATTTCCGCAATCGCCAGCGCCAGATTATCTGCCGCCATCGCCACCGGTTCAGCATGGAAGTTGCCGCCAGATATGACATCCCCCTCTTCGGCAAATACCAGCGGGTTGTCGGAAACCGCATTGGCTTCCACCAGCAGAACATCCATCACCTGGCGCATTTGCGTCAGACATGCCCCCATCACCTGTGGCTGACAGCGCAGAGAATACGGATCCTGCACTTTCTCACAGTTATGATGCGACTGCGAAAGCGAGCTGGTGTCGGTCAATACGTGACGATACAGCGTTGCGGCATCAATCTGCCCACGCTGCCCTCGCGCGGCGTGAATACGGGCGTCAAACGGACGACGGGAACCCAGCACGGCTTCGGTGGTCAGCGCCCCGCACACCGTTGCAGACGCAAACAGTTCCTGAGCTTCAATTAGCCCACGCAGCGCAAAGGCCGTCGAAGCCTGGGTACCGTTGAGCAACGCCAACCCTTCTTTTGCCTCCAGCGTTATCGGCTCCAGCCCGGCCTTTTTCAGCGCTTCGGTCGCCGGGAGCCATTCACCCTGCCAGCGCGCCTTCCCTTCTCCCAACAGCGTCAAAGACATATGCGCCAGCGGCGCCAGGTCACCCGATGCCCCCACGGAGCCTTTCGCCGGGATCAGCGGATACACCTCGGCATTCACCAGCGCAATCAGCGCTTCAATCACGCTCAGGCGAATACCGGAAAAACCGCGCGCCAGGCTGTTGATTTTCAGCACCATAATCAGACGCACCATCGCGTCGTCCAGCGCCTCGCCGACACCTGCCGCATGGGAAAGCACCAGCGAACGCTGCAAATTCTGCAAATCTTCCGTGGCGATACGGGTCTGGGCCAGCAGGCCAAAGCCGGTATTAATGCCATACGCCGTACGGCCTTCAGCGACAATATTATTGACGCAGGCGACGCTGGCGTTAATAGCATCGATCGCCCCGGCATCCAGACTCAGTTTGACCGGCTGCTGCCAGATTTCACGTAGCTGGATAAAACTCAGATGGCCCGGCGTGAGTGTCATGGTGTTCATATCAGCGTTTCTCCTGCGTCGCGGCAACCATCGGCAAATTTAGCCCTTCTTCGACGGCGCATTCCACCGCAATGTCATATCCGGCGTCGGCGTGACGCATCACCCCGGTCGCCGGATCGTTATGTAAGACCCGGGCGATACGCGCCGCGGCTTCATCGGTGCCATCGCAAACAATCACCATCCCGGCATGCTGAGAGAAGCCCATACCGACCCCGCCACCGTGATGCAGCGACACCCAGGTCGCGCCGCTGGCGGTGTTAAGCAGCGCGTTCAGCAGCGGCCAGTCGGATACGGCGTCTGAGCCGTCACGCATAGCTTCAGTTTCGCGGTTCGGGCTGGCAACAGAACCGGAGTCCAGATGGTCACGGCCAATAACAATCGGCGCGGATACTTCACCGCTGCGCACCATTTCATTAAACGCCAGCCCCAGTTTCTGACGCCACTCCAGGCCTACCCAGCAGATACGCGCCGGTAAACCCTGGAAATTAATCCGCTCACGCGCCATATCCAGCCAGTGATGAAGGTGCTTATCATCTGCCACGATCTCTTTCACTTTGGCATCTGTTTTATAAATATCCTGCGGATCGCCGGAAAGCGCTACCCAACGGAACGGGCCAATGCCGCGACAGAACAACGGTCGAATATAAGCAGGTACGAAGCCGGGGAAATCAAAGGCATTTTCCACGCCCATCTCTTTGGCCATCTGGCGAATGTTGTTGCCGTAATCAAACGTTGGCACGCCCATTTTGCTAAACGCCAGCATCGCCTCAACGTGCGTTGCCATTGAACGTTTCGCCGCCTGCACCGTGCCCTGCGGATCGGACACCGCTTTTGCCTGATACTCTTCCCAGCTCCAGCCAGACGGCAGATAACCATGCAGCGGATCGTGGGCGCTGGTCTGGTCGGTGACCATATCCGGGCGCACACCGCGCTTCACCAGTTCCGGCACAACGTCGGCAGCGTTCGCACACAGCGCAATGGAGACTGCTTTACCCTCGCGAGTGTATTTGTCGAGACGCGCCAGCGCATCGTCAAGCGATGTCGCCTGCTCGTCCACGTAACGGGTACGCAGACGGAAATCGATTCGGCTTTGCTGGCATTCAATGTTCAGCGAACACGCCCCCGCAAGCGTAGCGGCTAACGGCTGCGCCCCGCCCATGCCGCCCAGTCCGGCGGTCAGTACCCACCGCCCGCTCAGGTTACCCTGATAATGCTGACGCCCGGCCTCAACGAAGGTTTCATAAGTCCCCTGCACGATCCCCTGGCTGCCGATGTAGATCCAGCTCCCGGCGGTCATCTGGCCGTACATCGCCAGCCCTTTGGCGTCCAGTTCGTTGAAATGTTCCCAGGTAGCCCAATGTGGCACCAGGTTGGAGTTGGCAATCAGCACGCGCGGTGCGTTGTCGTGAGTTTTGAATACGCCTACCGGTTTTCCGGACTGGACCAGCAGCGTCTCATCGGTCTCCAGTTTGGTCAGCGCGTTGACGATGGCGTCATAGCATTCCCAGTCCCGTGCGGCGCGGCCAATCCCGCCGTAAACCACCAGCTCATGTGGATTTTCCGCCACATCGGGATCCAGATTATTCATTAACATGCGCAGCGGCGCTTCGGTCAGCCAGCTTTTGGCCGTTAAGGTGGTGCCGCGTGGGGCACGAATATCCTGCTGACGATATTTGCTATGGGACATGACAGAAAACTCCTCGCGAACGTCGGATAGATAAGTAACATATACTTGTCTATACAAGTCACCGCAAGGATGATTTTAACAATTAAGATACATTTTTATTATATTGCGTCAGCAATCACGGTTTTCATCTCCTGTATCAGGACATAAACCGCCCTTGCAGTCGATAGCGGGAACCAGGGAACAGCAAACGGGCATGAGAGACAATGGATGACGCGGACCAGGTCTTGCGGCGGATCAGCAGGCAGGGATCGTGTTCTTTGATGTTCAGCAGCGCGCACTCTTCGGCGCTGGCGCGAACGGCCTCAACAATATGCTCACCTTCGGTCAAGGGGGCTATCAGTGAAAGGTATGCGTGCGGCGTGGTCTGGCTGTAATCCTGCCCCAGATACTCCGGCACAATTTCGGCATTCACGCAGCGATCTTCAATCTGTACCGGCAGATCGTTCTCGTAGTGCACCATGACAGAGTGAAAAATAGAGGTGCCTTCTTTGACGTTTAATACCAAAGCCTGCTGCGCGTTTGCCCGGGTTCTTTCCAGCGTCAGCACTTCGCACCGGTGCTGATGCTGACGGGCGTTGATTTCATCCGCGATGCTGCGAATTTCAAACAGCGCGGACTGACCTTTTGGCTCGGCGACAAACGTCCCCACACCCTGCAAACGCACCAGTACACCTTCATCCGTTAACTCGCGCAGCGCCCGGTTGATGGTCATGCGGCTGAAACCATACTGCGCCACCAGTTCTGCCTCAGACGGAATGCGATCGTGAGGCTGCCAGATACCGCTGGCAATTTTTTCGCTGATCTCCTGTTTGACCTTTTCGTAAAAAGGAGCCGGAGCAGAACGGGATGGGAGCATGCGTGAGCCTTCCTTAAGCTGAAAATGTGAGTGGGTACAGTTTACAGGCATTACCCGAACCTGATAAGCGCAACGCCATCAGGTATGTCAGTGCCACCAGTGGGCGATTTGCCAGCCTAATCGCGCCGCAACCCGCGCCGCCCGGCCATCATCGTCAAAGCGTGGATTAAATTCAACCATATCCACCGCCTGTAGTTTACCGCTACGACACAGAGGCTCAATCAGTCTCAGCAGCGTCGCCAACGGTACGCCAAGCGCGGCGGGGGCCGATACACCGGGCATTTCCCACACCGGCAGCACGTCGAGGTCGATTGTCAGATAGATGACATCCAGATTGGCAATGAACTGCGCTAACTGCGCCTGCGCCGTATCACAATGCAGATCCTCCACTATGGTCACACCGAGCCGCTGGGCCTCATCCCAAAGCGCCTGGGTGTTTGCCGCCCGGCTGACGCCGATACAGGCATAGTGAAATTCACGCTGTTGTTCATCGCAAAGCTGCGCCAGCTGGCGAAACGGCGTACCGGATGTAGCCTGCCCGGCATGGCGCAAATCGAGATGCGCATCGAAGTTGACTATCCCCACTTTCGCCTGCGGGAACGCGTCCAGCACACCTGCACCATGGGCATATGCGGTTTCGTGTCCGCCACCCAAAACAAAGGTGCGCATATTTTCCTGCTGGCAACGCTGTACTGCATTGCGTAGCGTCTGCTGCGCGCCCTCAAGATCGGGGGCCTGCGCCACAATATTGCCCAGATCCACCAGTCGATGATGCCCATCGTGGCTGGCTAAATTCGCCAGCGCCTTGCGCAGCACATCGGGCGCTCCGGCAGCTCCCGTGCGCCCCTGATTACGTTTAACACCTTCGTCGCAAGCAAACCCGAGCAACGCTATCTGCTCGCGATACATTTCTGGGCTAAATGTCGGGCTCTGGGTGATAGTCTGAAACAGGCGCAGCGCATTCGGCGATTCGGCCCGGTCATCACGTCCCTGCCATAGCGCAGGTGAAGCAGGTTGCCAGTGAGTCATGCTATTTGTCCTTTGAATACGCGTTGGTAGAGCGGGTTGCGCCCGGGTTCATACAGGATCTCAACAGGAAGTGTGGCATCCCACACCACAAAATCGGCCACAAACCCGGCCTTCAATTGACCGTGGGTGGCGTGACGCCCCAGCGCCCGGGCCGCATGACGGGTTACGCCCGCCCATGCTTCTTCCGGCGTTAAGCCAAACTGAACGCAGGCCATATTCATCGCCCAGTGCAGGCTGATAAACGGGCTGGTACCGGGGTTAAAATCTGTCGCTACCGCCATCGGTACCTGATATTGACGCAGCAACGCTACCGGTGGGCGCTGCTGCTCTTTGAGGAAATAGAATGCGCCGGGCAGCAGCACGCCGACCGTACCGCTTTGGCTCATTGCCGCCACGCCCGCTTCATCGAGGTATTCAATATGATCGGCGGATAGTCCGTGGTAGCGGCTTACCAACTGCGCGCCGCCAAGCAATGACAGTTGTTCGACATGGCCTTTAATCGGAATGCCCAGCGCCTGGGCGGCTTGAAATACCCGTTCGCTCTGCGCGAGGTTAAATCCGACGCTTTCACAGAACAGATCAACGGTCTCAAACAGCCCTTGTTCCCACAGCTGCGGCAAAATGGTCTCGCACACCAGCGTAATATAGCCGTCAGGATCATCCCTGAATTCCGTTGGCGTCGCATGCGCAGCCAACAGCGTCGGGCTGATTTCAACGATATTCTCTGCCGCCAGCGCTGCCACCACGCGCAATATTTTCTCTTCTGTCGGCAAATCCAGGCCGTAGCCGGATTTTATTTCCAACAGCGTAACACCTTCTTTGATCAGCTGTTCCATCCGCTGATGAGCTACGTGTAAGAGTTGTTCATCCGTGGCGCTGCGGGTCGCCGATACGGTGGCATTGATCCCCCCACCCTGAGCGCTTATCTGCTGGTAGGAGACACCATTTAGCCGCTGCTCCCATTCACCTGCGCGGTTTCCGCCAAAGACGAGATGCGTATGGCAATCAATCAGGCCAGGCGTAATCAGCCGGCCCTGCATATCAAAAGTATTGTCATGTGTGAGATATAACGATGATTCCGGGACGATATCGCGAATCTTGCCCTGGCGGACGATCAGCGCATGACCATCCACCAGCCCATATGGGGTACCACGTTCAGGATCCATAGTCGCCAGACGAACATTGCGCCAGATAACATCATCAGGGAAGAATTGCTGCATTCGACTCACCACTTGTCATAGGTTGTATAGACATTTATTTTTGATTATAGGGATGTTGTCAACCTGAAGAGCCATAATTGTTATCTATTTGTGATATAAAGACTCTCCGCGCCAGACATTGCTGCGATAAAAAACAACTTTTTACCTTTTCGCCTTCCCGTTTCGCTCAACTTAGTATAAAAAAGCAGGCTTTAATGGATAACTTTCAAAGCCCGGAGCAACCTGTGAATATATCATCAGTTTCCCGTCTGGCGCTGGCAATGGCTTTTGGCGTGACGCTGACCGCCTGTAGCTCTACGCCGCCCGATCAAATTCCTTCCGATCAGACCGCGCCAGGTACCTCTTCGCGCCCGATCTTGTCGGCCAATGAAGCGAAAAACTTCGTTGCTGCGCACTATTTTTCCGCGCTGACGCCAAACACCGCGCCATGGAGCCCTTCTTCAATTTCTCTGCCTGCACAACCTGACTTCGTCGTTGGCCCGGCAGGCACTCAGGGCGTAACCCATACCAGCATTCAGGCTGCGGTGGATGCGGCAATCATCAAACGTACGAACAAACGTCAGTACATCGCGATTATGCCGGGCGAGTATCAGGGCACGGTATACATCCCGGCAGCAACGGGTAGCCTGACGCTGTACGGTATGGGCGAAAAACCGCTGGATGTAAAAATTGGCCAGGCTATTGACGGTGACATGAGCACCGCAGACTGGCGTCGTACGGTGAACCCAGGCGGTAAATATATGCCGGGTAAACCTGCGTGGTATATGTTTGATAATTGCCAGAACAAACGTGGCACAAATATTGGTGTGATGTGTTCTGCCGTCGTCTGGTCGCAAAACAACGGTCTGCAATTGCAGAACCTGACCATCGAAAACAACCTGGGTGATAGCGTTGATGCAGGCAACCACCCGGCCGTTGCACTGCGTACCGATGGTGATAAAGTGCAGATCAACAAGGTCAATATTCTGGGTCGTCAGAATACGTTCTTTGTAACCAACAGCGGCGTACAAAACCGTCTGGAAAACGATCGTCAGCCTCGCACGCTGGTAACCAACAGCTACATTGAAGGTGATGTGGATATCGTTTCTGGTCGTGGCGCAGTGGTGTTCGAGAACACCGATTTCCGTGTTGTGAATTCCCGTACGCAGCAGGAAGGTTACGTGTTCGCACCGGCTACTCTGTCAAACATCTACTACGGTTTCCTGGCGATTAATAGCCGCTTCACGGCAAGCGGCGATGGCGTGGCGCAGTTAGGCCGATCGCTGGATGTCGATTCCAACACTAACGGCCAGGTCGTTATCCGTGACAGCGTGATTAACGAAGGCTTTAACATGGCAAAACCATGGGCTGACAGCGTTATCGCAAAACGCCCATTTGCCGGTAATACCGGTGCGGAAGATGACAAAGGTGAAATCCAGCGCAACCTGAACGACACCAACTTCAACCGCATGTGGGAATACAACAACCGCGGTATCGGTAGCAAAGTGGTTGCCGAGCCGAAGCAGTAACAGCGAAAAGGGATGGCTTACCGCCATCCCTGAATATGTCACTCTTTTTATTGCGCCAGCACTGGCCGGTTGCTGTAAAGGCGGTTGAGTTCTTTTCTGCTGAGTCCGCGTTCTGGAGTCTTGCTTTGAAGTAAATCATCTGCAGGCTGTACAGCGGCAGTTTCATTTTCATTACTCAATGATGGCTCCAAAACATGTGGATCGTTATCATCAAGTTGTGTATCAATCCTATCATGCTCTTGCTTCTTTGCCAGCTCTAACATATCTGACATCAATTTATCCATTGATAACTCCTTTATAAAGGCAGGGTCAGTCATAGGTGTAACTTTAGCATCTAAGAATGTACTTAAAACAGTAGCATCGTGGGTTTCAATAGTCATATTAGTAGTCACTAGATTTGGGATAAACAGTTCCTTGGGCTTTGTCCCTTCAGAAAGACTGTAACTGGTTGACGTAATAGCATTGTCTTTTATTCTTACTACCTGAAGACATCCATTATATATACGATATGCAAGCCCCTCATCAGGTATTAACCCCCCTGGTCCTACTAGCATACGACGATACATAGAAAAAAATCTTCATAACTCGCCTTAATGTTCACCAGACTATTTTTTTTATCGCTCGGCACTTCCATGTCATGGATTACATTAGCAAACTCATTACTGTGCAATAAATATTCAGCCTTTGATTTCAGAATATTAGCCATAGCATCAATTTTTTCTTTCCTATTAAAATTGGGGGCAATAGCCTTAATAGACTTGCTTGGTGTCAATTTATAGCTAGCAACTTTAAAAATATCAGTTTTATTTTTATGTTTATTTATATATTTACTTGCACTTTCATTTATATTTATTTTCACATAGCGAATAAGAGCTTGAGTAAGTATTTCATCTTTTAAATCTGAATTGAGAACTTTATTAACAAATTGGTCATGATAAAGCTCCATAAAAGCAACGCTATCGACCTTATTTTGTAGAGAAGACACTCGCCAAGACTGGAGGCCGTCTATTGACTGAACAGATCCCTTTGGAATATCTGGCGAAAATGAATATTTACCATTATCACCAATTAATAATTTGAGGTTTGTACCAATCGATAGCGATTTTTCAGGCGTCAAATCGGAACTTGGTGCATTTACTGTCTCTTTGACTTTTTGAGACTGGTGCACACCATCTGTTGATATCACGGATTCATCATGACGTTTACTTTTGTCGGTATTCTGGCTATTTTCTACTACTTTTTCATTTTTTTGAATATAAATTTCATTGCTGTTGTTGACACGCGAACGGGAGGACTCCTGTAGACGGCGGATTTCCCGGCCACTCATCGTTTTGCCAATTACATTATTTTCTTGCAATGATTGAGAAGGCGCCAAGGTTCGCAGCGGCAACTCCTGCGAAATATTCTCGCTTACCGGTGACAACACGGATTCCACAGAAACAGCTGCTGTGGGTTTATCCGTACCCGTTTTAGGTAGTGAAACATTGTCATCTTGTACAAGAGCATCAATCATATCATCAAGATAATCTCTAGGTCTCGCCACATCCGACAGATCGTCACTTATCTCATTATCACCAAATGCAGAAATGCTACCCAGTGATGGGTCTGAGTACTTTTCTCCAAAAAATTGATTAAATTTCTTCTTGAAATCCGAGTTAGTTTCAATCATTTTAAAATCAAAGTAGGAGTTGCCGTCAGAATTATCACAATTATATTTTTCATCTTGATAAACCTCCAACAAACCGCTGTTCTTTAATCTAAAATTATTAATCACCTCAACAAATTGAGTTTTATCTACCCCCATTTTTTCAAGTATTGAAAGATCATATTTATAAAGTTGAGATTCAATATTCACCTCACTGATATCATCATTTTTAATAACTTCCTGCGCAATACGACCAGTGGGAACAACAACATCAAGTAATACTCTTGAATTGTTAACACTGGTTTTTACTTCCTCTTGCCACATAAATTTATCTTTAAAACTTGTCGTTTCATTAATAACGGGGTAATTAAATTTATTTTTCACATCGATAGTAACATCTGCCCCACTATATCTTTTTTTAACAAATAATTCATTTAGTGGCAAATCAACTCCATTTTTAAACTTTATAGATGTTAGTCCATTTGAACGGAAACCTTCAACGTCGGGAGATAATAGCGATTTTATTTGTACGGTTGATTCATCCTTCAATAGATAAGGAGCACCTGAGTCTACCCTGGATGCAACAAATAAAAGATCTGCCATAAAATGAAGAAAAATTCCGCCTTCACTCTTCAACTCAATATAATTTTCTGCAAGAATATTTCTAACTTCACTCTCATTACTTTTGCAAAACTCAGAAATAACTTTGCTTGAAAAGTTATTGCCATTATTTTTATATTCTTCAAAAACACCCGGAAACTTATTGACAATGGTCATTAATCTCGGATCAAGACCTTTAGTCTCACTATTGATAATGGGAATTCTATTACCAGAATTAATACTGATAATGTTCTCCTGACCAGGATTATTTTCATTTTCCGCTATTTGCGGCTTAAAATAGCTTTCGATCTTGCTAGTAGTACTATCTATCAGCTTTTGCTGAGATATACCTCCAACTTGCTCGCGAAAATCATCCAATTCCGATGGTGTCATGCTTCTTATATAATCAAATCTGTTTTCATTTATTAATGAATCAATATATTCGATAAAACCTTCATGTGAAGAACGGGTTGTTTTTGCCTCCTCTACTTGCTTAAAATACTCATAGAAATGAAAAGCAGCCAACCCTCTCTCATATTTCTTATAAATACAACCAGGAATAGTATAAATCTTACCATTCACCCCCGGTATTTTAAGATCCCCATTGCCAGATATTGGTTTATATTCTGTTGCAAGTTCATCGAGCTTACCATTGGAGTCATAAAAATATTTAACCTCGACCTTAAGAAATTTTTTATGTTCTGCATCTCCTTGCTTTTTCAACTTAGTGACACACATACCTTTTTCAGTAAACTCAACACCATCATAGGGGATACTAATTTTTTTAAAAATTGACTTTTGCCGTTCAATTTCTTTAAGCATCTCTTTTTTTTCTGCTCTATCAGAGGTTTTCCTTGCCATTTCCTCAAGAGCATTTATATTTTTTAACGTATATACTTCATTATTAAATGTTATTTTAAACTCAGGAGTATTCGGCTCCACAGGAACAGTTGAACCAGTCGATACTGTAGATGTATTTGAAACAATGGTTTCTTTACCAGAATTTAACCCTACAATCAGTGTATCCTCTACAGATTCACTGGCTCGCCCCATTTCTTCTTCGTTTGAAAACATATCGATAAACAGATCTTTCTCTACTGGCTCAGTGGCTTGCCCCACTACTGCGTCGGTTGCCAACAGCTCAAAGAGCGGGTCTTCCGCTCCTGATTCACTGGATTGCTCTACTTCTTCTTCACTTGGCAACATATCGATAAACAGGTCTGGCTCACTGGCTTGATTCACTACAGCTTCAGTTGTCTGTGTATCAACAATATGCTCATTCGCTTCAGGCTGACTGGGTTGCCCTACTGTAGCGTTAGTTTTTGCATTTTGCGGTAAATCACTAACCCATTTTAGAAACTCATTAACTCTTTTTGCCTGTTTCTCAGTTGCGCGACATTGTTCTTTAGATTCTTTATTCTGATGATGGCTTAGCGCCATTTCGTTTACAGAAGTTAATTTATCGTCATTAAGCGTGCTGATCTCTCTAAGCGCATGAGATGAAAATGTAAAAGCGGCACCTTTTATATCGACCATTTTTTCTATTGACGAAAGCAAATACTTCAACTGACTTTCTCTGGTAATTGCCAGATGATGATATTTTCTGGCTAACTCCCTGTTGCCCGATGTATGTTCTTTACTTGAATACGAGGCATACTTATCCCACGCCATAGCAGATTCTTGTTGTAAAAAAAGAACTTTATCTTTCGGCGATAAGTCATGGTAGTATGACCTCACGACAGAAAAGTCTTTTATAGCATCTTTAACTGCAAAAGACTCAATGTGGTTATCCAGCCAGGCAATTTGCTGTCTTGAACTTTCTCGCTCATATTTTTTTTTAAGTTCGTGAAGCCCAGATATCTTGCTATCTCTCAATTCCCTGAGCGTATTAATACCTTTCTGAGAAAACTCATTTTCTACATTATTGTTTTTAAGACACACCGCAACCATACTCGCTATACTACCGGGTTCTGGTTCTGCTTCGGTGATATTTTTCAACTTTATTTTAAGTGAGATAATTTCTTTACGATATGCTTTATTTTTTAACAGATTCAACTGTCTGGCTAGTTTACCAATCTCTTGTCCGTATTCTAAAGTTTTGGCATCATCATCCGTGATGCCATTATCCTCCAGATGATTGAGTAACTCCATTTCCTTTCGTTTCAGTTCACTCTTTATTTTTTTTGGATTCAGGGATGCCAGATCCTCTAACTTAGAAATAGCCTTTTTGATATTTTCCGTTCTTGACGACAATACTTTAACATCTTGTATATTGCTAAAATCATTACTGTTAACCACGGTACTCAAGGCGGATAGATAGCCAGAATCAGCATATACAGTATCAATATAGCTCTTGAATTTATCACTACTATAAATTGTCGGAAGATATTTTTCCGCATCAGATTGTGATATATTTTCAACCCATCCTTTTTTTATAACATTCTCAATAGCAGCACAACGGAGTTTATCTTTATCTGTCCAGCCTTTCATTGTTTTTGCGGACCAGTCCGTACACAGTGCATCAATCCCTTTCGCGTAGTTTTTTTTAGCCGTAGACCGCGTTAGAGCCTGAGAATCTGCATGGCGTTTACTTTGTTGTAGCGCTTCTATATTCTTTCCATTGGAATAATGGAACATAGAATCGATATTATTCTGCAAATGATACAGCTTATCCTTTCCAAAAAACTCCTTAACATCAGCATCTATTCCTATACCTATAACCCTGGCAGGAACACCACTGCCAAATTCATGAACAAGAGATTTTACATATTCACTGACTTTATTCTCTTGAGAATATTTTGATGTATCCAGAAGTGTGGGGAAGTGTGTCTCTAAAGATTCTTTTCCATATAACACGCCGAGAGGAAGTGCATTATTTTCGTTAAGAATGATATTCTGGCTTTTCTCACGGATAAATAACTTTAAATTCGCAATATTATTTGGCTTGTCAAAAGTACTATATTTTGCCTCAGGCTCCTGCCAGGCAATTATATTATCCCATGAAATGATCTTACCGTTATATTGAATTCCTTTAGTACTGATTAATTTATTTCCTTTACTATCGGTGGCACTTTCAGCAATGAGTGTCATTCTCTCTTTTCTGTCTAACGTTCTGGCAAATGTAGTCCCATCATCCTTCTCGACCAAGGAATAGTGGACCAGAACATTACCAACATGTTTAGCTGGTACATGTAAATTAAGGGTACCCTTGCCATCACCGCTGCCAGAATCAAGGGTCAAGGTTCCCATGACACTAACCTGCGATTTTAGAGGCACATTAATAGTCGCCGTAGCTTCACTTTTCGGTCGACAATCAGAAAGACGTCGAATGGTGTGACATGTTTCGGCTCTGGAAAGTTTTTGGCCTGATAGATTAGATACAGATTGAATGTTATCCCTAAAGTTGTCTACCGTTTTGTTTCTGTGTAATTGTTTCGGAATTGAATTTTGTACTTCAGGTACAGCGCGACATTGGCTTCCAGCATTCAATAAATAAATTTCGCTCATATTCCCCCCCAGAAAATAATCCATTTAACTATCAATGTTTTGAATAAATCACAGCAAGCATATATGTAGAATCTATTCTTTTCACCGTATAGAATCTCATACTCTTTGAATGGAAAATTTCAAAAAACGCTCTATTTTCCGAAAATTTTTTACGCAAAAATTCAGTGATATTTAATGCAGAAAAAAGGAAGAAACTAAATCGTCAGCAGAAACGCAAGTCCAGCCTACTGTAGAAGGGAATTAAACAAGCAGAAACAGTAAAAGTATTTGCAATCAATCTTAAAGATAGCGACGCCCGCTAACGGGCGTCGCTATTGTTAGTACGCGTTAACCACCACCCACATCGGGCCTTGTCCTACCGCGTAACGACCGTTCTCTGTCAACAGTCCTTGTTCGCCTGCAATCTTATACACCGCGATATGGTGCGATTTTTGCCCGGCGGCAATCAGGTATTTTCCGCTGTGATCGATATTAAAACCACGTGGCTGAGTTTCGGTAGGCTGGAAACCCTCTTTAGTCAGTACGCTACCGTCTTCAGACACGCTAAAGACCGTAATCAGGCTGGCGGTGCGATCACAGGCATACAGATGACGCCCATCAGGTGTGATATGAATATCTGCTGCCCAACGGGTATCAGCGAAATCTGCAGGCATCATATCCAGCGTCTGCACACACTCAATTTTGCCGTACGGATCTTTCAGCTCCCAGACATCAACAGAGCTGTTCAGCTCGTTCACACAGTAGGCATATTGCTTATTCGGATGGAACGCCATATGACGCGGGCCCGCGCCTTCCACGGTAGTCACTTCAGCCGGTTCCTGCGCGACCAGATGGCCATCATCGCTTACATCAAACAGGCAGATACGATCCTGTTTCAACGCCGGAACCCACAGGGTACGGTTATCCGGAGAGATGTTGGCTGAGTGGCAACCATCCAGACCTTCAATCACGTCAACCAGTTCCACCGGCAGACCATCTTCCAGACGCGTGACGCTCACGCTGCCAGCGTTATAAGAACCCACGAACACGAAACGTCCCTGATGATCGGTAGAAATATGCGTCGGGCTACCCGGCAGCGCAGACTCTGCCGCGAAGGTCAGCGCACCGTCATCAGGCGCAATACGATAAGCCAACACGCGAAACTCCGGGCGCACGCCAACATAGAGGTAACGCTTATCCGGGCTGACGACCATCGGCTGTACCTGACCCGGCACATCAACCACCTGTGTCAGCGTCAGAGAACCATCGTGATTCAGGCTCCAGACGTGGATTTGCTGACTTTCAGGGCTGGCGGTATAAACGGTTTGCTTCATGAATACTCCTTTGCTTTTTGGCAGGTGGCTGCAATTGCCTGACACACGCCTAAGGTAGACGCTTTTAACGGTGAATGCTTAATTAAGGCTCAGAATTTTGTCCGGCTCCCGTCTCGGTGTACCATTCCAACAGACATAATTCTCAACCTTAATCTGGATAAACCTATGACCGCACGCGTGATTGCCCTGGATTTAGACGGTACCCTCTTGACCCCGAAAAAAACCTTGCTGCCATCCTCTCTCGAAGCGCTCTCGCGCGCCAGAGAAGCAGGCTACCAACTTATCATTGTCACAGGTCGCCATCACGTTGCTATTCATCCTTTTTATCAGGCACTGGCGCTGGATACACCTGCAATTTGCTGTAACGGTACCTATTTGTATGATTATCAAGCAAAAAAGGTGCTGGAATCCGATCCCCTTCCGGTAGACCAGGCATTACAGCTGATCGAAATGCTGGATGAACATCAGATCCACGGGCTGATGTATGTGGATGAGGCCATGCTGTATGAGCGCCCGACCGGGCATGTAGTGCGTACCGCTAACTGGGCACAAACGCTGCCGCCGGAACAGCGCCCGACCTTCACCCAGGTTCCTTCGCTGGCGCAGGCGGCGCATGACGTTAACGCCGTCTGGAAATTTGCTCTGACCGACGAAGATATTCCGAAACTGCAGCAGTTTGGCCGGTATGTCGAGCAACATCTGGGGCTGGAGTGTGAATGGTCCTGGCACGATCAGGTCGACATTGCCCGTAAAGGCAACAGTAAAGGACGACGCTTGACCCAGTGGATCGAAGCACAGGGCGGGTCAATGGAAAACGTGATTGCCTTTGGCGATAACTTTAACGATATCAGCATGCTGGAAGCCGCAGGCACTGGCGTGGCGATGGGCAACGCGGATGACGCGGTCAAAGCCCGCGCCAACATCGTGATTGGTGATAACACCACCGACAGCATCGCGAAATTTATCTACTCTCACCTGCTGTAATCAGGCGGTAATCGATACGCTCTTAATTTGCGCGTACAGCCACAGGCCAGGTTTGATACCCAGTTCATCCCTGGCCCATGGGCTGATCTTCGCCCACAGCGTCTTACCGCCCACCTCAAGCTGAACTTCCACCTGACCGTTATCGTCATAGCATTGCGCGACTTTTGCCCGGAGAACATTACGAATACTGGTCTGTTGCGGCGGTTGCAGTACCAATGAAACATCAGAGGCCTGAATACGAATACGCAGCGCGGTTTGCAGCGGTTGTTCCAGCTTGTTGACCCACAGATGCTGATCGCCAAGCGCCAGCGCGGTCATCGCGTAGTGTGGATGATGTTCCAGCACGCTGACTTTCAGAATACTGCTTTGCTGTTCCTTAGGCAGCCAGGGGTGCATCACGCTGCTGCCCCAGACATCTTCCAACGAACCAAACGCTTTGACCTGCCCGTTTTCCAGCACCATCACTTTATCTGCCAGGTGCAAAATCTCATCAAGCGAGTGGCTGACGTACAGCATCGGAATATTAATTTCCCGCGCCAGGCGTTGCAGATAAGGCAGCAGTTCGCGTTTACGCGGTATATCCAGAGAGGCTAACGGCTCATCAAGCAGCAATAACTCAGGCGCGGTCAGCAGCGCCCGACCGATGGCGACACGCTGCTTTTCACCGCCAGAAAGACCGCCTGGCAGACGGTCAAGCAGCGGTTCAATGCCCAACAACGCCACCAGCTTATCAAACTGTCCGGCCATGCTTTTCGCCATTCCGTAACGCAGGTTGCCGCGCACTTTATAGTGCGGGAACAGGCGCGCATCCTGGAAAACATAGCCCACCCGGCGTTTTTCCGGCGTTAAACAGATACCGTTCTCGACGTCGTTTAAGACCCGACCGTTGAGCACAATGCGCCCGGACTGCGGCTGCGTCAGACCACTGATGGCGTTAATCAGTGAGGTTTTGCCCGCACCGGAAACGCCAAAAATAGCGGTGATGCCGCTCGCTGGCAGCGTTTCGTTGAGCGTCAGACAATGCGTCCCCAGCGTCTGGGAGAAATTAAGTTCAAGCATGATTATCGCCCCGTCCGCTCACGGCTAATACGCGCCAGCCATTCAGAAATCAGCAGCGAAATCAGCGCCAACACAATTGAAATGATACATAACCTCGCCGCCGCGCTTTCGCCGCCGGGAGTTTGGATCAGGGTATACATCGCCGAAGGAATGGTGCGGGTTTCACCAGGAATATTGGAAACAAAGGTAATGGTTGCACCAAATTCCCCAAGGGAACGCGCAAACGCCAGCACCGTACCAACAATAATGCCGGGCAGCATCAGCGGTAACGTAATGGTCATAAAGACGCGCCAGCGTCCGGCTCCCAGTGTGCGGGCCGCCTGCTCCAGCTTGACGTCGACACCTTCCAGCGCCAAACGAATAGCCCGCACCATGAGCGGGAAGGACATCACCGCAGCGGCCAGCACCGCCCCACGCCAGCTAAAGGCAAAAGTGATGCCAAACCAGTCGTACAGCCATTCGCCAATGAATCCGCGCCGTCCCATAGAGACCAACAGCAGATACCCCACCACCACAGGCGGCAGAACCAGCGGCAAATGCAGTACGCTGTCGAGCAGCGCTTTGCCTGGGAACTTGCATCGCACCAGTAGCCAGGCAAAGAAGATCCCAAATGGCAGACTAAACAACACGGCCAGGGAAGAAACTTTCAGGCTCAGTATAACGGCCTGCCATTCAGGATCGGTCAGTATCATTACTTGGTCGTAAATCCATAACGTTTAAAGATTTCAGCAGCCTGCGGTCCTTTCAGGTAATCATAGAACGCGCTAACCGTTGCGTTTTTGTGCCCATCAACAATCGCGATAGGGTATTCCACTTTTTTGTGCGAATCTTCCGGGAAGGTCGCCACAACTTTTACGCCCTTGCTGGCGACGGCGTCAGAACCATAGACGATCCCCAGCGGCGCTTCGTTACGCTCTACCAGCGCCAGCGCACCGCGCACGTCTTCAGCAGGAGCCAGTTTCGGGGCCAGGGTATCCCATGCACCCAGTTTTTGCAGCGCTTCTTTGGCATAAATGCCTGCCGGAACATGTTCCGGATCGCCAACAGCCAGGCGCCCACCGTTCAACAGACTGGTCCAGTTGGTTTTGCTGTCGATGGTGAAGTCTTTCTGTGCGCTGGCTTTCGGCGCAACCACCACCAGGCTGTTACCCAACAGCGTTTCACGCGTTGCGGTATCAATCGACTTCTTGTCTACCGCGTAGTCCATCCATTTCTGATCGGCAGAAATAAACAGATCGGCCGGTGCGCCTGCTTCAATCTGACGCGCCAGTGTGGAAGAAGAAGCAAAAGAGGAGACAACATCAACGTTCTTCTCTTTTTTATATTGCGTTGCAATGTCCTGCATCGCGTTGGTCAGCGAAGCCGCTGCGAAAACGGTAATCTTTCCTTCATCCGCCAGCGCATGTCCGGCAACAGTAAGAGAAAGTGTTGCCCCTGCAAACAAGCGTAACCATGTACGTGCCATCTGTAACTCCTTTGCGTTTCGTTATGTAGGCGCAAATATAACGAGTAAACCAGGATTTTCCCAGTGGTTATTGATACCAATTAGAGGTTACACAAAGAAAATATCGGCAGGGAAAGTAGGATCTTGAGAAACTGTAGCGAGAGAAAACGAGTAGGAAGGCAAAAAATATAAACGCCCGACTGAGCGGGCGTTTGGGGAATCAATGATTCTGTCTGGACTGGTCTTTCTGACCGATACCGGAGAAAATGTTGAACACTTCACCCAGTCCGTAAATCAGACCCAGAATGATGGCCATTACCACAGGTACCATGATTACGGCGAATACCAGACTTTTCAATAACTCTAACATGGTCAACTCCAGATATAGTCCTTAGTTGTATTCTAACCACATAACGCAGAAAAGCACTCCCCTTTTGTGCGGTCGGCTTTGCTCAGGCACGGTTTTCCGTCACAATACACTTTTTTGCCAGGAGCTTGTGATGCAGGCCGAAATCCTTCTTACGCTGAAACTTCAGCAAAAACTGTTTGCTGATCCCCGTCGCATTTCTCTGCTTAAGCACATTGCGCTTTCCGGTTCCATCAGTCAGGGCGCGAAGGATGCAGGTATCAGCTACAAAAGCGCCTGGGATGCGATTAACGAAATGAACCAGCTCAGCGAGCAGACGCTGGTTGAACGTGCCACAGGCGGTAAAGGCGGCGGTGGCGCGGTGTTAACGCGCTATGGCCAACGTTTAATCCAGTTATATGATTTACTGGCGCAAATCCAACAAAAAGCTTTTGATGTTTTGAGCGATGACGATGCGCTACCGCTCAACAGCCTGCTGGCAGCTATCTCGCGTTTTTCACTGCAAACCAGCGCCCGTAACCAGTGGTTTGGCACCATTACCGCTCGCGACCACGATCAGGTCCAGCAGCATGTTGACGTCCTGCTGGCCGATGGCGAAACGCGCCTGAAAGTGGCAATCACTGCGCAAAGCGGCGAGCGTCTGGGTCTTGAGGAAGGCAAAGAAGTACTGATTTTGCTGAAAGCGCCGTGGGTGGGAATCACTCAGGACGACGCCATCGCTCAGGCTGCCGATAACCAGTTGCAGGGCACGATTAGCCATATTGAACGCGGTGCGGAACAGTGTGAAGTGCTGATGACGTTGCCAGATGGCCAGACGCTCTGCGCGACGTTGCCGATAGATCAGACCCACACATTAACTGAAGGCGCTAACGTCACAGCATATTTTAATGCTGATAGAGTGATTATCGCCACGCTGTGCTGAGTTGATTGACATCAGCCCGAAGAACACGTATCCCTGTTATTCATCGCTGCAAATAATGGGATACAAAATGTCATCGTTGCAAATTTCGCAAGGCATGTTTCGTCTTAGCGACACAAAAACGCTCCAGTTAAATGCGTTGACGTTAAACGCGGGTGATAGCTGGGCGTTTGTTGGATCTAATGGTAGCGGGAAATCTGCGCTGGCCCGCGCGCTGGCGGGCGAGTTGCCGCTCCTGAAAGGCGAACGCCGCTGCCAGTTCACACGTATTACCCGACTCTCCTTTGAGCAGCTCCAAAAGCTGGTCAGCGACGAGTGGCAGCGGAACAACACCGACCTTCTTAGTCCCGGTGAAGACGACACAGGGCGCACCACCGCAGAAATCATTCAGGATGAGGTCAACGATCCCGCCCGCTGCGCTGCGCTGGCGCAGCAGTTTGGCATTTCAGCCCTACTCAACAGGCGTTTCAAATACCTTTCCACCGGTGAAACACGCAAAACTCTGCTCTGCCAGGCATTAATGTCCACGCCAGATTTGCTGATCCTTGATGAACCCTTTGACGGGCTGGACGTCGCGTCCCGCCGCCAGTTAGCAGAACTGCTCGATGAGCTACACCAGGCCGGTTTAACGCTGGTACTGGTGCTTAATCGCTTTGATGAAATTCCCGAATTCGTGCAGTTTGCCGGCGTGCTTGCCGATTGCACACTGACGGAAACCGGCGCAAAAATCGACCTTCTGCAACAGGCATTAATCGCTCAGCTTGCCCATAGCGAGCGGCTGGAAGGCATCCAGTTACCTGAGCCGGATGAGCCTTCAGTACGCCACACATTGTCAGATAACGAGCCGCGCATTGTGCTTAACGATGGCACCGTCTCGTATAACGATCGCCCTATCCTGCATCATCTGAGCTGGCGGGTAAATCCGGGGGAACACTGGCAAATCGTCGGCCCCAACGGTGCGGGGAAATCAACCCTGCTCAGTTTAATCACCGGCGATCATCCCCAGGGATATAGCAACGACCTGACCCTGTTTGGCCGACGCCGGGGCAGCGGTGAAACTATCTGGGATATCAAAAAACACATTGGCTATGTCAGCAGCAGCCTGCATTTGGATTACCGGGTAAGTACAACAGTTCGCAACGTTATTCTCTCCGGTTATTTCGATTCAATCGGCATTTATCAGGCCGTCTCCGACAGGCAGCACAAGCTGGTACAGCAGTGGCTGGATATTCTTGGCATCGATAAACGTACCGCGGATGCGCCATTTCATAGTCTTTCCTGGGGACAACAGCGGCTGGCATTGATTGTTCGTGCTCTGGTGAAACATCCTACATTGCTGATCCTCGATGAACCCTTGCAAGGATTAGATCCGCTCAACCGCCAACTGATCCGTCGGTTTGTGGATGTCCTGATCGGTGAAGGCGAAACTCAGCTTTTGTTCGTCTCTCATCACGCCGAAGATGCCCCGGCCTGCATTACCCATCGGCTAGAGTTTGTACCCGAGGGAGATATCTACGGCTATCGACAAACCTCTCTGCGTTAATTTTCATGCCAGGGCGTTTATCACGCCCTTTTTTCTGCTTTTTTTTCAGACAATCGCTGTAATAACAACCTAACATAATGATTTATAATAAATTAACTAGCAGCGTCGAGTGAAAATCCTGGAGTGTAAACGATTCCACTAATTTATTCCGTGTCACACTTTTCGCATCTTTGTTATGCTATGGTTATTGCATACCATAGGCTTAACGGAGCGAATTATGAGAGTATTGGTTACAGGTGGTAGCGGTTACATTGGAAGCCACACTTGCGTGCAGTTGCTGAAAAACGGTCACGAGGTGGTGATCCTGGATAATCTCTGCAACAGCAAGCGCAGCGTACTGCCCGTCATTGAGCGTTTAGGCGGCAAGCATCCGACCTTCGTGGAAGGAGACATCCGTAACGAAGCGCTGATAACCGAAATTCTGCACGATCATGCCATTGATACGGTCATCCATTTTGCCGGTTTAAAAGCCGTTGGAGAATCCGTTGCCAAGCCGCTGGAGTACTATGACAACAACGTCAACGGCACTCTGCGTCTGGTGAATGCAATGCGCGCAGCCAACGTGAAAAACTTCATTTTCAGCTCCTCCGCGACCGTCTATGGCGATCAGCCGCAAATTCCTTACGTTGAAAGCTTTCCCACCGGCACGCCACAAAGTCCGTACGGCAAAAGCAAGCTGATGGTGGAACAGATCCTGACCGATCTGCAAAAAGCTCAGCCCGACTGGAGCATTGCCCTGCTGCGCTACTTTAACCCTGTTGGCGCTCATCCGTCAGGAGATATGGGGGAAGATCCGCAAGGTATTCCAAACAACCTGATGCCTTACATCGCGCAGGTTGCCGTTGGCCGCCGCGAGTCTCTTGCCATATTTGGCAATGACTACCCTACTGAAGATGGCACCGGCGTACGCGACTACATCCATGTGATGGATCTCGCCGACGGCCACGTTGCCGCCATGGAAAAACTGGCAGGCATTCAGGGTGTGCATATTTATAACCTCGGTGCAGGCATCGGCAGCAGCGTGCTGGACGTGGTCAACGCCTTCAGCAAAGCCTGTGGTAAACCGGTGAATTACCATTTCGCCCCGCGCCGTGAAGGCGATCTTCCAGCCTACTGGGCTGATGCCAGCAAAGCCGATCGCGAGCTCAACTGGCGCGTGACCCGCACATTGGATGAAATGGCACAAGATACCTGGCACTGGCAGTCACGCCACCCACAGGGATATTCGGATTAAGGACCAATCATGACGCAATTCAATCCTGTCGATCATCCACACCGCCGTTTTAACCCGCTCACCGGGCAGTGGATCCTCGTATCACCGCATCGCGCCAAACGCCCGTGGCAAGGGGCGCAGGAAACTCCGTCTAAGCAGGTACTACCTGCACATGACCCGGACTGCTTCCTGTGCGCTGGCAATACGCGCGTTACCGGCGACAAAAACCCGGATTACACCGGGACCTATGTCTTTACCAATGACTTTGCGGCGCTGATGTCCGATACCCCCGACGCGCCGGACAGTCACGATCCGTTGATGCGCTGCCAGAGCGCGCGCGGTACCAGCCGCGTGATTTGCTTCTCACCCGATCACAGCAAAACGTTGCCGGAACTCAGCGTCCCTGCACTGACAGAAATCGTAAAAACGTGGCAGGAGCAGACCGAAGACTTAGGGAAAACCTATCCCTGGGTGCAGGTATTTGAGAATAAAGGCGCAGCGATGGGGTGCTCGAACCCGCACCCACACGGACAAATTTGGGCCAACAGCTTTTTGCCTAACGAAGCCGAACGTGAAGATCGCCTGCAGAAAGCGTACTTCGCCGAACAAGGCGCGCCAATGCTCGTTGATTACGTCCAGAGAGAACTGGCGGACGGCAGTCGTACGGTCGTAGAAACCGAGCACTGGCTGGCGGTTGTGCCTTACTGGGCCGCGTGGCCGTTCGAAACGCTGCTGCTGCCGAAAGCGCATGTGCTGCGTATTACCGATTTGAGCGACGAACAGCGTGCTGACCTGGCGCTGGCGTTGAAAAAACTGACCAGTCGTTACGACAATCTGTTCCAGTGTTCATTCCCCTACTCCATGGGCTGGCACGGCGCACCGTTTAACGGTGAAGAAAACCAACACTGGCAGTTGCATGCACACTTTTATCCGCCGCTGCTGCGTTCCGCGACTGTGCGTAAATTTATGGTCGGATATGAAATGCTGGCAGAAACCCAGCGCGACCTGACGGCAGAACAAGCGGCTGAACGACTGCGTGCGGTCAGCGACATCCATTTTCGCGAATCCGGAGTTTAAATAATGAGTCTGAAAGAAAAAACACAATCTCTGTTTGCAGAAACATTTGGCTACCCTGCCACCCATACTATTCAGGCACCGGGTCGTGTAAACCTGATCGGCGAACATACCGATTATAACGACGGCTTCGTTCTGCCTTGCGCCATCGACTATCAAACCGTTATCAGTTGTGCGGCACGCGACGATCGAAAAGTCCGCGTGATCGCCGCTGATTACGACAATCAGATTGATGAGTTCTCGCTTGATGCGCCGATTATCGCCCACGACAGCCAGCAGTGGTCAAACTACGTGCGTGGCGTAGTGAAACATCTGCAAAAGCGCAATAACACCTTTGGCGGCGCTGATCTGGTGATCAGCGGTAACGTCCCACAGGGCGCGGGGTTAAGTTCTTCTGCCTCGCTGGAAGTCGCTGTGGGTACGGTATTCCAGCAGCTCTATCATCTGCCGCTCGACGGCGCGCAGATTGCCCTGAACGGTCAGGAAGCTGAAAACCAGTTTGTCGGCTGTAACTGCGGCATTATGGATCAGTTGATCTCGGCACTTGGTAAGAAAGATCATGCGCTACTGATCGACTGCCGAACGCTTGGCACCAAAGCAGTTTCTATGCCTGAGGGCGTAGCGGTGGTGATCATCAACAGTAACTTTAAACGTACGCTGGTCGGTAGCGAATACAACACCCGTCGCGAACAGTGTGAAACCGGCGCGCGTTTCTTCCAGCAGCCAGCGCTGCGTGATGTTAACCTTGAAGCGTTTAACGCCGTCGCCCACGAATTGGATCCGATCGTCGCCAAACGCGTTCGCCACGTGATCACGGAAAATGCGCGTACCGTTGAAGCAGCACAGGCGCTGGAAAAAGGCGACCTGCTGCGTATGGGCCAACTGATGGCGGAATCTCACGCCTCAATGCGCGATGACTTTGAAATTACCGTGCCGCAAATTGATACGCTGGTTGAGATTGTCAAAGCGACCATTGGCGATAAAGGCGGTGTACGCATGACCGGCGGCGGCTTCGGCGGCTGTATAGTGGCGCTGATCCCGCAAGATTTGGTGCCAGCCGTACAGCAAGCTGTCGCTGAGCAGTACGAAGCAAAAACTGGAATTAAAGAAACATTCTACGTCTGCAAACCTTCTCAAGGAGCCGGACAATGTTAAACGAAATCCCCGTGCAGGCTCCGGACGGTCAGCCGTTTCGCCTGCTCACCCTGCGCAATGACGCAGGGATGGTGGTCACGCTGATGGACTGGGGCGCGACCCTACTCTCTGCGCGTATTCCGCTCAGCGATGATAGCGTGCGCGAAGCATTACTCGGTTGTGCCAGCCCGGAACAATACCCGGGACAGGCTGCATTTCTGGGGGCCTCGATTGGTCGCTACGCTAACCGTATCGCCAACAGCCGCTATACATTTGCTGGCGAAACCGTTGAATTAATACCAAGTCAGGGCGACAACCAGCTGCACGGCGGGCCGGACGGTTTTGACAAACGTCGCTGGCAGATAGTCAATCAAAATGACCGCCAGGTGCTGTTCGCCTTAACGTCTGACGATGGCGATCAGGGCTTCCCTGGCCATCTTTGCGCTACCGTGCAGTATCGCCTGACTGACGATAATCGTATTTCGATAACCTACCGCGCCACGGTCGATAAGCCCTGCCCGGTGAATCTGACGAATCACGTTTATTTCAACCTCGACGGTGACAAAACGGATGTGCGCCAACACAAGCTGCAAATCCTCGCCGACGAGTACTTGCCGGTTGATGAAATGGGCATCCCGCACGACGGACTGAAATCCGTCGCTGGTAGCACTTTCGATTTCCGTACGCCTAAGATCATCAGCAGTGAATTTCTTGCCGATGACGATCAGCGCAAGGTAAAAGGTTACGATCACGCCTTCCTGCTCCAGGCACAGGGCAATACGCATACGCCGGTCGCTCGACTGTGGTCCCAGGATGAAAAACTGCAGATGGAGGTCTACACCTCCGCCCCGGCATTACAGTTTTATTCAGGGAATTTCCTCGGCGGTACGCCATCCCGTGGTCCTGATGCCTACGCCGACTGGCAAGGTCTGGCACTGGAAAGCGAGTTCCTGCCGGACAGCCCGAACCATCCGGAATGGCCGCAGCCAGACTGCTTCCTGCGTCCTGGCGAAGAGTATGCCAGCGTGACGGAATACCGGTTTATTCCAGCCTAATCGTTCCCCCTCCCAGGCCCGATGACGTAACGTATCGGGCCTGTTGCTTGTTTATCACAGTAGAACCGCTCAAATCCCCACCGTTCAAAGACAAAATCGCAACCTTGAGTTCACAAGAACCTTACACTGTGGCGCTATTTTCGCTATGGTTATGCGTAAGGATTGCCGCTGACGCATTACGGCAATATAATGAGAATTATTATCATTAAATATGATTTATAGGAGTGAGTGTATGGCTGTAACTAAGCTGGTTCTGGTACGTCACGGTGAAAGTCAGTGGAACAACGAGAACCGTTTTACCGGTTGGTATGACGTTGATCTGTCCGAGAAAGGTGTGGGCGAAGCAAAAGCGGCAGGTAAACTGCTGAAAGAGGAAGGCTACAGCTTCGATTTTGCTTATACCTCTGTGCTGAAACGTGCCATTCACACCCTGTGGAACGTACTGGACGAACTGGATCAGGCCTGGCTGCCGGTTGAGAAATCCTGGAAACTGAACGAACGTCATTACGGCGCGCTGCAGGGTCTGAACAAAGCTGAAACCGCTGAAAAATACGGTGACGAGCAGGTTAAACAATGGCGTCGCGGCTTTGCGGTAACGCCACCGGAACTGACCAAAGATGACGAGCGTTATCCGGGTCACGATCCGCGTTATGCGAAGCTGACCGACAAAGAGTTACCGGTTACCGAAAGCCTGGCGCTGACCATCGACCGCGTTATCCCCTACTGGAACGAAACCATTCTGCCGCGCATGAAAAGCGGTGAGCGTGTGATTATCGCCGCTCACGGTAACTCTCTGCGTGCGCTGGTTAAATACCTGGATAACATGGGCGAAGATGAGATCCTTGAACTGAACATTCCGACCGGCGTACCGCTGGTATATGAGTTCGACGAAAACTTCAAACCGATCAAACACTACTATCTGGGTAACGCTGACGAGATCGCCGCAAAAGCTGCGGCCGTTGCGAACCAGGGTAAAGCGAAGTAATTTCTTCGCGACACATAAAAAAGCGCGGATTATCCGCGCTTTTTTATTTTTCTGGAAGGCTAACGTTTTAACCGCGACGCGCTTTTACCGCATCCGCCAACTGGCGCAGCACCGCATCGGTGTCTTCCCAGCCAATGCAGGCGTCGGTGATGCTCTTACCGTAGGTCAGCGGCTCGCCGCTATCCGGGTTCTGATTACCCTCGACCAGATGGCTTTCGATCATCACGCCAATAATCGCTTTTTCTCCACCAGCGACTTGTCCGCAAACGTCTTTCGCAACATCCATCTGCTTTTTGAACTGCTTGCAGGAGTTGGCATGGCTAAAGTCGATCATCACTTGTGCAGAGAGCCCTGCTTTGATCAGACCTTCTTTCACGTCGGCAACGTGCTGAGCGCTGTAGTTAGGTTCTTTGCCGCCGCGCAAAATAATATGGCAATCGCCGTTACCGCTGGTATTCACGATCGCCGAATGACCCCATTTGGTTACAGACAGGAAGCAGTGTGGCGCCCCTGCTGCGTTGATTGCATCAATCGCAACTTTGATCGTGCCATCGGTACCGTTTTTAAAACCAACCGGGCAAGACAGACCTGATGCCAGCTCGCGGTGTACCTGAGATTCCGTGGTACGAGCCCCAATCGCGCCCCAGCTCATCAGATCGGCAAGGTATTGCGGCGTGATCATATCGAGGAACTCACCCGCAGCCGGCAATCCGCTATCATTGATATCCAGCAGCAATTTACGTGCAATGCGCAGCCCATCGTTGATTTGGAAGCTGTTGTCCATATGCGGATCGTTGATAAGCCCTTTCCAGCCGACGGTGGTTCGCGGTTTTTCAAAATAGACGCGCATGACAATTTCAAGCTCGCCTTTTAACTCTTCGCGCAGCGCCAGCAGGCGGGCGGCGTACTCTTTAGCGGCTGCCGGATCATGAATAGAGCACGGCCCAATTACCACTAACAGGCGATCATCGCTTCCTTTCAGAATTTTATGAATCGCTTTACGGGCATGAGCCACCGTGTTTGCGGCATTTTCAGTAGCGGGGAATTTTTCCAGCAATGCGACTGGCGGTAATAACTCGTTGATCTCTTTAATGCGTAAATCGTCGTTCTGATAATTCATGATTATTCCAGCGTTGCCATACTTATATAAATGAATGCAATCCCTCCAATCTATATCTTCAGTCATAAAGTGTAAACGGGGTTTTACACTTTGGACGGATTAATCCTGGAATTGGCCAAAAAAACACAATAAAGTAGCGAAAAACGAGATCCAACCTACAATTTATAACTGTAACAGCTTTAATTTTCATAAATTTCAAGATTCTATGCTGGGTTTAATTTCTCAGGCAAAACTATTAACCACATATTGATGATGTAACTGGCACATGCACTGTTGGAAGACGTTATCCGACATATCGACCATAACAGGAGCATATTATGCATATGACAAAGCTGGCTTCACTCTTTCTTACCGCTACACTCAGCCTCGCCAGCGGCGCGGCGCTGGCTGCTGAAACCAATACGCAGTCCAATAACGGCCAGGCAAATTCCTCGGCGGACGCCGGTCAGGTCGCCCCAGACGCACGTGAAAACGTGGCACCAAATAACGTCGACAACAGTAACGTGAATTCGGGTGGCACAATGCTGCACCCGAACGGTTCATCAATGAACCATGAAGGGATGACCAAAGACGAGATGCACAAGAACACCATGTGTAAGGACGGTCGCTGCCCTGATGTGAATAAGAAGGTTGAGACCGGAAACGGCATTAATAATGATGCCGAGACAAAAACTGATGGCACTACGCAGTAACGCTGAAAATAAAGCTAATAACGGGAGAGCAATAGCTCTCCTTTTTAATTTTATCATCCCAAAAACGGTATGATGGCATACAGTAAAGATGAGAATAACAAAGGGATGGCATAATGGCGCACTCGCATACTCATAATTCCTCTGAGCAACCCAAGGACAATAATGCCCGCCGCTTGATGTTTGCATTCTGCATTACAGCCGGATTTATGTTGGTTGAAGTGGTAGGTGGAATACTTTCAGGTTCACTGGCCTTGCTGGCTGATGCCGGGCATATGCTCACTGATGCCGCAGCGCTCCTTTTCGCGCTGCTGGCCGTCCGGTTTTCCCATCGACCGCCCACAATACGACACACCTTCGGCTGGCTGAGGCTCACGACACTGGCCGCGTTTGTTAATGCCATCGCATTGGTCGTGATCACCATTTTAATCGTCTGGGAAGCCATTGAGCGCTTCCATACGCCCCGCCCCGTGGCAGGCGGCATGATGATGGTTATAGCTGTCGCGGGTTTACTCGCCAACGTGCTGGCTTTTTGGGTTCTACACCGCGGCAGTGAGGAGAAAAACCTGAACGTCCGCGCCGCGGCACTACATGTGATGGGCGATTTACTCGGCTCGGTCGGGGCGATCATCGCTGCGCTTATTATTATCTGGACGGGCTGGACGCCTGCGGACCCGATTCTCTCGATTCTGGTTTCCGTGCTGGTACTGCGCAGCGCCTGGCGACTGTTAAAGGATAGCGTTAATGAATTACTGGAAGGTGCCCCGCTGACGCTGGATATTGCCGCACTGCAGCGCCATCTCAGCCGGGATATCCCCGAAGTCCGCAATGTACACCATGTCCATGTCTGGATGGTGGGTGAAAAACCGGTAATGACGCTGCATGTGCAGGTGATCCCGCCGCACGATCATGATGCCCTGCTGGAACGTATTCAGCATTTCCTTATCCACCACTACCAGATTGAACACGCGACGATCCAGATGGAGTATCAGCCGTGCAATGGGCCGGACTGCCACCTGTACCAAGGCGTGTCCGGCCATTCACATCATCACCATTAATGGGACAGCGCGCGGGAACCCCGCTCACGCGCGCTGTTAATCCACATCCTGCTACCATTCAGGGCGATAACCGTCAGGATCATATACTCCAGCGACATGGCATATACGCCTTGTAGGGCGAAAATCACTACGCTTATTACGTTAATGATCACCCACAGCAGCCAGTTTTCGACGTATTTGCGCGTCATCAGGATCATCGCCGCAATCGACAACACCATCATGCAGGAGTCCCAGAACGGGAATGCATCGGGTTGCAACTCAGGCACAACAACCTGTAATCCTAATGCCTGCATAATGTTCACCGCAATGCGGGTCAGGAATGCAAAGACCGGATCGATATAGACCGACATCAGACCGATCGCTACCACGCAAGCCGCCAGCCAGCCGATCGCTTTTGGTAACGGCAGCCAGCGAATTTTCAGTTCCGCTTCATGCTGGTTAGTTTGCCTGGACCAGGCATACCAGCCGTAGATGTTGGCGGCAAAGAAGAAAACTTGCAGCAACAGGCTTGCATAGAGCTGGATCTGAAAGAAGATAATCGCAAACAGCGTGACGTTTATCAGGCCGAAGAAGTAATTGCTTATTTTCTCAAGACTCGCCAGACCAATACACAGCAACCCGGCGATCGTCCCCACAGCTTCGATCCACGACAGATCGTAACCGCCAGCGCCGATCGGAATATGTACCAGAATGTTCTGCGTGCTAAAAAAGTCCATCTTTTCCCCCAGAGCAAAAAAATTAATTAAGCTCGAAGTGTAGCCGCAAATTCCAACATGCGGTTTAACGGCAACAACGCCCCTTCTCGCAGCGCAGCATCAACATGTATCTCATGAGCCGCTCCGCCTTGTTCCAGGCCCTCAGCAATCGCCTTGAGGCCGTTCATCGCCATCCACGGACAATGCGCACAGCTGCGACAGGTTGCCCCCTCGCCAGCCGTCGGCGCTTCAAGCAATTCTTTATCCGGAACGGCCTGCTGCATTTTGTAAAAAATGCCCCGGTCAGTCGCCACAATCAGCTGTTGATGCGGTAACGATTTAGCTGCGTTGATTAACTGGCTGGTTGAGCCAACCGCATCGGCCATATCAACGATAGACTGAGGGGACTCCGGGTGCACCAACACCGCAGCATCAGGGTAAAGCCCCTTCATGCGTGTTAAAGCCTGAGTTTTAAATTCGTCGTGGACGATACAGGCCCCCTGCCAACAAAGAACGTCTGCACCGGTCTGTTTTTGCACGTAGTTGCCCAGATGTCTGTCCGGAGCCCAGATGATCTTTTCACCTAAACTATCAAGATGCTCAATAAGTTCTACCGCGATACTGGACGTGACAACCCAGTCCGCCCGCGCTTTAACGGCAGCGGAGGTATTGGCGTAAACCACCACGGTACGATCAGGATGCGCATCGCAAAACGCGCTGAAAGCATCAATCGGACAACCCAGATCTAATGAACATTCCGCCTGTAAGGTCGGCATCAGGATGGTCTTTTCCGGGCTGAGGATTTTGGCGGTTTCCCCCATAAACCTCACTCCTGCAACCAACAGCGTAGAGGCAGAATGTTTTGAGCCGAACCGCGCCATCTCCAGAGAATCAGAAATACAGCCACCGGTCTCTTCGGCCAATTGCTGAATTTCAGGATCGGTGTAATAGTGCGCGACCATAACGGCATCACGCTCTTTCAACAGGCGCTTGATTTTTTCACGATAAAATTGCTTTTCATCCACACTCAGCGGGGCTGGCTTCGGCGGAAACGGATAAATTGCTGCTTCTGGATCAAACATCACGCTCATCTTGCTTTCTCGTTTTACTAGCTTAACGAAATAACCGATTAAAAGCGTGACGCACGCCGTATTCGGTTAGATTTGTTTTATATGCTAAACAAGATAGCGGATTGGCGTAAGAAAGTCACAATAATTGCGTGTGATGAATGCCGGATGGCGACTGACGTCTTATCCGGCCTACGTGAATAGTGTCGTCTGTAGGACTGATAAGCGAAGCGCATCAGGCAAGCAGGTTCGAATCGTTGATTCTGCGAATAGCAAAAAGGCGCCTTTTTACACTGGTGGGGCGTGCAGGATGACTCGCTACGCTCGCCCTTCGGGCCATCGCCGTAAACGGCTCCGTTGTCTCACTTCGTGAGACCCGAACCTGCTGCAGGTTCGAATCATGAAATCCTGCGCATAGCAAAAAAGCGCCTTTAGGGCGCTTTTTTACACTGGTGGGGCGTGCAGGATTCGAACCTGCGACCAATTGATTAAAAGTCAACTGCTCTACCAACTGAGCTAACGCCCCCTTATGGGGTTTACTTCTTTATACTTTCAGGATGGTGGGGCGTGCAGGATGACTCGGCTTTGCCTCGCCCTACGGGCCGTTGCTTACGCAACGTTATCCTTCACGTTTTACAATCGCGTTCCACCTTAGCGATTGGTGGGTCGTGCAGGATTCGAACCTGCGACCAATTGATTAAAAGTCAACTGCTCTACCAACTGAGCTAACGACCCACTTTTTTTGCCGCTTTCGGGCTGTTTGATATCCCTTGGCAACGGCGGCATATATTACTGATTTCAGATTTTAGCGCAACAAAAATTTCGATGTAAATAACTCAACTGCTTAGGAATCACACGACGCGACCAGAATTAACACGATTTCTGGTCGCATGGTGTTCATTACATCGCGCCAAGGCGTTTTTGCGCTTGTTTCGCGCCATCAGTGCCAGGGTATTTAGTGATAACCTGCTGATAAACGGCTTTAGCTTTTGCTGTGTCACCTTTGTCCTGCATGATGACGCCGACTTTATACATCGCGTCTGCAGCCTTTGGTGATTTCGGGAAGTTTTTAACTACTGAAGCAAAATAGAACGCTGCATCATCTTTTTTCCCCTTGTTGTAATTCAACTGACCCAGCCAGTAATTCGCATTTGGCAGGTAAGTCGAGTCTGGGTACTTTTTGATGAAGTTCTGAAATGCTTCAATCGCATCATCCTGGCGGGATTTATCCTGCACCAGAGCAATGGCCGCATTGTAATCAGTGTTCGCATCGCCAGTCTGCGCCGGGGCTCCTGCCGCTGCGCCCGCATCAGGCGTAGGGGTTGCTGCTGCCCCACTCTGATCGCTACCTGCAGACTGCGCCGCAGGCGCACTACCGCTGCCAAGATTATTAATCTGCAACAATATTTGCTTCTGGCGTTCAACAACCTGGTTCAACTGATACTGATTTTCCTGAATTTGACCACGCAGGGAATCAATATCGGACTGATTATCGGAGAGTTGTTGCTGGAGTTGGGTTAAAAGCTGACTGTGAGCGTTAGAAATACGCTCGAGTTGAGTGACACGGTCTTCGACCGAGCCTGAGCCGACACTACTGATTGGCGCCTGAGCAAAAGCGGCCCAAGGGGCCGCTATGCCAACCAGTAACGACAGACTCAACAGATGATGTCTGAAGTTACTGCTCATGCAATTCTCTTAGTAAACCAGTACGGCGCGACGGTTTTTGGCGTAAGCCGCTTCGTCATGACCCAGTACTGCAGGTTTTTCTTTACCGTAAGAAACGATGGAGATCTGGTCAGCAGAAACGCCTTTACCCTGCAGGTACATCTTAACGGCGTTCGCACGACGCTCACCCAGGGAGATGTTGTACTCAGGAGTACCACGTTCGTCCGCATGACCTTCTACGGTGACTTTGTAAGACGGGTTGCTACGCAGGAAGTTAGCGTGAGCATCCAGCATTGCAGCGAAATCAGAACGGATATCGTACTTGTCCAGATCGAAGTAAACGATGTTGTTCTGCTGCAGCTGTTGCATCTGAAGACGCGCTTGCTCTTCAGAAGACATGTTGCCGCTGCCGTTTGCATCCATACCAGTGCCGGCACCCAGCATGCCTTCGCTGCCGTCATTGCTGGCGTTCTTGTTAGAAGAACACGCTGCAATAGCCATAACAGGCAGAGCAATCATCAGCCCTTTCAGCACTTTGTTCAGTTGCATTTCAATGATTCCTTTATTAATCAATTATTTATTATCACAGATACGGCGACCAGGCAGGGAATTTAACCTGTCCATCAGTTGCCGGAAGACGCGCTTTGAAACGCCCATCTGTAGAAACCAAATTCAGCACGGATCCCATCCCCTGAGAAGAGCTGTAGATTACCATAGTGCCGTTAGGTGCCAGACTTGGCGTTTCGTCCAGGAACGTTGACGACAGAACTTGTACGCCACCCGCTACCAGATCTTGTTTGGCAATGTGCTGCTGACCGTTGGCCGAACTTACCATTACCATAAATTTACCGTCGCTGCTCACATCCGCATCCTGGTTTTGCGAACCTTCCCAGGTAATGCGCTGCGGAGCACCGCCGTTGACGTTAACTTTATATACCTGCGGACGACCGGCCTGGTCAGATGTAAAGGCCAGGTTTTGGCTGTCCGGGAACCAGGTCGGTTCCGTGTTGTTGCTACGACCATCCGTCACCTGACGGATCTGACCGGAACCAATGTCCATGACATACAGGTTCAGGCTACCGGTTTTAGACAGGGCAAACGCCAGTTTGCTGCCATCCGGAGAAAACGCAGGCGCACCGTTGTGACGTGGGAACGACGCTACCTGACGAACCGCGCCATTAGACAACGTCTGAATAACCAGTGCAGAACGACCACTCTCGAAGGTTACGTACGCCAGTTTTGAGCCGTCCGGAGACCACGCCGGAGACATCAGCGGCTGCGGAGAACGGTGTACCACGAACTGGTTGTAACCATCGTAGTCGGACACACGTAATTCGTACGGGAACTGACCACCGTTGGTCTGAACAACATAAGCGATACGGGTACGGAATGCACCTTTAATGCCGGTCAGTTTTTCAAACACTTCGTCACTTGCAGTATGCCCCGCGTAACGCAGCCACTGCTTGTTCACTTTATAAGTGTTCTGTGCCAGTACGGTACCCGGTGCGCCACCGGTGTCAACCAGCTGATAGGCAACGCTGTAAGAACCATCCGGGTTCGGCGTAACCTGGCCGACGACTACGGCATCAATGCCCAGCGCAGACCAAGCGGCAGGTTGAACTTCCTGCGCGGTACCAGGCTGCTGAGGCAGACGAGAACGGTCTAACGGGTTAAATTTACCGCTGTTACGCAGGTCAGCACCTACGATACCACCGATATCTTCAGGTGCAGCACCCGGTCCTGCCCACTGGAACGGAACGACGCCAATCGGGCGCGCCGAGTCCACCCCCTGGGTGATCTCGATACGTACTTCTGCGTGCAGCACCGCTGCCCACAGCATCAGAAAACCAAATGCTACTCGTAATGCCTGCTTCATCATATCTCCCTTATCTGGACGGAAAGCCCACGATAATTTAGCAGAATGTTAACAAACTCAAATACACAAAACTACCACAACTCAGTATCAACCTTAGACCGTTTCCCCTGATTTCTCAGGGGTCGTTATTACAGTTTGAAGTCCAGTTTGGCATCTTTTACTTTTTCATAAACTGCCTGGCTAGGCGGTTTAGGAATTCTGGCGGTTTTCGCAGCCGTCAGCGCAGCCTGACACAATGCTGGATCCCCACCCTCTTCGGTCACATCCAGTAACAGACCATCGGGTGCTAACTTGATATGTAATACGCAAGATTTACCTGCATACAAATCTGCACCATACAGACGGCTCTGGATCGCATTACGAATTTGAGATGCGTAAGCACTGATATCAGCACCAGATGCACCGCCATTGGCACCACTTGTACCACTATCTTTCGCCGGTTGGCCGTTTCCTTTCGCTCCACCGCCCGATTTCGGTGCATTCTTACCGGAGCTCAGGTCACCCAACAAGTCGTCAACGCCAGAGGCTGCAGCGGCTTTTTCGGCCGCAGCCTTTTTAGCAGCAGCTGCTTTATCTGCCGCAGCTTTCTTATCGGCAGCGGCTTTCTCGGCTGCAGCTTTTTTGTCTGCTGCTGCTTTTTCCGCTGCGGCTTTCTTATCAGCCGCCGCTTTTTCAGCAGCGGCCGCTTTCGCGGCGGCGGCTTTTTCTGCTTTCTCAGCGGCAGCTTTCTCGGCTGCTGCTTGCTTAGCGGCTTCAGCCTGTGCTTTCTTCGCAGCGTCCGCGGCAGCCTTAGCAGCTTGTGCTTCGGCAACTTTCTTCGCATCAGCAGCGGCTTTAGCAGCTTCCGCCTCAGCTTTTTTCTGTGCATCCGCAGCGGCTTTCTTCGCGGCATCTGCCGCTTGTTTCGCCTGTGCATCAGCTTTAGCCTTCGCGTCTGCAGCAGCCTTCGCCGCAGCTTCTTCAGCCTGTTTCTGTTGCTCTTGCGCTTTCGCGGCGGCGGCTTCAGCTTGCTTCTGCTGTTGCGCCTGTTCGCGCACTTTTTCCTGCGCGGCTAAGCGTTCTTTTTCCAGCTGCTTCAGTCGCTCTTGCTCAGCTGCCTGTTTCTCGCGAAGTTCTTCAGCTTGCTGCTGCGCCTGCTTTTCACGCTGCTCTTCAGCACGTTTCGCGCTTGCCTGCTGTTGCTGCTGCCTGTCGTACTGTTGCACAACGGCGCCAGGATCGACCATAACGGCGTCGATGGACGAACCGCCACCGCCGCCGGCTGAAGCATCAATGTGCTCATCGAACGAACTCCAGATCAGCGCTGCAAATAAAATGACATGCAGCACCGCTGAAATAATTATCGCCCTTTTGAGCTTGTCGTTTTGTTCGGTTGCCTTTGACACTCTCGGTTCCCAAAAAACTGTTCGCCTGTTACGTGCTATCTTTCAAGCCAGCAAAACGCCGTCATCAGATTGGCTGCGTCATCAAGCCAACCGATTTTACGCCTGCACTGTGTAACAAGTTCAGCGCTTTAATTATTTCATCATAAGGCACGTCTTTCGCACCACCGATTAAAAAGACCGTTTTCGGATTGGTCTGCAGGCGACTTTTCGCTTCCGCGATAACCTGCTCCGGCGGCAGTTGATCCATACGATCTTTCTCAACCACCACGCTGTATTGCCCAATACCGGAAACTTCAATAATGACCGGGGGTTCGTCGTTACTGCTGACGGCTTGCGATTCGGTCGCATCCGGCAGGTCGACTTCCACACTCTGCGTAATGATCGGTGCGGTTGCCATAAAGATCAGCAACAGCACCAGCAGTACGTCGAGCAGCGGTACAATATTGATTTCGGACTTGAGTTCGCGACGACCTCGTCCACGCGTTCTGGCCATGGCTTACCCCTTGTTGCTCTCGCTAACGGTAAACGCCTGGCGGTGCAGAATCGCGGTGAACTCTTCCATAAAGTTGTCGTAATTCAGTTCCAGTTTGTTCACGCGCTGGTTCAGACGGTTGTAGGCCATAACCGCCGGGATTGCCGCAAACAGACCGATAGCCGTTGCAATCAACGCTTCCGCGATACCCGGTGCAACCATTTGCAGCGTCGCCTGTTTTACCGCGCCCAGCGCGATAAATGCGTGCATGATCCCCCAAACGGTACCGAACAGACCGATATACGGGCTGATGGAGCCAACGGTTCCGAGGAATGGAATATGCGTTTCCAGCGTTTCCAGCTCACGGTTCATCGAGATACGCATCGCACGGGAAGCCCCCTCAACGACCGCTTCCGGCGCGTGGCTATTTGCCCGATGCAAACGAGCAAACTCTTTGAACCCGCTGTAGAAAATTTGTTCTGAGCCAGCCAAATTATCACGACGCCCCTGGCTTTCCTGGTACAGGCGCGACAATTCAATCCCGGACCAGAACTTGTCTTCAAATGCTTCGGCTTCACGTGAAGCAGCATTAAGAATACGGGTCCGCTGGATAATAATGGCCCAGGATGCGATTGAGAAACCAATCAAAATCAACATGATAAGTTTAACCAGAAGGCTTGCCTTCAGGAACAAATCAAGGATATTCATGTCAGTCACTGCTTAAACTCCGCGACAATAGACTTGGGAAGCGCACGAGGCTTCATTTTGAGTGGATCAACGCAAACAATCAGAACTTCGGCTTCATTCAGCACGGTGTTCTCTGCGTTGACAATGCGTTGCGTGAAAACCAAAGAGGTGCCACGCATTGACGTAATTTCGGTTTGAACTTCGAGCATATCGTCGAGCCGGGCAGGCGCAAAATACTCGAGGGTCATTTTGCGCACCACAAAGGCTACACGTTCAGCCAACAGGACCTGCTGACTGAAGTGATGATGACGCAGCATCTCTGTGCGCGCTCTTTCATAAAAAGCGACGTAGCTGGCGTGGTAAACCACCCCACCGGCATCGGTATCTTCATAGTAGACACGAACCGGCCATCGAAACAGCGTTGTATTCACTTTACATCCCGGTAATGCAACAAAAGGTTAGTGCTTTCAAACTTCGCTACTATACGCGCGGGAATGGTGCTTTGGAATGGGGGAAAGTAAACGGAGAGTAAAAAATTATGGGCTTATGCAAGCCCATAAATATTTAAGGATGTTTCTTATTCAAAAGAAGAAGAAAAACAGACCAACAACGAGGACGATATCCGCGATCAGCGGGCAGAAGATACCCTGCCAGTGTACGGCACGAGGACGAAAGCCAACGCCGTGAATGATGCCTGCGCAGACCGCCCACATCAGCAGAAAACCATGCCAGATTTCAAGCTCACTGGTTTTGGCCGCGAAACGTGACGGATCCCAGAATATGCAGCCGGCCAATACGATTGCCAGCACAAATGAAAGCGCCCGCAAGGGGCGCTTGTCCATCGCGTTGTATAACATCGCGATAATGTTGGTCATTAGCTATCTTCTTGTCCGGCTTTGCCTGATTCAACGTGCTCAAGCGCCAGCGCTGTGATTATCCCAAATGCACAGGCAAGAAGCGTTCCCAAAATCCATGCGAAATACCACATTTTAAGCTCCTTACTTAGTACAGAGAGTGGGTGTTACTTTCAATATCTTCTTTAGTGATGCGACCAAACATCTTCCAGTAACACCAGCCGGTGTACAGCAGAATGATCGGTACGAACACACAAGCTACATACGTCATCAGATTCAGCGTCAGCTGGCTGGACGTTGCATCCCACATGGTCAAACTTGCGTTCATCATGGTGCTGGATGGCATCACAAACGGGAACATTGCGATACCGGCAGTCAGGATGATGCATGCTAACGTCAGTGAAGAGAAGACGAATGCCCAGGCCCCTTTCTCCATACGAGAAGTCAGAATGGTCAACAGCGGCAGAACCACGCCCAGTGCAGGAACCAGCCACAGGATAGGTGCATTGTTAAAGTTCACCATCCATGCGCCAGCCACGCGAGCCACTTCTTTGGTCAGCGGGTTGGAGGCGGCATGATGATCCAGTGCTGAGGTCACAACATAACCGTCAATACCGTAAATCACCCATACACCGGCCAGCGCGAAGCAGACCAGAGTCACCAGCGCCGCAACCTGTGAAGTTGCACGAGCACGCAGATGCAGTTCACCTACCGTACGCATCTGCAGATAGGTCGCACCCTGGGTGATGATCATCCCAACGCTCACGACACCAGCCAGCAGACCAAACGGATTCAGCAACTGGAAGAAGTTACCGGTGTAGTACAAACGCATGTAGTCATCTACGTGGAACGGAACCCCTTGCAGCAGGTTGCCGAACGCCACACCAATCACCAGCGGTGGCACGAAGCTACCAATGAAGATGCCCCAGTCCCACATGTTGCGCCAGCGCATGTCTTCAATCTTGGAGCGGTAATCAAAACCGACCGGACGGAAGAACAAAGACGCCAGTACCAGGATCATCGCCACATAGAAACCGGAGAACGCAGCGGCATACACCATCGGCCAGGCAGCGAACAGTGCGCCACCCGCGGTGATGAGCCAAACCTGGTTACCGTCCCAGTGCGGGGCGATGGAGTTAATCATAATTCGACGCTCGGTATCATTACGACCGAGGAAACGGGTGAGCATGCCCACCCCCATGTCGAAGCCATCAGTGACCGCGAAACCAATCAGCAGAATGCCAACCAGCAGCCACCAGATAAAACGCAATACTTCATAATCGATCATTTGACGACTCCTGTCTTAGCGTGCCGGCTGAGAAGTCACAGTGGACTGCTCGTAGTGATAACGACCGGTTTTCAGGCTACTCGGCCCAAGGCGTGCGAACTTGAACATCAGATACAGTTCAGCCACCAGGAACAGGGTATACAGGCCGCAAATCAACAGCATCGAGAAGATGAGGTCGCCAGCAGTCAGCGAAGAGTTCGCTACGGCTGTTGGTAACACTTCACCAATCGCCCACGGTTGACGACCGTACTCTGCGACAAACCAACCGGATTCAATAGCAATCCACGGCAGAGGAATCGCGTACAGCGCAGTGCGCAGCAGCCATTTTTTCTCACCGATACGGTTACGAAGCACAGTCCAGAAGGACACCGCGATAATTGCCAGCATCAGGATGCCGCACGCCACCATGATACGGAAAGCGAAGTACAGCGGCGCAACGCGAGGGATAGAATCTTTCGTTGCCTGCTGAATTTGCGCTTCGGTCGCGTCGGTGACGTTATCCGTATAGCGTTTCAGCAGCAGACCATAACCCAGGTCTTTCTTCATGCTGTTGAACTGGTCGCGAACGGCCTGGTCGGTAGTACCAGCACGCAGTTCTTCCAGCAACTGATACGCTTTCATCCCGTTACGGATACGCTCTTCGTGCTGCACCATCAGGTCTTTCAGACCAATGACCGGTGTATCAACAGAGCGGGTGGCGATGATGCCCAGCGCATAAGGAATTTGAATCGCAAAATGGTTTTCCTGCGCATCCTGGTCCGGAATACCGAACAGCGTAAAGGAAGCCGGTGCAGGCTGAGTTTCCCATTCTGCTTCAATCGCTGCGAGTTTGGTTTTCTGCACGTCGCCCATTTCGTAACCGGATTCATCACCCAGAACGATAACAGACAGAATGGCAGCCATACCAAAGCTGGCAGCGATGGCAAAAGAACGTTTAGCAAACGCGAAGTCACGACCGCGCAGCATATAGTAGGAGCTGATACCCAGAACGAACATCGCGCCGCATACATAACCAGATGCCACAGTGTGAACAAATTTCACCTGTGCTACCGGGTTGAGCACCAGTTCAGAGAAGCTCAGCATCTCCATACGCATGGTTTCGAAGTTGAAATCCGCTGCGATTGGGTTCTGCATCCAGCCGTTCGCAACCAGAATCCACAGCGCGGACAGGTTAGAACCCAGGGCCACCAGCCAGGTGACACACATATGCTGGACTTTACCCAAACGGTCCCAGCCGAAGAAGAACAGACCTACAAAGGTGGATTCGAGGAAGAAGGCCATCAAACCTTCGATCGCCAGCGGCGCACCGAAAATATCCCCTACATAGTGGGAGTAGTAAGACCAGTTAGTCCCGAACTGGAACTCCATGGTCAGACCGGTAGCCACACCCAGAGCGAAGTTGATACCAAACAACTTGCCCCAGAACTTGGTCATATCTTTATAAATCTGTTTGCCGGAAAGGACGTAGACCGTTTCCATAATGGCCAGCAAGAACGCCATACCGAGCGTCAGTGGCACAAACAGGAAGTGGTACATCGCGGTCAAGGCAAACTGTAAGCGCGACAGTTCGACTATATCTAACATCATGACTCCTTGCTCATCGCATGAAGACTCCGAGAGTGAACCCCGTTAGAAAGGGTCACACGCATGCCCCAATACAAATTTATCTGCTTCCTTACGCCGCTACTCTTTCTTCTCTTGTGAAGAAAGGACAATGGAGAAAGGTTACAAACATGTTAATAAAACACTCAAATTGATCCCGCAATTATATTACGCCGTAAAATCCTTACAATAAACAGGTTTTTATCGAGACAAATTTGCATTTTTCGATAGTGATCAATTTATAGCTAATTTACCACTTTCAGACCAATTTGATCTGCAGCAATTTAACCTCTTTTGATGCTGTTTTCCAAGTTTTAAACATTGATTTAAATCAATTTTCAAATTTAATGTTAATAGTGTTTAACACTCGCGTGACTAGTGAATGCGATGTTAACAACATGTTTTTCAATGAGTAATTGCCGTTACTACAAATGATAGGATATTTATTTAAATGTACACGATCTTTTAACCAGCCCGGCTGACAAAATTGATAGCAGATAAAGAATCACTAATGCTAGGTAGCTCACAGTTTTTTGTTTAGCAAGTCATGGACTTGTTATTTCATACAAATTATTCATTTAAATTTTACTTATAATTAACACCGAGATGTAACTATCTCAGCTGGAAGAGAAAACGTTCCACATTGACCGATGCATTGCGTTTGGTGTTCTGCGAGAGAACGCTGGCGTTTCGCTTAAATCATCACTGAAAGTTATCTTTAACGCCCACTCTGCACTTATGTGGCAAAGATTAAATATGCCACAAACATTTCATTATCATTTTTATCCTAAAATTAACAAAAATGAATTGTGACATATAAGATTAAAAAATAAAAAACCGTTACGTCGTTCACAAGTTAATTAGTAATTGTGATTTTTGAAATTATTAAAAACACGACATAAATGGCGCGCATAACAAAATAAGATTTCGATCACAAACATGGCAAGTAATTTATTACCCATTTTTCTAATAAATTAAAACCGGCCAAGAAAATATGATACATCCTACTGATTATAAAGAAATTTTATAACAACCAAATATAACAATCATTTTTCTCAGGATATTTTGAAAATAGATCAATTGCTTCCTTTTTCGCTTCCACAGAAACTCCAACCCTATTAAGAGGTTGTCACAATCCATGTTCTAAATATTAGAAAATAATTTCACTTATTGACCATCAGCCCTACAGAGGATTACCCATGAAGAAATCTACACTTGTTATTGGCGTCATCGGTGCTGACTGCCATGCAGTAGGTAATAAAGTTCTGGATCGCGTTTTTACCGCTCATGATTTTCACGTAATCAACCTCGGGGTGATGGTGAGCCAGGATGAATATATTGATGCTGCGATTGAAACAGGCGCCGATGCCATCGTGGTGTCCTCTATCTACGGTCATGGCGACATTGATTGCCTCGGATTACGTGAGCGCTGCATCGAACGCGGCCTTGGCGACATTCTGCTGTACGTCGGCGGCAACCTGGTCGTCGGTAAACATGACTTCGCCGATGTGGAAGTGAAGTTTAAAGAGATGGGCTTTAACCGGGTCTTCGCCCCCAGTCACGATCTGGAAGATGTTTGCGCGCTTATCACTAATGATATTCACCAACACAATGGCCTCGAACAGCGTTGCCTGGAAGAGGCTATCTGATGCAAACAGTTTCTGTCGATATCGGCTCGACATGGACCAAGGCAGCCCTCTTCGCCCATGAAGGCGAGGAATTAACCCTGGTAAACCATGTCCTGACCCCAACCACCACACATCATCTGGCAGACGGTTTTTTTGCCAGCCTGAATCAGGTGCTGAATGTTGCCGATGCTCGCCCGTTACTGAAAAGTGGTGAAGTGCAGTTGAAATACTCCTCCTCAGCGAAAGGTGGGCTTGCCGTTGCAGCAATGGGGCTGGTGCCTTCCATTACGTTGGAATCGGCAAAAGTTACCGCCCATTCGGCAGGAGCGAAAATCGCGCAATATTATTCGTACAAGCTGAACCGTCATGACATCCAGGAGCTGGAGTCATCCCCTCCAGATATTCTGCTGTTTACCGGCGGTACAGACGGTGGCGAAGAAAGTTACGGCCTGGCGAATGCGCATGCGCTGGCAGGCTCAAAGCTTGATTGCGCCATTATCTACGCCGGAAACCGGGACATTCAGGACGAAATACAAACGATTCTGGGACATAAGGATTTGACCACGGTAGACAACATTCTGCCTGACCTCGATCACCCGAATCCGTTTGCCGCACGTCAGGCGATTTGTGATGTGTTCTTGTCACGCATTGTCAAAGGCAAAGGTCTGGACGTCATTGTTGGCGAAACAGGCGAAGAGCCAATGCCGACGCCATGGACGGTCTATGAGTTAGTCAAAGCCATTAGCGATTACGACAGCGCATGGAAGGAATTCATGCTGATTGATATGGGCGGAGCCACCACGGATGTCTATTCGGCCAGCGCGAATACCCTCTCCCCCGATACCGTCCTGCATGGTGTTCCTGAACCGTTCGTCAAACGTACCGTAGAAGGCGACCTGGGCATGCGCGTTTCCGCCGTCGTGGTGGGAGAAAGCACGCAGGATATGGTGAAAGTCATCTTCGCCCAACAACCACAGCGCGAGGAAGCGTTTTACCGCTACCTGCGCCATCTGGTAGGGCAACCGGATTACCTGCCACTCAGTGAGGAAGAGAAATATTACGACACCCTGCTGGCAGGTTTATGCGTGGGCTATGCCGCTGAGCGCCACGCGGGCACTAAAAAGCAGGTTTGCACCTGCGTGGGTAACGTGGATTTACAGATGGGTCGCGATCTCACCACCGTACGCAAAGTCGTCGGTTCAGGGGGATGGCTCTCTCGCGCCAGCCAGTTTGATATCCATAACTGGCTCAAATACCGGGAGCTGGACGACCAGGGGAAAAGAATTCTGTTACCGAATCAGTTTGAGTATTACCGCGATTCAAATGGCCTGCTCCCGCTTCTGGCAAACGTCGCCAGGCTGTACCCGCAAGCCGCTGCTCGCACCAGCATTCAGTGTTTAACCCTATAAAACTTAAGGCAGCTACGAATGGAACTTCGAAATAAAAAATTGACCCATGACGAATTCATGACCGAAAGGCATCAGGTATTACAAACCTGGGAAACCGGCAAAGACGTTGAGAACTTCGAAGATGGCGTGAAGTACCAGCAATCAATTCCAGATAAAAAACGCTTCTCCCTTGCCCTGCTGAAAGCCGATCAGGAAGGTAAAACCCTGAGCCAGCCGCGTGCAGGCGTAGCATTAATGGATGAGCATATTGCGCTGCTCAAAACATTGCAGGAAGAGTGCGACCTCCTGCCGAGTACTATCGATGCCTATACCCGTCTGAACCGCTATGAAGAAGCCGCTGTCGGGATCCAGAAATCCATCGAAGCAGGTACTTCCAAGCTGAATGGTTTACCAGTTGTCAATCACGGGGTTGCTGCCTGCCGCCGGATGACTGAATCGCTGGAAAAACCGATCCAGGTTCGCCACGGTACACCGGATGCGCGCCTGCTGGCAGAAATCGCCATGGCCAGTGGCTTCACCAGCTACGAAGGCGGCGGTATCTCCTACAACATCCCTTACGCCAAACGCGTCACCCTGGAAAAATCCATTCGCGACTGGCAGTACTGCGACCGTCTGATGGGTCTGTACGAAGAGAACGGCATTCGCATCAACCGTGAGCCGTTTGGCCCGCTGACCGGTACCCTGATCCCGCCGTTTATGTCCCACTCGGTGGCGATTATTGAAGGTCTGCTGGCGCTGGAACAAGGCGTGAAATCCATTACCGTCGGCTACGGCCAGGTCGGTAGCCTGACGCAGGATATCGCCGCTATTCAGGCGCTGCGTGAACTGTCCCACGAATACTTCCATAACCATGGCTTCGACGATTACGAACTGAGCACCGTTTTCCACCAGTGGATGGGCGGATTCCCGGAAGATGAAGCGAAAGCCTTCTCCGTTATCGCCTGGGGTGCAGCGGTTGCTGGTATGTCGGGTGCCACAAAAGTGATCACCAAAAGCCCGCACGAAGCGTTCGGTATCCCAACTGCGGCAGCTAACGCCCAGGGTCTGAAAGCGTCACGCCAGATGCTCAACATGGTCAGCGACCAGAAATTCCCGCAGTGCGCTGCCGTGGAGCAGGAAGTTGACCTGATTAAGAGCGAAGTCCGCGCGGTGTTGAAGAAAGTCTTCGAACTGGGCAATGGCGACATTGCGCGCGGTACGGTGCTGGCCTTTGAAGCTGGCGTGCTGGATGTACCTTTCGCTCCTGCCGCCTGTAACGCCGGTAAGATCCTGCCTGTTCGCGATAACACAGGCGCAATCCGTATTCTTGAAGCCGGTGCCGTGCCGCTGCCGAAAGATATTCTCGCCCTGCACCACGACTATGTCGCAGAGCGCGCACATTTTGAAGGCCGCAAGCCTTCTTTCCAGATGGTCATTGATGACATCAACGCCGTATCCCACAGTAAATTAATAGGAAGACCATAATGAAAATCAAAAAGGCCCTTTTCACCGCTGGCTACTCCTCATTTTATTTTGACGATCAGCAGGCCATCAAAAATGGCGCCGGTCATGACGGGTTTATCTACACCGGCGATCCGGTCACGCCTGGATTTACCTCTGTTCGTCAGGCGGGTGAATGTGTTTCCGTACAACTGATTCTGGAAAACGGCGCGGTAGCTGTGGGCGATTGCGCAGCGGTGCAATATTCAGGTGCAGGCGGTCGTGACCCGCTGTTCCTGGCTGAAAACTTCATTCCGTTCCTCAACGACCACATCAAGCCGTTGCTGGAAGGTCGTGACGTTGATTCGTTCCTGACCAACGCCCGTTTCTTTGATGAATTGCGTATTGACGGCCATCTGCTGCATACCGCCGTACGTTATGGTCTGTCTCAGGCACTACTCGACGCGGCGGCACTGGCTACCGGTCGTCTGAAAGCCGAAGTGGTTTGTGATGAATGGCAACTGCCATGCGTTCCGGAAGCCATTCCGTTATTTGGTCAGAGCGGCGACGACCGTTATATCGCCGTCGACAAGATGATCCTCAAAGGTGTGGATGTCCTGCCGCATGCCCTGATCAATAACGTTGAAGAGAAGCTGGGCTTTAAAGGTGAAAAACTGCGTGAGTACGTCCGCTGGTTGTCTAACCGCATCCTGAGCCTGCGCACCAACGAAAGCTATCACCCGACGCTGCATATTGATGTCTACGGCACCATTGGTCTGATCTTCGATATGGATCCAGTGCGTTGCGCCGAATACATCGCCAGCCTGGAAGCCGAAGCTCAAGGTCTACCGCTGTACATTGAAGGCCCGGTTGATGCCGGTAACAAGCCGGATCAGATCCGCATGTTAACTGAGATCACTCAGGAGCTGACTCGTCTGGGTTCCGGCGTGAAAATCGTTGCGGATGAATGGTGTAACACCTATCAGGACATCGTGGACTTCACCGACGCGGGCAGCTGCCACATGGTGCAGATTAAAACCCCGGATCTGGGCGGTATTCACAACATCGTTGATGCAGTGCTGTATTGCAACAAACACGGAATGGAAGCCTATCAGGGCGGTACCTGTAACGAAACGGAAATCAGTGCTCGTACCTGCGTACACGTCGCGCTGGCCGCGCGTCCAATGCGCATGCTGATCAAACCGGGTATGGGTTTCGATGAAGGTCTCAACATCGTGTTTAACGAAATGAACCGCACCATCGCGCTGTTGCAAACTAAGGATTAAGAGATGGCACGCACATTTAAGATCTTATCGCCTACGGCTATCCTGGGTTATGGCTTCCCGGAAGAAAGTTTTCGTAAAGCCATGGAAGAGTCACCGGATCTTATTGCTGTTGACGCAGGTTCCTCCGATCCTGGCCCCCACTACCTGGGGGCAGGTAAACCCTTTACTGACAGGGCCGGTGTGAAACGCGATCTGCGCTATATGATTGTGGCAGGCGTTAAGAACAACATCCCGGTAGTGATCGGCACAGCCGGTGGTTCTGGCGCAGCTCCGCATCTGGAGTGGTGTCGCCAAATAATCCATGAGATCGCGCAGGAAGAAAAACTGTCTTTCTCAATGGCGCTAATTCCGTCTGATGTCGACAAAGAAATCGTTCATCAGGCACTGGATAACGGCAAAATCACCGCGCTCGATTTTGTGCCTGAACTGACTCACGAGGCCATTGAAGAGAGCACCTACATTGTCGCGCAGATGGGCGTCGAGCCTTTCCAGCGTGCGCTGAAAGCCGGTGCACAGGTGGTCCTGGGCGGACGAGCCTACGATCCGGCCTGCTTCGCCGCGCTGCCGATTATGCAGGGCTTTGATGAAGGTCTGGCGCTTCATTGCGGTAAGATCCTTGAGTGTGCTGCCATTGCCGCCACCCCTGGCTCCGGCTCCGATTGTGCGATGGGGATTATCGACGACAACGGCTTTACGCTGAAGGCGTTCAATCCCAAGCGTAAGTTCACTGAAACTTCTGCTGCGGCGCACACCCTGTACGAGAAGTCAGATCCTTACTTCCTGCCAGGACCAGGCGGTGTGCTGAACCTGAAAGCGTGCACTTTCACCCAGGTTAACGAGGGTGAAGTGTATGTCAGCGGTTCACGCCATGAAGAAACACCGTATGCGTTGAAACTGGAAGGTGCACGCCAGGTTGGCTTCCGTTGCCTGACCATCGCCGGAACACGCGACCCGATTATGATTGCCGGGATTGACACGATTCTTGAAGAGGTACAGGCAAGCGTTGCACGTAACCTCTCCCTGAATGACGACAGTATCCGCATGACGTTCCACTTGTACGGTAAGAACGGTGTGATGGGCAACCATGAGCCGATGAAAACAGCGGGCCATGAACTGGGAATTTTACTGGATGTCGTTGCGCCGACGCAGGACATCGCCAACAGCGTTTGCTCGCTGGTGCGCTCTACCCTGCTGCACTACGGCTATGAAAATCGCATTGCGACTGCGGGCAACCTCGCCTTCCCGTTCTCGCCATCTGATATTCAGAGTGGACCGGTGTATGAGTTCTCGATCTATCACCTGATTGAAGCGAGCGATGCGCTGCGTTTTGATTTCCACATTGAACAGGTGACGCCAGAAGGAGTTCAGGCATGAAACACTCAATTTGTTCACTGGCACAAGTTATTCGCTCGAAAAACGCCGGACCGTACGAACTGGTTTTAGATATTTTATTTAAAACCCGGGAAGATTATCAGCGCGTAAAACGCTCAGAGCAATTAACACCGCAGCTTATTGCCGGTTTATATAACGTTAAACCTGACTTTATTCACAATATTGTATGGTTCGATCCGGCGAATGCCGTAAAAATCGTCATGCCGCGCGATATTATTTCCGGTAACGTCGGTGACAATGATGTTTATGGTGCACAGCAACACGCACCATTATTAAGTATTGAGTTCGACTTGTAACAAAAAACACAATAACAACCATTGGGGCACAGAATTCAGCTGTATCACAGTGCTTCGAATTATTCATGCGGTTGGTCACAACAGGCGTGCGTCTAAGCTGCTGTCCAGGCTCAGGCGCACGCCACCCTACACAATTCCAATTACCAACCTTTATCCGATGGAGTACACATGAAGAAAATAAGTTTAACGAAGATGATCATATTAGGCCTGATACTCGGCATGATTGCCGGGGTGGCCATAAATAATATGGCCGCGGCTGAAACAGCAAAATCTTATGCAGCAGACATTTCCATTTTTACCACTATATTCTTACGTATGGTGAAAATGATTATCGCACCATTGGTTATTTCAACTCTGGTTGTGGGTATTGCCAAAATGGGCGATGCCAAAACGCTGGGACGTATATTTTCGAAAACCTTCTTCCTGTTTATTTGCGCGTCATTGCTGTCAATCGCGCTGGGTCTGGTTATCGTAAATATCTTCCAGCCAGGCGCAGGTATCAACTTTGTGCCACATGATGTCGGCGCTGTTGCCGCCGTTAAGTCAGAGCCATTCACGCTGAAAGTGTTCATCTCACACGCGGTACCGACCAGTATTGTCGATGCGATGGCGCGTAACGAAATTCTGCAGATCGTCGTGTTCTCCATCTTCCTTGGTTGCAGCCTCGCTGCGATTGGTGAAAAAGCCGACCCTATTGTGAAAGTGCTGGATTCACTGGTGCACGTGATGCTGAAGCTGACGGGTTACGTCATGCTGTTTGCGCCACTGACCGTTTTTGCCGCTATTTCAGGTCTGATTGCCGAACGTGGTCTGGGTGTGATGGTTAGCGCCGGGATCTTCATGGGTGAGTTCTACCTGACGCTGGGTATGCTGTGGGCGATCCTGATTGGCCTGTCTACTATGATCGTCGGGCCTTGCATCGCACGGTTAACTAAATCAATCCTCGAACCCGCTCTGCTGGCCTTTACCACTTCAAGCTCTGAAGCCGCCTTCCCGGGTACGCTGGACAAGCTGGAAAAATTCGGCGTTTCCTCAAAAATCGCCAGCTTCGTTCTGCCTATCGGTTACTCCTTTAACCTGGTCGGCTCCATGGCCTACTGCTCCTTTGCCACCGTCTTTATTGCTCAGGCGTGCAACATCGAACTGAGCATGGGCGAGCAAATTACCATGCTGTTAATTCTGATGCTGACTTCTAAAGGGATGGCGGGTGTACCGCGTGCCTCGATGGTCGTTATCGCCGCCACACTGAACCAATTCAACATTCCGGAAGCGGGTTTGATCCTGCTGATGGGCGTCGATCCGTTCCTCGATATGGGTCGTTCCGCTACCAACGTCATGAGTAACGCCATGGGCGCTGCCATTGTGGGCCGTTGGGAAGGCGAACACTTCGGCCAGGGTTGCCGTGGAACTGCGCCAGTGAAGTCACCGGAACAGGAACGCCCGGTTACCGAAACGGAAGTCGCTTTGTCCTGATACTACGTTATTGCCGGATGGCGCTTGCGCTTATCCGGCCTACATAACGTTTAACTATCCGTCGGCCGGATTAGGCGGTACGCCGCCATCCGGCACCAAGATGAGCACACCAACAGGAACGCACAATGAATAAAACAATTATCGGCGTGAGTCTCTTTTCTTTCAGCGTCTTGTTTAGCGCAACCACATTCGCGCAAACCACGCCCGACTACGCCAAGCTGATAGAACAGGCTCATCAGAAGTACAAAAGTAATAACGATGGAAAAGTCGCCGACTACATCCCTGCTCTGGCGACCTATAGCCCGAAAAATTTTGCCATCACCATTGCGACGGTGGACGGCAAGATCTACCAGGTTGGCGATGTTAACAAACCTTTCCCAATGGAATCCCTGAGTAAAGTGTTCACCATGGCGCTCGCCATGGAGCAGCACGGTCCACAGGTAGTGCTGGATAAACTTGGCGCCAATGCCACCGGCATGCCGTTCAACTCAGGTTTGGCCGTTGAACTGACCAAAGGCGCGCCTGAAAACCCACTGGTAAACGCCGGGGCCATGAGCACCGTTAGCTTGATTGAAGCCAAAGACAAAACCGATCGTTGGAACAAAATCCTCGACAACCTGAACGTCTGGGCCGATGCCACTCTCACCGTAAACGAACCGGTTTTCAAATCTGAAATGGAAACCAACCAGCACAATCAGGCGCTGGCCAAACTGATGGAATCCTATAACAGCTTCTATGGCAACACTGACGAAGCCGTTGAAATTTATACCCGCCAGTGCTCGGTGGATATCACCGTTGAGCAACTGGCCAAAATGGGTGCCGTACTGGCGAACAAAGGCAAATCTCCGTTCAACGGCAAACAGTTGCTGAATGAGAAATATGTTCCACAGGTACTGGCAGAAATGGCAATTGCCGGACTCTACGACGGCAGCGGTAAATGGCTGTACACCGTTGGCATTCCGGCGAAAAGCGGCGTCGGCGGCGGCATGGTTGCCGTCGTCCCAGGCGAATATGCGATTGCGGTCTATTCTCCACCGCTTGATGAAGCCGGAAACAGCGTTCGTGCCCAGAAAACTATCGAATATGTCGCCGAAGCGACAAAAGCCAACGTCTTTTTAGCCAAATAACTTTACGCCGGATGGCACATTGCTTATCCGGCAAACAATACGAAGAGGTGAGAAGTAAACATGTCTAAACCATTTGTCTGGCAGGAACTCTTTGTTCAGAGTAAAGATAGTACCGAATATGAATTACTCAGTAACCAGCACGTTACGGTAACGGAGTTAGACGGAGAGGAAGTTATCAAGGTTGCACCGGAAGCGTTAACCTTGTTAGCACAGCAGGCGTTTTATGAGGCTTCATTTTTCCTGCGCGCCGGACATTTAAAACAGATTGCCAGCATTTTGCACGACCCACAGGCCAGCGGTAACGATAAGTACGTCGCATTGCAGCTGCTGCGCAATGCAGAGGTTTCAGCTAAAGGTGTACTGCCTAACTGCCAGGACACCGGGACGGCAACCATTGTGGCCAGCAAAGGGCAACATGTCTGGACCGGCGGCGATGACGCCGAAGCCTTAAGCAAAGGCGTGTATACCACCTTCACCGAAAACAATCTGCGTTACTCGCAAAATGCCCCGCTGGACATGTATGCCGAGGTCAATACTCAGACAAACCTGCCGGCGCAAATCGACATCAGCGCCACGCCGGGTAATGAATATAAATTCCTGTTCGTCAACAAAGGCGGCGGTTCTGCCAATAAGGCGGCGTTATTCCAGGAAACCAAATCCATTCTGCAGCCGGAAAAGCTCACCGCGTTCCTGATCGAAAAAATGAAATCACTGGGTACAGCCGCTTGTCCGCCGTATCACATCGCTTTTGTGGTTGGGGGCTTATCCGCCGACCAGACGCTGAAAGTCGCCAAACTGGCTTCAACCAAATATTACGATAATCTGCCCACCAGCGGGAACGAGCTGGGCCAGGCGTTCCGTGATACGGCGCTGGAAGCCGAGTTGCTCAATGCCAGCCGTGAGTTTGGCATCGGGGCGCAGTTTGGCGGCAAATACTTTGCCCACGATATTCGCGTAATTCGCTTACCGCGCCACGGCGGCTCCTGCCCAATCGCGATGGCCCTCTCCTGCTCTGCCGACCGCAATATTAAAGCCAAAATTAATAAACACGGTATCTGGCTGGAAAAACTCGAGCATAATCCGGGCAAATTTATCCCCGATTCTCACCGGGTAGAAAACGGCGCCCAGACCGTACAACTGGATCTGAACCGTCCGCTGCGCGAGATCCTGCATGATCTCTCCGCCTTGCCCATTGGTACACGTCTGTCGTTAAGCGGCCCGATTGTTGTGGCTCGCGATATCGCTCACGCGAACATCAAAGCGCGACTGGATAACGGTGAACCGATGCCGGAATACATGAAAAAGCATATCGTTTACTATGCTGGTCCAGCCAAAACCCCGGAAAATCAGGCCTGTGGCTCAATGGGACCCACCACCGGCGGGCGCATGGATGGGTATGTCGATGCTTTCCAGGCACAAGGCGGCAGCCTCATTATGCTCACCAAAGGTAACCGCAGCCAGCAGGTCACTGATGCCTGTCACAAACACGGTGGATTTAGCCTCGGCAGCATTGGCGGTGCCGCCGCCCTACTGGCGCAACAGTACGTGAAGAGTCTGCAGTGTCTTGAATATCCAGAACTGGGAATGGAAGCGGTGTGGATGATGGAAGTTAAAAATATGCCCGCCTTCGTATTAGTGGATGACAAAGGTAATAACTTCTTCAGCCAGTTCGAGCAGCAGCATCGCTGCGCAACTTGTCCGGCAGGGCATTAAGGAGTTTCCATGGAAGCGCGCGCCAATAACGACAGACACCGTCAGCGTCAGCAGAAGCTAAAAGAGCAGGTTGATACCCGCGTAGCGGCTGCAACGGAGAAGAAAGGGATCCTGATTGTCTTCACCGGCAATGGAAAAGGAAAATCCACCGCAGCCTTTGGCACGGCAACGCGCGCAGTGGGTCACGGAAAAACCGTTGGCATCGCGCAGTTTATTAAAGGTCAGTGGGATAATGGTGAGTACAACACACTGCAACCGCTCGGCGTCGAATTCCATATTATGGGTACCGGATTTACCTGGGAAACCCAAAATCGGCAAGCAGATATCGAGGCGGCAACAATTGTCTGGCAGGAAAGTAAGCGCATGCTGGCTGATGCGCATTACGATCTAGTGGTGCTGGATGAACTCACCTACATGCTGGCTTACCACTATCTGGATACGCAAGAGGTTATCAGCGCCATCGAAAATCGTCCTGCCGGTCAGAGCGTTATCGTCACAGGACGCGGATGCCATACGCTGTTACTGGAACTGGCCGATACGGTCAGTGAAATACGCCCGGTCAAACACGCGTTTGACCGCGGTATTCAGGCACAGATTGGGATCGACTGGTAGCCGTTCTTTTGCCGGATAACGATGCTAACGCGTCTTATCCGGCCTACCCATCGTTGTAGGCCTGATAAGGCATAAGCCACCCTCAGGCAGCCGATACTACGGACTTACTGAGCAACCAGTTGCGGAAAATCTGTAAATGCTCGGATTCCGATTTTTCTTCACGCCATGTCATAATAAATCGATTCCCGGTACGCATCGGAACATCGCAAGGAATGACCATATCGCCACTGTCCAGATCGTGCTGAATGGCAAAACGCGGGAGCAGCGCAACGCCCAGATTAGAGCGGACCGCCGCGATCAGCATCGATAACAAATCAAATCTCGGACCTTTATTCACCAACGGACTGCTGACATCTGACAGCGCAAACCATTCCTGCCAACCTTTGATACGCGTGCTTTGGTGCAATAGCGGGAATTCGTTTAGTAATTCGTTTACCGCCAGTTTTCGTTCCGGTTCGGCCAGCAAACAGCGACTGCATACCGGCAGAATCTCCTCTTCAAACAGGTACTCAACCCCTGACCATGGCGAATAAAAGTCTTCGCGCATGATTGCCGCGTCATACTCTCGATTGAGAAAATCACCAATATTCGCCAGGGAATGAATGTTCACGATAATATCAGGATTAAGTTTGTTAAATTCACGCAGGTTTGGGATCAGCCAGTGCGTGCTGAACGTCGGATTCACCGCCAGCTCAATAACCTGTACCGTCGGCTGCCAGGTCATTATCGTCGTCGTATCTCGTTCAAGCTTATTTAACGTTTCTTTAACGATGCTTAAATAGTGTTTGCCCGCCGCATTTAAAAAAATGCGTTTTTTGGCGTGATTAAATAGCGCGGTATTGAGAAAATCCTCCAGTGCATTTACCTGGCGGAAAACAGCACTTTGTGTTAAAGCCAGCTCTTCAGCTGCCCGGGTATAACTTTCGTGACGCGCAACCACTTCAAAAGTTACCAGCAACTCCGTCTTGGGTATTTTTCCTCTCATAACCTCTTCCATTTGCAGCGTACAAAAATAGTTTAATTTATAAAAAATAATTCAAGACACCCAGATAAGCATCGAGAGTTATATTTTATTTTATCCATTGATGTCATTGATCCAATCCATGATTTACTCACACTGATGACGGGTAAATATTAACCAATAATACTTAAGGGAAACAATAAACACAATTTAAATAAGGTTAAACTTAAGCAAATAGTGCCAATAAGTTCTTAATAATTTTTCAAGTCATCTTGTTTATTGCAGAAAAAACTTTGCGAGATTAATCAATATTATCAATGCGATAATTTTGGATAATTTCACGTTATAACTTACGGGCAAACGACTGCTTTTTATCATTCCTTGATGTAGTTTCTGCCTTTTTTTGTTAGACGTGATAAAGGACACAATGTGAAAACTTTCGGAAAGGTCTGGCTCGTTGGGGCAGGTCCCGGTGATATTTCATTGCTCACCCTCAAAGCAATGATGTGCATTAAACAGGCTGACGTCATTATTTACGATCGGCTGGTCAATCCTAAAATTTTGGAATGGGCATTACCAGATTGCCTGCTTATCAATGTCGGCAAAAACCCAGGCTTCCATTGTGTACCCCAGGATGAAATCAATGCGCTGCTTGTCCAGTATGCCCAAACTCACAATAATATTGTACGCCTGAAAGGTGGCGATCCGTATGTTTTTGGACGCGGGGCTGAAGAAGTTGAGGATCTCGTCGAGACGGGCATCCCGTTTGAAGTGGTGCCGGGTATCAGCTCAACCATTGGTGGCCTGACCTATGCCGGGATTCCGGTAACACACCGCGATTTCGCCTCGGGATTTCACGTCGTGACCGGCCATACGCGGGAGGGCAACCAACAGCAGGACTGGCGTCAACTGGCAAAACTGAATGGTACGCTGGTTATCGTCATGGGTATCGCCAATCTGGCGTTTATCTGTGAGGAATTATTGATGGGTGGAAAATCAGCAGATACGCCTGCAGCGCTTATTATGTCTGCCACCCGCGATAATCAACGCCGACTGACCTGTACGCTCGGTTCACTACTGAGCAAGGCGCAGGAAGCTAACATCCTTCCCCCTGCACTGATAGTGATTGGTGATGTGGTAACCCTGAGCGATCGGCTCTCTTTTATCCCTGAAGCCTTCAAGCTGCCAGAAAACCTTTACTGTGACAGTCTGGCATGACGAAAAGACTGGGGCGACGTTTGATGCGCCGCCCGGAAAACGCGGCAAAAGTAGCTGGTTTGTGCGTATTGGAGTTTCCGGGCAATGCTGTCTATGGAATGAACGGGATCGTGCAATAACTCCCCCGCTTTTTGCATTTTTTTCTGATTCACCCAGGTTTTAAAGTTAACGCCCTGCCGTTTCTTAAAAAAACGGCTGAAATAGTTTGCGCTTAAGCAGACGTGAGCTGCTACGGATTCAAGGGATAATTCACCATACAAATTCTCATCGATATAACGCAACGCTGCCAGTAGCTTTTTCTCGTGTCGGGAAGGTTCTGTAAAATAATGACGCATGTAACTGGTCGCTGGGATAACAATCTCATCAGATTGTTGTTCTGTCTCAAAATTATCAATAATAAAATTCAATAAATTTGCTGATGCCACCAGCGTATTATTATCGACTACCGCCACCTTACTCCATTCAGTTTTTATTTTTGGTTCATCCATCCATGAGTATTCATTATCAATAATGATAGTTTTATATTCCTGATATTTTGCCCGCACCTGCCCACAGAGCATAAAACCGTACAGATTCCCCTCGCGAATTAATGGCATAGAAAACAGACTTAGCCCTGCATGACAGCTGAGTATTCTGGGTTTAAGGTGTTTTAATCCTTCAAAAGCACAATACTTGTCACACTTTTGGCAACTCACACAATAGCGTTCATCCGCCCGCATTAATGTGCAGAACGAATTAAAATTATGACAATCCGAGAGAATTTTTCCGGTAACATCAACCACGACGGTGGCTAATCCAGTCGCACTGGAAAATACCTTTGCTATTGAGAAAAAACGTTGTAGGTAATCATCCTGAATTTTCAACGACACGGTATCCTCCGGCATTAATCAAATTAAAGCCGGTAATATGCAGAATTTAATCAAGAGAAAGAATGATGTTCACCGCAAAAAATAATCTTATTTATGCAGATGATTATGAGTAATTTGCAAGATTCAGATAACTAAAAATAAAAAAAGGCCATCATCAGATGGCCAACCATGTCGAAACGGGACCAGCCCTTGACTACGCAGAGAGTCAGGGCTGTTTTTTATTTATTACTTAATAACGGTTTTCAGCGCTTCGCCGATATCGGCCAGGCTACGAACAGTTTTCACGCCTGCAGCTTCCAGCGCAGCGAATTTCTCATCCGCCGTACCTTTCCCACCTGCGATGATCGCACCCGCGTGACCCATACGCTTACCTTTCGGCGCAGTCACACCCGCGATGTAACCCACAACCGGCTTGGTTACATGATCTTTAATGTATGCCGCCGCTTCTTCTTCAGCGCTACCGCCTATCTCACCGATCATGACGATCGCTTCAGTCTGCGGATCTTCCTGGAACAGCTTCAGGATGTCGATGAAGTTAGAACCTGGGATCGGGTCGCCACCAATGCCCACACAGGTGGACTGGCCGAAACCGTAGTCGGTAGTCTGCTTAACCGCTTCATAGGTCAGGGTACCTGAACGGGAAACGATACCCACTTTACCCGGCTTGTGAATGTGGCCCGGCATGATGCCGATTTTGCACTCGCCCGGGGTGATAACACCTGGGCAGTTCGGGCCGATCATGCGCACGCCAGCTTCATCCAGCTTCACCTTCACGGTCAGCATATCCAGCGTCGGAATGCCTTCGGTGATGGTGATGATAAGCTTGATGCCTGCATCAATCGCTTCCAGTATGGAGTCTTTGCAGAACGGTGCCGGAACGTAGATAACGGTGGCGGTAGCGCCAGTCGCTTCTACAGCTTCACGCACGGTGTTGAACACCGGCAGGCCCAGGTGCGTGGTACCGCCTTTACCTGGCGTTACGCCGCCAACCATCTGCGTACCGTAAGCAATCGCTTGTTCGGAGTGGAATGTCCCCTGGCTACCGGTGAAGCCCTGGCAGATAACCTTGGTATCTTTATTAATTAAAACTGACATTATTTCCCCTCCACTGCGGCAACAACCTGCTGAGCTGCATCCGTCAGACTTTTCGCTGCAATAATATTCAGGCCGCTATCAGCCAGTTTTTTCGCGCCGAGTTCAGCGTTGTTACCTTCCAGACGTACCACGACCGGAACGTTTACACCTACTTCTGCTACCGCGCCGATGATACCGTCGGCGATCAGGTCGCAACGTACGATACCGCCGAAGATGTTAACCAGTACGGCTTTAACATTGTCATCAGAGAGGATAATTTTGAACGCTTCGGTTACACGCTCTTTGGTCGCACCGCCACCAACGTCGAGGAAGTTAGCCGGTTCGCCGCCGTGCAGCTTAACGATGTCCATGGTGCCCATTGCCAGGCCCGCACCGTTAACCATGCAACCGATGTTGCCGTCGAGCGCAACGTAGTTCAGTTCCCACTGCGCAGCCTGCGCTTCACGCGGATCTTCCTGAGACTGGTCGCGCATTTCGCGCAGGTCAGCCTGGCGGAACAGCGCGTTGCCGTCAGCGCCCAGTTTGCCGTCGAGGCAGATCAGGTCACCCTGCTTGGTGACAACCAGCGGGTTGATTTCGATCAGCGCCAGGTCGCGCTCCAGGAAGATAGTCGCCAGACCCATGAAGATCTTGGTGAACTGCTGAACCTGTTTACCTTCCAGACCCAGTTTGAACGCCAGCTCGCGACCCTGGTAAGGCATCGGGCCTGCCAGCGGATCGAGCGCCACTTTGTGGATCAGGTGCGGGGTTTCTTCCGCTACTTTTTCGATTTCCACGCCGCCTTCGGTAGAGGCCATGAAGACCACGCGACGGGAGCTACGGTCAACAACTGCGCCGAGGTAAAGTTCTTTACCAATGTCGGTCGCGGCTTCAACCAGAATCTGATTTACCGGTTGGCCATGAGCGTCTGTCTGGTAGGTGACCAGACGTTTACCCAACCAGTGTTCAGCAAAAGCGCGAATGTCTTCTTTGCTGTTCACAACCTTCACACCGCCCGCTTTACCGCGGCCACCAGCGTGAACCTGACATTTCACTACCCACGGGCCAGCGCCGATTTTTGAAGCGGCTTCTTCTGCTTCACGCGGAGTAGTACAGGCATAACCCACCGGTGCCGGTAAGCCATAGCGGGCAAAAAGTTGTTTTGCCTGATATTCATGTAAGTTCATGTGTTCTGTCCATCCTTCAGGTAATCGTTATCTTTTACCCGTAGGTCTGATAAGCATCCAGACCTACGGGGCAGGTGATACTCTTATTAACTACACGTCCAGCAGCAGACGCGTTGGATCTTCCAGCAACTCTTTAATGGTTACCAGGAAGCCTACTGACTCACGACCATCGATCAGACGGTGGTCATAAGACAGCGCCAGATACATCATCGGCAGGATTTCAACCTTGCCGTCTACCGCCATCGGACGATCTTTGATGGCATGCATACCCAGGATGGCGCTCTGCGGTGGGTTGATGATCGGCGTGGACATCAGGGAACCGAATACACCACCGTTAGTGATGGTGAAGTTACCGCCCGTCAGATCTTCAACCGTCAACTTGCCGTCGCGACCTTTAACTGCCAGTTCTTTAATGTTCTTCTCGATGTCTGCCATACCCAGCAGATCCACATCACGCAGGACCGGCGTGACCAGGCCACGCGGCGTGGAGACCGCCATGCTGACATCAAAGTAGTTGTGATAAACCACGTCATCGCCGTCGATGGACGCGTTCACTTCCGGATAGCGTTTCAGCGCTTCAACTACCGCTTTCACGTAGAAAGACATAAAGCCCAGACGGATACCGTGGCGTTTCTCGAACGCATCACCGTATTGCTTACGCAGGTCCATGATTGGCTTCATGTTGACTTCGTTGAAGGTGGTCAGCATGGCGGTGGAATTTTTCGCTTCCAGCAGACGCTCGGCTACGCGTTTGCGCAGACGGGTCATCGGAACACGTTTTTCGCCACGCGCGCCCAGTTGAGCCTGTGGTGCAGGTGCTGCTGCCGGCGCTTTGGCTTCGGCTTTCGCAGCCGGGGCTTTCGCCAGATGTTTTTCAACATCTTCACGCGTGATACGACCGCCGACACCGGTGCCGTTGATAGCGCTGGCTTCGAGGTTATGCTCACCCAGCAGGCGACGGATCGCCGGGCTCAGGGCATCGTTGTTCTGCTCAGCAAGAGACGCCTGCTGGCGCTGTGCCGGAGTAGAATCTTTCTCTTCAGACTTAGCGCTGGTTTCTTTACCGGTGCTGTTGCCTTCACGCAGGCGACCAAGGATCTGGCGAGAAGTGACGGTTGTCCCTTCATCTTCCAGAACCGCATCAAGAATACCGTCCGCTGATGCCGGTACTTCCAGTACCACTTTGTCAGTTTCGATTTCTACCAGTACTTCATCACGACGTACTGCATCGCCCGGTTTTTTGTGCCAGGTTGCAACCGTTGCATCCGCTACGGATTCAGGCAGGTCGGGAACAAGAATATCTACGCTACTCATTATTTATCCTTTATTTAATCGACGTTCAGCGCGTCATTTACCAGATCTTGTTGCTGCTTCTGGTGAACGGACATATACCCTACTGCCGGAGAGGCAGAGGCCGGGCGACCTGCATAACGCAGAGCTGACCCAAATGGAATTACTTCACGGAAATGATGCTGGCTGCAGTACCATGCGCCCTGGTTGAGCGGCTCTTCCTGGCACCAGACAAAATCATGTACATGAGCAAACGGTTTCAGCGCTTCCTGCACCGCTTTATGCGGGAACGGATAGAGCTGTTCGATGCGCACAATGGCAACATCTTTTTGGTCGTTCTTGCGGCGTTGCTCCAGCAGGTCGTAATAAACCTTACCAGAACACATCACGACACGCTTCACGCCTTTCGGATCAAGTTCATCGACTTCGCCAATGGCTGGCAGGAAGGTGCCATTTGCCAGTTCGTCCAGCGTAGACACCGCCAACGGATGACGCAGCAGCGACTTCGGTGACATCACCACCAGCGGACGGCGCATACCGCGCAGCGCCTGACGACGCAGCATGTGGTAGACCTGTGCCGGGGTAGACGGGACGCAAACCTGCATGTTTTGCTCAGCGCAAAGTTGCAGATAACGTTCCAGACGCGCGGAGGAGTGCTCCGGACCCTGACCTTCGTAGCCGTGCGGCAGCAGCATCACCAGACCGCACATACGGCCCCATTTCTGCTCGCCGGAAGAGATGAACTGGTCGATAACCACCTGCGCACCGTTGGCGAAGTCGCCGAACTGCGCTTCCCAGATGGTCAGCGTGCGCGGTTCTGCCGTGGCATAACCATACTCGAACGCCAGTACCGCTTCTTCAGACAGCACGGAGTCCCATACGCGGAACGTGCCCTGGCCGTTATGCACATGCTGCAGCGGCGTGTAGGTTGAACCGTTCGCCTGATTATGAATGACCGCGTGACGGTGGAAGAAGGTTCCGCGACCGGAGTCTTCACCCGACAGACGAACCGGAATGCCTTCGTCCACCAGCGTGGCGTAAGCCAAATTCTCTGCCCCCCCCCAGTCGAATAGCTTCTCGCCTGCGGCCATGGCCTGACGGTCGCCGTAAATTTTGGCAACACGCGACTGCATTTCAACGGCTTCAGGCACGGTGCTGATACGTTTTGCCAGCTCCTGCAGACGCTTCATCTCAACCTTGTTCGGGTAGCTTTCGTCCCACTCGTGGTTGAGGTACGGCGACCAGGTGAAGGAGTGCATGTTCATTGGACGCCACTCTTTCACCACGCATTCACCAGCATCCAGCGCATCACGGTACAGATTGACCATTTCGGTCGCATCTTCCAGCGTGGCGACTTTGTCCGCTTCCAGCTTGTCAGCGTAGATTTTACGCGGGGTCGGATGCTTTTTGATTTTCTGATACATCAGCGGCTGGGTTGCGCTCGGCTCGTCGGCTTCGTTGTGGCCGTGACGGCGGTAGCACACCAGATCGATGAACACATCGCGTTTGAAGGTGTTACGGAAATCCAGAGCCAGACGCGTCACGAAAGCGACCGCTTCCGGGTCATCCGCGTTAACGTGGAAGATTGGTGCCTGAACCATCTTACCGATGTCGGTGCAGTACGGCGTAGAACGCGCATCCAACGGGTTAGAGGTAGTAAAGCCAACCTGGTTGTTAATGACGATACGCACGGTACCGCCCACTTCGTAACCACGCGCTTTCGACATGTTCAGGGTTTCCTGAACCACGCCCTGCCCGGTTACCGCCGCATCGCCGTGGATGGTGATTGGCAGTACTTTATTGCTGCTCGGCTCGTCCAGACGATCCAGGCGTGCACGTACGGAGCCGATAACCACCGGGCTAACGATTTCCAGGTGCGACGGGTTAAACGCCAGCGCCAGGTGTACCAGACCGCCTTCGGTTTCGATATCAGACGAGAAGCCCATGTGGTACTTCACGTCACCGGTGCCGAGGTGTTCTTTATGTTTGCCCGCAAATTCGTCGAACAGTTCCTGCGGGCGTTTGCCCAGTACGTTAACCAGAACGTTCAGACGACCACGGTGCGCCATGCCCAGTACCACTTCACGGGTACCACTGTTACCAGCGTGGCGGATCATCTCTTTGAGCATTGGGATTAACGCATCACCGCCTTCCAGCGAGAAGCGTTTCGCGCCCGGGAACTTAGCGCCCAGGTAGCGTTCCAGTCCTTCTGCTGCGGTCAGTTCGCTCAGGAAGCGTTTCTTCTCTTCGCTACTGAATGCGGCACGGCCAGACTCGATACGCTGTTGAAGCCAGCGTTTTTCTTCGGTGCTGGTGATGTGCATATACTCGGCGCCAATTGGGCCGCAGTAGGTTTGTTTCAGCGCAACAACCAGGTCGCTCAGCTTCATGGTGTCTTTGCCGCCGGCAAAAGAACCTACGTTAAAGCTTTCCTGGAAATCCGCATCGGTCAGATCGTGGAAAGACGGGTCCAGATCGGCCACATTTTCTTGCTGCCACAGTCCCAGCGGATCAAGATTCGCATGCTGATGACCGCGGAAACGGTAGGCGTTAATGAGCTGCAGGACTTTAACCTGCTTCACATTGGCATCAGGGTCGGAGATAGAAGAAGAGTAACGTGGAGTAATCAACGCCTGCCGACGGAAATAATCACGTGTTTTTGAGTGGAGTTGATCCGGTTTGACTCCGGTACCAGGTAACTGCTGGAACGTCGAACGCCAGTTAGCATCTACCGAGTCAGGGTCGGTTAAGAAGTCTTCATAGAGCTGTTCTATCCAGCTCTGGTTAGAACCAGAGAGGTAAGAAGAGTCCAACCAGGCTTTCAAAGCGCTGTTCTGCATCGTGATCCCTTAAGCATCTTTTCTGCTTATTTAATACTCTAAATAGATCGCGTTTCAGGAAGGTGGCAAGCTTGCGAATCCCAGGGAGCTTACATCCAGTAAGTGACCAGGGTGAGCAAGTGCAGCCAACGCACATGCAACGTGAACTATGACGAGTATTTCGCCGTGGATACTACCACGCACACCGATGTGCGTGCCGGGGTTCACTTGTTGCGGACTGTCGTGTCATCTGCGTCCGCTAAGGAACCTTTAAAAACTGTCTAATAATCTTCGCTGTTCAGGCTACGACTTCGTTGCGGCCTTGTCTCGCTCTGAACATCTCGATTATTACTACTCATATGGCAGTTTTTAGAGGTTTCCTGTACTACCGGGGAATCACTTCCCCGGCAACCACTACAAAATCTTACGCACTACGTTTGAGCAGCATCGACTTAATATGGCCGATGGCGCGCGTCGGGTTCAGTCCTTTAGGACATACACTGACGCAGTTCATGATGCTATGGCAGCGGAATACGCTGAAAGCGTCACTTAAACCTTCCAGGCGGCTGTCGGTCTCGGTATCGCGGCTATCAATTAAGAAGCGATACGCGGCCAGCAGGCCTGCCGGGCCAATAAACTTGTCCGGATTCCACCAGAATGATGGGCAGGACGTTGAGCAGCATGCACACAAAATACATTCATACAGCCCATCGAGCTTCTCACGCTGCTCAGGCATTTGTAAATGCTCACGAGCCGGCGGATTTTTCCCATTATTCAACAAGTAAGGCTTAATCTTCTCATACTGTGCGTAGAATTGCCCCATGTCTACCACCAAATCGCGCACAACCGGTAAACCCGGCAGCGGGCGAATGACAATTTTCTTGCCCGGCTGATTCAGCGCAGAAATAGGTGTGATACAGGCCAGTCCATTTTTGCCGTTCATATTCAGACCGTCGGAGCCGCAGACCCCTTCACGGCAGGAACGGCGGAACGACAGAGACGGATCTTTTTCTTTCAGCTGCATCAATGCATCCAGCAGCATCATGTCGCGCCCTTCTTCCGCCTCCAGGGTGTAATCCTGCATACGCGGAGCGTCGTCAACATCCGGGTTATAGCGATAAACTGAAAACTCGAGTTTCATTGTCCTGTCTCCGCATTAATAAGTACGAATCTTCGGCGGGAATGCCGGGCGCAGCTTCGGTTCCATATTGACTTGACGTCGCGTCATGGATTCCGACTCTGGCAGGTACAGGGAATGGCACAGCCAGTTTTCATCATCACGTTCCGGGAAGTCGAAGCGGCTATGCGCGCCACGGCTTTCGGTACGGAAGTTTGCAGATACTGCAGTGGCGTACGCGGTCTCCATCAGGTTATCCAACTCCAGACACTCAACGCGCTGGGTGTTGAACTCGCTGGAGGTATCGTCCAGACGGGCATTTTTCAGGCGTTCGCGAATCGCTTTCAGCTCTTCCAGACCTTTCGCCATCGCATCGCCTTCGCGGAATACCGAGAAGTTATGCTGCATACATTCTTGCAGCGCTTTGCGAATCGCCACCGGGTCTTCACCGTTACGGTTACCGTTCCAGCGGTTCAGTCGTGCCAGAGAAGCATCGATTTCATCTTCGGTCGCATCCAGCAGGTCACCCTGCTCAGCGATAGATTCCTGCAGATGCAGACCCACCGCACGACCAAACACCACCAGGTCCAGCAGCGAGTTGCCGCCGAGACGGTTGGCGCCGTGAACCGATACGCAGGCGATTTCGCCTACCGCAAACAGTCCCGGGATCACCACATCTTCGCCCTGCTCATTCACAGTCAGCGCCTGGCCAGTAACTTTGGTCGGAATACCACCCATCATATAGTGGCAGGTTGGGATAACCGGAATCGGCTCTTTGACCGGGTCAACGTGAGCAAAGGTACGAGACAGTTCGAGAATGCCCGGCAGACGGGATTCCAGTACTTCTTTACCCAGGTGGTCGAGTTTCAGTTTGGCGTGCGGACCCCACGGGCCGTCGCAGCCGCGACCTTCACGGATTTCGATCATGATGGAACGCGCCACCACGTCACGACCCGCCAGGTCTTTCGCATTCGGGGCATAACGCTCCATGAAGCGCTCACCGTGTTTGTTCAGCAGGTAGCCACCTTCACCACGGCAGCCTTCTGTGACCAGAACGCCCGCACCGGCGATACCGGTTGGGTGGAACTGCCACATTTCCATATCCTGCACCGGCACGCCAGCGCGGATAGCCATACCAACACCGTCACCAGTATTGATGTGGGCATTGGTGGTGGACTGATAAATACGGCCAGCACCGCCGGTCGCCAGCACGGTCGCACGGGCTTTGAAGTAAACTACCTCACCGGTTTCAATACACAACGCGGTACAACCGACAATCGCGCCATCGGCATTTTTTACCAGATCCAGCGCATACCATTCTGAGAAGATGGTGGTATGGTTTTTCAGGTTCTGCTGATACAGCGTGTGCAACAGCGCATGACCGGTACGGTCTGCCGCTGCCGCAGTACGTGCCGCTTGCTCACCGCCGAAGTTCTTCGACTGGCCGCCAAACGGACGTTGATAAATTGTGCCATTGTCGAGGCGAGAGAACGGCAGCCCCATGTGGTCCAGTTCCAGAATCGCTTCCGGACCGGTTTTACACATATATTCAATAGCGTCCTGGTCACCAATGTAGTCCGACCCTTTAACGGTGTCGTACATGTGCCATTCCCAGTTATCTTCATGGGTATTACCGAGCGCAACGGTGATGCCACCCTGCGCGGATACGGTATGGGAACGGGTTGGGAACACTTTAGAGAGCAGCGCACAAGTCTGCCCGCTCTGGGAAATTTGCAGCGCCGCGCGCATACCTGCGCCGCCGGCACCAATCACAACAGCATCAAATTCTCTGACTGGCAGTTTCATTACACACCCCACACCACAACAAATCCATAAATGACGTAAACCACCAGCGCAACAACGATAGCCAGTTGCAGAATCAGGCGCACAGCCAGAGGTTTAACGTAGTCGGTCAACACCTGCCACATGCCGATCCAGGCATGAATCAAGATGGAGAAAAGTGCCAGCAGGGTGAAGACTTTGGTGAATGCCGATGAGAAGAAACCGGTCCAGACTTCATACGTCAGCTCGCCGCTGGTGGCGAAGAAACCGACCATAAAGATGATGTATAACGTCAGAACGATAGCGGTAGCACGGACCAGAATGAAGTCATGTACGCCGTTGCGTCCTAATGCGGAGGCGTTGCTTACCATACGAGGACTCCTGCGAGAAGTGAAAGCACGACAATAATAACGAAACAAATTTTGGCGGAGCGTGTCCCTGCTTCGAGGGTTTCTTCGATATAGCCAAAATCCATCAACAGATGGCGAATGCCCATTACGGCGTGATATGCCAGCGCAATCAGGATCCCCCACAGAATTAACTCCACAAAGAAGTTATTCATAATGGATGACGCGGTGAGGAAACCTTCAGGGGAGGAAAGGCTGGTACCCAATAACCACAACAGAATCCCGACCGCCACGAAGGTGATCACTCCGGATACGCGATGGAGAATGGACGCTATCGCCGTGATTGGGAACCGGATCGTTTGCAGATCCAGATTGACAGGTCTTTGTTTTTTCACATTTCTTATCATGAATAACGCCCACATGCTGTTCTTATTATTCCCTTTAGACTTCGGGTACAGAAGATGAAGACACCTGTAGCCTGAAAGACGACGGGATTTCCTTCCTCCGGTCTGCGTGCGGGTCAGACAGCGTCCTTACTATAACTACGCGTCATATAAAACACTGCTTCCAGATGCTAAAACGACACGTTACAACGCTGGTTGGCTCGGGATTGCAGGGTATTCCGGAGACCTGGCGGCAGTATAGGACGTTCACAAAATCATTACAATTAACCTACATATAGTTTGTCGGGTTTTATCCCGAACAGTGACATAGGTCACGATAACAACATTATTTTAATTTTTAATCATCTGATTTGACAATCATTAAACAAAGTTGTTACAAACGACACCAGAAAAAGCATATAATGCGTAAAAGTTATGGGGTCACTCTTTCACCGGAGATTTAGTTATGTAACAGTGTGGAAGTATTGACCAATACCTTCAGGACAGTTATTAGTGATAGACAGGTTAAATAATTCGGATTGCTAAGTTCTTGATTTGCAGTTTATTCGCCATAAAAAGACCGTTTTACCTGCAAGCGCCCATAGCTCTGTACCCAGGTCATCCCCTCTTTCGCAGAGCGGCGAGCCAAATAACAAACTGGTAACGGTTTATTGATGCACGAAGGCAAATTTGAGTTCCGGCAGTCTTAAGCAATAAGGCGCTAAGGAGACCGTAAATGGCTGATACTAAAGCAAAAATCACTCTAAATGGTGATGCTGCTATTGAACTGGATGTGCTGAAAGGTACGCTCGGTCAGGACGTTATTGATATTCGTAGCCTTGGCTCAAAAGGGATGTTTACTTTTGACCCAGGTTTTACCTCTACCGCATCCTGCGAATCCAAAATTACTTTCATCGACGGTGACGAAGGTGTTTTGCTGCATCGCGGCTTCCCGATTGACCAGTTGGCGACCGAGTCCAACTATCTGGAAGTGTGTTATATCCTGCTGTACGGCGAAAAACCGACGCAGGAAGAGTACGACGAGTTCAAAACCACAGTCACTCGCCATACCATGATCCACGAGCAGATCACGCGTCTGTTCCACGGTTTCCGCCGCGACTCTCACCCGATGGCCGTTATGTGCGGTGTCACCGGAGCGCTGGCAGCGTTTTATCATGACTCGCTGGATGTAAACAACGCGCGTCACCGTGAAATCGCCGCCTTCCGCCTGCTGTCCAAAATGCCAACCATGGCAGCGATGTGCTACAAATATTCCATCGGGCAGCCGTTCGTGTACCCGCGTAACGATCTCTCCTACGCCGGTAACTTCCTGAACATGATGTTCTCTACGCCGTGCGAAAAATACGAAGTGAATCCGATTCTGGAACGCGCAATGGACCGTATCTTAATCCTGCACGCTGACCACGAACAGAACGCCTCAACCTCTACCGTACGTACCGCGGGCTCTTCTGGCGCTAACCCGTTTGCCTGCATCGCGGCTGGTATCGCTTCCCTGTGGGGACCGGCACACGGCGGCGCAAACGAAGCTGCGCTGAAAATGCTGGAAGAAATCAGCTCTGTTAAACACATTCCGGAATTTGTTCGCCGCGCGAAAGACAAGAATGATTCCTTCCGCCTGATGGGCTTTGGTCACCGTGTTTATAAAAACTATGACCCGCGCGCTACCGTGATGCGTGAAACCTGCCACGAAGTGCTGAAAGAACTGGGCACCAAAGATGATCTGCTGGAAGTGGCGATGGAACTTGAGCACATTGCGCTCAACGACCCATACTTCATCGAGAAGAAACTCTACCCGAACGTAGACTTCTACTCCGGCATAATCCTGAAAGCGATGGGTATTCCGTCCTCCATGTTCACCGTTATCTTCGCCATGGCGCGTACCGTTGGCTGGATTGCACACTGGAACGAAATGCACACCGACGGCATGAAAATCGCCCGTCCGCGTCAGCTGTACACCGGCTACGACAAGCGCGATTTTAAATCTGATATTAAGCGTTAATTGTTCAGGCCACCGGGTAATTCCGGTGGCTTTTCTCAGACCCTGCTCAAATTACCGCATTCATCTCATTAATATTATTCTCATCAGCCAATTCGTCCCATAATACATTTCAGACATGCACCCCCTTTTATATAGCATCAATCGCCAATGCATAATTTGATTTTTAAATTTATTAGCTATTTAATTCGGCCTTATAAAATACATCTCTGGATTAAATGGCATGGGCGATCTTATTTACCTGAAGATAACAGGTGAACAACAAGGAAATATTTCTTCCGGCTGCGGCACTTCCGCGTCAGTAGGGAATCGCTGGCAGGAAAACCATCCTGATGAGATTTTCGTTTTTTCACTTTCGAATGGATTAGCTAATACTGATTCTGGTATTAATACCCAGCTACTGAACTTCACAAAACTAATTGATAAAAGCACACCATTATTGATTAACGCCATCAATAATAATGAACGTCTGTTTATTGAAATTGATTTATGGAGAATAAACAGATTTGGTAGATGGGAACGCTTCTATTATATTCAATTAAGAAATGCATCGGTAAAAAGCATACAAACCTATGTGGCCCTAAACGAGCTGGATACCGAAGAAATTGCAGTATCGTATGACTATATTCTTTGCAAACACCTGATTGCCAACACTGAGTTTGACTACCTGGCATTGCCTGCTGAGTACAACCGTTTGTTTATACCACCCCGCCCTCAGCCGGTCAGTACGATAAAACCCATAGTGAAACGCCCTTCTCCCCCTGCACCACACATTCCAGCAGTTACGCCGGTCTATGCTAAATCCTGTCTGAAAGAAAAAGGCTGTACAGACGCGGGGAGCCGTGAAGAATCGGCTGAAAACTTCGGACAGATGGCGGTTTTCGCACAATCTTCCGTCGATGATTGTTGCGGATATGCATAGCCCGCAGAAGCCTCGGCCGCGCTGCCGATCTTAGGTGGGCTGACGCAGGTGTGGGGCGAGTGGTCACTCAGTGGCATGCTCAGCGCCGCACGCGGCGTTCCTTATATCGGCGCGTTGGCTTCCGCGCTGTATATTCCGTCCGCGGGTACGGACAGTGCACGCGTTCCCGGACGCGATGAGTTCTGGTATGAAGAAGAACTACGGAAAAAGGCGCTGGTAGGTGGCACTGCCACCACCCGGGTTCGTTTTTTCTGGGGAATCGACATTCACGGTAAATCGCAAGTCTACGGCGTGCATACCGGCGAAGGTACTCCTTATGAAAACGTGCGCGTCGCGAATATGCTGTGGAACGATGAACATCATCGCTATGAATTTACGCCTGCCCACGACGCAGACGGGCCGTTAATCACATGGACGCCGGAAAATCCTGCGACGGGTGATGTACCTGAACATACTGGAAACGATGTTCCACCGCTGGATCAGCCAACCATTCTGGTAACACCAATCCCGGATGGCAAAAATGAGTACACCACGCCGCCGTTCCTTGTGCCCGATGTCGCCGATTTTAACGATTATATTCTGGTCTTTCCGGCCGATTCAGGTATTCAGCCGATATATGTTTACCTCAGCGAGAGAAAAACATCTTATACTCATAGACATAAGCACTATCCTTCCAAAAATAGACCCTGGGAGGAAGTGATAAAAAATACGAAGTCTGGTCCAGCAAAATTCAAACCAGAAGTCCATATCGAATCTGTAGACCAGGATGTATGGGAGAATGGTACTCCAACAACTAATGGACAAAACTGGAAAGTTAAAGAATTCAATAATGTCCAAGGCGCTTACAAAGGAAAGGAAACGAAATGGGTGGTTACCAAAGAATCACAAGGTACTATTCACTCTCATCCAATAGGTTCAAATGAGGCCAGGAAATTAACAAAATGAAAACAAATTACTGCATTTTAGGAAATAACTATCATATCGAAAATGTAGAGAATATTTACGACGAAATATCAGCTTTAGATTTCAACAAAACTGAGTTGGAAGAGGTAACACGATTAGATGAAGATTTATTTCAGCTAGCCTTAAATGATGGAGTTGTTGTAGACATTGGTTGGTATCCTTCATTTGAAGAAGGTGGTGAATTTATCATTCAAGTGATACAAAATAGTGACTGGGATCACCCTATGATAAAAATATCCTCTGGATGGGATAAAAATGAGTTAATTGAAAAGTTAAACATAGTTTTAGAACAGTTACCTTTTTGTCTTAAAAGTTGAATAAGCATTCAGAAAACAAATAATAACACTCTGCAAAGCATCTTATTATAAAGGTGAATATATGAATCATCTTAAGCAAAAACTCGAAGACTACACTGAATCCGAATTCTTAGACTTCCTAAATGAATTCTCTGCAAACCCGCGCTACCAGGGAGAAATGGATCGTGAATCTTACATCGACTCATTAGTCGATCATTTCGATAAAATCGTGGACCATCCGGAAAGTAATGGATTGATTTTTTATCCCCCGGATGACAGGGAAGACAGCCCACAAGGCGTCATTGATGAAATCAAAAGATGGCGTAAGTCCCATGGACGCTCATCATTTAAACAATCAACCTAAAAATTTTCAAATCAAACACTCGAATTATCAGTGTAAATTATATAACAACGAATATTTATACATGTGGGAATTTAAAATGACGATCACGGTTACGGTTCAAGCTCAACTCATTGTCGGTGAAAAGCAGGTAATAGAAAGTTTGGCCCCAGAAGGTTCTTACACGGCTGTATTTGAAGATGATGGTCAAACCGGGTACTTCTATGCACTTGATGAATCTGCTGACGGAAATCCTATCAAAGATGCACTGCATATTTACAATGCAGAAGATGTGTCAGATGGGCATATCCCATCAGATGTGAAGATCGGTTGGTCAGAAGACAGTAAGAAATGTGTGTTGCTAATAAATGGTTACCCACACGGTGTCTTTGATTTTGAATCTAAAAATGGATACTGCCGGAGCGGTTTTCCACCTACAATCAGTCAGGAATGGTCTGTCTTTGGGCATGCTTGGAATGATGCTGTCGATGATTTATTCAGATAACAGGCATCAATACCCGATCACCGGTTAGTCCGTTTTTATTGATACTTGATATTTTTTTCAGCGGACTTTTTCTCTATGCTGTATCAACACGTTAAACGCAACATATAACTCAGGAGCATGGGATGCCTGTTTTGCAGTGGAGCCTGTTGTTTGTGCTATCGCTCCTGCTTTCCCTGCTCTTTCTGCTTATTCATCTTCCAGGCCCCTTGCTGCTCGGTTCGATGATCGTCGGCATCATCTTCAGTCTGCGCGGCATCTCTCTGCATCCTCCCCGCTGCACATTTCTTGGCGCGCAGGCGATTCTCGGCTGCATGATTGCCCAAAATCTGACCGGTTCAATCTTCACAACCCTTGCAGCCCACTGGCCGATGGTGATTGTTATCCTGCTGGCAACCCTTATCAGCAGCGCGATAATCGGCTGGCTGCTGGTTCGCTACAGTAATCTACCGGGTAACACCGGCGCATGGGGCTCGTCACCAGGCGGCGCAGCGGCAATGGTGGCGATGGCGCAGGATTATGGTGCCGACATCCGACTGGTGGCGTTTATGCAGTATCTGCGCGTACTGTTGGTGGTCGGCGCGGCGGCGATGGTCACCCGTCTGGTGATGGGCGACCAGGCGCAGGCGGTCAGTGAACAAATCATCTGGTTTCCGCCTCTAAGCGGCAATCTTTTCAGCACTCTGATGCTGGCCGCCGTTGCCGGCACGGCTGGACGCTTACTGCGAATTCCCTCTGGCGTCATGCTATTGCCGATGCTGGTGGGTGCCTTGCTGAATGCAAGCGGAGTGATGGTGATTGAACTGCCGGAATGGCTACTGGCGATAGCCTATATGGCCATCGGCTGGCAAATCGGCCTGGGCTTTGACAAGCAGATATTTTTAATGGCGCTGCGCCCTTTGCCGCAGATCCTGTTGTCCATTTTTTCACTGATGGCGATCTGCGCCGCTATGGCCTGGGGACTGGCGCATTACATGCAGATAGATTTTCTCACTGCCTATCTGGCAACCAGTCCTGGAGGAGTGGATTCTGTTGCGGTGATCGCCGCAGGAAGCCACGCTGATATGGCGCTCATCATGGCGATGCAAACCCTGCGACTGTTCAGCATTTTGTTAACTGGCCCCGCAGTCGCGCGGTTTATTTCGGTGCACGCTCCAAAACGGCCCGCTTAGTGCTGACATCCCGGACACCAGTAAAAAGGTCGCGAGGAGAGCATCGTTTTCTCGATAGTCCCACCACAACGCTCACAGGCTTCGCCGTCCCGATGAAAGACCTTGAAGCGAAACAACGCACCGTGATGTTTGTTCTCATCCACCAGCCCACGGGTGTTATAAGACAGACGTGGAATATCAAGCAGCGCATGTGCCAGTTGATCCAGTTGCTCATCACTAAGCTGCGACGCTTTATGCTGCCCGGTCAACCCAACCTGCCAAAGGATTTCTACCCGCAAGTAGTTACCTAATCCCGCCAGAAACGCCTGGTCCAGTAGCAGACCAGAAAACTGGCGATTGCAAAAACGCGGAGATAACAGACGCGCTTTAACGTCATCGGGCGTTAAACGTAAATCCAGTACATCCGGCCCTACCCGTTGCAGGAACGGGTGGATGGCGAGCTGTTCTGGCGTCAGCATTTCGATATCAGACGCGCTATAGAGCAGAATTGTCTTGTCATGTGTTTGCAGACTGACGCGCAGTACCCGCGAGGTCTGCGGGATGTTGCCCGTATCCACCACTCGCCACACGCCATAGAGCTGATTGTGACTGTACAGCGTCAGGCCATTGGAAAAATGGGTCAGTAATGCTTTCCCTCGCGTTTCAAGCTGGGTAACACTCTGCCCAATTAGTTGAGATTCATACGGTTTTAACTGCTCAAAGGCAAACCAGACTTCCGTCAGGGGTTTGCCTTTGACTGCCGCCTCCAGGTTATCCGCCGCGCGGCGGATCTCCGGGCCTTCAGGCATAATACTGTCCTTTGTTAATGTGTTGCGCCGCCCGTCACTGCGATATCGCTTTCCACCTGCAAGGCGGTGGCAATTGCGACTTCCAGCGCCCGGCGTACTGTTTCAGCCGCCATACTTGGCGCCCCGGGATGCTGTGCGGCCTGTTGCGGCAAATAAGGGATGTGAATAAAGCCGCCCTTCACCGCCGGTGCATCGCGTAGTTTATGCAGCAGGCCATACATCACGTGGTTACACACGAAAGTGCCAGCGGTCTGGGAAACCGAAGCCGGAATTCCCGCGTTGCGCATAGCCATAACCATCGCTTTGATCGGCAGCGTGCTAAACCATGCCGCTGGACCATCGGCTACAACCGGCACATCTACCGGCTGTTGCCCCTGATTATCCGCAATACGCGCATCGTCAACGTTAATCGCCACGCGTTCCACGGTGATATCCGTGCGACCACCCGCCTGCCCCACCGCCAGAACCAGCGATGGCGACAGCGCGTCAATCGCGCCATTGAGTACGGTAAGAGACTCGCCAAAGACGCACGGCAGTTGGCGGGCAACGACGCGGCATCCACCGATGATAGCATTATCGAGTCCCGAGACCACTTCCCAGGAAGGGTTAACTGATTCGCCGCCAAAGGGTTCAAATCCCGTGATGAGTACTGTTTTCATCCTGTCACCTTACAAGAACATCAGGAAATACATCAGGAACACGTTGACCAATAGCAGCAGTATGCCGGTTGGCACCTGCGCTTTAATCACCGCATTTTTGTCCGGTAGTTCCAGCAGCGCAGCAGGGACAATGTTAAAGTTCGCCGCCATCGGCGTCATCAGTGTCCCGCAATAACCGGAGAACATACCAATCGCCGCCATTACCGCCGGATTACCACCGTGTTGCAGTACAAGAATTGGAATACCAATCCCAGCGGTCACGATCGGGAAAGCAGCAAACGCATTGCCCATGACCATCGTCAGCAATGCCATGCCGATGGTGTACACCGCCACTGCGATAAAGCGACTGTCTACCGCCAGATATTCCTGCGTCAGATATGAAATGCCGCTGCCTACGCCCGCTGCCGTAAACAACAGCCCGAGCGTAGCCAGAATCTGTGGCAGGATGAACGCCCAGCCGATGGAGTCCAGCAGACGGCGCGCCTCCTGGATCGGTTGATGCACCCGCTCATGGGTCATTTTTATTGCCATCGACAGGCCAATCAACGAACCTGCGGTCATGGAAAAAAGCGTCACCAGCGTGGCGTGATTACCCGGCCCAAACAGCGCATCCTGTAAGCCCGGAATATGGTTGAACATCAGCACGCCAATAACCGTTACCACCGGGATCGCCAGCGCCGGAAAAAAAAGGCGGTTGCCCAGGCGACTGGCACTTTCTTCGCGCTGTTGCTGGGTCCGTTGATGGTAACTTCCCAGCTTCACGCCGCCAAAACCGGCGATCAGCGCCAGGATGACCACCGCAATACCGACGGCAATATGCACCGCGCGCTTGTCGCCAAACAGCGAGAATGTCCAGTCGCCAAGCAGAAACAGTACGCCGTATATGCCCCAAAACAGGCCAGTGGTGAAACGACGCGGGTTCGCTTTATCCTGCCAGGACATGACGGCCACAATCAGTAATACCGCGCCCGCCAGCCAGTAGAGATAGCTTTGTTGAAAATTCATTGCGCTTCCCCTTTCGCTGCGGCATTCGCTTTCGCCACCTCACGTTGCAAATAGCTATCCAGACGCCACAAACGTGTGCCGTGGATCAGGAAAGCACAAATTGCCGTTGGGATCCCCCATAGGGCGATATGCAGCGGTTCGGTCTGGATCCCACCAGACTCCAGCATAAAGTTATGCATGAAGATGATGGCGCCGAAAGCAACAAAGATATCTTCACCGAAAAACAGCCCGACGTTATCGGTCGCCGCTGACATTGCGCGCAGTCGATAGCGTACCGCCCCAGGTATCTCGCCGTGATTTTTCTCAGCGGCCCCTTCCGCCATCGGCGCCAGCAGCGGACGCACCATTTGCGGATGCCCCCCCAGACTGGTGAGTCCTAATGCAGCGGTCGCTTCGCGAATGAACAGATAGACAATCAGCAGGCGGCCGCTGGTAGCGCTGCGGATTTTTGCAATCCACGCCTGCGCACGCTCTTTGAGTCCGTGACGTTCCAGCAGGCCAATAACCGCCAGCGGGATCAGCAGGATAAATGGTAGGTTGCGGGTGTTAAGAAAACCTTCACCCAGTTTCTCGAGAATAGTGGCGATCGGCATATGCGCCGCCACTCCCGTGACGATCCCGGCAATAATGACCACCAATACCGGGTTAAAACGTAAAAGAAATCCGACCACGATGACGGCGATCCCCGTCAATGGCCAGAGAGAAATAGCCTCTCCCATAATTAAATCCCTTATGTTGTTGTGTGATATATTATTGTTTTGTATGAATAAATTTATGCGCTAATTTGAATATTGCATGCTTCAAAGGCGCTACGCAAGCGACGGGCAAAAGCGAGTGCGTGCTCGCCATCCCCATGAATGCATACCGTCTGGGCAGTCACGCTCGCCCATGTCCCACTTTGGCTTTTTACTCTGCCGGATTGCACCATTTCTAACGTTTGCGCCAACGCCTGCTCTTCATCCTCAATCAGTGCGCCCGGCTGACTACGCGGCACCAGGCTGCCATCGGCCTGATAACCCCGATCGGCAAACACCTCCTGACGCGTTACCAGGCCATAGTGTTCTCCAGCACGAATCAGTTCGCTTCCCGCCAGTCCCACTAAAATCAGCGACGGATCGCAGGCATGAACCGCTTTCGCAATCGCATCAGCCAGTTGAGGATCTTTCGCTGCCTGGTTATAGAGCATGCCATGCGGTTTGACATGATGCATCACACCGCCCTCCGCCCGCGTGATGGCAGCCAGCGCGCCAATTTGATACAGCGTCTGCGCATACACCGTTTGCGCAGGCAGGGTCATGGCGCTACGGCCAAAATTTTCCCGATCCGGAAAGCTGGGATGCGCACCTATCGCTACGCCATTTTTTAGCGCTTCGCGCACGCTTGAGAGCATGGTTTGCGCATCGCCTGCGTGAAACCCACAGGCGATGTTGGCCGATGACACCAATTGCAGCAACGCTGCATCGTTCACACATCCCTCACCGAGGTCTGCATTGAGATCAATTTTCATTGTTAAGCCGCCATGCTAACTGTTCCAGGTAACGCTGCTGGTCGTACCGCGCCTTCAGCGCTTCCTCCAGCGAACACTGCACAAAATGAATCGGTTGACCGAGCGGGATCTGCGCCAGATAATACATATCTGCCTCGATGATACAGGCGATGCGCGGATAGCCGCCCGTCGTCTGCGCATCGTTCATCAGCACAATGGGTTGGCCATTATGTGGAACCTGCACCACACCGGGGAGCAAGCCATGCGACAGCAGCTCGCGATCGGTCGTGCGCGTCAGCGGCTGCCCCTGAAGACGATACCCCATACGGTTACTTTGCGGGCTAAGTTGCCACGGTGAGCGCCAGAACGAAGCCTGCGATACCTCATCAAACTCCTGATATTCAGGTCCGGGCAGCGCACGAATGAGATTACCCCACATCAGTTGCTTAACACCTTGCGGCTCGCTGAATTTCCGGGTAGATACGCCAATCGCCAGTCGATCGCCATCACGCAGTAGACGCCCTTCAAACCCACCAATGCCCACTTTCAGATCGGTACTACGCGAGCCCATCACTTCAGGAACATCAATACCGCCCGCTACCGCCAGATAACTGCGCATGCCATGAAGCGGACGTTTTAGCGTCAGGCGCTGCCCGGCTTTTACCGGTAACCGCCATCCGCTCCACACGGGCGTACGATCCAGATGCGCTTCGCATCCGGCACCGGTCAGGGCAAACCAGCCATCGGCTTCAAACTCCACCACCAGTTGCCCCAGCGTGATTTCCAGCGCTGCGGCATTCGCATCATTACCCACCAGCAGGTTAGCCACGTTCAGCGCCGGTTTATCCAGCGCCCCACAGTGACTGATTCCGGATTGACGAAAACTATGACGTCCCCCGTCCTGTACTGAGGTGTACATGCCAGCGCGGATGATGTTTAACATATCCCCTCCTTCTGCGGGACAAAACGCACCGTATCGCCAGCACGTAACAGAATCGGCTCCTCCCGTTTTGGATCAAATAACGAAACGGAGGTACGCCCAATCAATTGCCACCCGCCAGGCGTGGAAAGCGGGTAGATCCCCGTTTGAGATCCACCGATACCGACAGAACCTGCCGGAACAAGCAAACGCGGTTCCGCACGTCTGGGAGTATGCAGTTGTTCAGGTAAGCTCCCGAGATAGGGGAATCCCGGCTGAAAACCGATAAACCACACCACGTAATCAACCGACGCATGAAGTTCCACAACTTGCTTGTCACTTAATCCGCTGTGCCGGGCGACCTCTGCCAGATCGGGGCCGGCCTCACCGCCATAGGTGACGGGAATTTCAATAAAGCGCGAATCCGGCTCCAGTGCTTCACTCTCTTCCCACCAGCGTTGCAGGCGCTCAATCGCATCCAGCGCCAGCGTTTGCGGGTCGCGCAAGGTCACCGTGATATTGTTCATGCCTGGAATAGCTTCCAGTACATTCGGGGCATCAACCAGACGCTGGGCCAGACGCCAGATGCGTTTCTGAGTCGCCAGCGTAATGGGCGGTTCCAGTTCAAGAACCACTGCCGTTTCACCTAACAGATAACAACGCGCTCGCTGCACTTTCGTCCCTCTTTATTACGCTGGATTAGGAATATCGATAAAAGTCACGTCCAGATCGGTATTTTCATTAAGCCAATCGCTTAATGCGCGAATGCCGCCGCGTTCGGTCGCATGGTGACCGGCAGCATAAAAATGCAGCCCCTGCTCGCGGGCTGAGTGAATGGTTTGCTCTGAAACTTCACCAGTGATAAAAGCGTCGACGCCAAACCGGGCTGCGCTATCAATAAAACTTTGACCGCCCCCGGTACACCAGGCGACGCGCTGAACTTTTTCCGGACCGGTATCACCACACCATAACGGTTTACGGCCTAAACGCGCTTCAATCCATGATGCCAACTCCAGTCCCGGAACCGGCATGGAGAGTTCTCCCCATGGCACCAGCGGTTCGATCTCACCCATCACGGTAATCCCCAACAGCGCGGCCAACTGCGCGTTATTCCCCAGTTCCGGGTGAGCATCCAGCGGCAGGTGCCAGCCATACAGGTTGATATCGTTTTCCAACAGCGTTTTCAGACGATGGCGCTTCATGCCGCGAATTACCGGAGATTCGCCTTTCCAGAAATAACCGTGATGAACGATAACCGCATCTGCCTGCAGGCGCACCGCCTCATCCAGCAGCGCCTGACTTGCGGTCACGCCGGTCACGATTTTATGCACCGTCTCTTTGCCCTCAACCTGCAAACCATTCGGCGCATAGTCGCTAATGGCGGCGCTGTTCAGTTTGTCGTTGATCAGTTGTTCCAGTTCGGTGTTTTTCATCATCGTCCTCGTAGTCATTAATTCTGCCTGCCTAATCAGCAACACAGCTTAGGTTAAAATAGCGTCCTCGCCTGCGTTCGTCGATAGCCATTTCACTGACACATCAAGAAACAATCACACCCGCTTTGAACATGATTTGCTTACCACTACGCGATCCAATTCATGTATATTTATGCAATCAGACAGCATATTGCAAAAATAATCAGATCTGTATCTAAGTTACAACTTCAAGGAAACACACTCGCACAGTACGCTCAGCCTGTCGCGAGGCATTTACTTCGAGAAAATAATGAATAAACAAGCATCTCAACCACGGGCGATTTATTACGTCGTCGCGCTACAAATCTGGGAATATTTCAGTTTTTACGGCATGCGTGCGCTGCTGATCCTGTATCTCACTAACCAGCTCAAGTACGACGATAATCACGCATATGAACTGTTCAGCGCCTACTGTTCACTGGTCTACGTCACCCCCATTCTCGGGGGATACCTGGCAGATAAAGTGCTCGGTAATCGAATGGCGGTGATGATCGGCGCATTTTTAATGGCGGTGGGACATCTGGTATTGGGCGCAAGCGAAATGGCTCCGGCGTTCCTTTATTTGTCGCTGGCGATCATTGTCTGCGGCTACGGTCTGTTTAAATCCAACATTAGTTGCCTGCTGGGCGAGTTATATCAACCTGAAGATCCGCGTCGCGACGGTGGATTCTCTCTGCTCTACGCAGCCGGTAACATCGGTTCGATCATCGCACCGATTGCCTGCGGATACGTGCAGGAAGAGTACAGCTGGGCGATGGGCTTCGCGCTGGCTGCGATTGGCATGCTGGCAGGGTTGGTGATTTTCTTATGCGGTAATCGCCATTTCGCTCATACCACTGGCGTCAACAAGGCCGTGCTATGTGCGAAAAAGTATATGCTGCCAAACTGGGCCTGGCTGTTAGTTCTGCTGGTTGCAGCACCGTTACTGATTACCGTCCTGTTCTGGAAAGAGTGGTCCGTTTACGCACTGATCGTTGCCACGGTTATTGGTCTGGCGGTTCTGGCGAAGATTTACCGTCAGGCGCAAACCCAAAAGCAGCGCAAAGAATTGGGGCTTATCGTCACGCTGACCTTCTTCAGCTTGCTGTTCTGGGCCTTTGCTCAACAGGGCGGCAGCTCGATTAGCCTGTATATTGACCGCTTCGTAAATCGCGATATTTTGGGGTATTCCGTCCCGACCGCGATGTTCCAGTCGGTTAACGCCTTTGCCGTTATGCTGTGCGGTATCGTGCTGGCCTGGGTAGTCAAAGAAAGCGTTGGCGGCAATCGTACCGTACGTATTTGGGGTAAATTCGCCCTTGGCCTCGGTTTAATGAGCGCAGGGTTCTGCATTCTGACCTTAAGCGCCCGCTGGTCCGCAGCTTACGGCCACTCTTCCATGCCGCTGATGGTATTGGGGCTGGCGGTCATGGGCTTTGCCGAACTGTTTATCGACCCGGTGGCGATGTCGCAAATTACGCGTATTGAGATCCCTGGGGTGACTGGCGTATTAACAGGCATTTATATGCTGCTGTCCGGCGCCATCGCCAACTATCTGGCAGGCGTTATCGCCGATCAGACGTCACAAGGCTCGTTTGATGCTGCGGGCGCTATCAACTACTCCATCAATGCGTATATTGATGTCTTTAGCGAAATTACCTGGGGCGCGCTGGCCTGCGTGGTGTTGGTGCTGCTGATTTGGCTATATCAGTCGCTTAAGTTCAGAAACCGTCCGCTGGCGGTAGAATCCTGAGTGTAAGGGCCCGATGATGTAATACTATTCGGGCCTGTTTTTTCGGGTAATTACGCATAACTTGCAGCGAGTTCCTCTTCAGAAAGACCTGTAACCATTAGCACAATGTCGCGATCTATTCCCTGCTCCAACATAGTTTGCGCTATACGTAATGCGGCTTCTCGCTTTCCAACTTCTTTGCCTTGTTGTAAACCTTCCTGTAAACCATCTCACCGTAACCGCTCCGCAATAGTCATCAGCCTCTCCTTATGTTGGGGGATCCGTTGCGCCATCTCTTGCATAAACTCATTAAAGCGAGATTCATCGCCGGATCGTAGGATGTAATTAAACATCGCCTGCAGTTGCGTGTCATTAGTGCATCCAGTAAGTAGTAGCGTGGTCAGTTGTTCTATCAGCCCCATCAAATCCCGCTGACGGATATGTTTTTGCATTAATTCCAGCAGCGCCATTCGCCTGTGAGCCATGATCTCATCATCGGGTACCACCGTTATGTCTACCAACGGAAATGCGCTGGAATAAAGCTGTCTTGCCGCCACGGGGTCGGCAAAGGTATCCAGCCAGCACAATGAGTACGGATAGGGGCTTCGGCAGCCATGATAAAACAGCATCGGTATCACCAGCGGCAGTTCCTTGTGCCCTGCGTCCAGATGGCGCTGCATCGCCGCCAGCGCATAACGCAACAGACGAAAAGCCATATGTGGCTCGGCTGAACTTTGATGCTCTATCACCACATAGACATAACCGTCACCGTTGCGTGTGTGCAAAGACCAGAGCACGTCGGAGTAGCGCGAACGTAAATCCGCTTCAATAAAGCTTTCTGACTCCAGTTGCAGCGAATTCAAATCGCAAAGCATCCGCAGTTCAGCCGGCAGGTGAATGTCGAGAAAATCCCGTGCAGTTTCGGGATGATGTAAAAACGTTTTAAACACCGCATCATGCGGGGTGGAGGTCGTTGGCGTTGTCATTAATTTCCGTCATTTTCATTCAGATGACGGAAATTTACTGCTGAGAGAAAACTTGTGCAGCAGGGTATTCACGGTACTGAGCGCACGCTTCAGCGCTAAAATCACCCGACTGCAACATGTTCATTCTGTTGGAAGGTATTACGCAAAATCCACCATGCCTTTACCCCTTACGCGCCGCCTCATATGCCGCCAGCGTCGCCAGCCTTGCCTGTTTATGATCCACAATCGGGCGAGGATAACTTAATGTTACCTGCGCTTTTTCTGCCCACGACCACGGGTCATGAATGGCTTTATCCGGCACGTCGCGCAGTTCCGGCACCCACTGGCGGATAAACTCACCGTCACGGTCGAATTTTTCGCCCTGCGTCGTGGGGTTAAAGATACGGAAATACGGTGCGGCGTCGGTTCCGGTTGAGGCTGCCCACTGCCAGCCGCCGTTATTGGCCGCGAGGTCACCATCAATCAGTTGCGACATGAAATATTGTTCGCCTTTACGCCAGTCAATCAGCAGGTCCTTCACCAAAAAACTGGCGGTAATCATGCGTAATCGATTATGCATCCAGCCCGTGGCGTTGAGCTGACGCATCGCCGCATCCACAATAGGGTAACCCGTACTACCCGTTTTCCAGGCCTGCAAATGCGTCGGATTATTCTGCCATTGCACGCGATCGGTCCAGCGGATAAAGGGTTGATACCGACACAGCGCCGGATGGTAAGTCATCAGATGACGATAAAATTCACGCCAGATAAGCTCATTCAGCCAGACGCTACCCCTGCCGCCCTCAAGCGCCTGCGGCTGCTCCGCGAGCAGTCGATTCAGGCACTGGCGCGGTGATAACCCGCCTGTCGCCAGACTTGCGGATAATCGACTGGTCCCGTCAATCGCTGGAAAATCACGCTGCTGCTCGTATTCTCCCGCCGCCTGCTGGCAAAACTGACGTAATTGCGCGATGGCCAACTTTTCATCTGCCGAAAACCACTGCGCATCAAAATCTTGCTGCGGGTAGCTCAGCGTGATTGATGTTAACGGTGCGTCAAGAGCGCCGCTGTCCCTCATTTTCGGCGCGCTAACGCATTCTGGAATACCGTCTTTAATCCGCTTCAGCCAGGCATTTTTAAACGGCGTGAACACTTTATACATCTCATGATTCCCGGTCATCACCGCCCCCGGAGGCAGGATCACGCTGTCGTCAAACCCTTCGCACACCACCTGAGGTAAGGACTTTTCGACGGCAGCATCACGCTGGCGTTCGTTTATTTCATATTGATAGTTATAAAATAATCGACTGACGTCATGCTGCAGGCAGACACTTTTGATGGTGTCCACGCTGGCCGCAAAATCAGCCACTTCGTAAAACAGTAAAGGGATGCCTTTTTCTGCCAGCGCTGTTTGTAACGCATTCAACTGCGCGCAGGTAAATGCCGCCTGGCGCGGGGCCATATCGTGGGCCTTCCACTGCTCGGGGGTAGCGATATATAACGCCAGCACCTGCGCAGAACGATCCCGACAAGCCGCCGCCAGCGCGAGGTTGTCGTGCAGGCGTAAATCACGCCGAAACCAGACCAAATGGGTGGTCATAACACTCCTGAAGAAAAAACTTAACGCCCGTAGCGCAAACGCAGAGCGTCTGGCCAGGGATTGAAATAGCGCTGCCCGGAGAGATAAGCATCCGGATATTCCGCCATATAGTGTTTGAGTAATGTTATTGGCGCAAGCAGCGGTTGAGTCGAACGTCGATACCCGTCAATGAGAGAGGCCAGCTCCTGCCGCTGACGAGAATTTAATTGCGTACGGAAATAGCCCTGGACATGCATCAGCACGTTGGTATGGTTGCGCCGCGAGGGAAGATGCGCCAGCAAACTCATCAGCCTTAAGCGATACTCGACAAAATAAGCCTGCAAATCTTGCCATTCGCCGATCGCCGCGACAAAACGCCCGAGTTCGCGATAGTCCGGCTGGGAATGGGCCAACAGTAATAGCTTGTAACGGCTGTGATAATCGATTAGTGCGCCGCGCGTTAACCCTTGCTGACGGATACCGTTGAGCTCGTGCAAGGCATAAATGCGCTCAACAAAATTTTCCCGAATCTGCGGGTCGTGCAAACGCCCGTCCTCTTCCACGGGAAGCCAGGGTAACGTCGACATCAGCACAGACGTAAAGATCCCTCGTCCCGCTTTACGATTGTTTTTGCCTTCCGCGTCGTAGACCCGCACCCGTTCCATACCGCAACTGGGTGATTTTGCACAGACAATATAGCCGCACAAATGCTCCAGACGATTGCTTTGTCGCTGACTAAAAGCCGTCATTACGTCTGTCAAATCACCCTCGCGCTTATCACTAAAACGCAGGGAGACAGCCCCGCCCTCTGTGACCAGATGCAGCGCAGGTCTCGGGACCGGTAACCCGATACCCATTTCAGGGCATACGGGTTCGAACGCGACCCACGGCGACAGTTCTTCCACAGCAAAGGCTAGCCGCTTATGCCCACCATCATAGCGAACCGTCTCCCCCAACAGACAGGCACTGATACCAACAGGGATTTTCTCGCTCATGATCGCTCCTTTCTCATTCCTGAGATAAGTGTAGCTATCATGAACAAAAAAGCCGCTGATATCAGCGGCTTTTGGGGATTTATTAGCTATCAGTAGAAATCGCAGGTGGCTTTTTCAGCCTGCTCCATCCACACCGGTTTATCACTGGTTTTAGACCAGACGCGGTGCAGGTAGCTGTAAAAACGGGCGCGGTCTTTCCAGAACAACATGACCGGCAGCGCCAGCACGCCCGCCACAACGGCAAAGGTACGGCGCAAGAAAACAATGTGTGCTGGATATTCTTTATAAAAGTCCATAATCCTCTCCCATATATCTGTTCGGTGAATCGCACCGGAAAAATAAACTTGGTTAACTGATGAAAATAATACCGCCTTGTGTGTAATTTTGCTACTCATCCGACCACTTGTTTTTATCTATTGATGCTCCGTTTAGCTAAAAACCGTAATTAAGTTACATAAAGGTTAAATTAATACTAACCATTAGTTAAATAATGGCTTTTGCCATTTTTATACTTTTTTTACACCCCGCCCGCTGATTTTTGCGAAATCTTTGCAGGTAAAAATCTACGCTCTGGTTATCACATTTATGCCACTGGAGGTGCACTGTGAGTGCAGGCGTGATAACCGGCATTGTGCTGGTCTTTTTATTATTAGGTTATCTGGTGTATGCCCTGATTAATGCGGAGGCGTTCTGATGGCGGCCCAAGGATTTTTACTCATTGCCAGTTTCTTGCTGGTGCTGTTTGTCATCGCCAGACCGCTGGGCTTTGGGCTGGCTCGACTGATCAATAATACGTCCCTGCCGGGCCTGGCTGGCGTGGAACATATGCTGTGGCGCTCTCTGGGCATCTCGCAGCAGGAGATGAACTGGCGGCAGTATCTGTTGGCGATCCTCGCGCTCAATGTACTGGGCCTGCTGGTCCTGTTTTCGATGCTGATGGCGCAAAACCTGCTGCCGTTAAATCCCCAGCAACTGCCAGGGCTTTCATGGGATCTGGCGCTTAACACCGCGGTGAGTTTTGTCACTAATACCAACTGGCAATCCTATGCTGGTGAAACCACCTTAAGCTACTTCAGCCAGATGGTCGGGCTGACCGTACAAAACTTCCTGTCAGCGGCAACCGGAATTGCGGTGATTTTTGCCCTGACCCGCGCCTTCACGCGCCAGAGTATGAACACCTTGGGCAACGCCTGGGTCGATCTGATTCGCATTACGCTGTGGATCTTGCTCCCCATTGCATTGCTCATTGCGCTGTTCTTCATTCAGCAAGGTGTGCTGCAAAACGTGTTGCCTTATCAGCCCATCACCACCCTTGAAGGGGTTAAACAACTGCTGCCGATGGGGCCCGTCGCCTCACAGGAAGCGATTAAGATGCTTGGCACTAACGGGGGCGGTTTCTTTAACGCTAACTCATCACATCCGTTTGAAAACCCTACCGCGTTGACCAATCTGGTACAGATGCTGGCTATTTTCTTAATTCCTACCGCGCTGTGTTTTGCCTTTGGTGATGTGGTGGGCGATCGTCGCCAGGGACGGACCCTGCTGTGGGCCATGTCGCTGATATTTGTGGTCTGCGTAGCCGTGGTGATGTGGGCCGAAGTTCAGGGCAACCCGCACCTGATGGCATTCGGTGCAGACAGCAATATCAACATGGAAGGCAAAGAGAGCCGCTTTGGCGTGCTGGCCACGAGTCTGTTTTCCGTCGTGACGACAGCGGCATCTTGCGGCGCTGTCGATGCTATGCATGACTCCTTCACCGCACTGGGCGGCATGGTGCCGATGTGGTTAATGCAGATTGGTGAAGTGGTCTTCGGCGGCGTGGGTTCAGGTCTGTACGGCATGCTGCTGTTCGTGCTGCTGGCGGTATTTATCGCCGGGTTAATGATTGGCCGCACACCAGAGTATCTGGGTAAGAAAATCGACGTGCGCGAAATGAAAATGACCGCGTTGGCGATTCTGGTCACCCCTGCGCTGGTCCTGATCGGCACAGCGATCGCCATGATGACCGAAGCTGGCCGCAGCGCCATGCTTAACCCGGGTCCACACGGGTTTAGCGAAGTGCTGTATGCCGTGTCGTCCGCCTCGAACAACAACGGTAGCGCCTTCGCCGGGTTAAGCGCCAACAGCCCGTTCTGGAACTGCCTGCTGGCCTTATGCATGTTCTTCGGTCGCTTCGGCGTGATCATTCCCGTGATGGCGATTGCCGGATCGCTGGTCAGTAAAAAGATCCAGCCAGCCAGCTCCGGTACGCTACCTACCCACGGCGCGCTGTTTGTCGGGTTGTTGATCGGTACGGTGTTACTGGTTGGCGCTCTCACCTTTGTTCCTGCCCTGGCGCTTGGCCCGGTCGCAGAATACCTGTCATTACACTGAGTGATGCGGAGCACATTACTATGAGTCGCAAGCAACTGGCGCTGTTCGAACCCTCTCTGGTCGCACAGGCGCTGATGGACGCCGTGAAAAAATTAAGCCCACATACCCAATGGCGTAATCCGGTGATGTTTATCGTCTGGTTGGGCAGTCTGTTAACGACCCTGTTAACCGTGGCGATGGCAACAGGCCATATGCCGGGTAATCCTTGGTTTACCGGTGCGATAAGTCTGTGGCTGTGGATTACCGTTCTGTTCGCCAACTTTGCTGAAGCGCTGGCGGAAGGACGCAGTAAAGCTCAGGCCAACAGCCTGAAAGGCGTCAAAAAAACCGCCTTTGCCCGCAAGCTTCGCGAACCGAAATACGGCGCGGCAATGGATCACGTCCCTGCCGATGATTTACGTAAAGGCGATATCGTGCTGGTGGAAGCTGGCGATATTATCCCGTGTGACGGCGAGGTGATCGAAGGCGGCGCGTCGGTAGATGAAAGCGCCATTACCGGTGAATCCGCGCCGGTGATTCGTGAATCCGGTGGTGATTTCGCCTCCGTCACCGGCGGGACTCGCATCCTCTCCGACTGGTTGGTTATCGAATGCAGCGTAAACCCTGGTGAAACGTTCCTCGACCGGATGATCGCCATGGTTGAAGGTGCACAGCGGCGTAAAACGCCCAATGAAATTGCCCTGACGATCCTGTTGATAGCCCTGACCATCGTCTTTCTACTGGCTACGGCCACGCTGTGGCCGTTTTCCGCCTGGGGCGGTAGCGCGGTCAGCGTCACGGTATTGGTTGCGCTGCTGGTGTGTTTAATCCCTACGACGATAGGCGGGCTGCTCTCCGCGATTGGCGTCGCCGGGATGAGCCGCATGTTGGGTGCGAACGTCATTGCCACCAGCGGACGTGCAGTAGAAGCGGCGGGTGACGTGGATGTACTGCTGCTGGATAAAACCGGCACCATTACGCTAGGTAACCGCCAGGCTTCAGATTTTCTGCCCGCCCACGGCGTGGACGAAAAAACGCTGGCCGATGCCGCGCAGCTTTCATCCCTGGCCGATGAAACGCCGGAAGGCCGCAGCATCGTGATTCTGGCTAAACAGCGCTTTAATCTGCGTATACGCGACGTGCAATCGCTGCACGCCACCTTTGTACCGTTTACCGCCCAAAGTCGGATGAGCGGGATCAACATCGACAACCGTATGATCCGCAAAGGGTCGGTCGATGCTATTCGTCGTCACGTCGAGGCCAACGGCGGCCACTTCCCCGCCGACGTTGAGCAGAAGGTCGAAAACGTCGCACGCCTTGGCGCTACGCCGCTGGTGGTTGCTGAAGGCTCCCACGTACTTGGCGTGATTGCCCTGAAAGATATCGTAAAAGGCGGGATTAAAGAGCGTTTTGCCCAACTGCGTAAAATGGGGATCAAAACGGTGATGATCACTGGCGACAACCGTCTGACCGCCGCCGCAATCGCCGCGGAAGCCGGAGTGGATGACTTCTTAGCCGAAGCCACACCGGAAGCCAAGCTGGCGTTGATTCGTCAGTATCAGGCGGAAGGTCGTCTGGTGGCGATGACCGGCGACGGAACTAACGACGCACCAGCCCTTGCTCAGGCCGATGTGGCCGTTGCGATGAACTCCGGAACCCAGGCAGCGAAAGAAGCGGGCAACATGGTGGACCTCGACTCCAACCCCACCAAACTGATTGAAGTGGTGCACATTGGTAAACAGATGCTGATGACGCGCGGTTCGCTGACCACCTTCAGTATCGCCAACGACGTAGCGAAGTATTTTGCCATTATCCCGGCCGCGTTCGCCGCCACCTACCCGCAGCTCAATGCGCTGAACGTGATGGGGCTGCATTCGCCGGACTCGGCGATCCTCAGCGCGGTTATCTTTAACGCACTGGTTATCGTCTTTCTGATCCCACTGGCGCTGAAAGGCGTGAGTTACAAACCGTTATCCGCTTCCGCGATGCTGCGCCGCAATTTGTGGATCTATGGCCTGGGTGGTCTGGTTGTGCCGTTTATCGGTATCAAAGCAATTGATTTACTGCTGACCCTGCTGGGTCTGGTGTGAGGTTTCTGATGAGTGGATTACGTCCTGCATTATCAACATTGATTTTCCTGATGCTTATCACCGGCGGGGCATACCCGCTGCTGACCACTGCGCTGGGGCAATGGTGGTTTCCCCACCAGGCTAACGGTTCGCTTCTCCGCGAAGGTCAGATTGTTCGCGGCTCCGAGCTCATTGGGCAACAGTTTACCGCTGCCGGTTATTTTCAGGGACGCCCCTCAGCCACAGCGGAAATGCCCTATAATCCAATGGCTTCAGGCGGCAGTAATCTGGCAGCCAGCAACCCGGAACTGGATAAACAGCTGCAAAGCCGGATTGCCGCGCTGCGTGCCGCTAACCCGCAGGCAAATCCTGCCGTTCCGGTAGAGCTGGTAACAGCTTCCGCCAGCGGGCTGGATAACAACCTGACGCCAGCTGCGGTGGCCTGGCAAATCCCCCGCGTGGCGCAGGCTCGCAACCTCAGCGTTGAAGAGGTCACACGCCTGGTTGCAAAATACACGCAAAAGCCGTTGGTCAGTTTTATCGGCCAACCGGTGGTGAACCTGGTGGAACTTAATTTAGCGCTGGATAAGCACTGAGAAAAAGGACATGCATAACGAACCCTTACGCCCCGACCCCGATCGCCTGCTGGAGCAGACCACCGCTCCGCACCGGGGAAAACTAAAAATTTTCTTCGGCGCGTGTGCCGGCGTCGGTAAAACCTGGGCCATGCTGGCAGAGGCCCAGCGGCTGCGGGCGCAGGGATTAGATGTGCTGATTGGCGTGGTGGAAACCCACGGACGCAAAGAGACCGCCGCGCTGCTGGACGGTCTCAGCATCCTGCCGCTAAAGCGACAGGCGCGCCATGGTCGTCATATCAGCGAATTCGATCTCGACGCGGCGCTGGCCCGCCGCCCGGCACTCATTTTGATGGATGAACTGGCGCACAGTAATGCGCCAGGCTCACGCCACCCTAAACGCTGGCAAGATATTGAAGAGCTGCTGGAAGCCGGTATTGACGTTTTTACTACCGTCAACGTGCAGCATCTGGAAAGCCTCAATGATGTGGTCAGCGGCGTCACCGGCATTCAGGTTCGCGAAACCGTCCCCGATCCTTTTTTCGATGCCGCTGACGATGTGGTGCTGGTCGATCTTCCCCCCGACGATTTGCGCCAGCGCCTGAACGAAGGCAAGGTCTATATCGCCGGTCAGGCGGAAAGAGCCATCGAGCATTTCTTTCGCAAAGGTAACTTGATCGCGCTACGTGAGCTGGCCCTGCGCCGCACGGCCGATCGGGTTGACGATCAGATGCGTGCCTGGCGTGGACGTCCGGGAGAGGAGAAAGTCTGGCATACCCGCGACGCCATATTGCTGTGTATTGGACACAACACCGGCAGCGAAAAGCTCGTGCGTGCCGCCGCGCGTCTGGCAGCGCGCCTCGGCAGCGTATGGCATGCTGTGTATGTCGAAACGCCAGCGCTGCACCGACTGCCCGAAAAACAACGCCGCGCAATTTTAAGCGCCCTGCGATTAGCCCAGGAGCTGGGTGCAGAAACCGCCACCCTTTCCGATCCCGCTGAAGACAAAGCAGTAATCCGCTACGCCCGTGAGCATAATCTGGGAAAAATTGTCCTCGGACGTCCGACTACGCGACGCTGGTGGCGCAGTGATTCCTTTGCTGACAAACTGGCCCATCGCGCACCGGATCTCGACCTGATGATTGTTGCGCTCGACGAACCACCTTCGCGCCCTGTGCTGCAAACTGCAGATAGCCGCACCTTTAAGGATAAGTGGCGGGTTCAAATTCAGGGTTGCGTGGTTGCCGTCGCGCTGTGCGCCATCATTACGTTGATTGCCATGCAGTGGTTGATGGCCTTTGACGCCGCCAACCTGGTGATGGTCTATTTATTGGGTGTGGTGGTTATCGCCCTCTTTTACGGACGCTGGCCGTCAGTGCTGGCAACCTTTATTAACGTTGCCAGCTTCGATCTCTTCTTTATTGCCCCACGCGGTACGCTGGCCGTTTCCGACGTCCAGTACCTGCTTACCTTTGCCGTGATGTTAACGGTAGGGCTGGTTATCGGTAATCTCACCGCCGGAGTGCGTTATCAGGCACGGGTAGCGCGTTATCGTGAACAGCGTACGCGTCATTTATATGAGATGTCGAAAGCGCTGGCCGTCGGACGGAGCCAGCAGGATATCGCCGCCACCAGCGAACAGTTTATTGCCTCAACGTTCCAGGCCCGCAGCCAGGTTTTACTGCCCGGTGAGAACGGTAAGCTGGCCCCTCTCACTCATCAACAGGGCATGACGCCGTGGGATGACGCCATTGCCCAGTGGAGCTTTGATAAAGGGCAACCGGCCGGCGCAGGCACTGACACCTTACCCGGTGTGCCGTATCAAATTTTACCGTTAAAAAGCGCCGACAAAACGCATGGGCTGCTGGTTGTGGAACCAGGAAATTTACGCCAGTTGATGATCCCCGAACAGCAACGCCTGCTGGAAACTTTCACTTTACTGGTCGCCAGTGCGCTGGAGCGTTTGACGCTGACCGCCAGCGAAGAGCAGGCCCGGTTTGCCAGCGAGCGTGAAAGCATTCGCAATGCCCTGCTCGCCGCCCTTTCCCACGATTTACGCACACCGCTGACGGTATTGTTTGGTCAGGCAGAGATCTTAACGCTGGATCTGGCAAGCGAAGGATCGCCGCACGCGCGTCAGGCCAGCGAAATTCGCCAGCACGTCCTGAATACGACCCGACTGGTTAATAACCTGCTGGATATGGCGCGAATTCAGTCTGGCGGCTTTAATCTTAAGAAAGAGTGGTTAACGCTGGAAGAGGTGGTCGGCAGTGCCCTGCAGATGCTGGAGCCAGGATTCTCTGCTCCTATTAATTTGTCGCTACCCGCGCCGTTGACGCTGATCCACGTCGATGGCCCGCTATTTGAACGGGTGCTGATTAACCTGCTGGAAAACGCTGTTAAATACGCAGGTCCAGCGGCGCAAATCGGTATTGATGCCAGCGTCGATGGTGAGCATCTGCAACTGGACGTCTGGGATAATGGCCCTGGCATTCCATCGGGAATGGAGCAACGAGTTTTTGACAAGTTCTCCCGGGGAAACAAAGAGTCATCTGTACCGGGCGTTGGGCTGGGGCTGGCAATCTGCCAGGCCATTGTGGACGTGCACGGCGGTACAATTTCCGTCCACAATCGCGCGCAGGGAGGAGCATGTTTCCGTGTTACACTGCCCCAGGAAATCCCCCCTGAACTTGAAGATTTTCATGAGGATATGTGACGAACGTACTGATTGTTGAAGATGAACAGGCTATCCGTCGCTTTCTGCGCACCGCGCTGGAAGCCGATGGTCTGCGTGTATATGAAGCGGAAACGCTGCAACGTGGTCTGCTGGAAGCCGCCACGCGAAAACCCGATCTCATCATTCTCGATCTCGGTCTGCCGGACGGTGACGGCATTGATTTTATTCGTGACCTGCGACAATGGAGCGCAATACCGGTAATTGTGCTCTCAGCCCGCAGCGAAGAAAGTGATAAAATTGCCGCCCTGGATGCCGGTGCCGATGACTATCTCAGTAAACCCTTTGGTATTGGCGAGCTACAGGCGCGATTGCGCGTGGCATTGCGTCGCCACGCCAGCGGCACGTCTCCCGAGCCGGTGGTGCATTTTTCCAACGTAAAAGTAGATATCGCCGCCCGGCTAGTACATCGTGGTGATGAAGAGATTCATTTGACGCCGATTGAGTTTCGCCTGTTAGCGGTACTGCTGAATAATGCCGGAAAGGTACTGACGCAGCGCCAGTTGCTCAATCAGGTTTGGGGACCAAACGCCGTCGAACACAGCCACTATCTGCGAATTTACATGGGACACCTGCGCCAGAAACTGGAACTGGACCCGGCACGTCCGCGTCATTTTCTGACCGAAACCGGGATTGGTTATCGGTTCATGCCATGACGTTAAGTTGAATATAAAAAGCCGGACCAGCGTATTTGCTGTCCGGCTTTTTCATTATTCATGCCGAATAGCGACGCTAGCGTCTTATCCGGCCTACGGTTTACGCGTTCTTCAGCACTTCGCTGACGATCTCAACCGCTTCTTTTTCGATCTGCTTGCGATGTTCTTCACCGAGGAAGCTTTCGCAGTAGATCTTGTAAGCGTCTTCCGTACCAGAAGGACGCGCGGCAAACCAGCCGTTGTCAGTCATCACTTTCAGACCGCCGATAGAAGCGCCGTTGCCCGGTGCAGCCGTCAGACGCGCGGTGATCGGGTCGCCCGCCAGCGTACTGGCGCTCACCATTTCCGGAGACAGCTTAGACAGCGCCGCTTTCTGCGCGGAGGTCGCGCTTGCCTGCAGGCGGTTGTAGCTCGGTGCGCCAAAGCGAGCAGCCAGTTCGTTGTAGTGCTCCTGCGGGTTCTTACCGGTCACTGCGGTAATTTCTGCCGCCAGCAGGCACATGATGATGCCGTCTTTGTCGGTTGACCACGGTGTACCGTCGAAACGCAGGAAAGATGCCCCCGCGCTCTCTTCCCCACCAAAGCCAAAACTGCCGTCAAACAGACCGTCAACAAACCATTTAAAGCCCACCGGCACTTCAACCAGTTTACGCCCTAAATCATTCACTACACGGTCAATCATCGCCGATGACACCAGCGTCTTACCGACGGCAACATCTTCGCCCCACTGCGGACGATGCTGGAACAGGTAGTTGATCGCCACCGCCAGATAGTGGTTCGGATTCATCAGCCCTGCCGGGGTGACGATACCGTGACGGTCGTAGTCTGGGTCATTGGCAAAGGCCAGATCGAACTTGTCGCGCAGCGCCAGCAGCCCCGCCATCGCACACTCGGAGGAGCAGTCCATGCGGATTGCGCCATCTTTGTCGAGATGCATAAAGCGGAAAGTCTGATCAACGTGATCGTTAACGATAGTCAGGTTCAGGTTGTAGTGCTTTGCAATACGCTTCCAGTATTCGATACCGGAACCGCCCAGCGGATCGACACCCAGCGTCAGACCCGCTTTCTGGATCGCCGCCATGTCTACGATGTCAGCCAGTCCTTCAACAAACGGCTGAACCAGATCCTGCTCTTTCACATGACCAGATGCCAGCGCAGCGTCCAGCGACATACGCTTCACGCCTTGCAGACCGGCCGCCAGCAGCGCGTTGGCTCTGTCTTCCACCACTTTGGTGACATTGGTGTCTGCCGGACCACCGTTTGGCGGGTTGTATTTAATGCCGCCATCTTCCGGCGGGTTGTGGGACGGCGTGATCACAATGCCGTCAGCCAGCGGGCCGCCTTTTTTGTTGTGGACCAGGATAGCGTTCGATACAGCAGGGGTTGGCGTAAAGCCGTTATTTTCCTGCACGATGACGTCAACGCCGTTCGCCGCCAGCACTTCCAGTACAGAGATAAAAGCCGGTTCAGACAGCGCGTGGGTATCCTTGCCCACATAGCACGGGCCAGTAATCCCGTTTTTCGCACGTTCTTCAGCAATCGCCTGGGCGATAGCCAGAATATGCGGCTCGTTAAAACTATGACGACCTGCACTGCCGCGATGTCCGGACGTACCGAACTTAACAGCGTGCTCAGCGTTCCCTGCTGTTGGTTTCAGTACATAGTACTGTGCCGTCAGTTGGGCGACGTTAATCAAATCACTCTGTTGCGCAGGTTGACCTGCACGATTGTGGATTGCCATTGCCTGGTCCTTCTAATGCAAGGATTAAATTGTTCCGCAAACCTTTTCAATCAATTCCGCAGGGAATTGCATTGACTGCATGATGTGTTCAACCATGCTGCATTTACGGCCGGTATTGGTATTGGTGATCACCCAGTACGGCGTGCCTGGCACGTGCTTCGGTTTGGTTTGATTACCATTTTTCAGCAGCGTCTGTTCATCAGCTGCAAAATAAACACGCGTACGACCATGCAACGATTCCGTTGCTTCGGCGAACGCGTTTTGATCCAGTGAATAGAGTGTAGACAGCACCAGCATAAAGCGATTTACTGCTTTCTTCTGTTCCGCGTATTCGTCGGACAGCAGCAGTTCACGCATCGCGCGCACTTTATCTTTTACGGGGTTAACCGGCTTGGCTTCCACGACAGGTTGCACAGCGCGGACTTCTTTGACTATCGGAGTGACAGGCTGTGATGCGGCGGAAAATTTCAACATACGCCGTAAAATGTCGGATGCGCTCTCGCCAATATGCTTGGTGTGGCTGGCAATATAGCTATAGAGTTCATCATCAACTTCAATCGTTTTCATCTTAATCCAGTGCAGTGTTTAGCTGAATACAAGTTGTCGGGGTAAACACACGTAGTGTAAAGGCAAATCCCAACAGCGGATAGCGTCAAGCCTGGTGGCCAGCAAAACTCAGAGTAACCGTAGTTGTTGCAGCCATGTGGCAGAATGGTCAACATGATACCCTAACCCGTGAGTGTGAAAAAAAGAACTTTGCCATGAAATTGAATATCCGAGCGCAATCTGCGCAAAACCTGCACAATAATTCTCCCATCGTCCTGGTTCACGGCTTGTTTGGCAGTCTGGATAACCTGGGGATCCTGGCACGCGATCTAGTAACCGACTACGACATCATCCAGGTCGATATGCGAAACCATGGCCTCTCCCCTCGTTCACCTGAGATGAATTATCCGGCCATGGCGCAAGATCTGCTGGATACGCTGGACGATCGGCAGATCGAAAAAGCGATCTTTATTGGCCACTCGATGGGCGGTAAAGCTGTCATGGCGCTGACTGCGCTGGCTCCGGAACGTGTCGAACGGCTGGTCGCCATCGACATTGCTCCCGTTGACTACCATGTTCGCCGCCACGATGAGATTTTTGCGGCAATCAATGCCGTAACCGATGCACAAGCGTCCTCACGCCAGCAGGCGGCAAGCGTCATGCGCCAGCACCTGCAAGAGGAAGGTGTTATCCAGTTTCTGCTGAAATCCTTTGTTGACGGCGAGTGGCGCTTTAACGTTCCCGTATTGTGGGATCAATATCCGCATATCGTCGGTTGGGAAACCATTCCTGCGTGGGAGCAACCGGCGCTGTTTATCCCAGGCGGCAACTCACCGTATGTTACCGAAGCGTATCGCGAACAACTGCTGGCGCAATTCCCACAAGCTCGTGCGCACGTTATAGCAGGCGCCGGGCATTGGGTGCATGCCGAAAAACCGGAGGCGGTGCTGCGCGCCATCCGTCGTTATCTGAGCGAGCAGGCTAACTGATTAAAAACTCAGCGTCTGCGCGCGATTACGCGCGCGGGCGTTGGCGTGTCTCCCCTGCTGATGTATTATGGCGCGCTATCCATCCGGGCAGACGCCTGGCTGATTGTTTCCCCGAAGTCACCAAGATCATGGCCAAAGAACAAACGGACCGTACGACATTAGATCTGTTCGCGCAGGAGCGTCGCCCGGGACGACCCAAAACTAATCCGCTCTCGCGTGATGAACAGTTACGTATTAATAAACGTAATCAGCTTAAGCGTGACAAAGTTCGCGGGCTTAAGCGTGTCGAACTGAAACTGAACGCTGATGCCGTTGACGCTCTGAACGAGCTGGCTGAGGCACGCAACATGAGTCGCAGTGAACTCATCGAAGAGATGCTGATGAACCAACTCAGCGCATTGCGCGGTCAGGCATAGTCTGAATTTCTGCTCTAAATCATAAATCGTGTAGCACAGAGTGCAGTCCTGCGTGTTTGCTGTTTCCGCATGCCAGACTGTTCTGCTATGATTGCCCTTATCCGTGGGCAATGCGCCACCACCATTTCAATAAGTTTCAAGAGGTTATTTTACTCATGGCAATCACTGGCATCTTTTTCGGCAGCGACACCGGTAATACCGAAAACATCGCAAAAATGATTCAAAAACAGCTTGGTAAAGACGTTGCCGATGTTCATGACATTGCAAAAAGCAGCAAAGAAGACCTCGAAGGGTATGACATTCTGCTGCTCGGCATCCCAACCTGGTACTACGGTGAAGCGCAGTGCGACTGGGACGACTTCTTCCCTACCCTCGAAGACATTGATTTTAACGGCAAACTGGTTGCATTGTTCGGCTGTGGCGACCAGGAAGATTACGCAGAATATTTCTGCGATGCGTTAGGGACCATTCGCGACATCATCGAACCGCGCGGCGCAACCATCGTTGGTCACTGGCCAACGGCGGGTTATCACTTTGAAGCGTCCAAAGGTCTGGCTGACGACGACCATTTTGTCGGTCTGGCTATCGATGAAGATCGCCAACCTGAACTGACCGCAGAACGCGTAGAAAAATGGGTTAAGCAGATCTCTGAAGAGCTGCACCTCGACGAAATCATTAATGCCTGATTTCGTGTGGCGCAGATTTCCATCTGCGCCGCATCAATAGATAAAACCAATCAAAATAATTGCTACAAATTTGTAACTTTTTCGTCTGACCCTGTACAATGGCTGGATGCCAATCGGGTGTTGCACAGTGTGTTTGTCGGCGATACCACGTTTTGATTAACAATATATGCCAGAGACTTGCAGTTTTCATTTAGCCATGGCAGTTCTATAATGAATCGCATTATCTCAAGTGCAATTTCTGTCACTTCTGTTAATGAAGTGAATCGTTTAGCTACAGGACAGATTCCGCATGACTGACAACAATACCGCATTAAAGAAGGCTGGCCTGAAAGTAACGCTTCCTCGTTTAAAAATTCTGGAAGTTCTTCAGGAACCGGATAACCATCACGTCAGTGCGGAAGACTTATACAAACGCCTGATCGATATGGGTGAAGAAATTGGTCTGGCGACCGTGTATCGCGTGCTGAACCAGTTTGATGATGCCGGTATCGTGACCCGCCATAATTTTGAAGGTGGTAAATCCGTCTTCGAATTGACTCAACAGCATCATCACGATCACCTCATCTGCCTTGACTGCGGCAAAGTGGTCGAGTTCAGCGATGATTCCATCGAAGCCCGCCAACGTGAGATTGCGGCTAAACATGGCATTCGCTTAACTAACCATAGCCTCTATCTTTACGGTCACTGTGCCGAAGGCGATTGCCGCGAAGATGAGCACGCCCACGACGGCAAATAATGTAATGCTTTCTGAAAAGCCAACCATCCGGTTGGCTTTTTTTATGGGCGTTACCTGCCCTTTTCCCCTTCCCTCCGCTCCTGTGTTGCTTTAATGTAAAAATCAATTGCCCCCTTCCGGAGAGTCGAAATGGAACTTCGCCAGCTACGCTATTTTGTGCGCATTGTAGAAACCGGCAGCATGGGTAGCGCGGCGCTCGATCTCAATATCGGGGTTTCGGCACTCAGTCAGCAAATGTCGCGTCTGGAAAACGAACTCGCTATTCGCCTGCTGCAGCGCACTTCGCGAGGCGTGACCCCCACCAGCGCCGGACTGGCTTTTTACTCCCAGGCGCAGCTGGCGCTCCGTCACGCAGACGATGCAATCCTCGCCGCGCGTGAATCCCGGCTTTCCGGGCACGTCAGCGTCGGCATGGCTCCCAGTACCGCTTCAGTTCTCGGTATGCCTTTTATTCACGCCATGCGGGAAAGCTATAGCGATGTTCGCCTGCATGTGGTGGAAAGTCTCTCTGGTAATTTGGAACGGATGATTAATACCCGACAGATTGATCTGGCTGTGGTGTTTCAAAAAGAAAAGATCCTGCGCTGGAGTGCCAGACCGATTCTCGAAGAACGGCTGTTTTTGATTGGGACCCATGCCCTACTGGCTGATATTACCGATGACAATATTTCTCCAGCCGAATTGGCACGTATTCCATTGATAATGCCAAGCCCAGGCCACGGTCTGCGCGGCAGGCTGGAAGCAATTTGTCAGGAACACGCGCTGAACATTGAGATTGCTACAGAAATTGATGGTCTGGCGCTGCTGATGCGCGCCGTGCGCAGTGGCATTGGCGCCACTCTTCAACCCGGAGCGGCGATTTCCCATCTCGATAAAGAGACGCTAAGAGTGATCGGCGTCCATAATCCGATACTTAGCCGCCCCAACTTTCTGGTGAGCCTCTCTGACGATGAGCTCACCCCGGCGGGCCTCGCAGCCCGCGTAGTGCTGACGAAAGTGATGCATCAACTGGTGGAAGCAGGACGCTGGCCAGGCGCCATCCTTTACAATAACTAAAGCCCTCTTTAGCACTACGTCATAGCGCCCGCACAAGCCGTTCGCATACATTTTAATTACAAATTTAACAATTGGTTAAATGGTAATGGAGTATACGATGGTTGATGTTCTGGTGATTGGCGGTGGCAATGCTGCCTTATGCGCTGCCCTTACCGCCCGGGAGCAAGGCGCTTCCGTTTTACTACTCGAAGCGGCTCCCCGGGAATGGCGTGGGGGAAATTCCCAACACACGCGTAACCTGCGCTGTATGCATGATGCACCGCAGGATGTGCTGGTGGAAAGCTATCCGGAAGAGGAGTATTGGCAGGATCTGCAGCGCGTCACGGAAGGAAATACCAACGAAGCCCTAGCACGTCTGGTGATCCGCACCTCTTCACAGTGTCGCGACTGGATGCGCCGACACGGCGTCAATTTTCAACCTCCTCTCTCTGGCGCTTTACACGTGGCGCGAACCAATGCCTTTTTTATGGGTGGCGGGAAAGCCCTGGTGAATGCCTATTATCGCAGCGCAGAAAAGTTAGGCGTACAAATCCGCTATAACACCCCGGTGCAGGCGCTTGAACTGCACAACGGCGAGTTCGTGGCGGCGCTGGCAGGCGAAGAGCGTATTACAGCGAAATCCTGCGTGCTTGCCGCTGGCGGGTTTGAGTCAAACCGCGAATGGCTGCGAGAAGCGTGGGGAGAGAACGAGCGCGGCGAATGGCCTGCAGATAACTTTCTGATTCGCGGCACGCGCTTTAACCAGGGCGTACTGCTCAAATTTATGATCGATGCCGGAGCCGACATCATCGGCGAACCCTCCCAGTCACATTGCGTAGCTATTGACGCCAGAGCGCCGTTATATGACGGCGGGATTTGTACCCGCGTGGACTGTGTTTCTCTCGGCATAGTCGTCAACCGTGACGCTGAGCGTTTTTATGATGAAGGCGAAGATTTCTGGCCCAAACGCTACGCCATTTGGGGACGACTGGTCGCCCAACAGCCCGGGCAGATTGGCTACTCCATTATCGACAGTAAAGCCATCGGTCACTTCATGCCTCCGGTCTTTCCTGGCGCACAGGCTAATACGCTGGCGGAACTGGCTCATCAGTTGGGGCTGAATGGCGAACACTTTACCCACACCGTGACGGAGTACAACAACGCCTGCCAGCCCGGCCAGTTCAACCATACCATTCTGGATAACTGCACGACAAAAGCGTTAACCCCCGCGAAGACACACTGGGCGCGACCACTGGACCAGCCGCCTTACTACGGCTATGCCCTGCGGCCAGGGATCACCTTCACCTATCTCGGGTTAAAAGTAAATGAACGCGCTGCCGTACACTTTGCCGGGCAGCCAAGCCGCAACCTGTTCGTCGCCGGAGAGATGATGGCGGGCAACGTGCTGGGCAAGGGCTACACCGCAGGCGTGGGCATGTCAATCGGTACCACTTTTGGCCGTATTGCCGGAAAAGAAGCCGCGCTGGCCGCACGTAAGGAAACTCGTCATGAGGCAGCTTGAGAAACTGATTATCGACGCGCAAATTATCACCGAACCGGAAGCGGAAGTTGAACGCGTGATGCAGGTCTGCAACGCCTGTCGCTATTGTGAAGGATTTTGCGCCGTGTTCCCGGCAATGACGCAGCGCCTGGAATTCGGTAAAGCGGATATCAATTATCTGGCAAACTTGTGCCATAACTGCGGTGCCTGCCTGCACGCCTGTCAGTATGCCCCGCCTCATGAGTTTGCCATCAACGTGCCGAAGGCGATGGCAGAAGTCCGGCTTGAAACCTATCAGCACTACGCGCAACCCGCGGCCTTTGGCGCGCTTTATCGTCGCGCAGGCGTCACCGTGACGCTGGCGCTGGTTTTCGGTCTGACTCTGTTTTTACTGCTCGCCATGGGGTTAAAAGGCTCGTTACTCCATCCACCGCTGGCCGGAGATTTCTACCAAATTTTCCCGCATAGCCTGCTGGCCTGGATGTTTGGTTCGGTATTTATTCTGGCGATAGGTCTGCTGATGGCGGGCGTTATCCGCTTCTGGCGCGAGATCTCTCCCGGTATGCCACGTTCCGTCGAAATTGCTGAAGCTTCACACGATGCGCTGACGCTAAAGTATCTCGATGGCGGGCACGGTAAAGGTTGTAATGAAGCAGATGATGCCTTCACTCTGATGCGGCGCCGTTTTCATCACTTCACTTTCTACGGTTTTCTGCTCTGCTTTGCCGCCACCGTGGTGGCGACGGGCTATCACTATTTCGCAGGTATTGAAGCGCCCTATCCGTTCTTCAGCTTGCCGGTGATGTTGGGCACATTAGGCGGCATTGGCCTGGTTGTCGGCCCGGCTGGCTTGCTATGGCTCAATCTCAAGCGCTCACCGCTACATGGCGACGCACGGCAAAAACCGATGGATCGCGGTTTTATTTTACTGCTGCTGCTGACCAGTCTGACCGGTTTAGCCCTGCTGGCAGGAAGAGACTCGTCCTGGATGGCTATTTTGCTCGCCATTCACCTCGGCGTGGTCATGGCGCTCTTTCTGACCATTCCTTACGGAAAATTTGCCCATGGATTTTACCGCTGCGCAGCCTTACTCAAGTGGGCGATTGAGAAACGGCGCGGCAAACAGGCGGGGGTCACAGACAACTAACCCGCACACTCTTACCTCTATAAATATTATGATAAGACAGTGGAGCAAACCCAATGACACAACAACCATCGCGCGCCGGAACTTTCGGCGCAATACTGCGGGTAACCAGCGGTAATTTTCTCGAACAGTTCGACTTTTTTCTGTTCGGGTTTTACGCCACCTATATTGCAAAGACCTTCTTTCCCGCGGAGAGTGAATTTGCCGGGCTAATGTTAACTTTCGCCGTTTTTGGCTCGGGTTTCTTAATGCGACCCGTTGGCGCCATTGTGCTGGGTGCTTACATCGACAGAATTGGTCGTCGTAAAGGCCTGATGGTGACGCTGGCGATTATGGGCTGCGGTACCCTGCTGATAGCCCTTGTACCTGGCTATCACAGTATTGGCCTGCTGGCTCCCGTGCTGGTATTACTTGGACGATTATTACAGGGATTTTCTGCAGGCGTAGAGTTAGGCGGTGTCTCGGTTTATCTTTCGGAAATCGCCACGCCTGGCAATAAAGGCTTCTACACCAGTTGGCAGTCGGCCAGTCAACAGGTCGCCATTGTGGTGGCGGCGCTGATTGGTTACTGTCTGAACGCTACCCTGGGACACGATCAGATCTCGGAATGGGGCTGGCGCATTCCCTTCTTTATTGGTTGCATGATTATTCCTTTGATCTTCGTGCTCCGCCGCTCGCTGCAGGAAACAGACGCATTTTTACAACGCACGCACCGCCCCGACACTCGGGAAATTTTCACCACTATCGTCAAAAACTGGCGTCTTATCGCTGCAGGTACGCTGCTGGTGGCGATGACCACAACGACATTTTACTTCATCACCGTCTACACCCCGACCTACGGCAGGGCTGTACTCCACCTGAGCGCTCGCGACAGCCTGGTGGTCACCATGCTGGTCGGTATTTCTAACTTTATCTGGCTGCCCATTGGCGGGGCAATTTCTGACCGAATTGGTCGTCGTCCGGTGTTAATGGGGATTACCATACTCGCTCTGATCACCACCTGGCCGGTAATGCACTGGCTCACCGCCGCGCCAGATTTCACTCGCATGACATTGGTCCTGCTTTGGTTCTCATTCTTTTTTGGTATGTATAACGGGGCAATGGTAGCCGCACTCACCGAGGTGATGCCGGTCTATGTGCGTACGGTGGGCTTTTCACTGGCATTCAGTCTTGCCACAGCGATTTTTGGCGGCCTAACGCCGGTCATATCCACGGCACTGGTTCAGCTAACCGGGGATAAAAGCTCACCGGGATGGTGGCTGATGTGCGCGGCACTTTGCGGACTCGCCGCCACGGCAATGCTGTTTGTCCGGCTAAGTCGGGGTTATCAACCAGTGGAAAATAAGCTCTGAAATGCAAACGGGCGGAAAATTCTCCGCCCGTTATCTTTTTCATTTTTTGAATTACTGTGCGGCATTCTTGCTGCGAATTTCCTGCCAGACTTTATCGCAATCAGCATTAACGGCCTGATCGTTACCCGTGCGCGTGGCCTGGATACACTGCTGATAATCCAGTACGCGTACGCTTTCTTCATTGGCAAACTGCTGGTGCTGTTTTTCTTTCTTCAGTACATTCAACACGCTTTGGCAGGCTTCTATTTTTTCCGGCGATCCTTGAGCGGTATTAATACACGCGCTGTAGGCTTCTTTCAGACGGCTGTCTTCTTTCGGTGCAGGGGATTGCGTACAAGCCACCAGCCCTGATGCCATAACGGCGATGAGTATCAGTTTTTTCATAGCACGTTCCTCAACGAGGCGGCAGGCGCACGGCCTGCCGCTATTGGCATTAGAAGATAGTGAACGGAGCAATAACGATGAATTTCACGTCACGCTCATCCTGGAAGATGTTGCCGTAACCACCACCCCAGCTCGGAATATCTGAATGGTTGTCGTACTGGGTGAAGTGCAGTTTAAACATAGTGCCCTTCGCACGACCATCCTGCAGGGTGTAGACCGCATCCAGGCTGTAAGAAGATTCTTCGATAGTGCGGTTTTTGTCGTAGTACGCATCCGGGTTGAGCTGCCAGGTAGCGGGTTTGGCATCCCATGCGTAAACGTAGGACGCGCCCACTGCCCAGCCCGGCAGGTTCCAGTTCTTCAGGTCATACATTGCGCCGAAGAAGACTGCCTTTTCGCCGTTGGCGTTGAAGTCAGAACGGTTATCCCACCACACGTCCAGGCGACCGTTTGATGAGGCGTAGGTCGGGGTCATACGCTGCAGGAAGTAGCCTTGTTGCCCATCTGCTTTAACCCATGTGCCTTCCAGACGCAGGTCAACCACTTCCGCTACTTTATAACCGAAGGTCAGCGCCTGCAGCCAGGCCGTGCCGTCATAAATATCGTTCACGGTGCGATCGTCAACTTTGTCACGTGCGCCGTAGAATTGATAGCTGGTAGTAAACGGGTTACCGCCTAAATCGAATTTGTAGCTGGCTTTGGCGAAGTACTGATCGACGTAGCCTTCAGACTGACCAAATGCCGCTTCCAGTAACAGGTTATTTTTGAAGTCATATTTCGCGCCGATTGAATGCAGGTAATCAACGCTGGTCTTTTTATCAGCCTGATAGAATTTATCGACTTCGGTGTGCCACGGCGCTTTATATTCGTTAGCCCACATATAGGAGAAGCTTAGTGCGCCAGCATCACCATAGTCGAAGTTGGCACCGGCTTCAGCCCCCTGATAGGTACCTGGCATAAAGCTCCAGTGCGGTGCCAGCAAAGTCTGCCCGGTTGGTTGAATGTAACCGGCACGCGCCCAGGTTGGGCCGTATTTAAATTTAGCTGCTGCTTTATAAAGGCTAATCCCGCTCTTATCGCCGGAGTAATCCTCGTCATAGCCTTTATTTTTGGAAGAGAATGCGATTTCGTTTGGATGGCCGCTTTCGCTACTTTCGTTCATTTCAATAGCGGTAAATGCTGCGATATCAATACCAAACATATCGGCCGCATAACCGGACTGGAAGTCGAGGTTAGCGTTCCAGGTGGAGTGAGAAAGGTTGGTTTTGTATTTGTCATGATCGGTCACATCTTTACGGTCACGCTCACGCTGCCAGTAATAGATGCCGCCGGTTAAGGTTGAGTCATCAATAAATCCTTCGGCGTGTACCTGCGGAGCGACAACAAAACCCGACATTGCTGTGATACCGGCGATAGCCAGCGCCAGCGTACTACGTTTGCCACTAAACGTACGCATATGTTAATCCTCTTTGACATAAAAATGCTGCCGATATAAGCGGACAGCGAAAAAACAAAAATTAAAAAAGTAGCGCCAAGAAAACCTCAGTGACTACAATGAATAGACTATTTTTCGCGACGCGAATTATCAATCTCTTTCTGTAACGAGTATGTAATAGTATGAGCAACCGCACATATTTCATTGCTTTCTGTTACATTTTCATTGGGAGATAAAAAAGCGTTGATAAAATGAAAAAATCGCTTGTTTTCCATAGAGATGAAATCGGTTTCAGCCCATTTCACATTGAGGTAAGTTATTTAAACGTAAAAACATTCAGCCGATTTATTATTACAGACATGTAATTAATTCGCTGCGCAAACGGAGCCTGTCAAACGGTTTTTTTGCGAAAAAAAACGCCGCATGAAGCGGCGTTTAGAGAGGATGTGTTGCGACTTATTCGCCCGCTTTAGCCCACGTATCACGCAGACCAACGGTACGGTTAAACACCAGCTTGTCAGCTGTTGCATAACGGCTGTCCAGGCAGAAGTAACCTTCACGCTCAAACTGGAACGCTTTACCTGCAACCGCAGCCTGCAGCGACGGCTCACCGTAACCCTGCTTAATGACCAGCGATTCTGGGTTAATAACGGACAGGAAGTCTTCCGCCGCACCTGGGTTTGGCACGCTAAACAGACGGTCGTACAGACGGATTTCAATCGGTAGCGCATGGGACGCGCTCACCCAGTGAATAACGCCTTTAACTTTACGACCATCGGCCGGATCTTTGCTCAGGGTGTCAGCATCGTAGGTGCAGAAAATGGTGGTGATCTTCTCTTCTGCATCTTTCTCAACACGTTCGGCCTTGATCACGTATGCATTACGCAGACGCACTTCTTTGCCCATCACCAGACGCTTGTACTGCTTGTTCGCTTCTTCGCGGAAGTCTGCGCGATCGATCCAAATTTCACCGCTAAACGGTACTTCACGGCTACCCATTTCCGGTTTATTCGGATGGTTAGGCATAGTGACCAGCTCGCTTTCGCCCTGCGGGTAGTTTTCGATAACCAGTTTCACCGGATCGATAACCGCCATCGCGCGCGGAGCATTTTCGTTCAGATCTTCGCGGATGCAGGATTCCAGAGAAGCGATCTCAATGGTGTTGTCCTGTTTGGTCACGCCAATGCGTTTGCAGAACTCACGGATCGCGGCAGCGGTGTAACCGCGACGACGCAGGCCAGAGATCGTCGGCATACGCGGATCGTCCCAGCCTTCAACGTGCTTGTCGGTCACCAGCAGGTTCAGCTTGCGCTTAGACATCACGGTGTATTCCAGATTCAGGCGCGAGAATTCGTACTGGCGCGGATGAACCGGAATGGTGATGTTGTCTAGCACCCAGTCGTACAGACGACGGTTATCCTGGAACTCCAGCGTACACAGTGAATGCGTAATGCCTTCCAGCGCATCGCTGATGCAGTGGGTAAAGTCGTACATCGGGTAGATGCACCACTTGTTGCCGGTCTGGTGGTGTTCGGCGAACTTAATGCGGTACAGCACCGGATCGCGCATCACGATAAACGGCGAAGCCATATCGATTTTCGCACGCAGGCAGGCCTTACCTTCTTCAAAGCCACCGGTACGCATTTTTTCGAACAGCGCCAGGTTCTCTTCAACGCTACGATCGCGGTACGGGCTGTTTTTGCCTGGCTGAGTCAGCGTGCCACGGTATTCGCGGATTTCGTCCGCTGACAGTTCGTCAACGTACGCCAGCCCTTTATTAATAAGCTCTACCGCATAGGCGTGAAGCTGATCGAAGTAATCCGAAGAGTAGCGAATGTCGCCAGTCCAGTGGAAACCTAACCATTCAACGTCGTTTTTAATCGACTCAACGTACTCGATATCTTCTTTAACCGGGTTCGTATCATCAAAACGCAGGTTGCACTGGCCCTGGTAATCTTGCGCAATGCCAAAGTTCAGACAAATGGATTTCGCGTGGCCAATGTGCAGATAGCCATTTGGCTCCGGCGGAAAACGGGTATGGATAGTGGTGTGCTTACCACTGGCCAGATCTTCATCGATGATCTGACGAATAAAGTTACTCGGGCGGGCTTCAGCCTCACTCATCGTGGATTCCTCAAAGCGTAAACAACGTATAACGGAGTATGATCTTATAAGCCAGGCAGACTGACAACCCTTAGTTACGTAAAATACGTATCAAACGAAAATATTGGGGCCGATTGCTGCAAAAAAAAGCGGCGGAGGACTATCCCCCGCCGCTTAAGGCACTTAACTCACTTTACTCAGGAGCAGTTACTTACCTTTAATCTCATACAGTGGTGTTTGACCGGCAACCACATGACCTTCGGCTTTAATGACCAGAGCGCCAAAATCATCGCTGTTGCTACACACAACCGGGCTTATCATAGAACGTGCGTTAGCGTTCAGGAACTCCAGATCCATTTCCAGAATCGGTTGGCCTGCAGTAACTTCCGCACCTTCTTCAACCAGACGCTTAAAGCCTTTACCTTCCAGCGCGACGGTGTCGATGCCCATATGGACCACGATTTCCGCGCCTTTAACAGTTTCCAGGCAGAACGCGTGGTTAGTGTTGAAGATTTTCACGATGGTGCCCGCAGCCGGAGCAACCACAATTTTATCCGTTGGTTTCACCGCCACGCCGTCACCTACAGCTTTGCTGGCGAAGGCTTCATCAGGAACCTGCTCCAGCGCAACTACGTCACCGGTAATCGGAGAAACCAGCGCTTCAACGGTGACTGCATTCGCTACCGCCTGCGGTTTTGCTACCGGAGCCGCTGCTGCTGGCGCACTTTCACCAGACGCTGCTGCCACCGGGCCACGCGCGACAACTTTCTTCATTTCGTCGCCGATGGATTCAGCTTTCGCACCCACGATGACCTGAATTGTTTGCTTATTCAGCTTAACGACACCCGATGCTCCTAAACGTTTACACATCGCATCGTTTACGCGACCGGAGTCGGCAACGGTCAGACGCAGACGAGTGATACAGGCATCAATCGCTTTCAGGTTATCAGTGCCGCCAACCGCTGCAATGTAGCTGGTTGCCAGTTGAGCCAAACCTTCTTCAGTGTTGCTGTTGGCTTCTTCAGTAACGATATCGTCTTCTTTATCTTCGCGGCCCGGCGTTTTCAGGTTAAACATACGAATAACCGCGCTGAACAACACAAAGTAGATAACGAAGAACACCAGACCCATCACCACCAGCATCCAGACGTTCTGGCTTGCTGCCGGCAGGTTGTACATCAACACGTAGTCGATAGCACCTGCGGAGAAGGAGAAGCCTGCGTGGATCCCCAGCAGTGTTGCAACGAACAGGCTGATACCCGTTAACAGTGCGTGAAGGAGGTACAGCAGCGGAGCCAGGAACATGAACAGGAATTCCAGCGGCTCGGTAACACCGGTCAGGAACGCGGTGATCGCAACGGACAGCAGCATACCGCCAACCATCGGACGACGTGCTTTCGGAGCCGCGAAGTACATCGCCAGCGCCGCACCCGGCAGACCAAACATCATGATCGGGAAGAAGCCAGACATGAACATACCCGCAGTGCCGTCACCCGCGTAGAAGCGGTTGATGTCACCGTGGAATACGGTACCTGCAGCGTTAGTAAATTCGCCAATCTGGAACCAGGCGATAGTATTCAGCACCTGATGCAGACCGGTTGGGATCAGCAGACGGTTGATGAAACCAAAGATACCGGAACCCAGCGCGCCAGCGCCCACGATCCACTCACCACCCGCATGGATGGCATTCTGTACCGGTGGCCATACGTAACCGAAGATAGCAGCCAACACCAGACAGAAGAAGCCAGTGGCGATCGGCACGAAGCGTTTGCCGCCAAAGAAGCTCAGGAAGTCAGGCAGTTTGATACCAGACCAGCGGTTATACACGGCACCGCCGACCAGACCGGTGATGATACCAGCCAGCACGCCCATATTGATTGCAGGGTTAATGGTAACCATTGCTTTGGTCAATATGAAATAACCGACCGCACCTGCCAGCGCTGCTGCACCTGCGCTGTCTTTTGACCAGCTGGAAGCAACACCGATCGCAAATATTAACGCGAGGTTATCAAAGATGGCCCCACCCGCTTGCGCGATGAAGGGTACGTTAAGTAAATCTGGTTGGCCGAATCGCAGCAGCAGTGCCGCGACTGGCAGCACAGCGATGGGGAGCTGTAACGCCCTACCCAGCCGCTGGAAAAAACCTAAAATATTCATTTTATTCCCCCTACGAGACCCCGATTAGGCTTCTTTGAAGCCATATTTTTATTGTGTGACCATTCCTGACAGCAAGATTCTGGAACAACGATATTAACCATTCATCTACATTCAGAGTGTGTGAAAAATTAATTCGTATCGCAAATTAAACGCGTGTTTTTTGTGATTTTAGTCACCAAATATCGTTATTAACCCTCCCTTCCACTGGCTAACTACGAAAACTTATTTTATCATTCAAAAAATCGAAACGGATTGATCCTTACCGATGCAAAACCAGGTTACGCTTAATACTGCACAGAGACTCAATCCGCCAATTGCTTACATTTACTTTTGAGGTGAAGAATGAGACTGATCCCCCTGAATACCGCTGAACAAGTCGGCAAATGGGCTGCTCGCCATATCGTTAACCGTATTAACGCGTTCAAACCAACGGCAGATCGTCCGTTCGTTCTGGGCCTGCCGACTGGCGGTACTCCGCTGACAGCTTATAAAGCATTGGTTGAAATGCACAAAGCGGGCCAGGTGAGCTTCAAGCATGTTGTTACTTTCAATATGGACGAATATGTTGGCCTGCCGAAAGAGCATCCGGAAAGCTACCACAGCTTTATGCACCGCAATTTCTTTGATCACGTTGATATTCCAGCAGAAAACATCAACCTCCTCAATGGTAATGCGCCGGATATTGATGCAGAATGCCGTCAGTATGAAGAAAAAATCCGTTCTTACGGTAAAATCCACCTGTTTATGGGCGGTGTAGGCAACGATGGTCACATCGCGTTCAACGAACCGGCTTCCTCTTTGGCTTCCCGTACCCGTATCAAAACGTTGACTCACGACACACGTGTTGCTAACTCACGCTTCTTTGACGGCGACGTAAGCCAGGTGCCTAAATATGCGCTGACCGTTGGCGTGGGTACCCTGCTGGATGCCGAAGAGGTGATGATCCTGGTTCTGGGCCACCAGAAAGCACAGGCGCTGCAAGCCGCCGTTGAAGGCAACGTTAACCACATGTGGACCATCAGCTGCTTGCAGTTGCATCCAAAAGCCGTTGTGGTCTGCGATGAGCCTTCCACCATGGAACTGAAAGTGAAGACGCTGAAATACTTCAACGAGTTAGAAGCGGAAAATATTAAAGGTCTGTAATTGATGTCTCCGCCCTGTCGATGAGTTGCAGGGCGGCATTTTTTGAAATCGGGGGTCGGAATGTATGCTTTAACCCAGGGCCGGATCTTTACCGGTCACGAAATTCTTGATGACCATGCGATTGTTGTCGCCAATGGCCTGATTGACAGCGTTTGCCCACTGGCTGAGTTACCGTCAGGAATTGAACAGCGCTCACTGAATGGGGCCATTGTTTCCCCCGGTTTTATTGATGTACAGCTAAACGGCTGCGGCGGTGTACAGTTTAACGATACGGCAGAAGCCGTGACCGTTGAAACGCTGGAAATCATGCAGAAAGCCAATGAAAAATCTGGCTGCACCAACTATTTGCCAACGCTTATCACCACCAGCGATGACCTGATGAAACAGGGTGTTCGCGTGATGCGTGAATACCTGGCGAAACACCCGAATCAGGCATTAGGACTTCATCTTGAAGGCCCGTGGCTGAACCTTGTGAAAAAAGGTACCCATAATCCTAGATTTGTCCGTCAGCCGGACGCTGCGTTGGTTGATTTCCTATGCGATAATGCGGATGTGATCACCAAAGTCACACTGGCACCAGAAATGGTCCCGGTAGAGGTCATCACCAAACTGGTTAATGCCGGTATCGTGGTTTCTGCGGGTCACTCCAATGCAACGGTCAAAGAAGCCAAAATCGGTTTCCGCGCAGGCATCAGCTTTGCGACCCATTTGTTCAACGCGATGCCGTACATTACCGGTCGTGAACCAGGTCTGGCGGGCGCAATTCTTGATGAAGCCGATATCTACTGCGGTATCATCGCCGATGGCCTGCACGTTGATTACGTTAACATTCGTAATGCTAAGCGCCTGAAAGGCGACAAGCTGTGCCTGGTCACTGACGCGACCGCGCCAGCAGGTGCAAACATTGAACAGTTCATTTTCGCTGGTAAAACAATATACTACCGCAATGGACTGTGTGTTGATGAGAACGGTACGTTGAGCGGTTCATCATTAACCATGATTGAGGGTGTACGCAATCTGGTCGAACATGCGAATATCGCTCTCGACGAAGTCCTGCGCATGGCAACGCTCTACCCTGCTCGCGCCATTGGCGTCGACAAACAACTCGGCAGTATCGCGCCAGGCAAAGTAGCCAACCTGACTGCGTTCACGCACGACTTTAAAATTATCAAGACCATCGTTAATGGCAACGAGGTCGTTACTGAGTAAGAGAAAGAATGACACCAGGCGGACAAGCTCAAATAGGTAATGTTGATCTCGTAAAACAGCTTAACAGCGCGGCGGTTTATCGCCTGATTGACCAGCATGGGCCAATCTCGCGAATTCAAATTGCCGAGCAAAGCCAGCTTGCCCCCGCCAGCGTAACCAAAATTACGCGTCAGTTGATCGAACGCGGGCTGATCAAAGAAGTCGATCAGCAGGCCTCCACCGGGGGCCGCCGCGCTATCTCTATCGTCACAGAAACCCGCAATTTCCACGCCATTGGCGTACGCCTGGGTCGCCACGATACGACGCTCACTCTCTATGATATGAGCAGTAAAGTGGTCGCCGAAGAGCATTACCCTCTCCCGGAGCGCACCCAGGAAACGCTGGAATATGCGCTGCTCAACACCATTGCCATCTTTATTGAGAGCTGCCAGCGGAAAATCCGCGAGTTGATCGCAATTTCTGTCATCCTGCCAGGCCTTGTCGATCCTGAAAGCGGCGTCATCCGCTATATGCCACACATTCAGGTCGAAAACTGGGGGCTGGTCGAAGCGCTCGAAAAACGCTTCAAAGTTACCTGCTTTGTTGGTCACGATATTCGCAGCCTGGCGCTGGCTGAGCACTATTTCGGGGCAAGCCAGGATTGCGAAGACTCCATTTTGGTGCGAGTGCACCGCGGAACCGGCGCGGGAATTATTTCCAATGGCCGCATTTTCATCGGTCGCAATGGCAACGTCGGTGAGATTGGTCATATTCAGGTTGAGCCGCTGGGTGAGCGCTGTCACTGCGGTAATTTCGGCTGTCTGGAAACCATTGCGGCCAACGCCTCTATCGAACACCGCGTACAAAACTTGCTAAAGCAAGGCTATCCAAGCCGGCTCACGCTGGATGATTGCAGTATCAAAGCCATCTGTAAGGCAGCGAATAAAGGCGATAATCTGGCAGCAGAAGTCATCGAGCATGTTGGCCGCCATCTGGGTAAAACCATCGCTATCGCCATCAACCTCTTTAATCCGCAGAAAATCGTCATTGCGGGCGAAATTACCGAGGCTGATAAAGTACTGCTGCCTGCAATAGAAAGCTGTATCAACACGCAGGCGTTGAAGGCGTTTCGCCATAATTTACCGGTGGTTCGGTCCACGCTGGATCACCGCTCCGCCATTGGCGCCTTTGCGCTGGTGAAACGCGCAATGCTTAACGGGACTTTGCTGCAACGTTTGCTGGAAAGCTAATACACGTCATCCTTCAAGCTGCCTCTGCGTTAGCTGCATCTGCTCACCCCGGTCACTTACTTCAGTAAGCTCCGGAGGTTCGCAGACTTGCCGCCTTGATGCGACTCGAATGATGTAGTGTATTTTGTGTATAGTAATGCCTTCTTTTTTTAATGTCGGATTGTCCATGGCCATTAAGAATGTAATTTGTGATATCGACGGCGTGCTGATGCACGACAATGTTGCTGTACCGGGTGCGGCAGAATTTCTGACTGGGATCCTGGAAAAAGGTCTGCCGTTAGTCCTGCTGACTAACTACCCTTCGCAGACCGGGCAAGATCTGGCAAACCGCTTCGCCACCGCAGGTGTGAATGTCCCTGATAGCGTCTTTTATACTTCCGCGATGGCTACCGCTGATTTTCTTCGTCGCCAGGAAGGAAAAAAGGCCTATGTGGTTGGTGAAGGCGCGTTAATTCACGAACTGTATAAAGCTGGATTTACCATTACCGACGTGAACCCCGATTTTGTGATTGTTGGCGAGACGCGTTCCTATAACTGGGACATGATGCATAAAGCGGCGTATTTTGTCGCCAACGGCGCTCGTTTTATCGCCACTAACCCGGATACCCACGGTCGCGGCTTTTATCCCGCCTGTGGAGCACTCTGTGCCGGTATTGAGAAGATCTCAGGTCGTAAACCATTTTATGTCGGCAAACCAAGCCCGTGGATTATTCGCGCGGCGCTCAACAAAATGCAGGCGCACTCAGAAGAAACCGTCATTGTTGGCGACAACCTGCGCACCGATATTTTGGCAGGTTTTCAGGCGGGTCTGGAAACTATCCTGGTACTGTCTGGCGTATCCAAGCTCGATGATATTGACAACATGCCGTTCAGACCAAGCTGGATTTACCCGTCTGTTGCTGAAATTGATGTGATTTGATTCGCAGGCCGGATAAGACATAAGTTCGTCTTATTCGGCAATTATGCAGCGTTATTGCCGGATGGCGGCGTCATCGTCTTATCCGCCCCACGAAGCCCCTCCATTCAATAAAACCGCCATAAAACTGTCGATTCATCAATAAACACGTCTATTCTGTAATCTTTTTTCACCAATCTACAATGACCATTGCAGTTTTTATTTTCTGACCCGCAATTCGCTTGCGCCCTCTCCCGCTTTGCGGCATTTTCTTTATCAAGCAAACATAAAAAGCATCACGCAACAGGTTAACGGAGAAGTTTATGTGTTCTATTTTTGGCGTATTCGATATTAAAACTGACGCAGTTGAACTGCGTAAAAAAGCCCTGGAATTGTCTCGTCTGATGCGCCATCGCGGCCCGGACTGGTCGGGTATTTATGCCAGTGATAACGCCATTCTGGCACACGAACGTCTGTCCATCGTCGACGTCAACGCCGGTGCTCAGCCGCTGTACAACGTGAAGAAAACGCATATCCTGGCGGTTAACGGTGAAATTTATAACCACCAGGCGCTGCGCGCTGAGTACGGCGATCGCTATCAGTTCCAGACCGGTTCCGATTGCGAAGTTATCCTCGCGCTGTATCAGGAAAAAGGCCCAGAGTTTCTGGATGATCTGCAAGGCATGTTTGCTTTTGCCCTGTATGACAGCGAGCAGGACGCTTATCTGATCGGTCGCGATCATATTGGGATCATCCCGCTGTATATGGGTTACGACGAACACGGTAACTTCTATGTTGCGTCTGAAATGAAAGCGCTGGTTCCTGTCTGCCGCACAATCAAAGAATTCCCGGCCGGTAGTTATTTATGGAGTAAAGACGGCGAAATTCGTCAGTACTACCAGCGCGACTGGTTTGAATACGATGCAGTCAAAGACAACGTTACCGATAAAAACGAGCTGCGCCAGGCGCTGGAAGATGCGGTGAAAAGCCACCTGATGTCAGATGTTCCTTATGGAGTACTGCTGTCCGGCGGTCTGGATTCATCCGTCATTTCCGCGATCACTAAAAAATACGCGGCACGCCGTGTTGAAGATCAGGAACGTAGCGAAGCCTGGTGGCCACAGCTGCACTCCTTCGCCGTCGGCCTGGAAGGCGCTCCGGATCTGAAAGCTGCGCAAGAGGTGGCAAACCATTTGGGTACCGTGCACCACGAGATCCACTTCACCGTGCAGGAAGGTCTGGATGCTATCCGCGACGTGATTTATCACATCGAAACTTACGATGTCACGACGATTCGCGCCTCGACGCCAATGTACTTAATGTCGCGTAAAATTAAAGCGATGGGCATTAAAATGGTGCTGTCGGGCGAAGGTTCGGACGAAGTATTTGGCGGTTATCTCTATTTCCACAAAGCGCCAGATGCAAAAGAACTGCACGAAGAAACCGTGCGCAAGCTGCAGGCACTGCATATGTTCGACTGCGCCCGTGCCAACAAAGCGATGTCAGCCTGGGGCGTGGAGGCACGCGTGCCATTTCTGGATAAGAAATTCCTTGATGTGGCGATGCGCATCAACCCGCAGGACAAAATGTGCGGCAACGGCAAAATGGAAAAACACGTTCTGCGCGAATGTTTTGAGTCCTACCTGCCAGCAAGCGTCGCGTGGCGTCAGAAAGAGCAGTTCTCTGACGGTGTCGGTTACAGCTGGATTGATACACTGAAAGAAGTCGCTGCTGAACAAGTTTCTGACCAACAACTGGAAACCGCCAGCTTCCGTTTCCCATACAACACGCCATCATCTAAAGAAGCGTATTTGTACCGTGAGATTTTCGAAGAGTTGTTCCCGGTTGCGAGCGCTGCGGAATGTGTGCCTGGTGGGCCATCTGTAGCCTGTTCTTCCGCTAAAGCGATCGAATGGGATGAAGCGTTTAAAACCATGAACGATCCGTCTGGTCGTGCGGTTGGCGTACACCAGTCCGCTTATAAATAAGTTAATCCTTAGAAAAGGGCCCTGCGGGGCTCTTTTTTTATGTCTGTTTTCTGTGCAAAAAAACAATTAATAACTAATAATTGCCGAATATTGCGTCATGCTGTTCGCAACCTAACCAAACAGTCACATTCCAGCTATTTTCAATGAAAAAGGGGTTGACGCTTCAAGGCTCAATACGCATAATGCGCCCCGCAACGCCGATAAGGTTACGCGAAAAAAAAGATGGCTACGTAGCTCAGCTGGTTAGAGCACATCACTCATAATGATGGGGTCACAGGTTCGAATCCCGTCGTAGCCACCATCTTTTTTTTGCGGGAGTGGCGAAATTGGTAGACGCACCAGATTTAGGTTCTGGCGCCGCAAGGTGTGCGAGTTCAAGTCTCGCCTCCCGCACCATTCACCCGTAAGCGTTGCACGGATGGGGTATCGCCAAGCGGTAAGGCACCGGTTTTTGATACCGGCATTCCCTGGTTCGAATCCAGGTACCCCAGCCATTTTTTCTTCGATATAGCGGTTCACCGCAACGGTCATTGGGGTATCGCCAAGCGGTAAGGCACCGGTTTTTGATACCGGCATTCCCTGGTTCGAATCCAGGTACCCCAGCCATCGAAGAATATGATAGTATCTGGCTACGTAGCTCAGCTGGTTAGAGCACATCACTCATAATGATGGGGTCACAGGTTCGAATCCCGTCGTAGCCACCATATTAAGGACGTATCGACTCGTTCGGTAAATCCAAAAAATTGTTGGGGTATCGCCAAGCGGTAAGGCTCTGGTTTCTGATACCAGCATTCCGAGGTTCGAATCCTCGTACCCCAGCCAATTTCAAAAAGTCGTCCACTTTGTGGGTGCACCCGTTGGGGTATCGCCAAGCGGTAAGGCTCTGGTTTCTGATACCAGCATTCCGAGGTTCGAATCCTCGTACCCCAGCCATATTAAAAAAGCTCGCTTCGGCGAGCTTTTTGCTTTTATAAAATCCTAAAAACACCCTCTCCTGCACAAGCGCCCAAAAGCTTAATGCTAGAATGCCTTTTTTGCACAAAAGGAGCTTGTGATGAATTATCAGATTTTCCCTCTGTTTTTCATGCGAATAACTGCCCTGTTGTTTTTTCTTCTCGCGGTTGGTCTCAGCTTTATCGGCATTTCGTCACTGATAACCTACTTCATTCTGATTGGCATCGTATTCCCGGTTATTGTGTCAATGCATCTTCACCGACTTAATGAAGCCGGTACGGCCTTAACGCTGACGGAGAATACTCAGTGGATGGTCTATATCCACGGCTTTCCCGCTCAGGAACAGCGATCTGTACTGAAAAATCCCTGCTTCTTTTCACAAGCACGGCTTCGCCAGTTTTTTATCTATGGGTTTAGCGGCAAGCTCTGCCTGCAAATTGCCTGTATTGCCATACTGGCGCATGATTATGCCAATGGGGGAAATACGGTTGCGGCGCTGTTTGTGCTGGCTTGCCTGCTCATCTTCGCAGGTATTAGCACCAGAGCTTTGTATTGCGTTGCCACTCATCAATGGCAATGTGAAACCCTGACAACCAACACCGGAAGTGTTTGGTATCAGGGGTTCTTTCCAGGTAAGGAAGGTAGAGAAACTCTGTTTTCGCGCCTGGTTTAACGGCACTACAACCCTAACGCATACTTCAGTGCCTGACGTTTCAGTACGCCAGCGCGCTCTGCGGCCATGAGCCCGAGATTACGCATGATGCGCAGCGGCTGCAGGTTATTGCTGAATCCGGCGTAGAACAGATCCATACCGCTTTGCATGATGAAATTGTCAGTCATACGGCGATTCTGATAACGCTTGAGCACCGGCTGACTGGCCCAGGATTCACCGTAGCTGCGCGCATTCACCAGCACATCAATCAACGCATCGACATCACGAAAACCCAGATTAACGCCCTGCCCCGCCAGTGGGTGAATGGTATGCGCGGCATCACCTACCAGCGCCAGCCCCGGTTGCACATATTGCAGCGCATGACGACGCGTAAGTGGGAATGCCCCCGCCGCCACAGGCGTAACGTTACCGAGTCTTGAAGGGAAATGTTTAGCGATCTCCGCCTGCAGTTGCGGCATATTTAGCGCTTGCAATTGGCGGATGCGAGCTGGTGAGTCGTACCACACTAGCGAGGCCCAGTTATCGAACAACGGTAAAAACGCGCGCGGACCGTCAGGGGTAAATTGCTGCCAGGTGCTGTCTCCCGGCGAATGCTCGCATTGCACGGTAATCAACATACAGGACTGCGCATACTGCCAGGCATGAATGCCAATCCCGGCCATTTTCCGCACCTGAGAATTTGCACCATCCGCGCCGATAACCAGCTTCGCGCTGATTTTTTCACCGTCTGCCAGTTCAAGTTCATGCCGATCGTGATGTTGATGCAAAGAGAGAAGCGACGCCGGCACGCGCAGCGTAACTTTAGGGTGAACTTCCAGCGCCTGCCAGAGCGCCTGTTGCAGGACCGTGTTCTCCACCATATAGCCCAACAGAGGCAGCTTAAGCTCGGCGGCATCAAACATCACATGGGCATTTTCCCATTCCCACGTTTCCAGACGACGGTAAGGATGGCTACGCATTCCCTGAACCGTATCCCAGACGCCCAGCCCTTTCAGCAACGACACGGAGGCGGAGCTAATGGCCGAAATTCTGACATCAGGCTGTCCGCCAGCAACAAACGGCGCAGGAGCGGCATGTTCAATCACCGTTACCGAAAATCCATGCTGCGCCAGTCCCAGCGCCAGCGCGCCGCCGACCATCCCCCCGCCGACAATGGCAATTTCCGTTGGTTGATTTGTCATGGTCAATTTTCCAGTTACATGTATTGTGTAAGTTTACAGGATTTTTTACCCCTTGAGGCTGACATCCGTCATACTGGTCACAACCGCGCCAAAGCAGTACACTATGCGCCCTGCATTTCAGCCACAATTTCGCAAGAGCAAGTCGATGACCAAAAAACTCCATATTAAAACCTGGGGCTGTCAGATGAACGAATACGATTCATCGAAGATGGCCGATCTGCTGGATGCCACTCATGGGTATCAACTGACTGACGTGGCGGAAGAAGCGGATGTGCTGCTGCTGAATACCTGCTCAATCCGTGAGAAGGCTCAGGAGAAAGTGTTCCATCAACTGGGCCGCTGGAAACTGTTAAAAGAGAAAAATCCCAAGCTCATCATTGGGGTCGGTGGCTGTGTTGCGTCTCAGGAAGGCGATCATATTCGCCAGCGCGCGCATTACGTCGATATTATTTTTGGGCCGCAAACGCTGCATCGCCTGCCGGAAATGATCAACAAAGTGCGTGGAAGCACGACCCGTAGCCCGGTGGTTGATATCAGTTTCCCGGAGATCGAAAAGTTCGACCGCCTGCCGGAACCGCGTGCTGAAGGTCCAAGCGCGTTTGTGTCCATCATGGAAGGTTGTAATAAATATTGTACTTACTGCGTGGTTCCCTACACCCGCGGTGAGGAAGTCAGCCGTCCGGCGGATGATATTCTGTTTGAAATCGCCCAACTGGCAGCCCAAGGCGTGCGTGAAGTGAACCTGCTGGGGCAAAACGTGAACGCCTGGCGTGGTGAAAACTACGACGGCACGATCGGATCCTTTGCCGATCTGCTGCGTCTGGTAGCAGCGATCGACGGCATTGATCGTATCCGCTTCACCACCAGCCATCCGATCGAATTCACCGATGATATCGTTGAAGTTTATCGCGATACGCCAGAGCTGGTGAGCTTCCTGCACCTGCCGGTACAGAGCGGCTCAGACCGCGTACTGAACCTGATGGGACGTACCCACACGGCGCTGGAATACAAAGCGATCATCCGCAAACTGCGCGCTGCGCGTCCGGATATCCAGATTAGCTCCGACTTCATCGTTGGCTTCCCAGGTGAAACCACGCAGGATTTCGAGCAGACCATGAAGCTGATCGCTGACGTCAATTTTGACATGAGCTACAGCTTTATCTTCTCTGCGCGTCCTGGCACCCCTGCCGCCGATATGGTTGATGACGTACCAGAAGAAGAGAAGAAACAGCGTCTGTACATTCTACAGGAGCGTATCAACCAGCAAGCTATGGCCTGGAGCCGTCGTATGGTTGGTACGACCCAGCGCATTCTGGTTGAAGGCACATCGCGTAAGAGCATTATGGAACTGTCAGGGCGTACCGAAAATAACCGCGTGGTGAACTTTGAAGGTACCCCGGATATGGTCGGTAAGTTTGTGGATGTTGAAATTACCGATGTCTGGACGAACTCCCTGCGCGGCAAAGTGGTGCGTACCGAAGACGAAATGGGCCTGCGCATCGCAGAATCCCCTGAATCGGTCATTGCGCGTACCCGCAAAGAAAACGATCTGGGTGTTGGTATTTATCAGCCTTAATCCTGCAGAAAGACGTAAAAAAGGCCCGATACCGCTACACTTATCGGGCCTACACTTCTGGGCTCGCTGTCCCGGCGGGCCTTGTAATCAGCCCTGGCATCCCCATATTTATTGCAATGCTTGCGCCTTTCCCCCATGGCGTGAATAATTTCCTTAGATGCCGGTAAATGTTCAGCGTCCGGCGAGACATGCATAAGAGGAACAGTTTGAACATAGACACTCGCGAAATCACCCTTGAACCCGCAGACAACGCCCGCCTGTTGAGCCTTTGCGGCCCATTTGATGACAACATCAAACAGCTGGAACGTCGCCTCGGCATCGAAATTAACCGCCGTGATAACCACTTTAAACTGACCGGCCGCCCAATTTGCGTCACCGCTGCGGCAGATATTTTACGTAGTCTGTACGTCGATACCGCCCCAATGCGCGGTCAGACGCAGGACATCGAGCCTGAACAAATTCATCTGGCGATCAAAGAAGCGCGTGTGCTTGAGCAAAGCGCAGACAGCGTGCCTGAATTTGGCAAAGCGGTGAACATCAAAACCAAGCGCGGGGTAATTAAGCCGCGTACGCCGAACCAGGCACAGTACATTGCGAATATCCTCGATCACGACATCACCTTCGGCGTTGGCCCTGCGGGTACGGGTAAAACGTATCTCGCTGTTGCCGCTGCGGTTGATGCGCTTGAGCGTCAGGAGATCCGTCGTATTCTGCTGACCCGTCCGGCAGTGGAAGCGGGCGAAAAACTGGGATTCCTGCCGGGGGATCTCAGCCAGAAAGTCGATCCCTATTTACGACCGCTGTATGACGCGCTGTTCGAAATGCTCGGTTTTGAGAAGGTTGAAAAGCTGATTGAACGTAACGTCATTGAAGTTGCACCGCTGGCCTATATGCGCGGACGTACACTCAACGATGCGTTCATCATTCTTGATGAGAGCCAGAACACCACCATCGAACAGATGAAAATGTTCCTGACCCGTATCGGCTTTAACTCCAAAGCGGTTATCACCGGCGATATCACCCAGATTGACCTGCCACGTAGCACCAAGTCCGGTCTGCGTCATGCCATTGAAGTGCTGGCTGAGGTCGACGAGATTAGTTTTAATTTCTTCCATAGCGAAGACGTGGTTCGCCATCCGGTGGTGGCTCGTATCGTCACGGCGTATGAAGCCTGGGAAGAAGCAGAACAGAAACGTAAAGCCGAGCAGGCTGCAGAACGCAAGCGCGAAGCTCAGGAGCAGGAACAAAAATGAGTCAGGTTATTCTCGATTTACAGCTGGCATGTGAAGACGAATCCGGATTACCCACAGAAAGCCAGTTTCAGGGGTGGCTGGATGCGGTGATCCCGCAGTTTCAGGAAGAGTCTGAAGTAACCATTCGTCTGGTCGATGACGCGGAAAGCCATGAGCTCAACCTGACCTATCGCGGGAAAGATAAATCCACCAACGTGCTCTCTTTCCCGTTTGAAGCCCCGCCGGGCATTGAGATGCCGCTGCTGGGTGATTTGATCATCTGCCGTCAGGTCGTCGAGAAAGAAGCGCAGGAACAAGGTAAGCCGCTTGAGGCCCACTGGGCGCACATGGTGGTGCACGGAAGCTTGCATTTACTCGGCTACGACCATATCGAAGACGATGAAGCGGAAGAAATGGAATCCCTCGAAACAGAGATTATGCTTGCTCTGGGCTATGAGGATCCGTACATTGCCGAGAAGATTGCAGAATAGTAGCTTGCCGGATGGCGCCGCTTGCGCCTTATCCGGCCTACATTCATGCCTTTCGTAGACCTGATAAGCGTTGCGCATCAGGCAAAACATGCCGTCAACAGCTGAGTATACGCATGACGCGCTTTGTATTAACTAACATGAGAACCCATACGACGCCATGAGCGACGACAATTCACACAGTAGTGACACCTTAAACAGCAAAAAGGGATTTTTTTCCCTGTTACTGAGCCAACTTTTCCACGGTGAACCGAAAAACCGCGACGAACTGTTGGAGCTGATCCGTGATTCCGGGCAAAACGACCTTATCGATGAAGATACGCGCGATATGCTCGAAGGGGTAATGGATATTGCGGACCAACGCGTGCGCGACATCATGATCCCTCGCTCTCAGATGATTACCCTGAAACGCAACCAGACCCTGGATGAATGTCTCGATGTCATTATCGAGTCTGCTCACTCGCGTTTCCCGGTGATTAGCGAAGACAAGGATCACATTGAAGGGATTCTGATGGCCAAAGATTTGCTGCCGTTTATGCGCAGCGATGCCGAAGCCTTCAGCATGGAGAAAGTGTTACGCCAGGCGGTTGTCGTACCTGAAAGCAAGCGGGTTGACCGCATGCTGAAAGAGTTCCGCTCCCAGCGTTATCATATGGCTATCGTCATCGACGAGTTTGGCGGTGTCTCAGGTCTGGTGACCATTGAGGACATCCTTGAACTGATTGTCGGTGAAATTGAAGATGAGTACGACGAAGAAGACGATATTGATTTCCGTCAGCTCAGTCGCCACACCTGGACTATTCGCGCGCTGGCATCGATTGAAGACTTCAACGAAGCTTTCGGGACCCACTTTAGCGACGAAGAAGTCGATACCATTGGCGGGCTGGTCATGCAGGCCTTTGGTCATCTGCCCGCGCGTGGGGAAACTATCGACATTGATGGTTACCAGTTTAAAGTGGCAATGGCCGACAGCCGCCGTATTATTCAGGTTCATGTCAGAATTCCGGACGACTCACCCCAGCCAAAACTGGACGAATAAACCCGAAACTGGATCTAAGACTACATGGCATTTGCCCCATTAATTGAACGCCAGCGCATTCGCCTGCTGCTGGCGTTATTATTCGGTGCCTGCGGGACACTGGCTTTCTCACCGTATGACATCTGGCCCGCTGCGATTGTTTCGCTGATGGGCCTGCAGGCTCTCACCTTCAACCGCCGTCCGCTCCAGTCTGCCGCTATCGGCTATTTCTGGGGACTGGGACTATTTGGCTCAGGCATCAACTGGGTTTACGTCAGTATCGCGCAGTTTGGCGGTATGCCCGGCCCGGTTAACATTTTCCTCGTGGTTCTGCTTGCCGCATACCTTTCCCTCTACACCGGTCTGTTTGCCGGCGTGTTGGCGCGCTTGTGGCCGAAAACCACCTGGCTGCGGGTGGCAATTGCCGCGCCGGTAGTCTGGCAAATCACGGAATTCCTGCGCGGTTGGGTACTGACCGGCTTCCCGTGGCTGCAGTTCGGTTATAGCCAGATCGACGGTCCGTTAAAGGGGCTGGCGCCGGTAATGGGCGTTGAGGCGATTAACTTCCTGCTGATGATGGTTAGCGGCCTGTTGGCGCTGGCGCTGGTGACACGTAACTGGAAGCCGCTGGTTGCCGCACTCGTGCTCTTTGCTCTGCCTTTTCCACTGCGCTATATCCAGTGGTACACGCTTGAGCCGGAAAAAACCACCCAGGTCTCGATGGTGCAGGGCGACATTCCGCAGTCGCTTAAATGGGATGAAGGTCAGTTACTCAACACCCTGAAGATTTATCTCGACGCCACCCAACCCGAGATGGGCAAATCACAGCTAATCATCTGGCCAGAATCCGCTATTCCGGATCTGGAAATTAACCAGCAGCGTTTTCTGAGCATGATGGATGACCTGCTGAAATCGAAAAACAGCACACTGATTACCGGTATCGTGGACGCGCGTCTGAACAAACAGAATCGTTACGACACCTACAACACCATCATCACACTGGGTAAAGACAGTCCATACAGCTACGACTCCAGCAACCGCTACAACAAAAACCATCTGGTACCGTTTGGCGAGTTTGTCCCGCTGGAATCAATCCTGCGACCGTTAGCGCCGTTCTTTGACCTGCCAATGTCTTCGTTCAGCCGTGGCCCGTACGTACAGCCACAGTTGCATGCACACGGCTTTAAGCTGACCGCTGCCATTTGCTACGAAATCATTCTTGGCGAACAGGTTCGGGATAACTTCCGTCCGGATACGGACTACCTGCTGACTATCTCCAACGATGCCTGGTTTGGTAAGTCCATTGGCCCGTGGCAGCACTTCCAGATGGCGCGGATGCGTTCCCTTGAGCTGGCGCGCCCCCTGCTGCGTAGCACCAACAATGGTATTACGGCGGTGATTGGTCCTCAGGGTGAGATTCAGGCGATGATCCCGCAGTTTACCCGTCAGGTTCTGACCACCAGCGTGACGCCAACCACGGGCCTGACCCCTTATGCCCGTACCGGTAACTGGCCGCTCTGGCTGCTGACTGCACTGTTTGGCTTTGGTGCGGTGGTAATGAGCCTGCGCCAACGTCGCAAATAAAACAGTGCCCCATCAAATTCAGGCCGGATAAGGCGGTACGCCGCCATCCGGCCGTTGTGCAGCATCTTGCCTGATGGCGCTACGCTTATCAGGCCAACTCCCCTCCAAAAGACCATTCTGGCACGTCTATTGCTTTGTTCTACAAGGCAAACGCTGTTTTGGCTGAATGTGCAACCTGGTCGCACCAAAGTTGAGCGCCGGTAGCACCTGAAAAGTGCAACAAGATATTTTTGCCCCCAAATGGTGCGGCGCACTTCGCAAAAATAAACAATAACACAGCAAATTCTTTACATTCATCCAAACTAAATGTTAACAAACACATACAAGACTGCACGTTTTAGTAGCAAACAATAACAACATCACAATGGGTATCAATGCGTCCCTGGCGCAGACGATAAAGGAGTTGGATATGCAATTACGTAAGCTCGCCACTGCCATGCTGGTCATGGGAATGTCCGCCGGTCTGGCGCACGCAGAAGACGCAGCACCCGCGGCAGGCAGCACGCTGGATAAGATCGCCAAAAATGGCGTGATCGTGGTCGGTCACCGTGAATCATCGGTACCGTTTTCTTACTACGATAATCAGCAAAAAGTGGTCGGTTATTCACAGGATTACTCCAACGCGATCGTTGAAGCGGTGAAGAAAAAGCTGAACAAGCCCGATCTGCAGGTAAAACTGATCCCGATTACTTCACAAAACCGTATCCCGCTGCTGCAAAACGGTACCTTCGACTTTGAATGTGGATCCACCACCAACAACGTCGAGCGTCAGAAACAAGCAGCCTTCTCTGACACCATTTTCGTTGTCGGTACCCGTCTGCTGGCGAAAAAAGGCGGCGACGTCAAAGATTTCGCTGACCTGAAAGGCAAAGCCGTGGTCGTGACTTCAGGTACCACCTCAGAAGTGCTGCTGCACAAGCTGAACGAAGAACAAAAAATGGACATGCGCATTATCAGCGCGAAAGACCACGGTGACTCTTTCCGTACTCTGGAAAGCGGTCGCGCCGTTGCCTTTATGATGGATGACGCCCTGCTGGCTGGCGAACGCGCGAAAGCGAAGAAACCAGACAACTGGGAGATCGTTGGCAAGCCACAGTCTCAGGAAGCTTACGGCTGCATGCTGCGCAAAGATGACCCTGAGTTCAAAAAGCTGATGGATGACACTATCGCCAAGGCGCAGACCTCAGGCGAAGCTGAGAAATGGTTTGATAAGTGGTTTAAAAATCCAATTCCACCGAAGAACCTGAACATGAATTTCGAACTGTCAGATGAGATGAAAGCCCTGTTCAAAGAACCGAATGATAAAGCGCTTAACTAACTAAAATAAATGGGAGGCTTCCCCTCCCTCTCGATTGCTACTCGGCACGGACAGACTATAAGCCTGATGGTCGTTCCCCATCAGGCCTGAAAACCGCAAAACGCCGAATAACAATCTTCGAGGGTAGCGCTGCTACCCTTTTTTTTCTGGAGTAGATTTATGTCTATAGACTGGAACTGGGGTATTTTTTTACAACAGGCCCCGTTCGGCAACACCACCTATCTCGGCTGGCTCTGGAGTGGTTTCCAGGTCACGGTCGCGTTATCTATCACCGCCTGGATTATCGCTTTCCTCATAGGCTCTTTATTCGGCATCTTACGTACCGTCCCAAATCGTTTCCTTTCCGGGATCGGCACGCTATACGTTGAGCTGTTTCGTAACGTTCCGCTCATCGTTCAGTTCTTTACCTGGTATCTGGTCATTCCTGAACTGCTGCCGGAAAACATTGGCATGTGGTTCAAGTCGGAACTGGATCCCAACATTCAGTTCTTCCTCTCATCCATGCTTTGTCTGGGGCTGTTTACCGCCGCGCGCGTCTGTGAGCAGGTTCGCGCAGCGATTCAGTCCCTGCCTCGCGGGCAGAAAAACGCCGCGCTGGCGATGGGGCTGACTTTGCCGCAGGCCTACCGCTATGTGCTGCTGCCAAACGCATACCGCGTGATTGTTCCGCCGATGACCTCAGAGATGATGAACCTGGTGAAGAACTCCGCGATCGCCTCTACCATCGGCCTGGTCGATATGGCGGCGCAGGCGGGAAAACTATTGGATTACTCCGCCCACGCATGGGAGTCGTTTACCGCCATCACGCTGGCCTACGTCCTGATTAACGCCGTCATCATGCTGGTGATGAATCTCGTCGAACGCAAAATCCGCCTGCCTGGCAATTTGGGAGGCAAATAATGTACGAATTTGACTGGAGTTCTATCGTCCCTTCCCTGCCGTATCTGCTGGACGGGCTGATCATCACCCTGAAAATCACCGTTACGGCGGTCGTCATTGGTATTGTCTGGGGAACCATCCTTGCAGTAATGCGTCTGTCCAGCTTCGCGCCGATTGCCTGGTTTGCGAAAGGCTACGTCAACGTATTTCGTTCTATTCCGCTGGTCATGGTGCTGCTGTGGTTCTACCTGATTGTGCCCGGCTTTTTGCAAAACGTACTGGGTCTGTCGCCTAAAACCGATATTCGCCTGATCTCAGCGATGGTCGCGTTTTCGATGTTTGAAGCTGCGTACTATTCCGAGATTATCCGTGCCGGTATCCAGAGTATTTCTCGTGGGCAATCCAGCGCCGCGCTGGCGCTGGGGATGACACACTGGCAGTCGATGAAGCTGATCATTCTGCCACAGGCCTTCCGCGCGATGGTACCACTGCTGCTGACCCAGGGCATCGTACTGTTCCAGGATACCTCGCTGGTCTATGTATTGAGTCTGGCAGACTTCTTCCGTACCGCCTCCACCATTGGCGAGCGTGACGGCACACAGGTTGAAATGATCCTGTTTGCTGGCGCCGTTTATTTTGTATTCAGTCTGAGCGCATCGTTGTTGGTCAGCTATTTGAAGAAAAGGACAGTTTAATGATTACCCTGAAAAATGTTTCTAAATGGTATGGTCACTTTCAGGTGCTGACCGACTGCTCCACGGAAGTGAAAAAAGGTGAAGTGGTGGTGGTCTGCGGCCCGTCAGGTTCAGGTAAATCAACGCTTATCAAAACGGTGAACGGGTTGGAGCCGGTACAACAGGGCGTCATCACCGTTGATGGTACCGTGGTGAATGATAAAAAAACCGATCTGGCCAAACTGCGCTCTCGTGTTGGTATGGTGTTCCAGCACTTTGAACTGTTCCCACATCTGTCGATCATTGAGAACCTGACTCTGGCGCAGGTAAAAGTGCTTAAGCGCGATAAAAAGCCGGCCCGCGACAAAGCGCAAAAGTTACTGGAACGCGTTGGCCTGTCGGCACATGCCGAGAAGTTCCCGGCCCAACTCTCCGGGGGCCAGCAACAGCGTGTCGCTATCGCCCGGGCACTATGTATGGATCCTATTGCCATGCTGTTTGACGAACCGACATCGGCGCTTGATCCTGAAATGATCAACGAAGTACTGGACGTTATGGTTGAACTGGCCAATGAAGGGATGACCATGATGGTGGTGACCCATGAAATGGGCTTTGCGCGTAAAGTGGCGAACCGGGTGATCTTCATGGATGAAGGGAAAATTGTTGAAGACTCACCGAAAGAAGAGTTCTTCGCTAATCCGAAATCGGACCGCGCCAAAGACTTCCTCGCGAAAATCCTGCACTAATCTTGCTGGCGCGCATCTCCATGTGCGCGCCACCTCACGCTTTATCCCTTCGCCTCTCGAAACACATACAGCCCAGCGTTAACCTTGTCACAAAGTCCCACTTACAAGGAGCAACAATGGCACTTCCGATCCTGTTTGATTGCGATCCAGGTCATGACGACGCTATCGCAATTGTACTCGCCCTCGCCTCACCTGAACTGGATGTGAAAGCGATAACCTCGTCAGCCGGGAATCAGACTCCCGACAAAACGCTGCGTAACGTATTGCGCATGCTGACGTTGCTCAAGCGTACGGATATTCCCGTCGCCGGTGGCGCTGTGAAACCACTGATGCGCGATCTGATTATCGCCGATAACGTCCATGGCGAGAGTGGGCTGGATGGTCCGGCGCTGCCGGAACCCACTTTTGCGCCACAAGACTGTACCGCTGTGGAACTGATGGCGAAAACCCTGCGTGAAAGCCCGGAACCGATGACGATTGTCTCCACCGGCCCGCAAACTAACGTGGCATTGCTACTGAATAGCCATCCTGAGCTGCACGCCAAAATCGACCGTATCGTGATTATGGGTGGTGCAATGGGCCTCGGAAACTGGACACCCGCCGCCGAGTTCAACATCTTTGTGGATCCCGAAGCCGCGGAGATCGTATTCCAGTCGGGTATTCCGGTGGTGATGGCTGGTCTGGACGTGACGCATAAAGCGCAAATACATCGTGAAGATACCGAACGGTTCCGCGCTATTGGCAATCCTGTTTCAACGATCGTTGCTGAACTACTCGATTTCTTCTTTGAATATCACAAAGACGAAAAATGGGGATTCATCGGCGCACCGCTGCATGACCCATGTACCATTGCCTGGCTGCTGAAACCTGAACTGTTTACCACCGTTGAACGCTGGGTTGGCGTGGAAACTCAGGGTAAATATACCCAAGGAATGACCGTGGTGGACTACTACTTCCTGAGCGGCAATAAGCCAAACGCCACCGTGATGGTGGATGTTGATCGCCAGGGGTTTGTCGATTTGCTGGCAGAACGGCTGAAGTTTTACGCCTAATACACGCCGGATGCCGCTAACGCTTATCCGGCCTACAAAATCGTGCAATTTGTAGGCCGGAGAAGACGCTTTGCGTCGCCATCCGGCAATAAGCAATTACGGTTCAAACGGTCGGCGCTGAAACTGATCGTGTCCGCATTTCGGACACAGCGGCAGCACATCCGGGGTGTAAACCGCTAAATGGAAGTGGCACTTCTCGCAGACCAGATTACCTAATCCGACCACCTCGCCGCTGTGATAAACACCGTGATGACTGAGGTCCTGGAACACTTCGCGCCATTCGAGCTGCGTTTTATCGGTAATATCGGCCAGTTCCTGCCAGATACTCTCCTTGATAACCCGCATAAAGACGCTGTCTGTCTCCTCATCGAGACTTTCTTCATAGCTCAGAGCAAACTCTTCCAGGTCACGTCTGACGGCCCGAGTGAGCTCTTCCACCTCGGTTCGCGTTAACTCCCCGGTCTGCATAACTCGTTGACGCGCCTGCTCCACCAACGCATCGATATCGCGTTCGCCATTACGCAGACGTTCGCTCAGTGAAGCTACCAGTTCACGGTAATATTGAGCAACCTTGTTCATCGCTTCGCCTCCTGGGTCGTTAACTGTCTATAATAATAGACGTTATTTACACTACGCTTTGCAAGACTGTCCACAGAGTGTGTAAATTCGTGCAAGAATTATCCTTGCGGGAATTCAACGCTGAATGCGCGAAAGGCTGTTTTGGCGCGGGCGTTTGGGCTATGCTATGCGGATCTGAAACACCACATCTAGAGCTACGTTTGTAGCTGTATTGAAAACAGGACCACTGGCTGCCATGCAAGAGCAATACCGCCCGGAAGAGATAGAATCCAAAGTACAGCTTCACTGGGATGAGAAGCGCACATTTGAAGTTACCGAAGACGAGAGCAAAGAGAAGTATTACTGCCTGTCTATGCTTCCCTATCCTTCTGGTCGACTACACATGGGCCACGTACGTAACTACACCATCGGTGACGTGATCGCCCGCTACCAGCGCATGCTGGGCAAAAACGTACTGCAGCCAATTGGCTGGGATGCGTTCGGTCTGCCAGCAGAAGGTGCTGCGGTTAAAAACAACACCGCGCCGGCACCGTGGACGTACGACAACATCGCATACATGAAAAACCAGCTCAAAATGCTGGGTTTCGGTTACGACTGGAGCCGTGAGCTGGCGACCTGCACCCCGGAATATTACCGTTGGGAACAGAAATTCTTCACCGAGCTGTACAAAAAAGGCCTGGTGTACAAGAAAACGTCTGCGGTCAACTGGTGCCCGAATGACCAGACCGTACTGGCGAACGAACAGGTTATCGACGGATGCTGCTGGCGTTGTGATACCAAAGTCGAGCGTAAAGAGATCCCGCAGTGGTTCATCAAAATCACCGCTTACGCTGACGAACTGCTGCGTGACCTGGATAACCTGGATCACTGGCCTGACACCGTGAAAACGATGCAGCGCAACTGGATTGGCCGTTCTGAAGGCGTAGAAATCACCTTCGATGTGAACGATTACGACAACACGCTGACCGTTTACACCACCCGTCCGGACACCTTTATGGGTGCGACCTATCTGGCCGTTGCCGCAGGTCACCCGCTGGCGCAGAAAGCCGCTGCAAATAACCCGGAACTGGCCGCCTTCATTGACGAATGCCGCAACACCAAGGTTGCTGAAGCCGAAATGGCAACCATGGAGAAGAAAGGCGTCGACACGGGCTTTAAAGCCGTTCACCCGCTGACTGGCGAAGAGATCCCGGTTTGGGCAGCAAACTTCGTCCTGATGGAATACGGTACGGGCGCAGTCATGGCCGTTCCGGGGCACGATCAGCGCGATTACGAGTTTGCGACTAAATATGGCCTGACCATCAAGCCTGTAATTCTGACCGCTGAAGGCGCAGAGCCGGATCTGTCCGAACAAGCTCTGACCGAAAAAGGGGTGCTGTTTAACTCCGGTGAGTTTGACGGCCTCGACTTCGAAGCAGCCTTCAATGCCATTGCTGACAAGCTGGTGGCTCTTGGCGTGGGTGAGCGTAAAGTGAACTACCGTCTGCGTGACTGGGGTGTTTCCCGTCAGCGTTACTGGGGCGCGCCGATTCCGATGGTGACATTGGAAGACGGTACCGTACTGCCGACGCCAGAGGACCAGTTGCCGGTTATTCTGCCGGAAGACGTGGTTATGGATGGTATTACCAGCCCAATCAAAGCCGATCCGGAGTGGGCAAAAACCACCGTTAACGGCATGCCTGCACTGCGCGAAACCGACACTTTCGATACTTTTATGGAATCCTCCTGGTACTACGCGCGCTACACCTGCCCGCAGTACAACGAAGGGATGCTGGATCCAGAAGCTGCAAACTACTGGCTGCCGGTTGATATCTACATTGGTGGTATTGAACACGCCATCATGCACCTGCTCTACTTCCGCTTCTTCCACAAGCTGATGCGCGATGCGGGTATGGTCAACTCTGACGAACCGGCTAAACAGCTGCTGTGCCAGGGTATGGTGCTGGCCGATGCGTTCTATTACGTTGGTGCAAACGGTGAGCGTAACTGGGTTTCTCCGGTTGATGCCATCGTTGAGCGCGACGAGAAAGGTCGTATCGTCAAAGCTCAGGACGCAGAAGGCCATGAACTGGTGTATACCGGCATGAGCAAAATGTCCAAGTCGAAAAATAACGGTATCGACCCGCAGGTTATGGTTGAACGTTACGGCGCCGACACCGTACGTCTGTTCATGATGTTCGCTTCTCCGGCTGATATGACGCTGGAATGGCAAGAGTCCGGCGTTGAAGGGGCGAACCGCTTCCTGAAACGTGTCTGGAAGCTGGTTTACGAACATACCTCCAAAGGTGATGTAGCTGAACTGAACGTTGATGTGTTGAGCGAAGACCAAAAAGCGTTGCGTCGCGACGTGCATAAAACCATTGCTAAAGTGACCGATGATATTGGTCGTCGTCAGACCTTTAACACCGCAATTGCGGCGATTATGGAGCTGATGAACAAGCTGGCGAAAGCACCACAGGAAGACGAGCAGGACCGCGCCCTGATGCAGGAAGCGCTGCTGGCCGTTGTACGCATGCTCAACCCGTTCACCCCACACGTTTGCTTCACGATGTGGCAGGCGCTGAAAGGTGAAGGCGATATCGACAACGCACCGTGGCCGGTAGCTGACGAAGCCGCAATGGTTGAAGACTCGACGTTGGTTGTTGTTCAGGTGAACGGTAAAGTCCGTGGCAAAATTACCGTTCCGGTAAATGCGACAGAAGAACAGGTTCGTGAACGTGCTGGCCAGGAGCATCTGGTGGCAAAATATCTTGATGGCGTTACCGTACGTAAAGTGATTTATGTACCGGGTAAACTCCTCAATCTGGTCGTTGGCTAAGCGCGGGAGGAAGCGTGCGACTTCTGACAACATTGTTGTTATCTCTGGCGGTGCTTGCCACCGCCGGGTGTGGCTGGCATCTGCGTAGTACTACGCAGGTTCCACCCTCAATGAAAACCATGATCCTGAACTCTGGCGATCCGAACGGCCCGTTAAGCCGTGCGGTCCGTAACCAGCTGCGTCTGAACGGTGTGACGCTGCTTGAAGACGGTACAATGCGTAAAGATGTGACGTCTTTACGTCTTGGCGCGGTCAGCATTTCGCAGGATACGGCGTCGGTATTCCAGAACGGTCAAACGGCTGAATACCAGATGGTGATGTCCGTAAGCGCTACCGTGCTGATTCCAGGACATGATATTTACCCTATCAGCGCAAAAGTTTATCGTTCGTTCTTTGACAACCCACAGGCTGCACTGGCGAAGGATAACGAGCAGGAGATGATCATCAAAGAGATGTATGACAAAGCGGCTGAACAGTTAATTCGTAAGCTGCCAAGCGTACATCTGGCTGATACTCTGTCATCCAATGCTGATGATGATGCTAAGCCAGCTGCGACAAAAGCCGCAGAGCCTGCGTCATCTCCGGCGCGTGTCTCCACCACGCTGGGTAACTGATGCTCAAGTTGTACCCTGAACAACTCCGCGCACAGCTCAATGAAGGGCTGCGCGCGGCGTATTTGCTCTTAGGTAACGATCCCCTCTTATTGCAGGAAAGCCAGGATGCCATCCGTCAGGCTGCTGCCACACAAGGGTTCGAAGAACACCACGCCTTCACTCTGGACAACAGCACCGACTGGGGAGAGATTTTTTCACTCTGCCAGGCGATGAGCCTGTTTGCCAACCGTCAAACCCTGCTCCTGCAACTGCCTGAAAATGGCCCCAATGCCGCCATTAACGAACAGCTCGCTTCACTCGTCACACTGCTACATAACGACCTGCTGCTGATTGTTCGTGGTAACAAGCTGACTAAAGCGCAGGAAAACGCCGCATGGTATACCGGACTTGCCAATAATGCGGTGCAGGTCAGCTGCCAGACGCCGGAGCAAGCACAGCTCCCGCGTTGGGTCGCCGCGAGGGCTAAACTCAATAACCTGCAACTGGATGACGCAGCCAATCAGCTGTTGTGCTATTGCTATGAAGGTAACCTGTTAGCACTGGCGCAAGCGCTGGAACGGTTAGCATTGCTTTGGCCTGATGGCAAACTAACGCTGCCTCGCGTAGAGAAAGCCGTTAACGATGCAGCGCACTTTACCCCGTTCCACTGGGTGGATGCGTTGCTGATGGGCAAAAGCAAACGCGCGCTGCACATTCTGCAACAGCTACGTCTGGAAGGCAGTGAGCCGGTTATTTTGCTGCGTACGATACAGCGTGAATTGCTGTTGCTGGTCAACCTAAAACGGCAGTCGGCGAATACCCCCTTGCGCACGTTGTTTGATAAACACCGGGTGTGGCAAAATCGCCGGGGCATGATGGGTGATGCGCTAAACCGGCTGAACCCGGCACAGTTGCGTCAGGCGGTAACGCTGTTAACGCGTACGGAAATTACGCTTAAACAAGACTATGGTCAGTCAGTGTGGGCGGAACTTGAGGGTCTGTCCCTTTTGCTCTGCCATAAATCACTGGCCGATGTTTTTATTGATGGTTGATATGAAATCATTGCAGGCTCTGTTCGGCGGCACCTTTGATCCGGTGCATTATGGTCATCTTAAACCGGTTGAAATTCTGGCGAATCTGATTGGTCTTTCCCGGGTCATCATCATGCCCAATAACGTCCCGCCGCATCGTGCGCAGCCTGAAGCGTCCGGTGAGCAACGTAAGCGCATGGTTGAACTGGCCATTGCTGATAAACCGCTGTTTTCCCTGGATGAACGCGAACTGAAACGCGACACGGCCTCCTACACCGCGCAAACGCTAAAAGAGTGGCGCGAGGAACAAGGCCCGAACGTGCCGTTAGCGTTTATCATTGGTCAGGATTCGCTGCTGACCTTCCCTTCCTGGCACGACTACCACACGATTCTGGATAATACCCATCTCATCGTGTGCCGACGTCCAGGTTATCCTCTCGAAATGACGCAGGAAAAGCACCAGCAATGGCTGGAGGATCACCTGACTCATTCGCCGGATGACCTGCACAACCTGCCTTGCGGAAAAATCTACCTGGCCGAAACGCCGTGGTTCAACATCTCCGCCACGCTCATTCGCGAGCGCCTGGAAAAAGGCGAGCCGTGCGACGACCTGATGCCAGGCGCAGTGCTTGACTATATCAATCAGCAGGGGTTGTATCGCTAAGCGTGTTGTTTAATGCCGCCAGCAGGCGGTCATTTTCTTCCTGACTGCGAACAGCAACTCGGTAATAACGCGCGTCCAACCCAGGGTAATTGGCACAACTGCGAATCAAGACATGCTGTTCCAGCAACATCCGTTGCAAATCAATATCCGCGCGATCGCAGCGTAATAAACGATAATTTGCCTGGCCGGGATACACCGTCAGGCCAGGCAGGTTTTGTAGCTGTTGCTCAAACCGCGCTCCCTCTTGTTCCAGCCATTTCCACGTCGCCTGCTGATAAGCGCTGTCGCGTAAAATAATCTCGCCGGCCAGAGCAGCAAACGCATTAATTGACCACGGCATTTGTCGGCTGCGCATTTGTACAACGGCCTGCTCGTTACTGTTGACCAGATACCCCAGACGCAGCCCCGGTATCGCATAGAACTTGGTGAGCGAGCGCAGCACCCAAATATGCGGGTTATCCCGAAGTAGCGGAATAAACCCCGGCTCCCCGGCAATAAAATCGATAAACGCTTCATCAAGGATCAGATTGATCCCAAGCCGCTCACAACGTAAGGCAATCTCACGTAGCAGGCGGTTATCCGGTAGTAACCCGGTGGGGTTGTTGGGCGTGCAGAGAAACAGGCAGTCCAGCTCTGAGGTTAACGCATCGAGGATCGCATCGGTAAGCTGCCACCCATCGTCTTCGCGCAGCGCAAACTCATGGATCGTACAGTCTCCCCATTGCAGCGCCCGACGATATTCAGCAAACCCAGGCGTCACGATCATCGCGTGACGTGGCTTCAGGCCATCTACCAGGGTAAAAATAGACTCGGTCTCACCGTTTCCGGCCAGGATCCACGAGGCCGGAATCTGATGATGCTCCGCCAGCGCTGCATGCAGTTGCGCGTAATCGACATCCGGGTAACGCTCCGCGCAGTCCATATTGTCGATAATTGCGCGTTTTAAACCTGCTGGCATACCCAGCGGATTAATATTTGCGCTAAAATCCAGCAATTGCTCAGGCGAGACGCCCAACAGTTCGGCGGCTTCTCGGGTATTACCACCATGCGCGCTCTTCAATAAAGACATCGTGCCGCTCCACGTAAAAAAAGGTATTTTAGTGAAAAATCTCTGCGCAATCAGGGCAAACATCATGTTTTGTGCGAATAACCCCAAGAGGAAAAAATGAGACTCTGGTTGGTACGTCATGGCGAAACCGAAGCCAACGTCGCGGGTTTATATAGCGGCCACGCTCCCACACCACTAACAGAACGGGGAATAGCTCAGGCGCAAACGCTGAGTACGCTGTTACGCGATGTGCCTGTCGACAACGTTCTGTGCAGCGAGCTGGAGCGCGCCCGCCATACAACGCAGTTGATCTTAGGCGATCGCGAGATTCCTGTGCGTAACATGCCTGAGCTCAATGAGATGTTTTTTGGCGACTGGGAAATGCGCCACCATCGCGATCTGGCGCGCGAAGACGCCGAAAACTACGCCGTGTGGTGTAACGACTGGCAGAACGCGACGCCCACTAATGGCGAAGGTTTTCAGGCATTTTCCCTGCGCGTGGAACGCTTCATTGCTCAACTCGATGATTACAAAATGTGCCAAAACCTGCTGGTGGTGAGTCATCAGGGTGTACTGAGCGTGTTGATCGCCCGTTTGTTGTCCATGCCGGCAGCAGCAATGTGGCATTTTCGCGTCGAACAAGGTTGCTGGAGCGCGATTGATTTTTGCGACGATTTTGCGGTTCTGAAAGTACTTAACAGCCGGGCTGTATGGCACGACGGAGAGTGAAAGCACTGTTTTTTCTGCCGAAGGGCTTCTCTCCCATTGACACCCCATGACAGGCTGTTATTCTCCGCAACCTGACTTTTCCCGCCCTTCAGAGCTTTGCAGAAATTGTTTTACAAAAATGGCGATGCATTCTGCGGCGTGGGGTGGGATGATAGCGCACTTCACAAGCGCTTTCGGAGACATTTGTCCCGATATCGCCTCTGGTTCAGGTATACTAACAGACGTTTTTAACTCTTTTCACCCAGGGGGAACACTTGCAGGGTAAAGCACTTCAGGATTTTGTAATCGACAAAATTGATGACCTGAAAGGTCAAGACATCATCGCCTTAGACGTTCAGGGCAAATCCAGCATCACTGATTGCATGATTATCTGTACTGGCACGTCCAGCCGTCATGTAATGTCTATCGCAGACCACGTTGTTCAGGAGTCCCGCACTGCTGGTCTGCTGCCGCTTGGCGTAGAAGGCGAGAACGTCGCAGACTGGATCGTCGTTGACCTCGGCGATGTGATTGTCCACGTGATGCAGGAAGAAAGCCGTCGCCTGTATGAACTGGAAAAACTCTGGAGTTAATGCGTGAAGCTGCAACTTGTCGCTGTGGGTACGAAAATGCCTGACTGGGTGCAAACCGGTTTTACGGAGTATCTCCGTCGGTTTCCGAAAGATATGCCCTTTGAGCTGATCGAAATCCCGGCAGGAAAACGCGGCAAGAACGCGGATATTAAACGCATTCTCGACAAAGAGGGTGAACAGATGCTGGCTGCAGCAGGCAAAAACCGCATCGTCACCCTTGATATCCCAGGCAAACCCTGGGACACGCCGCAGCTGGCGACCGAACTGGAACGCTGGAAACTGGACGGTCGTGACGTCAGTTTGTTGATTGGTGGGCCGGAAGGTCTTTCTCCTGCCTGTAAAGCAGCAGCGGAACAAAGCTGGTCACTCTCAGCGTTAACCCTTCCTCACCCTCTTGTTCGGGTTCTGGTTGCGGAGAGTCTGTACAGGGCGTGGAGCATTACCACCAACCATCCTTATCACCGTGAGTGATCATTGATTCTTGAGTAGATTAAGCAGCGGATGAAACTACAGAATTCTTTTCGCGACTATTCGGCTGAGTCTGCGCTGTTTGTGCGCCGGGCGCTGGTCGCTTTTTTGGGGATTTTGCTGCTCACCGGCGTGCTGATCGCCAACCTTTATAATCTGCAAATCGTTCGCTTTACTGATTATCAGACCCGCTCGAACGAAAACCGCATCAAACTGGTGCCTATCGCCCCCAGTCGCGGCATCATTTATGACCGTAACGGAATTCCGCTCGCCCTTAACCGCACCATTTATCAGATAGAAATGATGCCAGAAAAGGTCGACAACGTTCAGGATACCCTCGACGCGCTACGTAACGTCGTAGACCTGACGGACGATGACATTGCCGCCTTTAAAAAAGAGCGCGCCCGTTCACACCGTTTCACATCCATTCCGGTAAAAACTAACCTGAGTGAAGTTCAGGTCGCACGCTTTGCCGTTAATCAATATCGCTTTCCTGGCGTCGAAGTTAAAGGTTATAAACGCCGCTACTACCCCTACGGCTCTGCACTGACCCATGTCATTGGCTATGTATCAAAAATCAACGATAAAGACGTAGACCGCCTGGACAAAGACGGCAAACTGGCTAACTACGCGGCGACGCACGACATCGGCAAGCTGGGTATTGAACGTTATTACGAAGATGTACTTCACGGCCAGACCGGTTATGAAGAGGTTGAGGTGAACAACCGCGGCCGCGTCATTCGCCAGCTGAAAGAAGTGGCGCCGCAGGCCGGGCACGATATCTATCTCACCCTCGATTTGAAACTCCAGCAGTACATTGAAACGCTGCTGGCGGGCAGTCGCGCCGCCGTGGTGGTTACCGACCCGCGTACCGGCGGCGTTCTCGCGCTGGTGTCCATGCCGAGCTACGACCCGAACCTGTTTGTCGATGGTATCTCCAGTAAAGATTACTCCGGGTTGCTCAATGACCCGAACACCCCATTGGTTAACCGCGCCACGCAGGGTGTTTACCCTCCTGCTTCGACAGTTAAACCTTACGTCGCGGTTTCTGCATTAAGTGCAGGTGTCATCACCCGCAATACTGGTCTGTTCGATCCAGGTTGGTGGCAATTACCGGGCTCTGAAAAACGTTACCGTGACTGGAAAAAATGGGGGCACGGCCATCTGAACATCACCCGTTCTCTGGAAGAGTCGGCGGATACGTTTTTCTATCAAATCGCCTATGATATGGGGATAGACCGACTTTCAGAGTGGATGAGCAAATTCGGCTACGGCAAATATACGGGTATCGATCTCGCTGAAGAACGCTCCGGCAATATGCCTACCCGCGAGTGGAAGCAAAAACGGTTTAAAAAGCCATGGTACCAGGGTGATACCATTCCGGTCGGCATCGGTCAGGGTTACTGGACTGCAACCCCAATCCAGATGAGTAAAGCGCTGATGATCCTTATCAACGACGGTTTGATAAAAGTTCCGCATCTGTTGATGAGCACGGCAGAAAATGGCAAGCAGGTTCCGTGGGTACAGCCGCACGAACCGCCCGTTGGTGATATTCATTCTGGATACTGGGAAATCGCGAAAGACGGCATGTACGGTGTAGCAAACCGCCCTAACGGTACTGCGCACAAGTATTTCGCTAGCGCGCCTTACAAAATTGCGGCGAAATCCGGTACTGCCCAGGTCTTTGGCCTGAAAGCCAATGAAACCTATAACGCGCACAAGATCGCCGAGCGCTTACGTGACCACAAGCTGATGACGGCCTTCGCACCCTATGATAAGCCCCAGGTTGCTGTCGCCATAATCCTTGAAAACGGTGGCGCGGGCCCGGCTGTGGGTACCATTATGCGCCAGATCCTTGACCACATTATGTTGGGCGACAACAACACCAATCTGCCTGCAGAAAACCCCGCGGTTGCAGCAGCGGAGGACCAATAATCGTGACGGATAATCCGAACAAAAAAACATTCTGGGACAAAATCCACATCGATCCCACGATGTTGCTTATTTTGCTGGCGCTGCTGGTTTACAGCTCGCTGGTCATCTGGAGTGCCAGCGGCCAGGATATCGGCATGATGGAGCGCAAGGTCGGCCAGATCGCAATGGGCCTGGTCATCATGGTGGTGATGGCGCAAATCCCGCCCCGGGTTTATGAAGGCTGGGCACCCTATCTCTATATTTTCTGCATCATCCTGTTGGTGGCGGTAGATGCCTTCGGCGCGATATCCAAAGGGGCACAGCGCTGGCTGGATTTGGGTATTGTGCGTTTTCAGCCTTCCGAAATTGCCAAGATTGCCGTGCCGCTGATGGTCGCACGCTTCATCAACCGTGATGTTTGCCCGCCATCGCTAAAAAATACCGCCATTGCACTGGTGCTGATATTTATGCCCACCCTGCTGGTGGCCGCTCAGCCTGACCTCGGTACCTCAATACTGGTCGCCCTTTCCGGTCTGTTTGTTCTGTTCCTTTCTGGTTTAAGCTGGCGTTTAATCGGTGTTGCGGTGGTTCTGGTTGCGGCGTTTATCCCGATACTGTGGTTCTTCCTGATGCATGATTACCAGCGTCAGCGCGTCATGATGTTGCTCGATCCGGAAACCGATCCACTGGGTGCGGGTTATCATATTATTCAGTCTAAAATTGCTATTGGCTCCGGCGGTCTACGCGGCAAGGGCTGGCTGCACGGTACACAGTCGCAGCTTGAGTTTTTACCCGAACGTCACACGGACTTTATCTTCGCGGTATTAGCAGAAGAGCTGGGTCTGGTAGGGATCTTAATTCTGCTTGCGCTGTACATTTTGCTGATTATGCGCGGATTATGGATCGCTGCCCACGCGCAAACCACCTTTGGTCGCGTCATGGCAGGTGGTTTAATGTTGATATTATTCGTTTATGTCTTCGTAAATATTGGTATGGTGAGCGGTATTCTGCCCGTGGTTGGCGTTCCTCTCCCACTGGTCAGTTACGGAGGCTCGGCACTTATCGTGCTGATGGCCGGGTTCGGGATTGTTATGTCGATCCACACCCATAGAAAAATGTTGTCGAAAAGCGTGTAAGGGGTACGCAATGCGTAAGCAGTGGCTTGGTATCTGCATCGCAGCAGGAATGCTCGCGGCGTGTTCGAGTGATGATGGTCAGCAACAGGGTGCTGTCGCGCCGCAGCCTGCGGTGTGTAATGGTCCGATTGTTGAAATCAGCGGGGCCGATCCGCGCTTTGAACCCCTGAACCCAACGGCGAATCAGGACTATCAGCGTGATGGTAAGAGCTACAAAATCGTCCAGGATCCTTCCCGCTTTAGCCAGGCAGGGCTTGCCGCTATCTATGATGCGGAACCCGGAAGCAACTTAACCGCGTCTGGTGAAGCGTTCGACCCGATGCAACTGACCGCAGCGCATCCGACGCTGCCAGTCCCAAGCTATGCCAGAGTAACTAACCTGGCAAACGGCAGGATGATTGTCGTGCGCATAAACGATCGCGGCCCTTATGGCAACGATCGCGTGATTTCACTTTCACGTGCAGCAGCAGACCGTCTGAATACCTCCAACAACACCAAAGTGCGTATCGACCCGATCATCGTCGCCCAGGATGGTTCATTGTCCGGTCCGGGTATGGCGTGTACGACAGTCGCAAAGCAAACCTATGCCCTGCCCGCGCGTCCTGATTTAAGCGGTAGCGGTAATATGGGAAGTATGCCTTCGCCATCGGATGCGGGTCAGCCGCAAGGCGATATTCGTCCGATCAGCAATTCCACGCTGAAAAGCGATGATCCAACCGGTGCGCCAGTGAACAGCGGTGGATTCCTCGGTGCACCAACCACCCTCGCCGCAGGCGTGCTGGAAGGTAGCGAGCCGACTCCGGCTCCGCAACCGACCATCACCGCACCGGCAACACCAACCGCACCAGCAGCAACACCAGCCGCCGTCGCGGCACCAGCTCCAGCGGCAGTAGCCAACGGACGTTACGTGGTTCAGGTTGGCGCAGTCAGCGAGCAGTCGCGTGCGCAGCAGTATCAAAAACGTTTAAGCCAGCAGTTTGGCGTTCCAGGTCGGGTGGTACAAAATGGCGCAGTCTGGCGTATCCAGATGGGGCCGTTCGCCAGCAAAGCTGAAGCCTCCACATTGCAGCAGCGTCTTCAATCCGAGGCGCAATTACAGTCCTTCATCACCGGCGTGTAATAACGTAAATCAGGTATCTGAACTGTCAGTTTCTGTAAATGACATTAACAAAGTCACGCGGAAAGTCAGATGCCTGCCCGTTTTGCATTTGCTATAGTAGGGCACTTTTTTAAATTTCATCACGGACGTCGTAGTTCAGACCATGAAGACCACTTTTTCCGCTCGTTTCGTGCAGCGTATGGCGCTCACCGCGGCTCTCTGCGCAGCTTCTCTCTCTGCTGCCCATGCCGATGACCTGAATATTAAAACCATGATCCCGGGTGTTCCGCAGATCGATGCGGAGTCATATATCCTGATTGATTACAATTCAGGCAAAGTTCTGGCAGAACAGAACGCAGACACTCGCCGCGACCCCGCTAGTCTGACCAAAATGATGACCAGCTACGTCATCGGCCAGGCGATGAAAGCCGGCAAGTTCAAAGAAACCGATCTGGTCACTGTCGGCAATGACGCCTGGGCTACAGGTAACCCGGTGTTTAAAGGTTCATCGTTGATGTTCCTGAAACCTGGAATGCAGGTTCCTGTTTCCCAGCTGATCCGTGGTATCAACCTACAATCCGGGAATGACGCGTGTGTGGCAATGGCGGACTTCGCAGCCGGTAGCCAGGATGCTTTCGTCGGTCTGATGAACAGCTATGTGAACGCGCTGGGCCTGAAAAATACCCACTTCCAGACCGTTCATGGTCTCGATGCTGACGGTCAGTACAGCTCGGCTCGCGACATGGCGATGATTGGCCAGGCGCTGATTCGTGACGTGCCTAACGAATACTCTATCTATAAAGAAAAAGAGTTCACCTTTAACGGCATTCGTCAGTTAAACCGCAACGGCTTGCTGTGGGATAACAGCCTGAATGTCGACGGTATCAAAACCGGTCACACCGACAAAGCTGGCTATAACCTCGTTGCATCCGCAACCGAAGGCCAGATGCGTCTGATCTCCGCCGTTATGGGGGGGCGCACCTATAAAGGCCGTGAAACTGAAAGTAAAAAACTGCTGACCTGGGGCTTCCGTTTCTTTGAAACCGTGAATCCACTGAAAGTGGGTAAAGAGTTTGCTTCAGAACCAGCCTGGTTTGGTAATACCGATCGTGCATCGTTAGGCGTCGATAAAGATGTCTACCTGACGATTCCGCGCGGCCGCATGAAAGATCTGAAAGCAAGCTATGTGCTGAACACTACGGAACTGCACGCACCGCTGCAGAAAAACCAGGTGGTCGGCACCATCAACTTCCAGTTGGATGGTAAAACCATTGAGCAGCGCCCGCTGGTAGTCCTGCAGGAAATCCCTGAAGGCAACTTCTTTGGGAAAATCATTGATTACATTAAATTAATGTTCCATCACTGGTTTGGCTAAAAATCGAACACTTGAAAGTGTGATTTACGTCCCCATATACTAGGTATCCAGATAACTCCCACACGCTGTGGGAGTTATTATTTATTGATGTAACGCCGGAGCTGACATGAAAACCAAACTTAACGAACTGCTTGAATTCCCTACTCCATTTACTTACAAAGTAATGGGGCAGGCGTTGCCTGAGCTGGTTGATCAGGTGGTTGAAGTGGTACAGCGCCATGCGCCAGGTGATTACTCTCCGACGGTAAAACCGAGCAGCAAAGGCAACTACCACTCGGTCTCAATCACTATTACTGCTACACACATTGAGCAGGTTGAAACGCTGTACGAAGAATTAGGCAATATCGATATCGTACGCATGGTACTGTAAAAACCTGTTGGTTACCCGCTGCATCCCTGCTCGGGTAACCCCTCCCTCCTGTGATATACTTTTCCCCTCTTTTATATTCTCTACTCTATGTGAGTATCTACGGAGATGCCGTTTTGTATCAGGATAAAATTCTGGTCCGCCAGCTCGGTCTTCAACCTTACGAGCCAGTTTCTCTGGCCATGCACGAATTCACCGATACCCGCGATGAAAACAGTTATGACGAGATCTGGCTGGTAGAGCATTATCCTGTTTTTACCCAGGGTCAGGCAGGTAAAGCAGAGCACGTACTGATGCCGGGCGATATTCCGGTGATCCAGAGCGATCGTGGCGGCCAGGTGACCTACCACGGGCCGGGCCAGCAGGTCATGTATGTGCTGTTGAACCTGAAGCGTCGCAAACTTGGCGTTCGTGAACTGGTTACGCTGCTGGAACAAACCGTCGTCAATACACTTGCGGAAATCGGCATTGATGCCCACCCGCGAGCCGATGCGCCTGGCGTATACGTCGGGGAGAAGAAAATCTGCTCTTTGGGATTACGTATTCGTAGAGGATGTTCGTTTCACGGCTTAGCGCTCAACGTGGATATGGATTTGTCGCCTTTCCTGCGTATCAATCCTTGTGGTTACGCCGGAATGGAGATGGCGAAAGTATCGCAGTGGGATAGCGCAGCCACGACCGAGAGCGTTCGCCCACGCCTGCTGGCCAACATATTAGCGCTGTTGGGTAACCCACCGCACGAGTACGTTGCAGACTGAAAATACGGTCATACTTTGCCACGGCAAATGTTGTGGCAAATGGCACAAAACAACAACTATTTTACATTTTGCCAGCCTGTCAGGCTGCTTTCTGGCCCGTTTCAATGATATACTGCGTATCACTAATTCAAAAATAGTTGATAAATGCAACATTCCCTTGAATTGAAACGCTTTCCTTCGTAATTCGCAACTGGAACACGCAAGCTATGAGTAAACCCATTGTGATGGAACGCGGTGTTAAATACCGCGATGCCGATAAGATGGCTCTTATCCCGGTAAAAAATGTGGCAACAGAGCGTGAAGCCCTGCTGCGTAAACCGGAATGGATGAAAATAAAACTGCCAGCGGACTCCACTCGCATCCAGGGCATCAAAGCGGCAATGCGCAAAAATGGCCTGCACTCTGTCTGCGAAGAAGCTTCCTGCCCTAACCTGGCTGAATGTTTCAATCACGGAACCGCAACCTTTATGATCCTCGGCGCAATCTGTACCCGCCGTTGCCCATTCTGTGACGTTGCCCATGGCCGTCCGGTTGCTCCGGATGCTAACGAGCCGTTAAAACTTGCTCAGACGATTGCTGACATGGCGCTGCGCTATGTCGTCATTACCTCCGTTGACCGCGACGATCTGCGTGACGGCGGTGCTCAGCACTTTGCTGACTGTATCACCGCTATTCGTGAGAAAAGCCCGTCGATTAAAATCGAAACGCTGGTGCCTGACTTCCGTGGTCGTATGGATCGCGCGTTGGATATCCTCACCGCCACGCCGCCAGACGTGTTTAACCACAACCTCGAAAACGTACCGCGTATTTATCGCAATGTACGTCCGGGGGCAGACTACAACTGGTCACTGAAGCTTCTGGAACGTTTCAAGGAAGCGCACCCGGAGATTCCGACTAAATCAGGTCTGATGGTTGGTTTGGGCGAAACCAATGCAGAAATCATTGAGGTCATGCGTGACCTGCGCAGTCATGGCGTGACCATGCTGACGCTGGGGCAGTATTTACAGCCAAGCCGTCACCACCTGCCGGTTCAACGCTATGTAAGCCCGGATGAGTTCGATGAGATGAAAGCCGAAGCTATGGCCATGGGCTTTACCCATGCAGCCTGCGGTCCATTCGTTCGCTCTTCATACCATGCAGACATGCAGGCCAAAGGGCTGGAAGTGAAGTAATCGTGTAATACTCACTTACATATCAGTAATAAAAAAACCGGCAAATTGCCGGTTTTTTTTCATGCAGAGTATGCAGTATGAGCATCATGCTCCTGACATTACTCTTTATGAGAAAGCTTCTCAGCCTGAACGCTACCATCAGCATCTTTCTTAGCATCGGCATTATCGTCGTTCATTGCTTTCTTGAAGCCCTTGATTGCCGTTCCCAGGTCTCCACCCAGTGTACGTAACTTCTTGGTACCAAACAGCAGAACAACCAGTGCGGCAACCACCAGCAGTTTGGTAATACTAATCTCACCCATAGATACCTTCTTCACTTAAACCAGGCTGCATAAAGCGCCATATTAACCTGAGAATATTAACGGCCTTTCGACGCGCGCACACAATAGCAATCTGTAACAAGGTGAATCAAGCCTTGTTTAAAAAAACGTCATAATAATTGCGGTGGCGCAAAACGTCGGTTACTTAACACCGGAAGTTGTGCTCTGACCTGCCTTACCCGCTCTGCAGAAACCTCGGCCATAATTAGTGCAGGCGTTTCCGCCGCAGCAGCGGTGGTCACACCAAAAGGGTCGATGACCCGGCTTTGGCCGATATTCTTATTACCGCACTCTCCCGCCGCAATCAGGTAACACGTTGCATCTAACGCTCTTGCAGCCAAAAGCGTAGACCAGTGATGCTCTTTAAGCGATCCCCGTACCCAGGCTGCGGGTAATACGAGAATTTCCGCTCCCTGCAATGCGTGCGCCAGCGCCAGCTCAGGGAAGCGCAGATCATAACAGGTCATTAACCCTACTTTTAACCCGCCTACGTCCAGCAGCGGCGCTATGGCGTCCCCTGCATCCACATTTCGTGACTCCTGAATCGAAAAGGCGTCGTAGAGATGTAATTTAGCGTAATGGGCAACTACCTGACCTGCCCGTAGCGCCACCAGCATGTTAAACGCCCGTCCAGGCACAGAGGGAACATGAATCGTCAGGATTGTCGTCATCTCGTTTTGCGCGCTTTCTCGCAGCAAGCGCGTCAAAAACCCGCCTTCCAGCAATTGAGCTGATTTCACTGACAGATCAGGGTCCAGATCGTCACGGGCCAGAAGCGCTTCCGGTAATACCAGTAACGATGCCCCCTCTCCCGCAGCCTGAGACATCAGTAAAACGCAGGTTTCTGCATTTTTTTCCCATGAAGGTCCCACGGCAAATTGCCCTGCTGCAACGAACATATTCCCTCCAGAAAACGTTGTTAGGCTCGCCAACCACGATTATTCAGCGTTACACTCATCCTATATACAATCAAATAGCAGGATTACGCAGTGTTACAACTCCTTTTAGCGGTTTTTATCGGTGGTGGTACAGGTAGTGTAGCAAGATGGATGTTGAGCATGAGGTTTAACCCGCTACATCAGGCCATTCCATTCGGTACGCTGACTGCAAACTTACTTGGCGCATTTATCATTGGTATGGGTCTGGCATGGTTTAATCGCATGACAAACATTGATCCAATGTGGAAGGTACTGATTACAACTGGCTTTTGCGGGGGACTAACAACATTTTCCACTTTCTCGGCTGAGGTGGTGTTTTTGCTACAGGAAGGACGCTTTGGTTGGGCTATGTTGAATGTGCTGGCGAATCTGCTGGGATCATTTGCGATGACCGCCCTGGCATTCTGGCTGGTTTCGGCCTCTCCCGCACACTGAGGCGAAAAAAAACCCGCAATTAAGCGGGTTTTGAATGCTTGCTGTCGTATGCTTACAGAGCGATTACGTTTGCAGCAGAAGGGCCTTTGGCACCGTTAGTGATTTCGAACTCTACACGCTGACCTTCAGCCAGAGTTTTAAAACCATTGGTCTGGATTGCAGAGAAGTGTACGAACACGTCTTTGCTGCCATCTTCCGGAGTAATGAAACCGAATCCTTTGGACTCATTAAACCACTTAACGTTACCTTTAATCTTAGACATCAAAATTACCTTTACATGAAAAATAGACACAAATGCTGTGTCGGGTATCAGTACAACAATTGTGGTGCACTTTGTCCAGTCGAACTTTATCAAAAAGTGATAAATGTCGCGTTATTTTTCAGTTAACGCTGATATCACACTGTTTTAAAAAGACTTTTTAATAATCCATCTGACAATACAGGTAGTCCATCAAAACTGGAAACGCATCCACGCAAAGTAGACGTTACCGTTGTTGTACGTTCCCGGAATGTAGGTCATCTGGAACGTTGCCGGACCATACCCTATCGATGCCAGCGGTAACAGCACGGGTACCGGAATGTAGTTCCAGTTATCACGCGCGGTAAAACCGGCGGTAAAACCGAGACCTGTATGGAAATTTTCATCGGCCAGCGGTCGCCAGGTTTTTTCCCAGCCATAACCACCAATGGGTTCCCATTTATTGTAGGAATCCTTAAAGGCCATTATATAAAGTCCGTGCCAGTTACCTTTATCATCCCAACGGGATTGACCAAATCCTGCCCCCCACGGGCGTTCATTGTAGCGATCCGTTTTTTCTTTATCGTAGGCAAAGCGTGCATGCCAGGTAATAGCCGGTATATACAAATCATAATGTTCCGGCTGCTGCCAGGTTTCACTGACGTTGTCTTTAAAAGTAGCGAACCAGCCTTTATCTTCAGCAGCGCCCTGGGGAATGAAAGCTAACTGAATAAAAAGAAATGAAAAAATGAGAAAATATCGTTTAGCGACAATCACAACTTAATTACCATCCTGGGATTTATTATTAATTGTAGCAAACCCAACCTTAATGTTAGCTTAACAAAAATGCGCAGCTAAAAAATCAGAATATTCCTCAGCATGAAATTTTTAAGATAATTAGCCCTTAATTTATTGAGCCATTTCATAGGAACTATTTTCTCTTTATTGCCAATAAATTGTTCCTTACTCCGGAAAAAGTTAAATAACCTTACAATAAATTAACAATTAAGAATCAATACCACCACAAAACACACACACCGGCGCTGCACTTCACAGTTTTTTATTGTGAGATTCTTTTTTTAACCACGATGCTGAAAAAACGGCTAAGCCATCGCTTGAATCCGTATTTTTATTGATTTTAATCAGCAAGAGTTATCGGTTTATTAGGCACATTCTGTCACCACTTTTTACTTTTTTTAGTTTTTTTACTTTCTGGGCAGCAATGCGACAGGGGAAACGATGTTGACATTTATTGAACTCCTTATTGGAGTTGTGGTTATTGTGGGTGTAGCGCGCTACATCATTAAAGGTTATTCCGCGACAGGCGTACTGTTTGTTGGCGGTCTGGTTTTGCTGATTATCAGTGCGCTGATGGGGCATAAAGTGTTGCCATCCAGCGCGGCATCGACGGGCTATACGGCAACAGACATTGTTGAATATATTAAAATTTTGCTGATGAGCCGTGGTGGCGATCTCGGCATGATGATCATGATGCTGTGTGGTTTTGCCGCCTATATGACCCATATTGGCGCGAACGATATGGTCGTTAAGCTGGCCTCCAAGCCCCTGCAATACATCAACTCTCCTTACCTGCTAATGATTGCCGCCTATTTTGTCGCCTGCCTGATGTCACTGGCGGTTTCTTCAGCAACCGGTCTGGGCGTTTTGCTGATGGCAACACTGTTCCCAGTCATGGTTAACGTTGGAATCAGCCGTGGCGCTGCAGCGGCTATTTGTGCCTCCCCTGCTGCAATTATTCTTTCACCAACATCCGGTGATGTGGTGCTGGCGGCAAAAGCTGCGGAAATGCCGCTGATCGATTTCGCCTTTAAAACCACGCTGCCAATTTCCATTGCCGCCATCATTGCTATGGCGATTGCCCACTTTTTCTGGCAGCGTTATCTGGATAAAAAAGAGAACATTTCTCATGAAATGTTAGATGTGGCTGAAATCACCACGACTGCCCCGTCATTTTACGCCATTCTGCCGTTTACCCCGATCGTTGGCGTCCTGATTTTTGATGGTAAATGGGGCCCGCAGCTGCACATCATTACGATTCTGGTTCTGTGCATGCTCATCGCGGCTATTCTGGAGTTCGTACGTGGGTTCAACACCCAAAAGGTTTTCTCTGGTCTGGAAGTCGCTTACCGTGGCATGGCGGATGCCTTTGCTAACGTGGTGATGTTGTTAGTCGCTGCGGGTGTTTTTGCCCAGGGTCTGAGCACAATCGGCTTTATTCAGAGTCTGATTTCTATCGCCACCTCGTTTGGTTCAGCGAGCATTATCTTGATGATGGTGCTGGTGATCCTGACTATGTTGGCGGCAATGACTACGGGTTCCGGTAACGCCCCGTTCTACGCCTTCGTTGAGATGATCCCTAAGCTGGCGCATTCTTCCGGCATTAACCCGGCTTACCTTGTTATCCCGATGCTGCAGGCGTCAAACCTTGGGCGCACCATCTCCCCGGTCTCCGGCGTGGTTGTCGCTGTAGCAGGTATGGCAAAGATTTCTCCGTTCGAAGTGGTGAAACGTACTTCGGTTCCGGTTCTGGTTGGACTGCTGGTGGTGATTATCGCAACTGAAGTGATGGTACCAGGTTCTTCTTCAGCCGTCGTTGGCGGCTGATACTCAGTGAAATTTAGGCCGGATTAGGCATCTACGCCGCATCCGGCATTTAAACCGCACCATTGCCGGATGTCGATGCTAAAGCATCTTATCCGGCCTACGTCAGAAATCAGCATTTAGCCGCCATGATAAATACGCTGCGGCCTACCCACCTTACCGTGAATAATCTCCGCAATAATCAAATGACGGCTGGCACAGTACTCCAGGTAGCGTCTGGAAGTCGTTCGGCTGATGGTAAGCGCCTGGGCGATCGTTTCCGCAGTATGGTGTACCGTCGGGTCGGCGAATAATTTCAACACTGCATTCAGTGTTAACGCATCAATCCCGGTCGGTAAATCCCCTTTCGGTTCGCCCCGCGCGTAGGCATTAAACATTTCATCAATCTGCTTTTGGCTGGCGCTGTCATTCCCCGCCAACATGCGTCGACGTTGCTGATAACGCGTCAGGGTCTGCCCCAGCCGCTCGTAGGCAATGGGTTTGACCAGGTAATCAAACGCACCGCTGCGCACGGCCTCGGAGACCGTTTCCATATCGCTGGCCGCCGTGGTAAACACTACGCCGCCCGGATAGCGCGCCTGGGTCAGCTCATGCAGCAACGTAATTCCCTTGCCGTCCGGCAAGTAGTTATCGAGCAGTATCAGACCGGGCTTAAAACGCTCAATCATCATCCTCGCCTGCTCAAGATTACCCGCCAGCCATATCTGGCTGAAACCGGGTATATGGCGGATATATTCAGCATGCATTTCCGCCAGTAGCGTTTCATCCTCAACGATCAACAGCGTTAATGGTTCCGTCATTATTTTTTTTCACTTTCGGAAGAAATAAAGAAAATAAGGTACCGCAAGGGGAGTTATCTTCGAGCGTAATCACCCCGTCACAGCGCCTCACATAACTTGCAATTAGATACAAACCGATGCCATGTTCACCTGGTTCATCGGTACGGGTGCTCACACCCTGTTCAAATATTTTCTCACGCAATGCTTCCGGCACACCGCATCCCTGATCGGCAACTTCGATGATCACGTCATTCCCTTCATCGCTCAAATAGAGCTCTACGACATTGTTGCCTTGCTGGGTGCGCAAGCTCGCTTCGAATGCATTATCAAGCAGATTGCCAACAATTGCTGCAAACTCTGTGCTATCCAGCCCCTCGGGGAGTTGATGCAGTTGGCTTCCCGGAACGATAGTCATGGTGAGGCCCAGTTCCCGCGCGCGCTGCACCTTGCCAAACAACAGACCGGCGACCTGACGATCGGCAAACGCGCCACGCAGGCTGTCAATCAGTTGCTGTTGCGCCTGGGATTCTCCCTGCACCATGGCCAGAACCTTGTCATATTCTTTCATTTGCAGCAGGCCATTGATGGTCGACATCCAGTTCAGGTGCTCATGACGCAGCGTTCTCAGGCTCTCTACATACTGTTTGATCTGCGTTAATTGCGCATTAAGGGTAGCAATTTCATCTTTACTACGAAAACTGATGATTGCCCCAAGCAGTTCGTCACCAGAGCGAATCGCTTCACGGTTGGCGATAACGCTCAGGCCATTAAAGTTTACCATCACATCCTGTCGTTTTTCCGCAATCTGTTGGGTGAAAAAGTCCGCTGGCTGAACCACCTCACTCACCGGTTTTCCAAGCCACTTTCGCCCAGGTGAAGACAGCCCCAGCATTTTCCTCGCACTGCGGTTTATTGCGGTGATATATCCATCAGGATCCACGGCAATCAATCCTTCATATACCGAGCTGAACAACGCTTCCTGCTGACGTACCACCCGCGCAATTTGTTTCGGTTCCATACCCAACATCTGCCGACGAATATGGGCAGCGAAAAACCAGGAGAGCAGCATAAGTACCAACAACAGCAAGATAAACACACCGGCCATCGGGAGTAAGAAATCCGATCGCCAGCTATCGATTTTGCTGATCAGATAACCAATTGAGACTACGCCAATGATTTTGCCATCGTCATCAAAGATGGGCGTTTTAGCGCGCATTGCCATCCCGATGGACCCTTTACCGGTAATAAAGTAGCTCTCCCCTTTTTCCAGCGCACCGGGTTTGGTGAACTGCATCGGGTAGCCAATTTTTTCCGGGTTCGGATGATATAGACGAATGGAGTTGGTATCCCCGATAACCACATAGTCGAAGTCAGTTCCGCTCTGCAGTTTGTCGGCAATCGTCGCCAAACGCTTGTAATCACGATGTTTAACCGCCGTAATGATACTCTCGTTAGAGGCGATGATTTTGGCCTGGTTCATTGCCATATCGCGGACATGCGCGGCCAGATAATCTTCGAAGCTGGCGGTAAAGTATTGTGCCAGGGCGGCGATGATAAAAACAGAAACGACCAAAATAAGCAGAAAGATGCGTAAAGGAAACGCCAGGCTGCGGAAAAAAGGAAACCGTGTTTTATTTTTCTGCTCAGCCATATATCTTCCTCATCCACGTTACCCGAAACTTATTTCTCATTGTAGTTGTAATAGAAATGTTTTATTTACACGTTACGGTATAAAACAAGATCGTTGCAGATTCCCCACTTTAAATCAATTAAACAAATTAAAACCACACGCTATTTCGAGGTTAAATTAATTAAAAAACTTAAAACCATAAAACACATTAAAACCTTCTAACTTATTGTGAAATAAATCAAAAATTACCTCCAAAATACCCCTTACGATGTATGCAGCAGGGAAAAAAAGAAATACTCCGTAATAAAAAACCATTCCCTTCAATTGCAAACAAAACGTTATCAGGTTGCTAAGCAGAGCAACAAAAACAGAAACCCAGTAACAAATATAGCATCGGGGCTCTATTCACTATGTTCGGTAATAATATATTCACGCAAGTTAAACGCTCAGAAAATAAAAAGATGGCGGCTATCACGCAATTTCTGAAAGAGAATGATTTGAGCGTTGACACCACCGTCGAAGTATTTATCACCGTCACCCGTGACGACCGCCTGATTGCCTGCGGCGGTATCGCTGGGAATATTATTAAATGTGTCGCCATCTGCGAATCCGTACGGGGCGAAGGCTTAGCGCTGACGCTGGCGACCGAGTTAATCAACCTCGCCTATGAGCGCCACTGTACGCACCTCTTCATCTATACCAAAACCGAGTACGAATCGCTGTTTAAACAGTGTGGCTTTTCTACGCTGACCAGCGTTCCCGGCATTATGGTGCTGATGGAAAACAGCACCACGCGTCTGAAACGTTACGCTGAATCTCTGGCAAAACAGCGTCGTGAAGGGAAAAAAATTGGTTGCATCGTCATGAACGCCAACCCCTTCACCAACGGACATCGTTTTCTGATCCAACAGGCGGCCGCACAATGTGACTGGCTGCATCTGTTTTTGGTCAAAGAGGATACCTCACGGTTTCCGTATGAAGACCGGTTGGATCTGGTGCTTAAAGGGACAAAAGATATTCCACGTTTAACCGTGCATCGCGGTTCGGAATACATCATTTCCCGCGCCACGTTCCCGTGCTACTTCATCAAAGAGCAGAGCGTTATTAACCACTGCTACACCGAAATAGACCTGAAAATCTTCCGCCAGTACCTGGCACCGGCTCTCGGCGTTACACATCGTTTCGTCGGTACCGAGCCGTATTGCACCGTCACCTCCCAGTACAACAACGATATGCGCTACTGGCTGGAGACCCCAACGCTTCCCGCCCCACCGATTGAACTGGTGGAAATTGAGCGGCTGTGCTTCCAGGAGATGCCGATTTCCGCCTCCTGGGTGCGCAAGCTGCTGGTTAAAAAAGATCTCACGGCTATCGCATCCCTGGTCCCTGACGCCACGCTGCACTATCTGCAAAGCATGGTTGAACGAGCCTCATCGGGTGCGGCAGTCCGCCAAAATACCCCCGCATTAGCAACAGGTGAAAAATGAAAATAAACCAGGCAGCCGTCGCAGGCACACTCGAGTCCGGTGATGTGATGATTCGCATCGCCCCACTCGATTCGCAGGATATTGACCTGCAGGTTAACAGTAGCGTCGAAAAACAGTTCGGTGATGCCATTCGGACCACCATCCTGGACGTTCTGTCCCGCTACAACGTACGCGGCGTGCAATTGAATGTTGATGATAAAGGCGCACTGGACTGCATTTTACGTGCGCGACTGGAAGCACTACTGGCCCGCGCTGGCGGTATTCCGGCACTGCCATGGGAGGATTGCCAGTGATTTCCGCATCTTTACAACAACGTAAAACCCGTACTCGCCGCAGCATGTTGTTCGTACCGGGTGCCAATGCCGCCATGGTCAGCAACTCGTTCATCTACCCGGCAGATGCACTGATGTTCGACCTGGAAGACTCCGTCGCGTTGCGTGAAAAAGATACCGCTCGCCGCATGGTGTACCACGCGCTGCAGCATCCGTTGTATCACGACGTTGAAACCATCGTGCGTGTAAACGCCCTCGACTCCGAATGGGGCATCAACGACCTTGAAGCCGTGGTACGCGGCGGTGCTGACATCGTACGTTTACCGAAGACCGATACCGCGCAGGATGTCATCGACATCGAAAGTGAAATTCTGCGCATCGAGAACGCCTGTGGCCGTGAACCCGGCAGCACCGGCCTGTTAGCCGCCATTGAGTCGCCGTTAGGCATTACCCGTGCGGTAGAAATTGCCCACGCTTCCGAGCGCCTGATCGGTATTGCTCTGGGTGCTGAAGATTATGTGCGTAACCTGCGCACTGAACGCTCGCCGGAGGGTACTGAACTGCTGTTTGCCCGCTGCTCTATTTTGCAGGCTGCACGTTCTGCCGGTATTCAGGCGTTCGACACCGTGTATTCCGATGCCAACAACGAAGCAGGTTTCCTGCACGAAGCCGCACACATCAAGCAGTTGGGTTTTGACGGCAAGTCGCTCATCAACCCGCGCCAGATCGAACTCCTGCATAACTTGTACGCCCCGACGCGCAAAGAGCTGGCTCACGCCCGTTTGGTCGTAGAAGCCGCTGAAGCCGCTGCCCGCGAAGGTCGTGGAGTGGTTTCCCTGAACGGCAAAATGGTCGACAGCCCGGTTATCGAGCGCGCCCTTCTGGTTATCTCCCGTGCAGAACTTTCCGGCATTCGCGAAGAATAAGGCAAAAAAATGACGCAGAAAATCGAACAGTCTCAACGCCAGGATCGCGTGGCGACCTGGAGCCGTCATGCAGAAAGTGAGCTTTCCGCTTATCAGAGCACCGCAAAAGTAGAACTACAGGCGCAAAAACCGCGCGACAAAAAGCTGTGCGCTAACCTGGAAGACGCCATTCGTCGTTCAGGTTTACAGGATGGCATGACCATCTCTTTCCACCACGCTTTTCGCGGTGGCGATCTGACCATTAATCTGGTGATGGATGCCATCGCCAGTATGGGCTTTAAAAATCTGACGCTGGCCTCCAGCTCTCTGAGCGATTGCCATGCTCCGCTGGTTGAGCACATCCGTCAGGGCGTGGTCAGCCGTATTTATACCTCCGGGTTGCGTGGCCCGCTGGCGGAAGAGATCTCCCGTGGCCTGCTGGCCGAACCGGTACAGATTCACTCCCACGGTGGACGTGTACACTTGGTACAAAGCGGCGAACTCAGCATTGATGTGGCGTTCCTCGGCGTACCGTCCTGCGACCAGTTTGGTAACGCCAACGGTTATACCGGTAAAGCATGCTGCGGCTCACTGGGCTATGCCCGCGTAGACGCCGAAAACGCGAAACAGGTTGTCCTGCTGACTGAACAACTGCTGACCTATCCACATAACCCGGCCAGCATTACACAGGATCAGGTAGATCTGATCGTGCAGATCGATCAGGTCGGCGATGCGGACAAAATCGGTGCTGATGCGACCCGCATGACCACTAACCCGCGAGAACTGTTAATCGCCCGTAGCGCGGCAGAGGTCATTGCTAACTCCGGCTACTTCAATGAAGGCTTCTCACTGCAGACAGGCACCGGCGGCGCTTCTTTGGCCGTGACGCGTTTCCTGGAAGACAAAATGCGCAGCCGCGATATCCGAGCTGACTTCGCGCTGGGCGGCATCACCGCCACCATCGTGGATCTGCATGAAAAAGGCCTGATTCGCAAACTGCTGGACGTGCAGAGCTTCGACCGTAACGCGGCTGAGTCCTTGGCCCGCAACCCAAACCACATTGAAATCAGTGCAAACCAGTATGCCAACTGGGGTTCAAAAGGCGCATCCGTTGACCGTCTGGATGTGGTGGTACTGAGCGCATTAGAAGTAGACACCAACTTCAATGTGAACGTACTGACCGGTTCTGACGGCGTACTGCGAGGCGCATCCGGCGGACACTGCGATACGGCTGTGGCCGCAGCGCTTTCCATCATCGTCGCACCGCTGGTTCGCGGACGCATCCCGACGCTGGTTGATAACGTGCTGACCTGCGTAACCCCTGGCTCCAGCGTTGACATTCTGGTCACTGACCACGGTATCGCCGTCAACCCTGCACGTCCGGAACTGGCAGAACGACTGAAAGAAGCCGGTATGAAAGTGGTGTCCATTGAATGGCTGCGCGAACGTGCACAGCAACTCACCGGTCAGCCACGCGCTATCGAATTCACTGACCGCGTGATTGCCGTTGTGCGTTATCGCGACGGTTCAGTGATTGACGTTGTGCATCAGGTGAAGGAATAAGCCATGCACCTGCTCCCTGAACTCGCCACCCAACACGCGGTTTCGATTCCCGAGCTGCTCGCCAGCCGCGATAAGAGACAAGCAAGGCAACAGGACTGGCTGACACGCCACTCTGCACCACTGGTCTCGTTCACCGTGGTTGCACCGGGTCCGATTAAAGACAGCGCATTAACCCGTCGCATCTTTAATCACGGCGTAACCGCCTTGCTCGCGCTGGCGGAACAATCAGCCTGGATTGTCAGGGAGCAAACAGCGCTGGTTTCTGCCAGCGGTCCAGAAGGTCTTTTGTCTATTGAGGCTCCGGCCCACGACCTCAAGCTCGCCACGATTGAACTTGAGCATTCACACCCGCTGGGACGGCTATGGGACATCGATGTCCTGACCCCTGAAGGGGAAATTCTGTCCCGGCGTCATTTCGCACTCCCTGCCCGCCGCTGTCTGCTGTGCGAGCAAAGTGCTGCCGACTGTGCGCGGGGTAAAACCCACGCACTTTCCGACTTACTCACTCAGATGGAGGCACTGCTGCATGATGCCGATTCCCGCAACATCAACCAATAATGCAGTCCTTCCTCTGGATCTGCCTGATGCTTACGCAACGCTCGCGTGGCGCGCCATGCTGACTGAAGTCAACCTGTCACCCAAACCCGGTCTGGTAGATCGTATTAACAACGGCGCGCATAAAGATATGGCGCTGGAAGATTTTCATCGCAGCGCCGAGGCTATTCAGGCCTGGCTGCCACGTTTTATTGAATATGGGGCGTTTAGCGCACAGCTGTCGCCTGAGGATGTATTGAAAGGACTGCGCCCGCTGGGCATGGCCTGCGAAGCTGATATGTTTCGCGCCACCGCTGGGGTGAATACCCACAAAGGCAGCATCTTTTCTCTGGGCCTGCTGTGCGCCGCCATTGGCCGTCTGCACCAGCTCCAACTAACTGTTACCGCTGAAACCATTTGCTCTACGGCAGCAACATTTTGCCGTGGTCTGACCGAGCGCGAACTGCGCCAAAACAATCAACAACTCACGGCAGGCCAACGTCTTTATCAGCAACTGGGATTAACCGGCGCACGGGGCGAAGCCGAAGCGGGATACCCGCTAGTCATCCAGCATGCCCTGCCGCACTACCGCGCACTGCTGACTCAGGGCCGCGACCCTGAACTGGCGTTACTCGACACTTTATTGCTGCTGATGTCTATCAACGGCGACACCAACGTGGCTTCACGTGGCGGCGCAGAAGGTCTGCGTTGGCTACAGCAGCAGGCCACCGCCCTGATGCAGCAAGGGGGGATTCGTACCCCTGCCGATCTCGAATACCTACACCAGTTCGACCAACAGTGCATTGAACGCAACCTCAGTCCCGGAGGCTGCGCCGATCTGCTGATCGTCACCTGGTTCTTAGCTCAGATTTCACAAGTTCATCATTATCACAATTAAAGATCCTTTCCGGAGAATCACACACATGTCTTTAGCAAAAGATAAAATATGGAAGTTACTGGCCCCATTGGTCGTAATGGGCGTCATGTTTCTTATCCCCGTCCCTGATGGAATGCCTCCACAGGCCTGGCACTACTTTGCCGTGTTTGTGGCGATGATCGTCGGTATGATCCTCGAGCCAATTCCGGCAACAGCGATCAGCTTTATCGCCGTAACGATCTGCGTTATCGGCAGCAACTATCTGCTGTTTGATGCTTCAGAACTGGCCGACCCGGCATTTAAAGCGGGTAAGCAAGCGCTGAAATGGGGTCTGGCGGGCTTCTCCAGCACCACCGTGTGGTTGGTGTTTGGTGCGTTTATCTTCGCACTGGGTTATGAAGTCACCGGTCTGGGTCGTCGTATCGCGCTGTTCCTGGTGAAATTTATGGGTAAACGCACCCTGACGCTGGGCTATGCGATTGTTATCATCGACATTCTGCTGGCACCGTTTACACCGTCTAACACCGCGCGTACCGGTGGTACCGTATTCCCGGTTATCAAAAACCTGCCACCGCTGTTTAAATCATTCCCGAACGATCCTTCCGCGCGCCGTATCGGCGGATATCTGATGTGGATGATGGTAATCAGTACCAGCCTGAGCTCCTCTATGTTCGTGACCGGTGCTGCGCCAAACGTACTGGGTCTGGAATTCGTCAACAAAATTGCCGGTATTCAAATCAGCTGGCTGCAATGGTTCCTCAGCTTCCTGCCGGTCGGTATTATTTTGCTGATCGTTGCTCCGTGGTTGTCATACGTTCTGTACAAACCAGAAGTCACTCACAGTGCTGAAGTTGCCGCATGGGCCGGTGATGAACTGAAAGGCATGGGTAAACTGACCCGTAAAGAGATAACGCTGATCGGTCTAGTTCTGCTCAGCCTGGGCCTGTGGGTCTTCGGTGGTAAACTGATTGATGCAACCGCAGTGGGTTTGCTTGCTGTCTCCCTGATGCTGGCGCTGCATGTGGTACCGTGGAAAGACATTACCCGCTATAACAGCGCATGGAACACCCTGGTTAACCTCGCCACGCTGGTCGTTATGGCGAATGGTTTAACCCGTTCAGGCTTCATCGACTGGTTCGCCAACACCATGAGCACGCACCTGGAAGGCTTCTCGCCTAACGCGACCGTAATCGTGCTGGTGCTGGTGTTCTACTTTGCTCACTACCTGTTTGCCAGCCTTTCTGCGCACACTGCCACCATGCTGCCGGTTATTCTGGCTGTCGGTAAAGGTATCCCGGGCGTGCCGATGGAACATCTGTGTATCCTGCTGGTACTGTCCATCGGTATCATGGGCTGTCTGACTCCATATGCAACAGGCCCTGGCGTTATCATCTACGGATGTGGTTATGTGAAGTCCAAAGACTACTGGCGTCTGGGTGCTATCTTCGGCGTTATCTACATCTCTATGCTTCTGCTGGTCGGCTGGCCGATTCTGGCAATGTGGAGCTAATCATTTCGGTTCACACCTGATGAAAATGATGCCAGTCAGCTAAACCTGACTGGCATTTTTTATGATTAAATAGATGATATTCAGAATTTATATAAGTATCCGAAATCATCATGACATCAACATGGCGTTATTCTTCGTTGCTGGCAGCACTCCTGCTGCCAGTTTCTGCAGCTCAGGCCGATGAACTTCAGGCAAAACAGTACGCTGATTTTGACAGCTACGTGCTGGCCCTCTCCTGGCAAACTGGATTTTGTCAGAGCCAACACGAGCGTAATCGTCAGGAGCCTGACGAATGTCGTTTACAAAAAGAGAGCGCAGACAAAGCGGATTTCCTGACCGTTCACGGTTTATGGCCCAGCCTGCCTAAATCCATTGCCGCCCGTGGAGTCGACAACCGCCGCTGGATGCGTTTTGGCTGCGCGACTCGCCCTATTCCCAACCTGCCTGAAGCACGTGCCAGCCGTAAATGCGCGGCCCCCGAAACCGGGCTGTCGCTGGAAAGCGCAGCAAAACTCAGCGCCGTAATGCCCGGCGCTGGAGGGAGATCCTGTCTGGAACGTTACGAGTATGCCAAACATGGCGCGTGTTTCGGTTTTGATCCCGACGCGTACTTTGGCACGATGGTACGGCTGAATAATGAGGTTAAGAACAGCGAGGTGGGCAAATTCCTGGCGGAAAACTACGGCAAAACCGTCAGCCGTAACGCATTTGACGCCGTAGTTGCCAAAAGCTGGGGCAAAGAGAACGTCAAAGCTGTGAAGCTAAGCTGCCACGGCAATCCGGCGTATCTCACTGAGATCCAGTTATCCCTGAAAGCCGACAACATCAACCAGACGTTATCTGCACAGTCATTCTTACCGCAACCGCATCCGGGTAGCTGCGGTAAACAGTTTATTATCGACAAAGTGGGATATTGAAACTTGCGACCGACGCTGCAAGCTGGCGTCGGTCCGTAAGCTCAGCGTTTTGCTCGTGCATCCGGGCGAACTAAATCAAAACGGTGTGTTTCACTGATCGAATAATACGCCGTTGGCCCACCTGCACGCAGTACCGGCTTCGCTTTCGCCGTCTGATAGATGCCGTCTTCCAGGAGTGTTTCATCAATGTGGATGCCCACCACTTCCCCCAATACCAGCCAGGTATCAACCGGTGAGCCATCAGCGGTAGTCAGTTGCAGGCTTTGCGATAAGCGACACTCAAAATTGACCGGGCTTTGCGCCACGCGCGGCACGTTGACTATCCGGCTATCTGCTTTACTAAGCCCGGCGGCAAAAAACTCGTCCTCACCGTGCGGCAAGCTGGCTGACGTTTCGTTCATCGCAGTGGCCAGCTCAAGAGTCGTCAGGTTCCAGACAAATTCACCGGTTTCGATAATATTCTGCACGCTGTCTTTCCAGCCGCTGCTAGCGAAACCGATAATCGGCGGATGATAGTTAAAACAGTTAAAGAAACTGTATGGTGCCAGATTGTGCCGACCATTGCCGTCACGCGACGCAATCCAGCCAATCGGGCGCGGTCCAATGATGGCATTTAGCGGGTCATGCGGTAAGCCGTGTCCCTGTGACGGTTGATAGAAATACATAGCGTTCCCTGTTGAAGTTAACGTCAGCGCAGCACAAATTATGCTTCGCTCATCCCCCTGGAAAAAGAAGATCAGCGTAGAACAATCTGCCAACGATTACGACTGAATAAAGTTGAGCAGGTCACCGTTGATCTGTTGTTTATGGGTGGTGCAAATGCCATGCGAGCCGCCGACATATACCTTCAACTGCGAATCAGGCAGTATTTCCGCCGCGACCTTTCCGCAGGTTTCAAACGGGACAATCTGATCGTCATCACCGTGGATCACCAGCGTCGGGATGGTCATCTTTTTGAGGTCCTCAAGCAGATCTGTTTCCGAAAACGCGTGGATACAGTCGTACAACGCTTTGATGGAACCTTGTAAACCCTGTTCAACAAAACTTTCCCTGACGGCTTTCGACTCTTTTGTGCCAGGACGGTTGTAGCCATAGAATGCAGCGGTTAATTCATAGAAAAAGGCGGCGCGATCGTTCACAACCCCCTCACGGATGCCATCGAATACCTCTTTCGGCACGCCATTTGGATTAAAGTCAGTCTTGATCATGATGGGCGTCACCGCGCCAATTAACACCGCTTTTGCCACCCGCTGCGTCCCATGCCGGCCAATATAACGAGCCACTTCCCCACCGCCAGTAGAGTGTCCGACATGGACGGCATCTTTAAGATTGAGATGCGCGGTAAGTTCAGCCAGATCGTCAGCATACTGATCCATATTGTGACCATCCCAGGGTTGGGCCGAACGCCCATGGCCACGCCTGTCATGGGCGATCACACGAAATCCTTTCGACCCGAGGAACAACATCTGATCCTCAAACGCATCTGCCGTCAGCGGCCAACCATGACTGAAGACAATGGGCTGTCCACTTCCCCAGTCTTTAAAATGCAAATAGCTGCCGTCTTTCAAAGTAAGTTTGTCGTACTGGCTCATGAGATCTCCTGTCGCGGAACACTGAGTTGTTTGACGCGCCCGCAGCGAGCGCTTAAAAAGCATAATGCAAATTGGAGAACGATCACGTTTTTCGGCTAAAATCACACCATACGCGACAATATTGATGATTTGCCTGAATGTGAACTAAATCACTTCAAACATGGGGTAAGTCTCAGTATCATCATAAAAGCTAAACCCTTGCCGCCTGACGGTGAGGGTTTTCTTTTGGGATTATTTACCTGCGCACCCGCAGTATCGACGACATGGAGTAATAAATGTCCAGACCAACTATCATCATTAACGACCTCGATGCGGAACGCATTGACCGCCTGTTGGAGCAACCTGCGTTTGCTGGTTTACCGATTGCCGACGCCCTTAACGCCGAGCTGGATCGTGCCCAAATGTGTTCTCCAGAAACCATGCCGCACGATGTCGTGACCATGAACAGCCGCGTGAAATTCCGCAATCTGAGTGATGGCGAAGTCCGTGTGCGTACCCTTGTGTATCCGGCCACTATGACTGACAGCAGCACACAGCTTTCGGTAATGGCACCTGTCGGCGCTGCACTTTTGGGGCTGCGCGTTGGTGATACCATTCACTGGGAACTGCCAGGCGGGACCTCAACGCACCTCGAAGTTATTGAGCTTGAGTACCAGCCTGAAGCTGCAGGCGACTACCTGCGCTAACTCTGTCTTATCAAAGCCACTCGCTTTATCTTACAGGGGATGCATCCGCATCCTCTTTCCGGTTAGATCTCCCTGCTCCTCGCTTTCTTTCATGTTCGCAAAACATAAATCTGTGTCGTGACTGACAGAATCATTTTTAATACTATGCTGTTATGTGTTCATGTAATGACAAGGAGAATGTTTATGTACAACACAATCATAATGCCTGTTGATGTATTCGAAATGGAACTGAGCGACAAGGCTATTCGCCATGCAGAATTTCTGGCCCAGGATAAAGGGGTTATCCATCTGCTGCATGTGCTGCCAGGCTCAGCGAGCCTAAGTCTGCATCGCTTTGCCGCTGACGTTCGTCGTTTTGAAGAGCATCTGCAACACGAAGCGGAAACCCGTCTGCAAACGATGGTCGGTCACTTCAGCATCGATCCTTCCCGTATTAAGCAACACGTCCGCTTTGGCAGCGTCCGTGACGTGGTCAACGAGTTGGGTGAAGAGTTGAATGCAGATGTCGTTGTCATTGGGTCGCGTAACCCATCAATCAGCACCCATCTGCTCGGCTCAAACGCTTCCAGCGTTGTCCGTCACGCGACTTTGCCAGTGCTGGTTGTTCGTTAACTGCCACTGATTCGCTAAAGAAAACCCCTGCCAGGTTAACGCCTGACAGGGGTTTTTATTACCTCACGATCAATACAAATGACCGATATTCACGATGGTGCTGATCGTATCGCCAAAGAACGTCAGACGACTCAGGAATATGCCAACAAACAGCAGGACAAAAATCGCTTTTGCGCGACGCTCTCCCTGACGGCTTAGCACAAAGGCCACCGCCAGACAGACCAGACTCGCCAGATAAAGCGGCGACGTCAGCCAGGCATGCGCCGTCATCTGCATGATAGTGCCGCCGCTTAGCCAGATAATGGGCGCGGCGATCATGACCGCCATACACACAACAATCCCCTGGCGCAATGCGGCAACGGCAGGTGCAAGGTTAAGCAGTGGAATCGCCGCACACCCCATCACCCACACCGTGATAAAGAACAACAGCATTGTCAGACCGTTGGCTATCGCCACCATTGCCGGGGCAGCATAGGTCATCCCCTGCACCGCTACCAGCGCGATACCGAGAACAGAGGCCAGAACAGCTGGCGCTTTGTGCCCTTTTGCCAAAAACGTCACCCCGACCGCCGCACCGTATAAGGTTGCGCCAAGAATTTCACGGCTCAGCCAGGCGTGCTGCAGGTTAATCAGGGCATCGTAGGCGCGATCCGGATGCGCAAGGTGCAGGATCGCTGCAACGGACGCCACCGCCAGAACCAGCCCACTTACCAGCCAGTACAGGCGTTTGCTTTCCAGTTTTCCTTGCAGCGTGCGTAGCGTCAGAATGAGCGTGATCCCAACCGACATCTGGCTCAATACGGTAAAAATAACCAGCGGAAGTTCATACTTTTCCATTACTTGCCCTCCGGCTGCTTCGGCTGACGCGCAAGGATAAAACGCGTGCCAGGATTAAGCTGCGGCATACGCGGGAATCCCGGCGGATACTGTACGGCATTGTCAGGTATAGGATCGGCATCCAGATCGATAAGCGTCAGCGCACCTACCGGACAGGCATTCACGCAAGCCGGTTGCATACCAACATCAAGGCGCTCGTAGCACATGCTGCATTTTTCCGCTTTCTTCGTCTCCTCATTAAAACGCGGCGCACCGTATGGGCAGTTGCGGATACAGTTTTTGCATCCAATACAGCGCTCCGGGTTATGCACCACGACACCATCTTCACGCTTGGTGTACGCCTCTACCGGACACGCCGCCAGACAGGCCGGGTTTTCGCAGTGGTTACAGGCCAGCGAATAGAACGCCCGCTCTTCATGCGGATAAATTTCTTTATCCAGCGGGTAGACATAGCGCCAGAAACGTTCAGGTTCCAACTGGTTAAAACTCTTACACGCCATTGCACAGCCACGGCAGCCGATGCATTTATCGCTATTAACTAAAAACGCGCGTCTCATGCCGCTGCTCCTTTACTGATCAAAATGATGTCCGCAAACTGACTGTGGATAGCCGCACCTGGCGCACCGGTTTTCATCAACCCCATATCGGCTGGGGTATCCGCCACCACGTTTTGAACGTTGTATTTCCGTTTCGGGAACCACGCCTCGTACATCACCAGGAAATCTTCCGGAACGTTAGCGGTCACCTTCGCACGCAGTTCTACTTCACCTACGGTGTTAAACACTTTCACCAGGTCGTTTTCGGCAATGCCTCTTTTTTCTGCGGAAATCGGATGCATATAGACAAACGGCTCCGGATAGAAGACCTGCATCCAGTCAAGGTTGATAAATTGGGAATGGATACCGAACTGCACATGCGGTGTAAACAAGTGGAATGGCAGCGTACTTTTCGCCTCCGGTTTGTATTCCGGCAGCGCCGTATGACCATTTTTCTCACACAGCTCAGATCTGAACTCAAACTTTCCTGAGGGGGTTTTAAATTTGCGGTCATACCAGGCCGCAGAACTCGGCAAAATGGCTTTTTTCGGGCCATCCAGTAAGTCATCCCAGGAGGAAATGCCAAACATTTTGGCCATTCCGTCATTGAATTCCTGGTCCAGCCAACGCTTATGATTGAACTCCTGCGGGAATGTGCAAGAACCCGGCTCCAGCTTGTTGATTGTGCGGGAAAGTAAAACGGCGATTTCCAGATCGCATTTTGCCTCGTACATTGGCTTAATTGCAGGCTGGTTGATTGAGAGCCAGTAGTGCCAATATGAGGCGTCTACGTTCCACTCTTCAAAGGCCGTGGTGACAGGCAAAACGATATCGGCATGCTGGACGGTCTCGTTAAAGAACTGATCGGCACAGACCACCATTTCCAGTTTTTCGAATGCTTTTTCCATCTTGCTGCGATCAAAATCCTGAGCAAACGGGTTCTTACAGGCAACCCAAAGCATTCGGACAGGCGGCTCGTTGGCTTGCAGAATTCCCTTGGCGGTCTGGTTGATATTCAATGAGCGATCGGAATACTGTGCGACTTCCCCCGCAGAACCAAACTCGCTGGTAGTTCCCGCCGCACCTGGCATACCGATGGAGCCTACCGGTGGCTTCTGCAGCATGGCGTTGTAGTTAAAGCCCCAGGTATGCAGATGACCGTAGCGAGCGCCGCCGCCTTCAATGCCAATATTGCCGGTCATTGCCACAAAGGCATCGATCGCCCGTACGTTAGCGCCGCCGTTAACATGACGCTGCATGCCGTAGCCAATCCACACGGTAGCAGGGTTAACCGCGGTAAATTCTTCCGCCAACTGGCGAATAACATCCGCCGACAGCCCGCAAATCTCAGACGCCCACTCTACGGTAACGCTGTTGCGCAGATAGGCTTCGAATTCCGGGTAACCATGGGAATAGTTGTTGACGAAATCCTGGTCCACCAGACCTTTATCCACCAAATGACGTGCCATACCCAGCGCCAGCGCACCATCAGAACCAGGACGAACGCGTAAATAGAGATCGGCTTTCGCAGCGGTCTGGGTTAACAGCGGATCGATAACGACCACTTTCGCCCCTTTCTCCCGCGCCTGGTAGATATACTTCATGGTGTGCATAGAGCACCAGGCCGGGTTAGCGCCCCAGATAATGATGTATTTTGCTTTCACAAAATCTTCCGGGTCGTTACACCACATATCACCCATATCGTAGTTCTGGGCATCGATACCGGCTGGCCAGCAAGGTGTTCCGGCAAAACGCGTGGTGTAACCCAGCGAAGACATCATCCCTTCAACCGCATAGTTCAATACCCCAAATTTGCCGGAATATTTGGTCATCGCCAGACCCAGCATTGAACCGTCTTTCTTTTTAATCTCCAGCATCTTGGTCGCAATGCGCTGCATTGCTTCGTCCCAGGAAATACGACGCCAGTTCCCACTGCCGCGAACATCCTGAACCATCGGATATTTAATGCGATCCGGGCTGTATACCCGACGCGGGTAGCTCAGTCCCTTCACACACGGAGTTCCATGCGTAAACGTTGACTCAGGCGCACCCTCCACAAAGGTGATGACGTCATCCTTCACCCAGGTTTTCAGGCTACAAGTGTCATAGCAGTTACGCGGACAGGCGTTACGATAGATTTTGTAGGTTTTGGGGTTAAATGGAATGGGCGGTTGCGCCAATGCACAACGTGAAGTCAGCAATCCCCCAGGCAGGGCTGCGACCGTGCCAAGGGCAATCAACCCTTTCAAAAATGAACGTCTGTTCAGAACTCCCGGTTCATTACTCATATTGATACTCTCGTTTTTAATTCATCAAGCCAAGAAGACAATCTTCCAGCTACGTTTTTCAACGTGGCGGTTTGTGCATTTATATTTATTTTTTCTATATACTCGGGCCCCCACACCGCGACATACTCAGATGCATATCGAGTAAGGGTCACCTGGTATTCTGACGATGCTCTGGCATTAGCTGATAATAAAACCGCCAATTCCAATACACAGGAAATATGATCATCCGGAATATTATTCACGACACTTATAGATAACCCTATATTTGCCATGAATTCCCGAATGCTAAGGGTTGATTTACCCATTACAAGGGCATCTTCTTCAAGATAAACCGAGGCAAACGGCGCGGCCTTTAACTTCTGCGGTCCGACAAACAGCGCATTGAAGTCGTACTCCGCTTCCAGCCACTCCTGCTCTGTTAGCGCCGAGGCATTTGTATCTAAAGCTGAATAAGCCGCTTTCAGCGTGCAATTATCGTGAGAGATAAAAAAATCACGTAACAATAACCCTGTCGATTCAAAGATCGTCAGGGTTTCATATATTTCACCCATGAATTAACCAACCATTTATTCACACAACAAATGAAAAAATAATGCAGGTTAATATAATAAAGATAACGCCCTCTCTTTCTTTGATGAAAATAATGATCAGGCTAATTAAGTGAATGTTTTATACGGTTTATTGTTTCAAGAATTGACAATGTGAGTATATGGAAATAAAAAACCGCCAGCGGATGACTGGCGGTTTTGGCATTGCAGGTGAGTCTTACTCTTTTTATGCTACTGTCGTGCGAATCAGATAATCAAACGAACTCAACGAGGCCTTCGCGCCTTCACCGGTCGCGATGATAATCTGCTTATACGGTACGGTGGTGCAGTCACCGGCAGCGAAAACACCTTTCACGCTGGTTTCGCACTTGGCATCGATGATGATTTCACCCATGCGATTACGTTCAACGGCGCCTTCCAGCCAGTTGGTGTTCGGCAGCAGACCAATCTGTACAAAGATACCGGCCAGTTCCACATTGTGAACATCCCCGCTCACGCGGTCACGATACTCCAGGCCAGTGACCTTGCTGCCATCGCCTTTCACTTCTGTCGTTTGCGCGTTCAGAATGATGTCGACATTTTTCAGGCTGCGAAGCTTATTCTGCAGCACCTGGTCTGCCTTCATTTCAGGAGCAAACTCCAGCAGCGTCACATGTTCAACAATACCTGCCAGGTCGATAGCCGCTTCAACGCCGGAGTTACCGCCGCCAATTACCGCAACACGCTTACCTTTAAACAGCGGACCATCACAGTGCGGGCAATAGGTTACACCTTTGGTGCGATACTGATCTTCACCCGGAACGTTCATGTTGCGCCATTTCGCGCCGGTGGCGATGATAATGCTACGTGCTTTCAGCACCGCGCCGGAGGCTGTTTCAATCTGATGCAAACCGCCTTCCTGCGCTGCCGGGATCAGTTTGCTTGCGCTCTGGCTGTCGATCACATCGACATCATAATCATCAACGTGTGCTTTCAGCGCACCTGCCAGTTTCTGACCTTCAGTTTTCGGTACTGAGATGTAGTTTTCAATATCAACGGTATCAAGAACCTGACCACCAAAACGTTCGCCCATCAGACCGGTACGAATGCCTTTACGTGCAGAGTACACCGCTGCCGCCGCCCCCGCAGGACCAGAACCGACAATCAACACGTCATAAGCATCGCGCTTATTCAGTTCTTCAGCCGCACGTTTTTCTGCGCCGGTATCCACTTTCGCCACGATCTCAGTCAGCGTCATACGACCCTGGCCGAACTCTTTGCCGTTCATAAATACCGCCGGAACGCCCATCACGTTACGATCGGTGATTTCGTTCTGGAATGTACCGCCGTCAATCGCCGTATGCTTGATACGTGGGTTCAGTACCGACATCAGGTTCAACGCCTGCACCACGTCCGGGCAGTTGTGGCAGGAAAGCGAATAATAGGTTTCAAATTCAAAATCACCGTCGAGATCGCGGATCTGCTCCAGCAACGCCTGCGCCTCTTTTGACGGATGACCGCCGGTCCACAGCAGAGCCAACACCAGAGAGGTAAACTCATGACCCAGCGGAGAACCGGCAAAACGCGGTCCCTGGTGAGAACCAGGATTGGTAATCAGGAACGATGGCTTACGCACCGCCAGAGTATTGTCTTCTTTAAAGGTGACTTTTTCTGACAGTTCAGCAATTTCAGTCAGCAGTTCCTTGATTTCTGCCGATTTAGCGCTGTCATCCAGCGTAGCAATCAGCTCAACAGGTTTGGTCAGTTTCTCAAGATAAGCCCTGAGCTGGGTTTTCATATTTGTGTCGAGCATTCTTCTTCCCTCTCTGAAAACATCATCATGCAAGCCGATTTTGCGGGACTGCATTAATGCAACTTGCGTCATGGTGCTGGAATAAAACAGGCGCAGATTTGCGCCTGTGGAATGCCGGATGCACTACGTTTATCCGGCCTACAAATTATGCGACTTAAATCTTACCAACCAGGTCCAGAGATGGAGCTAAGGTTGCTTCACCTTCTTTCCATTTCGCCGGGCAAACTTCACCTGGGTGAGAAGCGACATACTGTGCAGCTTTAATTTTACGCAGCAGGTCAGATGCATCACGGCCGATACCTTCAGCAGTAACTTCGATTGCCTGGATGATACCCTGCGGGTCAACAACGAAGGTTGCGCGGTCAGCCAGACCTTCATCTTCACGCATGTTGTCGAAGTTACGGGTCAGGGCGCCAGTCGGGTCGCCGATCATCGCGTATTTGATTTTAGCGATGGTCTCAGAGCTGCTGTGCCATGCTTTGTGGGTGAAGTGGGTATCAGTAGATACGGAATACACATCTACGCCCAGTTTCTGCAGTTCTTCGTAATGGTCTGCAACGTCACCCAGTTCGGTCGGGCATACGAAAGTAAAGTCAGCCGGGTAGAAGAAGAAGACGCTCCAGCGACCTTCGGTATCTTTCTCGGTTACTTCGATGAACTCACCGTTTTTGAACGCCTGGTTTTTGAAAGGTTTAATTTTGGTATTAATCAAAGACATCTGTACTTCCTCCGTGTTTTCGTTGAGAGATAAGTTAACGAAAATCTCTTAGCAGGGCTAATGCGTTTCCTTTATCAAATCAATAAGCGTTAACTAACAACTTACTCAATCGAACCTAAAAGACAAAAGTAAAAAAGGCCCCCTATGCAGGGAGCCTCATTACCCGAGCTACCCGCAGGTAACGTCAGTGCCAGCAGGGCTGGCTATGTGTTGCGCTCTACATTACCTTAACAAAGGTCGTAACAGCGATTGGGATTACATCACCCAACTCAAGAAAGGGCAATCGATGGACCGTCGATCTTACCTATGGCTGCGATAGGTTTTGCAATTAAGCCCCCTTTCCTGCTGATTTTATAAGGAAAATCAATGTTTAAACGTACCTTACTTTTAACCCTACTCCCTGCCGTGGTGCATGCCGAAGAACTGCCTGCTCCCGTTAAAGCTATTGAGAAACAGGGCATTACCATCCTGAAGCCTTTCGATGCACCGGGTGGAATGAAAGGCTATCTGGGAAAATACCAGGACATGGGGGTCACTATCTATGTCACGCCTGACGGTAAACATGCCATCTCCGGCTACATGTATAATGAAAAAGGCGAAAACCTCAGTAATTCGCTCATAGAAAAAGAGATCTATGCCCCTGCCGGACGTGAAATGTGGCAGCGAATGGAAAAAGCATCGTGGATTCTGGACGGGAAAAAAGAGGCACCGGTTATTGTGTACGTGTTTGCCGATCCCTTCTGTCCCTATTGTAAACAGTTCTGGCAGCAGGCGCGTCCGTGGGTAGAATCCGGTAAAGTTCAGTTGCGTACATTATTGGTTGGCGTAATTAAACCTGAAAGTCCGGCCACCGCCGCTGCAATTCTGGCAACCAAAGATCCGGCCAAAACCTGGCATGACTATGAGGCATCCGGTGGGAAAATGAAGCTGGAAATCCCGGCTTCGGTCCCTGCGGAGCAAATGAAGTTACTGAATATCAACCAAAAGTTGATGGATGATTTGGGGGCCAATGTAACGCCGGCTATCTATTACATGAGTAAAGACGATACGTTACAACAGGAAGTAGGCTTACCGGATAAAGAAAAATTAAACATTATCATGGGAAATAAATAAAAGTAACAAGATGAGTGATTGTTATCGTTCTCATATCAATCACTCATTTAAATTAACTTTCCTGCTGAAAATTACGCAACTTGTGCTATTTTAGCTAAAGTTAATTATTCATTAAGCACACAAACATAAATTTCAAGAATAACTACCATTTAAACTATTCCACAATTGAATTTTTCACTACATTACCATCACAGGAAGGTACGCATGGCTAACCTCTATGACCTCAAAAAGTTCGATCTCAACCTGTTGATTATATTTGAATGCATATATCAACATTTGAGCATCAGCAAGGCTGCAGAAACGCTGTACATCACACCATCAGCTGTAAGTCAGTCATTGCAACGACTGCGTACGCAGTTTAACGACCCTTTATTTATTCGCTCCGGCAAAGGTATTACGCCCACGGTGACTGGTATTAATCTTCATCATCATCTTGAGCAAAACCTGAATCACCTGGAGCAAACAATAAGCATCATGCATGGTGCCCAGCTGAAAAATAAATTCATTATTTACAGCCCACAACTTACAACCACCGTAAATGTGACGACATTAATTCATGCTCTGGTACAAGATTCAGATATTGAAGTGGAACATCACGATATCTTAATGTCGGCAGAAACTGCTGAAAACATACTGGCTTACCGCAAGGCCGACATGGTGGTTACGATGATGCCGGTCCATAACCGTTCCGTCGTTTGCATCCCTTTTAAGACTATCGAGAGTGTTTTGATTTGTAGAAAAGACCATCCCAGAATGAATGACTCAAGCACCCTGCAACAAATTATGCAAGAGCAATTCACCTTCTTACTCACCGAAGAGAAAGGTATTAAAGAATGTCAATCACAAGCCAATACTTTTTTTGTTAATCGTAAGATTGGATTTAGTAGCGATTCTCTGACATCAATCGTTAATATTATTTCCAGCACGGATATTATTGGCCTGATTCCTAAATTAATGTACGATCACTATGCGACTGCACTTAATCTCAAAGAGATTAGTGTTGACTTTAATCTACCCAGCGTCCAGCTATTTTTAATGTATAACAGGGCGTCGCTTAACAACAAAGCATTCGCTGCATATATAAATCAAATTTCCTCAGAAGGTCTGTAAATCGTATTGCAACCTCTCATCAGTACATTTAATTCATTTTCAGAATGTAACAAGACAACACATATAAATTAAATATATATTTAAATATTGCATACTATATAAATTGGCATATCGTAATAATGTGCATCTCTTATTAATACAAACAATAAAAATCTCTGATATGGTCTTGATATGTCTGTTTATAAAATACCATTGAATCAAAACGTTCTCGAAGCCGCACAGGATCGTATCGCCTGGACGCTTGAGGCTCTGCCACGCATTTGCGTTTCTTTCTCTGGAGGTAAAGATTCGGGGCTGATGTTACATCTAACCGCCGCCATTGCCCGCCAGTTACAGAAAAAAATAAACGTCTTGTTTATCGACTGGGAGGCGCAGTTTTCCTGCACTATCGATTATATCCAGGCGCTGCGCGAGAGTTATTCCGATGTCATCGAAAATTTCTATTGGGTGGCATTACCGCTGACGACGCAGAATTCACTGTCACAATTTCAACCCGAATGGCAGTGTTGGGAGCCGGGTACGCAATGGGTTCGCCAGCCGCCCGCAGATGCCATAACCGATCCTGAATATTTCTCCTTCTATCAACCCGGCATGACCTTTGAACAATTTGTTCGTGAGTTCGCTGACTGGTTTTCGCAGAAACGACCGGCTGCCATGATGGTGGGCATCCGCGCCGATGAGTCATATAACCGCTTTGTTGCCATTGCCAACTCGCAAAAGCAGCGTTTTGCCGATGACAAGCCGTGGACGACTGCAGCACCTGGTGGACACACCTGGTATATTTACCCGCTGTATGACTGGAAAACAGCCGACATCTGGACGTGGTTTGCGAAGTCAAAATTGCCGTGTAACCCCCTGTATAATCTGATGTACCAGGCCGGGGTCCCGACACGATATATGCGCATTTGCGAACCCTTTGGCCCGGAACAGCGTCAGGGATTATGGCTATATCATGTCATTGAACCCGAGCGCTGGGCGGCTATGTGCGCCCGTGTCAGCGGTGTTAAAAGCGGGGGGATTTATGCCGGTCATGACAACCATTTTTACGGTCATCGGAAAATACTTAAACCAGAGCATTTAAGCTGGCAGGAATATGCCATGCTGCTATTGAACAGCATGCCGGAGACTACCGCAGAGCATTACCGCAATAAAATCGCCGTCTATTTGCAGTGGTATAAGAAAAAAGGCATGGATAATATCCCGCAAACTCAGGAAGGCGATATTGGTTCGAAAGATATTCCTTCATGGCGACGTATCTGCAAAGTCCTGTTGAATAATGATTACTGGTGTCGGGCACTTTCATTCAGTCCAACGAAACCCAAAAACTACCAACGCTATAACGAACGTATGAAAACAAAACGCCAGGAATGGGGAATCTTATGCAACACCGACTAACTCACGAACTCCTCGGCTTTCTTTCTGGCCTGTCAGAAGAAGAACGAATTGAAGCCATCAATGAATTCAGGCGGGCGATACACAGCGTCAGTCCCTTTCGCAAGGAACCCGTAGATTGCGTACTTTGGGTTAAAAATGATCACATTTCACCCAATGACTACAACCCCAATAACGTTGCGCCACCGGAGAAAAAGCTGCTGCTGAAGTCCCTTGAAGCAGACGGGTTTACACAGCCCATTGTGGTGGTTCACTCAACGGCAGAGGAATACGAAATTGTCGACGGTTTCCACCGCCACGAGTTAGGTAAAGCCAAAGCCTCACTGAGGCCCAGGCTTAAAGGATACCTGCCGGTTGCCTGTTTAGAACGAGAACGCCAAGAGCGTATGGCGGCGACCATTCGCCACAACCGCGCCCGTGGGCGTCATCAAATCCACGCCATGTCCGAGATTGTCCGCGAGCTATCGCAACTGGGATGGAGTGAAGAAAGAATTAGCAAGGATCTCGGCATGGACAACGACGAGGTGTTACGCCTGAAGCAAATCAACGGTCTGCAAGAGTTGTTCGCCGACCGTCGATTCTCCAAAGCCTGGACGGTGAAATAGCTACAGCGACACCAGACGTTCAGCTGCTGTTAACAGCGTCGATTCTTGCTTGGCAAAACAGAGACGAATCAGTTTATGCGGGAAAGGATCGGCGCAAAACACCGACAGCGGTATCGCCGCAACGCCCACTTCAGTGGTCAGCCACTGGCAAAATTCCACGTCGTTAAGCGTGGAAACGGCGCTGTAATCGACCAGCAGAAAATACGTGCCTTCACACGGCAGAATTTCCAGTCGGCTGTCACGCAGCGCGTTCACCAACACGTCGCGTTTTTTCTGATAAAACGCAGGCAGCTCGCGATAGTGTGCAGGATCTTCTCGTAGCATATCCGCCAGTGCCAACTGAGCCGGCGTGTTGACAGAAAACGTCAGATACTGGTGTACCTTGCGTAACTCAGCGCTAATGGCTGCTGGCGCAACGCAGTAGCCAATCTTCCAGCCGGTCATATGGTAGGTCTTACCAAACGATGAAACAGCAACAGCGCGTTCCCGCAGCTCTGAATGTGCCAGCACACTGGCATGCCCTTGCCTGGCGAAACAGATATGCTCATAAACTTCGTCGCTGATGACAAAGATCTCGCGTTCTTTAATTGCTTGCCACAGCGCGTCAAAATCGGCCTGATGCCACACGGTGGCAGAAGGATTATGTGGCGTGTTCAGGATAACCAATCGGGTACGGTCGCTGAGTAAGGCACTAAAAGCCTGCCAGTCGACGCGAAAAGACGGTGGTTGCAGCGCGATACGTTTAACCACCCCGCCGGATAATTCAACCGCAGGCGCATAGCTGTCGTAGCTCGGGTCAAAACAAATCACCTCATCACCTGGGCGCACCAGCGCAGTGATCGCGGCATACAGCGCTTCTGTGGCCCCCGCCGTGATGGTCACTTCACTATTCGCGTCGGGTTTGTAGCCGTACAGGTCTGCCGTTTTACCCGCGATGGCTTCGCGCAGCGGCTGCACGCCCGTCATCGGTGCATACTGGTTTGCACCGTGCGCGACGTGATACGCCAGACGCTCCTGCAAAAAGAGCGGACCGTCAAAATCAGGAAATCCCTGCGAGAGATTAATGGCCTGATGCTGCTGCGCCAGCGCACTCATTTGCGTGAAGATAGTAGTGCCCAGGTTAGGCAGTTTGCTTTGCGGAATCAGCGGGTTATTACTCATTATTGTTATCCCAGCGTGTGATGTTGTGGTTGAAGCCACTATAACACGATGCTAGTATTTGGCAATCAAGACGTTCAGACGTCTATATAAAAATAACCTGCCTGGACAGGACAGCCAAAGGACAACACAACATGAGTAATACAGAGATTCGCGTCGTCACCGGCCCGGCCAACTATTTTTCCCATCCCGGCAGCCTGTCGAGACTCAACGATTTTTTCACTACCGACCAACTTTCACGCGCCGTGTGGGTTTATGGTGAGCGCGCTATCGATGCGGCCCGCCCTTATCTGCCAGAGACATTTCATCTCGCCGAGGCTAAGCGCCTGCTGTTTACGGGACATTGCAGCGAAACCGATGTTGCTCAACTGGCAAAAGAGTCGGGAGATAATCGCAGCGTGGTGATTGGCGTGGGCGGAGGAACATTGCTCGACACCGCTAAAGCGTTGGCCCGTCGTCTGGATCTGCCGTTTGTCGGTATTCCTACGATTGCGGCGACCTGCGCCGCCTGGACGCCGCTCTCCGTCTGGTATAACGATGCAGGCCAGGCGCTGCATTTTGAAATTTTCCCTGATGCCAATTTCCTCGTTCTGGTCGAACCCGAGATCGTTCTCAATGCGCCAGAGGAATATCTACTGGCGGGGATCGGCGACACGCTGGCGAAGTGGTACGAGGCCGTCGTGCTTGCGCCTCAGCCAGAAAACCTGCCATTAACTGTTCGTCTGGGTATCGATGCCGCGCAGACGATCCGCGACGTCCTGCTGGAAAGCAGCGAGCAGGCGCTGACAGATAAACAACAAGGCTCGTTAAGCCGCACGTTTTGCGATGTAGTGGATGCGATTATTGCCGGAGGCGGCATGGTTGGTGGTCTGGGCGAGCGCTACACCCGCGTGGCGGCGGCGCATTCTGTTCACAATGGCCTGACCGTCCTCCCACAAACAGAGAAGTTTTTACATGGCACTAAAGTTGCGTACGGCATCCTGGTGCAGAGTGCGTTGTTGAGACAAGATGCCGTGCTGGCGCAGTTAATTACCGCCTATCAGCGCTTCAACCTGCCCACCCGATTAGCTCAACTGGACGTGGACATCAATAATCGCGCAGAAATCGACAAAGTGATTACGCACACCCTGCGCCCGGTGGAGTCCATTCACGCCCTGCCGGTAACGTTAACGCCGGAGACACTGCGCGCAGCATTCGAAAAGGTAGAATCGTTTACGGTATGATTAGGGTATGGGATGCCTGATAGCGGCTTCGCCTTATCAGGCCTACGACGACTAATTATAACGGCAAATGCGATGTTGTAGGCCGGATAAGCGTCAGTGCCATCCGGCAAAAAATCAACAGCACTTCGCGCCGCCTTTCCCCCCATATCGCGCATCCTGGCGCTCGCGGAAAAATTCTTCGTAGGTCATTGGCGTTTGGTCCGGATGCGTGACGCGCATATGTTCAACATAGTTGTCGTAATCCGGCACACCTATCATTAATCGGGCGGTTTGACCTAAATACTTCCCGGCTTTGGCGAGTGTTTCAAACATAGTGATTCCCTGTCGTACAAACGCCCTCCCCGTTCAGGAGAGGGCTCATTGGTTAAGAGAATATTAGTGCGCGCCTTTCGCCTGCGCCACGATCTCTTCGACATTCTCAGGCATCGGCTCGTACGGCGTCTCTTTCGACGTTGGTTTGTCCTCTTTCAATGCTGCCAGCGCAGTTTTGATGGAGAACAGACCCAGCACCACAACGACTACCATGAAGAAGATGGTGAGACCCGCATCCAGGCGGTTGTTAAACACCAGCTGCGTCAGCTGCGACTGGGTGTACTGCGCCGGAATGTTACCACTGTCGATCATCGCCTGGAATTTGTTGGCGATAGCCAGGAAGCCGATTTTTGCATCCGGGCTAAACGCTTTCTGCCAGCCAGCGGTCAGGGTACAAATCAGCAGCCAGGCGGTTGGGACCAGTGCCACCCACGCGTAACGCTGGCGTTTCATCTTGAACAGCACCACAGCACAGAGCATCAACGCCATACCGGCCAGCATCTGGTTAGCAATACCAAACAGCGGCCACAGGGTATTAATACCACCCAGAGGATCCACCACGCCCTGGTGTAAGAAGTAACCCCAGGCCAGCACGCACAGCGCCGTCGCCAGCAGGTTCGCAGGCAACGAATCGGTACGTTTCAGGCCCGGTGACACCACGCCCAGCAAGTCCTGCAGCATAAAGCGCGCAGCGCGTGTACCGGCATCAACCGCCGTCAAAATAAACAAAGCTTCAAACAGAATGGCGAAGTGATACCAGAACGCCACATCCATCATGCCACCCAGCGCGCCATGCAGAATGTACGCCATCCCGACGGCCAGCGTCGGCGCACCACCTGCGCGGGAGATAATGGATTGTTCGCCGACATCGTTAGCGATCTGATGCAGCGTATCAGGCGTGATAACAAAACCCCAACTGCTGACTACCTGTGCCGCTGACGCAACCACATCGGTGGTTCCGGCAGGTGCCAGTACCGCCATTGGGCTGTTCATCGCAAAGTAAACGCCCGGGTCAATAACGCAGGCCGCCACCAGCGCCATAATGGCGACAAAGGATTCCATCAGCATCCCGCCATAGCCGATAAAACAGGCCTGACCTTCATTCGCCAGCATCTTCGGCGTGGTGCCGGAGGCAATCAGCGCGTGGAAACCAGAGACTGCGCCGCAGGCGATGGTAATAAACAGGAACGGGAACAGGTTACCGCTCCAGACCGGGCCGGTACCGTCAACAAACTTGGTCAGAGCTGGCATGGTCAGCGTCGGACGCATGATCAGAATCCCTACCGCCAGACCAACAATGGTGCCGATTTTCAGGAAGGTAGAGAGGTAATCACGCGGGGCCAACAGCAGCCACACCGGCAGCACGGCGGCGACAAAACCGTAGCCCACCAGCATCCAGGTCAGCTGTACGCCGGTAAAGTCAAAGTACGGTGCCCAGGTCGGGCTTTCCGCTACCCAGCCGCCGGAAATAATGGCAAACACCAGGAATACCAGACCAATAACCGACACTTCACCAATGCGGCCCGGGCGCAGATAGCGCAGGTAAATCCCCATAAAAATCGCCAGCGGGATAGTGAACGCTACGGTGTAAGTTCCCCACGGGCTGTGGGTCAGCGCTTTCACGACAATCATCGCCAGTACCGCGAGGATAATCACCATGATCATAAAACAGGCCACCAGCGCAATAACACCCGCCGTAGGGCCCATCTCTTCTTTCACCAGTTCGCCAAGGGAACGACCATCGCGACGGGTAGAAACAAACAGCACCATGAAGTCCTGCACCGCCCCTGCCAGTACCACCCCGGCGAGCAGCCAGATCATACCCGGCAGATAGCCCATTTGCGCCGCCAGCACCGGTCCAACTAACGGACCCGCTCCGGCAATCGCCGCAAAATGGTGACCAAACAGTACTTTTTTATCGGTGGGAACATAATCCAGACCATCGTTATGACGCACGGCTGGCGTCATACGCGTCGGGTCCAGCGCCAGTACATTTTTCGCGATGTACAGGCCATAGAAACGGTAAGCGATAAGGTAGACACAGACTGACGCCACGACTATCCACAACGCGTTGATCTGTTCACCACGATTTAACGCAATATATCCCAGGGCAAATGCTCCGATAACGGAGAGCAATGTCCAGAGGAGGTATTTCCCTGATTTATTCATAGTTGTTGTCCGTTTGCGTGATCCAGAAAGATGTTACATTTTGTTTCTATAACATCTTTCCTGATTTTAACAACCTGACAACCACATAAACCTGAGACATCACTGACTATTTACATTGCATTGTTAACTGGATCACTTCATTTACCTGTTAACTCTGCAATTTCATTTTACTTTGCCGGGTAACCTCACCCCATAACCGCCGTGCCTAAACGGCAGGTGCAGCAGCGTCGTCCCTGCTCATCAAAGATGACGATTTCCCAGCTTTGATTTTGACGCCCAAGATGCAACGGCTGACAAACGCCGCGTACTTTCCCCTGCGATACCGCCCGATGATGCGTGGCGTTTAGTTCCGTCCCCACCACACACTGCCCGTCGCGCGTCATCAGATAACCCGCCATCGAACCCAACGTTTCCGCCAGGGCCGCCGACGCGCCGCCATGCAGCAGGCCAAACGGCTGATGCGTTCGGCTATCCACCGGCATTTCGGCTTCCAGCACATCATCACCCAGTCGTGTATAGACCATTCCCAGATGCGCCACCATCGTGTTCTGACTGGTGGCATTGAGTTCATCCAGCGTCAAATGACGTTTCCAGATCATCGTCATGCCCCCAGCGTGGAACCGCCGTCCACCACGATATCCTGTAATGTAATGTGGCTGGCCAGATCGGAAGCGAGGAATAAAATAGTGTTGGTGATCTCTTGCGGCCGGGCGATTTTCCCCAGCGGAATCCCAAGCTTAAACTGCTCGCCAAATCCACGAATGCGCTGTTGCTCCGCGTCATCGCTGACCCACAGCGTACGCTGCATGTCGGTATCGGTCGAACCCGGAGAAACCACGTTACAACGCACACCGCTGCCTGCCAGTTCAAGTCCGACGGTCAGCGCCAGGCTTTTCAACGCGGCCTTTGAGGCACCGTAAGCACTCATGCCGATACGCGGCGTGTGCGCCGCATCCGACGCGACGGTCACGATCGCCCCGCCCTGCTGGCGACGAAACTGCGCCATCGTCTGCTGAAACAGATTGAACGCTCCGCCAACGTTAACCGCAAACGTCTGCTGCCACTCCTCAGCGCTTAGCGCATCGGTGGCACCCATACGCAAAATACCTGCGGCATTGACCAACACATCCAAACGCTCGCGCGCTTTGAGGACGCGCTGGCACACCTCAGCTACCTGTCCGGCATTCGCCACATCCAGCACTTCGGTCGTAAACGGGTAGTTATCCTGAGGAAATTCGCGATCGAATCCAGTCACCTCAGCACCTGCATTCGCAAACGCCAGCGCCGTGGTGTAGCCAATCCCTTTTCCCGCCCCGGTTACCCAGACGGTTTTCCCGGCAAAATCAAATCCGGCCATTACTTCACCTCGCGGGAGAGCAGCGCCCACCATGCGTCAATGGTCGGTTTTTTCGCCAACATCACGAAATCAATGTCACCATGAACCTTACGCCAGCGCGCCGCCAGCGCCATCATGCGCACGGAATCCAGCCCATAGTCGATCAGGTTTTCGTCATCCATCGGCTCTTCGGACTCATCCAGCAGCGGCAGAATAACGCTGCGCAACGCATCTTTACTGGCCGGAACCGGCGTCGGTAATAATTCCTGGGTCATAACCACACGCCCGGAACGTCCCGCCACGTATTTCAGCGACATCAAGTGTTCATCACGGCTAAAGTCCGCCAGCGCATCGGCAACCATAAACGGCTTGATGTCACGCATGAAAGCGTCAGTTGCGGTGGTCATACAGCCAATATGCGCATACACCCCGGTAATGATCAGTTGATTACGCCCGGTTTCCTTGAGCATCTGTTCAAGCGGGGAGCGATGAAATGCGCTATAACGCCATTTCACCAGAATGGTATCCGCTTCATCCGGCGCCAGCGCCTCAACAATCTTTTGTTGTTCCGGCGAACGCGTCAGGCCCGGTCCCCACATATCATTGAGCAGAGCGCGGTCTTCATCACTCTGCTCTTTCGGTTGAGCGGTGTAATACACCGGAATATTATGCTCTTTGCAGTACTGGCGCAGCGCGGCGATGTTCGCGACGACCTGCTCCATCATCGGACAGTTATCGCCCCAAAAGCCGATAAAATAATCCTGCATGTCGTGGATCAGCAGCGCGGCGCGTTCAGGGTCAAATGCCCAGTCGACTTTGTTCACCGGAATATCGAGCGCCGTTGGTAGCGCATAAGCCTGCAGTTTAGGAATTGCCATTTCTATTTCTCCTTCAGGCCAGTGAACGTGATGCCAGCCACTGACGTAATTGTTTTTTATCTACCTTCCCCACTGGAGTCAGCGGTAATGACTCAACGCACTCAACACGATCGGGTAATTTGAATTCCGCCACACCCTGTTCGCGCAGAAAACGGCGCACCTGAACCGCGCGCAGCGGCTCTTTTACCACTAGCCAGGCACAGCTTTTCTCGCCCATCAGTTCGTCATCCATACTGACCAGCGCTGCATGGATAACCATTGGATGGCGCAGCAGCAGGTTTTCAATCTCTTCAGCAGCGATCTTCTCCCCGCCGCGGTTGATCTGATCCTTTTCGCGTCCCTGAACGGTGATGTAGCCATCCGGATCGATAGCGATCAGATCGCCGGAACAGTAAAAGCCGTTGGCGTCAAAGGCGCTGGCATTATGCTCAGGGCTTTTGAAATAACCACGGAAGGTGTACGGACCACGTGTCATCAAGCGTCCGGTCTCTCCCTGGGCTAAGGGGTTGCCGTCAGCGTCTGCTACCCAGACTTCATCATCAGGACACATCGGGCGCCCCTGGGTATTGATGATGCGCTCAGGACTGTCGTCCAGACGGGTGTAGTTCACCAGCCCTTCCGCCATGCCGAAGACCTGCTGCAACTGGCAGCCAATCTCAGCCGGAATACGCGCCGCAAGCGTGGCGGAAAGTCTCGCTCCACCGACCTGTAGCAGTTTCAGCGAAGCCAGTTGCGCATTGCTGCCCCACTCCGCAATCGCCTGCAACCACAGGCTCACCGCAGGTGGCACCAGCGCCGTGACGTTAACCTGATGCTGTTCAATCAGCGGGAAACACAGGGTAGCGCTAGGGTCGGCCGCCAGCACGACGGTGCCGCCGGCCAGGAACACACCCAGCGCGCCTGGCGAACTCATGGCGTAGTTATGCGCCGCCGGGATTGCGCATAAATAACGCGTTTCCCCGGTGAAGCGGCAAATCTCATTGCTGCGACGCACGCTGTAGTAGTAATCGTTATGAGTGCGAGGAATCAGCTTTGGCGTCCCGGTCGTCCCGCCGGAAAGCTGGAAGTACGCCACCTCATCAGCGGGCGACGGTGTAGCCGTAAAATCAGTCGCAGGTTGGCTTATCGCCGTTTGCAGATTGTGTTCACCTTCGTCGTTGTGCAGTTGCACCACGCGCACTGAATTGTGTTCGGCCACAAAAGCGTTTAGAAAATCGTCCCCGCTAAACAGCGTATGCTGGCGATCGGCAATCAGCAGCGCCGGTTCAATCTGTTTGGCATAGGCGTTGAGTTCGTTACGCTGATGGCTGAACAGGGCCAACACCGGAGCTACGCCCAGCTTGAGTAACGCAAAGAAGGTGATATACAGCTCAGCCACATTGCCCAGTTGTACCAGCGCGGTTTCACCGGGTTTAATCCCTTGGCGACGCAAACTGCAGGCTAGATTTTTAGCGGCCTGATTCAGCTGGCGATAGCTCAGATGGCGTTCACCATCAATAACCGCCGTATGGTCGCTGTCGGCGTGACGGGTCAGAATGTCGGTCAGCGGCAAATCCTGCCAGTAACCTTTTTCACGATACCTGCGGGCAAACTCTTCCGGCCAGCGGGTGAATGGAATACTCATTATTGCTCCTTAAAACCAGTCCACAAGGCTCTTAATGCAGTCCAAAAACATTCAACATCGTGGAGAGCTTGGCCCCCGTTTCACGCCATTCCGCAACCGGGGAAGAGGCTGGAACAATTCCTGCTCCGGCAAAAAAACGCACCTGATTGCGCAGCAGCTTCGCACAGCGGATCGTCACTACCCACTCACCGTTACCTTCGGCATCACACCAGCCGACAATACCGCCGAACAGTTCGCGATCGAACGGCTCCAGCTCGGCGATAAGTTTGCGCGCAACCTGATGTGGGAAGCCGCTCAGCGCAGGCGTCGGGTGCAGCAGGCACGCCAGCGTCAGGGCGTTTTCCTGCGCGTTGGCTTTACCTTCAAACGGCGTGCCGAGGTGCCAGAGCGTCGGCGTAGTAACCAGCTGCGGAGAAGAAGGCAGTTGCAGTTCACGGCTGCGATCGCGCAATATCGTTTTCATAGCTTGCGTCACCAGTTCGTGCTCATGGCGGTCCTTCTCAGATGCCAGCAGGCGGATCCCTGCTTCGCGATCCAGCACATCATCAGGCTGACGACGTGCAGAGCCCGCCAGCGGCAGAGAACTGAAACGCTCGCCTTCTTTGCGCAGAAGCAATTCCGGGCTGGCACCAATCAATACGCCGCCGTCTTCAATCGGCACATGGAAGTTGTAGCTCGCTGGATTTTGCGCCACCAGACGCTCCAGCAGCGCACCGCTGTCAATGTTGGCATCGGTGGTGATATCGATCAGGCGTGACAACACCACTTTGTCGACTTCCGGAGTAGACGTCAGCGCAGCCGCCCGGGCGACCATATCTTCAAAAAAGTCCTGTTCCGGGATCGATTTACGTTCCACGACGTTCAGCGACTGATGCGCGGTAAAGTAACGTGATGATTGCTGCTTCGCCGTACGAGAAAAGCTCTGCCACGATTGGGGAATAAACAGCGATGATGGCTGGCGGGTATCAAAGGGAATCGCCCCGACCATGACAGGATTCGCGATACCCTGTGATTTGGCATCAGCAAACAGTGCGTTCATTTTTTGTTGGAAAGGGCTGTCTGGCGAATCGCCATCAATTGCCGGTTCCGCATAGCGGGCGAAGCATCCTGACGTCGTAAAACTACGGTACGGCGACATAAAGAAAAAACTGTCGGGAGCGAGCGTCGGCATAGTCTGCGTTTTTTCCTCGGCCAGTGACGTATCCATATCATCCTCCAAAAATGATAAAGGCTCTAATAATGATTATCATTTATATTTTCGGTCGCTAACCTAAAAGTAAAGCGGCGGTATGTCAACTCTTGTGGTAGCACAATGTGCGACTTTGGCTTGCATCCTTGCTCGCTAACAATGAAAATGAGAAGCATTACTTATACTGATAACAGGAAGCTGATTCGTGAGTCTCCCCTCTTTTTGCCGCACCGTGCTCTTACTGGCAGGTTTATCTCTTTCAGGAATTTCTTCAGGTCACGCCGCCGACTGGCCGCGTCAGGTTACTGACAGCCGCGGCACGCATACGCTGGAGCATAAACCGCAGCGAATTGTCTCCACCAGCGTGACCCTCACCGGTTCGCTGCTGGCGATTGATGCCCCGGTCATCGCCAGCGGTGCCACTACGCCGAACAATCGCATCGGCGATGCGCAGGGCTTTTTACGCCAGTGGAGCGAAGTGGCAAAAGAACGCAAACTGAGCCGCCTGTATATCGGCGAACCGAGCGCCGAGGCCGTCGCAGCTCAAATGCCGGATTTGATTCTGGTAAGCGCCACCGGGGGCGATTCTGCCCTCGCGCTGTACGATCAGCTGTCCACCATTGCGCCAACGCTCATCATTAATTACGACGATAAAAGCTGGCAGTCGCTGCTGACCCAGTTAGGTGAAATTACCGGTCAGGAGCAACAGGCTGCTGCGCGTATTGCCGAGTTTGATAAGCAACTACAGGCAGTTAAGCAACGTATTACCCTGCCACCACAGCCGGTCAGCGCGCTGGTATATACCGCCGCAGCGCACAGCGCCAACCTGTGGACGCCTGAGTCAGCGCAAGGCAAGCTGATGGAGCAGTTAGGGTTCACGCTGGCAACGCTGCCTGCCAACTTGCATACCAGCCAGAGTCAGGGCAAACGCCACGATATCATCCAGCTTGGCGGTGAGAACCTGGCGGCAGGCCTGAACGGCGAAGCGCTGTTCCTGTTTGCTGGCGACAGCAAAGATGCCGATGCTATTTATGCCAATCCGCTGCTGGCGCATCTGCCGGCCGTGCAGAACAAACGCGTTTACGCCCTGGGAACGGAAACCTTCCGTCTCGACTACTACAGCGCAACGCTGCTGCTGCAACGTCTTTCGGCTCTCTTTTAATCATCAGCGCCGGATGCGGCTAACGCCTTATCCGGCATTAACAGGTGTTTGCCGGAATCGGCGTACTTCCCTCAGCAACAGCAGCAATAGCAGACCAACAATCACCAACCCGAATCCACTCACACTTGCCGAAGCGACCGGCGTCATCATCGCACCCAGCCCGCCAAGCAGCGCCGCGCCAATCGCATCGCCGGTCACGTTCTGCGCAGTCCACAAACCGTTAATTCGCCCGAGCATCGCTTCCGGCGTCTGCGTCTGTAACAGGGTGTATTGCAACAACGAGCTGACCGCACTCAGCCAGCCAAACAGCGCCAGGCAAACAACCCCAAGCTCCCAGACTGGCATCAACCCAAACAGTCCGATAGCCAGGAACGACGCCACGGTCGATGCCAGCATGATCAGTCCCGGGCGAACGCTGTGCGCCAGTTGCCCGCTGGTCAATGCGCCCACTGCTGCGCCAAGAGGAATGGCCGCATACAGCAGACCAATTTGCGCGCTCGACATTTGCCAGTTAATCGCCAGCGCCGGATACAGCACGCGCACGGCGCTCGCCATGGTCAACAGACCGCCGAGCAGCGCAATGCCTCCAATCAGCGGGCTGACAAGCAGAAAGCGAAATGCTGCCAGCAGCGATTTCAACGGATGCTCGCGCGGCTGCGGCGGAGGCGGCAACGCGGGAAGGCTCAGCAACGGCAGTAAAGTAATGAAGGTCCCCGCCGCCGCCAGCCCGTAGTTCCAGGCCACGCCACCGGTCGCGAGCAACACCCCGCCAAGCATTGGCGAAATGACCGACCCCAGACGCACCGTCAGCATGGTAATCGCCCCGGCCTGCATCAGATTCTCCCGCCCAACCAGCGCCGGCGTCGCCGCCAGCAAAGCGGTTACACCCAGTGAGGCAAAGAAACCGTCCCATAAGCCAAGCAGATAAATTGCCAGTAACGACGGTTCGGGAAGTAACGCATTCAAACACAGGCCAATAAAGCCAATGCCACAGGTACCACGCGCCAGCAGGATCACTTTTTTACGCTCATAGCGGTCGGCCAGCACACCGCCCACCATCAGGCCAATAAACATTGCACTGCCGGTCAGCGTCACCGACAAACCGACCTGCCAGGTCGACTGGGTCATCATCTGGATTTGAACCGGAACCGCGACGCCGAGTAGCCCCAGAGAGACAATGGAAATAAAACGGGCGAGGAAGACTGCACGAAATGCAGGGTGGGTCTTTAACAGGCTGAGATTGAGCAGCCATGATTGTCGATTCATTACAGAGCCTTACCAGGTACTTTTTCAATATCCATTCGATGGCTGCACATGCTAACATATCCAAATAAGATCGATAACGATAATTACTATCATTATCAGGGAAGTTGATATGTCATGCTCTGTTTCCGCGACACGCGCCTTCGCCGTGCCCGGACTATTGTTATTACTTGTTCTGACCACGGTATTAAGTCTGGTTATTGGCGCCAAGTCGCTACCTGCCTCCGTGGTGCTGGATGCGCTCACCGGCAGTTGTCAAAGCGCTGATTGCACCATCGTGCTTGACGCGCGACTCCCACGCACGCTGGCGGGGCTGCTCGCCGGTGGTGCGCTGGGCCTGGCTGGCGCATTAATGCAAACGCTCACTCGTAACCCTCTAGCCGATCCCGGCATTCTGGGCGTCAACTCCGGTGCCAGCTTCGCTATTGTGCTGGGCGCCGCGCTGTTCGGCTTTTCCTCTGCGCAAGAGCAACTGCTGATGGCCTTTTGCGGTGCGCTGGCTGCGTCACTGATCGTAGCTTTTACCGGTAGTCAGGGCGGTGGGCAGTTAAGCCCGGTACGTTTGACGCTGGCGGGCGTTGCCCTGGGCGCGGTGCTGGAAGGATTATCCACCGGCATCGCCCTGCTCAACCCGGACGTTTACGATCAGTTGCGTTTCTGGCAAGCTGGCTCACTGGATATCCGCAGCCTGCAAACGCTGAAGGTTGTATTGGTACCAGTACTGATTGCCGCGGCTGTCGCACTGTTCCTCAGTCGCGCCCTGAATAGCCTGAGCCTCGGGAGCGACACAGCTACCGCGCTTGGTAGTAAAGTCGCTCGCACACAGTTTATTGGCCTGCTGGTGATTACCGTACTGTGCGGCAGCGCGACCGCGATTGTCGGTCCTATCGCCTTTATCGGCCTGATGATACCTCACATGGCGCGCTGGCTGGTGGGGGCGGATCACCGCTGGTCACTGCCCGTCACCCTGCTGGCAACCCCTTCTCTGTTACTGATTGCCGATATCATCGGTCGCCTGATTGTTCCCGGCGAGCTGCGCGTGTCGGTGGTCAGCGCTTTCATCGGCGCGCCGGTGCTTATCTTTCTGGTACGCCGTAAATCGCGCGGGGGTGGCGCATGATGCACCTCTCCCGCCGCCTGATAATCAGCAGCCTGCTGCTGGTTGCAGGTTGTCTCGTCATTGGTTTATGGAGCCTGCGTAGCGGCGTTGTTACGCTGGAAACCCAGCAAATTATTGCCGCCCTGCTCGGCGATGCGCCGCGCAGTATTACCCTGGTGGTGACCGAATGGCGTTTGCCACGCGTGCTCATGGCGCTATTGATTGGCGCAGCGCTCGGCGTGAGCGGCGCAATATTCCAGTCGCTGATGCGTAACCCGCTGGGTAGCCCGGATGTGATGGGCTTTAATACCGGTGCCTGGAGCGGTGTGCTGGTGGCAATGGTGCTGTTCGGACAGCATCTTACCGCGATCGCGCTGGCGGCCATGCTCGGTGGGATCCTGACTTCTCTGGTGGTCTGGGCGCTCGCCTGGCGCAATGGGATCGACACCTTCCGGCTAATTATTATTGGTATCGGCATACGCGCCATGCTGGTGGCGTTCAACACCTGGCTACTGCTGAAAGCATCATTAGAAACCGCGCTAACGGCTGGACTGTGGAACGCTGGATCGCTCAATGGCCTGACCTGGGCCAAAACCTGGCCGTCTGCCCCGCTGATTATCATCATGCTGGTATGCGCCACATTGCTGGTACGCCGGATGCGCTTACTGGAAATGGGTGATGACAGCGCCTGTGCGCTTGGTGTCAGCGTTGAGCGCTCGCGTCTGATGATGATGCTGGTTGCGGTTGTACTGACCGCTGCCGCCACCGCGCTGGCGGGTCCTATCTCGTTTATTGCCCTTGTCGCGCCGCATATCGCGCGACGTATAAGCGGCACATCGCGCTGGGGATTAACCCTGTCAGCGCTGTGCGGCGCGTTGCTGCTGTTGATGGCGGATTTATGCGCCCAACAGCTGTTTATGCCTTATCAGCTTCCGGTGGGCGTTGTCACCGTAAGCCTCGGCGGTATTTATCTTATCGTCTTGTTAATTCAGGAGTCCCGCAAAAAATGACCGAATCAGTAGCCCGTTTGCGTGGCGACCAGTTAACGCTGGGTTATGGCAAGTTTACCGTGGCGGAAAACCTCAATGTGTCGATTCCCGACGGTCACTTCACCGCGATTATCGGGCCAAATGGCTGCGGGAAATCGACATTGCTGCGCACGCTTAGTCGCCTGATGACGCCCGCGAACGGCAAGGTCTGGCTCGACGGCGAACATATTCAACACTATGCCAGCAAGGAAGTCGCCCGAAGAATAGGTTTGCTGGCGCAAAACGCCACCACGCCGGGAGATATTACGGTACAGGAGCTGGTTGCCCGCGGGCGCTATCCGCACCAGCCGCTGTTTACCCGCTGGCGGCAAGAGGATGAAATTGCAGTCTCAAACGCCATGCAGGCGACGGGTATCACCCACCTGGCATCACAAAGTGTGGATACCCTTTCCGGCGGACAACGTCAACGTGCATGGATTGCGATGGTGCTGGCGCAGGAAACGTCGATTATGCTGCTTGATGAACCCACCACCTGGCTGGATATCAGTCATCAGATCGATCTGCTGGAACTGCTGAGTGAGTTAAACCGGGAAAAAGGCTACACGCTGGCCGCCGTTTTGCACGACCTGAATCAGGCCTGTCGCTATGCGACGCATCTGATTGCGCTGCGAGATGGAAAAATTATTGCCGAGGGTGCACCGAAGGAGATCGTCACCGCGCAGCTTATTGAAAAAATCTATGGACTGCGCTGTATGATTATCGACGATCCAGTTGCCGGAACGCCGTTAGTAGTGCCGCTTGGACGCAGCAAATAACACGCGTTATCGTAAGGCGGCTGGCTTGCCGCCATACGATAATTCATCACACCAGTTGCTGATCAATAAACGTCATTTTTTGCTTACGCGACACCATGGCATAGTTCAGCAGAACGCCACCACACGCCACCATTCCACCCAGTAATGCGGCCAGAATAACGATCATTGATTTAGCCGGGCCATCTTTTTTCACCGGCAGCGAAGGCGTAAGTTGATATTTAAACGGTGTGAATTTTACGTCGCTCACATTCATCGCTAACAGTTGCTCAACGTGATACTGCCGATTACGTAATTCACCGTTAATTTCAGCAACATCCGTTACTGATTTTTCTATTTCTAATTTACGTTCGATGCCGTCAGCACCCAGTGAAATAGAGAAATCGGGATCATCCTTCACCGCCTGGCCATTACTGTAGACCGGCTTTTTAATCCCGGCGGCATTGGCAATCTCCAGCGAGTAGTTCAGTCGCTGGATATTTGCTTCCAGTTGGTTCTTGAGCCTGACGCGATCCATCTCCAGCCTTTCTTTTTCGAAGCTGGTTTTGATGGACAGTTTATTGCGAATATCTTCCAGCGTTTCTTTCACTACAATATCAGAAATATACTGGATATATCCCTTCAGCACAGACTGAGCTTCTTCGGCCTGAGGTGCGGTAAAACTCAGCGTCCATGAGGTATACAGCGAAGTTTCGTTCTTCTTACCCAGGTTAGTATCAACCGCTTTCATTTTCTCACTAAGCCTGACAATTGCCTGATGCAACTCCATTTCGTCGATATCAGCGCCTTTCAATTGATCCATCACGTAAGGTGAAGAGCGCAGATATTCTTCTAACAATGAAGGCGACTGGAATTTTTTGATAAACAGGTTAAACACATCACCACGGCTAACGCTAATATCCATATCCAGCACGCGCAATTTGGTCAACGTATTCTCGAGACTCTGCCACTGAACCGGTTCTGCGGGGGTCACGATTGCCTGACTGGTCCATTTTTGCGGAAGCAGGAAAGATACCAGAATACCCACACAAGCAAAGGCGAAAACGGTCGCGATAATTTTCGTTCTTGCTCGCCATAAGATTTCGATTAGGTTCACTAAATCGATTTCATTTGCGTTTGCCGATGGCTGAGGATAGCCAGTAAATTCCGAAACGTTATCTTGCTTAATATTTAATGATGACATGTTGCGTGACCTGAAAACTTTCCCAAAAGAAAAACATTTCTGTGGGGAGAGTCTACCAGCTAGTCAGAATAATCCGAAACACTCTTTGTGCTGGAAGCCCTACCAAAAATTATATTAGGAATTTATTCACCCCTTTAATCGCCCTCTGTCCCCAAGAAGATCAACTCCATAACATATCATTTACATTATGGAGTTATTCGATCGTTCCGATAACGAAATAAGTCTGGTTATACCGATTTATTGATCAGGGTGTTTATGATTGGCCCTATCACCTCAAACGAGGCGGGGGAAATAATATCAACATGCGCGCAGTCGTGGCGGTAAACATCCAGACTGGATATCCACGGGGCCCAGCTACGTTCAGGGCTGACACCCGGCACTAAGGTACGCTCAGCAACGAACAGCGTGGCGTGGCCTGCAAACGGCACGCTGTGTGCCGTCGTGAGCAGGCGAACCGCATCGGCATAGTTGCCTTCGATAGCGTTAAATAAGGCCTCTGACGCATTCCCCTGCTGCGTCGCCAGAAAGGCTTCGCGTTCACGCTCGATCTCCGCCAGCACCGCTGGATCCAACCCATTGGCCTCTTTTTCTTGCCAGTTTTGCGTCTCTGGCGGCCAGGTATCCAACAGACCGAGGAATGCAACCGACTCTCCTCTGGCATGTAAGCGCGCGGCGATCCCCTGAGCCAGCGTGCCGCCCAGCGAATAACCTAATAAATAGTAAGGTCCGTGAGGTTGTTGACTGAGCAGCGTTGCCAGGTGATGTTCGCATACCGAGTCGAGATTTTCCGCCGTCTGCATCGGGCCATCCGGTCGTGGCGACTGAATACCCATAATCGACCACTGAGGGCTGAGATAGCGCGACAGCACGCTAAACTGCCAGGCAAAACCCGACGCCGGATGGAAGCAGAACAACGTTGGGCCGTAACTTTCACGCTGTGGCAATAGCGTCTCAAATCCCAGACGCTGCGACTGTTCATCATCATTGCTCTCCAGCAATGCGCTCAGTTGTTCCACGGTGGAAGCCACCATAATCTGCCCGGGCGTCACCTGACGCTCAAAAATGCGGCTCAACTGCGCTGCCAGCTTCATCGCCAGCAGCGAATGCCCACCAAGCGCAAAGAAATCAGCCTCTACATCATTCACCTCACAATCCAGCAAGGCCGCAAAAGACTGCGCGATGGTGGTCTCAGTCCCTGTTCGCGGTGCGCGCCCGGAAACACGCGACATCAACTGCGGCATCGGTAGCGCTTTACGATCCAGTTTGCCGTTCGCGCTAAGCGGCAGCTCCGCCAGTTGTAACAATACCGTCGGTACCATGTGCGCAGGCAGTTTTTCGCGCAGACGTTCCCGCAACACAGTCGTATCCAGCGGCAAACCCGATTGCGACACCAGATACCCCACCAGTTGGCGCGCATCGCCGCCTGTCGCCGCAGCCTGGTTGAATACGCAGGCATGGGCAACGGCATGCTCGACATCAGGCAACTGCTGCATCACCCGGTCAATCTCGCCGAGCTCAATGCGCTGTCCACGAATTTTAAGCTGGTCATCGCTGCGCCCGAGGTATTCCACCGCGCCATTTTCCAGCCAGCGCGCCACATCTCCGGTACGGTACATACGTTCACCGACGTTAAACGGATCGGCGATAAAGCGGCTCGCCGTCAGATCCGGACGCCCCAGATAGCCTTGCGCCAGTTGGATCCCCGTCAGATACAGGTCCCCCGCTACGCCGAAAGGCACCGGGCGCATCATGGCATCCAGAATGCGTAAACCGGTATTCCAAACCGGATAGCCAATCGGCACGCTGTTGCCGGTTACGGCAGCGAGATCTTCTCCCCAGGCCGGATACCAGCTCACATCGACCGCAGCTTCCGTTGGTCCGTACAAATTGTGCAGTGGCGCATGAGTCAACTGCTCCCACTCACGGCATAAATCGGCTGGCAAGGCTTCGCCGCTGCAAAATACCCGTTTCAGAGAGGCACAACTCTCCCGCGCGGTTTCCGGCGTCAGTGAAGCGACAAAAGCGGCCAACATAGAGGGGACAAAGTGCGTGGTCGTCACCCCATAACGGGCAAAGAACTGCTGCATCACCAGCGGATCGCGGTGCGCTTCAGGTTCTGCCATGACCAGTTTTGCCCCGGCAATAAACGGCCAGAAAAACTCCCATACCGAGACGTCAAAACTGCATGGCGTTTTTTGCGCCACCACATCATCTGCGGTCAGCGGATAGTGATTTTGCATCCACAGCAGACGGTTAACGATGGCGGTTTGCCCAACCATCACCCCTTTTGGTCTACCGGTAGAACCGGAAGTAAAAATGATATAGGCCGTATGATTGGGTTGAGATAGCGCCAACGGAGCAGCATCTTCTGCTGGCAGCGGCGAGTCATAGCACAGACTTTCCAGCCCTGGGATATCGCTAAAACGCGCCAGTTGCTCTTCAGTCGCTATCAACAATTTTGGCTTCGCGTCTTCGAGCATCATCCGCAGGCGATCGTCCGGGTATCCGGTATCCAACGGCAGCCAGGCAGCTCCGGCTTCCACAATACCGTGCAGCGCCAGCGTCAGGAACACAGAACGCGGTAATGCCACAGCTACGCTGTCGCCAGGACGGACGCCGCGTTCGCGCAGAAGGCTCGCCAGCGCCACGACCTGCTGGCGCATTTCGCGATAGCTAAACTGATAACGGGCATCGGCCAGCGCCGGGGCATCCGGCGTTTTATCGGCCTGCTGTGTCACCAGTGCGCTAAGCGTAGTGAACGGGATCTCCACGGTCGTGTCGTTAATCTTCGCCAGCCGCTCATGTTCTGTAGGCAACAGCATCCCGGCGTCGCCGCAGCATAGCGACGGATTGTCAGCAAACTGCTCGATAAGCCCGATTAAACGCGAGGCATGCTGCGCCAGCGTTTCTGCATCGTAGCGCTGTTTATTGGCCAGGATTTCAATACTCAGCCCGCCGTTTTCATCCAGGAACAACGCCAGTTCAAGATCGTTCACCGGTCCTGTCGCCAGCGTATGAGTTTGCGCCTGAACGCCGGGAATATTCAGATGATAGTCGAATATTTTCACATTCAGCACCGGGCCAAACAGCGGCTCTGCACCGGCTGCACGCCCGCTGTCGCGAACGATTTGTTCGGCATCATAACGTTGATGCCGACGCATTTTCTTCAACTGTCCGGCCAGTCGTTGTGCAAGCGCAGGCAAGCTTTCTGCCGCATCCAGCCTCACACCAAATGGCAGTACATTTAAAACAGGTCCAGTGGACGTCAACGCTGCCGAGCCCATGCGCCGCATAAAGATAAACCCGGCGGCATAATCCATTCGGCTGCATAAACGTCCCAGCCACAATGCCACCAGCGCGAGGGCCAGATCCGCACGCTGAACGTCAGGCATGCGTGCCGCAAGTCGGCGAAACGCTCCTTCAGGCGCGGTTAACTTCATGCGAATAATATCCGCGCTGGCCGAGCGTCCCGGCAACGGATTGTTCGACAGCGAAGCAGGAGGTGGGAGTTGCTTTCGCTGATCGCGCCAGAAGGCGCCGTCGCCTTGCCAGGCATCACTTTGACGGTACTGTTGATACTCTTCCACCACCTCGGCGAACGGCGTAAAAGGCGAGTCTGGCGTAGACTCGCCATCTAGCCATGCGCGATAGATTGCGGCTATCTGGCGGGTAATGGCCGGGAAGCTGAAGCCATCGACCAGCAAATGATGGTAACGCTGATACCAATACCAACGTTTATCTCCCACCTGTATAAGCTGGTGAAAAACCAGCGGCTTATTGCCGTCAGCACGTATGTCCTGCTGCAGGTCTGCCTGCATCAACGCACGCGCCGCCTCATGTGGGTTGGATTTTTCGCGCAGATCGATGATTTCGGGTTGCGCAAAAGTGAGCGCAGGATCCACCCATTGCCAGACCTCGCCGTTATCTTCGCTAAACTGCATTCGCAAGGTATCGGCTTGCTCCAGGCCCGCCACAACCGCTTTCGCCAGCAACAACGCGTCCAGTTCGCCGGTTAATTCTACGTAGTGCGCCACGCTCCACGCCGAGGGCAATGTGGAGAGTTTTTCCGCCATCCAGATCCCCGGCTGAGCCGCCACTAACGGTAAACGCTGAGTCATGGAGCCTCCTGCACATCGACATAGTTCGCGGGCGTCAGCGTGGTCCAGTTTGCATCCAGCCATTGCTGGCAGGCTTCCTGGGATTGGGGTTCGCAAGCAATTTGCCAACCAGCAGGAAGTGAACACTGCTGCGGCCAAAGGCTAAACTGACGTTGGGGATTTTGCAGAATGTAAAACTGGCCCTGCGGATTATCGAAGGGGTTACTGAATTCCATACTCAACTCCTGTCGTGGAACGTCGTCCGGTTAAATCGTGTCGGTAAGCGGTTGCCAGAGCGTCATTAGCCCTTGCATCAGACCGCCGCGCCAACAAAGCGCATCGTGTCCACCATCAACCTGACGCCAGAAAATAGACTGTAGTGCAGAAGGTAACTGGGCATATAACGCCTGATTAGCGCGATAAATAATGGGCTCGCGGATCCCCGCTTCCAGTACAATACGCAGTCCCTGAGCGCTGATGGTCCCGGTCTTCAGTTGCTCGACGATCACTCCGTCCTGACCACCACCACGATGCGGCCACCAGTAAGAGCCCGACTGGCTAAGAACACAGCCAAAGCGCGCGGGCCAGTTCAGCCCGGCATACAGCGATGACAACCCGCCAAAACTTTGTCCGGCGACCACAGTACGCTGCGGATCGTCACTGAATGCGGTCGTCGTCTTCACCAGCGGCAACAGCTCCTCTTGTACCGCCAACCAAAAATCCGCGTTACACGGCAGTTCGCGGCTACGGTGAGCCGTGTCGATGGCATCAATCAGGAGATAAACGGCAGGAGGAAGGTGTCCACGATGCGTAAGTGAAGTTAGCGCAGGCCAGACCGGCATACTCTGTGCCCAAAACTGCCCATCCAGCAGGATAGCCAGCGGACGAGATTCCGCTTGGGCCTCTCCGGTGGTAAATACCCATACGCGACGCGTATTACCGAGCCTGGCGCTACGCCATTGCAGGCAAACTGCGGGTGAATCGGGGTTTTCAGGTCGATCCCATCCGGGCTGTACGGGCGCCTCCGGCATTTCCAGCGCAGACACCGCATGACCGCGACCGCCCTGCCAGCTCTGCGGATTAAGGGGATCGGCAATGGCCTGCGGCAGCAATTGCCGCCAGCCTTCACGCAGTACGCTTCGGTCAGGCGCTGCGCCCACCGCCAGCGAGGAAAAGATATCGTTTCGTGTTGTCGGGATAAAACAGTAGCTGCCGCGCCAGTTGGCGCTGAGAGAAACACGCCAGCACCAAACATTTGTTCCATCAATGCGTTGCATCGACTGAGGGGTAGCGTTTTGATGATGATCGGTGACGCCAGTGATATAGACCCACACGCGATGAATGGCTGACTCTTTCTCCGTTCCCTGCGGGTCACGCCACCAGAAGGTTACCCGATAATTTCCGTTGTCTTCACGCTCCCACTCCGGGCCTTTTTTTGACTGCCACCACGCCTCGCTTCCCATCTTTAACGTCGTCACCGCCATAACCCCATGTTTATTGTGAAATTTTATGATCTAGCGTGAAATATATTGATAATATTATTGATAACTATTTGCATTTGCAATAGCGTATTGTCGCGCTGTGGGAAGCGCGCACAGTTTTTCACCACTTATAAACCGACCTGGCGCTGCGTACTTTTTCTGGAATGGATAGTTTACGCAGATGCGGGCGACATCAGACCAAATGCCGCACCGAGGCACATTGGTACTCGTGGCTAAAAGAACAGCAGGACATACAATGAACAACAAGATTCATTCACTGGCCTTATTGGTCAATTTAGGGATTTACGGGGTAGCCCTGCCAGCAATGGCAGAAGATCAAACCGATAGCGTAGCTGTCTCTCATGAAGACACCATCGTCGTTACCGCCGCCCAGCAGAACCTACAGGCGCCGGGCGTGTCAACCATTACCGCTGATGAAATTCGTAAGAACCCTCCCGCTCGCGATGTGTCGGAAATCATCCGTACCATGCCTGGCGTTAACCTGACCGGTAACTCAACCAGCGGTCAGCGCGGCAACAACCGCCAGATCGATATTCGCGGCATGGGGCCAGAAAACACCCTGATTTTGATCGACGGTAAACCGGTTACCAGCCGTAACTCCGTACGCCAGGGCTGGCGCGGCGAGCGTGATACCCGCGGCGATACCGCCTGGGTTCCACCGGAAATGATTGAGCGTATTGAAGTGCTGCGCGGTCCTGCCGCGGCACGCTATGGCAATGGCGCAGCTGGCGGCGTGGTGAATATCATCACCAAAAAAGGCAGCAATGAATGGCACGGTTCCTGGGATACCTATTTCAACGCCCCGGAACACAAAGACGAAGGATCGACCAAGCGCACCAACTTTAGCCTGAATGGTCCAATGGGTGGGGATTTCAGCTTCCGCCTGTACGGTAATCTCGATAAAACCCAGGCCGACGCATGGGACATCAACCAGGGTCATCAGTCAGAACGTACCGGCACATATTCAAATACCTTACCAGCCGGTCGTGAAGGGGTGATCAACAAAGACATTAACGGTGTGGTTCGCTGGGATTTCGCCCCACTCCAGTCACTGGAGCTGGAAGCCGGTTATAGCCGTCAGGGCAACCTGTATGCGGGCGACACTCAAAACACTAACACCAACCAACTGGTGAAAGATAACTACGGGAAAGAGACCAACCGTCTTTACCGTCAGAACTATTCTCTGACCTGGAATGGCGGCTGGGATAACGGCGTCACCACCAGCAACTGGGTACAGTACGAACATACACGTAACTCCCGTACGCCTGAAGGTCTGGCGGGCGGTACTGAGGGTATCTTCGACCCGAATGCGTCACAAAAATATCTCGATGCCGACCTGAGTGACGTCATGCTGCACAGTGAAGTCAGCATTCCGTTAGATCTGCTGGTCAACCAAAACCTGACGCTTGGTACCGAATGGAACCAGCAACGCATGAAGGACATGTTGTCCAATTCACAGACCTTTATGGGCGGTGATATTCCAGGTTCGAGCAGTACCAACCGTAGCCCATACTCAGACGCAGAGATTTTCTCTCTGTTTGCTGAAAACAACATGGAACTGACCGACAGCACCATGTTGACGCCGGGTCTGCGTTTCGACCACCACAGCATCGTTGGCGACAATTGGAGCCCATCTCTGAACCTGTCCCAGGGTCTGGGTGATGACTTCACGCTGAAGATGGGGATTGCGCGAGCCTATAAAGCACCAAGCCTGTACCAGCTCAACCCGAACTACATTCTGTACAGCAAAGGCCAGGGTTGCTACGCCACCGGTTCCGCGACGGGCATTGGTTGCTACATGATGGGCAACGATGACCTGAAGGCCGAAACCAGTATCAACAAAGAGATTGGTCTTGAGTTCAAACGTGACGGCTGGCTGGCCGGGGTAACCTGGTTCCGTAACGATTACCGCAACAAGATTGAAGCGGGTACGGTACCGTTCGACAGAACGTCTATCACCAGCAAAGGGAAGACGACTTACACTGATATCTATCAGTGGGAAAACATTCCTAAAGCAGTGGTTGAGGGTCTGGAGGGTACGTTGAACGTACCGGTTAGCGAAACCGTTAACTGGACCAACAACATTACCTACATGCTGCAAAGTAAGAATAAAGAGACCGGCGAGCGCTTGTCGATTATTCCTGAATACACGCTGAACTCAACGCTGAGCTGGCAGGCGCGTGAAGATTTATCGCTGCAGTCAACCTTCACCTGGTACGGTAAACAGCAGCCGAAGAAATACGATTACCAGGGTAAACCGGTAACCGGTAGTTCGGCGAGTGAAGTCAGCCCGTACAGCATCGTCGGCCTGAGCGCGACCTGGGATGTGACGAAAAATGTCAGCCTGACTGGCGGCGTGGATAACGTCTTCGACAAACGTCTGTGGCGTGAAGGCAATGCCCAGACCACGGGCGATATTGTAACCGGGAACTATATGGCGGGCGCTGGCGCGCACACCTATAACGAACCGGGCCGGACGTGGTTCATGAGCGTTAATACGCACTTCTGATAACGTTTCTCCCTCTCCTCGCTACGGGGAGAGGGAAACAATAACGACGATGCACACAACGCACACAACGCTCACTTTCGCAGACCACACGCTGCACATTATCGAGTTCGATCCCGACACCTTCCAAGAGCACGACCTGTTCTGGCTCCCCCACCATACTCAGCTTCAATCCTGTGGACGTAAGCGTAAAGCTGAGCACTTAGCGGGGCGTATTGCCGCAGTACATGCATTACGTGAATACGGTATCAAAACTGTGCCTGGCATCGGCGGGCAGCGACAACCGCTGTGGCCACAAAAGTTGTTTGGCAGCATCAGCCACAGTACGTCAACTGCGCTGGCGGTGGTATCGACGCATCCCGTCGGACTGGATATAGAAGCTATTTTTACGCCACAAACCGCAGTTGAGCTGACTGGCGGTATTATCGATAACTGTGAACAACGGCTTTTACAGTTCAGTTTGGTTCCCTTTCCGCTCGCCTTAACCTTGGCGTTTTCCGCCAAAGAGAGCGTGTATAAAACATTTTCCGCGCAGGCATCGGAGCTGCCGGGATTTGCCAGCGCCAAAATAGTTGCACTCACAGCGACACACTTAACGGTGCAAATCACCCCGTCATTTTCGCAAAACCTCGCCGGGCAGGAAGTTAATGTTCGCTGGTTTCAGCATGATGAAAACATCATTACTCTGTGTGAAGCGACTTTGTAACAAAGTCCGCCATTGACCGGCGTTGCCGCCCGTGTTCATCAAAGTTCTCCGCAGCCAGCCAGCGCTGTAACACGGCGTCACACTGGGGCCATTCGCCGTCAATCATCGATAACCAGTCGCTGTCGCGATTGCGGCCCTTACGCACAATCTTCTGGCGAAAGCGTCCTTCGAAGATAAACCCAAGGCGCTCCGCTGCCCGTCGAGAAGCGGTGTTCAAAGAATCGCATTTCCACTCCACGCGACGATAACCCAACGCAAACGCCTGGCGCAGCAGCAGCCAGATGCTTTCGGTACCAAGTACCGTATTTTTCATGCGCGGTGACCAGGTCACATGACCAATTTCGACCGAACCGTGCTCGCGTTCGATCGCCATAAAACACACCAGTCCGACGGCACGTCCGAAACGCTGCTCAATGACGGCATAGGGAACCAGAGAGGCATCAGTGGATTTCCCCTCAACCCAACAAGCTGCAGCCTCAACGCTTGTGGGGCGAGAGCTTGCAAGCCAGGTCCAGTCGCGATCGTCCGGTGCCTGCGCGTAGGCATCAAACAGATCGGCGGCATGGCTGTCGGCATCCAGAGGAACCAGTCGACAATATTGACCGACAAGCGTTTCCCGTGGCAGTGCGGCAGCGCCATTCCAGTCCGGCACAACATCGCCGACGGTCTGCCCATAAAGATTTATTTCCGGCACGATTCAACCCCAGTTGCGAAGTAAAAAATAGTTATAACACCAGCTATTTCACCTTCAAAGCGTCACCAGGGAATATCTGACAACGAACAGAAAATCAGCCGCCCTTCTATACTGATTAAAAATCAACGCTGAAGAGAGTCTTATGCCACTTCCCGATTTTCATGTTTCTGACCCTTTCACGTTAGGCATTGAACTGGAAATGCAGGTGGTCAATCCTCCGGGCTACGACCTGAGCCAGGATTCTTCCCGGCTGATTGACGCCGTAAAGCCGCTGCTTACCGCCGGAGAAGTCAAGCACGATATCACGGAAAGTATGCTGGAGATGGCGACCGGAGTTTGTCGTAATATCGACCAGGCGAGTGCTGAATTATCCGCCATGCAGCAGATAATCACGCGGGTTGCTGCAGAGCAGCACCTCGCCATTTGTGGCGGTGGTACGCATCCATTTCAAAAATGGCAACGTCAGGAAGTCTGCGATGACGAACGCTATCGGCGTAACCTGGAAAATTTCGGTTATCTCATTCAGCAGGCGACGGTATTTGGCCAGCATGTGCATATCGGCTGCGCAAACGGCGACGATGCCATATACCTTCTGCATGGCCTGTCGCGATTTGTTCCGCATTTTATTGCGCTCTCTGCCGCTTCACCTTATATGCAGACGTCCGACACGCGGTTTGCCTGCGCGCGACTGAATATATTCTCCGGATTTCCCGATAATGGCCCGATGCCATGGGTGAATAACTGGCAGGAATTCGAGGGGCTATTCCGTCGACTGGCTTACACCAGCATGATTGATAGTATTAAAGATTTACACTGGGATATCCGTCCCAGCCCACACTTTGGCACGGTAGAGGTTCGGGTAATGGATACGCCGCTGACCCTTGATCATGCGGTCAATATGGCAGGGCTTATTCAGGCTACCGCCCACTGGTTACTCACCAAACGTCCGTTCAAGCACCAGGAGCGTGATTACCTGTTGTATAAATTCAATCGTTTTCAGGCCTGTCGCTTTGGTATGGCGGGAATCATCACCGACGTCAATACCGGCGACGGTTGTCGCTTGTCAGATGATACATTGCGACTACTGGAGAATGTTGCTGTCTCTGCGGATAAAGTGGGCGCGGCCAGCGCGATTGAAGCCTTGCATCTGCAGGTTAAGCATGGTCATGACGAGGCGCAAAACATGCGTGACTTCGTCGCCGAAGGCGGGTCGCTGAGTGGTCTGGTGAAAAAACATTGTGAGATTTGGGCCGGGCTGTAAACGTGGCGTTTGCGTTGCCCACAGAGATCCCGGACAATGGCTTTTTAACTCAAGTTTAACAATACCATGAAACACCCGCTTGAATCACTGATGACCGCCGCCGGGATCCTGTTGCTGGCATTTTTGTCCTGTCTGCTGCTGCCCGCCCCCTCAGTTGGCCTGGTACTGGCGCAAAAATTCGTGGCCACCTTTCATTTGATGGATCTCAACCAGTTTTATACTTTGCTGTTTTGTCTGTGGTTTTTACTGCTGGGGGTGATTGAGTATTTCGTTTTGCGCTTCATATGGCGGCGCTGGTTCTCGCTGGCGGATTAGGCCCGCGAGAACCCTTAGCTGTTAATGCGTTCGGCTATGATTTTCTTTGCGATAAGCGCCCGGCGGCTGGCTGAACGTACGGGTGAAAATACGCGTAAAGGTCTGCTGCGAATCGAATCCGTATTTCAAACAGATGTCGTACACTTTCTGGTCGGTATCGCGTAGATCGCGCGCGGCCAGTAGCAGCTTGCGTTCCCGAATGTAACGCCCGAGGCTTTCGCCTTTATACTGCATAAAAAGACGCTGCAGGTGCCATTTTGAATATCCCGCATGGCGTGCAATATCATCAATGCGCAATGGTTGATTCAAATTATCATCAATCCATTCAACAATCGTATCAATTACCTGAGCAGAAATCGTCATCATGCTCTCCCCTGTATTCATTGAGTCACCTGTTGCCACCAGGCCGTAAACAGTTGGTCCGGTGCGGACAGTATTACCGGTTCACCCAGCATTGGCGTCAGCAATCGGTAATCGTAACGACGGCTGGCAAGCGCCAGTCGTTTGTAAGGATCATCCCAGGTATGTTTCGCCAGAACGAAACGACCTGCATGCCCTGGTAGAACGGCTTTCGCATGCAGATCGACCGCAGCCTGTGCCGTCTCTTCCGGCATCATGTGAATAAACTTCCAGTCATGGTCATACTGGCCGTTCTCCATAATCGCCAAATCAACCGAGCCAAACTGCTCGCCGATGGCTTTAAAATGCGGTCCATAGCCAGAATCGCCGCTGTAATAAACGTTCTGCTCCGGCGTTTCAAACATGAAACTCGCCCATAGCGTCTGATTGCGCTTGATGCCTCTCCCCGAAAAATGACGGGCTGGCAACGCATGAACGATCAGCGAATCCGTTACTCTGATGGATTGATTCCAGTCCATCTCGTCGATTATCTCGCCGCGCATTCCCCAATAACGCAGATGTGACCCTACGCCAAGCGGCGTAATCACCCGCTTAATTTTCGGCATCAACGCCTTGATCGTGGCAAGATCCAGATGGTCATAGTGATCGTGCGAGATAATGAGCAGATCGATCTCCGGCATCGTCTGTGCGGACCACGGATAATCACCGGCAAAGGCTTTGTTCAGGAATGAAAGCGGTGCGGCATAGTTGCTAAACACGGGATCGATCAGGATACGTTGACCCGCCAGTTGCAAATACCACGAAGAGTGACCCAGCCAGACAAGCGTGTCCTGCTCTGGAGATAACCCGGCGAGATCGGTCGCCACCAATGGCAACGGATGTGCTGGCCGCGCATTTTCGCGCTTAGCGACCAAAAACTCCCACCAGGCAGCCAGCATACTTTTGTTGCCGGTATAGCCCGGTGTTGGTACCTGGTTATGAAACTGTCCATCACGATAGTGCGGTGACTGTTCAACCTGACTCAGCTGTGCCCCTTTCGGTGCCTGACCAAACCCGGCATTGAGTAAAAACGGTAAACTTGCAGCTGCGCCAATGAGCATAATAACAACCACACAAACTGTGAGACACTTCATATCCTGACCTTAAACACGCCCCCTTTCCGCTGGTTTGCGTGACTGACTCTTGATTATGAGTGAGTAAGCACTCATTATAGAAATCGAAAGTTCGCCGTCAAGATGATTTTCAATCTTTGACATTCACCGTTGCGGTGCTGCAAAGGCCGTGATTCAATCATGCTTTTTACAACTTAAGGGTAAAGTGTAGTGGCTCGTCCGAAGAGTGAAGACAAAAAATTGGCATTACTGGAAGCTGCAACCACAGCATTTGCACAATCAGGTATTGCGGCGTCTACCGCCGTAATTGCCCGCAATGCAGGTGTTGCGGAGGGAACGTTGTTTCGCTATTTCGCGACCAAAGATGATTTAATCAACGAGCTTTACCTCTTTTTAAAGCACGATCTCTGTCAGTCGATGATGGCAAATCTGGATCGCTCCGTGACCGATGCCAAAACCATGACTCACTATATCTGGAACAGCTACATTAGCTGGGGCCTGAACCATACCTGTGGGCATCGCACGATTCGCCAGTTAGCCGTTAGCGAGAAAATCAGCAAAGAAACAGAACAGCAGGCCGACGATATGTTCCCGGAACTGCGCGATCTTTGTCATCGCTCCGTGCGACCTGAGTTTATGTCTGACGAATATCGCGCCTTCGGCGATGGCCTTTTTCTCTCTTTGGCGGAAACCACCATGGAGTTCGCAGCCCGCGACTCTGCCCGGGCCAAGGAATACATATCGATGGGATTTGAAGCGATGTGGCGCGCACTAACCCGCGAGGAACAATAATGGACGGCCTGACCCTGCCTACCTGTGCGAAACGCCTTGCGCTCGAACTGCCTTTTACCGAACACTGCTGGCCATTCGGCCCGGAATACGATGTATTCAAGGTTGGCGGTAAAATTTTTATGCTGGTCACGGAGCTTCGCGGACGTCCGCTTATTAACCTGAAATCCGATCCGCAAAAATCACTGTTAAACCAGCAGATCTACCCCAGCATTAAACCCGGCTATCACATGAATAAAAAGCACTGGATCTCGGTCTATCCGGGCGACGACATTACCGAGTCATTACTGGCAGAGCTGGTGAATGATTCCTGGCACCGCGTCGTTGACGGCTTGCCGAAGCGGGATCAAAAACGCCTGCGTCCAGGTTGATTTATCGTTAACCCCGATAAGTGTTTTTGCATTTTCCTGTCTTATCTTTTTCCTGCTAACCCTGTACCCTGCTGAAACAAAACGTACCCGCAGGGTATAAAAAACCACCAGGAGTAGTTATGGATATTGTTTCTGTCGCCTTAAAACGTTACTCCACTAAGGCATTCGATCCGACTAAAAAACTGACCGCTGAGCAGGCCGAAAAATTAAAAACGCTGCTGCAGTTTAGCCCATCCAGCACCAACTCTCAGCCATGGCATTTTATCGTTGCCAGTACTGATGAAGGTAAAGCGCGTGTGGCCAAATCCGCAGCCGGCGGCTTTGTGTTCAACGAACGTAAAATGCTGGATGCTTCCCACGTAGTAGTGTTCTGCGCCAAAACGGCGATGGACGACGCGTGGCTGGAGCGCGTGGTGGATCAGGAAGAGAGCGATGGCCGCTTCGCCACCCCTGAAGCTAAAGCTGCAAACCACAAAGGTCGTACCTTCTTTGCTGATATGCATCGCAAAGAACTGAAAGATGACAACCACTGGATGGCAAAACAGGTGTACCTGAACGTTGGTAACTTCCTGCTGGGCGTTGCAGCAATGGGTCTGGATGCAGTGCCGATCGAAGGCTTTGATGCGGCGGTGATGGATGCAGAGTTTGGTCTGAAAGAAAAAGGTTTCACCAGCGTAGTGGTGGTCCCGGTTGGTCATCACAGCGTAGAAGATTTCAACGCCGCGCTGCCGAAATCCCGTCTGCCGCTGGAAACAACGCTGACGGAAGTCTAGTCCCCGCATTTGCATAAGCTCCGCACAGCGGTCATCATAGACCGCTGTTTATTAAGGAGACGTTATGCAGGAATTGATATCTCAGGTAGAAGAACTCGGCATTGAAATAAATCACACCACTTCGCTGGTGATGATTTTTGGCATTATTTTTATCACCGCCATTATTGTTCACGTTATTTTGCACTGGGTGGTATTACGCGCATTTGAAAAACGCGCCAGCACCAGTTCCCGCCTGTGGTTGCAAATTATCACGCAGAACAAATTATTCCACCGCCTGGCGTTTACGCTGCAAGGTATCATCGTCAATATACAGGCCACGCTCTGGCTACAAAAAGGCAGTGAAGCGGCCGATATATTAGTGACTTGCGCACAGCTGTGGATCATGATGTACGCCCTGCTGTCCCTGTTTTCTCTGCTGGACGTTATTCTTAACCTGTCACAAAAGCTCCCAGCCGCATCCCAATTACCCTTAAAAGGTATATTTCAGGGTATTAAACTGATCGCCGCCATCCTGGTCGGGATCCTGATGATTTCCCTGCTGATAGGTCAATCGCCGGCAATACTGATAAGCGGCCTGGGTGCCATGGCAGCCGTGCTAATGCTGGTATTTAAAGACCCGATACTCGGTCTGGTGGCCGGAATACAGCTCTCGGCCAACGACATGCTTAAGCTTGGCGACTGGCTGGAAATGCCGAAATACGGTGCAGACGGTGCTGTTATCGATATTGGTTTAACCACCGTCAAAGTGCGCAACTGGGATAACACCATCACCACGATCCCCACCTGGTCACTGGTATCAGACTCTTTTAAAAACTGGAGCGGAATGTCGGCTTCAGGCGGTCGGAGAATTAAACGCAGCATCAGCATTGATGCCACCAGCATCCATTTTCTTGATGAGGATGAGCGTCAGCGACTGCATAAAGCACACCTGCTGAAACCGTATTTGACCACGCGTCACCAGGAAATCGACGCGTGGAATCAGCAATTAGATGCGCCTGAATCGGTATTGAATCACCGCCAAATGACCAATATTGGCACCTTCCGCGCTTATCTGAACGAATATTTGCGTCATCACCCGCGTATTCGCAAAGATATGACGTTAATGGTGCGCCAGCTTGCGCCAGACGATCACGGATTACCAATCGAAATTTATGCTTTTACCAATACGGTGGTCTGGCTGGAATATGAAAGTATTCAGGCTGATATCTTCGACCATATCTTTGCCGTGGTCGAAGAGTTTGGCCTGCGCATTCATCAGTCGCCTACCGGAAACGATATTCGCGCACTGTCTGGCGCGTTTCAGCGATAACGCTCAGGTACTGGCGCGTGAAATATAGCGCCAGTCCATCATCACCCTTTCCGTCTGCGCGTCAGGATTTTCTATTTTATTCAGCAGCAATCCTACCGCTTTGCGGCCTATATCCCGCGAGGGCTGCTCAATGGTCGAAAGCTGAGGGGAAACCATTTCTGCCAGTTCCGTACCGTCGAATCCAACGACGGCGATATCCTGCGGGATCTGTAATCCGGCATCGAAAATAGCTCGCATCGCACCAGCGGCTAACGTGTCCGATACGGCAAACACCGCGTCGGGTTTCACCTCTGCGGCAAGGAATGTTTTCATCGCCGCAATTCCTGCGCTGGAACTTAATTCACTGGCGTATTCCACGGCCTGATATTCAAGCGACAGCGCATGTAGCGCCGCTTTATAGCCGCGTTCGCGTAACCGGGCGTATTTATAACTTAGATCATGGTTGATTAAGGCAATGCGTTGGTAGCCCTTTTCCACCAGGTGAGATATTACCGACTGTGCAGCGTCAACATCGTTAATCCCGACGCAGGAAACCGCACCTTTATCAGCGTATTCCGCACACTGAACCCAGGGCGCGTCGCCAATCAGCGTAGTCAGTTCCGGTAATTTTGAGAATGCATCCATGGTGATAATGCCATCGACGATTTTCCCCGACAGCAACTTCAACGCCGATTTTGAGCGGGCTGTATCCGAGCCGGAATTACACAGCAAAATGCGATAGCCATTCTTCTCCGCCTCCTCTTCAATACCTTTAACAACCTCTGCACAAAAAGGGTTGGCAATGTTGGAAACCATTACCAGAATCATCGAACTACGTGCCGTACGCAACTGACGCGCCAGCAGGTTGGGCTGATAATTGCTTTCTTTAATAGCCTGTAGCACGCGCTCGCGATTTTTGGCTTTGACGGTATCGCTGTGATTCAGCACACGCGATACCGTCGCCACTGACACACCGGCAAGCTGAGCGATTTTTTGAATAGACATAACGACAACACATCCTGCGGTTTACGCTTTGCGTTGAGGCTACCATAAAATCGCCGCCTGGCGAACCGGATGCGTGTTTAGCGCTGTACTGATATCCAACGCTGCTGCTGATGGCTTTTTATAATTGCATCAATGACATACATCACATCCGCGCCATCAGAAAATGACGCAAATCGACGCTCCGCCGTCGCGGGCATTTTGCCTGCCGACACCGCCTGATAAAACTGCTGCATCATATTCTTGAACGCATCCGGCCAGCCCTCAATATGCCCGCCAGGAAAGTGCGCACTGGCAGCAACATCCGCATTCATCAATCCAGGGTCATCCGTCAGGATCTGGTTCGCCTGCTGACGGTGCCCAACCCAAAGCTGTTGCGGCGTTTCCTGATCCCAGTGCAGTGAACACTGGCTACCGTTAATTTCAAAGCTCAGGTGATTCTTGCGCCCTGCACTCACCTGCGAAACGCTAAAGCAGCCTTTACTGCCATCATCAAAACGTACCAGCACCGATCCACGATCTTCCGTCGTAACCGCTTTATCCTCAAATTGCACATCAGCCATTTGCTGACCAAACGTAGCGTTACTGGCAATGCTGGCTTTACGTACCGGCCAGACGATAGCCAAATCTGCCATCACCTCGACAATACGTTTTCCAGTCACGAATTGCACCGTGTCACACCAGTGTGAACCGATATCCGCTATCGCCCGCGAATTGCCGCCCTGTACAGCATCGACCCGCCAGTTGTAGTCAGTCTCCAGCAGCATCCAGTCCTGCAAATAGCTCCCCTGAACGGCAAACAGACGGCCTACGCTGCCGCTTCTGACCATACTGGCCGCCTGCTGCACCATTGCAAACTGACGATAGACAAAGCTCACGCCGTGCACCACTCCCACCTGCTGTGCCAGCCTTTCCAGTTCACGAGCCTCATCCGGCGTCATACACAGCGGCTTTTCTGAAAACACATGCAGGCCCGCGCGTAAAATCTGCCGATTGATGTCGGCATGCAGATAATTCGGCGTACAGTTATGCACTACCTGCAGTCCGGGATGCGCCAGCAGCGCCTCAACGCTGCCATACGCATGAGGAATATGAAGAGCATCTGCACGTTCCTGGGCAACCGCCAGCGAGCTATCACAGAGCGCCACCACGTTCACACCGCCGAGTCGACGCAATGCCTCAATATGTGCAGGTCCAATAAATCCGCTACCAATAATGCCAACCTGTATCATTTGCGTACCTCATCGCCAGCGGCGAAATCATCAAATGCGCGTGCAGAAACCGGAATAATATGGCGGCGTATAAAATCACTCCCCTCACGCGCCCCGGTTTGCGCGTCTTTCAGGCAACACTCCCATTCCAGCACCGCCCAGCCAGGGAAATCATATTGTGTGAGCTTGCTGAAGATCGTTTTGAAATCGACCTGCCCGTCCCCCAGGGAACGGAAACGCCCGGCACGATCGAGCCACGGCTGGTAACCGCCATAGGCACCGCTACGGCTACTGGCGTGGTACTCAGCGTCCTTGACGTGAAACGCTTTAATGCGGGAATGGTAAACATCGATAAATCCAAGATAATTCATCTGCTGCAATAACAGATGGCTAGGATCATAGAGAATGTTGCAGCGAGGATGATTATCAACCAGCGCCAGAAAACGCTCAAACGTCACGCCATCGTGCAGATCTTCGCCGGGATGGATCTCAAAGCAAACATCCACCCCATGATGATCAAAGCGATCGAGAATCGGTCTCCAGCGCCGCGCCAGCTCCAGAAAGGCCTCTTCAAAACGCTGACGATTATGCGGTGGCCATGGATAAAAGAAAGGCCAGGCGAGCGAACCTGAAAACGTGGCATGCGCAGTCAGCCCCAGTCTTTGCGAAGCCGCAGCGGCCTGGTGTAAGGTTTCGATGGCCCACGCCTGTCTGGCCTGCGGATTAGCGCGTACAGATGGCGGAGCAAATCCGTCAAAAGCGTCATCATAAGCCGGATGGACTGCAACCAGTTGACCTTCAAGATGGGTCGATAATTCGCTAATCACTAACCCATGCCCGGCCAGCATCCCGCGAATATCATCACAATAGGCCTGACTTACAGCAGCTTGTTCGACATCAAACAGCGACTTGTGATTACACGGGACTTGTAATGCCTTATAGCCCAGCTCCGCTGCCCATTTTGCCACGCCTTCCAGGGTGTTAAATGGCGGGCGTTCCCCGATAAATTGCGCCAGAAAAATGCCAGGCCCTTTGATGGTTTTCATAACCCCTCCTAAAAATTACGCCTGCTCTTTATCGTCATACTTGAAAGAGAAAAGGAAAATCACGGCAATGACTGCGGCAGCTACTGCCGGGATCCACCAGAATGTGGTCCATGCCTGAGGCACGGTTTGCCCCGCCACCAGCCGGTTGTAAAGTGCGCCTGAAATTTGCGAGCCCAGCAGCATCCCGATCCCATAGGTAAACATGACGATCATGCTTTGCGCCTGACCTTTTACTTTTTCCCCGGCGATACGATCGGTGTAAATAAAGCCGACCACGAAGAAGAAGTCGTAACACACGCCGTGCAGCAGAATGCCGAGATACAGCAGGAATCTGCCCTCTTCGCTGATGCCGAGGGTAAAGAAGGCATAACGCACGAACCAGGCGCACATCCCGATTAACAGCATGTATTTCACGCCCAGGCGTCTGAACAGGAAAGGGATTACCAGCATGAAGAAAATTTCAGACATCTGACCAAATGACATCGCCGTACTGACGTCGCCAACGCCCGCATCAGCAAGAAACGACGCGGTATATGCGTAATAGGTTCCCAACGGCACAGAGATGAGCGTCGCGCAGAGTGAGAAAACAAAAAAGTGACGAACCTTGAGTAAGGCGAAAGCATCCGCACAAAACAGATCGCGAACTTTTACCGGCAGTCCTTTCGCCGGTGCTGGCGTGTTGGGCAGCGTCAGGCTGTAGAGTGCCAGAATCACAGAGATAATCGCCGCCAGCGTAAAGATGCCGGTGGTGTCTGAAATTCCGGTTACACCGATAAAGATCCCCGCAACAATCCAGCCAATGGTGCCAAACACCCGCACCACCGGGAAGGTTTTGTCCTTATCCGACAGGCTATGAAAAGCAATGTTGTTAGTAAGCGCCAGAGTTGGCATATAGCACAACGTGTAGCCAAACAGCAGACCAATCAACAGCGCGCCGTTTTGCGCCACCAATGTCTGCGGAACAAACCACAGGATTGCCGCACCAGCAAGGTGCATCACTGCCATCACCTTTTGCGAGGCAAAGAAGCGATCTACCAGCATCCCTAAGACGAACGGCGACAGAATAGAAGCAATGGGCCCGGCTGAAAACGCATCCCCAATCAACAGTGACATGTTGTGCTGGCTCATCACCAGCCCCAGCGTGACGGACCAACTTCCCCAGATAAAGAACTGTAAGAACATCATTAGCGACAGCCGGGGCACCAGCAGCCGGTACTGTACGCTCTGTTTTCCACTACTTTCGGTTGTTGACACCATTTTTGCCCCACCCTTAAAAAGTAATCGATTACAAAATAGATTCAATAGAAAAGTAATCGATTACAAAATAAAGATCCTGTCAGCAAAAGCAAAATTGCGAGAACGGTCACGATAAACGTTGAGGGAGGATCCGATCCCATCCTGACGATGGGATCGGTAGCAACAAGATAGGTAGAAACTTAGCGGGACTTACGACGCAGCAGTTTGAAGGCCACAAACAAGAACATGCTCCACACTGGCAGCAGGATAGCTGACAGGCGCATCTCATCCATCGTACACATCAGCACCAGGATCATGCCAAGGAAAGCAATACACAGGTAGTTCCCTGCTGGATACAGCAGCGCTTTAAACTGTGTGTCACGTCCCTTGCGACGCATCGCCGCCCGGAATCGCAGATGTGCCAGGCAGATCATAATCCAGTTCAGCAGCAGCGTCGCGACCACCAGCGCCATCAGCAGGCTAAAGGCCTTTTGCGGCAGCACATAGTTGATCAGTACCACCAGCGACGTAATAGCACCGGAAAGGATCAGTGAATTCACCGGTACGCCGCGACGGCTGACGCGGGTTAAGAACTTCGGCGCGTTCCCCTGAACCGAGAGACCAAATAGCATACGACTGTTAGAGTAGACGCCACTGTTATACACCGACAGCGAAGCCACCAGGATGACAAAGTTCAGCGCAGAAGCCACCACGTTGCTATCAAGATTATGGAAAATCATCACAAACGGGCTGCTGTTGGATTTCACTTCCACCCACGGGTATAGCGCCAACAGCACCACCAGAGAACCGATGTAAAACAGCAGAATACGGTACACCACCTGGTTTACCGCCTTTGGAATGCTTTTCTGCGGATCCTGCGCTTCCGCGGCGGTAATCCCGATAAGCTCCAGCCCGCCAAAGGAGAACATAATCACTGCCAGCGACAGAATTAATCCGTTCCAGCCGGTAGCAAAAAAGCCGTTGTAACGCCACAGGTTATCGATGCTTGCATGTTCCCCGCCGTTACCGGAAAACAGCATCCACACACCAAAACCTATCATGCCGATAATGGCCAGCACTTTAATCAGTGCGAACCAGAATTCCGTTTCGCCATACAGACGTACGTTGACCAGATTGACGGCGTTGATGATCACGAAGAATGCCGCGGCCCAAATCCAGGTCGGGACATCGGGCAGCCAGTACTGCATGTAGATCCCGGCCGCTGTCAGTTCCGCCATACCGACCAGCACAAACATCACCCAGTAGTTCCAACCGGACAGAAAACCCGCGAACGGTCCCCAGTATTTATAGGCAAAGTGGGCAAAGGATCCGGAAACGGGTTCTTCCACTACCATTTCGCCCAGTTGACGCATAATCAAAAAAGCGATGATCCCGGCCACACCGTAACCCAGTAACACCGCAGGTCCCGCCATCTGAATAGCCGGGCCAATGCCCAAAAACAGGCCCGTACCAATTGCACCGCCCAGTGCAATTAACTGAATATGGCGGTTTTGCAACCCTCGTTGAAGCGTCGGCTCATTTGTTGACGCGGCATCAGACACGCTGGTGTCAGATGCAGTTGACGCGTTTTTCACGCCCTTCCCCTGTGTCGTTTTTATTGAAGGGGCTTCTTTTAACATTTCAACCTGGTTGTCGCAAGGCGCAATAAGGACCGGCCGTGCCTGTAGCATTGCGTTTGTTCATAATTACGGTGAATTATTCTGGACGAAAAGGCATGACAGGCCACAGAATGCGCTTTACTGTTTTTCTAACATTTTCAAACGGGTGAACCAGCTGTGTTTCAGCCACTCGTTTTTTAGCCAGGCCAGGCAACGACTGTCATGAATAAGATCATCAAACGACTGGAAATCGTCAAAAGCGCTATTGAACTGGAAGATGAGGAGATTATTTTCCAGCAGGTGGCGCATCTTAAAAATGAGCCGTTATCCGTCGTGCCAGGCACCATTGTGCAGGCGATCGAAGAACGACGCTTTAGTGATGCCCTGCGTGAAATCTCGGCCTGGCTGCAATCTCAACGGGCAGTCTCTACGTGGCAGGATCCAGCCATTGCCGCCAGTAAGCTGGAACTCAAAGCGCTCGAAACACAGCTGCGTGACCTGATCGATAAGCGCAACACGCGCATTCAAATCCTCGATGATTTCAACGATCTGTATCACCTCCGTCTTGGACCGCTGATGAGCCGCATTCTCGAACTGCGTAAACAGCTCGCCGCCAGCGCCCAGCGCAAACAGGAAGCGGAGCGAAAACGCCGGGAAAAAGACTATCAATCCTGCCAGCACTATATTTCCCAGGCTGTTGATCAACTGGCAAGGCTCAAGCAGCACTGGATGAACCAGAATTCAGATTCGCGCGAATCGGTGGAAACACGCCAACGTATTCAGCAACAAACGGAACTGATTACCGCCCTTCTGGCGGAGATTCGTGAGTTGGAAAACGACTTTTCTCGCCAGGACGACAGCGCAACCCGTCAGGCACAGGAAGAGGCCAGCCATGAATATGATGAATATCAGGAGCAGCAGCAGGATGCGCAGCATCGTTTTAGTCGTGACCAGCGGCTTTCCTCTGATGAACGTAATGAGCTAAAACGCCTGTGGCGTCAGGCCAGCCGTCTTTGCCACCCGGACGTGGTAGCCGATGATCTGAAAGAGAAAGCGCATCAGATGATGGTGCGGCTTAACCAGGCACGCCAAAATGCCGATCTTGCCGCCGTCCGGGCGCTACTGACTCAATTGCAAAGCGGCCTCGAACCGATGATGGCGAGTGACCGATTGAACGATTTGCAGCATTTACGCAGCAAAATACAACAGCTCAGAGAACACATTAACGCGCTGCTGAAAGAGATTACCGAACTGGAAGCGGAGAACGCCTGGCGGCTTGCCACCTCCGTGACAGATAAAGAGGCCTACTTCTCCGATCAACAACGGGCGCTTACGGAAATCCGCAATACGCTGGAACAACAGGTGCAACAGGTTGAGCAGGAGCTGTTGGCGGGCTAAGCGCTATCGCTAGCGCATTAAGACAAAATGATACCTGCAAGCCAGATTTCAACATTAGGCACAAAAAGACCAAAAAAGGATAAAACACTAATAACTTGCTTTAACGCAGGAATATCATCTGGAATAATCCTATTTTTAGCCGATAGGTGTAAATTCGGCAATATTTCCCTCTTCTCCTAACCTTCCACCTCCTGTGTCCTGGCCAGGATTAAGAATTCTCCTACCCTCAATTAATCCCATGAAGAAAAATAAGTATCTTATTGAAATTAAAGCCATTACATATAAATACCTTTCTTTAACCCTAGGAATACCCTGCCTTTATACAAACCTCCTTCTTATTATCATCCCGATCCATAAGTGAAATCTATCAATCATTTACGCAGAGCTGAAATAAACGATTTATCTTAAATTTTAACAAAGTGTAATATCCACTTTAAGGATAGTTAATGATTCTAATTAATACAGAGAATTTCTGTTTAATCTGGAATTAATAAGGATACGTTCACAGCACAGAACGTTATACGAGATTTAATTAACATTTCACGCGTCGCAAGAAACTCTTTTTTAACCTAAAAAAAGAGGCGACTGCTTGCACCAAAATTTCAAGGAGATCGTTATGTCAAAAGCTATTTTTTTGGGTGACTCAATTTACCCTTGGCTAGGCATGCGAGAAATCCTACGTGGCTCATCATTATTTATTGATATCACGTACTACTCCTCCCAGACACTTTCTGCTGTCAAAATGCTCCCTTATGAAACGGATTGCATCATCATTAATCCTGACAAATCAGATTTTTTAAAATATGCCAGGATTATCCGCAACATGGCTTTACGACCTATCACCAAAATTATTGTTTTGGCAGATGAAGCTACCTTTGCCATTTTTCAAACCGTTTGCGGGAAGAACATGCAATTTCTCGATCAAGACACCAGCCTTGATCAGCTATTACAGACCGTCACACGTATCACGCAAAACAAAAAACAACAAAGTATCAAAGAACTACACACAAAAATTACAGCTAACGAATTTAACGTAATGATGATGCTTGCCCGAGGATGGTCACTGACACAAATCGCCGGGGCATCACAAAAAAGTGAAAAAACCATCGGGGCGTACAAAAGCAATATTGCCAGAAAACTCGGCAAAAATAACACCCGGCTCAAGTACACCATTTCCCACTATAGCCAGCCGTAACTGACTTATTTAAGGACAATTATCACGGTTATTATTTAAAGAGGTTTTCTTTCGACTCGCTTTTTTAATTCCGCATCGCACGGAAGGGAACCCTATTTCCAAAATCCATTACCGGGTAGCACATCCGCGTGCCAACCATAGCCAACAACTCAACGTATTAACACATACATAACAGGAATGTAGACAAGGGTTATATATGAACAAAGTTTACAGCATTATTTGGAACGCGGCGCTCGGTATCTGGGTGGTCGTTTCTGAATTAACGAAAGGAAAGAAAAAAAGCAGTTCGCGTAAAACTGTCGCCGTACTGGCAGCTGGCGCATTAAGCGGTGCTTCATTGCTGGCTTCTGCAGCCCAGATTACCGCAACGGGTGAACACGATATTCATGAAGACTTCAAGACAGGTATTTCCGCTGGGGTTTATGAGGGTATCCACGACTACGGCTTCTTATATGAAGATAACACAACTGGTCAGGCACTGAATATCAGTGGTGCAATCCCAACATTTAGCCCGGGTCAAAGCGGCGTTGTTGAATCAACCACTATCAGGGAACTGCTGGAAAGCGGCAAAATCACCCTGCTGGCGACCAGCCCTGACCAGAGCGTAAAAACCATTACCAACTCTGAAGAACTGGCGGAATACCTGACTTACAACCAGTCGTCAACGCCTTCGCAGAGCACAGAATTTGATATCAACGATCCGGCGTTTCCCGGCGAAAAAACGACCATCAAAGTCTTTGATACCAATGAGTTAAATGGTTTTCTTACCGAAGCGCAAGTCGGCGATGCGGTATTAAACACCTTTGATGCTCAGAAATCAGAAATCTATAAGCAATTTGGTATCGCACTGGCGACAAATGGCTCCATTGCCAATCTGAATATTGGCAACGACACCCTCAATGTGCGTGACAAAGCCAATACCATTGAAATGCTGGCAAAAGATTCCTCGCTGCTGGAAGCACAAGGTACTGCAAGCCAGGTGAACTGGCAGTCAGATAACTATATAAAATTTAACGCAGCCCCGGTGATCCCTGAAAAAACGTTCACCGGTTCAGCGCAAACCTCCGTGTTTGGCGATGATGTGACGCTGATGACCTATGGCTATGACGAGGATGGTCAGGTCGTCAAAACCGGGGAGCGCACATTTACCATTACCAACACACAAGAACTGGCCGAATTCAATGACTGGCTGTTGGGCAAAAGCGACGACGCGGCACTCAACCCTGATGGTGAAAAAGTCAGCCAAATCCAGCTGTGGATAGATGCGGAGGAAGTCACAACCGTCACCGCAGCACAAACAAAGTACGCCGGGCTGATTGAAAATCTGCTCACCTCCGGTAAGCCAGCTGACATACTCAGCTGGGATTACGACGTCTGGACCGACGGTTTGTCACATACCAACAACGCGACCGCTGGCCGTGGTGAGTTACATGCCATCTACGCCAACGGCGCAGGCACCTCAGGCACCTTGAACAAAGACGCGATTATTGCCGTTGACGGCAGTATTAATGGCGTGATGAAAGCCATTAATGGTGGGGTTATCACTAACCTTGGTGAGCTGAACGCATTACGCACGTCTACCGGGCAAAGCCTGGCGATTGGCATGCTGGCAAAAGACGCGACGGCAACCAACAACGGGATCATCAACTCCGGGCTGTTTATTGATAAAGACGGCAACCAAAACGTCAACAGCTATGGCGCATTTGGTATGCAGGGGCAAGGCGCCAGTCAAATCACCAACGAAGGCACCATCAACCAGGCGATCACCACCGATAACTTCGGTACCGCTTCTGCCGCCGATCCTTGGAGTAAGGACAAACCCGCTGGCGAGCTGACGCTGGCCATTGGTATGCAACTGTCTGACAATGCTCAAGGGGTCAACAACGGCGATATCAACGTCGTGGACGGGCGCAAAAACGGTGCATCCTATGCGAAAGGCACCGCCTATGGCGTAGAAGTCGCCGACAACGCCACCTTTACCAATAGCACAGGTGCCTCTATTTATCTTGGCCGTAACGCAAGTGATCCGTCTAAAGATGTCACCATGGCAGGCGGTTCCAGCCTGAGCGCCGGGATCATGACCAAGAGCGCCAAAGAGGTTATTAACAACGGTCTTATCACGCTGGGAACCGGCGTACGTAACGCCGCAGGTATGCTGATTGGTAACGCGACCGGCAACGTCATCAATACCGGTAATATCGTGATCAATGGCGATTCCAGCGCGGGGAGTAGCAGGAACTACGGTATCACCGTGCGTGACAGCGGCGCGGAAAATAATCAGGAAATCCGCAACGACGGCAAGATTAACGTCAACGGCACCAACAACGTCGGTATCCACGTCAGCGCAACTAACAAAAATGCCGAAGCCACGACCAGCGCTTCAGGCTCTATCGTAGTTGATGGTGAAGGTAGTGTCGGTAACCGTAACTATGCCGTCTGGGCTGAAGGTGGCAAAGTTGGAAAGGCAGTGGTCAACGTCTATTCCAACATCACGCTAAACAAAGCCGGGAACATCGGCGTACACGTGCGTGATAACGCCGTCGCTAACGTCGACAGCCTGAGTAGCCCGGCATTCAACAGCACCGATCAGATTGGCTATTACCTGTATGGTCAAGGCGCGACCGCCAATATTGGTCAGGCGGTAATGAATGACAACGGGCAAGATCGCACCACCATTTTCCGTATTGCCAATGGTGCAATGCTGGCCGGTAACACCACCACTCCTGACGGTCAGGCCAGCTCTAACCTTGACCTGACCTTAAGCGGCGAACAGTCCGTTGGCGTATTAGCGACGGGCACAGGCAGTAGTGTGGATACCGGCGAAGCCACGTTCACCGTGCAGGGCACCGACTCCGCAGCGCTGCTGGTTGAAGGCGGCGCCACAGGTAACATCAGCGATAAAACCACCATCAATTTAACCGGTGAAAGAACCATTGCCGGGGTAGTGGACGGTCAGGCTCACCAGTTGAATGGCAACGCAGAAGGTAGCGCCACTCCGACCATCCTCACCTCAAACGCAAAAATCACTTCAGAAGCCAGCGGCAACAAGGTTATTGCCTATGTGGCAAGGAACCAGGGCAGCCTGATCCTCGATACCCAGGCAATTATCGATCTTGCCAGCACCGACAGCATTGGTGTTAACGTGCAACAAGGCGGGAGTTTAACCAATAACGCGACCGCTGCCTTACATGTGAGTAACGGCATTGGCGTACAAGCTTCGGGTTCGAACGCACAGATTAAAAAACTGGGTCAGATTCAAGTCGATGATGGAACCGCAGGAGTTCTGCTGACCAACGGCGCCAGCCTGAATATTACTGGTAATACTGGCGATGCCATCACCACCAATGGCACTGCTGACGGTATTCGCCTGGACACAGGGGCCGGTAAGCTGGCTGCCAAAGGGGTGATTATTAGCGCCGAAGGTACTGGCGCGGGCATTCAAAACGATGCCAACAATACCGATATCACACTCAATGATGTCACCATCAATGCCAACGACGGTCCGGGGATCCGTACCAGCGTCGCGTTAAACATGAAAGATGGCCTGAATAACATTCTGAACGTTAACGGTAAAGGTACCGGCTTCGCCTTTGAGCAGCGCAATGGTGACGCAGTGACAGGCAATCTGACCATCGGTAAAGGCTATACCGTTGAGGTGCATAACAGCGAAGGCAGCGGTATCCGCGCCAATACGGACGGTAAGGTCACCACCAATGCCAATATCAACGTCTACGACAGCGCAGGTGGTTCTGCAATCATCGCTAAAAATGTTAGCGCAATAGCCAATAGCGGAAAAATTATCTCTGTCAGCACCACCGCACCCGTTATTGATGCCAGCGGTGACAGCAATAAAAAAATCACCAATACCGGTACCCTTCAGGCTATCAACGATACGGCAGTGGCGATTCAATCTGGCAAGGGCAATGACACCATTGATATCAGCCAGGGTATCACCAGTGGCGTGATCAACACTGGAGAAGGCAAGGACACCTTTAACTGGCAAAGCGGAACCTTTGCGGGCGAGGTGAATTTCGCCGGAACCGACGGCAACAATAAAGCCAACATCGGCAATGTGACGCTGGATAAAACGCGCCATATCACTACCGAAGCCGGCAGTGGCAACGCCCTCACCTTCACCAATACACACGGTAACAGTGCGAAAATTGGCAGTCTGAGCAGCGATAACCTGACCACCGGTACCAACATCGGCACGGGTTGGGACTCACTGACCATTAGCGGTTCAAGTGCAGATATGCGCATCGTCGATCGTCTGCAACTGGCAAGTAAAACCATTGCGGTTACCAATGGCGCAACGCTGCGTACCGGCGATCACGGCGAGTCCACCAGCACTGCCGCGACCATCGCTGACTACAATGTGACGACTCAGGGTGCAGGCAGCCGGGTCATCTTTGACACGCAGGGCGACACGACGGCTGCGCAGATCTATAACGGCGTCATCAGCGGTGATGGGAAGTTTGAACGGGCGGCAGGCGGCACCACTGTCTTTACCGCCAACAACACCTATACCGGCTCCACCACTATTGATCAAACCGGTACTCTGCAGTTGGGTGACGGCGGAAATACAGGCGGAGTCAACGCCGTGTCTGACATCATCGACAATGGCGTGCTGGCGATTAATCGGGCCGATGATGTGCTGCTTGGCGGCGTAATCTCCGGGATCGGTGCTTTACAGCAGATTGGTAACGGTATTACTCGCCTGACGGGCAATAACACCTATACCGGCGACACGACCGTCACCAGCGGTACGCTACTGGTGAAAGGTAATCAGAGTGCCGCGACGGGTGTGACCAACGTAAGCGGTACGGCGACGCTGGGGGGTAACGGGGTGATCGGCGGCGACGTGCTGATGAACGATGCCTCTACCCTCAGCGCCGGTGACGGCGGTGCGGGTACGTTATCCATTAACGGTAATCTACAGCTTGGCAGCAAAACGACCTCCGCTTTCGAACTGGGTCAAGCCTATACGCCAGGCGGCGCGCTAAACGATCTGATTAACGTCGCAGGCGATCTGCAACTGGACGGGACTCTGGACGTCACCACTTCACAGGACGGTAACTTCGGACCGGGCGTGTACCGTATCTATAACTACGGTGGCACGCTGGATAACCAGACGCTGGAATTAGGCGCGATACCGAATAGCCAGGATAAGAGCAATATTTTTGTTCAGACCTCCATCGACAAACAGGTCAACCTGGTGAATGCCAACGGCGTTACCCTGCAGTTCTGGGACGGCGCAACCGTTAATCTAAGCCACGGCGCGTCGGGCATTGAAGGCGACAGCAAAATTGACGGTGGCGATGGCAAATGGATGGCAATCGGCAGTCAGGGTGATAACAACTGGACCACCGCAACCGGTGAAGGTAACGCCCCTTGGGCACAGAAGTCCTTCGCCGTCTTCACCACCAAAGGCGGTACCGTTACCGTGGATAACGCCGCGGGAGAAGTTAACTTCTCCGGAGCACAGTTTGATGCTGATGGCTATGTCGTTAAAGGCGATGCGCTTAACGCGTATGCCACCACGGAAAACGCGACCCACGCAGGCCAGACGCCGGGGACTGGCGAACTGCTGGTGCGCGTTGGCGCCGGTGGCGCGGGGCAAAACTATACCGCGACCATTGAGTCCGTTATCCGCGAGGCCAGTACTGCTGACAAGCTGACGCTGGTGAAAACCGACCTTGGCCGTCTGATCCTCAGCGGTGACAACGAGTATCGCGGCGGCACGCGCATTGATGGCGGCACGTTGCAGATCTCCTCCGACAGCAATCTCGGCCAGAGCGGAACTGATCTGGCCATCAATAACGGTTCAACGCTGCAACTGGGCGCGGACCTGACCAGCAATCGCACCATTGAGCTGGGAGCGAATGAGAATGCTGCGGTGTTCGATCTCAATTCGCACCACTTCACGCCAACCGGTGAGATTACCGGCGAGGGTAAACTGAAAGTCACCAGCAGCTCTAGCGATGCGGGCAGCACCTTGTCGCTCGACCGCGCAAACAGCTACAAAGGCGACACCGAAATTGCCGGTACCGGAAACGCCAACAATGTGACGGTCAACGTCAGCAAAACCGGAGTCTTTGGCAGTAATGAAAGCAGCACCGTGAACGTCAATAAGGGTGCGACGCTCAATGTCAGCGGGACAGATACCAGCCTGAAATCCCTGACTATGAACATCGCCGACAGCCTGTTAACGCTGGCGGATAACGTCACCGCCGCAAGCGCAATGCTGAACCTGACGGGCACAGCGAAAGCGGTGTTAACCAACAACGCCAGCGCGGGCAACGCGACGGTTAACGTGTCAAAAGACAGTACCCTGGCGCTGGAAGAAAATGCCAGCGGGGGCAATGCCACCGTGAATAACAGCGGACTGATGACCTTTGCTGACTATGCGATGGCAGAGAACACCGTCGTTAAAAACCTGGCGGGCGGTAAGGTCGATATCAGCGCAGTCGACAGCGCAACGTCTATCGGCTCGTTGTCCGGCGCGGGTAATGTCGAACTGGGCAATAAAGAACTGTCGCTGGGTAATCTGCATCTTGATGACACCATCAGCGGTATTATCAGCGGCAACGACGGCAGCCTGGTGAAAATCGGTGACGGTACGTTGACGCTGACCGGCGATAACACTTACACCGGCACCACGGACGTCAATGAAGGCGTGCTGCTGGTCAACGGTAATCAGTCTGCGGCTACCGGCCAGGTGACGGTGAAATCCGGGGCAACGCTCGGCGGTAACGGTATTATCGGCGGCGCGGTTGATGTGCTGGACGACGCGCATATTACCGCGGGTGCAGCTATCAACAGTGTGGGTAAACTCACTACCGGTTCTCTGACGCTCAGTGATAATGCCCAACTGGATTATCAGTTTGGTCAGGCTTATACCCCGGGCGGTGCCTTCAACGACTTGATTGACGTAAATGGCGATCTGACGCTCGACGGTAAGCTCAACATTGAAACCTCACCAGGCGGAAGCTTTGATGTGGGCGTTTACCGCGTCATCAACTACACCGGCACATTGACCAACAATGTGATGGATATTGCTAACGCACCGGAAGCAGCTGACAGCCTGTACGTGCAGACATCGGTGAAAAATCAGGTCAACCTGGTCAACCACGCCGGACTGACGCTGCGCTTCTGGGACGGCACCGGCGGTGAGAATGGCGAGCTGAAAAATAACGGCGTCATCAACGGCGGCGACGGTATCTGGCAATCCAGCCAGGGTAACGACAACTGGACCACCGATGAATCGACGCCAGAAGGCGCGTTGAACGCACCGTTTACCGATGCCGCATTCGCCGTCTTCCAGGGTGAAGCGGGCAACGTAACCGTCGATAACAGCAAAGGCGATGTCATCATCAGCGGCGCGCAGTTCGCCACCGATGGTTATCGTGTGGGCGGCGAAGCCATTACCACCGACACGGCAAACACCCTGATTCGTGTCGGCGATGGCACAGTAGACGGCGCCAGTTATACCGCCACTATCGACAGCGTTATCCGCGGTACCGGCGGCCTGAATAAAGGCGATCTCGGTACGCTGATTCTCACCGGCGACAATACTTACAGCGGTGGCACCACCATCACCTCAGGGACACTGCAGGTGGCGGGTGATACCAACCTGGGTGCGGCAGATACGGGAATTACCTTTAATGGCGGTACGCTGAAGTATGGCGAAGCGTTTGATACTGCCCGTCAGGTGACGCTGGAATCCGGCGGCGGGACATTCGACACCAACGGGCATGACGTTTCTCTGCTGACGGAAGTCGAAGGTAACGGTCAACTGACCAAAACCGGTAAAGGCTCCCTCACCCTGACGCTGGATAACACCTACACTGGCGGCACCACCATCGAACAAGGTGTTTTACAACTGGGTAACGGCGGTGATATTGGCAGCATTCAGGGGGATGTCGTTGATAACGGCGTACTCAACGTCAATCGTGGCGATACCCTGGCGCTGACCGGCAATATCAGTGGTAAAGGCCAGCTGCATCAGACCGGTAGCGGCATTACCGAGCTGCAAGGTGAAAACAGCTACAGCGGCGCTACGTTGATCGCCAACGGCGTGCTGCAAGCGGGTAATACCAACACCCTGAGTAGCGCATCACACCACTATGTAGTCGCAGACACCACGTTGAACACGCAGGGCTATAACCAGACGGTAGCGGGCCTGAGCAACGGTGGCGATGTCTCGCTCATCGGTCAGCAGACTGGCACAACCTTAACCGTCAAAGGGGATTACACCGGCGAAAAAGGGACTATCAACATGGCAGCTATCCAGAATGGTAGCGGAGCAGGCATTGCCGACCGTCTGATTATCGATGGCGGTAAAGCCAGCGGTAGCACACTGCTGGATGTCGATGGCTCTGGTCTTGGCGCGCCGACCATTGGGGATGGTATCGAAGTGGTGACTGCGCTCAATGGCGCAACCACAACCGCGCAAACGTCGCGGGATGCCTTCCATCTTGCCGCCGATCGTATGGCTGCAGGTGCGTTTGAGTACCAACTACATGCGGGTAATGCTCAGGGCCAGGGTGAAAACTGGTATCTGAGAAGTGAATACCGTCCAGAAACCATGCTGTATTCTGGCCTCGCCAGCGTAGTACGTCAGGGTGATATTAGCCTGTTAGGTAACATGCACCAACGTATGGGGGACGAGGTTAAACCGGGCATTGATGAAGACAATCGCGCCTGGGCAAGAATGATTGGCTACTCCGGTAAAACCAAACTGGATGATGCAGCCGGTACGCAAACCAGCTCCCATACCATGGGTATCCAGGTCGGCGTTGATATGTATGCTAACGAAAGCTGGAAAGCCGGGATGTATACCAGCATCCTTGATATCGACAGCAATGTGAAAGGCACGAAGACAGGCAGCGATGGCAAAGGCGGTAACATCGACGACAACGCATTTTACGTCGGTGGCTATGCGACCTGGTTCTCGGGTGACGGTATGTATGTTGATAACGTCCTGCAGTACGGTAACCATAAATCCCGCCTGGCGGCGACCGGTAACAACGGCTCATATACCGTCAGAGGCAACACGCTGACGGCGTCGACAGAGGTGGGTAAATCGTTCCGTTTAGGCGCCAGCGCATGGAGTCTGGAGCCTCAGGCTCAGTTGATCTACCAGTACAGCGACTTTGATAACAGCACGCTGGATGGTGTGACCCCAACGAAAGTGAAAATGGATACCGCAGACTCCTTTACCGCGCGTCTGGGCGTGCGTCTGGTCGCTGACTATGACACCAACCATGGCAAATTCCAGCCGTACGGCAGGGTTAACGTCTGGCAGGGTCTGGGTTCAAAAGACAAAACGCACTTTAGCAATGCGGTAGCCACCACTACGCTGGAATCTTCACAGCAGTACTCCAGCACTGAAGTTGCAGCCGGCCTGTCATGGTCTATCGACAGAAACCTGCAGGTCTACGGTGAGCTGGGTACGCAATTCAGCAACGGCGGCAGTAAGTCGCAGGTCGAAGTGCCGGTCAATGCCTCTATCGGCTTTAAGAAATCGTTCTAAGCTGACATAAACTCGCCAGCCTCCTGTTCAGCAGGGGGCTTTTTTTTGCTTATAGTATTACAGGGGTGGCTGATGCGCGACGCGTATCAGGCCTACAGGCTTACCAGCAATGTGGAACAATCAAGGGATTGGGAAACGTAAATACGGAAGGATTAACGATTATATTGTGCTAAGAGTGAAGGGATCTCTTGTGCCTGCACCGGGGGAGAAATGAAAAAGCCTTGAATTTTGTCACAACCAATCTGCATCAACCGGTCCAGTTGGGACTGGGTTTCCACCCCTTCGGCAAGAACTTCGATACCAAAATTATGCGCCAGTGAAATAATACCCTCAACAATCTTTGTCGATCGGGTGTCGGGTTCAATGCCAGTGACAAATTCTTTATCAATTTTTAAGGTATCAAAAGGATATTTCAACAGGTAATTAAGATTAGCATGACCGGTTCCAAAATCATCAAGCGCAAGCTTGACCCCTATCGCCTTTAATTCCGTCATATTTTTAGCCGCAATCTGACTGTCGTACAGCGGTGACGTTTCGGTGACCTCTATTTGGCATCGATGGACCGGCAATCCGGAGGTGGCAAGATTTTGTCTGACGCGTTGGGGTAACAGAGGATCGCAGAATTCAAGCGCGGAAATATTGACGGATAATACAATGGGGTCAGGCCAGGAAGTTGCAACATCCCACGGAGAGTGAGTAACCATATCTTCAATTGAAATAATATTGCCGCTATCTTCCAGTAACGTAATAAAAACATCGGGAGAGATCATACCCATCTGAGGACTATTCCAACGCATTAATGCTTCAAATCCGCTTATACGCTGGGCATGTAAATTGAAAATAGGCTGATAAACCATATAAAGTTGACTGGTATTCAAAGCCTTTTCAAGCGCAGTTAGCACCTCATTGGAATTAAACATTCCCCTCTCCCTCTACAAATCATAACATTAAAAACCAGTCAAAATCACTCCCGAATTGTATCTACTATTAGGTGTATTACATCAGAAAAGAATGGTCAGGTTAGGGTAAAAAAGACATACGATGGGTAAATCTGACAATTAACTTATTTAAATCAGAGGTATTGGTCAGGCCAAGCTTGGCGACGACTCTCATCTTATGTGCCTGAATCGTTTTATAGTTCAGGCTAACTAACTCAGAAATTTCTTTGGCTGTATAACCACTTACCAGTAAGTTCAGGATCTGCTGCTCTCTTTCGGTTAATCTTTTCTGCGAACGATACAGTCGGGGGTTCCATTTCCCGACTGATAATGTCGCCAATTGACCAAAATCACGCAATGAAGATTTTTCAGTCAAAACTATTATTTTTTCGACATATAATAACTCTACGCATAATTTCGCCACCAAACTATCAGCAACAATCACCACGACGTTATTATAAAATTTGAATCGGTTTTTATTCAAAAACTGAACAATGTCCGAACACGCATGTTCATTATCGATGATATTAAAAACCATGGTTTGATGCTGGCATAATGATGACTGATGCAACATATCCTCAAACTGGAATGTTTGTATCGGTACATGTTTGCTGGTGAGGTAGGCAAACATACCATTGCCCACAAAATTATCACTGCCACACATCAACATCCTGTTCACCGTTCCTTATAAGCTTCTAATCTTGTTACTCATTAAAAATTTAATAATAATTTTCTCGACTTCAGTCTCTTCACGACGATTTTTAAAATCAAATTCACACGAGATCTGATGACAGGAATACAACTGGTTATCCTCATCAAACTCATTGATCAGGACGACATCGATCACTTTTAAGTCCAGTTGTAAACTGCCAAATGTATCGAAATCCAGAGATGCATTTTTAATCACCGCATCTTTATAAAGAAAACGGGCGTTTACATCTTTAACGATTAACGCACAACCACCCTGCGAGATATTTTTAATCTTGAAAGAGTAGTTTTCTCCATTTTTGTAACGACCAAAACAGAAAAAGTCATACCCCTTCATGAAGGAAAAACGCTGATTTTGTCTCTGCTGGGCAAAGAAAATCAAATCCGGTATGAGGTAGGATAATCCTACTTCTGCACCTGCTGATGGGGTTTGCTCGAATCTGGCACTAAATTTCACAATCCCGCTTTCGCTGTGCAGGATAAAGTATTGGACCTTTTCAGGAACAATGTCTTCGTGCCAGGAGATAACAAACCGCTCGAAATCAACCTTCTCTAACTGCGTGATAACGCTACTGTTTTCACATAACACTTCCAGTTTCGTTTTCTTGTGCAGCTCTTCACGAAGGGTAGCTATGATTTCAAACTTATCTTCCTTTGCTAATCCAAAGCTCATTCTAAAACCCTTATTTCCATATTTAAGATATGTCTCGCGTTTGGTTACTCACACAACACAAGATCAGCATCCACCCCTGGTGCTTAATTACCATAGTGGATTCCATGTCGAACAGTTGGTTAAAAATTAAGTTTTTAACTATCTTTAGCCATTTATTGATACGTAAAAACATTTAATCAAAGTTAATTCTAGCTGAAGTCATGCCTAAAACCATGCGAACGTGTTGTTTAATTATAACAAAAGTGAATAACAATCTTTTTTAAAGTGTCATTTTGAGATAACAAATAGCAAGAATTGTACAGAAAAAAACAGAGAAAAATGAATGGATTTTGATGGAGGAACTACGCAATATGCGAACTGGTGCGCTATCGAAAGAAGAAAGAAGATGCTTACGTCACTATATTATTAATCAGTAATATAAGTCCGACTGGTTATTGTGGCAAAGCGAATCATTGTATTTCATGTATAACATAAATTTCCCTTAGGGCAGAAAAAAGGCCAGCGTCCTGCTGGCCCGGTAATTACCGAATCGAACTATAGTGGCTTACTGTCTTGCAGAGGGTACAACGTTAAAAACTCAATACTTTTGCTTAATAATTGATCGGGAAGAATCCGCGATGATCATCACCGCTCCCGCCAACATTAACGTATCTTTTAACACCAACCGTCCAGCGCCTGACAAGTACGGAAATCCGTGGTGTAAATCACCCAGCGGCATCACCCATGCTTCTGGTGTGGTTATTAAAAATGATAAAGTTACAATTGGTGTGGCAAATGCCAGAACGCCGCCAATTAATCCCAGCCAACGGCTAACAGGATTAGCCAGCACCAGCAAAGCGATAAAAACTTCGACTACGCCCAGGCCATTTGAGAACGTATACGTGTTATTCGCCATCTGCCATTCACGAGCCTGCGGTTTGAATTCACCTTCGTGGGTTAAATGTTGTTTGTATTCTTCTGGATGCTCATAAAAAAATGACATTACCGGACTATTGGCGACAAACGGCGTAATGCTGTCGGCTTCGTAAGGTACAAATTTTAATAACCCAATCCAGATAAAAACAATCGCGATACTCAGGCGAATCAAGGTTAATCCAACCCTATCACCTTTGCCCAATATACGAAGATATTTTTCCATTCCGGCTCTCCTCACTTGTACAAAATTGCCGTTGCGTGAGTGCTGCTATCAATGCGCATTGAGGTAATTTTCCAGGAAGTCGCTTTCTTTTCCTGTGCCAGTTTCGCAATGGCATCTTCCACCACGGAAGGAGTGCCAGACACGGCTGATACGCTAACGTGGGCAACCTCGGTTTGCGCTAACACGGAAAATGTCACCGGAGCAGTCAGTAATGCAGTCATTAGTAACGTAGTTTTAAACATGTTCATTTCTATTCCCATTAACAAGTTATTTCAGTGGAAATATAATAAAACATGTCACTTTATTTTATTTCATCCGTAACGCCAAAATAACTGTCAATTAGTATCAGGAAATATAAAAAAAGCCCCACACGGGTGGGGCAAATATGTAGACTACGCTATTATTATTTAATGAGAGAAAAGAGATCGTTTAGTGATTCGCTCATGCTTGGATGGGTAAATATTTGGTCACGCAATGTGGTATAAGGTAACCCCGCATCCATAACCGTCTTGATGATATTAATCATTTCATGAGAATCGACGCACAGCAGCGACACACCTAATATTTGTTTCGTTTCGCTATCTACCACCGCTTTAAGTACGCCACGGGTATCATTCATCACCCGCGCACGCGGGATAGCCGTTACCGGCAACGTCACGACCTGCACCGCCGCACCGCTGGCGCGAGCCTGTTCTTCAGTCATTCCGACGCGGGAAAGCGGCGGCGTCATAAAGACGGAATATGGTACATTTTGACGATCGCCCGTGTTACGTACCCCCTCGCCTAGCAGGTTGTCGCGCACAATACGGAAGTCATCCAGCGAGATATAGGTAAATTGTAATCCACCAGTGACATCGCCCATTGCCCATATGTTATCTGCCGAGGTACGTAGATATTTATTTACAATAACGGCACCACGGTCGTTTACATCTACACCCGCATTCTGCAGCTGCAGATTTTCAGTCGCCGGTTTGCGACCCGATGCCACCAGCAGCACATCCACCGTCTGGGTACCTTCCGGCATGTGCAGCTGTACTGCACTATCGTGAGAGGAGACCGACTGCACGTTGGCATTGAGGATCAGCTCAACGCCCTGGTCGCGTAAAATGTTGGCGATAGTGTCAGCAATATCCCGGTCTTCACGAGGCAAAAACTGCGGAGCTGCTTCATAAATAGTGACTTTGCTACCAAAGTTGGCAAACATCGATGCGAATTCAACGCCGATATACCCACCGCCCAAAATGCCCAGACGCTCGGGACGTTGCGTCAAATTCAACAACCCGGTGCTGTCAAATACGCCAGGCGTCGTGGTTAATCCCTCAACGTTCGGAATCGTTGACTGGGCGCCAGTATTAATAAAGATTTTCTCGCCGCTCAGTTCAACCTCACCTGTTGGCTGTACGACCCGCACTGTATGGTTATCAATGAATTCAGCACGACCTTCAATCACATCCACGTTTTCCAGATCGGCAAGATTGTGGAAGTTTTTATCGCGCAGAAAACTGACAACGGAGGTCTTGCGCTGCATCGCTGCGGCAAAGTCATGCTGAAGTTCAGCATCGTGTACCAGGGTTTTGGTGGGAATGCAGCCGATATTGATGCATGTCCCACCATACATGGTGTTTGACTGTTCAATAATCGCTACCCGCCAACCCGTTTTGGCCAGTGTTGCCGCCAGCGTTTTACCCGCTTTACCAAATCCGATAACAATCGCCTGATACTGATTCATGCTGTCTCTCCGCCATGTCACTGTTCGTTTGTTGAACTGAATTATAGGTTTAGCGATGCACGAACAATGTATCCATAACGCGCCAATTACTGTCAGATCGTCTAAAAAACCACTCTTCCCCTTCCACTCAACTTATTGAGTAATTAAACTAATACCATAAAATTATTAATAAAATTATGTGTAATAGCATTGTTTTCATCTCAATTAGCATTAGCAAAAACTGCCCAGGAGTCTTCATGGACGCACTTAGCCGATTACTTATGCTTAACGACCCGCAGGGCTCGATTGATCAAAACTGCCTGTTGAGCAGGGACTGGCAACTACCGCATGCGGCGGGTGAACTGTCCGTTATTCGCTGGCATACGGTAACCCAGGGATTCGCTCAACTGGATATGCCTGACGGAACATCTTCCACATTACGCCCTGGAACAATAGTCATTCTGCCGCAAAACTCCGCGCATCGTCTGTGCCAGACAGGGGAAGAACAAACGCATATTGTCTGCGGGAGCCTGCGATTACAGGCATCTTCACGCTATTTTTTAACCGCGCTTCCGGAAGTATTATTACTGGCGCCTGAGGAGAACAGCCCCGTCAGCCATTGGCTGAAGGCCATGATTACGCTAATGCAGGAGGAATACATCAACGACCTGCCTGGCTCCAGCATCGTTTGCAGCCAGCAATGCGCTACGCTGTTCGCGTTAACCGTTCGCGAGTGGCTCGCCCAGTCGACACCCGCTAAAAATGTGCTGAATTTACTGCTGCACCCCAGGCTTGGAGCCGTTGTATTCATGATGCTGGAGTCACCGGCTTTTGCCTGGACCGTCGAAGAACTGGCAAAACGTGCACATATGTCGCGGGCCAGCTTCGCACAGCTATTCCGTGAAGTATCAAACTCCACGCCGCTGGCGGTGTTAACCGCGCTGCGCCTGCAGTTCGCCGCCCAGATGCTATCGCGCGGTACACAGCCGTTAATCGTTATTGCCGAGTCGGTGGGTTACGCCAGCGAATCGTCGTTTCATAAAGTCTTTTTACGGGAATTTGGCTGCACGCCAGGCGAGTACCGCAAACGCGTGAAAGCGTTGGCGGCATAACGCAACGCCTGCTTCGGCAGTAAAACCGAGGCAGACGAGCGCTTCAGGGTATTACTTTTGGTGGCGATGCCTATGCAGCCACATCAGCTTATAAGCGGCCGGAATAATGAACAGTGAGAGCAATGGTGCGGTGATCATGCCGCCAATCATCGGCGCGGCTATGCGGCTCATGACTTCTGAGCCAGCTCCCGTCCCCCACAAGATAGGTAACAGACCCGCAATAATCACCGCCACGGTCATCGCTTTCGGGCGCACGCGCAGCACAGCACCGTGATATAACGCTTCATCCAGCTTATCCGCCGCAAAGGTTTGCGGATTTTCCAGCGCGGGGTCGGCTTCAATAGCGTGGCGCAAGTACATCAGCATCACCACGCCAAACTCCGCAGCAACACCTGCCAGGGCGATAAATCCGGTTCCGGTTGCAACCGACATATGGAACCCCATCCAGTAAAGGAACCAGATGCCGCCCACCAGCGCAAAAGGCACACTGGTGATAATCAGCAGCGCTTCACCAAAGCGACGGAAGGCCAGATAAAGCAGAACGAAGATTATCATCAGCGTCATCGGCACCATCAGTTTGAGCTTATGACTGGCGCGCTCAAGCAGCTCGAACTGCCCGGAAAACGCCACGCTGGTCCCCGGTTTTAACTGTACGTTTTCAGCGATCGCTTTTTTCAGATCGTTCACCACTGAGACCATGTCACGATCGCGGGCGTCGATGTAAATCCAGCTGGTTGGTCGCGCATCTTCGGTTTTCAGCATCGAAGGGCCCGAAACCACCGTCACATCTGCAACATCTGCCAGCGTGATTTGCTGTTTCATGGGCGTCAGAATGGGCAGATTACGCAGCGCTTCCGGGCTATCACGATAGCTCTGCGCATAGCGAAGGTTAATCGGATAACGTGCAATCCCTTCCACAGTTTCGCCGACCATTGCGCCTCCGACCGCTGAGGTGACAAACAGTTGCACCGCGCCGACGGTCATTCCGTACCGGGCCGCTTTCTCCCGATTAATATCCACATTGATATAGCGCCCCCCGACCAGGCGCTCAGCCAGTGCCGAAGAGACGCCCGGCACGGTTCTGGCCACCTCTTCAATTTGCTCCGCCGTGGCGTCGATATCTGCCAGAACGTTACCTGACACCTTAATGCCAATTGGGCTTTTGATCCCCGTAGAGAGCATGTCGATACGGTTACGAATCGGCGGAACCCACAGATTCGCCAGTCCCGGCAAGCGTACGGTTTTATCCAGCTCGGCAATGATTTTGTCCATCGTCATCCCCGGACGCCACTGGTCCTGCGGCTTCAGTTGGATCGTCGTTTCAACCATTTCCAGCGGTGCGGAGTCTGTTGCGGTTTCTGCCTTACCGGTTTTACCAAACACGCGCGCCACTTCCGGAACGGTCATGATCAGCTTGTCGGTTTTTTGCAGCATGTCCGCTGCCTGCGCCGCTGAGATCCCCGGCAATGTCGAAGGCATATACAGCAGGTCACCTTCGTTAATCTGCGGCAGGAATTCGCCACCGACTTTATTCAGCGGGTAGATAACCGTCAGTATTGAAAGCACCGCCACCAGAATGGTGGTCTTGGGCCAGTGCAATACCTTCAGCAATAGCGGATGGTAAATACGGATCAGGAAACGGTTAAGCGGGTTGCTGCTTTCTGCAGGTATTTTTCCGCGGATCCAGAATCCCATCAGGATCGGAATAACCACGATGGCCAGAAACGCCGCACCTGCCATGGCATACGTTTTGGTGAACGCCAGCGGCCCGAACAGTCGCCCCTCTTGCCCCTCAAGCGTGAAAATAGGGATAAACGACAATGTGATAATCAGCAGGCTGATGAACAATGCCGGGCCGACTTCTACCGAGGCGTCAGTAATGACCTTCCAGCGCGTTGCGTTATCCAGCTTTTCATGCGGATGCTGATGCCCCCACTCTTCCAGCCGCTTATGGGCGTTTTCAATCATCACGATGGCGGCGTCGACCATCGCCCCGACGGCAATGGCAATGCCCCCCAGCGACATGATATTGGCGTTCAGCCCCTGGAAATGCATCACGATGAACGCGATACACAGCCCCAGCGGCAGGGAAATAATCGCCACCAGCGCAGAACGCAGATGCCACAGGAACAATGCACACACCAGCGCAACAACGATAAACTCTTCCAGCAGCTTGTAGCTCAGGTTATCAATGGCGCGGTCAATGAGCTGACTGCGATCGTATGTTGTAACTATTTCTACGCCTTCCGGCAGGCTACTTTTCAGCGTATCGAGCTTGGCTTTAACCGCGGAGATCACCTCACGCGCATTTTTACCGGACCGCAGAATAACCACCCCGCCCGCCACTTCGCCTTCGCCATTCAGTTCGGCGATCCCACGGCGCATTTCCGGCCCAATCTGTACGCGCGCCACATCGCGCAGGTAAACAGGTACACCGTCGGCCCCTGTTTTCAGGACGATGTTATTGAAATCATCGAGCGTTTGCAGATATCCACTGGCGCGGACCATATATTCCGCTTCAGCCATCTCAACAGATGAGCCGCCCGCTTCCTGATTCGACGTATCCAGCGCCGATTTCACGTCCGCCAGACTGATGCCATATTGCGTCAGCTTCATCGGATCGATAACGACCTGATACTGTTTAACCACGCCGCCTACCGAGGCGACTTCCGCCACATTGGGAATCGTTTTTAACTCATACTTTAAAAACCAGTCCTGAAGAGAACGTAATTCCGCCAGATCGTGTTTCCCGCTGCGATCCACCAGCGCGTACTCAAATATCCAGCCGACACCCGTAGCGTCCGGTCCCATTTCCGCGCTAACGCCAGCCGGTAATTTTCCCTGAACCTGGTTGAGGTACTCCAGTACGCGCGAGCGCGCCCAGTAAGGATCGGTACCATCTTCGAAAATGACGTACACGTAGGAATCGCCAAACTGCGAGAAACCACGCACAGTTTTCGCGCCCGGTACCGACAGCATGGTGGTGGTCAGCGGGTAGGTCACCTGATTTTCAACAATTTGCGGCGCCTGACCCGGATAGCTGGTTTTGACGATCACCTGAACATCAGAGAGATCGGGCAGCGCATCAACCGGGGTATTGATGATGGTCCAGGTTCCCCAAATACTGAGAAACAGCGCCCCCATCATCACCAGAAAACGGTTTGCCACCGAGCGGCGGATAATCCATTCAATCATTTATCATATCCTCAGTGTGAATGGGTCGCCTGGGCTGGCATGGAGGCTGCGTCTTGCGTCTTACTGTTCTGGGCGCGCATACGGTCCAGTGCGCCAGAGATATTCGCTTCGGAATCAATCAGGAACAGACCGCTGGAAACCACTTTTTCACCTTCGGTCAGGCCGGAGCGGATAGCCGTCAGTCCTTGAGATTCATGGAATACCGCAACCTGTTTCGGCACAAATCGACCTTCGTTATCAACGGTGATTACCCGCTGCTCGGTACCCGTATCAATTAGCGCTTTAGACGGGATCAGCAGCATTGGCTCGCTTTGTGTTTTCAGTTGCAGGTAAGCATTCATCCCGGGCTTGAGCGCCTCGTCAGGATTATCGACCTGTAAACGGAGCTGGAGCGTACGCGTGGTAGCATCAACGCTGGGTAAGATACTCCACTTGCTGATGGTGAAAGGCTTATCCGGCCAGGCGGGCACGGTGATGGTAAATTGCGAGGCGTCTTTAATCAGCCAGGCGATAGATTCCGGGACCGACGCGCTGACCCATACCGGGTCCATACCCTGAATTTTCGCGACCACATTGTCTTTGGAAATGTTCATACCAGTACGTAAATCGAATGCGGTGATCACCCCATCAATAGGCGCTTTCAGGGTAAAGCGGGTCTGAATTTTACGCGTCGATTTTAAACGCTGAATATCCGCTTCAGGCATTCCAGCCAGACGTAATCTCTCCAGAATTCCTTCCACCTGCGTCGCGCTGCCGCCAGTTTCTCGCAGCAATAAATATTCGCTCTGCGCCTCAACCCAATCGGGGATAGTCAGGTCGATCAGCGGCGCGCCTTGCTTAATTTTGTCCCCCACGGTCAGTGGGTAAACCTTCTCGATAAAGCCCGCTGAGCGTGCCTGGACAATAACAAACTGGTATTCGTTATAACTAACGTTGGCCGGGAAAGTTTGCGCGTAGTGCAGTGGTCCACGACGCACTGGCTCTGTTTTCAGCCCCAGGTTCTGGGTTTGTGTAGGATCGATGCGCACGCCTGGTGATGACGCGTTCGCGGTCTCTTCATCGGCATATTTCGGGATCAGATCCATATCCATAAATGGCGATTTACCCGGTTTATCAAAACGCGTGTTTGGGTACATGGGGTCGTACCAGAACAACACTTTTCTGGCTTCTTTTGGCGAAGCCTGACCGGTTTCAGCCGTTGCTTTTGCGGATGAATAATAAGTATAAATACCGACAGAAATAACCCCACCGGCAATCATGCCAGCGAGAATAAGCGCGGTATTTTTAATATTTAAAGACGCCATAGTGATTTCCATTGCGCGATAGTCTCACCCGCGTTCGCAAAAACCCGGGCAAGAATAAAAGAGACCAACGAGAACGTTATTTACTAATGTGAATATCGCGTAACACAGAGAGATTTCCCTGCTGAACAAACGTAAACGCGACCTTATCGCCTGGCTTAATATCATCAGCCTTCGTATCGGCAACCAGTGTAAAACGCATAGTCATGGCTGGCCAGTTCACCGCAGGAATAGGATCATGCTTGATCGTAATCTTTTTACTTTCCATATCAACAGCTTCAATCACCCCGGTGGCGCTAATGAGTTGTTCCTGTTGAGCCGCTGGCTGCATATTCATCATCTCACCATGCTGATGCTCATTGGCCTGAGCGTTAAACATGATCATAGAGAAAAGACTAAACAGCACAGCTTTGGCGGTAGTATTCATAATTGATGCTCCTGAAAGGTTAATATTAAGGATTACTCCACCCAACCGCCGCCTAAGGCAGCAAACAGCTTAATTTCATTAACCTGTTGGGCGTAATTAAGATCGAGCAGCGATTGCCGCGTAGCGAATAAAGAACGTTCTGCGTCTAATACTTCGATATAGCTAACTGCACCATTCTGATAAAGCGCTCTGGCGCGTTGTAGTGTGATTTGCAATGAATCCAGATAACGCTGCTGCCCGCTAATTTGATCGGCAATGCTTTGGCGCAACACCAGTGCATCCGCCACTTCTTTAAACGCGTTCTGAATTTTTTGTTCGTAATTCACTACCGACTGTTGCTGGCGAATTTCTGCCAGGTCGAGATTGGACTGATTACGTCCAGCGTTGAATATTGGAATATCTATTTTGGGGACAAAATTCCACATGCCGCTGGCGGCATTAAATAAACTGGAAAGATCGCTGCTGCTACTGGACACGGAACTGGTCAACGTTATAGACGGAAAAAATGCCGCTCGCGCAGCACCGATATTGGCATTTGCCGCCAATAATCCGTGCTCAGCTTCCATAATATCCGGGCGCTGCAACAGTATTTGCGACGAGAGCGATGGCGGCAGCGTTACCGGTTTAATATCCCCACGGCTGCGCGCGTGGTCATCGGGTAATTTCCCGTATGTACCCAGCAACAACTGCAGCGCGTTATTGGCCTGCGCCAGATCACCTTTACGCTTGGCAATTTCGCTACGCGTACTTTCGATCACACCGCGCGCTTGTTCCAACGCCAGTACGTTGGTGCTACCGGTTACCAGTTGCTTCTCTACAAAAGCGTAAGAGCGCTGGTAGTTTTGCAGCGTTTCTTCAGCAACTTGCAACTGCGCGTAAGCCAGACGCTGATTAAAATAACTTTGCGACACGTTGGAGATTAATGAGATGTGCACCGCCCGACGCGCTTCTTCGCTGGCAAAGAAATTCTGTCGCTCAGCTTCACTCATATTTTTTAGCCGCCCAAAGAAATCCAGGTCGAAACTAAGATTGAGTCCAGCTTCGAATTCACGATCGGTGCTGCTATCACCTTTTAATTTACCGCTGTAAGTACCACTGGAGCCTGCCGTGAGTTGCGGGTAGCGGTCGGCGTCCGTGACGCCATATTGCGCTCTCGCTTCCTGAACTTTTAGCACAGCCATACGTAAATCGCGGTTATTAACCAATGCCTCGCCAATCAGCGCCTTTACCTGGGAGTCAACGAAGAAGCTCCGCCAGCCCGTGTCCTGATATTCACCAGGAGCCGGTACCAGGGCATTCTGTTTTAAAGAAAATTGCTGCGGCACCGGCAAAGCCGGGCGCTGATAGTCCGGCGCCAATGAACAACCGGCGAGCACGAATATAGCGCTGAGAGTAAGAAGCTTAAATTTGCTCATAGTTCTTCTCGTCCTGACCGGACTGATGTCCCTAAAATGTGTAGGAATTTATAGTGCTGTACTTTAACTAAGTGACTCTGTTTAACCGGTGACAGGAAAATGACAAAACTGTCATTTTCCCAATAACCGATTGCTATCCGATCCCGCTTCCCTAGAATTGAAAGTCCGCACAACCCGTGCGTGAAGGAGAATGCGATGAAGGTTTTGATAGTCGAAGATGAGAAAAAAACCGGTGAATATCTGACAAAAGGCCTGACGGAAGCGGGTTTTGTCGTGGATTTAGCGGATAACGGCCTGAACGGGTATCACCTGGCGATGACCGGCGATTACGACCTGCTCATACTCGACATCATGCTGCCGGATGTAAACGGCTGGGATATCGTGCGGATGCTGCGTTCCGCCAACAAAGGAATGCCCATTCTTCTCCTCACCGCACTGGGTACCATTGAACATCGAGTTAAAGGTCTGGAATTGGGTGCTGATGATTACCTGGTTAAACCGTTTGCCTTCGCCGAACTGCTGGCACGGGTCAGAACGCTGTTGCGTCGAGGCGCGGCGGTGATTGTCGAAAGCCAGTTTCAGATCGCGGATTTAATGGTCGATCTGGTCAGCAGAAAAGTTACCCGCAGCGGTACGCGCATCACTCTGACCAGCAAAGAGTTTACGCTGCTTGAGTTTTTCCTGCGCCATCAGGGGGAAGTTTTACCCCGCTCGCTGATCGCCTCCCAGGTCTGGGATATGAATTTTGACAGCGATACTAATGCCATCGACGTCGCCGTTAAGCGTCTGCGCGCCAAAATTGATAACGATTATGAGCCGAAACTGATTCAGACCGTGCGCGGCGTGGGATATATGCTTGAGGTTCCTGATGGCCAGTAAACGATGGCGGCGCCCTTTTTCACTGGCGACACGACTAACCTTTTTTATCAGTCTGGCGACAATTGCGTCATTTTTCGCCTTTGCATGGATAATGATCCACTCCGTGAAAGTCCACTTCGCCGAGCAGGACATCAATGATTTACAAGAGATTAGCACCACGCTCGAGCGGATTATTAACCAACCTAACGAGCCAGAATCACGCCGACTGGAAACGCTAAAAAATGTGGTGGCGGGTTACTCGAACGTCATTATTTCTCTGGTAGATAGCAACCAGAAGGCCATTTTTCATTCGCCCAATGCGCCGGATCTTCGGCAATTTATCGCCAGCGCAAGGCCGGATAAAAATGCTCATGCCAGCGACGTTTTTATTATCTCAGGCCCTACACTGCAAACCTCCAGACATATCCACGGACAGAAAACATCGTCTAACTGGCGAATGATTCGCCTGCCGGTAGGAAAGCTTGCCGATGGAAAACCAGCGTATACGCTGTATCTGGCGTTATCGATCGATTTTCACCTGCACTATATTAACGATCTGAAAAACAAGTTAATTATGACGGCTTCGCTGATTAGCATCATGATTGTTTTTATCGTGCTGTTCGCCGTATACAAAGGCCATGAACCGATCCGTAATGTTAGTCGTCGCATCCAAAATATCACCTCGAAAGATCTCGATGTCCGTCTCGATCCGCAGGCTGTGCCTATTGAACTGGAACAACTGGTTAGTTCGTTTAATCACATGCTCGAACGCATCGAGGACGTATTTAAACGTCAGTCGAACTTCTCGGCGGATATTGCCCATGAGATCCGCACGCCAATAACTAACCTCGTCACCCAAACGGAAATTGCGCTCAGCCAGACCCGCAGCCAAAAAGAACTGGAAGATGTGCTGTATTCCAATCTCGAAGAGTTTGGCCGTATGTCGAAAATGGTGAGTGATATGCTGTTTCTGGCGCAGGCAGATAACAATCAGCTGATCCCAGAAAAAAAAGCGCTCAATCTGGCTGATGAGGTCGGTAAAGTGTTCGACTTTTTCGAAGCCTGGGCAGAGGAGCGTGAGGTTGGTTTACGGTTTGAAGGACGCGCATGCTGGGTTTCAGGCGACCCATTAATGTTACGTCGGGCAATGAGTAACCTGCTGTCAAATGCCATGCGCTATACGCCAAAAGGTGAGTCGGTAACCGTGCGGGTGAAAGAGGCGGATGGTCTGGTCCAGATAGTCGTTGAGAATCCCGGCCCCCCCATTCCCCCGCAACATCTTCCGCGACTCTTTGACCGCTTTTATCGAGTGGACCCTTCACGGCAGCGTAAAGGCGAAGGCAGCGGTATTGGTCTGGCGATTGTGAAATCGATTGTGATTGCCCATCACGGAAAAGTCTCAGTAACTTCCGATCCTTATGTCACTCGCTTTATTCTGACGCTTCCCAAGCACGCGATGTAATTTATGGTGATGACGCTTATACCTGTCATCACCTATTCTCTGACACAACCGTCATAATCCTGTCACGCCACTGACAGCCCCCATTAATTATACTTTCTTCCGTAAACCCAAACAGGAGAAATATGATGAATAAGATGTCCTCTTTTTTAGCTATCGCGTTTTTTATTTCAGCTGGCGTTAATGCGGCAGAAACACCTAAAGTGCATCAACAGGTCGCAATGGCTCATGAAATGATGAATAACAGTGATGCCTCTGCACATCAACAAATGGCGCAGGCACATGCCTCGCAGGCAAATAATTCATCGTCAACACCAACCAATTCGCAATCATTTTCACAAATGAATGAACATGAAAAAGCAATGGTTGTTCACCAATCAGTAAATAACGGCCATTCATTTGCCCATGAGATACAGGCCGAGCAGCACCGCGCACAGATCTCCACTCAAGGGTAAAGACGAACTGTATTGACGACAATATCCATAAATACGCTAAGTTTGAATATTGTGGACTACTCTCCCCGTGCAGGCCTGTTTATATACAAGCCTGCATCCTTGTTCATCGTTAATGTCAACATTAATAATTCATTAAATCTTCCATTAAAAAGTAAAAACCTTTTAACTCTTTATTCAGATTGTATAAAAATCGTAAATCAACTACTTATTATGTTGCGTATCACAACATTTATCACCTCACCCTAATTATAAATTAGGATTCCCCCTGGTATGCGTCGTTAATATTTAATGGGAGACTGCCATCGTCGTAAAAATGACAGCCAAAAAGTTCGTGTCCCTATAAATAAACTTAATGATGATAGTGAGTGAAAAATGAATAAACGTCTGCTGACCCTCCTGGTCCTTGGTCTGACAACGGCCACAACGGCATATGCAATTACCCCGGCAATGCAGAAAAAATATGAACGTTCAGGTTGTACGCAAATGAGCGAACTCAATGGTTGTGATGTGAACAAATCCTATCAGTGGAACCACGATCATGGCTTTATCGAGAGCGATAACAGCCAGCAAAATCGTCATCATCGCCATGGTGAAGAGCAGCAAAATACCACAGGCCGGGATAACCACGATAATGCGGGTATTGATGGCAAATTCAGCGGAAATTACGTGGCCAAATTTGCCAATGGTCAACGCAGCGTTGATATTCACGTCGAAGATTCCGGCGTTTACGTCAATGGTAAGGAAGTGCGTGACGTAAATACCTATAAGGATACGATGACCTTCCGCGTCGGTTATGCCACTTACACCATTAAAACAAATGGTCGCGGTAGCTGGAATGACAGCGATGCAGGAAACGCTGGCAAAATTGTGCGTGAATAACAGATACCGCTAAAGAGCGCTGCGATCACAGCACCCTCAACAGCCATGCATTACAGTATGCCGTTTTAATACTGGAGTCAGACATGGCTTTGACCCTCACGGTGCTGCTTGAAAACCGACGTGCTGCTGGCGCTGGAAAAACATTACTGGCAAAGCCTGGATTAAGTCTGTTAGTTCAGGATGAAACGACCACAATATTGTTTGATACCGGGCCGGATGGCAGCTTCATGCATAACGCTGCACAAATGGGTGTGGACCTGACGCACTTAACCGCCGTGATGCTGTCGCACGGCCATTACGATCACTGCGGCGGCGTGCCGTGGCTTGCGGATAACAGCCGTATCATTTGTCATCCCCAAATAGCCTGTGAACGATACGCCTCAGTTACGGTTGCGGGAACACCACGAAAAATTAAAAAACTCTCGCATGATAACAACTACTCTCGATTCATCATGGAATACACCCGCGAGCCGCTGGCTATCAGCGATCGCTTTTTGTGGTCCGGGGAAATTAGCGTCCCCACGCCACAGTCCTATGGTGTGATTAGCGAGAAAACACTCCAACCAGATTACATCAGTGACGAAGGCGTGTTGATCTATAAATCTGAACGCGGGTTAGTCATCATTACTGGTTGCGGGCATCGGGGAATAGAGAACATCGTACGCCATTGCCAGAAAATCACAGGGGTTAACCAAATTTATGCCCTGGTCGGTGGGTTTCATTTACGTGCTGCCTCCCCCGCTAAGCTATGGCGGACCCGACAATTTATTAAGCAACAACAACCTGAAAAACTACTCGGCTGTCATTGCACTGGTTCATGGGGTCGATTGTGGCTACCGGGAACTGACGCCCCGGCAACGGGAGATGTGATTGAACTGGCTGAGTAACAACAGTAAAACGTTGCCCAAACAGTAATAAAAAACGGGAGCCTTACGGCCCCCGTTTATCAGCCATCATCATTACATGGTGACAATTGCTGGCTCATCAAAGACGGTGAGTTTTGGCGCTTCACCGGTGAATTTTTCTGCATATACAAGGCTGGTATTCCCCGCACAGCCATTCGCCAGCCGTGAGGTTGGGATATCCGCCGTCAGCACGTTCGCACCGCCATTTTTACAGATACCGTTTTCAATATCCGGCCATGCGCCTTCATGGATACAGATGATTCCCGGTTTGATACCGTCGCTGACGTGCGCCCCCACCAGAACCTGTCCACGAGCATTCCATACACGAACCAGATCGCCCTCGACAATCCCTCTGGCTTTCGCGTCATCCGGATGAATCGTCACCGGTTCACGATTGGCAATCGCGTATTCTTTACGTAGCGACGCGTAGTTCAGCTGGCTATGCAGACGATGTGCCGGGTGCGCCGTCAGTAGCTGCAGCTGATCTTTATCCGCAGTTCCTTTCCATTCATCCGGTTCAATCCAGGACGCATGCGGCGGACAGTCTTTATACTGATAGCCTTCAATCGTTTTCGAGTAGATTTCTATCTTGCCGCTCGGCGTTCCCAGCGCATTCATCACCGGATCGCTGCGGAAATCCGCGTAGCGCACATATTTGTTATTCTTTTCATTCTCACGCATTTCGATCAGTTTATTCTGCTGCCAGAACGCGTTGAACTGAGGCATGGCGACACGCTGGGCGCGGGCGGCTTTTTGCGCGACGTCATAGAACTGCTTCAGCCACGCCATTTCGTCTTTGCCTTCGGTGTAGACCGCCTTACCACCCGGCTTGAGCATCTCAGCCAGATCGGCAAATACGTCAAAATCACTACGCGCTTCAAACTGCGGCGCGATGACCTGCTTCATAGGCACCAGATGCTGGTTACTGTAATCACCGGTCATGGTCAGATCATTACGCTCAAACGAGGTGGTGATTGGCAGAACGATATCGGCGTGTTTGGCCGCTGCGGTCCAGTAACACTCAGAGATGACAACCAGTTCAGGCTTCTGCCAGGCTTTGATTAAGCGGTTGGTATCCTGATGATGGGTAAAGTTAGCGCCACCCGCCCACCAGATCATTTTGATATCCGGGAAGGTTTGCTCTTTACCGTTATGCTGATATTTGCCGCCTGGGTTTTCCAGCGCCTCGACAATTCGCGCTACCGGCAGGCTGGTCACCGCATCGGAAACCGCCCAGTCGTTGCCCGCAGATGATCCCCCCTCAATTTTGGCGGAAATTGCTGGCAATACCCCACCGGTGCGTGTTGGGTTACCGCCGTTAGAATAGTGATAAGAGAACCCGAAACCACCGCCTTCGGTACCAATTTGCCCCAGCATCGCCGCCAGAGTCACCAGCATCCAGTGTTTTTGCTCACCGTATTGCTGACGCTGAATCCCCCAGCCTGCCATGAGCATGGTTTTGTTGCTGGAGAAAATTTCCGCCAGCTTTTCCAGTTGCTCAGCAGGCACGCCACACACGCCAGATGCCCACTCGGCGGTTTTCTCAATTTTGTCGCTCTTGCCGAGCAGGTACTCTTCAAACTGCGGATATCCAGTGGTGTATTTTTCCAGGAAGGCTTTGTCGTGAAGATTTTTCTTCACCAGCGTGTGGGCGATCCCTAACATCATCGCCACATCGGTCCCCATATGTGGCGCAATCCAGGTCGCATTATCACCAAAGAACTCGATGGTTTCAGAACGCATCGGATCGATGGCGATGACGCTTTTCCCTGATTTTTTCAGCAGATTAAAGTATTCAATCCCCTGTTCATCCGTGCTGCTCCAGGCAATTTTGAGCGTATTGAGCGGGTTCATCCCCCACAGCACCACGACCTGACTGTGCTCTAACACCATCGGCCAGGTGGTTTGCTGCTCATAGACTTCAACCGATCCCACAACGTAAGGCATGATCACCTGCGCGGCCCCGGTTGAATAATCTCCGGTATGACCGGCGTAGCCACCGGCCATGCTCATATAGCGTTGCAGTAGGGTTTGCGCCTTATGCAGAACGCCGCTGGAGCGCCAGCCATAGGAACCGGCAAATATTGAGGACGGGCCATAGCTGCTACGGATCCGGCTATGCTGCTCGTGAATGAGCTTCAGCGCTTGTTCCCAACTCACACGCACGAAAGGATCGTTACCACGTTTACCATCCGCTTTACCCGGGTTTTCCAGATAGCTTTTGCGCACCATCGGATACTTAACGCGGATATTGGTATGAACCTGATCCGGCGCGGTTTGCTGTAATGAATTCGGCACCGTTTTCGGCAACGCACCTTTTGAGGAAACCACTTTGCCGTCTTTGACTTCCACGTATACCGCACCCCAACGTGCTGCCGTCAGGATTGCCCCACCATTCTGGCCTTCGGCCCAGGCCGGCATTGGGATCACCGAAGAAATCGCCATTGTCCCGGTTGCCGCGCCAGCCGTCTTGATAAAGTCACGTCTTGTGAGTTTCATGATTTCTCCTGATTTATCGCTTATTTGTTCATGTCTTTCGCGTTGTACTGGAAGTAACGGCTCAGGATATCCAGTTCGTTTTCACTGATATTGGTACGAGCACCCATCCCTTTTGCCACAGAAGGCCAGGCGTTGAGCGTGAAATGATTCGCCGGAATTGGCGCATGACAACCCGCGCAGTACACATTGTCGAGTTTGCGTGCGTAATCCCACATGGGTTCGCGGCTGGCGAGAGCGGAACCGCTCCATTCGCCCTGCAGCACGACATCTCGCCACGCATTGCCGTAGTCATCTTTTTTCCAGTCGGAGAGGATCTTCAGCGACTGCTGACCTTTTTCACTCAGGCTGGCAAGAATCAAACGCTGCCCTGCTGCGTAGTAAATAACCTGTTCACTTCCCTGCATCTGGCTACCGCGAATCTCGACCAGTCGCGCGTTGTCCGTTGTTTTCAGAACCTGCATTTTTGTTGCCGGGTAAACAGTTCCCAGATCGCCAAGCGCGGTATTGCTTACGACATAAAGCTCAGTTGCCGAGGCTGGAGTAGAGGCTGACTGCGCTTCAAGCCCTTTAAGCGCACTGTCATCCATTTTTATTTCAGGTGGGAAATGGGCGACGCCTTTATGGCAATCAATACAGGTTTGCTTTTCCGCGATGCCCATTTTGTGCATCTTCTGGGCATCCGCGCTTTGTGCAGCAAGATCCATGGCGTCCATACTGTGGCAGCTACGGCAGGTCGCAGAATCACTCGCCTTGAGCTGTGCCCAGACGGTTTGCGCCATCTCCAGACGATGTTCTTCAAATTTTTCCGGGGTATCGATTTTTTTGGTTATGAACTGGTGATAAACATCTTTTGAGGCCCGCAGCTTAGCCACCAGATAATCCAGCCCGCCCTCCGGGATATGACAGTCCGCGCACTCTGCACGAATGCCTTTCTGATTCTGGAAGTGAACCGAGCCGGTATATTCCTCGTAAGGTGCCTGCATCGTATGGCACGACAAACAAAATTCCGTGCTCGAGGTTTTGTGCAATGTCCATTGCCCTGCCAAAACAATAACTGCACCAAGAACAATGCACAGCAGCATCGTCCATATGATAGTTTTATTTATTTTTCTCATCTTATATTTCCATCAGACGAATACCCTTTTAGAGGTAGACAATAAATATACTAAAGCAGCTACTTATTGATATTCATCAAGCGAAGAGAGAAATAAGAATCAGCCAATAGGTAAGTTTGAAGGGGCTCGCATAATTAATGAGAACGAAATGTAAATATCAAATTTCGTTTAAAATTAGAATTTTAAACCAAACATAAAGTTTGATTAACTATCAATCACACAAACATCAGAATAAAAGTTTGATAACGATTAAAAGCTGCTGAAATTAATCCTTTGGTGACAATCGTTATATAATTAAATATATAATGAAAACACATAAAAAAGAACCCTTTTCTGTTTTTCGATTACACGTATTAATGAAGATATCTGTCTTACAATTTTGCTCACATATACATATACGGCCAGACATGCGACACACACATTTCATTGACGCACATTTATGCACGTAACCTTGATCTGGTCACTTATTATACAAAGACAACTTTCGCTACACTCAGAGTAGAGGTAAACAAACAGGAGGTAGTGAATATGTATCGCTCAATTCTGGTGCCCATTGATATCTCTGAAACCGATTTGACTCGCCATGTTGTTCCACAGGTTCAGGCGCATGCCAAAACCGCGAAGGTTCACTTTTTAGCCGTTATTCCTACCGTTCCGTTCTATGCCTCGCTGGGGCTGGCCTACTCTACCGAATTCCCGGACAGAAGTGGCCTGCAGGCCAAGGCCAGCGAAAAACTCGAAGAGATTATTAAGCAGTTCAATATTCCTGCAGGCAGGAGTCAAACTCATGTCGTTTACGGCCCGCCAAAGGATCAGATCCTCAAACTGGCGGAATCAGTAGACGCCGAGCTTATTGTCATCGCCTCACATAAACCCGGTTTTAGCACTTATCTGCTGGGTTCAACGGCAGCAGCCGTGGTACGCCACGCGAAATGTCCGGTGCTGGTTGTACGGTGATAGGGTTAAAGCGGGAGCGAATGTGCTAATGCCATTCAGTTCACGAAGATGAAAGACCATGGAAATAACTGGGAGTGGAACGACCATAGCGAGGTCATCGCTTCAACGCCCTAATTTCCAGTTAAATCTGTTTTGCTGTTCAGCGATTTTCAAATAAAAGCGCAGGAGGTCAAGTGTGGACTGGTCCGGCTGAAAATTGCCGACGTGTTTCCGTAAGGCCGGGAGAACCCGCAGGGATGCGGGTTCAGGGCGCGTTTTACAGGGACGTTGCCTCGCGCCCGGCCCGGTAGCCTGAAGGAATAAGCGGAGGGTATTGCGCAGCAACAATTTTCCCGCCGGGAGCCGGGATTGTTAAGGGTACGGCGATAGTACCCTTAACACGTTCACAGACAGTATCGTTTCAGAGAAGTGAAAAACATAAGGTGAACGTAGCAATACGACGGAGGCAACAGATTCATTACCGCCGGATGTGCTGCTCTCAGCGCTGATTATCCAGTCTGACCAAAGCCAGCAACAGCTGACTTAGCGCGCCGTAAAAACCAAAGTCATCATACCGACAGCATTTAGTGGTGAACTCCGGCAACCAGCGTAACAGCCCTGCCAGCGTTTCTCTGCGCAACGCATCAACCTGCTGATGACGCGGTCCTGCCTCTGCCAGGGAAAAATGCAGATGGCTCAGCAGTTCGATAAAAATTGCCAGATGATCGGCTGACTCGCTAAACGTATCGCTTACCTGCATGCCCGCATCAGATAATAGTTGTTTAATGACCCCATAGTTTGGCCCTCCTTCAAGATGAGCCGATGCATAGGGTAACGCCGCGTGTTTATCCGACATCAGGAACAGGCTGCAAAAATCAGCCGCCAGTTCCAGGGTGGCGTCTTCCCGCACCTTGAGCGCGGCAATTTTCGCCTCCAGCAGAAGGACCTGCGCCTCAAGCAGCGGCTCGCCTTTGAGCACCGCGAACCACTCAGCCATTTCGCTGGACTGCAAAAGCCCCAGGCTTTCATCGTCACGCTCCCGGGAAAACAACTGCGCCAGCCAGGCGTACACGCAGGCCATTTGTTCTTTTGTCAGGGAGGTGTCTTTCATCATGACTTCACCTGCTCAGCCGGGACATATTCACACTGCGCCACCATTTTTATCGGGCCACTGAACGCCGTCACGTTATCCACCTTGCCGGTATACTTCTCAATTTCCACCAGCGTAGTATGGGCGCTGGTTGCCTGCGCCAGCTGAGACGTGCCGATATCTATCGTTAACACGTTCGGATTGCCGTATTTACACAGCGCTCCGGTTTCTCCACCGTTATCAGGGTCGTACCAGGCACCTTCATGGATGCGCGCCACGCCCGGCGAGTAGAGATCGGAGACAACCGCCCCGGCCAGCACTTGTCCACGCGCGTTAAATACACGAACTATATCGCCGTTGCGAATGCCCCTGGCGTTGGCATCCTGTGGGTTAATAAACACCGGCTCTTTGCCACCTACCGCGTAATGCTTACGCAACGCTTCGGACTCGCAGAGCTGTGAATGCAGACGGAAATCCGGGTGGACGGATTGCAGATGCAGCGGCCAACGTTGCGACCCTGGCCCACCGTGTGAACGTTCGATTTTCTCGAACCACATCGGATGCCCCTGGCAATCGTCATATTGCATATCGGCAATGGTTTTCGAATATATCTCGATCAAACCGCTCGGCGTGCCCAGCGGTTCAAGGTCGGGATCTTCACGGAAGGCCTGATGACGAACAAACATCTGCGGATGTTCGAATTCAACGTACTCTTGCTGATTCCAGAAAACGTCGAAGGCCGGAAGATGAACGCCGCGTCCCTTCCCTTGCTGACTTCCTTCCTGCCAGATGCGCTTCAACCAGCCCATCTCATCCAGCCCTTCAGTGAACGCTTCTTCACGGTTAAAGCGGCGGCAAAGATCGCGGAAAATATCGAAATCATTACGCGCTTCAAACTGCGGCTGCACCAACTGCTTCATGGCGATAATTCCGCGGTTGGAGTGGTTGCCATATTGGTCAAGATCGTTACGTTCAAACTGGGTCGTCGCCGGCAATACGATGTCGGCGAATCGACAGGTCGACGTCCACTGATTATCGATGGCGATGACGGTTTCCAGCTTACGCCATCCCTCAATAATGCGATTAATCTGCTGGTGACGATGGAAAGGGTTGGTCCCGGCAAAAACGCACATCTTCAGCGGCGGTAACTTAACGGTTTTGCCGTTCCAGTTAATGTTTTTGCCCGGCTCCAGAATCGCATCGATAAAACGCGCGATCGGAATAGTACTGCTGTAGCCCTTATAATCGGTGCTGTCATGCACAGGAGGCACGGTGGTGGAGCCAGAAAAACCGCTCAGGATAATCCCTTTACGCCCCGGGGTGCCCGCACCGTTGTAATGCCAGCCAAAGCCAAAGCCGCCGCCGGGTAAACCGATTTGTCCGAGCATCGAGGCTAGCACCACGATCATCCACGCCCACTGTTCCCCATGCTGCATACGCTGCACGCACCAGCCGGCAATAATTTGCGTTCTGCCGCCCGCCATCTGCCGCGCCAGTTCACGAATCGTATCTGCATCAATTCCGCAGATTTTTTCCGCCCACTGGGCATCTTTAGGCTGTCCGTCACTTTCGCCCAGCAGATAAGGCAGAAATTGCTCAAACCCAACGCAGTAGTTATCGAGGAAATGCTTATCGTAGAGCTTCTCGGTATACAGCGTGTGTGCCAACGCCAGCTGTAGCGGCACATCAGCCTGCGGGTTCACGGCGATGTGCTTAACCTTGTCGCGGCCCAGATAGTCATGCGTTGAGGTGACGACCGGGTCAACGCTGATGACCGAAATCTCACCCCGCGCCACTTTATCCTTCAGTTGCTCGTAGTATTCGTAGACATCATGATCCGGACACCACCAGTTCGCCTGCTGGTTTTTGATGAGATCGGAACCCCACAGCACAATGGTTTTGCTGTTTTCTAGTACCAGCGGCCAGGAGGTCTGCTGTTCATATACCTCCATTGACCCTACCACGCGCGGCAGAATGACCTGAGCGGCGCCGGTGGAATAGTCTCCCCCGGTACTCACGCTGTTGCCATGCAGCGCAATGGCACGTGCCAGCATCCCGGAAGCATTGTGGAACATCCCGGTCGATTGCCAGCCGCTGGCAGTCAGCAGCGCGCTCGGACCATAGGTCTTCTGAATGCGTTCCAGCTCCTGGTAGAAGAAGTCCAGCGCTTCATCCCACGAAACGCGTACAAAACGGTTATCTCCGCGCTGAGTGGTATCGCTCTGATGGCGCTTACGCAACCAGTCCACGCGGACCATCGGGTAGCGAATACGCGCCCCACCGTGTACGTGATCCGGGAGTCCGGCGATCATTTTTGACGGGTATTTATCATGCTCAAACGGTTTGGCCTCAATAAAACGACCATCAACCACGGTGGCACGGATAGCCCCCCAGTGAGAACCGGTCAGAATCCCCTCTTTGACACCAGTGCCCTGGACTTCTGCGGCGTTAGCGCTACGCGGCGTGAGCAGCGAAGGCCCTAACATACCAGCTACGGTCAAGCCCCCCAACTGCATTAGAAAACGTCGGCGAGATGCCTGAAAGAGATCGTTATTTTTCATTGCTTTCTCCCTTATCGCCATGCGGCTTATCCGTAGTGTCAGAGGCATTCATCTGCAAATATTTCAGTAAGGTACGTTCTTCACGTTTATCCAGACTGGTAAAGCCAATCATGCCGTTCAACGTGCCAATCCAACCGTTAGCATCAAAGTGCTCTTTCTCTGGCGCGCCGTGGCATTGGTTACAGGTTCCGTTATAGAGCGAGTCGGCATAAGCCCAGATAGGTTTGATGTCGTTGACCATATCGCCCTTCTGCATCCAGGCGGTGGCCTGCAATTTACTCCATGGTGTATTCGTTTCCGCAACGGTGGTTTGCTCCAGCGTCTTCACGTGCTGCTGGATATCGCCACGAATGGAAGCCACAAAAATGCGCTTGCCCGGCAGTTGCGCCAACACGCGCTGACGCCCATTACTCTCGGTCCAGCCCACAATTTCAATTTGCAGCCAGTCACCGTCACGCTTTAACACTTTCACTTCAGAAGCGGGCAGCAGTGAGCCTGCAGGTTCTTTATCACCTTTGGCGGCATAAATAGGTTTGATGTCCAGAGAGTAGAGCGTCTCGCCATCGTCGTTTGCATTGGCGCGTAACTGGTCAAACTGCTTACGGAAACCGCTACTCATATCGGGAAGCTGGTGCGCGATTCCTTTATGGCAGTCGATACAGGATTGGTTGTCCTTGGCCGCAATCTTCATCTGGCGCGCAGCTTCAGGATGCTGTTTAGCGTGGTCCATCGCATCATAGTCATGACAAGAACGACAGGTCGCGGAGTTGTTCTCCTTCATTCGCGTCCATTCGCGCTCCGCCAGCTCAGCGCGTTTGGCTTCGAATTTCTCTGGAGTATCAATAGAGTGGGCAACAAAGGTTTGGTAAATATCGTTGCTGGCCTCCAGCTTACGTTTCACCATGCCTGGAATATCGGATGGAATGTGGCAGTCATGACATTCTGCGCGTACCCCGGAGGCATTCTGAAAATGCGCAGACTGTTTATATTCTTCGTAAACCGGCTGCATACTGTGGCAGCTCACGCAAAACTCGGTAGAACTGGTTAATTTAATACCAACGTGCGGCAAGACGATCAGCGCAATACCGACCACAATCCCGATAACGACCAGCGCCAACACTGACCAACGTGCGCTCGGTCTGAGCAGCGCCCTCCATAGTTTCCGCATAATAGCCCCTGTAATCTTATGGTTTAGTTACAGAGGATCTTATTTCTCAAATGTGAACAGCAACACTGGTCAGGATGAATGACTTACGGCACAATGTGAACAGATATGAACAGAAAGAGCACGCCATCAGGATGTCGCATCACATTGTAATTGTTGAAGATGAACCCGTCACCCAGGCGAGGTTACAGGCATACTTTGAACAGGAGGGTTACCACGTCTCGGTCACCGCCAGCGCTACAGGCCTACGTGAAATCATGTCACAACATCCTGTCGATCTTATTCTGTTGGATATCAACCTCCCGGACGAAAATGGCTTAATGCTGACCCGTGCCCTGCGCGAACGCTCAACGGTAGGGATCATTCTGGTGACGGGTCGTAGCGATCAAATTGACCGGATCGTTGGCCTGGAAATGGGCGCTGATGATTATGTCACTAAGCCGCTGGAGCTACGTGAACTGGTGGTTCGGGTTAAAAATTTGCTCTGGCGTATCGATCTTGCCCGCCAGGCACAGCCGGAGACCAAAGATAACTGCTATCAGTTTGCCGGATACTGTCTGAATGTCTCCCGGCATACCCTGGAGTTGGGCGATGAGACGATCAAACTCACCCGCGCCGAGTATGAAATGCTGGTCGCCTTTGTCACCAATCCGGGGGAAATTCTCAGCCGCGAACGTTTACTGCGTATGCTTTCGGCACGACGGGTAGACAATCCAGACTTACGCACCGTGGATGTATTGATCCGCCGTTTGCGCCATAAGCTACGGGCTGATTTACTGGTGACGCAGCACGGCGAAGGTTATTTTTTAGCAGCCGACGTGTACTGATACAGATAAACCGGACGGAACCCGCCAGGAGAAAGTGAGCGCTGAACATGCTGGCTGTCGGCATTTTTCGGGGTGAGCACCAGGATCGGCGGACTGATATTTTCCCGCACCGGTTGCCCTTGTAATACTCTGATAGCCTGTTGAATCGCCAGTTCACCTTGCCAGACCATTTGATCGCTGGCAGCCATAATGATTCTTTCGCGTTTAAGTCCGCGATAAACCTGATGCGACAGGTAAAAAGAGACAACGGTTAGCGGCGTCCCCTGATTCCGCTTCTCTCCCATCGCTGCCTCCGCAGCAATTGCTGTACCGGCAACCACATCGACATCCGGGTGACGTTCAAGCATCTCTTGTAACAGGTTGCGCTGAACTTCAATATCATTATCCCCCAACGCCACATCCACGATCTGCACCTGACTACCGGCAATCGCCTGACGGAATCCTGCCACCATTTCGCGGCTGCCTCCGGCGTCATCAGGTCCGGGTAATAATAAGACCTTTAACGGTTTTCCCGCGCTCCACTTAACCAGATAGTGGCCTGGCTGGTAACCCATCTGGAACCATGGAACTCCGACCCGTGCTTTCACCGTCGGATCGTGTATCGCATTCACTACCTCAATGACCGGCAACGTACCAACCTGCGCCTGCAAATCCGGAAAAGTCGTTGTGCTGCTGCCCAATAAAATGGCATCCGCGCCCCACTGCTGGCACTGGGCGATTTGTGTTTTTTGCGTGGTGAACTGACGATACCCTCCCGCCTCAAACACCTTCAGGCTTACTCCATATTTTTTTGCCGCCTCAAGCATGCCGTAATTCACTGAAAGCCAGTAGGAATCCTTCAGGCTGGGATACAACGCGCACAGTTTCCAGACTTTGCTTGCAGTAACGTCCGTCTGCGGCACCGAGACTGACTGCCGGGTATCCTGCCAGCGCAGCAGTGCAGACCCGGCCGCGTGACTTAAGCCGGGAAAAAGTGTGATAAGCAGGAAAACCAATACGCGCATGATAGCCTCAACATTGATAAGGCTTTATCCTAGTTGCTTTCCTCTTTTGGACTCAACCTTTTTAATCTGTGGCGACCAGACAGTGAATTTATCTCTGACCAAACGACTGTGGATAGGCTTTGCGCTGATGGCGGTACTGACTCTTATCAGTACGCTGACAGGCTGGTATAACCTGCGTTTTGTCAGCCAGGTTGAGCAGGCCAATACCCAGGCGCTAATTCCAACCATGGATATGGCGCGCCAGCTCAGCGAGGCCAGTGCCTGGGAACTGTTTTCCGCACAAAATCTGACCACCGCAGACAATGAAAATATGTGGCTGGCTCAGGGGAGAATGCTAACCGCCCAGAGTCTGAAAATAACCACATTACTCAAAACTCTTCGTGAACAGGGCTTTGATACTTCGGCCATAGAACAACAGGAAAAAGAGATCGCCCAGTCGTTAAGCCATCAGGGGGAGATGGTTGGCGAACGCCTGAAATTACGCGCTCAACAGCAACAACTTAGCCAGCAAATTATTGAGGCCACCGCTGACGTTGCCGAAATGGCGCGCGGCCAGGCCAGCAATGCAACTACCTCGGCGGGCGCCACGCAGGCAAGCATTTATGATTTAATTGAGAGTCATCAGGGGCAAGCGGCTGAACACGCGTTGGACAGGCTCATCGATATCGATCTGGAATATTATAACCAGATGAATGAGCTGCGCCTGAGCGCGCTACGCGTGCAGCAAATGGTGATGAATCTGGGGAATAACCAAGCGCAGAATAACCTGGCTGCGCTGGAAAGCCAGTTGAATGCCGCCGTCAGAGTGCTTCACCGCCGACAAATACGTATTGAAGATCCAGTGGTGCGCACTCAGGTGGCCGACACCGTCAATACGATTAGCCGTTATATTGAGCTGCTGTCCCTGTATCGCCAGGATAATGACATCACGACCCAATTGCAGATCTTATCGCAGAATAATATCGAACAATTTACCCGTTTCAGTAGCGAAGTCAGCCAGTTGGTGGAAATCATCGGCCAACGCAATCAAAGCGGACTGGCGCATCTCAAACAGGCCAGCCAGCGCGGGCAACACTTGCTGCTGCTGTTAGGTGGCGTGTCATTATGTTTGCTGATTCTTATACTTTGGCGTGTGGTTTATCGCTCAGTCACACGCCCACTGGCACAGCAAACCCAGGCGTTGCAGCGTCTACTTGAGGGGGATATTGACTCCCCCTTTCCGGAAACCGCAGGCGTTCGCGAGCTGGATACCATCGGGCGGTTGATGGATGCCTTTCGCAGTAGCGTTCACGCCCTCAATAACCATCGCAAACATCTGGCCGCACAGGTTAAAGCTCGCACCGCCGAGCTACATTCTATGGTATCTGAACACCGGCAGGCCCGTGCAGAAGCTGAAAAAGCTAACCAGGCAAAATCGGCGTTTCTTGCCGCCATGAGTCATGAAATACGCACTCCGTTGTATGGTATCCTCGGCACTGCGCAGTTGCTCTCAGACAATCCCGCCCTGGCACAGCATCGGGAAAATCTACGCGCAATCACCGACTCGGGCGAGTCTCTGCTGACCATCCTCAACGATATCCTCGACTATTCCGCCATCGAAGCCGGTGGAAAGAATGTGGCGATAGGCGATGAGCCTTTTGAACCCAAACCCTTGCTGGAAAGTACGCTTCAACTCATGAACAGCCGCGTTAGCGGTCGCCCGGTCGTGCTGGTTGCGGATTTTGCCGATGACGTTCCCGCTTCCCTGCGTGGCGATCCGCGCCGTATCCGGCAAATCATTACTAACTTATTAAACAACGCACTACGCTTTACCGATCGAGGACACATTATCCTGCGTAGTCGGCGTGAAGATCAGGACTGGTATATTGAGGTTGAGGATACAGGATGCGGAATTGACCCTGCCCGTCAGCACGATATTTTTCAGCCGTTCGTTCAGGTAAGCGGTAAACGCGGAGGAACCGGGCTCGGACTCACCATCAGCGCCAGTCTCGCCAAGGCAATGCAGGGAGAGCTAAGCGTTACCAGCACACCCGGCGTCGGGAGTTGTTTCCAGCTGCGTCTGCCATTGCGGGCAACCACAATGCCCGTCATTAAACCCGCACAACGCTCCATATCGTTACAGGGCTTACGCTTATTGCTTATCGAGGATAATCCTCTTACGCAGCGCATCAGCACAGAAATGCTCACTCTCAATGGCGCACAGGTCACCGCTGTCGACTGTGCCGAGGAGGCGTTAAGCCTGTTGCGGGAAGATGCCAGCTTTAATGCTGCTCTGGTTGATTTCGATCTTCCTGATATCGACGGGATCACGCTGGCGCAGCAGTTAGCCCACGACTATCCGGCACTTAACCTGATCGGCTTTAGCGCACACGTCATCGACGAAACGCTTAACCAAAGAACCAGTACCCTGTTTCTCGGCATTATTCAAAAACCGGTTCCCCGGGATGAACTCAGTCGACTTATTACGCATTATCTGCACGCCAACGAGTCTCTCCCGCTTGCATCAGACAATGACAACAAACGGTTAGATTTTCAGCAATTGGCTGGGGATATCCAGGTCATGGGATGGCAAAAGGTGCACGAATGGTTAGCGCTCTTTAAGCAACACACCCTTCCTTTATTAGATGAAATTGACACGGCGCGAGATTTAAATGAGCGCGAGCAGATAAAACGTCTGGCACATCAGCTCAAAAGCAGCTGCGCCAGCATGGGAATGCGCTCAGCCAGCACGATGTGTGCAGCACTTGAACAGCAGCCGTTGGGTGATTTTTCACTCAGAGAGGAGATCCAACAAAGTCTTTATGAGGTAGAACGTTGGCTGGAAGCAGAAAAACCGTCCCGCGCGTAACGGTGCGTTGAAGCTGAGCATAGGGACTAACTTTGAATGGTACGCCCTGTAGGATTCGAACCTACGACCTACGGCTTAGAAGGCCGTTGCTCTATCCAACTGAGCTAAGGGCGCATTGCGAAGTGATTACTTCATGCAGATGAAACGCGTGAATTATACGGTCAGCGTCTGCTGAGTCAATGCCTTTTATTTCAGTTGCTGGCGAAGTGTACGAATGTTGATTTTTTCTGCTTGTTCAAGGGTATCCAGGAAATCACCTGGTAACAACTCAGCCCACGAAACGCCAGATTTAAGGATACATGTATTTAGAATATTTATGATTTTGCTTAACATTCCCTTACCCCTCCAGTGGTTCAGGAACTCTTTAATGTTAAGTATCGCCATCAAGGAAGAAAACAGTCACTTCGAACATGGACTGAAAATCATCATCTCCCATCTGTCAAATCAGTGGCATCAGGAGATCTGCTTTTTACCTGTCGAGAATATCGATCGCGCTGACATCGCATTTATCTCCCTGGATGAAGATTGGCTCAGCGCCGATTGCTATCAGATTCCGATCCATACCCGCCGCCAACACCGGGTTGTCATCTGCAACAGAAATGATAAAGATAAGCTGATGTTCCGGCCCTGCCTGTACATGTTGCCGCTGATCTATCGGGAAGATGACGTTGAGGAAATGACTAAAAAATTAGTCCCCATCCTGCAAAAACGTGCGCTGCGCAACAACGTGCCTGCAACTATCTGCCATTACTGCACTACCCGCAACTTTTCTGTCGACGAACGCAAATTCTTAATGTTTCTCGCCAGCGGATATACCTTAGTCGAAACGGCTCACCTACTCTCAATAAGCGATCTTCAGGCCAAAGCGACCCGCCGCGGCATAATGAAAAAGCTGCATGTGAAAAACGATCAGCAATTCTTAAGATACATCCGCGCCCATCTGAATTTTCTACAAAATTAGACGGGGTATCTCTGCCTAATTTTTATTGAGAAATATCTCATCCTCGATTAAGTATCGACTCCTACTGTACCTATCCGCAGACTGCCAGAATAATCCAGCCATACTATTTCCGGGGTAACAGAAAGACACACTCGGTAATATTTTATCTAATATCAGAGAGAGGTTGAACTGGATAAAACGATCTTTTGGGCATTGAGTAAGACATCAGAAAACTTCCGGCAGATTATTCTGATGGGATACGCAATTGCCAGTCTGATGATTGTTGAAGTACTGAAACCCAACGGCACAAGGACATTGACCTTTACGCTGGCAAAAATTTGGGTCAGGGATGTTTATAGTCAGCAATTTATCCAGACCTGCCGCAACAGAAATGGAATGGAAAAGGATGCACAGCGCAAAACGCCGGGACCGCTATCGCCGCATACGAAACACTAACTGTACCTGGCAATATCCCCACTGTACCTCACAAGTATTTGACCGGCTCGAGTATCTGGCGCAAAAACTCGAATACACATTACCGGACGACACTATATCTCAGGCGATAATTACAACAGACTACTACCTGGCCTATGCGTTAAGTCGACATTTATTCTCAGGCACACGTACGGCGGTCTTCCAGAGCGTTGAGTCGGCCTTACCCAGCATGCAAGAGCCAGTAATTAGCCAGTTAGTGATTGACATAGAAAGCTTAACACTCCCCTATTTCGATATACTTGAACGTTTGCGCCAGCTAATTAAGCAGCGTAATGACATCCAGATCTTCATAATGCTTTCAAGTCGTGATGAAGACCTGACTACCTTTATTTCACTATCCGGTCCATTTTATATCCTATCACGCAATTTACGCCTTCCGGAGGTGCGTCACGCCTTATTATCGCCGGTTCCTGACTATATTCATTCCAGGCGCATAAATCAGCTCGATTGGGAGATGATTGCCTTACTTTTACAAGGTAACTCCTTAAAAAAGATTGCATTGTTACAAACACAACCCTACCACCGTATCATCTATCGACTGAACCAATTGATTACGCGCCTGGGGTTACCCAGCAGACAACGCTTTTTGCATCTGATACACCGCCTCAACGTTACCTCTCTTCATTTAATTTAACACCATAACCCTATGTGCGATAAGATTTTTTAGGAAACTACTTATTCTTGAATAAGAAAAAAGATCTAATTTTTACAAATATTTAATATTTACAACTATTCCTGGTATTATGCCTGGTGCCACTGTCACACTTAACCTTACTGATTCTGTGCATTTCAATATAAAAAAACCTAATTGCAGTCTTAACAAAACCTAAACAATTGGTTTATTGTATCGTTTTTACTATTTAAAAAAAATTTTCAATCTGCCATAATTCGAACTGCAGATAAATAATACCAATAGTCATTAACACATCTGGATCTTTCAGAATATCCTAACTGACATTAACAACCGGGATGTTGTAAGTCTTTTCCGAAAGAACAGAGCAGGTATAATCCCCACAGTTTCCTGATTAATTGTTAGTTTTCCCGGTGTGAAATGGATTTTCCACAAATTCATTGTTCTGCAGAAGAACAACCGAATAAACAAGGATGAAATAATATTTATTCGGTTTTCCCGCAGAACAATTCTTGGCTATTTGACAATATTATAACGCCTGATGTTTTATCAAATTCGCAAGATACGCAAACAGTTTGAGGCATACAACAATGAAACCAGCATCCGTTATCATTATGGACGAACACCCTATTGTCAGAATGTCGATAGAAGTACTACTCGAGAAAAACAGTAATATTCAGGTAGTATTGAAAACCGACGACAGCCGTACGGCAATAGAACACCTGCGCACATACCCGGTCGATCTTGTCATCCTGGATATTGAACTACCTGGTTCGGATGGATTTACATTACTCAAGAGAATAAAGTCTCTGCAGGAGAAAACTCGGGTGCTGTTTCTCTCTTCCAAATCGGAGTCTTTTTATGCCGGGCGTGCTATCCGGGCCGGTGCAAATGGTTTTGTCAGTAAACGAAAGGATCTCAATGATATCTACAATGCAGTAAAAATGATTTTATCGGGATATTCTTTTTTCCCGTCGGACACCCTTAATTTCATTAACAATATAAACGCACAAAAAGGTGTGCTGAATGACATGCCGCTCTCTAACCGCGAGGTTACGGTTTTGCGTTATCTGGCAAACGGTCTGTCCAATAAGGAAATTGCTGAACAGTTGTTACTCAGCAATAAAACGATTAGCGCTCACAAGGCGAATATCTACTCCAAGCTCGGGTTGCACACCATCGTTGAGCTGATCGATTATGCAAAAATGCATGAGTTAATGTAATAACACTCCCGGCGAGATGTCGTTCGGGAGCGTTTTGTCAGCTTATTGATTAATTATAGTTAATCATAAACGTGGCATCAGCCCTGGCGACGCCAGGCTGAACTCCATCGGCTAACGCGATATAGTTGGCGAAAAAGGTCAGCGTGGCATTGCCGTTCTCATCAATCCCCACGGCCTGGCTCGCCTGTTCGAGCGGTAATCGCGTACGATCGCTGTCGTGCAGTTCAATCGCCACCTTTTGTGCCATGACCGCATCATCAAGCGCCAACAGCGTCGTGCCCGGAGCCGGAGTACCGGAAAACGTTATCGATGCGGATCCCGGCGGGCAACCTTCAAGCTTCAGCGTAAACGCGACCGGTTGAGTGGTATCTCCGCTGGTCTGAAGCTGCTTTGTCGGCCAGGTCCCCAACTCCACCGACTTATTGCTGTCGCTGGCAATCACCGCACAGGTAAAGTCCACCACGTTGCCACGCAGCTCAATATTGATTTCCCCCAGCGACGAGGAGGCATGGCCCAACGAACTGAATGTTAGCAGGGACACCATCGCCAGAAGCGCCCCTGCGAATGGCGTTTGCTTGTTAGTCATAATCCACTCGCAGATAACCACGAGCCGTAAAAGGCCCTTCGGTAGGTTTATTCCCCGTCACGCTGACCGGCCATGCCCGAATACCGACCCTGGCTGCGGCGTTATCATCCAATTGAAATGGGATATTGCTGGACAAATTGTTAGGCGTCAGCGGGTTACCACTGCTATCGGCGACGATAAAACCTAAATCCGGGTTGTCAGAAACCATCATTTTTCCGGTGGCTTTCTCAGCCTCTACACGCATGGTCAAGTAGGCCTGTGCGGCGACGTTGGTGCATTTTATCGCCACGGTTTTGGTCTGCGGATTAATGCCTTCGGGCCGGTTTCCTGCCCCCGCCTTGCTAAACAACGATGCGCCGATATCGCCAAAATCAAACTCAACAATCTGCCCGGCGTTCACCTCACAGTTTTGTGGAACCTCCACCTTACCGCTGTAGCTGATAGTGTACACCGGCGTGCTTAGCGCATCTCCGGTACTGGTCGTGACATAGACGCTGAACATCGTCTGCCGCGGAATCGGAACCATGTTAATAAACGAGCGGATCACTTTGAGTTTAAACACCAGCTTTGAATCCATTACGCCAAAAGGCTGCTGTTTCGATACGTTGGGGTGAGTCCCCATGCGGATATAATTACGCGGAGGATAAAACAACCCGGCATAGCTGTCGGTGATGCTCATGGCTCCCAGCAGGTAGTCATTGAGCTTCAGATACTGAAAACCGCTCTCGGTACTTTGCACCGGAAGTTCAGTGACATAGCTTCGGTAGGTGTAATTCACCGACGTTCCGGCCGGACAGGTGGCATTCACGCCAATCCAGCCCGATTTTTCCGGTAACGTTACAACCTGTCCCGGCTGGTTGTTGCTGCTGTTAAAGACATTCGACAAATCGTAAAAAACATCCGTTGGCGTGCCATTCGAGTTATGGCAGACCGTCGCCCATGACGAATGTGCCATCAGCAGTAAAGCGCTTCCCAGTAACAAACCCGTTTGTCTTTTCATCGTATTATTCCTGTCGTGCCGTTGGAGATTCGCACGTCACGTTCGTGAGCGTCACCGCCTGTTTCAGACTCTCCTCAGGCAAGGCATAGCGCCCCACGCAGCGAGCGTTTGCGCCTTCCCCCCATTGGATCAGCAACTCGCCTTTTAGCGGCAGACCACTGAGATAAATTTGCCCGTCTTCGCCCACCATACTGGTCACGCCACTGGTGTTTTCCCGCACAATAGAGCCAAACGGCACGGGTTTACCGGCATGTTTGGCAGTAATCAGCGCCCGCACACCGATTCGTGTATCAAACGCCGCTCGCACCAGCGCCCCTTGCGTTGGTACTACGCTGCTGACGTTATTTTCCACATCGGTATTGTTGTTCATGGAATTGGTGTCTAACGCGACGCGGTTATAGCGATAGACGGTGGCATACGGCATCACCGCGTATCCACGCCAGTCGGTTTGAACGCCGGTCTGGTTTTCTATCCGCACACCCTGTGCGCCAGGCGCTTTAATCAGCACATTGGTATCACCCAGAGGCTGACTGAGCGTAATGCCATCCGCATGCCCCACCACGCCGCCAGAGAGTTGCCAGTTGTAGTCATGCTGATCGCGATCGTAGTTGTATCCCACGCCCAGCGTGCCATAGGCCGCCTGCCAGTTGGCACTGGCGTTTCCGCTGTAGCCATTGGTGCTGCTGTGCCCCTGATTCACGCTGTAGCTCAGGTTGCGTCCATCCAGCAACGTACCGCCGATCCCGCTCTGCCAACTGTTTTGTCCATTGCTATTACGGTTAGCATTAAAGGTGGCGTAGGTGCGATCGAAGGCGCTATCTCGCGAGTAGCGCCGTCCGCTCAGCAGGCTGAACGGTATTGACATATTGAACGCGACAATACGGTCGGTGTCGGAGATGCCAACCGATTCATTCCACGACCAGGAGAGTGAATAGCTAATACCTTGCCAGCCGCTGGCATAGCCCAGTTGATACCAGGTATTGGTGTCTGAGGTATTCCAGTACGTTTGCTGACTACCCGAGACATACAGCGATCCGTAATCCCCCAGATTCTGCGAAATGTTTATCTGGAAACGGCCCTTTTTGCTGTAGCTCAGGTTGTGGTAACTCTTCACATCGGGCACATCGTGGCGATTGCCCTCGCTGTCGTATTCGTACTCATAGCCTTCCATACTGCGATACGCCACATCGTCGAGGGTATAGAAACCACGCGTAGAGTAGCGATATCCCAACAACTGAAAGTTGGTGCCAAAATTGTTCAGCGATTTCGCATATAGAAAACGCAATGACTGCCCCTGGTGTGTACTGTCATCCGCCAGCTGGCTGCGGGCATGGGTCAGATCGACAGAAACCGCCCCCCAGTCCCCCAGGTTTCGGCCGGTGCCTAAAACCACCGCCGTGTAGCGTGAGGCCAACTGCGTACCGCCGTAAGCGGTGTAGCCTTCTGGTAACCCAGCAATTAATGTTCCCTGGAAAAAGAATGGAGAAGATTGTTGGCTATTGCCGCTGCGAAAATCCCCTGCGACCACGTCATATTTGAAACGCCCTTCTCGTTGTAACAAGGGAACCGTGGAGTACGGCACCGTATAGCGCTGTTGGCTGCCGTCCTTTTCGTCCACCGTCACCTCAAGGTCACCGCTGGATGACGTCGGATTGAGATCGGTTATCGAGAAAGCGCCCGGTGAAACATAGCTTTGATAAATCACATAGCCATTCTGACGAATGGTTAGCTTTGCCGCTGTTCGCGCAATACCGCGAACGGTAGGCGCGTAACCCTGTAAGCTATCGGGATACATACTGTCTGAGGAATAGAGCCGCGCCCCGCGGAATCCGACGCTGTCAAAAACGTCGTTGCCGGTGTTGCTGTCACCCATCACCAGCTCGCCCTTCAGCGGGATAATCGCACGCTGAAGCCATGTGCCGATGTTTTTCCAGCTTTGTGAGTGATATCCGTCACCTTTGGAATAGCTCCATGCGCCGTTATTTCTCAAGCGCCAGGGGCCATAGTTCAGGCCACTGAGCATACTTAAGAAATAACTGTCTGTATCACTCCCGCGGCTGCCGGTAAAGCTGTAGTTGACCAGCGCGGCCGGGATGCCTTCATCCCACTCTTCCGGTGGAATATAGCCACGCGCGCTGTTTAACATCGACGCCTGCGGCAGGCTGACGTTTAGTCGCAGGGTAGAAAAATCAAACGCAATCTCGCTGCCTGGAATCGCCTCAGGTAGATTGATGCAGGTATCGTTCGCATCCTTACTGAGTGCCGGAAACGCGGCGATATTGACGCCAAGGCGCTTCACCCAGTCGAGCCCAAAGCACGGCATCAGCCCACCGGACTTCTCCCCGGATTTTCCCGCGCTGGTCGTAAAACGAATATCCTGAGTAGCCACAAACTCATCGTTGCGCCAGATATCCACGCGATAAACACCTTCAGGCTGGTGATTACCTTTTTCAAAACGTGATAAATCCGCCACGGTTGCCGTATCCGCAGATAAAAAGGCCGGATTAAAATAGCTTTCACCATGGCTTAAAGAGGGAAAGAGCGCCGCCAGCGTGGACAACGCCACCCCCGCCAGCGGTGGCGTAACCCCCGGTAACAGGCCAGGAAAATACGTTGTCTTATTCATCGTTATCTCAACGCACGCTGACCGTTTGGGCCGGGGTCACAGCGCCATAATCATTGACCGTCTGGAACGTAACGTTGCCCTGCACGCCTGTTGGCAACAGAACCTGCGCATCGCTTTTCGGTGCAACCATCACGTTATCGACCTTCGTTTTCCCCACGTTGAGATTGACCAACGTGACGTAATACGCTGACGGATTGTTAATTTTCAGGTGGTTGCCGGAACGGGAAAACGTCAGCATCCCCGGGGCATCTTCCGGGATTTGCGGCAAATTATTCGGACGGACGAAAAGCTTGATGCGGGACAGAATCGCCAGTTGCAGAACGTTTTTGCCCTCAAGGCTGTTTTTATTGACTGACGGAATGGCTTTTACGTTCATCCAGAACAGCGACTCACGATCTTTGGGCAACGGAACACCTGCATAGATAATACGCAACGTGTTTTCGCTTTTGGGCTCGCTGACAAACAACGGAGGCGTAACCACAAACGATTTTTCTTTAACACCTGCGCTATTCTCAATCCATGAATTGACCAGGTAACGTTCTTTGGTATCACTATTGCTAATAGACAGTGACGTTTGTTTGGCATCGGCTGGATAAATAACACGGGTAGCGCCTAATGCAATGCCTCCGGCAGCCTGAACACTGGCAACAGGAAATAAGAACAGTAAAAGGATAAAACCTGATTTTAGATAATTAAACATAGCTACAAATACCTTTGGTGTGATTATCGTTGGGAAATAAATCAGGGATAAACCAACGTAAACCACACGTCTGAACGAAGCGTTCCCGGCGTTATATTTTCCGAGACAGCCCGATAACGAGCAGTGAAATGAAACGTCATCTCTTGCGTTATAATCGGCGCATAATGAAGCGGCAGCGCGTTCGGAATAATTTGCCGTTGGCGCTGGTCAAATAACGCCAGGCCGATCCCCGAAGCCGCAGACGCATCTCCACTGGCAAGGAACACCTGCGGATCTTCCGCTGGCGTCACGCCTGCAAACGCAATCCCAACGTGGTCATAAACATCGGAGCTGCATGACGTTAAGCGCAGTGAAAACGGCACGCTGGTAGAGGCAAAGCTCCCCGTCCCGGAGAAAGCATTGGTGCGATACTGCCCCATTTGCACCCGCAAATTTTGGCTGTCAGTAGCGACCGTGCAGGCACCATTGACGAGCTGCCCCCGTAAGTGAAGGCGGCCACTTTCCAGTATTACCGTATGTGCAAACACAGGCAGTACGCACAGCATTCCCGCCAGCGCCACGCCTTTCCCTATCATCTGCCGCATCCTTCATCATCCCCGGAAATTGCCTCATCCAGTGAGGCGAACGTCATCCTTGCGCAAATCAAAACGGCTTATTCGTACTTCATGATGAACGTCGCGTCGGCATTTGCCTGACCCGGCGTAGCGCTGGTGGCAGTGGCTTTGTAACGCGCAGAGAAACGCAGGGTGTTGGTCCCTTCTACCAGAGCCTGAGCGGTAGAGAAGGTGGCACCATCTGGCTTCAGCGCGGTGGACGTATTGTCCAGAATTTCAATCCCGACACCGCTGGCAGTGGTACCGTTATCTGCAGAAGTGACAGCCAGCAGGTTGTTGTTGGTAATATCGGATTGACCAGAGAAAGCCACAGCTGCGGTTGCGGCAACTTTCGGGTCACAGTCGTTCAGCACGATGGAGAACGGAATTTGTGCCGTTGTATCACCTACTGCGGCAAAACTGGCAGTACGATACTGGCCTAAGGTAACAACCTGATCGGATGACTGAGTACTGACTGCACAGGCTGCATTGACCAGTTCACCTTCAAAATGCACAGTACCGCCGCTCACGCTTACCGGATCGGCTGCAACCGCAGCACCTGCGACTAACATCAGGCTGGCAATAACAGAAGAGGTCATTAATTTACGTTTCATGGATTTCCCTTGAATTACACACATCCGGCTCCAGCATCCTGCGGGATCCGTTTTCATTATCGACATTAAATGTCAGGCTAATTATCTCTGCATCCTGTAAAGATATATATCGCAAGAGAATTAGCTAACCTTTTACCCCGACTCTCCTGAGTATTTGATTTACTAATTATCCTTCGCGAATATGACTATTCGTCACAGCGATAAATTAAACATTTCAATTAATGAAAAATACCTGCAAATCCTTTTAATAGCCCTGGCTAATTCTTAATGGGATCTAAGAAAAGTCTTGGTTAATATTACCTAAATGCCGCCGTAATAGTACGTAACAGTCTGGTTTATGAAGCATTACCCATAAAGAACCCAGGGTGATGAGATGTTTCATTCACGTTAATTTTAATTAGCATGCTTACTATTTATTCGTAAGCCTTCAGCCTTTGTGCTGACACCATTTACAGCCCGTGATGGCCCTGGCGCACATAAAAACGCAAACGAAAACTGACAGCACGTCCCGCTTCTGACAAAATAGTGGCATCCCCTTCGATTTAACGTAACAGACGGAATCCTCTCTCTGATGGCAGCAAAGATTATTGACGGTAAAACGATTGCGCAGCAGGTGCGCTCTGAGGTTGCTCAAAAAGTTCAGGCGCGTTTAGCGGCTGGATTACGCGCCCCAGGCCTGGCTGTTGTGCTGGTAGGCAGCAATCCGGCTTCGCAAATTTACGTCGCGAGTAAACGCAAAGCCTGCGACGAAGTGGGGTTCGTCTCCCGCTCCTATGACCTGCCCGAAACCACGAGCGAGGCGGAGCTTCTTGAGCTGATCGATACGCTCAATGCAGATACCACCATTGACGGTATTCTGGTACAGCTGCCGTTACCTGCCGGTATCGACAATGTTAAAGTGCTGGAGCGTATTGCACCGGATAAAGACGTTGACGGTTTTCATCCGTATAACGTCGGTCGCCTGTGTCAGCGTGCGCCGCGCCTGCGTCCTTGTACCCCGCGCGGTATCGTGACCCTGCTTGAGCGTTACAACATCGACACCTACGGCCTGAATGCGGTCGTCATTGGCGCTTCAAACATCGTCGGTCGCCCAATGAGCATGGAACTGCTGCTGGCTGGCTGCACCACCACCGTCACCCATCGCTTCACCAAAGATCTGCGTCGCCACGTTGAGCATGCTGACCTGCTAATTGTTGCCGTCGGTAAACCGGGCTTTATTCCTGGCGAGTGGATCAAAGAAGGTGCGATTGTGATTGATGTCGGCATCAACCGTCTGGAGAATGGTAAGGTTGTTGGCGATGTGGTCTTTGAAGATGCTGCCGCACGCGCGTCATATATCACGCCGGTCCCCGGCGGCGTAGGCCCAATGACGGTCGCCACACTTATCGAAAACACGCTGCAGGCGTGTGTTGAATATCATGATGTAAAGGACGTTTAAGATGGCCACATTTTCACTGGGTAAACACCCGCATGTTGAACTCTGCGATCTGCTGAAGCTGGAAGGCTGGAGCGAAAGCGGCGCACAGGCAAAAATTGCTATTGGCGAAGGGTTGGTGAAGGTCGATGGTGTTGTTGAAACGCGTAAACGCTGCAAAATCGTTGCCGGACAGACCGTGAGCTTTGAAGGTCACAGCATTACCGTCGTGGCATGACCCTAAGTGCCGGATGAGGTAAACACCGTATCCGGCCACTTCTCCCTCTCGTTTTCAGATAATGACTTCATCCCCGCTTCACAGTGAACTGTTAGCATGTTGTTTTTCCACACGAAGCGATCATCATGCCCACTATTGTTACCCACGCAGCCGTTCCGCTCTGTTTAGGGTTAGGTCTCGGACTTAAAGTCATCCCCCCACGATTACTGTTTGCTGGCGTCGTTCTGGCTATGCTGCCAGATGCCGATGTGTTGTCATTTAAGTTCGGTGTCGCCTATGGCAATGTGTTTGGCCACCGGGGATTTACCCACTCACTGCTGTTCGCCTTCGTGGTACCGCTGCTCTGCGTATTGATTGGCCGACGATGGTTTAAGGCGGGATTGATTCGCTGCTGGCTATTCCTGACGGTTTCACTGCTGTCACACAGTCTGCTGGATTCCGTTACGACAGGCGGCAAAGGCGTCGGCTGGCTGTGGCCGTGGTCGGATGAACGCTTCTTTGCACCGTGGCAGGTGATTAAAGTCGCCCCGTTTGCGCTATCACGCTACGCCACACCGTATGGGCATCAGGTAATAACTTCGGAGTTGATGTGGGTATGGCTGCCGGCCGTTATGATGATGGGTGTGCTGTGGTGGTACAAACGTCATTAATAGTGCCTGATGGCGCTACGCTTATCAGGCCTACCGATCATTCCATCGTAGGCCGGATAAGGCGTAAGCCGCCATCCGGCAATATAGAGAGTTACTTACGACGCCAGGTGGTGCCCTGCGGGCCGTCTTCCAGCACGATGCCCATCTCATTGAGACGGTCACGCGCGGCATCAGCCGCCGCCCAGTCTTTCGCTTTACGCGCATCCAGACGCTGTTGGATTAACGCTTCAATTTCAGCAACTTCACCGTCATCCGCCTGCGCCCCGCTTTGCAGGAACGCTTCCGGATCCTGTTCCAGCAGTCCCAGCACGCTGGAGAGCTTGCGCAGATGCGCAGCCATACCGTTAGCCGCCGCCATATCTTCACCCTTCAGGCGGTTAACTTCACGCGCCATATCAAACAGCACGGAGTAAGCTTCCGGCGTGTTGAAGTCATCGTCCATCGCTTCAATGAAACGTGCTTCAAAGGCCTCGCCACCCGCAGGGGCAACGGATTTGTCGGTACCGCGCAGTGCAGTGTACAGACGCTCCAGCGCAGAACGCGCCTGTTTCAGGTTCTCTTCGCTGTAGTTGAGCTGGCTACGATAGTGACCCGACATCAGGAAGTAGCGAATGGTTTCGGCGTCGTAGTATTTCAGCACATCGCGCACGGTAAAGAAGTTGCCCAGCGATTTAGACATTTTCTCGCGGTCAACCATCACCATCCCGGAGTGCATCCAGTAATTAACATACTCACCGTCATGCGCACAGGTGGACTGCGCGATTTCGTTTTCATGATGCGGGAACATCAGGTCCGAACCGCCGCCGTGAATATCGAAATGGTTACCCAGTTGTTTGCAGTTCATCGCCGAACATTCGATGTGCCAGCCCGGACGACCTGCGCCCCATGGAGACGGCCAGCTCGGCTCGCCTTCTTTGGACATTTTCCACAGCACGAAGTCCATCGGGTTACGCTTCACATCAACCACGTCAACGCGAGCACCCGCCTGCAGCTGATCCAGATCCTGGCGTGACAGCTGACCGTAGTTCGGGTCAGTCGGCACGTCGAACATCACGTCGCCGTTATCAGCAACGTAAGCGTGACCTTTGGCAATCAACTGCTCAGTGATTTCGATAATTTCAGCGATATGGTGCGTAGCGCGCGGCTCCAGATCCGGGCGCAGAATATTCAGCGCATCGAAATCGCTATGCATTTCCGCGATCATTCTGTCGACCAACGCGACAAAGCTTTCACCGTTTTCATTCGCGCGCTTGATGATTTTGTCATCAATATCGGTAATGTTGCGTACATACTTCAGCTTATAGCCGAGGAAGCGCAGGTAGCGCGCGACGACGTCGAAAGAAACAAAGGTACGTCCGTGGCCAATATGACAGAGATCGTAAACGGTAATACCACACACGTACATGCCGACTTCCCCGGCATGAATAGGTTTGAATTCCTCTTTTTGGCGCGTCAGTGTATTAAAGATTTTTAACATCGAAGATTCCGTGTAGACGTGTGTGGATAGTAAAGTCTGTATAATACCCATAATTTAGACCGGAAGCAGCACACTTTGCGAGGTGATCACAGCTTGCGGTTATGCTATAACACACCCCTAACTCTGACCCTTGACGGGGTCGAAGCACCAATCTATCGGAACAGGATGCAAAAATGGTTACTTTCCACACTAATCACGGCGATATCGTAATCAAAACGTTTGATGATAAAGCGCCTGAAACAGTTAAAAACTTCCTGGACTACTGCCGCGAAGGTTTTTACAACAACACCATTTTCCACCGTGTTATTAACGGTTTCATGATCCAGGGCGGCGGTTTCGAGCCAGGCATGAAGCAAAAAGCCACGAAAGAAGCGATCAAAAACGAAGCGAACAACGGTCTGAAAAACACCCGTGGTACGCTGGCAATGGCGCGTACTCAGGCTCCGCACTCCGCAACCGCACAGTTCTTCATCAACGTTGCTGACAACGACTTCCTGAACTTCTCCGGTGAAAGCATGCAGGGTTGGGGTTACTGCGTGTTCGCTGAAGTTGTTGAAGGCATGGACGTGGTTGATAAAATCAAAGGCGTTTCCACCGGTCGCAGCGGCATGCACCAGGATGTGCCAAAAGAAGACGTCATCATTGAAAACGTGACCGTCAGCGAGTAATCGTGGCGACACTGTTTATTGCAGATCTTCACCTCTGCACAGAAGAACCGGCGATCACCGCCGGTTTTCTGCGTTTTTTAGCCGGCGATGCGCGCAAGGCCGATGCGCTATACATTCTCGGCGACCTGTTTGAAGCCTGGATTGGCGATGACGACCCGAATCCGCTGTATCATGAAATGGCCGCAGCGATAAAATCACTGGCTGATTCCGGCGTTCCCTGCTTTTTTATTCACGGCAACCGTGATTTTCTGCTCGGTAAACGTTTTGCCCGTGCGAGCGGCATGACCTTGCTTCCCGAAGAAAAAGTGCTCGACTTGTATGGCCGCAAGGTTCTGATCATGCATGGCGACACCTTATGCACCGACGACGCAGGCTATCAGGCGTTTCGCGCCAAAGTGCATCAACCCTGGCTACAGAAGCTGTTTCTCGCCCTGCCCCTGTTTGTTCGCCAGCGCATTGCCGCAAAAATGCGCGCCAACAGTAAAGCCGCCAACAGCAGTAAATCGCTGGAAATCATGGATGTGAACCCGCAGGCCGTGATTAACGAGATGGAAAAACATCAGGTCCAGTGGTTAATTCACGGACATACACACCGTCCGGCTGTCCACGAACTCACGGCCAATGAGCAACCCGCTTTCCGCGTGGTATTAGGCGCATGGCATACCGAAGGCTCAATGGTGAAAGTCACGCCCAGCGACGTTGAGCTGATCGCGTTTCCGTTTTAATTCTGCAGATATCCAGTTCCTCTTTACACAAAACTATTCGAGTTGCATCGAGGCGGCAAATCTGTGAGTCCCCAGGAGCTTACAAAAGTAAGTGACTGGGGTGAGCAGATGCAGCCAACAAAGAGGCAGCTTGAAGAGTGAAGTGTAGAGCGCGCAATCGTTTTCCTTGAAGGTTAATTATGCTATTCTCTGTGGCCTCAAAAGTCGAGTGTAGTGCACCACAGGAGTTTTCAGACGCATGTCTTCCCGCAATAATCCGGCGCGTGTCGCCATCGTGATGGGGTCCAAAAGCGACTGGGCTACCATGCAGTTCGCCGCCGAAATCTTCGAAATCCTGGACGTTCCGCATCATGTTGAAGTCGTCTCCGCCCACCGCACCCCAGACAAATTGTTCAGCTTCGCCGAAGGCGCTGAAGAGAACGGTTATCAGGTGATTATTGCCGGAGCCGGTGGCGCAGCGCATTTGCCTGGCATGATTGCGGCGAAAACGCTGGTGCCAGTTCTCGGCGTTCCGGTGCAAAGCGCAGCGTTGAGCGGCGTAGATAGCCTCTACTCCATTGTTCAAATGCCTCGCGGTATTCCCGTTGGAACACTGGCGATCGGCAAAGCGGGTGCGGCCAATGCGGCCCTACTGGCAGCGCAAATTCTGGCTACACACGACAAAGCATTACACCAGCGTCTGGACGACTGGCGCAAAGCACAAACCGATGAAGTGCTGGAAAACCCGGACCCGCGAGGTGCGGCATGAAGCAGGTCTGCGTACTCGGTAACGGTCAGCTAGGACGCATGCTGCGTCAGGCCGGCGAGCCGCTGGGCATTGCGGTCTGGCCCGTCGGGCTGGACGCTGAACCGGCTGCTGTCCCTTTTCAGCAAAGCGTGATCACCGCTGAGATTGAGCGCTGGCCGGAAACGGCACTCACCCGCGAACTGGCGCGCCACCCGGCATTTGTTAACCGCGACGTCTTCCCGATTATTGCCGACCGTCTGACGCAAAAGCAGCTTTTTGACAAGCTCGGTCTGGCGACTGCGCCGTGGCAACTGCTGGCAGATAAAAGCGAATGGTCTGCGGTATTCGACAAACTCGGCGAGCTGGCGATCGTCAAGCGTCGCGTCGGCGGCTACGACGGTCGTGGGCAGTGGCGTTTGCGCGCAAATGAAACCGCACAACTGCCGAATGATTGCTATGGCGAGTGCATCGTCGAGCGGGGAATCAACTTCTCTGGCGAAGTCTCACTGGTTGGCGCTCGGGCGCATGACGGCAGCACCGTTTTCTATCCGCTAACCCATAACCTGCATCAGGACGGCATTCTGCGCACCAGCGTGGTGTTCCCGCAGGCTAACGCCAGACAGCAGGCACAGGCTGAAGCGATGCTCTCCGCCATCATGCAGGAGCTGGGCTATGTCGGCGTGATGGCGATGGAGTGTTTTATCACCCCGGAAGGTCTGCTGATCAACGAACTGGCTCCGCGCGTGCACAACAGCGGACACTGGACGCAAAACGGCGCCAGCATTAGCCAGTTTGAGCTGCACCTGCGTGCCATTACCAACCTGCCGTTACCGACGCCGGTGGTGAACCATCCTTCGGTGATGGTAAACCTGATTGGTAGCGACCTGAACTACGACTGGCTGAAGCTACCGCTGGTACACCTGCACTGGTATGACAAAGAAGTGCGTGAAGGGCGTAAGGTGGGTCACCTGAACCTGAGCGACAGCGATACCGCGCGCCTTAGCGCGACACTGGAAGCGCTTATCCCCCTGCTGCCGCCGGAATATGCCAGCGGTATTATCTGGGCGCAGTCAAAGCTGAAATAAGAAGACGCGGGGCGGGTATACACACGCCCCGTTTTTTTACAGACGGATACAGGTTCCAGCATTTCCCGCCAGCGTATCTTCAATGCGTGACAGCGCGCCAATCCATGCTGGTTTCCCACGGCGTTTCACATATCCACTGACAGCGGTGACCTTTGGTCCCATCGAACCATCTGCTTTAGCAAACGGCGCCAGTTCATCCGGAGAGGCCTGACGAATCGCGCGCTGTTCCGGCGTTCCCCAGTTTTCATAGACCGCATCAGCATCGGTCAAAATAACCAGACCATCGGCATCAATCTGTTCAGCCAGCAACGCCGCCGCCAGGTCCTTATCAATGACCGCTTCAGACCCTAATCCTTCGCCAGTAACCGGGACACCGCCACCCCCGCTGCAAATCACCACATGCCCTTCCTTGAGTAAGAGCTTAATGGCGTCACTTTCAACGATCTGGCGAGGTTCTGGCGAAGCGACAACGCGCCGCAGGTATTTGCCGTCACGCTTCATATGCCAGCCGTAGGTCGCTTCCAGCTGCGTTTGTTCTTCTGGCGAATAGACCGGACCAATAAATTTTTCCGGTGCCATAAACGCAGGATCGTCTTCTGAGACAACAATTCGTGTCAACACTGTGGTCACTGGCGGCATTTCCGGTTCAGCGGTCAGGCTCTGGGCCAACATATAACCAATCATGCCCTGCGTCTCGGCCACCAGCACATCTAATGGATAAGGCTCGACCTCCTTCCAGGCGAGATTCTGTAACGAAAGCAGGCCAACCTGCGGCCCATTGCCATGGACAATAGCCAGGCGATATGTGCGCGCCAGACGCGCCAGGGCGGGTACGGCGCTGGCAATATTACGGTATTGATTTTCTGCAGTCAGCGCCTCGCCGCGTTGCAATAATGCGTTGCCACCGAGAGCAACAACCAGCGTTTTCATTCCCTATCCTTCTATGATTTGTTGTCCAATCCAGAACCCCAGCAGAGTATCTGCGCCGGAGGTATGCCCAAGCGCCAGCAGCGAATCAATCGCCGCATCCAGTCTTTCCTGACGACGCAATGCATGGGTAAAGTGGAGTAAAGGTGAAGCGAAGTAACCTGCAGCCGCGTAACGCAAGTAGCTCACGCTAACCACAGTCGTCGCCTGTTCAAGGTTGCCGGAAGCAGCAAAGAAATGTTGGCCGGAAACCTTATTCAGCGCACCGAAATACCAGGCTGCCAGCAGCATGCCGGTCAACGTGTCATCATGGCTGGGCGTTAGCCCGGGCCCCTTGCCTAACCACTGTCGCCAGTCTGTCGACAACCCCGCAAGCGCCGAGAAAAAGCAGTGACGGAACTGGCGTAGTTCGGGGCACAAAGGCAGGTTTGCCGCCAACATTAACGGCCCGAACAATCCCGTTTCCTCACCGCGATCCATCCAGGCAGGTGCAAGGCGCGGGGAATGTGGCCGGGAAGTGATTCTCAACGAACAGCGGCGATGCGGCTGGCACAGCAAAAATGGCCCCAGTTGGATCCCACCAGGGACAGCCTGAGGAGATTCGTTTCCACGTAACACCGCACGCAGCGCATCAAAATCATGCGTACGGATCACCCATCCTGCCGGGCTAAAGCCGCTCCCCTGGCGGTGCAACGTCAACAGTGCGCCCCCTTCGGCCACGAGATTAATCGCGCGTCGCCAGACGCCAGACAATTGCCAGGACTGGCGGAAACCCGGGGACTGTTGGCTGGCCAGCAAAGGATGGATGATCATCATGCGTGCCTCTTTTAGCTAATGCCCATGCTTTCAGCCAGCGCTTCGAGAGCCAGCTCAAAACAGGCCAACGGCGCACGGACGGTTCCCGCGCCAATCTGACCAATACCGGCCTCTTTATGCGCAATACCGGTATTGATCAGTGGCGTAATCCCCGTTTCGACCACGCGGCGAATATCGAGTCCCAGACAAGCCCCCTGGAAATCCCAGCCAGGGATCTGCAACTGCATATTGCGCTCCAGATAGATTTCCGCCATCTCCTCGGACACAGATTTCGCCGCTTCCATTCCACCAGCCCCGACAAAACGCGTGACGCCTGGTGCGGCGATCATCGCTGCTCCGCCAATGCCAAACGTTTCGGTGATGGCGCTATCACCCATATCAGGGTTAGCCTGTTCCTGCGAAAAACCAGTAAAGAACAGTCCCTGCGGGGTGTTAACCGGTGCGGTAAACCAGCGATCGCCAAGTCCACTCACCCTAATTCCGAACATGTCGCCATTACGGGTCATCGCCGTCACAATACTGCCAGAACGCACCATCGCCCCGGCGTCCATCGCCGCTTTACAGTAAGCCATCGCAAGGTTGAGGAAGAACTGGTCGGTTACGCTGAGGAAATCCATCACTTCAGCAATCTGCTGCTTATCATGTTGTAGACGGGCAATTTGCGGTGCCAGCGTACGCATCAGCAGGGCTGAAGAGGCAATGTTGCGCTGATGGAACTCGTCGCCCATCGTAATGCCCTGTGCCATCATGGCGGTCAGATCAATACCCTGTTCCAGCGTCCCCAATGCGGCGCTTAAGACCGGCATCAGAACATCGCGCATCCAGCGTAAGCGCTGCTGGACATCCTCGCCGTACGCACCGAAGCGCATCACCTTGCCAATGCCTTCGTTGAGATTGCAGTACGCGCGGTTCCCTTCAGTAATGTTTTCCACCACCAACATCGGCATGCTGGCAGAAGTGATCCCGCCCATTGGCCCCACGGCATTAACGTGATGGCAAGGTACAAAATTGACTTTCCCCTGCTCCAGTAATGCCAGCGCGCTCATTTCGTCATTGGCCCACCCTTCAAACAGGCACGCACCAATGCAGGCCCCTTTCATCGGGCCGGTCATCTCTTGCCAGCGCATTGGCGGTCCCGCATGAAGCAGCGTTTTTCCTTCATTAAGTTCACTGATTAACGAGGACGCGGGTTGCACATCCAGCCAGTGCGGGCGCGCGCGACGAATTTGTTCGATTACTGCAGTATTGGCTTGTGCCACTGATGTAAACATTGGAACCCCTTATTGCAAACGTTCTAATAAACGAGCCAGTTTTTTGTTACCGCCAGCGACAGGCGCCCACTGGTAATGCACCACAGGCTTTTCTGCCGCCTGTAAATCCAGTGCAAAACTGCGTAACCCGGCATTAATGACCGCCACTTTTTCCAGTAGCGAAGGTGAGGATTGATGAGATAAAGGTTGAGATGGGCGAATCAGTTCGGCGGCAAGCAAGGTAGCCTCAGGCAGTGAACTCACCACGGCGATACCGGCATCTTCCAGCGTGGCGATTTGCAGTGAACGACACTGCGGATCGCGTTCTGTACCGGTCACCGTGGCGATCGCAAACAGCGGTTGGTCGATGTCACGCACAGCGCATGCCTTTTGCCAGGCCTCAACCAGTGATGCAGCTGGATCTGCCGTCGCCCCGTAACCAATCACGACGTCGACCAATAACACCCGCACCTGCGGCTGAGAGCCGAGGTCCGTAATAAGCTGATTGCGTAACGCAGGGTCGATCATCGGATGCGGACGCCCGACGGTGTAAAAATCATCCCCGAGGTCGATAATCTGATGCCCGGCGGCATCCAACATCATGCCGTGATGATGTTGTGCATCCGCTGCAACATTAAGGTTTGCGGCCAGCAGACCCGCCGCTTCGGCAGCCAGCGTTCCTCCGGTATAGAGTCCCCGAATAAGGCCGTCCCCCGTGGCAGAAAGCGCGCTACGTCGCGCCGTGACGCGCGCCAGTAAACAGGCGAGACGGGCCGCATCATCCAGCGTCGAGGCAAACCAGACGTTCTCATCGCGGGTCGCTGCGCTGGTGTAACCTAAAAACAGGGCCACAACGGGTTTACCCGTGGCTTTCATCGCCGTGACAATCCGCTGGCGAACGGCTTCCGCAGGTGGTTTAGACACAAAAGCCAACACCTGACTTTTATCATCCGCGCCGAGCATATCCAGCGCGGTAAGTGCGCTAATTCCTCCCACCTCAGCGCTCAGGTCGCGTCCACCCAGACCAATGGCGTGAGTGATGCCTTCCCCGGCCAGTGCTATCTGTGAACACAGCTCCTGGATCCCTGTGCCTGAGGCGCCTATGACGCCAATGTTGCCTTCCGGCATCACGTTGGCAAATGCCAGCGGCGTACCAGCGATCATGGCGGTTCCGCAATCGGGTCCCATCACCAGCAGGCCTTTATCTTGTGCACGCCGCTTCAGATTGATTTCATCTTCCAGCGTGACGTTGTCGGAGAACATCATGACATTCAGGTTGCGATCCAGCGCCTGGTTCGCCAGTTCAGCCGCGTATTCGCCCGCTACAGAAATTAACGTCATATTCGCTTCAGGCAATTTCTGACACGCGCTTTCCCAGCGCCTGACCTGCAATAGCGTTTGGCTCCCCCCGGTTGCCTGCGCCAACTGCTGCAACGACTCATCCAGTTGCTGCAAAATAGCCTGGGTAATACTTTCATCCGCCGCTTCAGTACGAATCGCCACGCAAATATCATTCGGCGTCGCCTGATTAAAATCGTCATGCCAGAATCCGGTTGTTTCCAGCAATGATTTATTCGCTGGCGTTCCCATCATCACCGATACATCGTCTACATTTTCGGACTCACTCAGCTTGCGTGAAATAATCATTAAACTGACAGAGTCCTGAAAACACCCTTTTTTAATAAAGGCGTGGATCATAACAACCCCTTAATAATTGCACCCATGGCAATTGCACGAGTAGTGTTAATGTGGAACTCAAGGTATATATCTGGCATAGCAAATAGAGTGACTGATATCACATACGATTTATTAGCAAAAGAATTTTAATAACCACCTAAGGATTACATGTTATTTTCTAACGACATTATTTATTTAAAAAGAAAAGGCAAACCAATGCTGATTATCAAATAAATTCTAACTATATTTTTTTGCCTGTCTGGATCACATATTAGATTTATTTTCCCGGTATGTTAACGGCAGTCATGCTTCACACCGTCGTTAAAAAGGAAGACAGATGAAAATCAGTCGGGAAACACTCCACCAGCTTATCGAGAATAAACTTTGCAAGGCCGGACTAAAACGTGAGCACGCCGCAACGGTTGCCGAGGTATTGGTTTATGCCGATGCCAGAGGCATTCATTCTCATGGCGCTGTACGCGTTGAATACTATGCCGAGCGCATTTCAAAAGGCGGCACCAACCGCGAACCCACATTTCGTTTTGAAGATACCGGTCCCTGCACAGCGATTTTGCATGCCGATAATGCCGCCGGGCAAGTCGCAGCAAAAATGGGTATGGAGCATGCAATTGAAATTGCTGAAAAAAATGGCGTCGCCGTTGTCGGCATTAGCCGAATGGGGCACAGCGGAGCCATTTCTTACTTTGTGCAGCAAGCCGCCCGCGCAGGCCTGATTGGACTCTCTGTCTGCCAGTCCGATCCGATGGTCGTACCGTTCGGCGGCGCAGAAATTTACTACGGAACCAATCCGTTAGCCTTCGCAGCGCCAGGGGCTGGCGACGATATCATGACCTTCGATATGGCGACGACGGTGCAGGCCTGGGGCAAAGTTCTGGATGCCCGCTCACGCAATGAACTAATCCCCGATACCTGGGCTGTCGATAAAAATGGCGCGCCGACCACCGATCCTTTTACGGTTAATGCGTTGCTTCCCGCTGCCGGGCCGAAAGGCTATGGTCTGATGATGATGATCGATGTGTTATCCGGGATTCTGCTGGGATTACCGTTTGGTCGTCAGGTCAGTTCTATGTATGAAGATCTCCATGCTGGACGTAATTTAGGCCAACTGCATTTGGTGATTAACCCCGAGTTTTTCTCCTCCAGCCAATTATTTCGTCAGCATCTCAGTCAAACCATGCAAGAGTTGAATGCAGTTACTCCTGCGCCTGGTTTTAAACAGGTTTATTACCCCGGACAGGATCAAGATATTAATCAACGTGATGCCGCCGTTCATGGCATTGACATTGTTGATGATATTTATCAATACCTGATTTCCGATGCTCTCTATATCAAGTCATACGAAACAAAGAACCCCTTTGCGCAATAATTATTGAAACAGGAATTTCATATGATTAATCATTTTCGTCACGCAATAGAAGAAACCCTTCCCTGGCTCTCTTCCTTTGGCGCAGATCCATCCGGTGGGATGACGCGCCTGCTGTATTCGCCAGAATGGCTTGAAACACAACAGCAATTTAAAAAGCGTATGGATGTCAGCGGCCTGGAAACACGCTTTGATGAAGTAGGTAATTTATACGGTCGCCTGCGCGGGAGTGAATCCCCGGAACAAGTCATTTTAAGCGGCTCGCATATTGATACCGTCGTCAACGGCGGCAATCTTGACGGCCAGTTTGGCGCGCTGGCGGCGTGGTTAGCAATTGACTGGCTTAAGACCACCTACGGCGCACCGCTGAAAACGGTCGAAGTGGTCTCGATGGCAGAAGAAGAAGGCAGCCGCTTCCCGTATGTCTTCTGGGGCAGCAAAAACATTTTTGGGCTGGCCAATCCCGATGACGTCCGTAACATCCAGGACGCGAAAGGCACCCGTTTTGTTGACGCAATGAACGCCTGCGGCTTTACCCTCCCCTCAGAACCACTTCATGCCCGCAGTGACATCAAAGCCTTCGCTGAATTACACATCGAACAAGGTTGCGTGCTTGAAAGCAATGGCCAGTCGATAGGCGTCGTCAGCGCGATTGTCGGACAACGTCGCTACACGGTAACGCTGAACGGCGAATCCAACCATGCGGGTACAACGCCGCTGAGCTACCGTCGCGATACCGTTTACGCTTTCAGTCGCATCTGCAGCCAGTCTATCGAGAAAGCCAAAAAGCATGGCGATCCTCTGGTACTGACCTTTGGTAAGGTCGAGCCGCAGCCGAACACCGTCAACGTGGTGCCAGGAAAAACGACCTTCACGATCGATTGCCGTCATACCGATGCCGATGTATTACGTGATTTTACTCAGCAACTGGAAAACGACATGCGCGCCATCTGCGATGAAATGGATATCGGTATTGATATCGATTTGTGGATGGATGAAACGCCGGTCCCGATGGACAGTAAACTGGTCTCCACCCTTACCGAACTGTGTGAAAAAGAACAGCTGAACTACCGTGTGATGCACAGCGGCGCGGGCCATGATGCGCAAATTTTCGCGCCTCGCGTACCGACCTGCATGATTTTCATTCCCAGCATTAACGGTATCAGCCACAACCCCGCTGAACGCACAAACATTAACGACCTTGCCGAAGGGGTCAAAACTCTGGCATTAATGCTTCATCAACTTGCCTGGCAGAAATAAGGAGTCACCCATGGGATATCTGAATAACGTTACGGGTTATCGCGATGATTTACTGGCTAATCGCGCAATTGTAAAACACGGTAACTTCGCCCTGCTAACCCCGGACGGACTGGTTAAAAACATCATTCCGGGTTTTGAAAACTGTGACGTCACCATCCTCTCAACGCCGAAACTAGGCGCGTCGTTTGTTGATTATCTGGTAACGGTTCACCAAAGCGGTGGTAACCAGAGCGGTTTCGGCGGCGAAGGCGTTGAAACGTTCGTCTATGTTATCTCCGGCAAAATTGAAGCAAAAGCAGAGGGTAAAACATTCGCTTTAACTCAGGGTGGATACCTTTATTGCCCGCCCGGCGAGCTGCTCACCTTTAGTAATGCCCAGGCTGAAGACAGCCAGCTGTTTTTATACAAACGTCGTTATACGCCAGTAGCAGGTCATTCGCCGTGGCTGGTTTCCGGTAACACCAACCAGTTAGAACGTATTCATTATGAAGGCATGGATGACGTGATCCTGCTGGATTTCCTGCCTAAAGAATTGGGCTTCGATATGAATATGCACATTCTGTCGTTCGAGCCGGGCGCTAGCCACGGTTATATCGAAACGCACGTCCAGGAACACGGGGCGTATATTCTTTCAGGCCAGGGCGTTTATAACCTCGACAATCAGTGGATCCCGGTGAAAAAAGGCGACTACATCTTTATGGGAGCTTATTCCCTGCAGGCCGGATACGGCGTGGGTCGTGGCGAAGCATTCAGCTACATCTATTCCAAAGATTGCAACCGGGATGTTGAGATCTAACAGCGTATAGCCCTCCTGATACTTTTTTTATTTAGCTATGTTGGGTTTTGCCACGGTGTATACCGTGGCTTTTTTTATGCTTAACGCTGAGCCACCACCTGACCCAATTTCATCGCACAAGCGATATTACGCGCACAGTGATAGAGATTGGTTTCGCCGTTTGTCAGCACTTCTGCTAACGGCGCGAGTCGCGGCAGAATACTGAACACCGCATCAATACCATGATCGTGAACCACCTCTACGCCTTCGCCCAACACCCCGGCGATGCCGATCACGGGAACATGATGCCGCATGGCTACCGACGCGACACCGATTGGCGCTTTGCCACCGACCGTTTGCGAATCAATACGCCCTTCGCCGGTAATAACCAGCGCCGCGTCCTGGATTGCCTGCTCCAGCTGTACAGCCTGCAGCACAATCTCGATCCCGGGTTTCATGCTGGCCTGCAGGAAGATAAACGCAGCAATCCCCATTCCTCCAGCCGCTCCGCCGCCCGCCACCTGAGCAACATCCTCGCCGGTCAGCGTTTGCAGCACATGGGCATAGTTGAGCAACCCTTCTTCCAGCCTCTCAACCATTTCCGCCGTCGCCCCTTTCTGCGGGCCGAATACTCTTGCCGCGCCGCGCGGGCCAACCAGCGGATTATCAACGTCACAGGCGACGTCAATGCGACACGCTTTCAGCCGCGGATCGCAGTGTTGCAGGTCGATGCGCGCAAGGCGAGACAAACTCCCGCCCCCAGCGCTTAATGGCGCACCTTGCGCATCCAGAAAACGAACGCCAAGCGCCTGGGCCATCCCCATACCGCCATCAACCGTCGCACTCCCGCCAATACCAAGAATAATATGACGAATACCGGTATCCAGCGCATGGCGAATCAGTTCACCAGTGCCGTAACTTGAGGCCAGCAGTGGATTGCGCGCCTGCGGTTCGACCAGCATCAGCCCACTCGCCGCCGCCATTTCAATAATTGCGGTCTTACCATCCCCGGTCAGGCCATAAAATCCCATAACCTGTTCCCCCATCGGCCCGCAGACTTCCACAGAGATAACTTTTCCGCCTGTCGCCGCCACCATTGCATCTACAGTTCCCTCTCCGCCATCAGCAACCGGCAAACAAATATATTCTGCATCCGGGAATATGGCTGAAAATCCAGCTTTAATTGCCTTGCAGCATTGGTCAGCGCTTAAGCTCTCTTTAAATGAATCTGGCGCAATTACAATTTTCATCATCAATCCTTTTTCATCATGTTATTTAATGCGTTCCCATGGAATGAGATTTTCCATAAGCACCGCCAGTAAAATTCCCACCAACAAACCATTGCTCAGTAATGGCCGAATCGTCAGCGGAAGATCTTGTAAATAAACTGGAGGCAACCCCATCAAAAAAATGCCGACAAATAGCGGGAGCGCCAGTCGATAAATATTGCGTGCGGTAAATGTGATTTGTTGGCTAAAAACCAGGCCGGAATAGAGTAGCGGAAGATAAGAAACCAGCATCACGGCACTGCTGATCGCCAGCGGAATAGCGCAAAATAAGCGGGTTAACGGCGTCACTATCGCCACGAATAAACATAATATACTGCCGCAAATAAATGATTTTCGCGAGCTGTCGCCGGTCTGTGTTAACAAGCCAATAGAAGAGACAAAAGGTGAAAATGGAATAACGGCAAAAGGGACTGTCACCAACGTCATAAAACCGGAAATAATAAAACTGCGGCGATAACGCGAACTGCTGGAGCCTTGCTGCGCATAAAAGACGTCCGTGCCGCGCACTGCCCCATAGGTATTACTGACATTCACCAGACCAGTGATCACGGCCGTCAAAATAATGCCCGGTAACAGTTTGCCGTGGCTACCTAGTGGAAACCATTGCCAACTTGAATCACCAGCCGGCAAGGTCATTGATGGAAAACACAATCGCCAAAGCCCCCATCCCACTATCGCCCCCACCAACAGGGCATAGCGCGAGATCCGCTGTGGTAAAAAGATGATCATCGCAAGGATGAAGCACATCACGGCAACGGCCAGACTAAAGGGAGCCAGTTGAATTTTGACGCTGGTATCCGCAATACCAAAGGGCAATCCCAACATGCCCTTAAAAAAGATGGTGGTCAGCTGCGCACCGAGCAGCAGCATAAAAAAAACCATCACCGTTGGGGTAAAAAACCGGGCTAATCGATGCCCTAAGCCGCTAAAGCCGATAATCATCGTCAGTACAGCGGAAATCACAATGCCAACGGACAGGCTGGTAGCAATATCATTGAGCGGTGTCCCACGTGATGCCTCAGCCAGGGTAATCGTCAGAATGGTTCCCCACCATAAACCGGTGGGCCCTTCCATAATGGCGCGGCGGTGGCCACAAATTACCTGCGCCAGACAGGCCAGCGACGTTGTTAAAAAAGCGTACTGCGTGAGCATTAGCAGATTGCTGACAGGAAGATGAAAAGCAGAAACCAGCGTTGGCGGGACCACGACCGTGTTACAAAAAATAAAGAAAAACCACTGAAAGCCGGACAACAAACTTTCGCGGTTAATAACAGGAAGCATATTCATACCTTAAAATAGAGAATGCCCGCCAACATGACGGGCATTAATTCACATCACATTATTGTTGATGTTTAAGGATAAATTGACCTTTAGGCGACACCGGGAAACCCTGCTCAATGTCATAAATAACATCACCACGCAGAATGGTTTTCGTAATGCGCGCGCCAATTGTACGGCCTACATACGGGCTGACTTTATGGCGATATTCCAGGTCTTCGTTCTTCAGAACGTATTTGCTGTCAGGTTGAATAAAGACGAAGTCGGCGTCTTTACCCGGGGCGATACGTCCCTTCTGCTTCAGACCAAAAATATCGGCGGCATTGGTTGCCATCAATTTCGCGAACAGCGGCAACGACATACCGCGTTTTTGCACGGCTTCATCAAACATAACGTCCATGCAGTTCTGCAGTCCGGCGATGCCGCCCCACGCCTGCATGATATTGCCGGCTTTCATTTCCGGCGGGCATGGAGAGTGGTCGGAAACCAAGCAGTCAATTTCACCGTTAAACAGCTTTTCCCACATACCTTGCTGATTTTGCAGATCGCGGATCGGTGGAGAACATTTCGCCAGGGTGCCAATCTCTTCAAACTGATCGGTATCCAGCACGAAATAATGCGGGCAAGATTCGCAGGTCACATCTTGACCTTCCTGACGGGCGCGGGTTACTTCTTCCACGCCTTCCGGACTGCTGATATGGCAGACATGCAGGCGACAACCAGCAACTTTCGCCAGATACAGTACGCGACGAATCGCTTCCACTTCGGTAAACACCGGGCGTGAGGCCACATAGTCATGCGCCGTGACGCGACCTTCGCGTTTAGCTTCCTCACCAAGCTCGTCACAGATGAGCGCGTTTTCGCAATGCACCAGTACCGTCTGATTCATTTCCGCCAGCTTCTGCGCGCCTTTGTAGAACTGCCAGTCGTTCACATCGCGGAAATCATTATCGATACCGCGGTCACCGCAGGTGGCAACAAAGCATTTAAAGCCAACGACACCGACGTCATCCAGTTCGTGCAAACGATCGAGGTTGTAAGAAACCAGCCCCCCAAGCTGCGCGGCATCAATGGTCAACTTGCCTTTGGCCGCATCAAATTTCAGTTCGATGGTTTCACGATCCACCGTTGCTGGCAGCTGGTTGAGGGGCATTTCGATCATCGTGGTGATACCGCCTTTTGCCGCGGCACGCGTCCCTGTCTCATACCCTTCCCAATGGGTACGACCTGGCTCAGAGATATGGGTATGCGCATCAACCATACCAGGTGAAACTACCAGACCCGTCGCATCCATAACCTGCTTCGCCTCCCCCAGATTCTCGCCAATGGCGGCGATTTTTCCAGCGTGGACGGCAATATCAACAATACGAGCTTCACTTTCTAAAATAACAGTACCGTTCTTAATAATTAAATCAAAAGACATAACGAACTCCTTGTATGGATACAGATAATTTTTATAAATAACTCACGCTTAAATAAGCGCTTACTGATTTCATCACATCTGCCCTGTGGCTTTTTGCGCTCCGGCTGATTCAGCAACCGTTCTTTTCTTCAGCAAGGCATAGGCGATAAATGCGACAATAACGCCAACAAACCACGACACTCGCGATAACGGTTCGAGGAGAGGAATAAATTTACCCCCCAGTGAAAGAATGACTGCCACTAACGTTACGGAGAAAGCTGTCAGATTAAATCCGTTTTCATAATATTGGTAATCACCGCTGGCGGTATATAATTCATCAAGATTAATTTTACCGCGCATCACGACAAAATAATGCGCTAACATAACGCCAATAACGGGACCAAGCATCCCACCAATGATATCCAGAAACAGATAAATACTGCTCTGATTTTCCATTAACTTCCACGGACAAATCAGCAAACTAATAATACTGGCAATCAATACACCATTTTTATACGTTAATTTAGTAGGTGCAATAGCGGCAATCTGATAACCAGCCGGAATAATATTACCAGTGGCATTCGTAGAGATTGTCGTCATCAAAATAACCAGTACCGCAAAAAACGAAGCAAATAAGCTGTCCCAACGCTGAACGATATCCAGAACATTCCACGTATCCATGCCGTAATGAATGCTGGCTCCGGCGATAATACACACGCTGGCAATGGCAAATAGCATGTATGCGACAATTAGCCCCAGCGTCTGACCCAACGCTTGTTCACGAAATGAGTGGGCATTTTGCGTGAAGTCGGATGCGCTCACCGCCGGAGCGGCCCATACTGCAACGACTGCATTAATCACTACCAGGAACAGGAATCCGCTGTTGCCCGCCTTTTGTACACCACCAGGAATGTAGTCCAGAATCGGTCCAATTCCTACCAGTGATATCGCCCAGATAGCCATCCCGCCGAATACAATATAAATACAGGGGTTGAGGATTGCGGTAAATTTATTTAATACCTTACCACCACCAAAACCAATACCGACGTTAATGAGCCAAAAAATAAGAAATGTAATCAGCCCTGGCAGAGAAAGTCCCAATAAGGTAAAGTCACCACCCAACGTTAAAAACCCTGGCCATATCTTGCCAATCAGAATAAGAAAGGCCAGCGATCCGGCGTAACACTGTAGACCGAACCACATGATTGCAGCAATTCCCCCTCTTAATAATCCAGGGAATAGCGCTCCACGAACACCATACGAGCCACGCAAAATCATGGCAAAAGGTACGCCGTATTTACTTCCTGCTGCACCGTTCATTACCATTACTAACGCAATAAACAATGCACTAATAATAATAGCCAGCATGATGCTGAACGTGGAAAGTCCAAGAATAAAAAATCCGCCAACCATAACGTAATTAGGTACGTTATGCACAGAACCCATCCATAATGTAAAATAGTTGAATGTTTTCCAGTTTCGTTGCTCGGCCGTTTTTGGTAATAAATCGTCACTATAACCACGTTGTTGGTATAGATCTCTTTGATGTTCCATAAATCCCTCTTGTCACGTATCGGATAACGTTGTAATGGGTTTAGCTATGCGGAACAAAAACAATAAAGAAATAAGTCAAATAGTTTTAATTATATTTTTATGCTGAAGCAATGACTGTCGTTGCTTTCTTTTTATATAACGTAACGGCCGCAAAAATAAGCGTTCCAGTAACAACCAGACAAGCGGAGATCACAAAGCTTATTTCTTTAGAGCCAGTCAAATCAGAAATAAATCCGGTTAATGTTGGCGCAATAACCGCTGAGCTCATGCCAAAGAAGTTAAACAAGCTAAATGCTCTGCCCAACGTTTTTGACGACGCTTGCTCTGAAACAAAGGAGATCAGAATCGGATCCACCGCCATTTTGCCCAGTAAACCGTACAGAGTCAGGCTGACCATCAGCATAGTGGTATTCGGCGATAGCACCGTAAATACCAGCATTGCGGCAGCCATAATTTCCAGACCAAGAATGACTTTAACTTTGCTGTTGCGAAACTTATCGGACAGATGGCTAAAGAACAATGCTCCCGGGACACCCACCACGGCGACTAGCGCCGAGGCCACCCCAATTGCTCCGCCATCAAACCCTCTTTCCGTCTGTAGATAAGACGGAAGCCAGGTCACGATCAGGTAATAGCCATAGCAGGTACAGAAGTAGAGGAAGTACACGCTACATAACAGACCTGAAAACAGCGGCGGACTCTTTTCTTCTGGCGCCGTTACCGTTTGAATTTTCTGGTCTGCAGCAGGTACTTCATTTTTTACCTTACCACGGATAACCAGAGTGAATACGCACAGCATCACCACCAGAATAGCAGCAACCAGGAACAACACATTTTGCCAGGCCATGCTCATGCTTTTTACCAGCACGCTGGAACCGATTAACCCGATTCCCATCCCAATTGCTGAGCCGCTATTAATAATGGCGTTAGCCAGTGCCCGACGAGCCTGTGGGACATTTGCCGAAGAGAGTGAATACGCAGAACTAAAGAACGAGGCGCAGCCCGCGCCCGCCATTAGCGAACCCGCATAAATCATCACCAGCCCAGTGGCTTTTGCAATACTCAGCGTACCAATAATAAACAGCGTAAACCCACACATCAGCATAATTTTCTGGCCAAACTTATCAACCAGAATTCCACAGGGAATTTGCATACTGCAATAGGCGAAGAAATAGAAACTGGCGATAGCACCTATTTCAGCATTGCTGACATTGCCCAGCGATGCCTGGATCTCAGGATAAATAGGCGTGAGCACGGTGCGATATATCCATATTGCCACCCAGCCCAGACTCATTACGACGACAATCTTCTTCCAGTATTCAATACCGGATGTTTTCTTTTCACTCATGACATGCACCTTTCCAAAGTGTGTCTGATTAAAATGTATCGCTGCAGTAATTGCAGCGATACCAATGATCATGACAATTTATGATTTGCCATTAATTCCAACGCCTGAACCATAGCCGAGTGATCCAACTGGCTCCCTCCATTCGCGGCACAGGTATTAAATAACTCCTGACAGGTTGCCGTATTAGGCAAATTCAATGACAGTGCCTTGGCGCTTTGTAATGCAAGATTGAGATCTTTTTGATGCAATGCAATTTTGAAACCAGGCTCAAATGTGCGCTTGATCATCCGCTCGCCATGAACCTCCAGAATACGGGAAGAGGCAAATCCGCCCATTAATGCCTGACGTACACGAACGGGATCCGCGCCAGCTTTCGAAGCAAAGACTAATGCCTCTGAAACCGCTTCAATATTTAAGGCAACGATAATTTGGTTTGCCACCTTACAGGTTTGACCATCACCATTACCGCCGACCAGCGTGATGTTTTTACCCAAAATATCAAATAGCGGTTTGACCCGTGCAAATACATCTGGCTCACCGCCAACCATAATGGACAAAGTACCTTCGCGAGCGCCAATTTCCCCGCCAGAGACGGGCGCATCGAGATAATCCCCGCCCAATTCATTAACCTGTTTCGCAAAACGTTTAGTTTCGATAGGAGAGATAGAACTCATATCGACAATGGTTTTTCCCTGCAATACGGTTTTGGCACAACCCTGTTCGCCAAAAAGTACCTCTTCTACCTGCGGCGTGTCGGGAACCATTATGAAGATGATGTCTGCGAAATCAGTTACCTGACACGCAGTTTCAACATTAACTGCCCCCAATGACAGCAGTTCGTCCGCAACCGGACCAATGGTCGTGACATGCAATTGATGTCCGGCGCGAGCCAGATTGACAGCCATTGGCGAACCCATAATACCCAGGCCAATAAATCCCAGTTTCATTTTTAACCTCATATATCTCTGTCGGTTTTCCCGAATTCAGGCAACACGATCCCCTTCCAGCAAAGTGGAAAAAATGGCGATGCCTGAAATTCCTTACAAATTATCGATATTGATTAATCCACGATAATCCCGCTTCGGTGGTGGTTAGTGGTTTATATTCACAACCAACCCATCCGTCATAACCTGATTTATCGATAAACTTAAAAATAAAGTCATAATTAATTTCACCGGTCCCCGGCTCTCCGCGACGAGGGTTATCAGCAATTTGCAAATGACCTATTTTATTTGCCCATGTGGTCATGGTCTGGGTTAATTCCCCTTCCATACGCTGCATATGGTAAATATCGTACTGTATCTTGATATTATTGCTACCGACGCTATCGATTAAAGCCAGCGCCTGCTGGGTCCCGGTGAGATGAAATCCAGGAATATCAAAATGGTTGATCGGCTCAATCAGCAATAAAATATCTTCTTTCGCTAACATATTTGCCGCATAGCGCAGGTTTTCCACCAGCGTCTGCTGGATCTGTTCGGCAGAAAAACCCGCAGGTGTTTTACCCACCAGGCAATTGATCTTCTTATTACCGAGCCCTTTCGCATAGCGAACAGCTGCCGCGACACCATCGCGAAATTCTTCTTCGCGACCCGGAATACAGGCGATACCGCGTTCACCCGCTGCCCAGTCTCCTGCCGGGAGATTGTGCAGCGTATGCTCCAGCTGATTGGTCTGCAGTTTTTCCTTTAATACATCAATGTCGTAATCGTAGGGAAACATAAACTCTACGCCACGAAACCCCGATTGTGCCGCTTTATCGAAGCGTTCAAGAAAACTGTATTCCAGAAACAGCATGGAAAGATTGGCTGAGAAACGTAACATCTGTCACCCCTTCTATTCGTATTTCATAAAACAGGTTTCGGTTGGCGCATCCATCGCACCGTCGGCAATCTCTTCAAACTCGGTGACATTATCCAGCTCGCTGCCCATAGAGATGTTGGTCACGCGCTCAAGGATCACTTCGACCACAACCGGCACGCGGTGCTGCGCCATCAGTGCTTTGGCTTGTTCAAAAGCCGGAGCAAGATCTTCAGGTTTAAATACGCGGATGGCTTTACAGCCGAGTCCTTCTGCCACTTTGACGTGATCGACGCCATAGCCGTTTACTTCGCTGGAGTTAATGTTTTCGAACGCCAGTTGGACGCAGTAATCCATATCAAAAGCGCGTTGCGACTGGCGAATCAGGCCGAGATAGGCGTTGTTGACCAGTACATGGATGTAAGGAATGTTGAACTGCGCGCCCACCGCCAACTCTTCGATCAGGAACTGGAAGTCAAAATCACCGGAAATCCCAACAACATTACGCGCCGGATCGGCCACACAAACCCCTAATGCCGCCGGCAGCGTCCAGCCCAGTGGGCCTGCCTGACCACAGTTGATCCAATGACGATCTTTAAATACGTGCAGCATTTGCGCGGCGGCAATTTGCGATAAGCCAATAGTCGTGACGTAGCAGACATCACGGCCAAAGGCTTTATTCATCTCTTCATACACACGCTGCGGTTTAACCGGGACATTGTCGAAGTGGGTTTTACGCAGGAGCGTCCGCTTACGCTGCTGACATTCATCAACCCAGGTATTCCGGCAAGGTAAACGGCCGGCTTTTTGCATCTCCTGAGCAACGTCAATCAACAAAGTCAGCGCGGCTTTGGCATCCGAAACGATACCTAAATCCGGACACAGGACGCGGCCAATTTGCGTCGGCTCAATATCGATGTGAATGATCTTGCGACCTTCGGTATATTTCGCGACGGAGCCGGTGTGTCGGTTAGCAAAACGGTTACCAATACCGAACACCATATCGGAGGCCAGCAGCGTGGCGTTGCCGTAACGATGCGCCGTTTGCAACCCCACCATTCCGGCCATTAACTCATGATCGTCCGGGATGCATCCCCAGCCCATCAGCGTAGGAATTACCGGTACGTGGGTTAATTCAGCAAAGCGTTGCAGCAGTTCGCTGGCATCAGCATTAATCACCCCGCCCCCAGCCACGATGACCGGGCGCTCAGCCTGAATCAGCATTTCAAGCGCTTTCTCAATCTGTTTACGGCTGGCCGCAGGCTTGTAGACTGGCAGCGGTTCATACATGTCTGGATCGAATTCGATTTCTTCAACCTGAATATCAAAAGGCAAATCGATCAATACCGGACCAGGACGACCAGAGCGCATGACATGAAATGCCTGCTGCAAAACCCGGGGAAGCAGCGCGGCTTCACGCACCGTTACCGCCATTTTACTGACCGGTTTGGCAATAGATTCAATATCAACAGCCTGAAAATCTTCCTTATGCAGGCGAGCGCGAGGCGCCTGGCCGGTGATGCATAAAATAGGAATAGAATCGGCAGAAGCGGAATACAGCGCAGTGATCATGTCAGTGCCTGCCGGTCCAGAGGTGCCAAGGCAGACGCCAATGTTTCCTGCCGTTGCACGCGTATAGCCTTCCGCCATATGGGAAGCGCCTTCAACGTGACGAGCCAGAATGTGACGGATGCCTCCGTGCTTACGCATTGCGGAATAGAACGGGTTAATTGCCGCCCCCGGAACCCCAAATGCGGTGGTGATACCTTCTTTTTCCAGCACATACATTGCCGCGTCAACGGCTCTCATTTTTGCCATTTTCTTTCTACCTCTATTTATTGGAAAAATTTTCCAACTTTGAAAAAATCCAAAAAAGTCCCGCTCCTCTGAGCGGGTTGCGACTTAAGCTACGGGGGTTTTTAAACCCAGCGCCGTACTGATATCTCGTGCAGTATCCCGTACCAGCTCCCCCTGACTGATAAAACGATCTTCTGTCAGTCTGGATGCGGGCCCCGAAATAGAGATGGCAGCAACGACACTGCCTGCATCGTCATAGATAGCTGATGCGATGCAATTCAAACCAATAACATGCTCTTCGTGATCGACGATATAACCATTGTCACGCGCCAGTTCCAGATTGCGCAGCAGAGTAGGAAAATCCACCAACGTGTTCGGCGTAAACTGCTGTAACCCCGTTTTCACGACGATGTCCATTAACTCTTCTTCCATCAACGGATAAAGCAGCGCTTTTCCCGCACCGGAAGCATGTAACGGCATACGACTGCCTAAAGGTGCGCACATTCTGACCATCGATTTGCACTCCTTCTGACCAATCAACACCGCTTCGGTGCCATTGCGAATCGCGACATTAACCGTTTCGCCTGACAGCAGCATTAATCGGTGCATAAACGGTCCGGCTACCGACAGGACGTCGCGATTATGAATATACGCGGAGCCCACGTTAAATACGCCTAAACCGATGTGCCACCAGCCTAACTGGCTGTCCTGATAGACAAAATCAGCACCCTGTAAAACCTTCAACAAGCGAAAGGTCGTAGAGAGCGGCAAATCCAGACTGGCGGAAATATCGCTCACTGACGAACTGCCTCCACTTCTTTCGAGGTACTGCAAAATCGCAATGCCTCTCTCAAGCGCCTGAGCGCCTTTCTGCGCAACCGGCTCCGCCTGTCCAGGCCTGCCGCGCCGTCTTACTTCCGTCTCCACTACGTTTACTCCGGCCCAAAATATGAGCATAAACAATGAACAATATGCGCATATTAAGCAAGAAGGCCGAAAGCGTCACGCAAAACAGAGCTCATGCGTCGGGATACTTTCAACATCACAATTATCGCTGCCACCGCGATCGACCGTCAGAAAATCGGTGACGGTTTGCCAGGCAAACAGCGGGTGATGCCAGACATTTCGATGATAATTCACGCCTTGTTGGCCATTGGTGATAAAGGCTTTTAAGGTGGAAAGGTCAGGTTTGTCCTCACCGAGTGCGACAATCACCACAAACGCTTCGCCATTCATTGGCATAAATGCCTGGGTGCCTAACGGGTGGCGCTCCAGCTCATGCACAACAATTGGCATTGCTGCCGGTTGCGCGCGATTGATACTGATGAGGGTGCGATCCTGATTAAGGATCTCCACATTGGCCAGATCGTGATAACGCTCAACAAGCCCATCATTGATATGAAAAAAATCACGTTTATGCGTCTCAATGACATCACCATAGGCGCTGAACGTGTGCTGATTTAACGGTAAGACCTCAAGTTTCATCATTATTTCCTTGTAACTGAATTCCGTTGAACCGCGACCAGAACACATAGCGGCTTCAATACCATGCAATCTAAAACCTTCGTGATTTAACATCAACACAAAAATTGGAAAAATTTTCCAAAACTAGATTTAGACCACAATTTGAACAAGGCCATTATGCAAAAATACTTATAAATCAGAGAACAAGAAATCATGCTTGTAGAAGATCATTAAGGGAGTAGCTGACGATGTTTGACCCGGAAACACTGCGTACCTTTATCGGCGTCGCCGAAACGGGGAGTTTCTCCAGGGCGGCGGAGCGCTTGTGTAAAACCACGGCCACGATCAGCTATCGTATTAAGCTTCTGGAAGAAAACACCGGTGTCGCGCTGTTTTTTCGTACAACCCGAAGCGTGACGTTAACCGCCGCAGGGTCTCACCTTCTTTCACAGGCAAAAGACTGGCTCGCCTGGCTGGACAGCATGCCCAGCGAATTGCAGCAAGTGAACGACGGCGTAGAGCGCCAGGTGAATATTGTGGTTAACAACCTACTGTACAGCCCTGAAGCCGTCGCTCGTCTGTTATCCTGGCTTAACGCGCGCTATCCCTTTACTCAGTTTCACTTTTCCCGGCAAATTTATATGGGCGTGTGGGATTCACTCTTGTATGAAGGATTCTCGTTGGCTATCGGCGTTACCGGCACGGAACCGATGGCCAACACCTTTACCCTCGATCCTTTGGGTTCTGTTCAGTGGCGATTTGTTATGTCAGCAGATCATCCGCTGGCAGACGCGAGCGGTCCATTAACAGAAGCCCAACTGCGCCGTTTTCCGGCGATTAACATTGAGGACAGCGCGCGGACGCTGAGCAAACGTGTCGCGTGGCGCCTTCCCGGTCAAAAAGAGATCATCGTACCGGACATGGAAACCAAGCTCGCAGCGCATCTTGCAGGAGTGGGCATTGGATTCGTTCCGCAACCGATATGCCAACCTTTACTGGATAGCGGGCATCTGGTCAGCAATATCATCCCCACTATGCGTCCTCCTTCCCCCTTAAGCCTTGCCTGGCATAAGTTCGGCGCGGGTAAGGCCGTTGAAGATATCGTGACGCTGTTTACCCAGCGAAAGCCTGAAATTGCCGGGTTTTTAGCAATTTTCAACAACTCACGCGATTGAAAATCAAGTCATCCTCTCATTTGACGCGTAAAATGGTACGCAGGATGATTTGAGGTTTCGTTTTTTACTATGCAAGACACACAAACAGTACAGGACTATCGCGCAATTCTGCTCGCCGGTACGCCTTTAATCGATGTACGCGCCCCCGTCGAATTTCAGCAGGGCGCCATGCCGGGCGCAATAAACCTTCCCTTAATGAACGATGACGAACGTGCTGCCGTGGGTACCTGTTATAAACGTCAGGGGCCTGAGGCCGCCCTCGCGCTCGGCCATCAACTGGTCTGTGGCGAGACTCGCCAGCAACGCATGAAGGCCTGGCTTAATGCCTGTCGTCAAAATCCTGCGGGCTACTTATGCTGCGCGCGCGGCGGCCAGCGTTCGCACATTGTGCAGCAATGGTTGCACGAGTCCGGTACTGACTACCCGCTAATACAAGGCGGTTATAAAGCATTGCGTCAGGCGGTGATTCAACTGACTGAAGAGTTGGTGCAAAAACCGATCGTCTTAATTGGCGGCTGTACCGGGAACGGTAAAACGCAGCTGGTGCAACAGCAGCCAAACGGTGTGGATCTCGAAGGTCTGGCGCACCATCGCGGTTCCTCATTTGGTCGCACCGTCGAACCGCAGCTGAGCCAGGCAAGCTTTGAAAACCTGCTGGCGGTCGAAATGCTGAAAACCGACAGCCGTCAGGATCTGCGTCTGTGGGTACTTGAGGACGAAGGCCGCATGATCGGCGCTAATCATCTGCCCGAATGTTTGCGCGAACGCATGAGCCAGGCCGCTATTGCGGTGGTGGACGATCCTTTTGAGCTACGGCTGGAGCGGCTGCGCGAAGAGTATTTTGTGCGCATGCACCACGATTTCACTCACGCTTATGGCGAGAGTCAGGGCTGGCAGGAGTACAGCGAGTATCTGCACCACGGTCTGTTTGCTATCCGCCGTCGTCTGGGTTTGCAACGTTTTGCCGAGCTGACCACCCTGCTCGACGTGGCTCTGCGCGAACAGCAGGCAACGGGCAGCACCGACGCGCATATGAGCTGGCTGGTACCGTTGCTCAACGAGTATTACGACCCGATGTATCGCTATCAGTTGGAAAAGAAAGCCGCGAAAATCGTCTTTCGCGGCTCATGGCCGGAGGTGGCTGACTGGCTTAGCGTACAGTAATCAATGTCTGTCGCGCTTGTCTGCGCGTTTCGCCAACCAGTCGCCCAGCACCTGAACGACCTGCACCAGAATAATCAGCGCCACCACGGTGACGATCATGACCTGGGTTTCGTAGCGGTAATAACCAAAGCGAATCGCCAGGTCGCCGACTCCACCGCCGCCAACGATACCGGCCATTGCGGAGTAACCGATCAGACTCACCAGCGTTATCGTCAGCCCACGCAGCAGACCCGCGCTCGCCTCCGGTAACAGAACGGTGCAGATGATGCGCATCGGGCTGGCGCCAAACGCTTCCGCCGCCTCGATAATGCCTTTATCGACTTCACGTAGCGCGCTATCAACCAGACGGGCATAGAAAGCAATTGCTGCTACCGACAGCGGAACCGACGCCGCGATGGGTCCAATGGTATTGCCGAGCAAAAACTGGGTTAGCGGCAACAACAGAACCAGCAGGATCACAAACGGCACCGAGCGGATAATATTCACCAGCACGGAGCTGAGCAGATACACAAAACGGTTCTGCCAGAATAAATGCCGGTCGGTAACGAAAATAAGAAAACCGAGCGGCAGACCGCCAATAATCGCCAACAGCGTAGAGATGCTCAGCATCTGGAAGGTTTCATTAAACGCCAGCGTCAAATCAGGCAATAAATCATCCACGAATCACCTCCACCTGTGCAGTACGTTGACGAATATGTTCCACGGCGACATCCACCGCAGAAGGGTTATGCGGCGCGGTCAGTTGCACCACCAGAATCCCCAGCGCACGTTCGCCGATATATTCAATTTTGCCGTGCAGAATGTTCACCGCCACGCCAAATTTAACCGCCACTTCTGACAACACCGGCTGTTCTGCCGAATCACCGATGAACAGAATTTTTAGCAACTGGCCGGGCAGATGCTGGCGCAGACGCTCAGGTAGCGTCAGATTGAGGGTATGCGACACCAGTTGCTGAGTGAAAGCGTGCTGCGGGTGAGCAAAAACATCAAACACCTCACCAGACTCCACCACCTTGCCACCGGACATCACCGCCACGCGATCGCAAATCGATTTGATTACGTTCATCTCATGGGTGATCAGCACGATCGTGATCCCCAACTGTTGGTTGATCTGCTTAAGCAACGCCAGAATCGTGGCCGAGGTTTCGAGATCTAACGCGGAAGTGGGTTCATCACACAGCAGCACATCCGGGTGATTGGCAATTGCGCGGGCAATACCCACACGCTGCTTTTGCCCACCGCTGAGCTGAACCGGAAAGCGGTTCGCCTTGTCTGACAGCCCCACCAGCGACAGGATTTCGCTCACGCGCGGGCCAATTTTACTGCGTTCCCATCCGGCAGCCTTCAGGCTAAAGGCGACGTTTTGTGCCACGGTACGGGTATGCATCAGATTAAAATGTTGAAAAATCATCCCGATACGCTGACGGGCTTTACGTAGATGCGCGCCTTCCAGTGCGGAAATTTCTACGCCGTTCACCTTAACGCTTCCCTGGCTCGGACGCGTTAAGGCGTTCAGGGTGCGCAGCAGCGTACTTTTCCCCGCACCACTGGTCCCAACAATACCAAATATCTCACCTGCGCCAATGCGCAAGCTAACGTCATCAACCGCCCGGGTTGATGCTCCACGGCCTGCGCTAAAATCCACGCAAACTTTCTCAATCTCAATCATAGCTACCTCAGAAATGCGAAAAGGGCAGTCGTCGCTGCCCCTGTTAACCCTTGTGCGCAGCGATTATTGGGCTGCCGACATCCATTCCGGTTTCTGGAAGGCGCTGTAGATATTTTGCGGATCGTCGATCACCGCACGATACGCCGGAGATTTCACCGCCTCGACAATATCTTTCGCAAATGGTTTATCCGCATCTTCACTGCGTACCGCAATGATATTTTTCAGATTTTCGTCCAGGTGTTCCTGCTTGATGGCGCTGGCGAGATCCAGTTTTGCCGCTACGGCAAAGTTGCCGTTGACCAGCGCACCGGTCACACCGTCCAGCGTACGCGGCAGTTGTGCCGCTTCCAGCGGTTTAAACACCAGCCCTTTCGGGTTGCTGGCAATATCGCGCTCGGAGGCTTTAGTTGGATCGATGTTATCTTTGATGGTGATAAGGCCAATAGACTGCAGAAAACGCAGACCGCGAGCCAGGTTGGTGGGATCGTTGGAAAGCGTGATCACATCCCCTTTTTTCAACTCATCCAGGCTTTTGATTTTATGTGAGTAAAAACCCATCCCGGCCGTCGGGACCACAATCAGCTTGCTCAGCTTCAGGCCTTTATCGGCGGTGAATTTGTCAAAGTAGAGTGAATGCTGGAACAGGTTAGCATCGATGCTGCCATTGGAGAGCGCCATGTTAGGTTGCACGTAGTCGCTGAATTCGCGCACTACTACCTTATAGCCTTTCTCTTTCAGCGTAGGGGCAATGGCTTGTTTTACCATATCGCCGTACGGCCCAGGTGCGACGCCAAATACGATGGTGTGCGGATCACTGTTCGCATGAGCAAATTGTAATCCACAGGCCAGTAACAGCGCCCCGGTCGCGACGCGTAAACTCTGACGCAATCCCATAATCTCTCCATTTTAACGTTGTGGTGTCATGTCTCACGCCGTTCTTGCGGCGTTGTTCTTGTTGGCCTGTTAACAGGCTGATTGTTAACATGACACAGATCACAACCTGCTGTCCTTGAAATTATTTCATGATGTTGCAGAGTGTGTTTTTAAATGTGAGAAGGCATGAAAAAGCCGGATGTCGGCACAAGTGCCTTATCCGGCCTACAAATAACGCGATCCCCCTGCTCTCGTAGGCCCGATAAACGCATCGGGCGGCAGGCGTTCGATTAGAAGTCGTAACGCAGACGCACCAGGTTCATGTCGCCCAGATTGTCGGTGCTGGAGGTGAAGACGTGTTCGTAATCCACACGGAAACCGTAATCCAGCTGGAAGCTGATACCCACACCGTTGTCGGTACGCAGGTAGTTACGGCCATTCACGTATTCAATACGATCGCCCATAAAGTATGGCTGCACGGATTTCAGCGCATACTGGCCAACCGGGAAGGTGTATCCCGCAAAGTATTCCAGACCCCAGGCGTCACCGGCAAAATAGTCATTAACAGAGACTTTTTTGGTGGTCATGAAGTTTTGATACCAACCGCCGCCCAGCGAGAAGGTCCAGTTGTCCGGTTTCCAGCTCAGCGCAGTACCGACGATGTTTTGATCGTAGGTTTTGCTGGTGTTGCCACGCATTTCCGCGCGGGTGTAGTTCCACGCCGTACCCCAGGTCAGGTCATCGGTGATGTGATAATCCACACCCAGGGAGCCGCCGCCTTTACGTTTGTAGCGCAAACCGTTGTTCGGGTTGTAGTCATCGCTGAACAGATAAGACGCGTAAAGATCAACATCGCCTACCGTATTTTTATACTTCAGTGACTTACGTGTACGATAGGAACCGTCGTAGTCGCCATTGATACCGTTACCTGGCGCCTGGCCAATCATGTCGTAGTCCCAGATATCCGTTTTCGCACCCACCACATCATAGTAAATGCTGTTCTGTTGACCGAAGGTCAGCGTACCCCAGGTCGCGCTCTTCAGACCGGTGTACAGCATACGACGCGTAGTATCGTTGGCGCCGTTAGCATAGTGATTGTCCCAGTTGAACATCGCCGGGAAGTTAACGCCCAGCTCGTAATAGCTCACCCAGCTGATGTCATCAAACAGATAGTAGTCAGCAGCGAAGCGGAAACGCGTTCCACCGTCGAAGCCATTACGTTTGTAGCCATTCTTACCATCGTCACCGGCCATATTCTGGAACTGCGGACGAATACTCCCGCCGACGGTGAAATTAAGACGGCTCAGCGGGTTGCCCGCCTGCGGATCTTGTTTCAGGACCGTGATTTCCGCCTGGGAGGCGAAAGTCGTTAATGCCACTGCTGCGCCGATCGATACCGCCAGCGCCGTTTTTTTTATAGTCATTATTTGTACCTTGATAGATAGCCTGCCAATTATTCAGCATACAAATATTAACGTTTATTAATACACTCGTGTTGTCGGGTTTTTATTGTTCTGTGCTGTTAAATATCAATGAGTTATCATTTTGTGCTACATAGATAAAAAAACGCACCGATTTAAAAAAACCGGTGCGTAATCATCACGAATATGAATTAACTGCTGAACTGACGGAACAGCGCTTTGCCTTTAAGAAGACGTGAACCGAGCCATCCGCCGCAGAGAGAGAGCAGCAATGCCCCACAAAGCGGCAACACAACCCACAGCCGCCAGTCTGGCTCCCAGGGGAAATCAAACACGCGGGTTTGCAGCACCGCCAGCGCAGTTTCCGCCCCGATGGCCGCCACCAGTCCGGCGACCATCCCGAGCATCGCGAACTCGCACCACAGCGTGGTACGCAGCAACTTCTTACCCGCTCCCAGCGTGCGCCAGACCACCAGTTCCTGATGACGCTGACGCATCCCGACCTGCACCTGCGCCAATAGCAGCAACATACCGCAAGCGGTGACCAGCACTACCATCACCTCCAGCGCGCGGCTCACCTGCTCCAGCACCTGACTCACCTGTTTGAGAATGGCACCAATATCCAGCAGGCTGATAGTCGGGAATTCGCGGTTAAGCTGCGTCAGCATGCCGTTGCCGTTCTCCCAGCGAAAGCTGGTTAACCAGCTTTGTGGCTGAGCATCCAGCGCGCCGGAAGGGAAGATAAAGAAAAAGTTTGGTCGCAGGCTTTCCCAGTCCACTTTGCGCAGACTGCTGACCGTGGCGCTGAAATCCTGGGTATCCCCCATAAAGGTCACCCGATCGCCAAGCTTAACGTTCAGCCGTTTCGCCAGCCCCTCTTCCATCGACACTTCGCCCGCTTTTGGCGGCCAGCTCCCGGCAACGATCGGGTTATGATCCGGGCGGGTATCCTGCCAGGTCAGATTAAGCTCGCGGTTCAGCGCTTCATCCTGATTGCCTTCGGTCGATTTCTCATTGATCGCCGTCAGACGCGCCCGCACTATCGGGTAGAACGACTCCGGGATCACCTGATGCTCAGCAAGGAAAACCTTCAGCGGAGCCACCTGCTCGGTGGCAATGTTGATCAGAAAATAGTTTGGACTTTCCGGCGGCATTTGCTGCTGCCAGCGGTCGAGGAGATCGCCACGCAGCACCAGCAACAGCGCCAGCAGCATAAAGGACAGCGAAAATGCCGACAGTTGGCTCAGCGTTGACCACGGCTGGCGCAACAGCCGGCTGACCGCCAAACGCAGCGGCAGCGAGGTCAGCGTCAGACCACGCAGCAGGTTAAGCAACATCCAGCCCAACACGCCGCACAGCAGCGCCAGCACCACAGCTCCGGCCAGTACCGCCCACAGCAGCATACTTCCGCCCATCAATCCGGCCAGCAGCGCAACCACAACTATCGTTGCTACGGGCAGATAGACCTTAAGCGGCCAGACGTTTGCCACCACGTCGCGACGCAGTACCCGCAGCGGCTGCGTCGCCAGCAGCAAGCGATAAGGGCGTAGCCCCACCAGCAGAGAAATGACGGTCATCGTACCGAGTGCCCACAGCCACGGCCACAGGCTGGCGGGCGGCAGCTCACCGGGCAGAACTGGCTTCAGTAATACCACCAGCACCCGCTCAAATAACAGCCCGAACAGCCCGCCGGTCACGCCAGACAGCGTCAGCACCATCAGCCACTGGCCGATAATCAGCTTGCGCAGCTGCGCCCTGCCCGCGCCGAGCGTTTTTAATATCGCCACCAAATCGTAACGACTGCGACAGTAATGATTCATCGCCACGGCAACGGCAGCAACCGCCAGCAGTAGCGTCAACAGTGCCGACAGCAGCAGGAACTGTTGCGAACGCTCCAGTGATTTCCCCAACGCCCCTTCATCCTGCTCCAGCCCATACCAACGCTGTTCTGGCTTTAACTGCGGAAGCAGCCATTTTTCATAGGCTTCCAGTTGCTGTGGCGTACCACCAAATTTATAGCGCCAGGTCACACGGCTTCCCGGCTGGACCGCCGCCGTTTTTTCGACATCCGCCATGTTCATCATCAGGCGCGGCGCTATCTGGAAGGGATTAAAACCGGAATCCGGTTCCTGCACCACTTCTCCGGCGATGCGCAGGGTGGCATCGCCAACGTCGATGGAATCACCGATTTTTAAGTTGAGTAGCGCCATCAGACGCGGGGCCAACAGCACTGAGCCCGGCTGCGGTTTCAGCCCCGGCGGATTGGTTTGCAGCGTGCCGTACATCGGATACACATCATCCACTGCTTTGACGTTCGCCAGTTGCGGCGTATCCCGGGCAAAGGTCATGGTGGCAAAGGTGAGCTGTTCACCCACCTTCAGACCACGCTGTCGCGCCTCGTCAATCCACGCTTTCGGTACGGCGCGCGAACTTTGCAGCGACCGATCGCCCGCCATAAACTCACGACTTTGCTGGCTCAATCCTTTTTCCATGCGATCGCTGATATTGCCAAGCGCCAGTACACAGGCCACCGCCAGGCTTAACGCCAGCCAGACAATCAGTAATGAAGGCGAGCGCCATTCGCGCCAGAACCAGCGTGCAATCATGCCTCCTCCTGCAACTGTCCGTTCACCAGGCGTAAACGCCTATCGCAACGCGCCGCCAGCTGCGGGTCATGGGTCACCAGAATCAGGGTGGTACCGTGTTCCCGGTTCAGAGAAAACAGCAGGTCGGCGATTTTGTCTCCGGTCTGGCGGTCCAGATTGCCCGTTGGTTCATCGGCAAACAGCACGTCAGGGCGTCCGTTAAACGCCCGTGCCAGCGCTACGCGTTGCTGCTCCCCGCCGGAAAGCTGGGCCGGAAGATGATCAAGACGTTTTCCCAACCCCAGTTGCTCCAGCAGCGTTTTTGCCCCGTCACGACTTTTTCCGCTATTTTCGCCGCGTAGCAGCGCGGGCAGTTCGACGTTTTCCAGCGCGTTGAGGGTTGGAATTAACATGAATGACTGGAAGACAAAACCTACGTGCCGCGCCCGCAGCTGCGCCCGGGCTTCTTCGTCCATAGTGTGCAGCGCCTGCCCCACCAGGCTGACTTCACCGCTGGAGCCATCGTCCAGCCCGGCGAGGATCGCCAGCAGCGTGGATTTCCCCGATCCCGACTCGCCAATCAACGCAATGGTCTCGGCGCGTTTGACAACCAGTTCAACTCCGGTAAGGATGGATAGCTCTTGATCACCCTGACCGACGGATTTCTTAAGATGATGAACTTCAACAATGTTTTCCGCTGGCATTGGCCTTTCCTGTTCCTGGTCCTGTTAACTTTCCGCGCCGCCGCTGCGGACACGTTATTAATTCTGGGTGACAGCCTGAGCGCCGGATACCGTATGTCCGCCAGCGCCGCGTGGCCTGCGCTACTTAATGATAAATGGCAAACCAAAACGCCAGTCGTGAATGCCAGCATTAGCGGCGACACCTCACAGCAAGGTCTGGCCCGTCTGCCTGCATTACTCAAGCAGCACCAGCCGCGCTGGGTGCTGGTCGAACTTGGTGGTAACGATGGTCTGCGCGGCTTTGCGCCTGCGCAAACCGAACAAACCCTGCGCACGATTCTGCAGGATGTCAAAGCGGCAAATGCCGAACCGCTGCTGATGCAAATTCGTCTGCCAGCAAATTATGGTCGCCGTTATAATGAAACCTTTAGCGCGATTTATCCAAAACTCGCCAAAGAGTTTGATATTCCTCTGCTGCCATTTTTTATGGAAGAGGTTTATCTGAAACCCCAGTGGATGCAGGATGATGGTATTCATCCTAACCGTGACGCTCAGCCGTTTATTGCCGACTGGATGGCGCAACATCTCACACCTCTAGTAAATCATGAGTCGTAATGCTACGGAGATCCTGACAGGTAAAGTTATGCAAAAATCGGTCTTAATAACAGGATGTTCCAGCGGAATCGGTCTGGAAAGCGCGCTTGAACTAAAGCGCCAGGGTTTTCAAATTCTGGCAGGCTGTCGCAAACCTGACGATGTCGCGCGTATGAACAGTATGGGATTCACTGGCATATTGCTGGATCTGGATTCACCCGAAAGCGTGGATCGTGCCGCCGATGAAGTGATCGCCCTGACCGATAATCGTTTATATGGGATCTTTAACAACGCCGGATACGGTGTCTATGGTCCCCTGCCCACCATCAGCCGTGAACAGATGGAACAGCAATTTTCCGCCAACTTCTTTGGCGCACATCAGCTTACCATGCGCCTGTTGCCCGCTATGCTCCCTCACGGCGAAGGACGTATCGTGATGACCTCATCGGTGATGGGATTGATCTCAACGCCGGGACGCGGCGCCTATGCCGCCAGTAAATATGCGCTGGAAGCCTGGTCCGACGCGCTGCGTATGGAACTGCGCCACAGCGGCATTAAGATCAGCCTGATTGAGCCCGGCCCCATCCGTACCCGCTTTACCGAAAACGTTAACCAGACCCAGAGCGATGCTCCCGTGGAAAACCCCGGCATTGCCGCGCGTTTTACGCTGGGACCAGAAGCGGTTGTCGCCAAAGTACGTCATGCCTTTGAGAGCGATAAACCGAAGCTACGTTATCCGGTTACGCTGGTGACCTGGGCAGTGATGCTACTTAAACGCCTGTTGCCAGGCCGCATAATGGACAAAATTTTACAGGGTTGAGTTGAAGCACGCGCGTCAGCCCCCATGTAACAAGAAATCGACAAAAGAGAGTAACTCCATGTCCACACAGAATATTGTTAACATTAACGAATCGAACCTGCAGCAGACCCTTGAACAGTCGATGACCACGCCGGTCCTGTTCTATTTTTGGTCTGAGCGCAGCCAGCACTGCCTGCAATTGACGCCGGTACTGGAGAGCCTTGCCGCCCAGTACAACGGTCAGTTTATTCTCGCCAAGCTCGACTGCGACGCCGAGCAGATGATCGCTTCTCAGTTTGGCCTGCGCGCCATCCCTACGGTTTATCTGTTCCAGAACGGTCAGCCAGTAGACGGATTCCAGGGCCCGCAGCCGGAAGAGGTTATCCGCGCACTGCTGGAAAAAGTGTTGCCGAGCGAAGAAGAGCTGAAAGCGCGTCAGGCTATCGAATTCATCGAAGCCGGTAATCACGCGGATGCACTGCCGCTGCTGAAAGAAGCCTGGCAGATCTCCAACCAAAGCAGCGAAATTGGCCTGCTGCTGGCGGAAACGCAAATCGCCCTCAATCGTTCTGACGATGCCGAAGCGGTGCTGAAAACCATTCCGTTGCAGGATCAGGACACCCGCTATCAGGGACTGGTGGCGCAGATAGAACTGCTGAAGCAGGCGGCGGATACGCCGGAAATCCAACAGCTGCAGCAGCAAGTCGCCAGCAATCCGCAGGATGCGGTGCTGGCAACTCAACTAGCCATCCAGTTACATCAGGTCGGACGTAACGAGGAATCACTGGAACTGCTGTTCAGCCACCTGAAGAAAGATCTCACTGCTGCCGACGGTCAGGCACGTAAGACCTTCCAGGAGATCCTTGCCGCACTCGGAACCGGCGATGCGCTGGCCTCAAAATACCGCCGCCAACTGTACGCACTGTTGTACTAATCCGTTTGATTTTGCCCGATGGCGCTTGCGCTTATCGGGCATACAAATTCTACCAATACCGATCCCTCCGGCATCACATCACGTCTTCTTCAAATGCGTTACGACTAATTGGTGGCGCGAATTATAGAACTTCCGATAAGTCAGGTAGCAGGCAATAATGGTCGACAGGCTGGCGGTAGAAAGCAGCATAAACGTCACCATAATCTGATATTTAATCGCTTTTACTGGATCAATACCCGCGAAGATCAACCCGGACATCATCCCCGGTAAACTTACCAGCCCTACCGTTTTTGCAGAGTCGATCGTTGGGATCAGCGAGGCGCGAATACTGTCGCGAATCAGCGGCGCAGAGGCCACTTTCGGCGTCGCGCCGAGGCTAAGTTTTTCCTGAATTTGCTGCTGTTCGCTGTTAAACCGCTGTCCCAGATTGTTGTAACACAGCCCCACTGCCACCATCGCATTGCCTGCAATCATGCCGGAGATCGGGATGACCTGCATCGGCGTGAACTCGATAGAGCCAGACAAAACCAGCACCGCCAGCGTTAGCCCCGCCCCCACCGTGATAGCGATAAACGACGAGAGGAAAGCTTTATCAATATATTTACTGCGCTTTTGTGCGTTATAAGCCGCGTTAAAGCAGATAAACAGCACCATCAGTAAGGTCAGAATACTGTGGTTAACGCCAAAAATATATTTCAGCACATAGCCGACGATAATCAGCTGAACCACTGCCCGGCAAACGCTCCAGAGAATATCTTTCTCCAGCGCCAGTTTTTCTTTGTGGCTAATCAGAATCGCCACCACCACCAGCATCATCGCTAATGCCAGGGACTCATTGGTAATATTATGCTCGTTCATTGCGTGCTTCCTGCATTTCTCCGGCGTGCGGTTGAAGGGTTATGACATTATCCGCATGCGTAATTTCATCTTTGTCGTGCGTCACCCACAGCACCGCAATATTCTTATCGCGAACATAGTGGTGAATTAATTCGTTCACATTACGTTTATTAGCCTCATCCAGCGCGCTGGTGATTTCATCAAGCAGCAGAATTTTGGGCAGAAACTGCAAATTACGAATTAGCGAGACGCGCTGCTTCTCGCCACCGGACAGCTCATTGATGCTTTTTTTGAGGATCGTCTCGGGGAGATCAAAATGGGCCAGATCGCTCAGAAACGCATCCGGCTCCGGACGTTTGTTACGGATTTGCCAGGGGAAAATGAGGTTGTCGTAAACGGTGTCACCAAATAAAGCAGGCGTTTGCGCACAATAGGAGACCTGCTGGCGATACGTTTCCGGCTTGAGGGTATTGATCTCCTTGCCTTCAAAGAGAATTTCACCGGCAGTCGGACTCATTAATGACGCCACAATCTTGAGTAACGTACTTTTCCCACAGCCGGACTGGCCGGTAATCAGCTTAAATTCTCCGGCGCGGAGATCAAAACTGATGTTATTGAGAACCTGCGTCTCCCCTGCCTGCCATGCGACATTTTTTAACTGAAGCAAAATACTGCTTTCTTCCATTACCCATTCCTTTTTTACATCTTTCGTGCAGACAGTCTATCCCTGTAATTTATTATAAGGGAGCCCACCTTGATAAATCGGGTATAATTTGATTAATGAGGCAGTAAAGGACAGCACAACAGGAGGTTTCATCAATGCTCATTTTTATTCCTATTCTTATTTTTGTCGCGCTGGTGATCGTCGGCGCTGGCGTCAAAATCGTCCCGCAGGGATATCAGTGGACGGTAGAGCGTTTTGGCCGTTACACCAAAACCCTGCAACCGGGTTTAAGCCTTGTTGTGCCGTTCATGGACCGCATTGGTCGTAAGATCAACATGATGGAACAGGTGCTTGATATCCCTTCTCAGGAAGTCATCTCCAAAGATAACGCCAACGTCGCAATTGATGCCGTGTGCTTTATTCAGGTGATCGACGCGCCGAAAGCCGCCTATGAAGTCAGCAACCTGGAACTGGCGATTATCAACCTGACCATGACCAACATTCGTACCGTTCTCGGTTCGATGGAACTCGATGAAATGCTCTCCCAACGCGACAACATCAACACGCGCCTGCTGCATATTGTTGATGAAGCCACGAATCCCTGGGGCATCAAAATCACCCGTATCGAGATCCGCGACGTGCGTCCTCCGGCAGAACTTATCGACGCGATGAACGCGCAGATGAAAGCCGAACGTACCAAGCGCGCCTACATTCTTGAGGCCGAAGGGATCCGTCAGGCAGAAATCGTCAAGGCCGAAGGTGAGAAACAGTCGAAGATCCTTAAAGCGGAAGGTGAACGCCAGTCCGCGTTTTTACAGGCTGAAGCGCGTGAACGTTCAGCAGAAGCCGAAGCTCGCGCAACGCAGATGGTGTCTGAGGCCATTGCTGCTGGGGATATTCAGGCAGTGAACTACTTCGTGGCACAGAAATACACCGAAGCGCTGCAGCATATCGGCTCGTCGAATAACAGCAAAGTGGTGATGATGCCGCTGGATGCCAGCAGCCTGATGGGCTCTATTGCCGGGATCGCCGAACTGGTTAAGGACAGCGCCAGCGAGCGGAAAAAATCATGATAGCGATGATTCTGGTGCACCCGCACATCTTCTGGCTCAGCCTCGGCGGTTTGCTACTCGCCGCCGAGATGCTGGGCGGCAACGGCTATCTGCTGTGGAGCGGCGTGGCAGCGGTGATTACCGGTCTGGTCGTCTGGCTCGTTCCGCTAGACTGGGCGTGGCAGGGGGCAATGTTCGCCGTCCTCACCCTGCTGGCGGCGTGGCTGTGGTGGAAATGGCTGGCAAGGCGCGTTCAGGAGCAGAAACCCGCCGACAGCCATCTTAACCAGCGCGGACAGCAGCTGGTTGGCCGACGATTTATTCTGGAAACCGCCCTGGTCAATGGTCGCGGACACATGCGCGTCGGCGATAGCTCATGGCCCGTTAGCGCCAGCGACGATTTGAGCGCCGGAACGCAGGTTGAAGTCATTGCCGTTGAAGGGATAACCCTGATTATTAAAGCGGTATCACATTAAAAAGACAGGAAATAAGACTATGGTCAGGAAGACACCCCTTGCCTTTGCCCTTTGCACATTACTGACCGCCGCCCCGCAGGCATTCGCCTCTTTCGATATGGAAGACTGCAAATGGAGCGACGACAGCTGCCTGCTGAAAGGCACGCCAACCTTTAACCCTGAAAACGACAGCCGCGACAACCTGCTGCGGCTGCTGAGCCAGGAAAAATCATTTGCTCTGCCGGTGCAATCAATGCCAGCGGATATCACCCGCTCCCGGGATTTCTATTTTGCCTATCACCCGCAATGGGATGAGGCAACCTCACAGCCAGCCGCTGCTCCGGCATCCGCCGCAGACAACCCACTCTCCCGACAGATGGCCGAACTGAACATTAGCGCAGACGAAATAAACGTCAACGACGCTGAGCTTGAGAACCGTCATGTTTCGAATAACACCGAGAGCGTCAGCGCATTTTTTGCCGCACTGCTGGCCGACTCGACGTTAACAGCGGAACAGCGCCAGGCCTTAGCCCAGGCGCGTACGGGGCTGCTATCCGGGGCAACCCGCGAGCAAATTGAGTCTTCACTTGCCACCCTCCCGGCTGATTCACCGGCTCAGTCCTATAAAAATTATCTGGCCGCAGCTGCCAGTTTCTATGCCGGTGATTATGCCAGCGCCGAACGGGATTTCACTCAGCTTGCCAAAAGTGAGCGCCCGTGGCTGGCAGAGACCGCGCAATACATGCTGATGCGTGCGGCCTTGAACAAGAGCAGCCAGAACAGCGTGGGCGAGTACGGCGATTTTGATATTGCAAAAATTAACCGCGAGGACGCGACTCAGGCTCAGACGCAGGCACAAGCCTACCTGCAACGCTTCCCGCAAGGCCTGTATGCCGACTCCGCGCGCGGTATGCTGCGTCGCATAAACTGGTATTTACAGGCGTGGCCGCAGCTGGCCGGGTTGTATGAGCAGGCGCTCCAGCAGTCGGCTGACGCTCGGCAACTGCGTGAAATTGTCATCGAATACGATAATGTCTACGGTATGGCGTTCTACGAACAGTCCGTGGTGGAAGCATTCCCCGATGCGCCGCTTGTCAGCTATATCGAACTACTGCGCGCGCTGCGTCTGGATAACAACAGTAAACCCACGCTGACCCAGGCGCAGCTCGATGCCAGCAAACCGGTGTTTGAGCAGAGCCAAAAACTACCGCTATGGCGCGATCTGCAACTGAATCTGTGGCTGGCGACGGAGAACTACGCGGCGATTATTCAGGCAGTTACGCCAGCGCAGAAACTTGCCGTTCACGATACCCTCGCCTTCAGCGAACAAGTGCTGTACGGCGAAGCGCTGATGGGCCAGAAGAACTGGAGCGCGGCGCGTGATTTCTGGCTGCAGTTGCTAAAACTCAGCCAGGACAACGAACAGCAGCAGTATGTACAGGCTAAGCTCGCCGCAACGCTGGTTTATAGCGGCGACGTGGCGGCGGTATTTGCCCCAGAAAGCGCAGTAACCAACCTGCGTTTTCGCTCGCAGATACTGAAAACACAGGCCTCGCCTGAACTGCTGCGCCAGCAGGCCATCCATGGACCTAACAATGAAGAGCGTACCATCGCCCTGCATACGCTGCTGGTACGCGATCTTACCGAAAACCGCTTTGGCGACTGGTTGAATGACAGAAAACTGGCCAGCGCCATTACTCCGCCGGTTATTGGCAACGCGTTTGATGACGTTAATCTGAGTATTTTCGACTGGAACGGCGACGCTGCCGAGCGCGGTTACACCTGTCGCAGCCTCAATGAAACGGTAACGGTATTGAGCAAAAAAGCGGATGATGCCCACGCGCTGAACTGCTTAGGCGAATTCTTCCGCACCACGCAAACCCACGTCGATTTGTGGAAAAACAGTGCTGGCAACGACGTTCTTGAATCAGCAATATCGCGCAAGGAGCCGTTCGGTCAGTTCGACAGGCAACGCTACTATCAGCAGGTGATCACTTCGCCGAAAGCAGAGGTTGAAGACAAGAGCTTCGCGCTGTATCGCGCCATCATGTGCTATGCGCCGTCAGGCTCTAACGAGTGCGGCGGTGAGGAAGTGGATAAACTGCAGCGTAAAGGCTGGTTCACCCAACTGAAAACGCAGTATCCGGGAAGTCCGTGGGCGCAAAAACTCAAATACTACTGGTAACCGCGCTGCTGACAGGCCAGCCGCAGGCGGCGGATATCGTCGCCGCCCGTGAGCATCCGGCCTTCTGGCTGTGGTCCGGCGTGAAGGCCAGTGATGAGCTGAAAGACGCACAAACGGTCTATCTGCATCAGGGTGAGGTGCTGGTTCGTTCGGGTAACGTGGTTTTCCAGCGTCTCGGGCTGCCGGTCAGCCGCCTGTCTTTTCCCTCGATCTGGCTGACCGTGCGCTTTACCACGCTCGACGTACCGGAGGCGATCCCGGCTCGCATCATAAGATTGATGCAACGCTGGCAGGCCGCCGGGAATCATGTAGTCGGCCTGCAGGTTGATTTTGACGCGGCGACCCATCAGCTTGCCGATTACGCCCGCTTTCTGCAGCAATTACGCCAACAGTTACCGGCCGAGTTTGCACTTGGCGTGACTGGACTGCTGGATTGGGCAAAAACGGGCGATGTCGCCACACTGAATGCGCTGGCGGTCGATGAACTGGTGGTCCAGAGCTATCAGGGCCGTCATACGGTAACGAATTATCAGGCGTATCTGCCCGCACTCAGTCGTCTGCGCATTCCGTTTAAGCTGGGGCTGGTGCAAAACGGTAGCCGGGACCCGCAGGCTGAAGCGCAGCTTGAGAAATCCCCGTGGTACCGCGGCACGGTGGTATTTATGCTTAATCCCCCTCGCCGTTAAGCCTTCGCTTTATGGTGGCAGCAGCCGGAGAGGTTATCAATGATCGGGCATTCGGCGCTGTCATCGCCAGGGCAACTCTCCGCCAGTGCCAGCAAATGCAAGCGCATGGCCTGCAGCTCGCTGATATGCCGCTCAATGTCCGCGACCTTTTCTAAGGTACGCTTTTTCACATCTGCGCTATGACGCGCCGGATCGTTAAACAGATTCACCAGTTCGCCGCACTCTTCGAGATTAAAACCCACCTGGCGTGCCTGGCGCAGCAGCGTAAGTTCATTCAGATGCTGTTGGTTGTATGTGCGATAGCCATTTTCGCTACGCAGCGGCGGCGTCACTAAGCCTTTTTCTTCATAAAAGCGTATCGCTTTGCTGGTCAAACCGGTTCTTTTCGCAACATCGCTAATATTCACATTTCCCCCGCGGATCTTGTTGGTACTGAGCCCATTATAGCCCAGATTGTCCTGATGATTTACCCGAGAACCCTGCACATTTCCCACCCTCACCGCGATGCACAAATCCTTTTAATTCACATTGTTATATCCGATTTAGATCACATTTATGCATTTAATGACTGCACGAAATTGACTCAAATCAAAAGATATATTGGTTCTACATCTTTCATCTTGAACAAAGGGAAACAATTTTATATATAAACGCGAATGATAATGATGATCATTTACATTCAATTAAGGTTCTCTTATGTTGCCACGGAATAACCAAAGGCCATTTATTCTTTCAGCCCTGACATTATGCATGTCCGGCGCCGCTTTTGCAGCTACCTCTCCAACACACGCTTCTACGTCCGACGAAGACACGGTTATCGTCACGGCTAACCGTACAGAAAGTAGCCTTTGGGATAGCCCAGCAACCATACAGGTTATCGATCGCCAGACGCTGCAAAACTCCACCAGCGTTTCTATTGCTGATGATTTACAAGATATTCCCGGCGTCGAAGTCACCGATAACGCCCTCGCAGGGCGGAAACAAATTCGTATCCGTGGCGAAGCGTCTTCGCGGGTGCTGATTTTGATCGACGGCCAGGTCGTCAGTTACCAACGTGCCGGACAAAACTACGGAGCCGGTTTGCTGATTGACGAATCCGCGCTGGAACGGATTGAAGTGGTCAAAGGCCCTTATTCTGTCCTCTACGGTTCGCAGGCGATTGGCGGCGTCGTAAACTTTATTACCAAAAAAGGCGGTGATAAGCCTCTCGGCGGCAGCGTTAAGGCTGTTTATAACTCCGCAACGGCAGGATGGGAAGAGTCGGCAGCGGCCTGGGGTAGCATCGGAAACTTTGACTACCGCATCAATGGCAGCTATTCCGACCAGGGGGACCGCGATACGCCTGACGGAAGATTGCCCAACACCAACTTCCGTAATAACGGCCAGGGCGTATGGCTGGGTTACAACTTCGATCGCCACAAAATTGGGCTCTCCCTCGATCGTTACAAACTGTCTACTCAAACCTGGTTTGACGATCCAGAGGGCCAGTTCGACGACTTTAGCGTCAAAATACCTAAGCTGGAACGCGAGAAAATCGGTCTTTTCTACGACTACGCGGCCGATGGGGATTACCTGAAGAACATCCATGTTGATGCATACAGCCAGACAATAGAGCGCAAATTTGAAAACCGGGTCAAAACGACCCAGGTGATCCCCAGCCCGATGATTAAAGCGCTGACGGTCAGCAATCAGACCAATACCAACGACAAACAGTATACCCAAGGGGTAACGCTACAGAGCAACTTCTCCCTGCCTGCTAACAACGAGCTGGTGATTGGCACTCAATATCAGCATGACAAAATAAAACAGGACACGGACGGCAGTACGCGCCAGACCGCAGCTACCGGCTTCTTCGATACGCAAACACGTACCCTGTCATACAACGAAGCGGAGCAAAGCAACACCTCATTGTTCGCGCAAAACGACTGGCGCTTTGCCGATGACTGGACGTGGTCCGTAGGCGCACGCCAGTACTGGCTGTCTTCGAAGCTCAAGCGCAACGATACGCAAACCCTGCAAAGCAGCGGCAGCACCTGGCAATCCACCGGAGGAAATTCCGTTCACGATGATGAACTGGTGACCTCAACCAGCCTACGCTATTCCGGTTTTAAAGATCTTGAACTTCGGGCTGCATATGCCCAGGGCTATGTCTTCCCCACGCTGACTCAGCTGTTTATGCAGACGTCCGCAGGCGGCAGCGTAACCTACGGCAATCCAAACCTGAAGGCGGAACACTCGAATAACTATGAGCTGGGTGCACGGTATAAAGGGAATATGTGGCTGATTGACGGCGCCATTTATTACTCCGAAGCCAAAGACTATATCGCCAGCCTGGCCTGTTCAGGTCAACCCGTATGCAGCGGTAATACCACCTCTTCACGGGGCGGCTATTACTACTACGACAACATCGATCGGGCCAAAACCTGGGGCATGGAACTCACCGCAGAATACAACGGCTGGGCAGTTTCACCTTACCTGAGCGGTAATCTCATTCGCCGTCAGTACGAAGGCAATACCCTTAAAACCTGGGATACCGGCGAACCCACTCTGACCGGGCGCGTCGGCCTGAAACATACCTGGTTGATGAACGCCGCTAACCTGACGTCCGATGTCTTTATCCGCGCGGCGTCCAGCGCCAAAGATAATACCGGCACCACGGAAATCAACTACCCAGGCTGGGCCACGCTTAACCTTGCATTCAACACCGAGTTCGGTCCGCAGGATCAGTATCAGGTCAACCTCGCGCTCAACAACCTGACCGACAAGCGTTACAGAACCGCGCATGAATCTATTCCAGACGCTGGTTTCAATGCCGCCGTTGGCTTTGCGTGGAATTTCTGACGATGAAAAAACTCTTGATTGGCTTACTGAGCCTCGCCTGCGTTTTCAGTGCCCAGTCCGCCGACCGCCTGGTGGTGGCGGGCGGCTCTCTTAGCGAACTGATATACGCCATGGGCATCGGCAACCGGGTGGTCGGCGTTGATGAAACCACCTCGTATCCACCCGAAACTGCCGCACTCCCGCATATCGGCTACTGGAAGCAGTTAAGCAGCGAGGGCATTTTATCGCTGCATCCGGACAGCTTTATCACCTGGCAGGATGCTGGTCCTCAAATCGTGTTGGATCAGTTGCGGGCGCAAAAAGTTAACGTCGTGACGTTGCCGCGCGTACCGGCCACCGTCGAACAGATGTACGCCAACATTCGGGAACTGGCTCAAACCCTGCGCATTCCCGAACAAGGTGAGACGTTGATCGATCGCATACGTCAACGTCTGGATCGCGTTCAGCACAACGTGGCAGCGAAAAACGCGCCGGTCAAAGCCATGTTCATTCTCTCCGCTGGCGGCAGCGCGCCACAGGTCGCCGGAAAAGGCAGCGTTGCCGATGCCATTATGACCCTCGCAGGCGCACAAAATGTCGCCACCCATGCGCAGTATAAAAGCTACAGCGCGGAATCGCTGATCGCCGCCAACCCAGAGGTGATCGTGGTGACGTCGCAAATGGTGGATGGCGGTCTGGCTCGTCTGAGCGCGATTGCCGGGATTACCCACACTGCGGCCTGGAAAAACCAGCGCATTGTGGCGATTGACCAGGCGCTGATTCTGGGTATGGGGCCGCGCGTCGCCGATGCGGTTGAAGCCATGCACCAGCAATTCTGGCCTCACTAACTGGATTTATAAAGAACAATGAAAACTGAACACTCGCTGGATCTCACTGCGCATTTTGCGCTCGAGGGAAGTCAGCCATTTAAGGATCGCCGCGCCACGATGCCCTGGCGTGGGGCGATCCCGGTTGCCAAAGAGCTATTGTCACAAACCTGGCAGGAGGTCATCAGCCAGCCAACCCCACCGCGGAAACGGTTGGTGTACTTGCATATCCCTTTCTGTGCAACACATTGTACTTTCTGCGGTTTTTATCAAAACCGCTTTGAAGAGGATCACTGCGCCCGCTACACCAACGCGCTATTACGCGAAATAGAGATGGAAGCCGATAGCGCATTGCATCAGTCGGCCCCAATTCACGCCGTCTATTTTGGCGGCGGTACACCGTCTGCGCTATCGGCACGGGATCTGGCCAGAATCATCACCGCACTACGTGACAAGCTACCGCTGGCGCCGGACTGCGAAATCACCATTGAGGGGCGGGTACTCAATTTTGACGATGCGCGAATAGATGCCTGCCTTGACGCTGGCGCCAATCGATTTTCGATCGGCATTCAGTCATTTAACAGCCGGATCCGCAAGAAAATGGCGCGCACTTCGGACGGCCCGACCGCGATGGCCTTTATGCAGGGGTTGGTAAAACGGGATCGAGCCGCCGTGGTCTGCGATCTGCTGTTTGGTCTGCCAGGACAGGACGCAAAGGTGTGGAGCGAGGATCTGGCGATCGCCCGCGACATCGGCCTCGACGGCGTAGATCTTTATGCGCTGAACCTGCTCCCTAATACACCGCTTGGCAAAGCGGTTGAAACCGGGCGCACAACGGTTCCCTCTCCTGCCGAACGTCGCGACCTCTATCTTCAGGGCTGCGATTATATGGACAGCGCGGGCTGGCGCTGCATCAGCAACAGCCACTGGGCGCGCACCACACGGGAACGCAATCTGTACAACCTGCTGATTAAACAGGGCGCAGACTGTCTGGCATTCGGCTCTGGCGCAGGAGGATCAGTCAATGGCTATTCCTGGATGGTCGAGCGCAATCTGACCACATGGCATGAATCCATCGCCGCCGGAAAAAAACCGCTCATGATGATGATGCGCACCGCCGAGCGTGGTTTCCAGTGGCGACACACCCTCCAGGCCGGTATTGAAACGGCCCGCGTCCCGCTGGATGAACTGACACCTCATGCACAAAAACTGACCCCGCTACTGACCCAGTGGCATCACGCAGGACTGACGCGAGATGCCAGCACCTGTGTACGCCTGACCAATGAAGGGCGTTTTTGGGCGAGCAATATTTTGCAGTCTCTTGATGAACTGATTCAGGCACTTAACGCGCCGCGCATTGCGGTAGAGCAACCATAAAAGGAGTGAAGTATGAGCCATGTCTCTTTACAGGATTTTTTGAAAACTGAGCCGGACGGTACGCTGGAAGCTATCGCAGCCCAGTACAACACCACGCTGCTGGAGGTGGTGAAAAACCTCCCCTCCCCGACGCTGGTTTCCGGCGATCAATTTGATACCGTCTGGGAAACCGTCAGCGAATGGGGCAAAGTCACCACCCTGGTCCATACTGCTGATGTCATACTGGAATTCACGGGTGAATTACCTTCAGGATTCCACCGCCACGGTTACTTCAACCTGCGCGGCAAAAAAGGCATGACCGGTCATATCAAGGCAGAAAACTGCACACATATCGCCCTGATTGAACGCAAATTTATGGGCATGGACACCGCGTCCATTCTCTTCTTTAACCAGGCGGGTAGCGCTATGTTCAAAATTTTCCTCGGTCGGGATGAGCATCGTCAGCTACTGGCCGACCAGGTCAGCGCCTTTCACGCGCTGTCTTCATCCTTAAAGGAACATGCCTGATGGCTCCATGGCTCATTTTTGGTGCAGGTGGTAGCGGCGTCGGCGCGAAAACACTGGCACTCGCACTGGCGGAACAACGTCCGGTGATTGCCGTCGTTCGCAACGCGCAGGTCGCTGCCGGGTTGCAGGAAAAAGGTGTGCAGGTCTTCATTGGCGACGCCTGCGACAGCCAGGTCACCGCCTGTGCCTGTCGCGCAGCGGGTCAACATGCCACGGTGATCTCCTCCATGGGCGGTGCCCAAGATTATCTGGCGCACAGAACCGTCATTGATGAAGCAGAAAAAGCTCAGATCAAACGCATGATTCTGGTGACTTCGCTTGGCTGTGGCGACAGTTGGCCCTTTTTGTCCCCACGCGCCAGGGCCGCATTTGGTCAGGCGGTACGCGAAAAATCGTTGGCTGAAAGCTGGCTACAAACCAGTCAACTGGACTACGCCATTCTCCGCCCCGGCGGTTTGCTGAACGGTGCAGCCACAGGTCAGGCGCAACGGATACAGGCCGAGGAGTGCCATGGTTTTGTGATGCGTGCAGATGTTGCAAGGCACATTCACGAACTGGCTACAGCCCCGTCACTCAATAACCAGATTTACAGTTTGGTTGAGCCAGGACTGAAACCCGCGTAAACCCCTCGCGGCGCGGGAACTTCGCGCCGCAAAGACGTTATGGAGCGTTGCGTGCTTAAGGACTCGCTTTCTTCCGTCAGCATTCTGACGGGTCTTTCTCTGTTGTTGGTCGCTCTGATGCTCTTCGGAGCCAGCCAGGGGGCGCTGAACATTAGCTTCAGCGCGCTGTTCAACGACGAATACCGTGACATCTGGTTGAACATCCGTTTGCCCCGTGTGTTGCTGGCCGTTCTGGTAGGCGCAGCGCTGGCAACGGCAGGGGTTATCATGCAGGGGCTTTTTCGCAATCCGATGGCCGATCCTGGCCTGCTTGGTGTCAGTAGCGGCTCCGCGCTGATGGTCGGTATCGCGATAGTTATCCCCTTTTCGTTTCCCGTGGTGCTGGTGCTGTATGAGCAGATGATTTTTGCCGTCGCGGGCAGCATGGTGGTCTGCACGATTATTTTCCTGATAAGCCAGCGTCATAGCCACGGCGGAATGATGCAACTGCTGTTAGCCGGTATCGCTATCAATGCTTTGTGCGGTTCGGCTATTGGCGTACTGAGCTATGTGGGCGATGAGCAACAGCTACGTCAACTTACGCTGTGGATGATGGGCAATCTCGGCCAGGCCCAGTGGCCAACGCTGCTGGTTGCCAGTACCTTTGTTCTTCCAGCCATTGCTGTCACCGTCTGTATGGCGGGCACGCTTAATTTGCTGCAATTGGGTGATGAAGAGGCGCATTACCTCGGCGTGAACGTCAAACGTAAGCGCCAGCAGTTACTGTTGCTCAGCTCGCTACTGGTTGGTGCTGCCGTTTCGGTCAGCGGCGTAATTGGCTTTATTGGCCTGGTGATTCCACATCTGATCAGAATGACTACCGGCGCCGATCATCGCTGGTTGATTCCCTGCTCGACGCTGGCGGGCGCCTGTCTACTCCTGATTGCCGATACGCTGGCCCGCACTCTGGTGCAGCCTGCCGAAATGCCCGTTGGTCTGTTAACCAGCCTGATCGGAGGACCGTATTTTCTGTGGTTAATACTGCGTAGCCGGAGGGTGTCATGATCGTTGCTGAAAATCTGGTTTACCACATTCAGGGCAGACGATTGACCGACGATGTTTCCCTGACGCTACCTGAAGGAGAGATTATCGCGATTCTTGGCCCGAATGGCGCCGGGAAATCAACGCTGCTACGCCAGCTCACGGGTTATCTGCAACCTCACAGTGGGCGCTGTAGCTTATTCGGCAAGCCGCTGAACGAATGGTCAATCACCGAGCTGGCAAAAACCCGTGCCGTGATGCGCCAGAACAGTCATATGGCCTTCCCGTTTAGCGTGCAGGAGGTTATTCGCATGGGCAGGCATCCGTATCGCACGCGCAATACGGGCGATGAAACGGAACACATCATGACGTTGTGCGACTGCCAGGCGCTGGCCGCGCGCAATTACCGGCATCTGTCGGGAGGAGAACAACAGCGGGTACAGCTGGCGCGCCTGCTGGTTCAGCTTTGGGAGCCCGTGCCTCGGCCCAAATGGTTATTTCTCGATGAACCTACCTCCGCCCTGGATATTCACCACCAGCAGCACCTTTTTCGTCTGCTGCGTCGCCTGGTGCGTGAACGGCAGTTTAGCGTCTGCTGCGTCCTGCACGATCTCAACCTCGCAGCGCGTTATGCCGACCGCGTGGTATTGATGGAACGCGGCAGGATTGTTGATAACGGGTATCCGCAGGATGTCCTGAAGCAACGGGCGCTGAACGCGCTGTACGGTGCCGATCTCACGGTCATAAATGAACCGGAGCATCGAACGCCGCTTATCGTCCTCAATCAATAACAGACCGGGAACGCTCTGAGGTGACGTTCCCGTTTTTTCCCCCTTCGCCCCTTTTTTCATCTTTTCTAAAAACACCCTTGACCTTCCCCTTGCTGGAAGGTTTAACCTTTATCACAGTCAGTTAAACCTGCAATGAAGGAGTTGGTTATGTCTCAAACAATCGATCTAACCCTGGACGGTTTGTCCTGTGGTCACTGCGTAAAACGCGTTAAAGAAAGTCTGGAACAACGTCCGGATGTTGAGCAAGCGGATGTCTCCGTGACAGAGGCGCATGTTACCGGGAGCGCCAGCGCAGAAGCGCTGATTGAAACCATCAAACAAGCCGGTTACGGCGCGGAGTTAAGCCACCCAAAGGCTAAACCGCTGACGGAGTCATCAATCCCGTCGGAAGCACTGGCAGCGGTCCCTTCCGAGCTTCCGGCAGCTACGGCTGATGATGACAGCCAACAGTTGCTGTTAAACGGCATGAGCTGCGCCAGTTGTGTGACCCGTGTACAAAATGCATTGCAAAGCGTACCGGGTGTCACCCAGGCACGGGTAAACCTGGCGGAACGCACTGCGCTGGTAATGGGCAGTGCCTCCGCCGCAGATTTAGTGCAGGCGGTGGAAAAAGCAGGCTACGGCGCAGAAGCCATTGAAGATGATGCTAAGCGCCGCGAGCGTCAGCAAGAAACCGCCGTGGCAACCATGAAACGTTTTCGCTGGCAAGCCGCCGTTGCGCTGTTGCTGGGCGTACCGGTTATGGTGTGGGGCATGATTGGCGATAACATGATGGTCAGCGCCGACAACCGCAGCCTGTGGCTGGTCATTGGTTTGGCGACGCTTGCCGTGATGGTCTTCGCGGGCGGTCATTTTTACCGCAGCGCATGGAAAAGCCTGATGAACGGCACCGCGACCATGGATACGCTGGTGGCGCTCGGAACCGGGGTGGCCTGGCTCTATTCCATGAGCGTCAACCTCTGGCCGCAATGGTTCCCAATGGAAGCGCGACACCTCTATTATGAAGCCAGCGCCATGATTATTGGTCTGATTAACCTCGGACACATGCTGGAAGCGCGGGCTCGCCAGCGCTCGTCCAAAGCGCTGGAAAAACTGCTTGATCTGACGCCACCGACCGCACGCGTCGTTACTGACGAAGGTGAAAAGAACGTGCCGCTGGCAGACGTTCAGGCGGGAATGTTACTGCGCCTGACCACCGGCGACCGCGTGCCGGTCGATGGCGAAATCACCCAGGGCGAAGCCTGGCTGGATGAAGCTATGCTCACCGGTGAGCCGATTCCGCAGCAAAAAGGTGAAGGCGATAGCGTCCACGCCGGTACGGTCGTACAGGACGGCAGCGTGCTGTTCCGCGCCAGCGCCGTTGGCAGTCACACCACGCTGTCACGCATTATTCGTATGGTGCGTCAAGCGCAAAGCAGCAAACCGGAAATTGGCAAACTGGCCGACCGTATCTCCTCGGTGTTCGTTCCGGTCGTGGTCGCCATTGCGCTGGTCAGTGCGGCTATCTGGTATTTCTTTGGACCAGCACCGCAGATTGTCTATACGCTGGTCATTGCCACCACCGTTCTGATTATCGCCTGCCCTTGTGCGCTGGGTCTGGCAACGCCGATGTCGATTATTTCCGGCGTGGGGCGTGCCGCTGAGTTTGGGGTACTGGTACGCGATGCCGATGCGCTGCAGCGCGCCAGCACGCTCGATACTCTCGTCTTTGATAAGACCGGGACGCTGACTGAAGGCAAACCGCAGGTTGTCGCCATCAAAACGTTTGGCAACACCGATGAAGCGCGGGCAATTCGTCTGGCTGCAGCCCTTGAACAGGGTTCCAGCCACCCGCTGGCCAGGGCGATTCTGGACAAAGCAGGCGATGTCTCGCTGCCGCAGGTCAACGGTTTCCGTACGCTGCGCGGGTTAGGCGTCAGCGGCGAGACCGAAGGTCATACGTTGCTGCTGGGAAATCAGGCACTGCTCAATGAACAGCAGGTAGATACCACTGAAATGGAGGCTGAAATCACCGCTCAGGCTTCCCAGGGTTCAACTCCGGTCCTGTTGGCGATTGATGGTAAAGCAGCGGCGCTGTTAGCGGTGCGAGATCCACTGCGTAGCGACAGCGTGGCAGCGCTCCAGCGCCTGCACCGCGCCGGGTATCGTTTGGTGATGCTGACCGGCGACAACCCAACGACCGCCAACGCCATTGCCAAAGAGGCGGGTATTGACGAGGTGATTGCGGGTGTTCTGCCGGACGGTAAGGCCGAGGCGATCAAGCGTCTGCAGAGCCAGGGGCGTCAGGTCGCCATGGTCGGTGACGGTATCAACGATGCGCCTGCGCTGGCTCAGGCCGATGTAGGGATCGCCATGGGTGGCGGCAGCGATGTGGCGATTGAAACAGCCGCGATTACGCTGATGCGTCATAGCCTGATGGGCGTTGCGGATGCGCTGTCTATCTCCCGGGCAACGCTACGCAATATGAAGCAGAACCTGCTCGGCGCGTTTATCTACAACAGCATCGGCATCCCGGTTGCCGCTGGGATTCTGTGGCCGTTCACCGGCACGCTGCTCAACCCGGTAGTCGCCGGGGCGGCGATGGCGCTTTCTTCCATCACCGTGGTGAGCAACGCGAACCGATTGCTGCGCTTCAAACCTAAAGAGTGACCCTTTGCCGGATGGCGCTATCAACTGCGCCATCCGGCAATTCACACATTGCGACTTTTCCGGCCACGCGCTAGCATGGTTCTCCACTTAGGGAGGTCGTATGGATTTGTTATACCGGGTAAAAGCATTATGGTCTGCACTGCGCGGCAACCACTATACCTGGCCTGCCATCGACATCTCTTTGCCCGGCAACCGCCATTTTCATCTGATTGGCAGCATTCACATGGGCAGCCGCGATATGGCGCCTCTGCCTGCCAAATTACTCAAAAAGCTCAAGCATGCCGATGCGCTGATTGTCGAAGCGGATGTTTCCGGTGACGACGCGCCGTTTGCCAACCTTCCGATCTTTGCTGCACTCGAAGAACGTCTCAGCCCGGAGCAGTTAGAAAACCTGCGTAAAGTCACCAACGAACTGGGCATTTCCCCATCCCTGTTATCTACTCAGCCGTTGTGGCAAATTGCCATGGTATTACAGGCAACGCAGGCACAGCAGCTAGGGCTGCGAGCGGAATACGGGATTGATTATCAACTGTTGAATGCGGCTAAACAGGCGCATAAACCGATAATCGAACTGGAAGGCGCATCCAGTCAAATCGAGCTGTTATGTCAGTTGCCTGATAACGGACTGGCCCTGTTGGACGATACTCTGACGCATTGGCATACCAATGCCAGACTGCTCCAGCAGATGATGGGCTGGTGGCTTGAAACGCCACCGCACAATAGCGAACTGACGCTTCCCAATACCTTTAGCCAGTCGTTGTATGACGTATTGATGCATCAACGCAACACAGCCTGGCGCGATCGGCTCAGAGCGATGCCTGCTGGTCACTACGTCGTGGCCGTTGGCGCACTGCATTTATACGGAGAAGGAAATTTGCCGGAGATGTTACGGTAAAAAAAATGGCCAATATCTCTATTGGCCCGTCAAAGAGGAATTTCATCATTATTATGATCCCGGCGCTTAAAGCGTCGGTGTAGTTCGATTGTCGCTCAAAGTCATCATCCTGCCAATACTATTGCGCAAGATGGTACTATTTTTTAGACAGACATCAGGCGTATGCTTGAGTCGTATTTTGTCTGGGCCAGGAAAATTGCTATGACACCCGCCGTTAAATTACTCGAAAAAAACAAAATTTCTTTCCAGATCCACACCTACGATCACGATCCGTCCGAGACGAACTTTGGTGATGAAGTGGTGCGAAAGTTAGGTCTGAACGCGGACCAGGTTTACAAAACGCTGCTGGTTGCCGTGAATGGCGACATGAAGCATCTGGCGGTCGCCGTCACACCGGTAGCAGGTCAACTGGATCTCAAAAAGGTTGCCAAAGCATTGGGTGCCAAAAAGGTCGATATGGCCGATCCCATGGTCGCGCAACGCACTACCGGCTATCTGGTAGGCGGTATTAGCCCGCTGGGGCAGAAAAAAAGATTGCCGACGCTTATCGATGCGCCTGCTCAAACGTTTGACACCATTTATGTTTCCGGCGGCAAACGCGGGCTGGATATCGAACTGGCAGCGAGCGATCTGGCGAAAATTCTGGATGCGAAATTCGCCGATATCGCCCGCCGGGATTAAGCGGTTATAGAATGAATGCCTGATGGCGCGCAGCTTTAAGGCCTACAAATCGCACTGACCTGTAGGCCGGATAAGGTGCCAGCACCGCCATCCGGCACTCCGCTCTGTTACTGCCAGCTCACCTCACCCTTCGGCTCATACGCACTGGCATCCAGCGGTGAGTTCTTCTGCACGTACTCTTTCAGCACTTCCGCATCAATAAACCCGGTATTCACATAGCCTGGTTTATTATCAATGCGCGGATAGCCATCACCGCCGGTGGCGTTGAAGCTCAGCGTTGCCATACGATAGGTTTTGGCTGGGTCAACAGGTTCGCCTTTGATTTTCAAATCGTTAAGTTTGCCGTCTTTCGCTACAAAGCTGACGTTGGCAAACTGCGGGTAGGCTCCGGAGTCCGGCTTCATTTGCGCCACCGCGGTCAGATAATCAATCACTTCTTTCCCGCTCATATCGGCGTACACCACGATGTTGCCAAACGGCTGTACCTTCAGCACGCTCTTATAGGTGATATCGCCGCCTTCGATGGAGTCACGGATACCGCCGCCGCTCATCACGCCAAAATCAGCGCTGGTTCGCGCCATTTGCGCAGCCAGCAGCAAGTGCCCCATATTGGTTTGCACGAAACGGACTTTGCTACGGTCGCCTTCGAGGCGCGCATTGACGCTACCGATTTTCACGTCGAGCTGCGCTTTACCTTTATTCTGGAACGGCGTCAGCAGCGAAAGCATTTGCTGATTTTCAACAATCTCCGGGGTGTAGAGTACGCGCTCACTTTTACCGTTGTCCCAGGTCACTTTTTTCTTCAGATTAACGGGAATGAGCTGGTAGTTAACCATTTTCATTTCGCCGTTACGGAACTCAAAGTCCGCCCGGCCCACGTATTTCCCCCACTCGTGGGCCTGTACAATCCAGATCCCATTTTGCTTATCTGGCGCACACGGCGTACCCGGTACGTAATCAACCTGCTTCTTATTTTCCGCAGCCATACACACCGGATCCTGCGAGTGGCCACCGACAATCATCGCCAGCGAACCTGCTGGCAGGCTGCGCGCCATTTCGACATCGCCAGGGGCGTTCGAGCCGTGGTTGCCGTTGTCATAATGTCCCATATGGGTGGTCGCGATAATGATGTCTGGCTTTTCACCCATATTCAGTTCCTGAATAACCAGTTTGGCTTCATCAGCAGGTTTACGGAATTCGATATCGGTAAAGAACTCAGGGTTGCCAATTTTCGCCGTATCGTCAGTGGTTAAACCAAGTACGGCAATTTTTAAATCCTGGCGCTTAAAGATGGCCCACGGCTTAAATAAACGCTCGCCGGTGCTTTTCTGATAAATGTTGGCCGAGAGAAACGGAAATTTGGACCATTTTTCCTGCTGGCGCAATACGCTAAGCGGATTATCAAACTCGTGGTTTCCGACCGCCATCGCATCATAGCCAATCAGGTTCATCCCGCGAAAATCAGGTTCCGCATCCTGCAGATCGGACTCCGGTACGCCGGTATTAATATCACCACCAGAAAGCAGCAGTACGCTGCCCCCTTCCTCAGCCACCTCTTTACGAATACCGTCCACCAGCGTTTTTTGCGCCGCCAGTCCGTATTCCCCATATTCGCTACGCCAGAAGTGACCGTGGTGATCGTTGGTATGCAGAATGGTAATTTTGTAGGTTTTATCTTTTTCGTACGCTTGCGCTGGCTGACCTGCCAGCGTAAATGCGGCTAATAACGCCAGCGCCACGCCCCGTTTTAAAAACTTCATATTTCTCTCCCTGAGCCAAAATCAACGACTGAAATTACAATGATATGAAATAATAGTCGAAAATGTTTTCAGAAATGAGACTTCCTTCAAACACCTTCCGCAGGTATGTTAGTCAGGTAATAATAACAAATTAGATTACCCTCATAATCGCAACCCAAACAGAAGTGACTTTCTATGGCAATAAGTGAACCAACCCAGCCTGTGGCTGGCGCGTCAGCGTCGGTTGCTAAAGCACGCACCTCATTTGGCATTTTAGGAGCGATCAGCCTCTCCCATTTGCTAAACGATATGATTCAGTCGCTGATCCTGGCGATTTATCCGCTATTGCAGTCAGAGTTCTCGCTGACGTTTATGCAGATCGGGATGATCACCCTAACCTTCCAGTTAGCTTCTTCGCTGCTGCAACCGGTGGTGGGTTACTGGACGGACAAATACCCGATGCCGTGGTCGCTGCCCATAGGAATGTGCTTCACGCTGAGCGGGCTTGTTTTGCTGGCCATGGCCGGCAGCTTCCATATGGTGCTGCTCGCCGCGGCGCTGGTTGGCACCGGCTCTTCGGTATTTCACCCGGAATCGTCCCGTGTGGCGCGTATGGCCTCCGGCGGTCGCCACGGCCTTGCCCAATCGATTTTCCAGGTTGGCGGCAACTTCGGCAGCTCACTGGGACCGTTGCTGGCGGCTGTCATCATCGCGCCATATGGTAAGGGTAATGTGGCCTGGTTTGTTCTGGCTGCGCTATTAGCGATTGTCGTCCTGGCACAAATCAGCCGTTGGTATGCCGCGCAGCATCGGATGAGTAAAGGAAAGCCGAAGGTCGCTATCGTTAATCCGTTGCCGCGTAATAAAGTGGTGCTGGCTGTAAGCATCCTGCTGGTACTGATTTTCTCCAAATACTTCTATATGGCGAGCATCAGCAGCTATTACACTTTTTATCTGATGCAAAAATTCGGATTATCGGTACAAAACGCCCAGTTTCACCTGTTTGCCTTCCTGTTTGCCGTCGCGGCCGGGACGGTGATTGGCGGACCATTAGGCGATAAAATTGGCAGAAAATATGTTATTTGGGGGTCTATCCTCGGCGTTGCGCCATTTACCCTCGTTTTACCCTACGCAACGCTGGAATGGACCGGGATTTTAACCGTGATCATTGGTTTTATCCTCGCATCGGCGTTTTCTGCCATTCTGGTTTACGCACAGGAGCTGCTTCCTGGGCGTATCGGCATGGTTTCTGGGTTATTTTTCGGTTTTGCCTTCGGCATGGGTGGCTTGGGAGCCGCGGTGTTAGGGCTGATTGCCGACCATACCAGTATCGATTTGGTCTACAAAATATGTGCTTTCCTGCCACTTCTGGGGATACTGACCATATTCTTACCTGATAACCGACATAAAGCCTGATTTTCTGACGGCCAAAGGTAAACTTTGGTCGTCATCACTTACAGTGACCATCAGCGTTTGCCTCAAACATCCCCTCGTAGTTTTCCGATCCGTGCTTTTTTTCCTTTAAAATCCTGTTTTCTTCAAAATTCAATAATTATTCATAAACATAAACATTAAAATTGTCATAAACTATTACTCGCAGTTTGGGTTTTTAGGATCATCACAGCAACCAAAGGAGACGGAATGCATCACGCCACCCCGCTTATCACCACCATTGTCGGCGGCCTTGTACTCGCTTTTATATTAGGCATGATTGCCAATAAACTACGTATTTCTCCTCTGGTGGGATATCTGTTAGCGGGCGTTCTGGCCGGTCCATTTACACCTGGTTTTGTTGCTGATACTAAGCTCGCGCCTGAACTGGCCGAGCTTGGCGTTATTCTGCTGATGTTCGGCGTCGGGCTGCACTTTTCCCTGAAGGATTTGATGGCGGTAAAGTCAATCGCCATTCCCGGCGCGATTGCCCAGATAGCAGTGGCAACGCTGCTGGGTATGGCGCTTTCAGCTGTATTAGGCTGGTCGCTGATGGTGGGGATCGTGTTTGGTCTGTGTCTTTCAACCGCCAGCACCGTGGTGCTACTGCGTGCGCTTGAAGAACGACAGCTCATTGACAGCCAGCGCGGGCAAATTGCCATTGGCTGGCTGATTGTCGAAGATCTGATGATGGTACTGACGCTGGTTCTCCTGCCAGCCGTCGCCGGAATGTTGGAAAAAGAAGATGTCGGCTTCGCTTCGCTGGCTGTCGATATGGGCATTACCATCGGTAAGGTGGTGGCGTTTATCGCGATTATGATGCTGGTGGGTCGTCGCCTGGTACCGTGGATTATGGCCCGCAGCGCCGCAACCGGTTCACGCGAACTGTTTACCCTCTCAGTCCTCGCCCTCGCCTTAGGTATCGCCTTCGGCGCAGTAGAGCTGTTCGATGTCTCCTTTGCACTGGGCGCGTTCTTCGCCGGTATGGTGCTGAATGAATCTGAGCTGAGCCACCGTGCGGCGCATGACACCCTGCCGCTGCGCGATGCGTTCGCAGTGCTGTTCTTCGTTTCCGTCGGAATGCTGTTCGATCCGTTAGTCCTGATCCAGCAGCCGTTGGCAGTACTGGGCACGCTGGCGATTATCATCTTTGGTAAATCCCTTGCCGCCTATTTCCTGGTGCGCATGTTTGGTCACTCTCAACGCACGGCGCTCACCATTGCCACCAGTCTGGCGCAAATTGGTGAATTTGCCTTTATCCTGGCGGGTCTGGGAATGGCGTTAAACCTGCTGCCGCAGGCCGGACAGAATCTGGTGCTGGCAGGGGCAATCCTGTCCATAATGCTCAACCCGGTGCTGTTCGCGGTGTTAGAAAAATATCTCGCCAAAACAGAAACGCTGGAAGAGCAGACTCTGGAAGAGGCTATCGAAGAAGAGAAGCAAATTCCGGTGGATATCTGCAATCACGCCCTGCTGGTTGGCTTTGGTCGCGTCGGCAGCCTGCTGGGTGAGAAATTGATGGCTGCCGGGATCCCGCTGGTGGTTATCGAAACCTCACGTACCCGGGTGGATGAACTGCGCGAGCGTGGGATCCGCGCGGTGCTGGGAAATGCCGCTAACGAAGAGATTATGAATCTGGCGCATCTGGATTGCGCACGCTGGCTGTTGCTGACCATTCCGAATGGCTATGAAGCGGGTGAAATTGTCGCTTCCGCTCGTGAGAAGTGCCCGTCGATTGAGATTATCGCCCGCGCACATTATGACGATGAGGTGGAATATATTACTGAGCGCGGAGCCAATCAGGTCGTCATGGGCGAGCGTGAAATCGCCCGTACCATGCTGGAGCTAATTGAAACGCCGCCTGCCGGTGAAGTTGCTACCGCCAGTTAATGTTACGTGCCGGATGGCGGCGTAAAACGCCTTATCCGGCCTGCTATTGCTACGCGTAGGCCCGATAAGCGTAGCGCCATCGGGCAAGAACTCAGCGATCCCAGTACGACTCTTCGAGACTGTCTTCACGTTCCGGCAAACCGCGCGTCAGGCGCGGTGAATGCTGGTTCAGCACCTGGTAACTCACGCGGTTAGCATATTTACACACCTGGGCTAGCGACGAATAGGTCAGCCAGGTGAACTTGTGCTTGCTGGAGTTAGGCACGTTACTGCGGTGATAGCTGTTGGCAGTAATATCATGCAGCAATGCCGCCAGCGCGCCGTCGCCAGCACCGTTGGTATTCATTATCTTTTCTGGCCCGCCCATATACGGTGCAATGTGCGAATACACACGCAGCGGATTGGTACAGTCTTTATGGCGCATGGCGCGGCTGAATTCGTACTGATTGAATTCGGCAATCGCTCCAGGCAGCAGCGGATGCTGGGTTTTACGTTTGACTTCTTCTTCCGTAAAGCCCGCCATATACAGACCCGCCGGACCCGCAGTGCACAGCACCAGATCCACCCAGTCCAGCGCCTTGTCAGACGCCAGCAGCGGATCGTTCTCGCCGGTCAGCGCTTCAGCCTCTTCTTCATTCATCGCCAGAATAGATACATGCTCTTTGAGGAATGCCTGCCACCATTGCGGGTTATCGGCAATGACGAATTTGGTGCCCAGCGTCAGTACCACCGGCACATTGTGTTTTTTAGCGTATTCAATCGCCTTCATGGTCGCTTCCGGCATCGGCTCGCCCGGCTCGCAGCGCACCAGATAGGACGTCAGCACCAACGCGGACGCTCCGGCAATCACCGACTCAGGGATGCTATCCGCCCGTAGCTTATTCATATGCCCAGGGCTGATTGCGAAGGTACGCTCTCCGGATTCACCAATCAGCGTAAAGCAACGACCAATCGGTCCATTAACGCCTTGTAGGTAGTTCAGATCGGTACGGCTGGAGGTATTGCATAAATAGCGGTACGCATAGCTGCCAATCTCGATATTGCTGCACATCACGCCCAGCAGCACCGAGCGGTCATCCGCCAGCACGGAGTAGTTGTGCATCGTGTTACCGATCGTACCGCCCGCAAACTGATGGGTGATCAAATTTTCACGCACCAGTTCCTGATAGAGCGCTTCCGCGACATCATCGGCAATCACCAGAGAATGCCCGGCGCTTAATCCATAACGTTTTACAAAGTCATCATCCACTTTGGCTTCAATATCCACCAGCGTCTGGTCGATGCCCACCACCCAGGCTGCGCTGGTTTCATTTTCTGGCTGAATTTGTTGCAACAACGGATCGCGCGCGCTGACGGGAAAATAGTGTTTGGATTTACGTTTACCGGGAAATTTCATGGTCGATTTTACGGGTGGTTAACTGAGCGATGCATGGTAGCACATTCCCTGCTGCGCATGCGATGCGACGCTGAGTTTCAATATCGGACGGTGAGATCGCAGTTTATCCGGGATTAATTTCTACAATAACTCACCTTCACAAGGAGCGTTTTATGAAGCCGGAAAACAAAACCCCCGTACTCGACAAAATTTCGGATGAAATGAAAAGCGTGGTGAATTTTCATCGCGACGATTTGCCGCCGTGGCCCGCTGCCGATGACTTCGTGGCCCAGCGCCAACACTACATTCATGAGCGGCGACTGTGGAATGCCGATGCCCCGCAGATGCATACCCGAGAATGCGTGATTTCTACCGCGTGCGGCCCCGTTGCCACACGCATCTACGCTCCGCAGCCCCAAAGCCAGGCCACGCTGTATTACCTGCACGGCGGCGGTTTTATTCTCGGTAATCTGGATACCCATGACCGTATTATGCGTTTACTTGCGCATTACACCCAGTGCACGGTGATCGGCATCGACTATTCGCTGGCGCCGGAGGCCCGCTACCCACAAGCCATCGAAGAGATCGTCGCCGTCTGCCAGTACTATCATCAACATGCTGGCGACTATTCCCTCAATATCAATACGATTGGTTTTGCGGGCGATTCCGCCGGAGCCATGCTGGCGCTTGCCAGCGCGCTGTGGCTGCGGGATAAACGCATTGCCTGCGGCAAGGTGGCTGGCGTGCTGTTGTGGTATGGGCTTTACGGGCTACAGGATTCACTGAGCCGACGGCTGATGGGCGGAGCGTGGGATGGGTTAACCCGCGAGGACTTGCAGATGTATGAAAACGCGTACCTACGTAGCGCTGATGATCGCGAGTCACCGTACTATTGCCTGTTTAATAACGACCTGACGCGTGACGTGCCGCCGTGTTTTATCGCCGGCGCGGAGTTCGATCCACTGATTGACGATAGCCGCTTATTATTCCAGACGTTACAGGCGCATCAGCAGCCCTGCCAGTACAAAATGTATCCCGGTACGCTGCACGCCTTCCTGCACTATTCGCGGGTGATGAAAACCGCCGATGAAGCTCTGCAGGACGGCGCGCGTTTCTTTAAGCAACAGCTTTAGCGGTAGGCGGCGGTCAGTTTAACCATCATTTCGATATGTTCCGGTGTGGCATTCAACGCCGGAATATACTCATATTGCTTACCGCCAGCCTCAAGGAAAATTTCCCGGTTTTGCACCGCTATCTCCTCCAGCGTTTCGAGACAATCAGCCGCGAAGCCCGGACACATAACCTGGATATGTCGGGTTCCTTTCTCCGCCAGCATTTTTAACGTTTCGTCGGTATACGGCGTCAGCCAAGGTTCGCGGCCAAAGCGAGACTGGAAGGTCATCATGACTTTTTCCGGCGGCAGACCAAGCGCTGAAACCAGCTCACGCGTCGTATCGCGACAGCGCTGCGGGTAGTCATCGCCTTCATCGGCGTAGCGCTGCGGAATGCCGTGGTAGGAGAGCAGCAGTAAATCAGGTTCGCCATGTTGAGCGAATGAATCCCGGGCACTCTTGGCCAGCGCATCAATGTAGCTGCTGTCATCGGCGTAATCACGAATAAAAGAGACGCCGGGAATACCGCGTTTACGCGCTAAGATGCGCGCTAGCTCGTCCCAGACTGCTGCAACCGTCGAACAGGAATATTGCGGGTACAGCGGTAACACCACCATGTGTTCCACTCCGCTTGCCAACAGTTCATCGACCGCGCTTTCGAGCGATGGCGAACCGTAGCTCATCCCCAGCGCGACAGGGGTATCAGGCAGACGTTGTGCCAGCGCCTGCTGTTGCGCCTTGCTGTAGACCATCAGTGGGGAACCTTCTTCCATCCAGATTGACTGGTACAGCTTTGCCACACGCGGCGCTCGCAGCGGCAAAATCACACCACGCAGCAGCGGCCACCACAGCGCAGGGGACGTATCGACTACGCGTGGATCGCTTAAAAACTGGCGCAGGTAGCGCTTAACGGCTTCGGGAGTTGGGGCATCGGGAGTGCCGAGGTTTGCCAGCAGGATACCGGTTTTCGTCTGACGCATTACCGCCTCTTATCGATTCAAATTGTTGATAATTGTAGCGGAAAAGCGATAAAGAAGAACTAATTGCTGTGAAAGGTAAGACGAGAATTTGCCTGATGGCGCTGCGCTTATCAGGCCTACGAGATATTGGCAGACCTGATAAGAGGTTTAATTACGCGAAAAAATTAGCCGAGGATTTTTTCCAACGCTGCGCGCACGTCAGCAACTGCCTGAGTGCCGTCAACTTTCGCGTATTTGGTGTTACCCGCCTGCGCTTCTTTAGAATAGTAACCGATCAGCGGAGCGGTCATCTGATGGTATTCCACCAGGCGCTTACGTACGGTCTCTTCCTGATCGTCTTTACGGGTGGTCAGCTCTTCGCCGGTCACGTCGTCTTTGCCTTCAACCTTAGGCGGGTTGAATTTGATGTGGTAAACGCGGCCAGAAGCAGCGTGTACGCGGCGACCGACGATACGGTCAACGATCAGTTCGTCAGGTACGTCAAACTCCAGAACGTAGTCCACGTTGATGCCCGCTTCTTTCATGGCGTCTGCCTGCGGAATAGTACGCGGGAAGCCATCAAGCAGGAAACCATTACGGCAGTCTTCCTGAGCAATACGCTCTTTTACCAGCGCGATCACCAGCTCATCAGTCACCAGCTTACCGGCGTCCATGATGTCTTTCGCTTGTTTGCCCAGCTCGGAGCCAGATTTCACGGCGGCACGCAGCATATCACCGGTGGAGATTTGCGGAATACCATACTTCTCCATGATGAACTGAGCCTGAGTTCCTTTACCCGCGCCCGGAGCGCCAAGCAGAATGATACGCATTACGAAAATCCCCTTAAAGGTTGTCGATATTTTTTAAAAAGCGCTAAACGATACCACCATCACGCAATTGGCTCAAGGAAGGTAGTCTGCGCTGAAACGGTTAATGGCGGGAAAATTGAAAATAAGGAAAGAAATTGCCGGATGGCGGTGTAAACACCTTATCCGGCCTACGATCAAAAAGATGTTGTAGGCCGGATAAGCGTTAGCACCATCCGGCATTACATTACAGGTATCAGGATACCAGCAACTGGTTCATACGACGAATGAACTGGTTCGGGTCTTCCAGCGTGCCGCGCTCGGCAAACAGCGCCTGATCCAGCAGCAGCTCAACCCACTCTTTGAACTGTGCTTCGTCCTGAGTATCCGCCGTGCGTTTTACCAGCACGTGGTCCGGGTTCAATTCAAAGATATATTTCACTTCCGGTACGGCCTGGCCCGCAGCGGCAAACAGTTTCGCCATCTGGGTGCTCATTTCATCCGCATCGGTGGTAACGATGGCTGGCGTGTCGGTCAGACGGTGAGTCAGACGCACTTCTTTCACGCGGTCACCCAACAGGGTTTTCACACGCTCAACGAACGGCGTCAGCGCTTTTTCCGCTTCTTTTGCCGATTCGTCAACTTCATCCGCCAGCTTGTCGATGGACTCGTCAGCTTTAGCAACGGACTGGAATGCCTTACCGTCGAACTCGGTCAGGTAGTTCATCATCCACTCATCGATGCGGTCAGAAAGCAGCAGCACTTCGATGCCTTTCTTACGCAGCAGTTCCAGGTGCGGGCTGCTCTTCGCCGCCGCATAGCTGTCTGCAGTGATGTAGTAGATTTTCTCCTGCCCTTCTTTCATTCGCGACACGTAATCTTCCAGCGACACGGTTTGCGCGGAGGAGTCAGTGTGCGTAGACGCGAAGCGCATCAGTTTAGCGATCGTTTCCTGGTTGGCGTGGTCTTCCGCCGGGCCTTCTTTCAGCACCAGGCCGAACTGCTTCCAGAAGGTCTGGTATTTTTCCGCGTCGTCTTTCGCCAGTTTTTCCAGCATCTGCAGTACGCGTTTGGTCAGCGCGCTGCGCAGGTTACGGGTGACGGTGCTGTCCTGCAGGATCTCGCGAGAAACGTTCAGCGGCAGATCGTTAGAATCTATCAGACCGCGGACAAAGCGCAGGTAGTTCGGCATGAACTGCTCGGCATCGTCCATGATGAAGACACGCTGGACGTACAGTTTCAGACCATGCTTGTGATCGCGGTTCCACATATCCCACGGCGCTTGCGACGGGATATACAGCAGGCTGGTGTACTCCTGCTTACCTTCCACACGGTTGTGGCTCCAGGTCAGCGGGTCAGTGAAGTCGTGAGCGATGTGCTTGTAGAATTCGTTGTACTCGTCGTCTTTGATTTCCGACTTGTTACGGGTCCACAGCGCCTGCGCCTTGTTGATTTTTTCCCAGGAAACCACGGTCTCGCCGTCTTTCTCTTCGGATTTTTCGATCTCTACCGGCAGCGCAATATGGTCGGAATATTTGCTGATGATGGAACGTACGCGCCAGTCATCGAGGAACTCGTCTTCGCCTTCACGCAGATGCAGAGTAATTTCGGTACCACGGTCTTCTTTGGTAATATCAGCAACGGTGTACTCACCCTCGCCCGCGGACTCCCAGAACACGCCGTTTTCCGGCTTATCACCCGCAGCACGGGTACGCACGGTGACTTTGTCCGCCACGATGAAGGCAGAGTAGAAACCAACCCCGAACTGACCAATCAACTGGCTGTCTTTCGCCTGATCGGAGCCCATGGATTCGAGGAAAGATTTGGTGCCGGATTTCGCAATGGTCCCCAGATGATCGATAACGTCATCACGATTCATCCCCACGCCGTTATCGGCAATGGTCAACGTACGCTTATCTTTATCGAAGGAAACACGCACACGCAGCTCACCGTCACCTTCATACAGGTCCGGGTTAGACAGTGCGCGGAAACGCAGCTTGTCTGCCGCATCCGAGGCGTTAGAGATAAGCTCACGCAGGAAGATTTCTTTATTGGAATACAGAGAATGGATCATCAGGTGCAGAAGCTGTTTTACTTCTGACTGAAAACCACGAGTTTCTTGTCCTTTCATGTAGATCTACCTCAACAATGCCATATTCAATGGTAAAAACACGTTGAGGGTGAAATGGGGACAAGCGGGAAGGATTTCAAGCGGAAGCCGCCGTCGCGGCCTCCGTTTGTTCAGAATTTAATCTTGTGTCGTCCTGCCAGAGAATGCGACAGCGTGGTGCCATCGACCATTTCCAGCTCGCCGCCTACCGGAACGCCATGGGCGATACGGCTGGCTTCAACGCCATATTGCATGCAAAGCTCAGCAATATAGTTGGCGGTCGCCTCTCCTTCGACCGTGGGATTGGTCGCCAGGATCAGTTCGTTGATTTGCTCAGACGCCAGTCGCTGTTCAAGACGATCCAGCCCGATATCATCAGGACCAATACCGTCCAGCGGCGACAGGTGTCCCATCAGCACGAAGTAACGCCCGGAAAATTGCCCGGTTTGCTCAATGGCGTAGATGTCCGCCGGACTCTCCACCACGCAAATCTGACCGTTTTCCTGGCGACGCGGGTTCGAACAGATGTTGCAGACGTCTTGCTCTGTGAAGGTGCGGCAATCGGCACAGTGGCCGATTTCCGACATCGCCTTCGTTAACGCCTGCGCCAGACGCATCCCGCCGCTGCGATCGCGCTGAAGCAGCGTGAACGCCATGCGCTGCGCCGACTTCGGGCCAACGCCCGGCAGACAGCGCAGTGCTTCCATAAGCTGAGTTAACAGCGGGCTGGTTTGCATCAGAACGGCATCTTAAAGCCAGGCGGCAGCTGCATTCCGGAAGAAACAGAGGCCATCTTCTCTTTCTGCGTCTCTTCAATGCGACGCGCCGCGTCATTGAATGCCGCAGCAACCAGGTCTTCCAGCATCTCTTTGTCGTCTTCCAGCAGGCTTGGATCGATCTCCACGCGACGGCAGTTATGCGCGCCGTTGATGGTCACTTTTACCAGACCCGCGCCAGATTCGCCGGTCACTTCCAGCTTGGCGACTTCTTCCTGCATCTGCTGCATTTTTTCTTGCATCTGCTGGGCCTGTTTCATCAGGTTACCCAGACCGCCTTTACCAAACATAGGCTTCTCTCTCAATCACGTTAAGGGATGACGACCGTCAAACCATTAGGCTGACGATCAAATGGGGCGAATACTCTCTTCGTCCAGCTCCGCATCGAAAAAACGACGCAGCGTCTGGATGTTATTATCCGCAATAATCGACTCACGCGCCTGCGCGAGCTTCTCTTCATAAATGGCCTGACGCCACTCCAGCGGCGTACGCACCGCAGGATTATCATCTTCAACGATGGTCAATTCAACCGTTGACCCCGTTAAGGAACTCAGTGCTTCGGCCAGTTTTTGCTGCGCGCCGCTGGAATTAAGGTGTCGCTGCGTGGAACGCAGGTGCAGGCAAACCACGTTGCCATTCTCTTCTTTCCAGGCATTAAGCGCCACCTGCTCTACCAGTTTAGGCAGCGAGAGCTGGCTCACCTGGGCGGCCCACGGGTCGCGTTCAATGGCTTCAGCCGCAAGCTTTGCCGCCAGTTCCGGCGTTTTTTCATGCTCAAGCGCTTTTTTCAGCGCTTTCGGCGTGGCGACGACTTCTTTGACTTCTGCAACAGGATTGGTCGCTTTCCAGCGATACGCTTCTTTCTTCGCTGGTGCTTTTTCCAGCGCAGAGACTGCCGGACGCGCCTGAACACGTTCCGACACCGAAGCCAGTCTTTCCAGCGCAGCATTATTCACCGGCCGCGCGCGGGAAGCGGCTGCCGGTTCACTCTTTTTTGCTTTGGTTGCTCCCTGAGCACGTTGCAGTTGACTGCGCGCCGCCAGCACCTGACTGGTGGCATCGGAAAGCGGCACATTCTGTTGCTGTTGCGCTGGCGCAGGTTGCTGCTGTGGCACCTGCGTCGGGGTCATTACCGCTGTGGGTGCGACCGGGGCAAACGACTGGCGCGGGACTTCAGGTTCCGGGAGTGGCATGCGCGGATGAAAAGCCAGCGCACGCAGCAGCGTCATTTCGACGCCCATTCGCCTGTCCGGCGCATACGGCAGTTCTTTGCGCCCGATTAACAGGGTCTGGTAGTAAAGCTGCACATCGGTAGGCGGTACAATTCGCGCCAGTTCACGCATACGCTGTTCAATGGCGGCCATATCGCTACCGAGCGCAGCAGGTGAAAGCTGAACCATGGCAATACGATGCAGCAAAGCCGACATCTCAACCAGCAGCGCTTCCCATTCGATACCACGCGCGGCGGCGTCGTTCACCAGCGTCATCACGCGTTCGCCGTCCGCAGCCACAACCGCTTCAACAAGCGAGAGCGCCTGGTCGTCGTCCAGCGTGCCGAGCATGGTGCTGACCGCGTCGGTCGAGACCTGGCCATCGCCGCTGGCAATCGCCTGATCGGTCAGGCTTAGCGCATCGCGCAGGCTGCCGTCCGCGGCACGAGCCAGCAGTTGCAGCGCACGTGGCTCATGGGCGATATGCTCTTCTTTGAGAATATGCTCAAGCTGATGGCGAATCTGTTCGACATCCAGCGCTTTAAGATGGAATTGCAGACAGCGCGACAGGATGGTCACCGGCAGCTTCTGCGGATCGGTGGTCGCCAGCAGGAATTTGACGTGCGCGGGCGGCTCTTCGAGCGTTTTCAGCAAGGCGTTAAAACTGTGGCGCGACAGCATGTGCACTTCGTCGATCAAATAGACCTTAAAGCGGCCGCGCGCAGGCGCATACTGGACGTTATCCAGCAGATCGCGAGTATCTTCGACTTTGGTGCGTGAGGCGGCATCGATTTCAATCAAATCGACAAAACGCCCCTGCTCAATTTCCCGGCAGTTATCGCACACGCCGCACGGCGTAGCGGTGATGCCAGTTTCACAGTTTAATCCCTTCGCCAGCAAGCGGGCGATAGAGGTTTTTCCGACGCCACGGGTCCCGGAAAACAAATAAGCATGATGAATACGCCCTAACGACAAGCCGTTCGCCAGTGCCGTCAGCACATGTTCCTGGCCGACGACGTCAGCAAAGGTTTGTGGGCGCCATTTTCGGGCTAAGACCTGATAACTCATTGGCAGGCTCTGAAAGGCTGGAGGGTGGATTCACAGGAGGGTAATGCTAACACAACCTCGCAGCAACGGCGAGGTTGACACGTTATATTCGGGCGTTATCGTTGCAGTCAGTTTGGTTTCGGGCAGCGCACAGAAACCGGAGCGTACACGCAGTACGTGAGGATTTCGAGCACTGACCGGGGCCAAAATGGCAAAAAAGATAGCCCTAAATTAGTGGCCCGGGAATGGAACCAGGCTATAACAGGTCAGCCCCTGCTTTTCCAGACGCTGCTCGCCGCCCAGATCAAACAAGTTAATGATAAAGGCAGCATCAGTCACTTCGCCACCCAGGCGGCGGATCAGCTTCACGGTCGCTTCAATCGTGCCGCCAGTTGCCAGAAGATCGTCCACAACCAGGACTTTATCACCCGGTTTGATGGCATCAACGTGGATTTCCAGCTGATCGGTGCCGTACTCCAGCTCATAGGTCTCAGCAATAACTTCACGCGGAAGCTTACGCGGTTTGCGTACCGGAACAAAGCCGACGCCCAGCCCCAACGCTACCGGCGCGCCAAACAGGAAGCCACGCGCTTCGGTGCCAACCACTTTAGTGATCCCCGCATTTTTGTAGCGCTCAACCAGCAATTCAATGCTGAGGGCGTAGGCTTTCGGATCTTCCAGTAAACTGGTGACATCACGGAAAAGAATGCCCGGTTTTGGGTAGTCGTGGATGCTTTTGATGCTATTTTTGAGAAACTCAAGCTGCTGTGCAGTCGCGGTCATAAGTTTGTGCCTGATTAATACAGTATTACTTCACGGCGCACTATACACTTCATCCTCGACGTATCTTGAATGATTTTGTGTCTATATTAGGGCCAAGGTTACACTTGGTTAACCTTTGACCATCTGCGCCTGTGCTCGAAAACGGTCGAATTTACTGGCTGCGAGAGACAATTGCAACAGCGATTATTGCGCTTTACTGCTTTTGTTGTTTTTCATCAATCACCGGGATCCGCCACATAAAAGTCAGTAAACAGGCGAGAATAACCAGCAGCAGGCCGCGTACCCACATCATATTGACCAGCCAGAGGGAAATAGCAAACGTCACCAGGATCAACAAAATAGCGCGCGGTTTTGCTCCCGGCGGCATCGCGCGATGTTTTTGCCAGTGACGCAGATACCCGCCGAACCACGAACGGTAAAGCAACCAGTCGTGAAAACGCGGCGATGAGCGGGCAAAACACCAGGCGGCCAGCAGTATAAACGGCGTCGTCGGTAACAGAGGCAATACTACGCCCAGCGTACCTAGCACTACCGCTATCCAGCCAATGATGATTAGAATAATGCGTTGCATAATATCAGTACTTAACACAGAGAATCGCTACTTTAGCATAACAGTTCTCATTTTCATCGGAGTGTTGTTGTGAAAACCGCCATGCTGTTACAGACGCTCGAAAACCAGCTTAACCGCCTGCGACAGCGTTGTGCTCCGCTGGCGCACCACACAACGCTTAGCGCCCGCTTTGACAGGCATCTGTTTCACACGCGCAGCACATTGCTGCAGGCCTGCCTGGATGAAGCTGACGATAATCTTACTGCCCTACGTCGCGCCGTTGAGCAGCAACAACTACCACAAATCACCTGGCTTGCGGAACACCTTGCCTCACAGTTAGAGGCGATTTCACGTGAAACTGCCAGTTGGTCGCTACGCGAGTGGGACAGCGCATCTCCAGGTCTGGCGCGCTGGCAGCGCAAGCGGGTCCAACATCAGGAGTTTGAACGCCGTCTGGTTGAAATGACGCGTGAACGCAAAGAGCGTCTGGCTCAGGCTACCGGCTTTGCAGAACAGCAAAAACTGCATCGTGAAGTAGAAGCATTCGAGGCGCGACTGGCGCGCTGCCGTCATGCTCTGGCAAGAATAGAAAACGTGTTGGCGCGTTTAACCCGTTAATCCCCGGAGAATTTATGTCATTAGAGAACGCCCCGGACGAGGTCAAACTGGCCGTCGATTTGATTGTTTTACTTGAGGAAAATCAGGTTGCACCTGAAACCGTACTGAAGGCGCTGGAGATTGTTAAACGGGATTACGAAAAGAAACAGCTCTCTTCTTCAAAAAACGCGCTATAGCTGAAATGCCTGATAACGTTGCACTTACCAGGCCTACGAATGAATCGAAGCTCGCAGGCCTGATGAGTTTTTCTATTAACCTACCGAAGGCGTCGGATCATCACCTTTAATGATGTCACGCTTAACCTCGGTCACGGTGTCGCCCTTCGCGTTGTGCAGGTGCACTTCAAGCTGGTTAAAGGCGATATCAATGTCGTTTTCACGGCACAAACGATCGACCGCACGGTTCAGTTCATCAACCGTGTGACTACGATCGCGCAGTTCACGCACGTATAAACGCAGTTCATGATCCAGCGTGCTGGCGCCGAAGGCGGTAAAGAACACAGCAGGCTCCGGATCGTGCATCACTTTCGGGTGTTCCATCGCCGCCTGCAGCAGCACTTTCTTCACTTTGTCCAGATCCGAACCGTAGGCCACGCCGATGCGGATCACCAGACGCGTGGTGGTATCGGAAAGCGACCAGTTGATCAAACGCTCCGTCACAAAGGCTTTGTTCGGGATGATCACCTCTTTGCGATCGAAGTCGGTAATGGTGGTGGCACGGATACGGATCTTGCTGACCGTTCCTGAGAACGTACCGATAGTCACGGTATCGCCGATGCGGACCGGGCGTTCAAACAGAATAATCAGACCCGAAACAAAGTTACCGAAGATTTCCTGCAAACCAAAACCAAGACCAACCGACAGGGCTGCTGCCAGCCACTGTAGCTTATCCCACGAAACACCGAGCGATCCGAAGACCGTCATCGCGCCGATGGCGATGATCGCGTAGTTAAGGATCGTGGTGATCGCATACGAAGCGCCCTGACGCATCTTCAGTCGCGAGAGCACCAACACTTCCAGCAGGCCGGGTAAGTTACGGATCAGCGCCCACGCGACCATTGAGGCAATAATCGCAAACAGCAGGCTACCCATGGTGACGTCTTTCACCACTGCCGCACCCGCTTCGGTACCGTTGTAATGCCAGAGCGTAATGCTGTCGAGATAGCTGAACACGGTGATCAAATCAGACCAAATGGCCCAGAACAAGACACCAAACAGGGCAACCATCACCAGCATAGTTATACGCAGCGTTTGCTGGTTAACCTGCTCAAGCGCGATGGTCGGTTCTTCCTGCGGTTCTGCACCTTCCGCTCCTTCTTTCACCAGGTTCTGACGACGCGCCAGCGCGCGACGCCAGGCGATACGACGTGCCGCGACGCTCAACCCACGCAGCACGGTCTGGTACAGCAGGTTCCAGAGAATGACCAGATAAACCGTTTCAATCCAGCGTCCCGCCAGACGCAGCGTGGTGTAGAAATAGCCGGTCGCCGTCAGCACCATTAATGCTATCGGGATAATAGACAGCACGGTAATCGTCACCAGACGCAGACCATGCGACTCTTTATCACGCCAGCTTTCGCGGCACATTGGCCATACCAGGAAGGCGATCAGCAGCAGGTTGAGGAAAATCACCACCTGACCCAGCACATCGTCCATCAGATTGAGCGGTGACAGTTCAGCAATGACCGACCAAAAATTAAGCGGCAACAGCGCCAGGCTAATACGCACGATTTGGCGGCGCCAATGGCTAGTTTGTTTTGCTGGCATACCAAAATGACGAATTGCCACGCCATCTTTTTCCAGCACCTTCCAGCACAGACCAAACACCAGCCAGAAGACTGTCATCTTCTTACTGAACGCCCACAGTAGGTCGCTGATATTCAACTGCATGGTAAGCAGAATCAGACCTACCGCAAGGATAATCAGGCACGCCGGCAAGGCTCTGATGAGATCGATCAGAATCGCTTTTGGCGTGTTGAGCTGACTGTCATTACGCAGGTTACCCACCGCAGCGGCTAATTTCGCCTGATACTCTTTCAACCATTTCAGACGCCAGCGGATTAACCCGGCAATGAGCAGCAGCGGCAATCCCGCCAGGAACGCAATAAATACTGCGGGCCACGCTTTTTCCCAGTTCACCGTGATTTTCATCGACTTAAACTGGTCTTTAAGCGTTTGCGGGAAAGCTTTGATCCAGTCCCAGTCCATCGGGCGGTTACTGTTAACCCAGAAAATCTGCTGCGTGAGGATCCCTTTCAGGTTTTTCGACACGCTCATTAACTGCTGCTGGTTAATTTGCAGATTAATCGCCATCATCAGCTGGTTGCCCAGTTGCTTATTGAGCTGATCCAACAGTTCACGACGCATATCCACAACCTGCAGTAAGGCATCATGGACTTCGCCGTTAACTTCGTTGCTGTGCCCTTCTTCCAGTTTGGCGACAAACGCATCATTCTGGAACAGCGCGTCGCGCTGCTGGTTGACCTCGAACTGCTCCAGACGCAAGTCGGCGATCCGGTTGGTCATATCGGCAAGTTCATCCGCCGACGGCAGCGTTTGTTGTTGCTGATACAGAATACGCGACAGCAGCAGACTGCCTTTCAGAACGGCGATCTGTTCTTTAATGTTGCGTTCGGATTGCAGCGCGCGGTCAAGCCAGTTTTTGACTTTGATATTTTGCTGCATCAGGCTGTTGCCGTTTTCGGTCGCGGCAATCAGACGCTGGCTGAGCTGATGGTTAACATCAAGCTCCTGCTTCACTAACGGATTGGACTGAATACGCTCGGCTTCATCCGGCGTGACTGCTTCCTGCGCCGTTTTTTCGGTTAACGTCAGTCGCTTGCTGTTCACCGCTTCCTGCAGGAGCTGGAGCTGATGCTCAAGGCGGTTACTGTTCGCCGTCACGTAATCACGTTGTTTTTGCAAGGTATCTTGCAAAATCGTATTACCTTCAAGGCTCTTACGCTGTTGGTCGATCTGCGCATTCAGCAGCGCCTGCTGCGCCTGTAACAGCACCTGCTGGCTGGGGCGTAAAGCACCTTCGCCTACATTAGTGCCATCAAGTCGGTTGCGGATTTGCTGCATCTGCTGCGACGCGGTGTACATCGCATTTTGTACGCGCTCTGGCTGAGTCTGGAGCGACACCAGCTGGCTGTTATACGTGGCCAGATCGTTTTGCGAGCTTTGCAGGTCATCGAGCACCTGCGCGACGCGTGACTCAAGCTGTCGTAAGGAAAGCGTGCTCAGCGTTTTTCGCGTTTCGTCGTCATTGTCGACATCGCTGAGCGAATTTAGCGCATCCGTCGCCTGGCGCATTTTCTCCGGCGCCTGGGCCACTTTCTGGCGAAGCTGTACGGTCTCATCTTTCACGCGATCGATTTTATCCAGCGTGGCGATAGTATCGATGAGATCCTGTTGGACCAGCTTATCCTGCGCGGAGAGATCTTTTTGTTTACTCAGTGCGTCCAGTTGGCTCTGAATATCTGCTTTCGTCGGCAGTTCACCACTCTGTTGCGCCCGCGCAAATGCAGATGACTGGCAGGATAACAATAGAATGAAGAAAAGTATGCTAATAGCAATTACATGCTGTGAACGTTTATAGAGCTGCAACATAGTCATGAGAATGAATGTTTCTGAACCGGGAAAGTGACCGGAAATAGTCAAGCGGCAAGAATATCACGGCTGTGACCAGCAGAATAGCAGCAGGCAAAACGACCAGGAGAATTCCTGGTGCAGAATGGCAAACTAGCTTGTCTCTCCTGCCTGCAGGCGCAAGCTTGGACAAAGCAGACACATCTCCAGCAGCACCGCCACGTACTGGCGAGCCTCATTCTTCAGATCAAACGATTCGGGAGCAAATAACCAGTTCTCCATGATCCCGGAAATATAGCTACGCATTAACACCGCTACACGACGTGTGTTCAGGTTTTCCGGCAACATGTTGACATCCATACAGTGGCGTAACGTTTTTTCTATACGGTCATAGTTTTCCAGACACAGGCTACGTTCGACTAACTGAACTGATGCTATTTCCCCGACAAATTCGCATTTGTGGAATATAATCTCCATCAATAAACGTCGGCGTTCTTCTGTCACGGTAGTTTCAAGAACGTAAATTAAAATTTCTCTTAATACTGATAGTGGATCGTCAGGGAATTTTGCCTGATACTCAGTCTCTAACTCATCAATGTTAGGTTTTGCTAGCTCCCAGATTTCACTGAATAAATCCGATTTGTTTTTGAAATGCCAATAGATTGCACCGCGCGTCACACCAGCGGCTTTTGCGATCTCAGCCAGCGAGGTGGATGAGACCCCTTGTTGCGAAAACATACGCAGAGCGACATCAAGAATGTGTTGTCGTGTTTCCTGTGCTTGTTGTTTGGTTTTTCGTGCCATAGGTCAGTGAATTTACAGGCGTTAGATTTACATACATTTGTGAATGTATGTACCATAGCACGACGATAATATAAACGCAGCAATGGGTTTATGGGCTTTAAGCCATTGATCAATTTGAAATCGGACACTCGAGGTTTACATATGAACAAAAACAGAGGGTTAACGCCTCTGGCAGTCGTTCTGATGCTCTCAGGCAGCTTAGCGCTAACAGGATGTGACGACAAACAGGCCCAACAAGGGGGCCAGCAAATGCCAGAGGTTGGAGTTGTTACGCTCAAAACTGAACCTCTACAGATCACAACCGAACTTCCGGGTCGCACCAGTGCGTTTCGTATTGCTGAAGTTCGTCCTCAGGTTAGCGGGATTATCCTGAAACGTAATTTCACGGAAGGTGGTGACATCGAAGCGGGTGTATCTCTCTATCAGATTGATCCTGCTACCTACCAGGCCGCTTATGAAAGTGCAAAAGGCGATCTGGCTAAAGCACAAGCCGCAGCAAACATTGCTCAACTGACGGTGAAACGTTATCAGAAACTGTTGGGTACTAAATACATCAGCCAACAGGACTACGATAGCGCGTTGGCTGACGCACAGCAGGCAAACGCCGCCGTTGTTGCCGCGAAAGCTGCGGTAGAAACTGCACGCATCAATCTGGCTTACACCAAAGTGACGTCACCGATCAGCGGTCGCATTGGTAAATCATCCGTTACGGAAGGCGCTCTGGTGCAAAACGGTCAGGCGACCGCACTGGCGACCGTTCAGCAGTTGGATCCCATCTATGTAGACGTGACGCAGTCAAGCAACGACTTCCTGCGCCTGAAACAAGAGCTGGCCAACGGCACGCTGAAGCAAGAGAACGGTAAAGCGAAAGTCGAACTGGTGACCAATGACGGCATTAAATACCCGCAGTCCGGTACGCTGGAATTTTCTGATGTGACGGTAGATCAAACCACTGGGTCGATTACGTTACGCGCAATTTTCCCGAACCCGGATCATACCTTACTGCCGGGTATGTTCGTCCGCGCACGTCTGGAAGAAGGGATTAACCCAACTGCATTACTGGTTCCACAGCAAGGCGTTACCCGCACACCGCGTGGCGATGCCAGTGCATTGGTTATCGGTGCAGACAACAAAGTTGAAACTCGTCAAATTGTCGCCGCACAAGCGATTGGCGACAAATGGTTAGTCACTGATGGACTTAAGCCGGGCGACCGCGTGATTGTTACTGGGCTGCAGAAAGTACGTCCTGGCGCGCAGGTAAAAGCGCAGGAAATCACCGCTGATAACAACCAGCAAGGCCAAAGCGGTAGCCAGCCTGAACAGTCCAAGTCTTAACTTAAACAGGAGCCGTTAAGACATGCCTAATTTCTTTATCGATCGCCCAATATTTGCGTGGGTGATCGCCATTATCATCATGTTGGCAGGGGGGCTCGCGATCCTCAAATTGCCGGTAGCGCAATATCCGACTATTGCACCGCCAGCAGTGACGATCTCCGCGACCTATCCTGGCGCTGATGCCAAAACAGTACAGGATACTGTTACGCAGGTTATCGAACAGAATATGAACGGTATCGATAACCTGATGTACATGTCCTCAAACAGTGACTCCACGGGTACCGTGCAGATCACCCTGACCTTCCAGTCTGGTACTGATGCGGATATCGCACAGGTACAGGTGCAGAACAAACTGCAGCTGGCCATGCCGTTGCTGCCTCAGGAAGTACAGCAGCAAGGGGTTAGCGTTGAGAAGTCATCCAGCAGCTTCCTGATGGTTGTCGGTGTTATCAACACCAACGGCACCATGACGCAGGAGGATATTTCCGACTACGTTGGCGCCAACATGAAGGATGCCATTAGCCGTACTTCAGGCGTGGGCGACGTTCAGCTGTTTGGTTCTCAGTACGCGATGCGTATCTGGATGGATCCGAACAAACTGAACAACTTCCAGCTGACACCGGTTGATGTAATCAGCGCCATCAAAGCGCAGAACGCCCAGGTTGCAGCCGGTCAGTTAGGTGGTACGCCGCCGGTGAAAGGTCAGCAACTTAACGCATCGATCATTGCGCAAACCCGTCTGACCTCCGCTGATGAGTTCGGCAAAATCCTGCTGAAAGTGAATCAGGATGGTTCCCAGGTTCGTCTGCGTGACGTAGCGAAAGTGGAACTGGGCGGTGAGAACTACGACATCATTGCGAAGTTCAACGGTAAACCGGCATCCGGTCTGGGTATCAAGCTGGCAACAGGTGCTAACGCCCTGGACACCGCAAACGCTATCCGCGAAGAACTGAAGAAGATGGAACCGTTCTTCCCGTCAGGTCTGAAGATCGTTTACCCGTATGACACCACGCCGTTCGTGAAAATTTCTATTCACGAAGTAGTGAAAACGCTGGCAGAAGCAATCATCCTCGTGTTCCTGGTAATGTATCTGTTCCTGCAGAACTTCCGCGCGACGCTGATTCCGACTATCGCCGTGCCGGTGGTACTCTTGGGTACGTTTGCCGTCCTGGCGATTTTCGGCTTCTCAATAAATACCCTGACGATGTTCGGGATGGTGCTCGCCATCGGCCTGCTGGTGGATGACGCCATCGTGGTGGTCGAGAACGTTGAACGTGTAATGGCTGAGGAAGGACTACCGCCGAAGGAAGCAACGCGAAAATCGATGGGCCAGATTCAGGGCGCATTGGTGGGTATCGCGATGGTGTTGTCAGCGGTATTTATCCCAATGGCGTTCTTCGGAGGGTCGACCGGTGCAATTTACCGTCAGTTCTCCATCACCATTGTTTCCGCGATGGCGCTGTCTGTACTGGTGGCATTGATTCTGACCCCTGCCCTGTGTGCGACCATGCTCAAACCGATTGCTAAAGGCGATCACGGAGAAGGCAAAAAAGGCTTCTTCGGCTGGTTTAACCGCATGTTCGATAAGAGCACGCATCATTACACCGATAGCGTGGGCGGTATTCTGCGCAGCACCGGTCGTTATCTGGCGCTGTATCTGATTATCGTTGTGGGCATGGCCTATCTGTTCGTTCGTCTGCCAAGTTCGTTCCTGCCAGATGAAGACCAGGGGGTATTCCTGTCTATGGCTCAGCTGCCTGCGGGTGCGACGCAAGAGCGTACCCAGAAGGTACTGGACGAAATGACGGATTACTACCTGACCAAGGAAAAAGCGAACGTTGAATCGGTGTTTGCCGTTAACGGTTTCGGTTTTGCTGGTCGTGGTCAGAACACCGGCATCGCGTTCGTTTCTCTGAAAGACTGGAGTGAACGTCCTGGCGAAGAGAACAAGGTTGAAGCGATTACTCAGCGTGCAATGGGCGCATTCTCGCAGATTAAAGACGCAATGGTCTTTGCCTTTAACCTGCCAGCGATTGTGGAGTTAGGGACCGCAACCGGTTTTGACTTCCAGTTGATTGACCAGGCGGGTCTGGGCCATGAGAAGCTGACTCAGGCGCGTAACCAACTGTTTGGTGAAGTCGCGAAGCATCCTGATCTGTTGGTCGGTGTTCGTCCTAACGGTCTGGAAGATACGCCGCAGTTCAAGATCGATATCGATCAGGAAAAAGCGCAGGCTCTGGGCGTTTCCATTAGTGATATTAATACAACGCTGGGTGCAGCATGGGGCGGAAGCTACGTGAATGACTTCATCGACCGTGGTCGTGTGAAGAAAGTTTACGTCATGTCTGAAGCGAAATACCGTATGTTGCCGGAAGATATTGGCAACTGGTATGTCCGCGGTAGCGATGGACAGATGGTACCGTTCTCCGCCTTCTCTACCTCACGTTGGGAATACGGTTCGCCGCGTCTGGAACGCTATAACGGTTTGCCTTCCATGGAAATCTTAGGCCAGGCCGCTCCGGGTAAAAGTACCGGTGAAGCCATGGCGATGATGGAGCAACTGGCCAGCAAACTGCCATCCGGTATCGGTTATGACTGGACTGGTATGTCCTACCAGGAACGACTGTCCGGCAACCAGGCTCCTGCCCTGTATGCTATTTCACTGATCGTCGTATTCTTGTGTCTGGCAGCGTTGTACGAGAGCTGGTCAATTCCGTTCTCCGTAATGCTGGTTGTACCGCTGGGTGTTATCGGTGCATTGCTGGCAGCAACGTTCCGCGGCCTGACCAACGACGTTTACTTCCAGGTAGGCCTGCTCACAACCATTGGGTTGTCGGCGAAGAACGCGATACTTATCGTCGAATTCGCCAAAGACTTGATGGATAAAGAGGGTAAAGGTCTGATAGAGGCGACGCTGGACGCAGTACGCATGCGTTTACGTCCAATCCTGATGACGTCACTGGCCTTTATTCTGGGCGTAATGCCGCTGGTCATCAGCTCCGGCGCAGGTTCCGGTGCGCAGAACGCCGTTGGTACTGGCGTAATGGGTGGGATGGTGACGGCAACCGTGTTGGCGATCTTCTTTGTTCCGGTGTTCTTTGTGGTGGTACGCCGCCGCTTTAGCCGCAAAAATGAAGATATTGAGCATAGCCACTCAGTAGAGCATCATTGATACATCTCTAAAGATAAGGCCGCGCAAGCGGCCTTTTTTCTGAAAAAATCATAAAAATCACTTATTGCCATTCCGTTTATTTTCTATCGGGTAAATAAGCGATATAATCCTTGCAGCCTTAAAGGCTATTCTTAAAAAACAGCGAGAGTTCTTATTTACCTTAATAAATATTAAGATTAATCCTATCCACTGGTTCACATTGTCGGTTGTTGCCTTTCGTTGCTAAACCTAAACAAGATAACCCGATGATTGCCCGAAGAATAAAGAAATTGTCCCATTTCGAATAGCGGCATTTATCTGTTAAAATGTAAAAATGACGTAGCATCATAATTTTACATAATTGTAATTTTTCGTGATATGACGATGAAATCTTTTTTAGAGTAGATTATAGTTAAATCATCAGGAGTCGCGGGCAAGTTCCAGGTAGTTGTTGTATCCATCCCGAAAGGTGTTCGGTTAGTTTAAGCCACTAAGAAGGGGATGCGTTATGGATGAATACTCACCCAAAAGACATGATATCGCGCAGCTTAAATTTCTCTGCGAAACTCTGTATCATGACTGTCTTGCAAACCTTGAACAAAGTAACCATGGCTGGGTTAATGACCCTACCTCTGCAACCAGCTTGCAGCTCAATGAACTGATAGAGCATATTGCAACCTTCGCACTTAATTATAAAATTAAGTACAATGAGGACAATAAGCTGATCGCGCAGATAGATGAATACCTGGATGACACTTTTATGTTGTTCAGCAGTTATGGTATTAATACGCAGGATCTGCAGAAATGGCGGAAGTCAGGTAATCGACTGTTTCGCTGTTTTGTCAATGCCACCAGGGCTAATCCTGTTAGTTTGTCTTGTTAAAAATTATTACAATCATAGGTAAGAGTTATGTCCGATAAACCATTAACTAAAACAGATTATTTGATGCGCCTGCGACGTTGCCAGACAATTGATACGCTAGAGCGCGTTATTGAAAAAAATAAATATGAATTGTCCGACAACGAACTGGCTGTATTTTACTCAGCAGCAGATCATCGCCTTGCTGAATTGACCATGAATAAGCTTTACGACAAGATTCCAACTTCTGTTTGGAAATTCATTCGCTAATTGCACTCAAGGTTAAGTCAGGTATAGCGGTATAGTTGTCTGGCTGACCGTTTTCGTATTTATACCTGTCATACTTCAAGTTGCATGTGCGTTGGCTTTCCTCGCTCACCCTAGTCACGTACTAATGTACGCTCCCAGGGATTCGCTGCGTCGCCGCCTTCCTGCAACTCGAATTATTTAAGGTATACAATGGTTATTTAATTCAAATCACGTGACTATGATCACAGCAAAGAAGCGGGAACGTTCCCCTTGCTTGCATTACGTTTTACTGTGCTGAAATAACCTTCAGTACACAGGGAAATCGTAATGCGTAATGAAAAGCAAAAAATGATCGTCGGCGAATACTATCGCCCGGCAGATGAAACGCTGCGCAGTGACCGACTACGCGCTCGTCAGTTGATCCATCGCTACAATCTCACCGCTCCCGATGAAAAAAATGAGCGTCAGGCAATCCTGCATGATCTGTTAGGTCAGAGTGAGGGTGCCTATATTGAACCCTCTTTCCGGTGTGATTACGGTTATAACATCTATCTTGGTAAAGACTTTTACGCTAATTTCGACTGCGTTATGCTCGACGTCTGTCCAATTCATATTGGCGACAACTGCATGCTGGCACCTGGCGTTCATATCTATACCGCGACCCATCCGCTGGATGCTACCGAGCGCAACAGTGGCCTTGAGTTCGGAAAGCCCGTGACTATCGGCAATAATGTCTGGATAGGTGGCCGTGCAGTGATCAATCCTGGCGTCACGCTGGGCGATAACGTGGTTGTGGCATCAGGCGCAGTAGTCACTAAAAGCGTTCCAGCAAACACCGTGGTTGGGGGCAATCCCGCAAGGATCATCAAAACGCTGTGATCTTAAATGTAACTGTTATGCTAAATTACGGTTAATCTGTTACTTTCTTCAAAGGGTATCCCCTTTTAAAATAGGGCGATCCCTCCTGAATTTTGCAGATATCACGAAGGCAAGAGATGACAGAAATACAGCGCCTGCTTACTGAAACAATCGACGACTTAAATATTCGCGAGAAGCGCGACAACAAACCGCGCTTTAGCATCAGCTTTATTCGCAAACACCCTGGGCTGTTTATCGGCATGTATGTTGCCTGGTTTGCCACGCTGGCGGTGATGCTACAGTCAGAAACGTTAGTCGATTCAGTATGGCTGCTGGTGGTACTGTTCGTTGTACTCAACGGCTTTTTCTTTTTCGACGTTGCGCCACGGTACCGCTTTGAAGATATCGACGTTCTGGATTTTAGAGTTTGCTATAACGGAGAATGGTACAACACGCGCTTTGTCCCCTCCTCGCTCATCGATACTATCCTGCACTCACCGTCCGTGGATAGCGAACATAAAGCACAGCTGCAAAAGATGATATCGCGCAAAGGCGAACTCTCGTTTTACGATGTCTTTACGCTTACCCGCGCCCAGACCACCCAGTAACGGTATCTCAACGCAGATAAAAAAGTGCGTTCCAGCCCAGGCAACGCACTTTAATCCCTGAAATGCTGGCAAAGAAACTAACGTCTCTTTTTACGCCCCTGTACTGCTTTAAAGCGCGGATTCGTTTTGCAGATAACGTACAAACGCCCTTTGCGTTTTACTATCTGGCAGTCAGGATGGCGCTGTTTTGCGCTGCGAAGTGAATTGAGTACCTGCATTTTAACTCCGCTTAACACCAATAAAATGACCAAAACGTTTTTGGAAACGTGCTGCACTACCTTCATTATCAAAGGTTTTTTGTTTCCCGGTATAATACGGATGCGATTTAGAAGAGATATCGAGGGTCACGTACGGGTACATTTCCCCCTCAAACTCAATTTCACGCTCAGTCTTAATGGTCGAACCGACCTTAAAGAATTCATTGGCACTGGTATCGTGAAACACCACGGTACGGTAAAAAGGATGAATATCCGGTTTCATGGCAACCTCTATTTGTTACGTTATAACATAACCAACAAAATACACCACTCTTGTACAAACCACAACCTGATTTACGCTACAGGGAGTTAAACGGGATGATAAGTGGCCGTAAATATATGATGTCAATCGAATAGCTTTTCGGGGTTTCAGATATACTTTCCCTACGCTGTGTAAATAAGGATATCACTGTGACAACACGACATCTGATAAGCCTGGTGACTGGGGTACTGTTCCTTTCCATCCTCGCGCCTGTAGGTTTAAGCCTGTGGCTTGCACATCGTCAGGTCGAAACGAAATTTATCGATGAACTCGACATGTTCTCAACACGAGTCGCATTACGTACGGAACGCGTAGGCGAGCAGGCGAAAAATGCATTACGCCATATTGAAGCATTTCAGGGGGTGCCTTGTAGTGATGAGCATCTGCTGGAAATGCGTCGTTTGTCATATAGCTATCGCTATATTCAGGAAGTGCTGTACCTCAAAGATAACGTTCCGCAATGCTCATCTCTGGAAAAAAGAAGCCAGGCAGACGCATTTCCACCCGCAATGAAAGTCACTCCTGATGGATATCGCGCATGGCTTACCACGCAAAATGATTTGGGCATCAAGCGCTTTATGGCAGCATTAGGGAGCGAACATTATATTGTGATGGTCGATCCGGGTTCTTTCATTGACGTCATCCCGTTTGGCTCATGGCCGATTGAAGTGACTATCATTGGCACCATGCGCAACGTCGTGGTTGCCAGTAGCGCCGATCTGCCATCGGACGTTTTGCAGCATATACAGCAAGAACGATCGATTACCCATTTTAACAAAGATGGCAGCATTTATAACGCCCGCCCCTTTCCTGAGTTGGGCATCACGATCGTAACCTGGGCGTCTACCCTGCCATTGCAAAAAACCTGGCACCGCCAGGCGCTGATCTGGCTCCCGGCAGGCATTCTTATCGGCTTGCTCACCGCCGCCTTTGTTTTGCGTATTTTGCGCCGCTTACAGTCGCCCCATCATCAGTTGCAGGACGCTATCCAGCATCGGGACATCAAAGTCCACTATCAACCAATTATCTCGCTCAAAACGGGGAAAGTGGTTGGGGCAGAGGCGCTGGCTCGCTGGCAGCAGGCCGATGGGAGTTATCTGTCACCTGAAATTTTCGTCGCGCTGGCGCATGAAACCGGGCTGACAGAGTCCCTCACCCGGTTGATTATTGAAAGCGTATTTGAAGATTTAGGCAAATGGCTGCGTCAGCATCCTGAGCAGCATATATCCATCAACCTTGAGTCAGCCGATCTGTCCTCCGAAACGCTTCCAGCCCTGTTAAGCCAGAAGGTGAACCACTGGCAACTTAAGCCTGCGCAAATCGCGCTGGAGCTAACTGAACGCGAATTTGCTGACCCAAAAAACAGCGCGCCGTTTATTGCCAAATACCGTCAGGCGGGTCATTCAATCTATATTGATGACTTTGGTACCGGCTATTCCAGCCTGAGTTATTTGCAGGATCTGGATGTAGACATTCTGAAGATAGACAAATCGTTCGTCGATGCACTGGAGTACAACAACGTCACGCCGCATATCATCGAGATAGCAAAAGCGCTGAAACTTGAGATGGTGGCGGAAGGTATCGAAACCGAGAATCAGGAAACCTGGCTACGCAAGCACGGAGTGCAGTACGGTCAAGGCTGGCTTTACAGCAAAGCGCTGCCGAAAACGGAATTTATACTGTGGGCAGAAAAACGGCTTTAACATGGCTGTTGATGTTGAGATGGCTGGCGGCACGCCGCACAGCCAGTCACATCACTCTTCCATAATGGGCGCAAATCCACCGTAGATCATTCGCTTGCCATCAAATGGCATAGATTCACCGAATTCCTTCATACGGGGATCGGACATCATCTTCTGATTCGCCGCGTCGCGGACCTCTTTGGAAGGGTATTCAATCCAGCTGAATACCACTTCTTCATGATCCTGCGCTTTCACAGCCATGCGAAAATCGGTCAATTTGCCGTCGGGGACATCATCTGCCCAGCACTCCACCACGCGCAATGCACCGAACTCCTTGAAAAGCGGAGCTGCTTTTGCCGCCATCGCAATGTACGCCTCCTTGTTTTCAGCGGGTACGGCAACCACAAAGCCATCAACATACTTCATGAGAAAAACCTCCGAAGTGTACTGCGCGGCAAGCCGATTCCGGCCGCGTCAGTCGAGGTTAAGTTTAGTCGCCAGCAGTCGATCGCGCCCCAGGCGTATTCTTGATGCGAATACGTGCCTGCGGCCGATGGCGAAACCACGGCAAGCAAAGCTGAATGAGCGGTCCGATAGCCAAGGCATACAGCACCGTACCAACCCCCACGGTTCCTCCCAGCAACCAACCGATAAGCAGCACCGACACTTCAATTGCGGTTCGAATTCGTCGTACTGGCCAGCCGGTACGTGCGTGGATACCGGTCATCAGACCATCACGCGGACCGGCGCCAAAACCGGCACCAATGTACAGGCTGGTTGCTAACGCATTCAAGATCACCGCTGACACCAACAGCCCGCTGCGCGCCAGCAGGGATTCAAATCCCGGAATCACCAGCAGCGCGGCATCTGCCGCCAGCCCGATCATAATCACGTTGCTCAACGTGCCAAACCCTGGACGCTGGCGCAGCGGTATCCACGCCAGCAGTACCAACACACCCACGGCAATGATCACCACGCCAATATTCATCGACAATAAATTGGCCACGCCCAGGTGAAACACGTTCCACGGATCGGCCCCTAAATCGGCACGGACAAACATCGCCGTCGACACACCATACAGCGTCAGCCCGATGAACAGCTGAAGTAAACGACGCAGCATGCTTTTCCCCTCTCACTCTCAAATAACTTTCATCATCACCGCAATTGGCACTATGATTAATGTCCAGTTTTCAAAAAGTGGACTGCTATGTCATCACGCCGTTACGGAAGCCAGTCTTTGCAGCGCCTGCTCGGACACTGGCAGGAAAACCCCTCACGAACGCCCATCTGGCGACAGCTGGCAGAAGCGTTACGTCTGCTGATCCTTGATGGTCGACTGGCGCTGGATAGTCGCTTACCCGGCGAACGCGAGCTCGCTGCCGTTCTGCAAGTGAGCCGAACCACCGTCGCCAGCGCCATGGCGCAACTGCGTGAAGAGGGATATCTGGAAAGCCGTCATGGGAGCGGCTCACGGGTGATCCTGCCGGAACACATTCGTCATGTGCCTACACGAACCAGTACCGGTACAGCGCTGGATTTGTCCACGGCGGCGCTGAGTGCCGGTCCCGAAATTCACCATGCTTACCAACAAGCGCTGTTTGCGATGCCGCAGCATTTGCTGAGCTCCGGGTATCTACCGCAGGGACTGGCGGTTTTGCGTGAATCCATCGCCCGACATTATTGCGAACGCGGACTCCCGACGCAGCCCGATGAAATTATGGTCGTGAACGGCGCGGTCAGTGGCCTGGCGCTGATCCTGCGTTTACTCACCGGCCCAGGCGATCGCGTGGTGGTCGATCATCCCACGTATCCGCTGGCGATTGCCGCGATTCAAGGCGCATCATGTCGTCCCGTCGGTGTGTCGCTGCCCGAACACGGTTGGGATACGGCAGGTCTGGTCGCCACCATCGCGCAAACCGCACCGAGAATGGCCTATCTGATGCCGGACTTTCACAATCCGACCGGGCGTTGCATGGACGCTGCAACTCGCCAGGTCGTGGCAGATATTGCTGAAAGGACCCGCACCACGCTGGTGATTGATGAGACCATGGTGAACCTGTGGTATGACGCCCCGCCACCACCGCCGCTTGCCGCATTCAACCGCGATGCGCCGATCATCCTGCTGGGATCTGCCGGGAAAAGCTTTTGGGGAGGATTACGCCTGGGCTGGATTCGGGCGTCGGCGCGAACCATTGCGGCGCTGGTACAAACTCGCGACACCTTCGATTTAGGCTCCCCGGTGCTTGAACAACTCGCCACCAGCTGGCTGCTGGATAATGCCGCCGACTTTCTTCCTGACAGAAGACGGCTACTCACATCGCAGCGAGATCTGTGCTCGGATCTGATGAACGCACATTTCCCGGAGTGGCAGTTTACCCAGCCACAGGGAGGACTCTCTTTTTGGGTTGAACTGCCCGATACGCTGGCAACGCTATTCGCTACGCGCGCCGAAATCGCAGGCATTCAGTTGGGAACTGGTACGCGTTTCGGTCTTGATGGTGCATTTGACCGCTTTTTGCGTATGCCCTTCACATTACCGGATGACACAACGCGTGCCGCCTTCCGGGTGTTGCAACCCATTTGGGATAACCTGCGTTTGCAGTCCAGCAGCGGGAAAATACGTAAAATAATCTAAACGACGAGTCAAAGGACTCGTCCTTGAATGCCGTGATGGACGAGGATGTCCCGGCAATATTACCGCTGAGGAGGAACCGGAAACCCCTTCAGAGAAATCACGAAATTCTCACCGTCTTTCTTAATTTTTGCCCCGGCATCACACCAGTCGGAGGCAATACGGAAGAACTCATCGCTGCCGACGTTCCAGCTCAGACGAACATGTTTCACATAACCGGAACGCAGCATTTCACAGGCTTCGCCATAATTACAGGCGGTTGAGAGCGGTTGTTGTTTCATTTTTTCTTCTTCAGTAGTCTTCGCAATGCTTTGATTTCTTTAGGAGTCAGTGCTTCAACCACGGATTCTTCCGTATGCTGGCTATCGATATCCTCAGCGGAGACTCCCGCCTCTTCAACGGCGGAAAACGCGATCAGCAGTAGTTTTTCCGTCGCGATACTTAAATTTTCACTATGCACTTCAGCGTAATGGCGAAGCTTTTCTTTTAGCGCCTCATCAATTTTGACATTCAATACAGCGGTCGACATCGTAGAAAATCCTTGTGGTCAGCCAAAACACACCGAATGTAAGACCCTGTCGTTACAGTGCGATGGCGGCGGCAAAAGCATCAAATAACATCCCCGAAACACATTGACAGCATTTGATGACATTAAAATGACAATACGATGACAAAGAAAAGAAGATAAACAGAAGGAAAATTGCCGGACGGCAGAATTGGGTGGGGGCCCTGCCAGCTACATCCCGGCACACACGTCATCTGCCTTGGCTGCTTCCTTCCGGACCTGACCTGGTAAACAGAGTAGTGTTGCGGGAGAACCAACAGAGCCCCCATTGAGAGCGTTGTTAACCAACGCGCAGGCGCATTATCACTGCTGCACCCTGTAATTGCAACCCATCCAGCATCGGATGCTGTTTTCTTGTGCAATGCGGCTTCACTCCTTCGCCGTTCAGCATTATGCTGGAGGATTAGCGCAGGAATAAATGATGGATATACAAGACACTTTCCCCCAACGCGTCTGGCAAATCGTCGCGTCAATCCCCGAAGGTTTCGTCACCACCTATGGCGATGTTGCAAGGCTTGCCGGTTCGCCGCGTGCTGCGCGCCAGGTAGGCGGCGTGCTTAAGCGTCTCCCCGAAGGCAGCACTCTGCCCTGGCATCGGGTGGTTAATCGTCATGGTGCCATTTCGCTGACAGGCCCCGACCTGCAACGGCAGCGTCAGGCGTTGCTGGCTGAAGGAATAGTGGTTTCAGGAAGCGGACAGATCGATTTACAGCGCTATCGCTGGGTGTACTAACCCTCTCTGGGCGGAGAGGGTTACGACTGCCTTAGTACTGTGTGGGAGCAGGGACGGCAGAAGACGGATTCACTTGGGTTGGTGACGTTGACGGCACCGTGGTGGCAGCCCCACCGCTCGCCTGAACCGGTACTGCCGTTTGCTGTACAGGGACCAGCGTCAGGTCAGCTTTTGTCCCCCCCTGATTAATGACCGTCTGCACGGTATCAGTAATGAAGACCAGTTTGTCATTAACCGTAATTGCCGCACTTAGCAGAATACGGGCGTTAGGTTGAATATCAGCCGGGTTAAACGGTAATACGAAGCTGAATGGCGCCTGTTTACCCTCAGTACGGACCGCTTTTTGCGACAGCACTTTTGACGGTGCATCGGCCAGTGAAGCATCTGACAGCGTTACGGTCAGCACCGCATCAGGTGGCAAGGCCACTTTCTGGCGGATCCATACTGTACCGGAGACATTAGGCTGCTGAATTTTAGACTGTGTGTCAGCAATTGACGTATTAGGGCTTGGCGCAGGTGTCTGAATATCCGCACTTTTATCGGCGCAGGCTGCCAGAGCGACCGCAACCGCTAAACCACTTACCATGTGCACGAGTTTCATTAAATTCTCCTTTTCATCTATGCACCAGCGAGAACTTTCCTCGCCAGAAGAGTGGTTAACAAAAACATAACGTGACTAAGTGTGGCACAAGACAGCTGTTTTTGCCTGTAATAGGCCTTTAATTCAGACAATTGCACCCATCGGACCACTTTCAAAATTGCGTTATACTCTGCCTACCTCGCTGCGAGATCGATATAACCTGGAGAGCACGTATGAGTCTGGCGCTGAAAAATTTGCTGACATTGTTAAATCTGGAAAAAATTGAAGAAGGACTCTTTCGGGGCCAAAGTGAAGACTTAGGGTTACGTCAGGTTTTTGGGGGACAGGTTGTCGGTCAGGCTCTGTATGCCGCAAAGGAAACCGTACCAGAAGAGCGTCTGGTCCACTCCTTTCACAGCTACTTTTTGCGCCCCGGCGATAGCCAAAAGCCCATCATCTATGATGTAGAAGTCCTGCGTGATGGTAACAGCTTCAGCGCGCGCCGCGTTGCCGCAATCCAGAATGGTAAACCTATTTTTTACATGACAGCCTCTTTCCAGGCGCCGGAAGATGGATTTGAACATCAGAAAACCATGCCGGATGCGCCGAGTCCCGATGAGCTTAAATCAGAAACAGAAATTGCCCGCTCAGTGGCGCATTTGCTGCCGCCGCTGTTGAAAGAAAAATTTATCAACGATCGTCCATTGGAAGTGCGTCCGGTTGAATTTCATAACCCCTTAAAAGGTCACGTCGCACCTCCGGCGCGCCAGGTTTGGATCCGCGCAAACGGCGAGCTGCAGGACGATCTGCGCGTCCATCAATATCTGCTGGGTTATGCTTCAGACCTGAACTTCCTGCCTGTTGCGCTGCAGCCGTACGGAATTGGTTTCCTGGAAAAAGGGATTCAGATCGCCACCATTGACCACTCCATGTGGTTCCATCGTCCGTTCAATATCAATGAGTGGTTGTTGTATAACGTCGAGAGTACTTCGGCCTCCGGTGCCCGGGGTTTTGTACGCGGGGAGTTTTATACGCAGGACGGCGTGCTGGTCGCCTCTACCGTGCAGGAAGGGGTAATGCGTAATCGTAATTGAGAATTACCGGATGGCGGCGCAAAAGCGTTGCCATCCGGCAGATTGAAACATCAAGCGTTGTAAGCGTTCTCGCCGTGGCTGTTCACATCCAGACCTTCGCGTTCCTGCTCTTCCGGTACACGCAGACCCACCGTCATATCCGCCAGCTTATAGCCAATGAAAGCCACCACACCGGACCAGACGATGGTAATCGCCACGCTTTCCAGTTGCACCAGCAGCTGATGCCCCATGGTCACGCCCTCGGCAAAGCCCACGCCGCCCAGAGAGCTGGCAGCGAACACCCCGGTCAGGATGCAGCCGACAATGCCGCACACGCCGTGCACGCCAAACACATCACACGGATCGTCCACGCGCAGAATACGCTTCAGGATGGTCACACCCCACAGGCCAGCCAGTCCCGCAACGACACCAATAATCAGCGCGCCGCCGACACCAATATAGCCACATGCCGGTGTTACCCCCACCAGACCCGCAATAGCACCAGAACACGCGCCCAGCAGGGACGGTTTGCCACGCAGCGCCCATTCACCGAAGATCCATCCGAGGATGGCTGCGGCGGTGGCGACCACGGTATTGACGAAGGCCAGTGCGGCAATCTCATTCGCCGTTCCCGCTGAACCGGCGTTAAAGCCAAACCAACCAATATAGAGAATAGCGGTACCGGTGAAGACCATCGGCAGGTTATGCGGTTTAAAGGCTTCTTTGCCAAAACCGACGCGTTTGCCAATCAGATACGCACCAACCAGACCGGCAATCGCCGCGTTGATATGCACGACTGTTCCGCCGGCAAAATCCAACGCACCGTGGGAAGCCAGCAAGCCGCCGCCCCAGACCATATGGGCAATGGGGATGTACGACAACGTTAACCATACCACTACAAAAATCAGCACCGCAGAGAAGCGAATACGTTCAGCCAGCGCCCCGACAATCAGCCCAACGGTGATGCAGGCGAAAGAACCCTGAAAAGCAACGTGAATGTACTGGTAGAAGCTCCCCGTGACCGCCGTCAGCGCGATGTTCTTCAACAATACCCAGTTGAAGTTGCCGAAGAAATTATTCCCTTCGCCAAATGCCAGTGAGTAGCCATAAACCACCCATAGAATACAAACCAGAGCGAATGTCACCGTCACCTGAGTCAGCATCGACAGCACGTTCTTACCGCGAATCAAACCGCCGTAGAACAACGCAATGCCAGGGATAGTCATAAACAGCACCAGCGCGGTACAGATCATCATAAAAGCGTTATCTGCTTTATCCGCAACCGCCGGTGCCGCCATTGCCAGTCCCGGCAGTAGCGCCAGTGAAGCAATACCTGTTTTCATCGTTGCTATCTTCATTTTTTGGTTTCCTATCACTGTGTGCCAGAAGTTACAGTGCGGCTTCGTCGGCTTCGCCGGTACGAATACGAATCACACGTTGCAGCTCGGCGACGAAGATTTTGCCGTCGCCAATTTTTCCGGTGTATGCCGCTTTACTGATGACATCAATCACGCCATCCAGTTGGTCGTCGGCAATCGCCACATCAATCTTCACCTTTGGCAGAAAATTGACGCTATATTCAGCCCCACGGTACAGCTCAGCATGACCTTTCTGTCGGCCAAAGCCCTTCACTTCGGTGACGGTCAGCCCCTGAATACCAATAGACGACAGTGCTTCACGGACGTCTTCCAGTTTGAACGGTTTGATTACCACGGTAACCAGCTTCATAGATCCCCTCCAGTCAGAATTCAGTAGTGGCTGCAGATACACGAGAGGAATATTGCAAGGGGTGTGCCAGGAATGAAAAACGCGGAATAATTCAGGCTTGCAGGGTATTGCTGGGGGAGAAAAAGAAAAAACGCACTATGACGGTGCATAGTGCGTTACATTTTTGCACCAGATTGTTGATTGCCGGATGGCGGCGTAAACGCCTTATCCGGCCTACAAAACCGCGTTGACCGTAGGCGTGATAAGCGCAGCGCCATCATGCGATAACCGAATCCTCATGTGCGCTGGCCGCCAGCTCTTCACCCGCCAGTTGCAGCTGATACATCTGCCAGTAACGGCCTTGCGCCGCCAGTAGTTGCTGGTGCGTACCACGCTCAACCGCCTGCCCGCGATGCAGCACCAGAATGGTATCCGCATCGACAATCGTCGATAACCGATGTGCAATCACTACCAACGTGGTGTGTTCACGTACCGCCGCCAGCGCGTGCTGAATGGCCTGTTCAGTACCGGAATCAATACTGGCCGTGGCTTCATCGAGGATCAGTACCTGCGGCGTTTCCACCAATACCCGCGCCAGCGCCAGCAGCTGTTTCTGCCCAACGGAGAGATTATTGCCCTGCTCGCCCAGCCGGGTATGGATCCCCTCGCTCAGCCCCCGCGCCAGTGCTGCCAGTTGCACAGTCTCCAGAGCCTGCCATACCCGCTCTTCTGAGATATCACGACCCAGCGTGACGTTTGCCAGGAAGGTATCCGCCATCACCACCGGATCCTGCTGCACCATCGCGATGCCCTGACGTAACGCACTGTGGCTCAGAGAAGACAGCGGACGTCCGTCAAGGCGGATTTCGCCCTGCGTCAACGGGTAGTAACCCATCAGCAGACTGGCCAGCGTACTTTTGCCGCTACCGGTGTGTCCGACCAAGGCTACAAAGCTGCGCGAAGGCACGGACAGACTGATGTTTTGCAGCACCAGATTGTCGTCACGATAGGCAAATGAAACGTTATCCACCTCAATGTCCCCGCTCTTCAGCGGTCGATCATCGTCACCATAGCGCTGACGAGGCCCGTCCATCAGTTCGAACACTCGCTCACCGGCGACAACCGCCTGCTGCAGCATGGATTGCTGGGTGGTCAGCTCGATCAGCGGTTCGTTCAAACGGCCGAGGTAGCTGATAAACGCGTACAGCACGCCAACCTCAATGGAGCTGCCAGAGGTAAAGCTGAACAACATCAGCAAACCGCAGAGGATCAGCGCCGAGAAAAGGCTCAGCAGCGGGCGCAGCAAAAAGCCATCCAGTCGCAGGGTTTGCATACGCGCCATATAGTGCGAGCGGCTGGCCTCCCCCATTCTCTCGCCAAATCGCGCCTGCTGGCGGAACTGCTGGATAACGCTCATGCCGTTGATGACTTCGTTAAAGCCATCGTTAATATCCGCCAGATAAGCGCGCACCCGACGCACAATCGGGGTGCTGTAGCGTTGATAAATCACCATCACCACCATCACCGCCGGGAAAATGGCCATCGCCACCAGCGCCATACGCCACTCGAGGCTGAACATCGCCACCAGCATGGCACCGATTAAGGCCGCGCTGCGCAGAACCGTTGCGACCACCGTCACGTACAGGTCGCGAATAACTTCGGTGTCATTGGTCACACGTGAGATAAGCTGCCCGACGGGCTGAGTATCAAAGGCGCTGAGCGGCTGGCGCAGCGCAGCGTCCATTACGTCAGTGCGTAACTGTTGTACGACGCCAACCGCCGCCTGGTTAAACAACAACGACTGCGCGTAATGCAGGCCTGCCGCCAGCAGTTGCAGACCGACATAGGCCGCAACCAGCCCGACAACCATCGCCAACGGCAGATTGTTCTTCGCCACCATGTTATCGATAAAATAGCTAATCAACAGCGGACCGCTGACTTCCGCCGCAGCCGCCACCCACAGCATAACTACCGCAATCACCAACTGTTTTCGCCATGGTGAACCATACGCCAGCAATCTTTTCAGGGTCGGCCATAGTTGCCCAAAACTACGCATTAGCCGCCTCCTCGTTTATTTCTGGCGCATCAGACAGTGCCGCTTCCAGTTGCTGATAGCGGTACATATCGCGATACCAGCCGGGCTGTTGCACTAAAGATTCATGCTCACCGCGCTGGGCAATATGCCCATGCTGCATCACGATAATCTCGTTGGCTTCCGTCAGAGCCGATAAACGGTGGGCGCTGATAATCACGGTTCTGCCTTCGCCCCACTGACGCAGGTTATGCAGGATCTGATGCTCGGTACGACCATCTACCGCCGATAACGCATCATCCAGAATCAGGATTTCAGCATTCAGCAGTAGCGCTCGGGCGATAGAAATACGCTGTTTTTGTCCACCAGACAGCATCACCCCACGTTCGCCCACTTCGGTGTCATAGCCCTGAGGAAGACGTAGAATATCTTCATGAACGCTGGCAAGGCGCGCCACATGCTCGATCTCTGCCTGGGTGGCCTGCGGGCGTCCTAAGGCGATGTTATTGCCGACCGTATCCGAGAACAAGAAAGGTGTCTGGCTGACCACTGCCAGACGGCTACGCCAGCTATCCAGCTGCAAGCGCGTTAACGGGATATCATGAAAGCGCACATCGCCCTCGGTGATATCAAAATGACGTTGGATCAGCGACAGCACCGTACTTTTCCCCGCGCCGGTTGGGCCACAGATGCCCAGCATCTGCCCTGGTTTAAGCCGAAAATTCACATTTTCCAGCGCCGGGTGGGTGGTTTGTGGGTAACAAAATTCGCGAATCGCCACCGCCAGCTCGCCGCGTCCTTCCGGCACCAGTTCAGTACCGTCATCCACTACCGGCGCTTCTGCCAGCATGGCGCGAATTCGGCTATACGCGGCGCTGCCACGCTCGACGATGTTAAACATCCATGCCAGCGCCAGCATCGGCCAAATCATCAGACCGAGATACATCATAAAGCTGGTGAGCTGGCCGAGCGTCAGCGAACCGTGCACCACCATCCAGCTTCCCCCGGCAATCGCCAGCAGGTTAGCCATCCCAATGGCGATATAAATCGTGGGATCAAAGCGAGCGTCAATGCGCGCCACGCGCAGGTTTTTCTTACCTGTATCTTCAGCATCAGCGGCAAATAATGCCGACTGCCGATCCTCCAGACCAAAGGCCTTGATCATACGAATACTGGTCAGGCTTTCCTGAGTACGATCGTTGAGGCTGGAAAACGCCGCCTGCGCCAGCTTAAAGCGGTTATGGAGTCGATCACCGTAACGTTTGATCATTATCGCCATCACCGGCATCGGCAGCAGCGCAATCAACGTAAGTTGCCAGCTTATCTGCGTTGACATCACGATCAGCACCGCACATCCCATGACCAGCGAATCTACCAGCGTCAGTACGCCTTCCCCGGCGGCGAATACCACGCGGTCAACATCGTTAGTTGCACGCGCCATCAGATCGCCCGTGCGGTGACGCAGATAAAACTCTGGATGCTGACGACTCAACTGACGGTAATAATCTTCCCGCAGCTCAACTGCCAGTTGGTAGGATGCGCCAAACAGCAGCACGCGCCAGACATAGCGCAGTAAATAAACCACCACGGCGATCAGAGCAATGGTTCCCACCCACATCAGCAGCCGCTCGGTGGTGAAGCGTTGTGTCGTTACGCCATCCACAATGATCCCCACCACTTTCGGCGGAATAAGCTGAAGGATAGCGATGATGATAAGCAGGGCCACCGCCCCGAGGTAGCGACGCCACTCCCGGCGGAAGTACCAGCTTAATTGAGCAAATAATCGCACGCGTTATGTCCTGACAAAATTTCCGGCAATAAGCGCCGGGAGAATTATTCAATAGGGAGAGCAGTTGTGTATTTAATCTGTTCCATGGCAAAGCTGGAGGTGACGTCAGACAGGCCCGGTACGCTGTTCACCAGGCGCTTATAAAATTCATCGTAGCTTTTCATATCAGCGACCTGCACTCGCATCAGGTAATCATACTCCCCTGCCATACGCCAGAACCCCAGAACCTCGGGCATTCCGGTCACTTCAGTGACAAAGCGGCAATACCATTCGCTGCTGTGATGCTGAGTTTTGATCAGCACAAACGCGGTTAAGCCCAGCCCCAGTTTTTCCGGATCCAGCAAGGCGACTCTGCCCAGCAGAACACCGTCATCCTCGAGCCGTTTGAGGCGTTTCCAACAGGGAGTGGTAGTCAGATTAACGGCATCTGCTAACGCCTGCAAAGAAAGGGTGCAGTCCTGTTGCAGTAAGCCAAGCAGCTTACGGTCAATTTTGTCTAGCATATCCACTCCACAGAGAAGAATTTTCTACTTACATTCTATTTTAAAGGCTAAATGGCAACAATTTTTTCCGTGCTTTTCGCTATTCTGGGCACAAAATGACAAATGGATATTTATTAATGATGAATAGCTCCTGGGTTAAAAACGCCATCAATGAAATCAACGCGGATTATCAGCGTTCTGCAGATACACATCTCATTCGTCTGTCGCTACCGGCGTTTCCGGGCATTCAGATCTATTTAAAAGATGAGAGCACGCATCCGACCGGGAGCCTGAAGCATCGTCTGGCGCGCTCACTGTTTCTGTACGGATTGTGCAATGGCTGGATCAAAGAAGGCACCACCATCATTGAATCATCGTCCGGTTCAACGGCGGTATCTGAGGCTTATTTCGCTCGACTGTTAGGGCTGCCGTTTATTGCCGTCATGCCTTCCTGTACGGCGAAACGTAAAGTTGAACAGATTGAATTTTACGGCGGTCGCTGTCATTTCGTGCAAAGCGCCTGCGAAATCTACGCGGCCTCTGAACAATTGGCGCGTGAACTGAACGGTCATTACATGGACCAGTTCACTTATGCTGAGCGCGCCACCGACTGGCGTGGCAATAATAATATTGCCGACAGCATCTTTCGTCAGATGCAGTGCGAGCCCAATCCCGTTCCCCGCCATATCGTGATGAGCGCCGGCACCGGCGGCACCTCAGCAACCATTGGCCGCTATATCCGCTGTCAGGGCTACGATACTCGCCTGATGGTAGTGGATCCGGAGAATTCGGTTTTTCTGCCCTTCTGGCAGGATCGCGATGCGACATTGCGCAGCCCGGTAGGAAGCAAAATTGAAGGTATCGGGCGTCCGCGCGTAGAACCCTCTTTCATTCCTGATGTGGTCGATGAAATGCTGCGCGTGCCGGATGCCGCCAGCGTGGCTACCGCGCACTGGCTGGAAACGCAGTTGGGTCGTAAAGTCGGCGCCTCAACCGGCACCAACATGTGGGGAACGCTGCAACTTGCCGCGCGCATGCGCAATGCCGGAGAAACCGGTTCACTGGTGACGCTGCTTTGCGACAGCGGTGAACGCTATCTGGAAACCTACTACAACCCGCAATGGGTTGACGCACACATCGGTGATTTAACGCCGTGGAAAGCGGAACTTGCCCAGTTGCTGAATACACACTAAGCAGACAAAAAAAAGCCAGACGCGAAGTCTGGCTTGCTGGAAGGGATCTCTCATTCGGGGGAATAAGGTAGATGCGGATTGTCCAGCCAATGCGTCAAAAAGTGTGACACCGCCTGATTACGGCAATGTCCAATCACCGATAAATGAGGCAGTTCAGCCATCAGTTGCGGCATTGCGTTACCCATAATCAGGCCGCGCCCAACGCTGCCTAACATTTCGCGATCGTTCATAGCATCGCCAAACGCCATACACTCGGACATTGAATATCCTAAGTGGTCACTCAATACCGCCAGCGCGGATCCTTTGTTACAGCCCAGCGGTAGTACCTCAAGGCAATCAACCGCGGAGAAACAGAGATTCGCCTGTTCTCCCAGCGCTTCATTCAGTTGAATGCGCAACTGGATCAGAGACTCATGATCGCCGCAGAAACAGATCTTCGTTACCTGATGAGCCGGAATACGTTTCACATCGACGATCTGGTAGCGAAATCCGCTATACACATGCGCCTGTAGCAGCGAGGGGATCTCTTGTCCGGTAAACCAACCGTTGTCATTAAAGACATGCATGCTGGCGGTGGTATCCCATTTCTGATGTAACACGATATCCGCAACATTCGGATCCAGATCCTGACGGTGCAACACATCGCCCTCAAGAGAGTGAATGCGCGTGCCGTTACCGGTGATCAAAAAGGCGTCCAATGAAATAGAACCCAAAATGTGGCGCATTTCCAGCACATGGCGGCCAGTGGCAAATGTCAGGGTGATATCGCGTTCACGCAGGCGCGCCAGCGTTGAAAGCGTTTCGTCACCTAAATGGTGATTCGGCATCAAAAGGGTGCCATCCATATCAAATGCAGCCAGACGAGCCATTTCTTTCTCCACACTGTGACGCGGTTAACTTGTGATTCAGTATCACCTGAGATATACGGAAGTAATAGTGAATAGATAAAATGAATTGTTCCGGGTTTATATGAGATTGTTGAATCGCCTGAACCAGTACCAACGCCTGTGGCAGCCTTCGAACGGCGAACCGCAGTCGGTGACCGTCGGGGAACTGGCCGAACGCTGTTTTTGCAGTGAGCGCCACGTGCGTACCCTGCTGAAGCAAGCGCAGGATGCTGGCTGGCTGGAGTGGCACGCCCAGTCTGGGCGTGGGAAACGCGGGCAATTACGCTTTTTGGTGACGCCGGATTCCCTGCGCAACACCATGATGGAACAGGCGCTGCAAAAGGGAGAACAGCTTAGCGTGCTGGAACTAGCTCAGTTAGCACCGGGAGAATTAAGAACGTTGCTACAACCGTTTATGGGCGGCCAATGGCAAAACGACACGCCAACCCTGCGTATCCCCTATTACCGCCCGCTTGACCCTTTGCACCCTGGATTTCTCCCCGGTCGCGCGGAGCAACACCTTGCTGGACAAGTTTTCTCTGGCCTGACCCGATTTGACAGCACTACGCAACGTCCCTGTGGAGACTTAGCCCACCACTGGAATATCTCCGCTGACGGCCTGCGCTGGGATTTCTATATTCGTTCCACCCTGCATTGGCATAACGGCGATACGGTAAGCAGCACGCAACTACATCAACAGTTGCTGAAGCTGTTAGAATTACCTGCGCTGAATAAGCTGTTTATCAGCGTAAAGCGCATTGAAGTGACGCATCCCCAGTGTCTGACCTTTATTCTGCATCGTCCCGACTTCTGGCTGGCGCACCGTCTGGCGAGCTACAGCAGTCACCTGGCGCATCCTGAGCACCCGTTTGTGGGTACCGGCCCGTTCCGGTTGACACTGTTTACTCCTGAGCTGGTGCGTATCGAGAGTCACGATCACTACCACCTCAGTCATCCGCTGCTAAAAGCCATTGAATACTGGATAACCCCGCAGCTCTTCTCCCAGGATTTGGGCACCAGCTGCCGCCATCCGGTGCAAATTGCGATTGGTAAACCCGAAGAGTTACCTATGCTAAGCCAGGTAAGCAGCGGGATCAGCCTGGGTTTTTGCTATCTCACGCTAAGAAAAAGCGCGCGCCTGAATACGCAGCAGGCTCGTCGACTGGTCGATATTATCCACCGTTCTTCCCTACTACAAACGCTTGAAGTGGATGAAAATCTGATCACGCCAAGCAATGCACTGCTGCCCGGATGGAGTATCCCGCAATGGGATGAACTCGACGAGGTGGCATTACCGGAAAAGCTGACGCTGGCTTATCATCTACCGGTAGAACTTCACGCTATGGCTGAACAGCTTTGCCATGCGTTGGCTCTGCTCGGCTGTGAATTAACGCTTATTTTTCATAATGCTAAAAACTGGGATGGCAATCATCCCCTAGCCCAGGCCGACCTGATGATGGGCGACAGGCTGATTGGTGAAGCACCTGAATATACTCTCGAACAGTGGTTGCGCTGCGATCAGCTCTGGTCACATGTATTGAATGCACCAGCATACACACATTTGCAAACGACCCTGGATGCCCTACAAATCCAGGCCGATGAGGACGATCGCCACGCGGCTTTACAACAAGTTTTCGCCACGCTAATGCATGACGCTACCCTGACGCCTCTGTTCAATTATCACTATCGCATCAGCGCGCCACCAGGGGTGAACGGCGTACGCCTGAATCCTCGTGGCTGGTTTGAGTTTACCGAAGCCTGGCTGCCACCTCCTTCAGCGTGAAGAAGCTGGTCGGCGACACGCCCAGGCGCTACCATAAGGGCTTCGTTATTTTGTCAGGAAAAGCCATGAAACGTGCCGTTGTTGTATTCAGTGGAGGTCAGGACTCCACGACTTGTCTGGCGCAAGCGCTGCATCAGTATGATGAAGTGCACTGCGTGACCTTTGATTATGGTCAGCGCCATCGCGCTGAGATTGATGTCGCACGTGACCTGGCCTTAAAACTTGGCGCACGCGCGCACAAAGTGCTTGATGTCACGCTGCTCAGTGAACTGGCTGTCAGCAGCCTGACCCGCGATAATATTCCGGTACCCGATTACGAACCGGATGCGAACGGCATTCCCAATACCTTTGTGCCAGGACGCAATATTCTGTTCTTAACGCTGGCAGCAATTTACGCGTACCAGGTGCAGGCAGAGGCAGTCATTACCGGCGTTTGTGAAACGGATTTCTCTGGATACCCGGACTGTCGCGATGAGTTCGTCAAAGCCCTGAACCATGCCGTAAGCCTGGGGATGGCGAAAGATATTCGCTTTGAAACCCCACTGATGTGGATCGATAAAGCCGAAACCTGGGCGCTGGCTGATTACTGGGGCAAGCTGGACCTGGTACGCGAAGAAACACTAACCTGCTATAACGGCATCAAAGGTGACGGTTGCGGTCACTGTGCGGCGTGTAATCTGCGTGCCAACGGCCTGAACCATTATCTGGCGGATAAACCGGGAGTGATGGCGGCAATGAAGCAGAAAACCGGACTGAAATAATTGAGCGAATAGTGCCGGATGGCGGCGTAAACGCCTTATCCGGCCTACCGACAGCATTCATCGTACACAATAACGCCCGTAGGCCTGATAAGCGAAGCGCCATCAGGCAACGTTGAGCTACTGCACCATCTGCTCCAGTTTTTCGCGTAACTCCCCTTCCAACGGCAGCGCTTTTTGCGTTTTCAAATCAATACAGACGAAGGTAATCAGCGCGTCAGCCACTACCTGCCCTTCCGGCTCCAGGGTAATTGTCTGGTTTAACACCCCACTTTTGCCATTTAGCTGTTGCACCTGACTAGTGATGGTCAGCAGGTCGCTTAGCACCGCTGGACGACGGTAGTTAATATTTATATTCACGACCACAAAAGCGATGTTGTGTGCAGTCATCCATTGAAAGCTGTCGCTGTTTTCCAGACCATCCCAGCGGGCTTCTTCCAAAAACTCGAGATAGCGGGCGTTGTTGACGTGCTGATAGACATCAAGATGAAAACCACGGACTTTGATTTGTGTTTGCATAGCGCAGGAACCTTACGTTTTTATAAGAATATATTCAGGGTAGTGAGGCCATAACTGGTATGACCTCTCTAGTCTGGCAAATTTTCAGCGCTGTGCAAGTTATTAAAGTGTTAAAACTGCCAAATTACGCTCCACCAGCGAACTGCCCATACCCGGTACCTGCTTTAAATCCTCCACCGTTTTAAACGGTCCGTACTCCTCACGATAGCTCACAATCGCCTGCGCTTTCTTCAGACCTACGCCATTCATGACTCGCGCTAAATCCTCCGCAGAAGCGCTGTTGATGCTTACCCTGGTGCCTTCATCGTCGCTTGCTTTAGCGGGCAGTGTGGCTTTGCTTTGTGCCGCCCCTGAGTTTTCCGCTTTGGTTTGTGTCGCCTGGCTTTTGGCGACAGGCTCAGCCGCCAATGCAGTTTGGGCCATACCGGCGCAGGTCAATGAAAGAGTGATAAGCAGGGCTTTGATTCCATGTTTCATACTGTTTTCTCCTTGTTTGTTAACAGTGGAATCACGATAGCGAGGTGCAGAACGGCAGACAAATGGCAAATATCAGAAATGGAAAAGGCCGCTAAAGCGGCCTTTGGTAGATACAACTTTTTGCAATTTTTTGCGAACTGCCTCGGTTATTGCTGCTGTTCCAGCGCATCACCGATTTTAATTTTTGCGGCTTTACGCAGGTTGCTCATCAGAGCTTCGAAGACAATCTGCGCGTTGTTCTGAGTGATCCCCTGAACCATCGCTTTCTTCTGCGCTTCAGGCATAGAACCGGCTTTCACCTCGTCCAGCGCCAACAGAACAACGTTACCCTGCATGTCGTTCGCTACGCCGTAACTCGGCTTGTCTTTCGCCGGCAGGCTCAGACCAAAGGCAGCCTGGCTCAACGGATCCTGACCCGTACGGCTCAGCGTTTTTGCCTCGCCAAAGCTCAGACCCGCAGCTTTCATCGCTTCATCGCCTTTACCGGCTTTCAGATCCGCCAGCAGTTTATCGGCATCAAGCTTCGCCTGCTGCTCTGCTTTATTGTGCTTAACGAGCGCAGTTACCTGCTCTTTCACTTCAGCCAGTGGCTTCACGGCTTCAGCTTTGTGCTCTGCAATACGCAGCACGAACGCGCGATCGCCATCCACGGTGATGATATCGGAGTTACTGCCAGGTGTACCGTTCTCGCCAACCAGACCACCATTGAAAATGATGTCAGCGACTGGTTTGAAATTCAGTTCTTCCGGCAGGCTGTCACGGCTAAACCAGCCCGTTTCAACCGCTTTCATACCTGCTGCCTGCTCTGCACCCGCCAGAGATTCGTTATCGTTGCTTGCCGCATCGCTGACTTTCTGTTGCAGCGCATAGTAGGCATCCAGCGCTTTTTCCTGCTTCACTTTTGCCGCAATGTCGTCACGGGCTTCGCTCAGCGGTTTAACCTGTGCAGGCTGTACGTCGTCAAGACGCGCAACGAGGAAACCAACGGAAGACTTAATTACGCCAGACAGTTGGCCTTTTTCTTTCAGACCGGCATTTTTCAGCTCATCCGGGGTGGTTGAATCTTCCAGCCATCCCATATCGCCGCCTTTACGGGCAGAGATGATATCGGCAGATTTTTCTTTCGCCAGCGCAGCAAAGTCACCGCCTTTATTCAGCTCGTCCAGTACCGCTTTGGCTTCATCTTCAGTTTTGGTCTGAATGATGCTATAGCGGTTACGCTGCGGCTGAGTGAACTGATCCTGATGCTGGTCATAGTAAGACTGAATATCAGCATCGCTGGCCGTCTCCTGCATAGCAGCAGCATCCAGCTTGATGTAGCTCACGCGGAACTGTTCCGGCGTCATAAAGTTGTTTTTATTCTGCTCGTAGTAGCTGGCAACTTCCTGCTCGGTAACAGTCTGCTTCGCGGCCAGTGCGTTAACGTCAATCGTCGCCTCGCGCACGATCCGCTGCTGTGCGACCAGCGCCGCCAGTTCGTCCGTTTCGCCTTTCAGCATAAAGTCCGTACCGGCAACACCGTTAATCAGCTGCTGGGTAGTAAGCTGATTACGTAATGCCTGAGCGTACTGGTCTGCGGTCATGCCCATCTGATTAACAATTGCGTTATAGCGGTTGTTATCAAATTTACCGTCGACCTGGAAAGCAGGCGTGGCAAAAATAGCCTGTTTAATCTGATCGTCGCTGATGTTGAGCTTAAGCTCGCGGGAATACTGATCCAGCAGCGCTTCGTCAACAAGACGATTCAGCACCTGCTGACGCAGCGTTTTCATGTAACCTTCGTTCGCGGCCAGCTCGGAGTATTGATCGCCCAGCTGTTGCTGCATACGGTTACGTTCGCTGTTGAACGCATTCTCGAACTGCCCGCGGCTGATCTCCTGGCCATTCACTTTGGCGGCGAAGTTATTGCCCCCGCCAATCAGGTAACCACTCACGCCGGTCAAAATGAACGACACGATAATGATACCGAAAATAATCTTGAGCACGAGACTGTTAGCAGCCGTGCGTAAGCTGTCCATCATGGTGTAACCACACTCCGCTGTAGATGACTATACGCGTTATCTCTAAAGCCGCCTGCGCGTTGACACAACAACGGCGGCAAGGATTTTGAGTATATATGCTTCACGCAGCATAGCGTTTCCTGAACGCTGCGCACAAAAGCCTATTGTGACAAGAAACAGGGGTAATTGTCAGCCCACAACACGTAGAAAGTACCGGAATTACAAATAAAAAAGGCACATCAGTCGATGCGCCCTTGTACTTCGTCACATCCCCAAAGGGGAAATCACTTAGTTTACCGCGTCTTTCAGTGCTTTACCTGCACGGAAGCCCGGTACTTTAGCCGCGGCAATGGTGATCTCTTTACCTGTTTGCGGGTTGCGACCAGTACGGGCAGCACGCTCTTTAACGGCAAAAGTACCAAAACCTACCAGCGCTACGTCATCACCTTCTTTCAGAGATTCGGTAACAGAAGCAATAATTGCATCTAACGCACGTCCAGCCGCAGCTTTAGAGATATCAGCCCCTGCAGCAATTTTGTCGATCAGTTGAGATTTATTCACTCTTCTCTTCCTCTTTATAATTTATATCGCACCTGAATCCTTCAAAGTGCGACCGCGCAGCAGTTATATCAGGCCTGCCATGCCCTTACAACACCCGTTAATGATGGCAAGCCTAATCCGTCATCTAAATTAGCTATACAAAAAAAGGCTGGCAAGCCCGAAATGGCCTGCCAGCCCTGTTTTTATTAATGCTCTTTGCGCGAGGTCACTATTTTGCCGTCACAACCTGCATTCCAGAGGGTTCATTTTGCAACGCAAGAGCCAGAACTTCCTCAATGCGTTTCACCGGATGGATGTCCAGATCGGCAATTACGTTATCCGGAATCTCTTCCAGGTCACGTTTGTTCTCATCAGGAATTAAGACCGTTTTAATACCGCCACGGTGTGCCGCCAGCAGTTTTTCTTTCAAACCACCGATTGGCAGAACCTGACCACGCAGGGTGATCTCGCCGGTCATCGCCACGTCGGCGCGAACCGGGTTACCGGTAAGACAAGAAACCAGCGCGGTACACATGGCAATACCCGCACTTGGGCCATCTTTCGGCGTCGCTCCTTCAGGTACGTGAACGTGAATGTCGCGTTTTTCGTAAAAGTCCGGATTAATACCCAGTTTTTCCGCACGCGCACGCACAACGGTCAGTGCAGCCTGAATGGATTCCTGCATGACTTCACCCAGAGAACCGGTGTAGGTCAGCTTACCTTTACCCGGTACGCAGGCGGTTTCGATGGTCAGCAGATCGCCGCCCACTTCCGTCCACGCCAGGCCGGTCACCTGACCAACGCGGTTTTCGTTGTCCGCACGGCCATAATCAAAGCGCTGTACGCCCAGATAGTCGTGCAGGTTATCACCGTTGATCTCAATATGTTTCAGTGACTTATCAAGCAGCAGCTGTTTCACCGCTTTGCGGCACAGTTTGGAGATTTCGCGCTCCAGACTACGCACGCCCGCTTCACGGGTGTAGTAACGAATAATGCCTACAATGGCGCTATCGTCGACCGTCAGCTCACCTTTTTTCAGCGCGTTACGCTCAATCTGTTTCGGCAACAGGTGACGTTTTGCAATATTCAGCTTCTCGTCTTCGGTATAACCGGACAGACGGATCACTTCCATACGATCCAGCAACGGCGCCGGAATATTCATGGAGTTAGAGGTCGCAACGAACATCACGTCGCTGAGATCGTAGTCCACTTCCAGGTAGTGATCGCTGAACGCCACGTTCTGCTCTGGATCCAGCACCTCAAGCAGTGCGGAAGCCGGATCGCCACGCATGTCGGAAGACATTTTGTCGATCTCATCAAGCAGGAACAGCGGGTTTTTAACGCCCACTTTAGCCATTTTCTGGATCAGTTTACCCGGCATAGAACCGATATAGGTCCGGCGGTGACCGCGAATTTCAGCCTCATCACGCACGCCGCCCAGCGCCATACGGATGTATTTACGCCCGGTCGCCTTGGCGATGGACTGCCCCAGAGAAGTTTTACCTACCCCCGGCGGCCCAACCAGACACAGGATCGGCCCCTTGATTTTGTTCACACGGCTTTGGACCGCGAGATACTCAAGGATACGATCTTTGACGCGTTCCAGACCGTAATGGTCGGTATCGAGGATTTCCTGCGCCTGACGCAGGTCTTTTTTGACCTTGCTACGCGCATTCCACGGTACCTGAACCATCCAGTCGATGTAGCCACGCACTACGGTCGCTTCCGCCGACATCGGAGACATCATTTTCAGCTTCTGCAGTTCCGCTTCCGCTTTCTCTTTTGCCTCTTTCGGCATTTTCGCCGCGTCGATCTTACGCTTCAGCGCTTCGTTTTCGTCCGGCGCATCGTCCATCTCGCCGAGCTCTTTCTGAATAGCTTTCATCTGCTCGTTCAGATAGTACTCACGCTGGGATTTTTCCATCTGCTTTTTCACGCGGTTGCGAATGCGTTTCTCAACCTGCAGCAGATCGATTTCAGACTCCATCATCGCCATCAGATATTCCAGACGTTCGTTAACGTCGGACATCTCCAGCACGGACTGTTTGTCAGCCAGCTTCAGCGGCATGTGCGCTGCGATGGTGTCCGCCAGACGTGCAGGATCGTCGATGCTGTTCAGCGACGTCAGCACTTCTGGTGGGATTTTCTTGTTCAGCTTGATGTAGCCTTCAAACTGGCTGATAGCAGTACGCACCAGCACTTCCTGTTCGCGCTCATCAATAGCAGGCGAGTCAAGGTACTCTGCTTTCGCAGAGAAGTGCTCGCCGTTGTCAGACAGCGCTGAAATACGCGCGCGCTGTAACCCCTCGACCAGCACTTTTACGGTGCCGTCAGGCAGTTTCAGCATCTGCAAAATAGAGGCCACGGTCCCGACGGTGAAAAGATCGTTTACACCCGGCTCATCCGTTGACGCTTCTTTCTGTGCGACCAGCATGATTTTTTTATCATGGTCCATAGCCGCTTCCAGACAACGGATAGATTTTTCCCGCCCTACAAATAAGGGTATGACCATGTGCGGATAAACCACCACATCGCGCAACGGCAATACGGGGATTTCAATGCGTTCAGAACGCTCAGGATTCATAGAGCTCTCTCTTAGTTTAGTTTCCGCCAGGTAATCAGGTGGTACGACTGTGCTTCACACCACCTTTAACATGTATGTCAGTATATGGGGATGTTTCCCACACATTCAACGCCATGTTTACGGAAAAATAAAAGGGGAGATAAAATCCCCCCTTTTTAATTAAATGTCTGTATGAATTGATGAATTATTCGCCAGATGCCTGCTGTGCTTCCGGCTTACCGTAAATCAGCAATGGCTTGCTCTGGCCGCCAATCACCGACTCGTCGATCACCACTTTTTCGACGTCTTCCATCGAAGGCAGATCGTACATGGTGTCGAGCAGCGCGGCTTCGACGATAGAACGCAGACCACGGGCACCGGTTTTACGCGCCATCGCTTTCTTGGCGATCGCATCCAGCGCTTCCTCACGGAACTCCAGATCAACACCTTCAAGATTGAACAACGCCTGATACTGCTTGGTCAGGGCATTTTTCGGCTCTTTGAGGATCTGAATCAGCGCTTCTTCACTCAGTTCGCTCAGGGTTGCCACAACCGGCAGACGACCGATGAACTCAGGGATCAGACCAAATTTGATCAGATCTTCCGGTTCGACCTGCGACAGCAGTTCACCTTCGCTGGCTTTATCAGACTGTGCTTTTACCGTTGCGCCAAAACCAATGCCGGAGCCAGTTTCAACACGGTTAGCAATCACTTTATCCAGACCGGCAAAGGCACCACCGCAGATAAACAGGATCTTGGAGGTATCAACCTGCAGGAATTCCTGCTGAGGATGTTTACGACCACCCTGCGGCGGAACGGCAGCAACCGTACCTTCGATCAGTTTCAACAGCGCCTGCTGTACGCCTTCGCCAGAAACGTCACGGGTAATGGACGGGTTATCAGACTTACGAGAAATCTTGTCGATTTCATCGATATAGACGATCCCACGCTGTGCTTTCTGCACGTCGTAATCGCACTTCTGCAACAGTTTCTGAATAATATTTTCAACATCTTCACCCACATAACCGGCTTCGGTCAGCGTGGTGGCGTCGGCCATAGTGAACGGAACGTCCAGCAGGCGCGCCAGCGTTTCAGCCAGAAGCGTTTTACCGGAACCCGTCGGGCCAATCAGCAGGATGTTACTTTTGCCCAACTCAACCCCATTGCTGGTGTCGCCGTTGCGCAGACGTTTGTAATGGTTGTATACCGCGACCGCCAGCACTTTCTTCGCCTGCTCCTGACCGATAACGTAATCGTCCAGGTGGTTGCGAATTTCATGTGGCGTCGGCAGCGCACTGCGTTCACGGTGCGGTGCTACTTCCTTAATCTCTTCGCGAATGATGTCGTTGCATAAATCAACACATTCGTCGCAGATATACACGGATGGACCGGCAATCAGCTTACGCACTTCATGCTGGCTTTTGCCGCAAAAAGAGCAGTACAACAATTTGCCCGAGCCATCTTTGCGTTTATCTGTCATGGGTCAAAACCTCTTCTTTGTTCTTTGTGCCGCACACGACGACGCAAATGCCATTCTCAGGCGCAAGACGCTAGTCAGCGTTGTGCCGCTCCAGGTAATTATAGCGGCACACCTGCGCACTGGGCATTAATTACGATGGGTCAAAATCGAGTCGACCAGACCGTACTCTACCGCTTCAGAAGCGGAGAGGAAGCGATCGCGCTCGGTATCACGTTCAATCTGCTCAAGAGATTGACCCGTATGATGCGCCATAAGTTCGTTCATGCGCCCTTTTACCTTCAGGATTTCACGGGCATGAATTTCAATATCCGTTGCCTGGCCCTGGTAACCGCCCAGAGGCTGGTGGATCATGACGCGAGAGTTAGGCAGGCAAAAACGTTTGCCTTTCGCCCCGGCGGTCAGCAGGAACGCCCCCATTGAGGCCGCCTGGCCCATACAAATGGTGCTGACGTCCGGCTTAATAAACTGCATGGTGTCATAGATAGACATCCCGGCAGTGATCACTCCACCAGGGGAGTTGATGTACAGGTAGATATCTTTTTCTGGGTTTTCTGCTTCCAGGAACAGCATCTGCGCCACGATCAGGTTAGCCATATGGTCTTCGACCTGGCCGGTCAGAAAAATGACGCGTTCCTTAAGTAGACGAGAATAGATATCAAAAGAGCGCTCACCACGTGAGGTCTGTTCAATGACCATCGGCACCAGCGCCATATGGGGTGCAAAGTTATCTCGTTCGCCGCTGTATGACATTTCCGTCTCCTGGATAAAATTTGAAAAAACCTGCTGTGCTGATTGTAACCTTATGGACGGATTATCAGCTAGTCCCTCAGTAATGGGTACGACATCGCCATAATTCAAGCATAACAATCTTTTGTTGTAACGCTAACACTGAAACGCTGTTTTCGCACTCTTCCCATGCAAAATGCGTGACAAAAAAAAACCCGCCACCAAAAGGTGACGGGCTTGCGTACGAAATTCGTGCTAAAAAAGCGACGAATTACGCCTGCTGGTTCATCAGCTCGTTGAAGGAAGTGGCTTTTTCAGTCACTTTCGCTTTCGCCAGAACGGCTTCAACAGCCTGCTCTTCCAGAGCGACGTTACGCATGTTGTCCATCAGCTCTTTATTTTTGCTGTAGAACTCAACCACTTCTTTCGGATCTTCGTAAGCAGAAGCCATCTCTTCGATCAGGCCTTTAACGCGATCTTCGTCAGCTTTCAGTTCGTTGGTGCGAATCACTTCGCCCAGCAGCAGACCAACAACTACGCGACGCTTAGCCTGTTCTTCGAACAGTTCACGCGGCAGTTCCAGAGCTTGTTTCTCGTTGCCGCCGAAACGCTGTGCAGCCTGACGACGCAGAACGTCGATTTCGCTGTCGATCAGCGCAGCCGGAACGTCGATGTCGTTAGCTTTTACCAGACCTTCGATCGCCTGAGACTTAACGCGGTTACGCACAGCGCCTTTCAGCTCGCGTTCCATGTTTTTGCGTACTTCAGCGCGCAGACCTGCTACGGAACCATCTTCAACGCCGAAACGTTTGATGAATTCTTCAGTCAGTTCCGGCAGTTCGCGTTCTTCAACTTTCTTCAGGTTGATAACGAACTTAGCTGCTTTACCTTTCAGGTTTTCAGCGTGGTACTCTTCCGGGAAAGTCACGTCGATAGTGAACTCTTCGCCAGCTTTGTGGCCTTTAACGCCTTCTTCAAAGCCTGGGATCATACGACCCTGGCCCATCGCCAGTACGAAGTCAGACGCTTTGCCGCCTTCGAACTCTTCGCCGTCTACAGAACCGGTGAAGTCGATGGTTACACGGTCTTCTGCATCAGCAGCGCCGTCTTTGTCTTTCCAGGTAGCCTGCTGCTTACGCAGGGTATCCAGCATCACGTCAACGTCAGCGTCGGTGACTTCAACAACCGGTTTTTCAACTTCGATTGCTTCCAGACCAGTCAGCTCAACTTCCGGGTAAACTTCGAACTCTACCGCGTAAGTAAAATCTTCACCCAGTTTGTATTCGCCCGGAACGTAGTTCGGTGCGCCAGCCGGATTGATTTTTTCTTTGATGATCGCGTCAACGAAGTTGCGGCTCATCAGGTCGCCCAGAACGTCCTGGCGAACAGATGCGCCATAACGCTGAGCAACAACATTCATCGGTACTTTTCCTTTGCGGAAACCGTCAATACGCACTTTCTTCGCTACGTTGACCAGCTCGCTTTTCACAGCGGTCTCGATGCTGTCAGCAGCGATAGTAATCGTTACACGGCGGCCAAGGCCTTGAGTGGTTTCAACTGAAACTTGCATCTTGTTACCTCAAAAAATCACAGTGCTCGGTCAACTCTTCTCCGCAAGCACAGGTTGTTGGCTTCGCGGAACTGGGATGTTCTCATAAGCAATCACATTCCCTGTCGTCAGAATCATCCCGAAGACATTCCGAAAAATAAGACGCGCATTATAGCGGCATCACTTTTATGAGTCGAGAACGGTTATCGCGCGTTGCTGCGGCTTTTTTCACAATTCCCGGCTAATTTTTGTCTGAATACTGTACGACTGCCCCAGAATTCAGACAAAACAAAACGGCCCGCAGGCCGTTTTCACATAATCTGTAGCAACATACTGGAAAAGCGTCGGTTGTTGCAAATCCGTTTTACGCGATGCTTCCCGCCCCACGACACGGAGGCGATGCAAAAATCGTATCCTGCAACGCTTCCCACTCCTTAATGGTGTAGGTATGCAGGGCAAGAGCATGAACGGTTGTGGAAAGCTCCGCCGTTAACGTGCTGTAAATCATCCGATGACGATTAAGAAAACGTTCACCTGTAAAGCGATCGCTAACCAGCACAACCTTAAAGTGGCTTTCAGAACCAGCCGGGACATTGTGACGATAGCTTTCATCCACAACTTCGAGGAACACGGGTTCGAACGCTGCCCTTAATTTTTCTTCTATTTGCTCACGAATCATCATGAAATTTTCCTCCGACAACGCTGAGATGTCACCCATCCCTTTAAATACTAGCCGCTTTTACCGTTTTCATTACACCTTAGCAACAAAAAATTAGCGCTTGTCTGATTTTCTCAGCCAAACGGATGAAGTTCACTGAATCCTCACTTCGATTTATTGCAAAAAGTCCGTTTATGGTCTCCACAAAGTCATAAAACGGACAACACAATGAATTTACATGCGTTACCCACTTCCCCTCATCGTTGGCGATGTTATGATGGCGGGAATTTTCTCCAACCATACAATTTAGATTCGCTGAGAGCCCTGGCATGTTTAAAAAAATCCTCTTCCCGTTAGTCGCGATGTTCATGTTAGCTGGATGCGCAACGCCGCCGACCACTATTGAAGTCTCCCCGAAAATTACCCTGCCACAGCAGGACCCAAGCCTGATGGGCGTGACCGTTAGCATCAACGGTGCCGACCAGCGTCAGGATCAAGCGCTGGCAAAAGTCACCCGCGACAACCAGCTGGTTACGCTGACTGCGTCCCGCGATCTGCGCTTCCTGCTGCAAGAAGTACTGGAAAAACAGATGACCGCACGCGGTTATATGATTGGACCAAACGGCGCTGTAAACCTGCAAATCATTGTTAGCCAGCTGTACGCTGACGTGTCTCAGGGTAGCGTGCGCTATAACATTGCCACCAAAGCAGATATCGCCATCATTGCGACCGCTGCTAACGGCAACAAGATGACCAAAAACTACCGCGCAAGCTATTCTGTTGAAGGCGCACTGCAAGCCTCTAACAAAAATATCGCTGACGCCGTTAACAGCGTGCTGACCGACACCATCGCTGATATGTCTCAGGACACCAGCGTTCACGATTTCATCAAGCAGAACGCTCGTTAATTTCTGCCCATATGGCCCGGCGTTCGTCGGGCCTATAGAAGCCCATGTCCAGTCATTACTTACGTATTTTTCAGCAACCACGCTCAGCTATCCTGCTTATTCTGGGGTTCGCCTCCGGTTTACCACTCGCACTCACCTCCGGTACGCTTCAGGCGTGGATGACGGTCGAGAATATCGATCTTAAAACCATCGGTTTCTTTTCCCTAGTAGGTCAGGCCTACGTATTTAAGTTTCTCTGGTCCCCGTTGATGGACCGTTACACGCCACCGTTTTTAGGTCGACGTCGCGGCTGGCTGCTGGCGACCCAGGTGCTGTTGTTAATTTCTATCGCCGCGATGGGCTTTCTGGAGCCTGGCACACAGTTACGCTGGATGGCCGCACTCGCAGTGGTGATCGCTTTTTGCTCGGCCTCGCAGGATATCGTCTTTGATGCCTGGAAAACCGACGTGTTGCCCGCAGAAGAGCGCGGCACCGGCGCTGCTATCAGCGTGCTGGGCTATCGATTAGGGATGCTGGTTTCAGGCGGACTGGCCCTGTGGATGGCCGATCGCTGGCTGGGCTGGCAAGGGATGTACTGGCTGATGGCAGCGCTGTTGATTCCTTGTATCATCGCCACCCTGTTAGCACCTGAACCGACTGACACCATTCCGGTACCTAAAACGCTGGAACAGGCGGTTGCGGCTCCGCTGCGCGACTTCTTTGGTCGTAACAACGCCTGGCTTATCCTGCTGCTTATTGTGCTGTATAAGCTCGGGGATGCCTTCGCCATGAGCCTGACCACCACCTTTTTGATCCGCGGCGTTGGATTTGATGCGGGTGAGGTTGGTGTGGTGAATAAAACGCTCGGGCTTCTGGCAACCATCGTTGGTGCATTGTACGGCGGGATCCTGATGCAGCGCCTTTCGCTGTTCCGCGCATTGCTGATATTTGGCATTCTGCAAGGGGCGTCAAATGCAGGCTACTGGCTATTGTCCATCACTGACAAACACATGTTCAGTATGGCGGCTGCCGTCTTCTTTGAAAACCTGTGTGGCGGAATGGGCACAGCGGCGTTTGTCGCTTTATTAATGACGCTGTGCAATAAGTCCTTCTCAGCGACCCAGTTCGCCCTGCTATCCGCGCTTTCAGCCGTTGGTCGCGTTTATGTTGGCCCGGTAGCAGGTTGGTTTGTCGAAGCACACGGCTGGCCGACGTTTTATCTGTTCTCCGTGTTTGCAGCGATCCCCGGCCTCATACTGCTGCTGGTATGTCGCCAGACCCTGGAACATAGCTGGCAAAATGAAAGCTTTATTCCGCGTACGGAATTTCGTGGAGCGTACAGTCTGGCATTAATGACGTTGGTAGTGGGCTGCTGCCTGCTGCTGGCTTGGCTGCTGCTGTTAACCATGAATGCGCTGGATTACACCAACTTCTCCTTCCTGCCGGAACTGCTTGAAGTCTCGGTGGCGGTCGCGGTCTGCGGGGTGATTTTTGGCGGATTGTTGGATTATCTGGCTCTGCGCAAAAACCGTCTGGCGTAAAAAACCGTATTAATAAGCCGTTGTAATCACCTTGCGTAATTATAACGGCTAAATAAACAACAATTGATAAAAATAATATTTGTTATTTTGTGCGCCAAAGAATTTGGAAATTATTGACGCCTTTTATATATTTTATTTTCCTTACTCGATTCAGCCACTACAGATTTATTTTTTGTTCCCAAATTGTCTTTTTATTGATAATCAATTGTTAAACAATTGTTTTATTTTCGTATTGGTTATACCAATTGCCCCCAGCCTGTCCCCCACCTGCCTGCTTTCGTTATAACGTGATGTTGCAACAGGTTCTTAAAGTCAAAGCGACATATATTGCAACATATGTGACATGCACGGCAGAACCCAGTAACACAGATCCAAGGATGTTTACAGTAATGTAACCTTCCCGTAAAATGCCCTCACACTTTAAACGCCACCCGGTCCCGTGGAATTGAGGTCGTTAAATGAGACTCAGGAAATACAATAAAAGTTTGGGATGGTTGTCATTAATTGCAGGCACTGCGTTACTCAGTGGCTGTAATTCTGCGCTGCTTGACCCTAAAGGACAGATTGGACTGGAACAACGTTCACTGATACTGACGGCATTTGGCCTGATGTTGATTGTCGTTATTCCTGCCATCTTGATGGCTGTTGGTTTTGCCTGGAAGTATCGTGCAAGCAATAAAGATGCGAAGTACAGCCCGAACTGGTCACACTCCAATAAAGTGGAAGCTGTGGTCTGGACGGTGCCGATCTTAATCATCATTTTCCTTGCCGTTCTGACCTGGAAAACCACTCACGCTCTTGAGCCAAGCAAACCGCTGGCGCATGACGAGAAGCCCATTACCATCGAAGTGGTTTCCATGGACTGGAAATGGTTCTTCATCTATCCGGAACAAGGTATCGCTACCGTGAATGAAATCGCCTTCCCGGCGAATACTCCGGTTGAGTTCAAAGTGACATCCAACTCCGTGATGAACTCCTTCTTTATCCCGCGTCTGGGTAGCCAAATTTATGCCATGGCCGGTATGCAGACTCGACTGCATCTGATCGCCAACGAAGTCGGTACTTATGATGGTATCTCCGCAAGCTATAGCGGACCAGGCTTCTCCGGTATGAAGTTCAAGGCTATCGCAACAAAGGACCGCGCCGAATTCGACCAATGGGTTGCTAAAGCTAAACAGTCCACGAACACCATGAGCGACATGGCTGCGTTCGAGAAAGTGGCTGTGCCAAGCGAATACAACCAGGTGGAATACTTCTCCAACGTGAAACCCGATTTGTTTAAAGATGTTATTAACAAATTTATGGCTCACGGTAAGAGCATGGACATGACCCAACCCGAAGGTGAGCACAACGCACACGAAGGCATGGAAGGCATGGACATGAGCCACGCGGAATCCGCTCACTAAGGGGCCGAGGAAGAATACGATGTTCGGAAAATTGACGCTGGATGCAGTGCCGTTCCATGAACCCATTGTCATGGTTACGATCGCTGCCATTATCATCGGTGGTGCGGCCTTACTGGGCCTAATCACTTACTTCGGTAAGTGGACCTACCTGTGGAAAGAGTGGCTGACTTCGGTTGACCACAAACGCCTTGGCATAATGTATGTCATTGTTGCAATCGTCATGTTGATTCGTGGCTTTGCCGACGCCATCATGATGCGTAGTCAGCAAGCGCTGGCTTCTGCAGGTGAAGCGGGCTTCTTGCCACCTCACCACTACGATCAGATCTTCACGGCTCACGGCGTGATTATGATCTTCTTCGTGGCAATGCCATTTGTTATCGGTCTGATGAACCTGGTGGTTCCACTGCAGATCGGTGCACGTGACGTTGCATTCCCGTTCCTGAACAACCTGAGCTTCTGGTTCACCGTTGTCGGCGTAATCCTGGTTAACCTGTCTCTGGGCGTGGGTGAATTCGCACAGACCGGTTGGCTGGCGTATCCACCACTTTCGGGAATAGAGTACAGTCCAAGCGTCGGGGTCGATTATTGGATATGGGCAGTCCAGTTGTCCGGTATTGGTACAACCCTGACCGGTATCAACTTCTTTGTGACCATCATTAAGATGCGTGCGCCAGGAATGACCATGTTCAAGATGCCGGTATTCAGCTGGGCGTCTCTGTGCGCGAACATCCTGATTATCGCCTCTTTCCCAATCCTGACGGTTACCGTCGCGTTGCTGACCCTGGATCGCTATCTGGGTACCCATTTCTTTACCAACGATATGGGCGGCAACATGATGATGTACATCAACCTGATTTGGGCCTGGGGCCATCCGGAAGTGTACATCCTGGTTCTGCCGGTCTTCGGGGTGTTCTCCGAAATCGCAGCAACCTTCTCACGTAAACGTCTGTTTGGTTACACCTCGCTGGTGTGGGCAACCGTGTGTATCACCGTTCTGTCGTTCGTTGTTTGGCTGCACCACTTCTTCACCATGGGTGCAGGCGCTAACGTAAACGCCTTCTTCGGTATTACCACCATGATTATCGCCATCCCGACCGGGGTGAAGATCTTCAACTGGCTGTTCACCATGTATCAGGGCCGTATCGTATTCCACTCAGCGATGCTGTGGACGATTGGCTTTATCGTGACCTTCTCAGTCGGCGGCATGACCGGCGTACTGTTGGCGGTTCCGGGCGCAGACTTCGTACTGCACAACAGTCTGTTCCTGATTGCGCACTTCCATAACGTTATTATCGGCGGCGTCGTATTTGGCTGCTTCGCAGGTATGACCTACTGGTGGCCAAAAGCGTTTGGCTTCACGCTGAACGAAACCTGGGGTAAACGCGCATTCTGGTTCTGGATCATCGGCTTCTTCGTGGCATTTATGCCGCTGTACGTGCTGGGCTTCATGGGTATGACCCGTCGTCTCAGCCAGCAGATTGACCCACAGTTCCATCCGATGCTGGTCGTTGCCGCCTGCGGTGCCGCGCTGATTGCATTGGGTATCCTGTGCCAGCTGATTCAGATCTACGTTTCTATTCGCGACCGCGAGCAGAACCGTGACCTGACCGGTGACCCATGGGGTGGTCGTACGCTGGAGTGGGCAACATCTTCCCCGCCTCCGTTCTATAACTTTGCCGTTGTGCCGCACGTTCACGAGCGTGATGCCTTCTGGGAAATGAAAGAAAAAGGTGAAGCGTACAAGCAGCCTGCGCACTATGAAGAAATTCATATGCCGAAGAACAGCGGTGCCGGTATCGTCATTACCGCCTTCGCAACACTGTTTGGTTTCGCCATGATCTGGCATATCTGGTGGCTGGCGATTGCAAGCTTCGCAGGCATGATCATCAGCTGGATTGTGAAAAGCTTTGATGAAGATGTGGATTACTACGTGCCGGTCCCGGAAGTCGAAAAACTGGAAAACCAGCATTTCGATGAGATTACTAAGGCAGGGCTGAAAAATGGCAACTGATACTTTAACGCACGCGACTGCCCACGCGCACGAACACGGGCACCACGATGCAGGCCAGACCAAGATCTTCGGATTCTGGGTCTACCTGATGAGCGACTGCATTCTGTTCTCTATTCTGTTTGCAACCTATGCCGTTCTGGTGAATGGCACCGCAGGTGGCCCAACAGGTAAAGACATTTTTGAACTGCCGTTCGTTCTGGTTGAAACATTCCTGCTGTTATTCAGCTCCATTACTTACGGCATGGCAGCGATTGCCATGTACAAGAACAACAAGAGCCAGGTTATCTCCTGGCTGGCGTTGACCTTCTTGTTCGGTGCCGGATTCATCGGGATGGAACTCTATGAATTCCATCACCTGATTGTTAACGGCATGGGCCCGGATCGTAGCGGTTTCCTGTCTGCGTTCTTCGCGCTGGTCGGCACGCACGGTCTGCACGTCACCTCCGGTCTTATCTGGATGGCGGTTCTGATGGTGCAAGTCGCTCGTCGCGGCCTGACCAGTACTAACCGTACCCGCATCATGTGCCTGAGCCTGTTCTGGCACTTCCTGGATGTGGTATGGATCTGTGTGTTCACTGTTGTTTATCTGATGGGGGCGATGTAATGAGTCATGCTAACGAGAGCGGCGGCGCATCCCATGGCAGCGTAAAAACCTACATGACAGGTTTTATCCTGTCGATCATCCTGACGGTCATTCCGTTCTGGATGGTGATGACAGGTTCTGCCTCTCCGGCCGTCATTCTGGGAACTATTCTGGCAATGGCAGTGGTACAGATTCTGGTGCACCTGGTGTGCTTCCTGCACATGAATAGCAAATCTGATGAAGGTTGGAACATGACGGCCTTTGTCTTTACTGTGCTAATCATCGCCATCCTGGTTGTGGGCTCCATCTGGATTATGTGGAACCTTAACTACAACATGATGATGCACTAAGAGCGGCGATTATGATGTTTAAGCAATACCTGCAAGTAACGAAACCAGGCATCATCTTTGGCAACCTGATCTCGGTGATTGGGGGGTTCCTGCTGGCCTCGAAAGGCAGCATTGATTATCCCCTGTTTATCTACACGCTGGTTGGGGTGTCACTGGTTGTGGCGTCGGGTTGTGTATTTAACAACTACATCGACAGGGATATCGACAGGAAGATGGAGAGGACCAAAAACCGCGTGCTGGTTAAAGGTCTGATTTCCCCTGCGGTCTCGCTGGTATACGCCACCCTGCTGGGTATTGCTGGCTTTATGCTGCTGTGGTTTGGTGCGAACCCTCTGGCTTGTTGGCTGGGGGTAATGGGCTTCGTGGTCTATGTGGGCGTCTATAGCCTGTACATGAAGCGCCATTCCGTTTATGGCACGCTGATTGGCTCACTCTCCGGCGCTGCGCCGCCGGTGATTGGCTACTGCGCCGTAACCGGTGAGTTCGATAGCGGTGCGCTGATTCTCCTGGCTATTTTCAGCCTGTGGCAGATGCCGCACTCTTACGCGATTGCGATTTTCCGCTTTAAGGATTATCAGGCTGCCAACATCCCGGTACTGCCGGTGGTGAAAGGTATTTCCGTCGCGAAAAACCATATCACGCTGTATATCATCGCATTTGCTATCGCCACGCTGATGCTAACCTTGGGCGGCTATGCAGGTTATAAATACCTGATTGTTGCTGCGGCGGTGAGCGTCTGGTGGTTGGGCATGGCGCTGCGCGGTTATAAAGTGGAAGATGACAAAGTCTGGGCGCGCAAGCTGTTCGGTTTCTCCATCATCGCCATTACCGCGCTTTCCGTGATGATGTCCGTCGACTTTATGGTGCCAAACTCGCAGAACCTGCTGACTTACGTCTGGTAAGTTAATCGTCACATCTTCTATGCCGGATGGCGGCTGACGCCTTATCCGGCCTACAAAAAAGCACATTGCTTGTAGGCCGGATAAGATACGTGAGTATCGTCATCCGGCATTTTCGTTTCCAGCCGACTCCCCTCACAACCCCAACATTTGTTAATAAAGCGCATATTTACCCAGCCTGCTTAGCGCTTTACACTAGGCGCGAAATTAATACAGAGGTGGGAATGAACGATTACAAAATGACGCCCGGTGAGTTGCGCGCCACCTGGGGTTTAGGGACCGTATTCTCGTTGCGCATGCTTGGCATGTTTATGGTTCTACCGGTTCTGACCACATACGGCATGGCGCTACAGGGCGCCAGTGAAGCGCTGATAGGCCTTGCCATCGGCATTTACGGCCTGGCGCAAGCCGTCTTCCAGATCCCCTTTGGTCTGCTCTCTGACCGCATTGGTCGTAAGCCGCTTATTGTCGGCGGACTGGCGGTATTCGTTCTCGGCAGCGTGATTGCTGCCCTCTCCGATTCAATCTGGGGCATTATTCTTGGTCGCGCATTGCAAGGTTCCGGAGCAATTGCCGCGGCCGTGATGGCGCTGCTTTCCGACTTAACCCGCGAGCAAAACCGCACCAAAGCGATGGCGTTTATCGGCGTCAGCTTTGGTATCACCTTTGCCATTGCGATGGTGCTGGGGCCAATCGTTACCCATGCGCTGGGGCTCCACGCGCTGTTCTGGATGATTGCCGCCCTTGCTACCACGGGTATCGTGCTGACCATTTGGGTCGTTCCCAATAGCACCAGCCACGTACTAAACCGTGAATCGGGCATGGTAAAAGATAGCTTCAGCAAAGTGCTGGCGGAGCCCAAACTGCTGAAGCTCAATTTCGGCATTATGTGCCTGCACATTTTGCTGATGTCCACTTTCGTCGCGTTACCAGGACAACTGGCGAAAGCCGGTTTCCCCGCCGCAGAACACTGGAAAATTTATCTGGTGACGATGCTGCTATCCTTTGTTTCCGTGGTGCCGTTCATCATTTACGCCGAAGTGAAGCGCAAGATGAAACGCGTGTTCCTCGCCTGCGTGTTACTAATCCTTATTGCAGAGATTGTATTGTGGAGCGCTAACATTCGTTTCTGGGGTCTGATTGCGGGCGTGCAGATTTTCTTCCTCGCCTTCAACCTGATGGAAGCCCTCCTCCCCTCGCTTATCAGCAAAGAATCGCCTGCGGGTTACAAAGGCACGGCAATGGGTGTTTACTCCACCAGCCAGTTTCTTGGCGTGGCGATTGGCGGTTCGCTCGGCGGTTGGGTGGTTGAAATGTTTGATGGTCAGGCCGTATTTCTGGCCGGTGCGCTGCTGGCGGCAGTTTGGTTGATTGTGGCAAGCACAATGAAAGAGCCGCCGTATGTCAGCAGCCTGCGTGTGGAAATTCCACCAGAAATTGCCGCAGATGACACGTTAAAGCAGCGCCTGCTGGCAAAAGAAGGAATAAGCGAAGTGTTAATTGTGGCGAAAGAGCATTCGGCCTACGTGAAAATCGACAGCAAAGTCACCAATCGATTTGAGGTTGAGCAGGCCATCAGCCAGACGTGATGATTACCGGATGGTAACTAACGTCTCGTCCGGCCTACAAATAGCGTGTGCGACCTGTAGGCCGGATCAGGCATTACGACTTAATCGCGGAAGTTTTTAAACTGGAATGGCTGGCCGAGATCGCCACCGCGAACCAGCGCCATGACGGATTGCAGATCGTCACGCGCCTTACCGGTCACACGAATTTCTTCGCCCTGAATCTGCGCCTGCACCTTCAGCTTGCTGTCTTTGATCAGCTTAACGATTTTCTTTTGCACCGCGCTTTCAATGCCCTGCTTCAGCTTAGCTTCAACAAACCAGGTTTTACCGCTGTGCACGAAAGTTTCTGGTACGTCCAGCGAGGTGCCTTCAATACCGCGTTTCAGCAGCTTGGCACGCAAAATATCCAGCAGCTGATTAACCTGAAAATCAGACTCGCTCAGCACCTTAATCGTCTTATTTGACTCATTCAGCTCAAAAGTGGCTTCAACGCCACGAAAATCAAAGCGTGACTCGACTTCACGGCTGGCGTTATCCACCGCGTTACGGGCTTCCTGAAGATCAACTTCAGAGACAATATCGAAAGATGGCATCTTTTCCTCTCCCTTCATTTTTGATGCGAAGCATAATACCTGCAAAGTTACTCAACAGACAGCGCTATACTAGGCTGTATCCTTTCATTGTACGTGGTAGCGACATCTGCGAACAATAATAGGGTGCGGTCGATATGGATTAACACCTGGTGCTGTTGCAGGTGAGGAGGAAGAATGAAAATTACCGTACTGGGATGTGGAGCGTTAGGACAGCTATGGCTTACAGCGCTGTGCAAACATGGACATGAGGTGCAAGGGTGGCTGCGCGTACCGCAACCCTACTGCAGCGTAAACCTGATCGACACGGATGGCTCAGTTTTTAATGAATCCCTGACGGCAAATGACCCCGACTTTTTGGCAAAAAGTGACCTGCTGCTAGTCACCCTGAAGGCCTGGCAGGTTTCTGATGCGGTAAAAGGCCTGTCTGCAATTCTGCCTGAAACCACGCCCATTCTGCTTATTCACAACGGCATGGGGACGATTGAAGAGTTACATAACATTAAGCAACCCTTGCTGATGGGAACCACCACCCACGCAGCACGCCGTGACGGGAACGTCATCATTCATGTCGCTCAGGGAACAACGCGTATTGGGCCGGCGCGTGAGCAAGACGGCGATTTCAGCTATCTGGCTGAAACCCTGCAAGAGGTGCTGCCGGACGTCGCCTGGCATAACACTATTCGCGCCGAGCTTTGGCGCAAGCTGGCCGTCAACTGCGTCATTAACCCGCTGACCGCATTATGGGATTGCCCAAACGGTGAGTTACGCCATCATCCGGAAAAAATAGCGCTCATCTGCGAGGAAGTAGCAGCGGTGATCGAACGCGAAGGCCACCACACATCAGCGGATGATTTACGCTATTATGTCGAGCAAGTGATTGACAGTACGGCGGAAAATATCTCATCTATGCTGCAGGACATTCGCGCCATGCGTCATACCGAGATCGACTACATTACCGGTTATTTGTTAAAACGTGCACGCGCGCACGGCATCGCCGTTCCGGAAAATGCCCGCCTGTTTGAAATGGTTAAAAGAAAGGAAAGTGAGTATGAGCGCTCAAGCACTGGTATGTCTCGCCCCTGGTAGTGAAGAAACCGAAGCGGTTACTACTATCGATCTACTGGTTCGCGGCGGAATTAAGGTCACAACCGCCAGCGTCGCCAGCGATGGCAACCTGACGATCGTGTGCTCGCGCGGTGTGAAACTGCTGGCGGATGCGCCATTAGTCGAAGTTGCTGACGGCGATTTCGACATTATCGTACTGCCGGGCGGTATTAAAGGCGCCGAGTGTTTTCGCGACAGCCCTCTGCTGGTCGAAACCGTGAAGCAGTTTCATCGCTCCGGACGCATTGTCGCGGCAATCTGTGCCGCGGCTGCCACCGTCCTCGTCCCACACGACATTTTTCCCATCGGCAACATGACCGGCTACCCGGCGCTGAAAGACCAAATCCCCGCTGATCAATGGCAGGACAAGCGCGTCGTATGGGATCCGCGCGTCAACCTGTTAACCAGCCAGGGACCGGGAACCTCAATCGATTTCGGTTTGAAAATCATTGATCTTCTGGTCAGTCGTGAAAAGGCTTATGAAGTTGCATCACAACTGGTGATGGCAGCGGGAATCTATAACTACTACGAGTAAATCTTCAGGCCACTCCCTTATAAGGAATCATAATGAAAGGATATCTGAGTGGAGTGGCTTTATTGCTCCTTTCCGGTTATGCCACAGCGACGCAACTCGACATAAAGAGTATTGAGTATCGCTATCCCGGAAGCACTGAAATGCAATATCGCGTGCCATGGTTTTCCTCGACGGATAACCCCAAGGTTGCGAAACGTATTAACGATTATATTTTCGCAACCTTTATCAATCAGCTACCGGGTAATACTCCGCAGGCCACAGTAAACCAGTTTGCGAAATCAGCCATGAATCCCACCGCAAACCTTAACTACACGGTTGAATTTCGCGACCAAAAAATCCTGACCATGAATATGTTTGTCGAAGGCTGCGGAGCGTATTGCGAATCGTACAATGTACCGCTCAGCTTCGATTTAGCCAACGGCGCGGCAATTACCCTCAACGACCTCTTTTCCCGTTCTACGATGGCCGAATTAAATACTCGCATCAGAAAAGATATCCGTGGCCAAATCGACACATTTGTTGATGCGCATAAATCGCAAACACCAGAACAAATAAAAGAAGAGAAAGGTGAAGTTTTTAACTACGCCGAATTCTACGCATCGTGCGCAACCTACACCGACGGTTTGTACTACATCGACAAATTCTCCCTGCAAAAAGACCATCTGGCCTTCCTGAACGGACGCTGTAGCAACCACGCCAGCCGCGCACTCGACGAGTTGGGTGATTTCACCACGAAAATCCCAACCGCGGAACTGCAAAATCGGCTCACGCCGTACGGCCAGTATCTGACTGGAGCAAAGAGTACAACACAGGTTTCGCCAGCGCCCGGCATTGACGGCAAAGTCATGTACGGCACGCTGGGAAAAAGCATGCGTATTGTGTTGAAGGTGGACTGCAAATACGGTGATTTTTTTGAAGGGGCTTACTTTTACCAGAAATTTGGCGCACCGATTGAATTAACCGGCAAATGCGATACAGCCGACAATCAACATTATGAACTGAAGACATCTGCTGCTGAACAAGCGCAAGAGAAGATAACGCTGAAGTTAAAAGACGGTGTCTATCAAGGCGTCTGGGAGTCGAACGGGAAGACGCTTCCTGTGCGTTTTGAATAATATCGTTGCATTGCCGGATGGCGGCGTAACCGCCTTATCCGGCCTACAACACGGTGTTTACTCAATTACGGGCGATACACCTTCACGTTCTCAAAGCCCTGCTCGCGCAGATAAAGCGCCTGCAGGCGGCTCATCACCCCGCGTTCACACCACAGCAGCCAGGTTTTGCTCTGGTCCAGATCGCCGAATTTGGTGCTCAGCTTGTAGAACGGCAGAGAAACGACGTCCACGCCGTCAACCTTCAGCGGTTTATCATCCTGTTCATCCACAGAACGGATATCCAGGATCACATCGTTCGGGCCGAAACCGCTCACGGTTTCCACTTCTACCACGGTTTGCTGCGTCTGCTGGGCGATATCGCGAATATCAATATTATTCGCTTCTTCAACCACTTTATCGAGGATAGAGAAATCGAAGTTTTCTTCTTCGGCCTCAATCTTCGATTTGATCGCTTTCACCGTCGGGCTTTTTGAAATTACACCGCAGTATTCCGGCATGGTACGAGCAAAATCCTCGGTGCCAATTTCACGCGCCAGATTGATGATGTGCTCTTTATCATGGGAGATAAGTGGGCGCAGGATCAGGGTGTCTGATACGTTATCGATCAAACGCAGGTTGGTCAGCGTCTGACTGGACACCTGGCCCAGTGCTTCACCGGTTACCAGCGCCTGTACGCCGTAGCGCTCAGCGACTTTCGACGCCGCGCGAACCATCATACGCTTGAGAACCACGCCCATCTGGCCGTCATCAACTTTCTCCAGGATCTCACCGACCACCGGTTCAAAGTTGATAGCAACAAAACGCACGCGATGCGAACTACCGAAGCGATTCCACAGGTAATGCGCCACCTGGCGAACACCGATTTCATGCGCTGCCCCGCCAAGGTTGAAGAAGCAGTAGTGCACGCGGCAGCCGCGACGCATCAGCATGTAGCTGGACACGCCGGAGTCGAAACCACCGGAGATCAGCGACAGTACGTCTTCCTGCGTACCAATTGGGAAACCGCCAATACCTTCATAGCGGCCTTTAACCAGCAACAGACGGTCGTTTTCGATTTCAAGATTAACCGTCACGTCCGGCTTCGTCAGCTTCACGCGCGCGGATTCAATATGCTGGTTCAGTCCACCGCCAACATAACGTTCCACCTCAATGGAGCTAAACTCATGCTTACCACGACGCTTAACGCGTACGCAGAAGGTTTTACCTTCCAGTTGATCGCGATACTGCACCAGTGCTTTCTCGAAAATATCGTGCATATCGGTAAACGGCACGTCTTCTACTTCGAGAATGTGGTGGATCCCCGGAATACGGGTCAGCGCGTCGCGAATGTCCAGGCGCTGGCTTTCATCTTTAGCGCGAACCTCAACGTGATCCCAGTGACGGACAACGGCAAGGTCTTCATCATAGTGCTTTAAAACGTTACGAATGTTCCCTGTCAGAATTTTTATAAAGCGCAAACGCACAGATTGGCTTTTGATGGTGATTTCTGGGAACAATTTAATGATAAACTTCATGGCGGCAATGGTTCTTAGGCAAGTCTGAATGACTTGTAATGGAAAAAAATACAGCAGCCCATACCCGCGACTGCATCCAGGCGCGCAAGTATACCACCATCACGCGGCTACTGTGCACATTGCGCGTTATTTGCTTATCAGTGCGAGTCCGTTACCATAGTCTTGTGCTGCCAATACAGAGAGTCAGACATTCATTATGCCGAAGAAAAATGAAGCGCCCGCCAGTTTTGAAACCGCGCTGAGCGAGCTGGAACAAATTGTTACCCGTCTGGAAGGCGGCGACCTGCCGTTAGAAGAAGCGTTGAACGAATTCGAACGTGGCGTACAGTTGGCGCGTCAGGGACAGGTCAAATTGCAACAGGCTGAACAGCGCGTACAAATCCTGCTGTCAGATACTGAAGACGCGGCCCTTACGCCTTTTACACCGGATAATGAGTAAATGGATTTTACGCAGCAGTTACAGGCTTGCGTTGAGCAGGCCAACCAGGCACTGAGCCGTTTTATCGCGCCACTGCCCTTTCAGAACACTCCCGTGGTCGAAACCATGCAATATGGCGCATTATTAGGCGGTAAACGCCTGCGCCCGTTCCTGGTGTATGCGACCGGTCAGATGTTTGGTGTCAGCCTGAGTACGCTTGATGCTCCCGCTGCCGCCGTCGAATGCATTCACGCCTATTCGCTGATGCACGATGATTTACCCGCGATGGACGACGACGACCTGCGCCGCGGTCTGCCGACTTGCCACGTAAAATTTGGTGAGGCAAACGCGATCCTGGCCGGAGATGCGCTGCAAACGCTGGCATTCTCCATTATCAGCGACGCTCCAATGCCGGAGGTATCTGACCGTGACCGCATCGCGATGATCTCTGAACTGGCTCAGGCCAGCGGTATCGCCGGTATGTGCGGCGGTCAGGCGCTGGATCTGGAAGCTGAAGGTCATCAGGTTGAGCTGGATGCGCTGGAGCGTATTCACCGCCATAAAACCGGGGCATTGATTCGCGCCGCCGTACGTCTGGGAGCATTAAGCGCAGGCGATAAAGGGCGAGAATGCCTGGCAATACTCGACAAATACGCAGAAAGCATCGGTCTGGCCTTCCAGGTTCAGGATGACATCCTGGATGTGGTAGGCGATACTGCAACATTGGGTAAACGTCAGGGTGCTGACCAGCAGCTTGGCAAAAGTACCTATCCTGCACTTCTGGGTCTTGAGCAAGCCCAGAATAAAGCCCGGGATTTAATCGAGGATGCCCGCCAGTCGCTAAGTTTGCTGGCCGCACAGTCACTCGATACCTCGGCACTGGAAGCGCTAGCGGACTACATAATCCAGCGTGATAAATAAACCAACATATCCCATGAGCTTGCGATGAGTTTTGATATAGCCAAATACCCGACCCTGGCGCTGGTCGACTCCACCCAGGAGTTACGTCTGCTGCCAAAAGAGAGCCTGCCAAAGCTTTGCGACGAACTGCGCCGCTATTTGCTCGACAGCGTAAGCCGTTCCAGCGGGCACTTCGCCTCTGGTCTGGGCACGGTGGAACTCACCGTCGCGCTGCACTATGTCTACAATACCCCGTTTGACCAGTTAATCTGGGATGTAGGACATCAGGCTTACCCGCACAAAATACTGACCGGCCGCCGTGATAAAATCGGCACCATTCGTCAGAAAGGCGGTTTGCATCCGTTCCCGTGGCGCGGTGAGAGCGAGTATGACGTACTGAGCGTTGGGCACTCTTCAACCTCCATCAGCGCAGGTATCGGTATTGCGGTTGCCGCTGAGAAAGAAGGCAAAGAACGTCGTACCGTATGTGTGATTGGCGACGGCGCTATCACCGCCGGGATGGCGTTTGAAGCGATGAACCACGCAGGCGATATTAAGCCCGACATGCTGGTTATCCTCAACGACAATGAAATGTCGATTTCAGAGAACGTTGGCGCGCTGAACAATCATCTGGCGCAACTACTCTCTGGCAAACTCTACTCCTCGCTACGCGAAGGAGGGAAAAAAGTCTTCTCCGGCGTACCGCCGATTAAAGAGCTGCTCAAACGTACCGAAGAACACATCAAAGGCATGGTTGTGCCGGGTACGCTGTTTGAAGAACTGGGATTTAACTATATCGGTCCGGTGGACGGTCACGACGTGCTGGGGCTTATCACCACACTGAAGAACATGCGCGATCTGAAAGGCCCGCAGTTCCTGCACATCATGACCAAAAAAGGTCGTGGTTACGAGCCGGCAGAAAAAGATCCAATCACCTTCCACGCGGTACCAAAATTCGATCCATCCAGCGGATGCCTGCCGAAAAGCAGCGGCGGCCTGCCGAGCTATTCAAAAATCTTCGGTGACTGGCTGTGCGAAACCGCGGCGAAAGACAATAAGCTGATGGCAATCACCCCGGCGATGCGCGAAGGCTCCGGTATGGTGGAATTTTCACGTAAGTTTCCGGACCGCTACTTCGATGTGGCGATCGCCGAACAGCACGCGGTGACGTTTGCTGCCGGTCTGGCGATTGGCGGCTATAAGCCGGTCGTGGCTATTTACTCGACCTTCCTGCAGCGCGCCTACGATCAGGTGCTGCATGATGTCGCCATCCAGAAACTGCCAGTTCTGTTCGCCGTTGACCGGGCAGGAATTGTTGGCGCAGATGGCCAAACCCATCAAGGGGCGTTCGATCTTTCCTTCCTGCGCTGCATCCCGGAAATGGTCATTATGACCCCGAGTGATGAAAACGAATGCCGCCAGATGCTGTTCACCGGCTATCACTACAACGACGGTCCAACGGTCGTGCGCTACCCGCGCGGTAACGCGGTGGGCGTAGAGTTGACCCCGCTGGAACAACTGCCTATCGGGAAAGGTATAGTGAAACGTCACGGGGAGAAAGTGGCAATTCTCAACTTCGGTACCCTGATGCCGGAAGCCGCTCAGGTCGCAGAGTCGATGAACGCCACGCTGGTCGATATGCGTTTTGTGAAACCCCTGGATGAAACGTTGATCCTTGAAATGGCTGCCCAACACGAGGTGCTGGTTACCATTGAAGAGAACGCCATTATGGGTGGTGCTGGCAGCGGTGTAAACGAAGTGCTGATGGCCCATCGTAAGCCCGTCCCGGTGCTGAACATTGGCCTGCCAGACTTCTTCATCCCGCAGGGAACTCAGGATGAAGCTCGCGCCGATCTGGGTCTGAATGCCGTCGGAATTGAGGCCAAAATCAAGGCCTGGCTGGCATAATCCCCTCCCCGCTCCTGCTATGCTTAATTCATCACGAGCTAAGCAGGAGTGGATTGATGAAATACAACATCTTAGGAAAAACCGACCTACGGGTCTCCCGCCTTTGCCTGGGCTGCATGACGTTTGGCGAGCCTAATCGCGGCAATCACGCCTGGACGCTACCTGAAGAAAGCAGCCGCCCGATAATCAAACACGCCCTTGAGGGCGGCATTAACTTTTTCGATACCGCCAACAGCTACTCCGCTGGCAGTAGCGAAGAGATTGTCGGTCGCGCGCTGCGTGATTTCGCCCGCCGCGAAGATGTCGTGGTCGCTACCAAGGTTTTTCACCAGGTTGATGATTTAGCAGAAGGATTATCCCGCGCACAAATCCTGCGCTCAATCGACGACAGCCTCAGACGTCTGGGTATGGACTATGTCGACATCCTGCAAATTCACCGCTGGGATTACAACACACCTATTGAAGAAACCCTGGAAGCGCTGAACGACGTCGTGAAAGCCGGTAAAGCGCGCTATATCGGCGCCTCATCCATGCACGCTTCGCAGTTTGCTCAGGCGCTGGCCTTACAGAAGCAACACGGTTGGGCACAGTTCGTTAGCATGCAGGATCACTACAATCTGATCTACCGCGAAGAAGAACGCGAAATGCTGCCACTGTGCTATCAGGAAGGCGTGGCAGTGATCCCCTGGAGTCCGCTGGCACGTGGACGCCTGACGCGCCCATGGGGAGAAACGACAGCACGCCTGGTTTCCGATGAAGTCGGTAAAAATTTGTACAACGAGAGCGATGAAAACGACGCGCAAATTGCCGCACGGCTGACCGGCGTCAGTGAGGAACTGGGCGTAACGCGCGCGCAGGTTGCGCTGGCCTGGCTGCTGAGCAAACCGGGGGTGGCAGCGCCGATTATCGGCACATCGCGCGAGGAACAGCTGGATGAGTTGCTCAATGCGGTGGATTTAACGCTGAAGCCGGAGCAGATTGCCGAGCTGGAAACGCCGTACAAACAGCATCCGGTGGTGGGATTTAAATAAGTATTGGCGATAGCTAATTGTAGGCCGGATAAGCATAGCGCATCCGGCACTGATTGCCCGATGGCGCGACGCTTATCGGGCCTACAACAGCCCCCCAAAAGGGTTAAATGATACCTACCGGCCAGTGATGACCGATAAAATACAAAATTCCGGCAGAGAGTATTCCGGCCACAATATCGTCGATCATGATCCCCGTCCCGCCATGCACGTTGCGATCGAACCAACGAATCGGCCACGGCTTCCACATATCCAGAATACGGAAAATCACAAATCCGGCGGCAACCCACTGCCAGTCATTGGTCGGCAGCGCCATCAGGGTAATCCACATCCCGACAAACTCGTCCCAGACAATGCTACCGTGATCGTGCACACCCATATCTTTCGCCGTTTGATGGCACAGATAAACGCCGATACAGATAGATAACATCACCACCAGTGAATACAGCTGCCACGGTAGAAAGGTCATTAAATACCAAAAAGGGATCGCCGCCAGCGATCCCATCGTGCCAGGAACAATTGGGCTCAACCCGCTGCCAAAACCGGTGGCTAGCAGGTGCCACGGATTGCGCATACTCAGGCGGCTTTTGGCGACATCTTTTTTAAGGCGCGGCAAAATGGTCATATCCTTTCCAGTCAAACGTGACGGATTTTCCATCGCGCGTAAAGTGAATGCCTTCCACGTCTGCGCTCATCTGCCCAATGCAGGTAAACGCTGCGCCGAGATTTCCCAGCGCCACATCCAGCGCACCACGGTTAATTTCCGGTACGGTAAAGCATAACTCATAATCTTCACCGCCCGAGAGCGCCCAGCGTAGGGCCTGTTCCGGCTCAACGTGCCGGGCGAATGCCGTGGAGTAAGGCAGCGCATCGACGTTAACCCGCGCGCCACAGCCGCTGGCATTAACGATATGCCCCAGATCGGAAATCAGGCCATCGGAGATATCGATAGCCGCACTGGCCAGATCGCGCAGGGCTTGTCCCTGCAAAATACGCGGCGTGGGACGCAGATGGCGTTTAAGCAGATAGTCTGCGTCTTTTGCATCTCCAACCTGCAACCGATTCTGTAAAATCGCCAGCCCCGCCGCGCTGTCTCCCGGCGTACCGGTAACATAAATCCAGTCCCCCGGCTTCGCACCAGAGCGTTTTAAGGCCCGCCCTACAGGAACGTAGCCATGAATACCCAACGTCATCGACAGTGGCCCACGCGTGGTGTCACCGCCAATCAGCTGCATATCATAGTAATTAAGGAGTTCAAACAGGCCATCGCTGAAGGCTTCAAGCCAGGCTTCATCAACGTCAGGTAACGTGAGTGCCAGCGTCAACCACGCAGGATCGGCCCCCATCGCCGCCAGATCGCTCAAATTCACCGCCAGTGCTTTCCAGGCGAGATCGGTGGGATCAATGTCGGGGAGGAAGTGATTGCCTGCCACCAGCGTATCGGTACTGATCGCCAGCGTCTGTTTTTCAGGGATATTCAGGAGTGCGCAGTCGTCACCAATACCGGTTTCGACATCAAGACGAGACGTTCTTACGCGGTCAAAATAACGGGCAATCAGGGAAAACTCGCCGCATGCCATACGTTATGCCTCAGCAGAAAAAAAAGAAAAAGCCGGGGACAGCGGAAACAGGTTCCACCATCCAGCCGGCCTCGGGATTACTTTTTGTTGGGGCGAATCACAGGTGCTGCTTTATCCAGTACGCCGTTCACGAATTTATGGCTATCTTCAGCGCCGAAGGTTTTCGCCAGTTCAATCGCTTCGTTGATGGCCACTTTGTACGGCACATCACTACGTTTAGACAGTTCAAACAGCGCAATACGCAGTACGGCTTTTTCTACCTGACCCAGCTCTTCTAACAGACGAGACAGGTAAGGCTTCATTAATCCATCCAGGTACGCGCTGTTAGTCGCCACCCCGGACAGCAGTTCACGGAAATACAGAACGTCGACATCTTTAACGTCCTGTTCCGCCAGGAACTGGTATTCAACATCAGCGATGTCGTTCTGGGACAACTGCCAGGAGTAGAGCGCCTGGACGGCACACTCACGGGCGCGGCGACGAGCAGCAGGTTTCACGGATTTCCCCTTACAAAAATCAGGCCTTAATGGCTTTCAATACATTAATCATTTCAAGCGCAGTCAGTGCAGCTTCTGCGCCTTTGTTGCCGGCTTTAGTGCCAGCACGTTCGATGGCTTGTTCAATACTTTCGGTGGTCAGAACACCGAAGGCTACCGGAATGCCACTGTCCTGAGCGACATGCGCCAGGCCATTGCTTGCACCGCCAGCCACATATTCGAAGTGCGCGGTACCGCCACGGATCACCGTACCAAGCGCAATTACCGCGTCGTATTTACCGGTTTTTGCCAGTGCGTCAGCGGCCAGCGGCAGCTCATATGCACCTGGAACCCAAACAACGGTAATGTTTTCATCTTTAACCTGGCCAATACGTTTCAGGGCGTCGATAGCCCCTTCCAGCAGGCTGTCATTGATAAAGTTGTTGAAACGCGCAATGGTGATGGCGACGCGAGCGTCCGGGGTAGCAACGTTAGCTTCAATAATGTTCATATTCTTCCTTCGGGTTCGATTTATGGCCCCGTAAGGGGGGCGGATTTTATCATAATATTCTGTGCGCTGCTTCCTCTAAATCAGAAAGCCTCACGCAGTCGTTAAATGCAGGCAAACGTCCGGGCCCACCTGGCGTATCTCATTGAATTTAAAATGGGGTGCGTCAGCCAGTTTCTCAAGGCCTGGAAGCACACATAATCCTCGCGCATCGCTGCCTAACAGTTTAGGCGCAACATACACGATTAGCTCATCGACCAAACCGGCCTGTAATAATGCCCCCGCGAGCGTTGGACCTGCTTCAACCCAAATACTGTTAATTTGCTGTTTGCCCAGTTGCATCATCAGCACCACCAGATCCAGATGCCCGTTATGTTCCGGCACCTTCAGGCTACGAACCGTCTCCGGCCAGCTACGGGGGTCGTCTTCAGTCCGGACAATCCAGGTTTCTCCAGGCTGTTGCACAATACGATGCTCCGGCGTGACCTGATTCTGGCTATCCAGAACAATGCGGATTGGCTGGCGCAGCTCTTCCTGCGGGTAACTCGCCTGAGTTGACTCCCCAAGCTCCGACCAACGCACGGTAAGCTGAGGGTCGTCTGCCAGCACCGTAGCACTGCTGGTTAAAATGGCATGGCTTTGCGCGCGCAAACGTTGCACATCGCGGCGCGCCTGCGGTGAGGTAATCCACTGGCTTTCACCGCTGGCCATCGCCGTACGGCCATCAAGCGACGCGCCAAGCTTAAGCTGCAGATACGGGAATCCCGTACGCATGCGCTTGAGAAAGCCTTTATTCAGTTGCTCAACTTCGCTCATCATCAGCCCGTGGCTGACGTCGATGCCCGCCTGCTGCAAACGGTAGAGCCCACGTCCTGCGACCTGCGGATTGGGATCCTGCATCGCCGCAACCACTCGCGATACACCCGCCGCAATCAGCGCATCGCAACACGGCGGCGTGCGACCATGATGACTACAGGGTTCAAGCGTCACATAGGCCGTTGCCCCTTGCGCTTTTTCTCCAGCCATCCGCAGAGCATGAACTTCGGCATGCGGTTCGCCCGCACGGTGATGATATCCTTCACCGACGATCTCCCCATCCTTCACAATCACGCAGCCTACGTTGGGGTTGGGGTGAGTGGTAAAACGTCCGCGCGCAGCAAGCTTCAGCGCACGCGCCATGTACAATTCATCCTGCATGGCTTAGTCCTGTAGGCGAGCAATCTCTTCGCCAAATTCTTTGATATCTTCGAAACTCCGGTAGACAGAGGCAAAGCGGATGTAGGCGACTTTATCGAGCTTTTTCAACTGCTCCATCACCAGGTTGCCAATCATCTTGCTCGGCACCTCACGCTCACCAGTCGCACGCAGCTGTGATTTGATATGGTTTAACGCCATTTCGACGTCATCCGCGCTCACAGGCCGTTTCTCAAGCGCTCTGAGCATGCCGCTACGCAGCTTTTCTTCATTAAAGGGTTCACGCACGTCGTTGCTTTTCACAACGCGCGGCATGACAAGTTCAGCCACTTCAAAAGTGGTGAAACGTTCGTTACAGACCAGACACTGCCGACGGCGGCGTACCGAGGAGCCCTCGCCTACAAGACGAGAGTCAATTACCTTAGTGTCTACGGCGAAACAGAATGGGCAATGCATACGGCGTCCTGTACCTCAGTGGTTAACAGAATCTATTTTACCCTGAACTGCCGTGACAACAAAGGCACTGCGCTTTTGAGACAAAGGATCGATGCCTTCGTGCTCAGTCCACACTACCATTATGCTATCGCGACAATGAAGGAAGTAATCACAATGACAAGACGTTACCTAAGAATTCTCCTGGTGGGAAGTCTCTTTAGTCTTAGTGCCTGCGCACAGCAAAGCGAAGTACGCCAGATGCATCAAAGCGTTAGCACATTGAATAAAGAGATGGCGCAGCTTAATCAGGAAACAGTAAAAATTACGCAACAAAATATGTTGAATGCAAAATCAACCAGCGGCGTCTATCTGCTACCGGGTTCCAAAACCCCGGCACGACTGGACAGCCAGATTGGCACTTTACGCATGTCGCTGGTAAACATTGCACCGAACGCGGATGGTACGCGCCTGACGCTACGGATTCAGGGTGAATCCAACACGCCTTTACCCGCCTTTAGCGCCACCGTCGAATACGGGCAAATTCAGGGCACCACGGACAACTATCAGGAAGTGAACGTTCACAACCAGTTGGTCAACGCTCCGGCGAGTATTCTTGCTCCCAGCGACGTAGACATTCCGTTGCAGATAAATGGCCTCACTCCAGAGAGGTTAGGATTTGTTCGCATCCACGATATCCAGCCTGTTAGCCAATAAACTTTTTTGCGGAACGTTTTGTGCGTTCCGCAACATCACTCCGCTCCATTTTGTTACTCCCCTGACATAACCGATATTTCTGGTAAAACTTGGCAACATTCATGAGAGCCAGTACAATTCGCCGCCTAAAGTACGCAAACGTGAACGCAATCGATTACGTAAATGATAGAACTGTGAAACAAGACATATTTTTGTGAACAATGATTTTTATAATAGGCTCCGAAGAATTACGAAATATTTAGAAACGCAAATTGCGCATTTTTCACTCCCGAAAGGGATTTCAAACAGTGGCATACATATGAAAAAAACATTACTTGCAGCCGGTGCAGTGCTGGCGCTCTCCTCGTCTTTTACTGCCAACGCAGCAGAAAATGACAAACCGCAATATCTGTCCGACTGGTGGCACCAGAGCGTTAACGTGGTGGGTAGCTATCACACTCGTTTCTCTCCGAAACTGAACAACGACGTGTATCTGGAATACGAAGCATTTGCCAAAAAAGACTGGTTTGATTTCTATGGCTACATCGATATTCCGAAAACCTTCGACTGGGGTAACGGCAACGATAAAGGTATCTGGTCTGACGGTTCCCCGTTGTTTATGGAAATCGAACCGCGTTTCTCCATCGACAAACTGACCGGCGCTGACCTGAGCTTTGGTCCGTTCAAAGAATGGTACTTCGCCAACAACTACATCTACGACATGGGTGATAACAAAGCCAGCCGCCAGAGCACCTGGTATATGGGTCTGGGTACCGATATCGATACCGGTCTGCCGATGGGTCTGTCCCTGAACGTCTATGCTAAATACCAGTGGCAGAACTATGGCGCATCCAACGAAAACGAGTGGGATGGCTACCGTTTCAAAGTGAAATACTTTGTGCCGATCACCCAGGTTTGGGGCGGCCAACTGACCTACATCGGCTTCACCAACTTCGACTGGGGCTCAGATTTGGGTGATGACCCGAACCGCACCAGCAACTCTATCGCTTCCAGCCACGTCCTGGCGCTGAACTACGATCACTGGCACTACTCTGTCGTAGCGCGTTACTTCCATAACGGCGGTCAGTGGAAAGGTGGGGATACTCTGAACTGGGGCGAAGGCGATTTCAGCGCGAAATCTACCGGTTGGGGTGGTTACCTGGTCGTAGGTTACAACTTCTAATCCAGACAATTTATCGCAAACAAGCCAGCTTAACCGCTGGCTTTTTTATGGCTGGTCTTCACAGCGTACTTTACGTAAAAAGTCACTTAGCGAACGCTCCGCAGATTCGCGAAAGTGCCTGTCGAGTGGCGTGATCTTCAGACATCGATCAACGCGAAAGCAACGATAATCATCACGCTTCTCGCACCAGCCAACCAGCAGCCAGTGCTCGCCCCAGAAAAATAAACCCAGCGGCTGAACGTCGCGCCACGAGAGGTTCCCGGACTCATCGCGATAATGCAGCGCCAGCACCTGCTGAGCTGAAACCGCGCGATGTATGAGATCGAACGCACTGCGTGAATGCGGCTGATTACCAAAATCTGGCGCGAAAATCCGCGTTTGCTCGGCTCTGCGCCGACTCTCTGGCGGCAATATCGCCAACACTTTTTCCTGTGCTGATTCCAGCGCCTGTGAGAGTGAATCCCCGCCCCATGTTTTCAGCAACCGAATCGCTACCATCAACGCTTCTGATTCGTGCTGAGTTAACATCAACGGCGGCAGATCAAACCCCGCCATTAAGCGGTATCCACTGCCCACTTCGCCTTCAATGGGCACGCCGGATAAAGAGAGATCGCGGATATCGCGATAAATCGTCCGTTCAGAAACTTCAAGACGTTCTGCCAGCAGCGCCGCCGTTGTCACTCGCCTGCCACGCAGGATTTGTACAATCTGAAACAAGCGGTCGGCGCGTCTGCTCATTTTAATCCTCAGTGCTGAAAATATTACGCGGGTTGATGTAAACCAACACGATTGCCTTCGCTGTCAGTAAATAGCGCAATCGTACCAATGTCCTGCCCCAGTTCGAGTGGGCCAAACACACACTGACCGCCAGCAGTGGCGACGCGTTCAAGCGTTGCAGTCAAATCGTCCGTATGCAGATAAATAATAGCGCCCTGCGCTGAAGGAGTAATACCGTCAAATTTAGCCAGCGCCCCGCCGGGAGCGGGATCCTGATGCGGAAATACGGCCAGCTCAGCGCAGTCCATATTTTCCCGACGCAAAGAAACCTGCATCACTGGTTCATAAAAAGCGATGGCGCGATCCATTTGTGCTACAGGGATTTCAAACCAATTAATTACGTTGCTCATACTTCCTCCTGCCTGTGTGGGTAATCTCAGAAGGACTATAAAACAGGGCTACTGACAGCATACTGTCAGTAGTATGGCGACAGGAAAAGATAATTGCCTGTCGCTAATTCACAGGCAAAAAAAATCCCGACCTTACGATCGGGATTCCAGTATCTTCACTCTTAATGGTTAAGGAAGAATCGACGGTTGATCCGCCCCTTCTTTCTCGACCTTCTGCTGCAGCATGTGCTCACGCTTCATACCCAGCTTCAGCGCCAGCGCCGATGCCACGTAGATAGAGGATGCGGTACCGATGGAAACACCGATCAGCATCGTCAGCGAGAAGCCTTCCAGTACCGGACCACCGAACAGGAACAGCATCAGAATAACCATCAACGTTGTACCGGACGTAATCAACGTACGGTGCAGCGTTTGAGTCAGTGACACGTTAAAGATTTCGTAAGGCGTACCGCGACGAATTTTGCGGAAGTTTTCACGAATACGGTCAGATACAACGATACTATCGTTCAGCGAGTAACCGATTACCGACATCAGTGATGCGACGATAGTCAGGTCAATCTCGATATGGAACAACGACAGGATCCCAAGTGTGATAATCACGTCGTGCGCCAGAGCGATAACCACCCCCGCCGCCAGTCGCCACTCAAAGCGGAAACCGACGTACACCAGGATGGAGATCAGCGCCGCCATCAGCGCCATCGCACCGGTTTGCGCCAGATCAGCCCCCACGCTCGGACCCACGAATTCAATTCGCTTCACCGCGGCGTTTTGGTTGGTGGATTCGTTAATCACACTCAACACTTTGCTGCCCAGCACCTGACCGCCGTCTGCACCTTCAGTTGGCGGCATACGTACCATAATGTCGTGGCTGCTGCCGAAGTTCTGCAGAAGCGGATCAACGAAGCCCGCTTTCTCCAGTGCATCGCGCATCACGTCCATATCGGCCGGTTTTTCCAGCGTGATTTCAATAACCGTACCACCGGTGAAATCGAGACCCCAGTTAAACCCGCGTACGCCCATCACCACGATGGCCGCAATCAGCAGGAAACCTGAAATGCCGAAAGCCCAGTAGTCCCAGCGCATAAAGTCCCAGACTTTACGGCCGTGGTTTAATTGTTCAACAGTATATTCCTGTGCCACTTCGCACTCCTCAGATTGACAGCTTTTTGACGCGCTTGCCGCCATACAACAGGTTTACGATGGCACGTGTACCGACAATCGCGGTAAACATCGACGTCGCCACACCAATACCGGTAGTAATCGCGAACCCTTTAATTGCCCCGGTGCCAACTGCGTACAGGATGATGACCTTGATCAGCGTCGTAATGTTCGCATCAAAGATGGAGCTAAATGCGCCCGCATAACCTTCGTTGATGGCCTGCTGCACCGAACGCCCGTTACTCAACTCTTCTTTGATACGTTCGTTGATCAGTACGTTCGCATCGACCGCGACGGCAAGGGTTAAGACAATCCCCGCAATCCCCGGCATACTTAGCGTAGCGCCCGGCAGCAACGACATAATACCGACAATCAATACCAGGTTAGCAATCAGCGCACTGGTCGCAATCAGACCGAACTTCTTATAGAAGAAGATCATGAACAGGATAGACACCACCAGACCGGCCAGACACGCTTCCAGACCCTGTTTAATGTTCTGCATACCCAGGGTTGGGCCGATGGTACGTTCTTCCACAATCTGAATCGGCGCAATCAACGCACCGGCACGTAACAGCAGAGAAAGCTGACGCGCTTCGTTCGGGTTGTTGATACCGGTGATACGGAAGCTGTTACCCAGGCGAGACTGGATATTGGCAATGTTAATCACCTCTTCCTGTTTCACCAGTACTGCACGACCGTTAGCATCTTTCTTACCGCTGTCTTTGTACTCCACGAACAGGGTCGCCATCGGCTTACCGATGTTGTCCTTGGTGAAGTTGGACATGATGTTACCACCCGCGCTATCCAGCGAGATGTTAACCTGCGGCTGATTGTATTCGTCCTGGCTGGAAGTGGAATCGGTGATATGGTCACCGGTCAGGATCACGCGCTTGTACAGCACAACAGGCTGACCTTCACGAGACTGTTTCACTTCCGAATCACCCGGAACACGACCCGATGCTGCAGCGGACTGGTCAACGTTGGTGTTTACCAGACGGAACTCCAGCGTCGCGGTTGCGCCCAGAATTTCTTTCGCACGCGCGGTATCCTGAATACCCGGCAGTTCGACCACGATGCGGTCAGCGCCCTGACGTTGTACCACCGGCTCAGCAACACCCAGTTGGTTAACACGATTACGCAGAATGTTGATGTTCTGCTGTACCGCGTACTCACGGGCTTCGCTCAGGCGCGCATCGGTCATTACAGCACGCAGTGCATTGCTGCCCTGGCTGGAAATAACCAGATCCTGGTGACGTTTGCTCAAGTAAGAGATAGCTTCATCACGGGCGCTGCTATCACGGAAAGTGATGCTCAGACCGTAGTTATCTTCTTTGCGAACGGTAGTATAAGGAATGCCTTTTTCACGCAGATCGCTGCGCAGGCTATCGATATTTTGTTCCTGCAACTTACTCAGCGCGGTATCCATATCCACTTCCATCAGGAAGTGAACGCCGCCACGCAGGTCAAGACCGAGTTTCATCGGTTCTGCATGAATGGCAGCCAGCCAGCGCGGGGTTGCCGGAGCAAGGTTAAGCGCCACGACGTACTGATCGCCCAGTACGCCCATTAATACTTCACGTGCGCGCAGTTGGGTATCAGTGGAGTCGAAGCGCGCGAGAATAGCACCCTCTTCCAGAGCCACAGACTTAGGTGTGATTTTATCTTCTTGTAACGTTTTCTGGACCTGGATCAGCGTTTGCTCACTGGCGGCGGCACCGCGCACGCCAGTGATTTGAACAGCCGGATCCTCACCATACAGGTTGGGAAGCGCATAGAGCAGACCGACGACAATAACGACGATCAGCATGACATACTTCCACAAAGGATAACGGTTTAACACGGCAGTTCCCTTTGGGAAAACAATAAATTACAGCGCCTTCATGGTGCCTTTCGGCAGAACGGCAGCTACGAAATCACGTTTAATAACCACTTCAGTGGTGTCGTTCAGCGCGATAGCGATGTAGCCAGATTCTGCTACTTTGGTCACGCGACCCACCAGACCACCGTTAGTCAGCACTTCATCGCCTTTCGCAATGGAGTTCATCAGATTTTTGTGTTCTTTGGTACGCTTTTGCTGCGGGCGCAGGATCATGAAGTAGAAAATCAGACCAAACACCACCAGCATCAGAATCAGAGACATCGGGCTGCCCTGCGCCGGAGCACCTGTTGCCGCTACCGCATCAGAAATAAAAAAGCTCATTCAAATTCCCTCATTATTAAAATTAATCAACGTTCACAGGTGGAACTGGTCTACCCTGACGTTGGTAAAAATCAGTCACGAAGCTCTCTAATTTACCCTCTTCAATAGCCTTGCGTAAACCCGCCATCAAACGCTGGTAGTAGCGAAGGTTATGAATCGTGTTGAGACGCGCGCCCAATATTTCGTTGCAACGGTCGAGATGATGCAAGTAAGCGCGCGAATAATTGCGACAGGTGTAGCAATCACACTCAACATCGAGCGGACTGGTGTCGCTTTTATGTTTCGCGTTACGAATTTTTACCACGCCGTCAGTCACAAACAAATGACCATTACGGGCATTTCGCGTTGGCATCACACAGTCAAACATATCGATACCGCGACGCACGCCTTCAACCAGATCTTCTGGTTTACCGACGCCCATCAGGTAACGCGGTTTATCTGCCGGAATCTGCGGGCAAACATGTTCCAGAATGCGGTGCATATCTTCCTTCGGCTCACCGACAGCCAAACCGCCGACAGCGTAGCCATCAAAGCCGATATCTACCAGACCTTTGACGGAGATATCACGTAAATCTTCGTAAACACTGCCCTGAATGATGCCAAAAAGCGCATTTTTGTTGCCGAGACTATCAAAACGGTCACGGCTGCGCTTCGCCCAACGCAGAGACATCTCCATCGAGCGTTTAGCATAGTCCCAGTCGGCCGGATACGGTGTACATTCGTCGAAGATCATCACGATATCGGAACCGAGATCGTATTGAATCTCCATCGACTTCTCGGGATCGAGGAAAATCGGATCGCCGTTGATCGGGTTACGGAAATGCACGCCTTGTTCGGTTATCTTCCGGATATCGCCCAGGCTGAACACCTGGAAGCCGCCGGAATCGGTGAGGATCGGCCCTTTCCACTGCATAAAATCGTGCAGATCGCCGTGCAGTTTCATGATTTCCTGCCCCGGGCGCAGCCACAGGTGGAAAGTGTTGCCGAGGATGATCTGTGCGCCGGTCGCTTCAACTTCTTCCGGCGTCATGCCTTTTACTGTGCCGTAAGTACCGACCGGCATAAAAGCAGGCGTTTCTACTACGCCACGATCAAAAACCAGGCGGCCGCGGCGAGCGCGACCGTCAGTGGTATCCAGTTCAAATTTCATCTTCACTCCTGCGTCAGAAAAACAGTCCGACGTTTTAAACACTCATGCCGGAAACTTATTCCCCGACACGCTCAGAAATAGCCTGCGGATTGTACGTGATAAACATCGCATCCCCGTAACTAAAAAAGCGATATTCCGCTTTTACCGCTTCATGATAGGCGTGCATGGTGTTTTTATAACCAGCAAATGCGGAAACCAGCATAATCAATGTCGATTCCGGCAGGTGGAAGTTGGTGACCAGAGCATCAATCACCTGATATTTATAGCCTGGATAAATAAAGATTTGTGTATCGCCGAAGAACGGCTCGATTAGATCGTTTTTGGCCGCCTGCGCCGCACTTTCCAGTGAACGTACGGAGGTGGTGCCCACCGCAATCACGCGGTTACCGCGCGCTTTCGCCGCCATCACCGCGTCCACCACATCCTGCGGCACTTCCGCATATTCGGAGTGCATAATGTGGTCTTCAATAGTGTCTACGCGCACCGGCTGGAAAGTACCCGCTCCAACGTGCAGGGTGACGAACGCCATTTCAATGCCTTTATCGCGCAGTTTAGCCAGCAGCGGATCGTCAAAATGCAGACCCGCGGTCGGCGCAGCGACGGCACCCGGTTTTTCGCTGTACACGGTCTGGTACAGCTCGCGGTCGGCGTCTTCATCCGGACGGTCGATATACGGCGGCAACGGCATATGGCCAATCGCGTTGAGGATATCCAGCACGCTGCGTTCGTCGTTAAACTCAACTTCAAACAGCGCGTCATGGCGCGCCACCATCGTTGCTTTAATGCTTTCGTCATCGCCCAGCAGCAGCTCGGCGCCCGGTTTCGGCGCTTTCGAGGCACGAATATGCGCCAGAATACGTTTGTCATCCAGCATACGCTCGACCAGCACTTCAATTTTACCGCCGCTGGCTTTACGACCAAACAGACGCGCAGGAATGACGCGGGTGTTGTTAAAGACCAGCAAATCGCCAGGGTTGAGCTTATCGAGCAAATCGGTGAAAGTACCGTGCGTCAGCGCGCCCGTCGGCCCGTCCAAAGACAGCAAGCGACAGCTACTGCGCTCAGCTTGCGGATAGTGGGCAATCAGGGATTCGGGTAGTTCAAAGGTGAAATCGGTAACGCGCATGACACTGACTCAGACTAAAATAAGAGGCGGGTAGTCTAGTGCCGGGGCGTTCTCCCTGCAACCTTTACCCCTCTGGATAAACATTTAACTATGAATTTTCTTGCACATTTGCATCTCGCTCACCTTGCCGACAGTTCGCTTTCCGGCAATCTGCTGGCCGATTTTGTCCGGGGTAATCCGGAAACGCACTACTCGCCTGATGTGGTAGAAGGCATCTTCATGCATCGTCGTATCGACGTGATGACAGATAACCTGCCGCAGGTGCGTGAAGCCAAAGAATGGTTTCGTAGCGAAACGCGCCGCGTCGCGCCGATTACGCTGGATGTCATGTGGGATCATTTTCTGTCGCGCCACTGGTCGGAGATCTCCCCTGAGTTCCCGCTGACGGACTTTGTGCGCTATGCCCGTACCCAGGTAACCACTATTTTGCCGGAATCGCCGCCACGCTTTATCAATCTGAATAACTATATATGGTCAGAGAAATGGCTTGAGCGCTACCGGGACATGGATTTTATCCAGAACGTCCTGAACGGCATGGCCAGCCGCCGTCCACGGCTCGATGCCCTACGCGACTCATGGTATGACCTCAATACGCATTACGATGCGTTAGAAGAACGATTCTGGCAGTTTTATCCGCAAATGATGGACCAGGCGCGGCGTAAAACCCTTTGATTGCAACCCGCATTCCCCGCCGGATAAGCCGTAGCCGTCATCCGGCAAAAGATTGATAGACAAAACCTGTCTCATTGATTGCCAGCGCCTCTTTGTCTTATTCACGAACACTCTCTATACTGGCCCGCGTTGCGTTCCAAAAACCCCTTAACATTGCAGGAGAATTATATGGTACTGGTAACTCGTCAGGCTCCGGATTTCACAGCAGCTGCGGTACTGGGTAGCGGTGAGATCGTTGAAAACTTCAACTTCAAACAGCATACCAACGGTAAAACTACCGTTCTGTTCTTCTGGCCGATGGACTTCACCTTCGTTTGCCCGTCTGAACTGATCGCATTCGACAAACGTTACGAAGAATTCCAGAAGCGCGGCGTTGAAGTTGTTGGCGTTTCCTTCGACTCTGAATTTGTCCACAACGCATGGCGTAACACCCCTGTCGACAAAGGCGGCATCGGTGCAGTGAAATACGCAATGGTTGCTGACATTAAACGCGAAATCCAGAAAGCCTACGGCATCGAGCACCCGGAAGCTGGCGTTGCTCTGCGCGGTTCTTTCCTGATCGACGCTAACGGCGTTGTTCGCCACCAGGTGGTTAACGATCTGCCGCTGGGCCGTAACATCGACGAAATGCTGCGCATGGTTGACGCGCTGCAGTTCCACGAAGAGCACGGCGACGTATGCCCGGCACAGTGGGAAAAAGGTAAAGAAGGTATGAACGCGTCTCCGGACGGCGTAGCAAAATACCTGACCGAGAACGTTTCCAGCCTGTAATTGGCATGAATCGACAAAAGGCCCGCTAGTGCGGGCCTTTTTTATTGTTCGTAGGTCAGGTAGGTGATTGCGTCACTCTCTGTAAGTATCACCAGCGACAATACGCTTATCCAAACCACAATTAAAACGCGAAGCAGGAACAGCCAAGCGCGCCCCAGAAAGCCCGGTCATCTGACACCGGAATGCCTGATTGACGCGCAATATCATGCTGATGACCGTGTACGCCACAGCTACCACAGCACTGATGCATCTGCACCATTGCGCCAATTTTTGCCGCAGCAGGCGGCGCTGAGCGATAGTGCCCCGGCACCTTCACCACCGGCGACCAGTCCGGCACAACCGGGATGGCTGGCGGTGCCAGCGGGGTGAAATGCCCTGCCGCATACACGACTTTGCCATCGACAATGGTCATCACTGACTCAATGCCTTTGATCTCTTCTTCCGCCACGTTGAAGTAATCTTTAGACAGCACCACCAGGTCGGCCAGTTGATCTTTCTCGATTCGCCCTTTCTTACCCTGCTCGCTGGAGAACCAGGCGCTGCCAGCGGTCCACAGTTCCAGCGCCACGTCGCGCGGCAAGCGGTTGTTATCATCGTACATCGCCATACCGCCAACGGTGCGGCCCGAAACCAGCCAGTAGAGCGCGGTCCACGGGTTGTAGCTAGCCACACGGGTGGCGTCAGTCCCCAGCCCTACCGGAACTTCAGCCGCCAGCATTTTCGCCACCGGCGGCGTGTGTTTGACCGCATCTTTGCCATAACGATCGACAAAATATTCGCCCTGGAACGCCATTCGGTGCTGAACAGCAATCCCGCCGCCCAGCGCTTTAACGCGCTCGATATTCCGTTCAGTAATGGTTTCGGCATGATCGAAGAACCAGTGCAGGCCATTGAACGGGATATCACGATTCACCTTCTCAAACACGTCCAACATGCGGCTGATAGATTCATCGTAGGTGGCGTGCAGGCGGAACGGCCAGCGGTGCTCCACCAGGTGTCGCACCACGCGCTCCAGCTCATCTTCCATACCCTCCGGCAAGTCCGGGCGCGGCTGGAGAAAATCTTCAAAATCCGCTGCCGAAAAAACCAGCATTTCCCCGGCCCCATTGGCGCGGTAGAAGTCGGTCCCCTGCCCCGGTTTGAGCATATCGGTCCAACGTTCAAAGTCTTCCAGTTCCTGTTTTGGACGCTGGGTAAACAGGTTGTAGGCAATACGCACCGTCATCTGCTTGTTGGCGTGTAACTGCTCAATGATCTCGTAATCTTCCGGATAGTTCTGGAAGCCGCCGCCCGCATCGATGGCGCTGGTCAGCCCCAGGCGGTTCAGTTCACGCATAAACTGGCGGGTCGAGTTAACCTGCATTTCCAGCGGCAGTTTTGGTCCTTTTGCCAGCGTCGAATAAAGGATCATGGCGTTTGGTTTAGCGATCAACATCCCGGTCGGGTTGCCGTTGCTATCACGCACAATCTCACCGCCCGCCGGATCCGGCGTCGCTTTGGTGTAGCCAACGGCTTTCAGCGCAGCGCGGTTCAGTAAAGCCCGGTCGTAGAGATGCAGAACAAAAACCGGGGTATCCGGAGCAGCTTCATTCAGTTCTTCCAGGGTTGGCATGCGACGTTCGGCAAACTGGAATTCGCTCCAGCCGCCCACCACGCGTACCCATTGCGGCGACGGCGTTCTGTCCGCCTGGTCTTTGAGCATACGTAGGGCGTCCGCCAGCGACGGCACGCCTTCCCAACGTAATTCCAGGTTGTAATTCAGTCCACCACGAATAAGGTGCAAGTGAGAATCGTTCAGACCCGGGATCACCGTATGTCCTTGCAGATCGACAACCTGCGTCCCTTCGGCAGCAAAGCTCATTACCCGCTCGTGGCTACCGGTCGCCAGGATCTTTCCGTTGGCAATCGCCACCGCCTCGACCTGCGGGCGTTGCCTATCGAGAGTATGAATTTTTCCGTGAGTCAGAATCAGTGTGGCAGTTTGAGACATAACAATCTCCTGAGATACCGGTCAGGCTTTTTTCAGCCATCCGGCAAACAGACGGGTTACGATGGGCATCCAGAACCAGACCACCAGCGCAACCACACAGGCATCATTGATGAGATGCAGGAGTAACGAGCCCTTCATTGCAGGCAGCACAATGCCGGTCAACCACGGCACCAGATTGGTGCTAGGAAATATCACCAGCAGGGTTATCAGAAACTGTTTCCAGCGTTTGGGCTGGCGTACATGGGGCGCTGGTGGCGTAAACCAGAATGCCGCTTCGGTACGAATTTCGGTTTTATCACCTTCCGCCAGCAGTGGGGCAATCTCTTCCACCAGCACGCGGCGCGTATCGGACTGGGTCCAGTTATACAGATGCTCAAGCGTGTCGAAGCGAATAATGATATTCCACAGGTTGTCGCCATCCGCAGGGCGAATCACGTTCGCTCCGAGATGACCGGGAAACTCGGCCGCCACCGGCATAATTTTCCCCAGCCATTGCTCATACCGCTGCGCCTGCTCAGGCAGCAGGGTGTGGGTAATCACCAACGTCACATGTTTGTTCTGCGCCATGAAGGGTTCCTTGTTGAGAGGAAACAGGCCGCTTAGGCCAGGAAAGCAATACACAAAATCATTCATGGTGCATCGAGGCGGCAAGGTTGTGGATCCCCGGGAGCTTTCATAAGTAAGTGACTGGGGTACGCAAGCGAAGCCAACAAAGATGCAACATGAAGGATGACGTGTATTTAGGCTTTACGTTCTGGCGCGCCATGCACCATGGTATAGGCATAATCCACGCCCATACCGTAGGCGCCGCTGTGCTCGCGTACCAGATCCATGACGGCGTCGTAGGTTTCTTTGCGAGACCAGTCGCGCTGGTACTCAAGAAGAACCTGTTGCCAGGTTACGGGTACGGCACCAGCCTGTACCATGCGGTCGATAGAACGCTCATGGGCATCCACGGACGTGCCGCCGGAAGTGTCGGTCACCACATATACTTCATAACCCGCTTCCAGCGCCATCAGTGCCGGGAAAGTCAGGCAGACTTCGGTCCACAGCGCGGAGATAATCAGTTTTTTACGCCCAGTCGCTTCCACGGCCTTCACAAACGCCGCATCTTCCCAGGAGTTCATCGAGGTGCGTTCAATGGGTTTTACATCAGGATGAACCGCTAACAATTCTGGCCAGATATATCCGCTAAAACTTTTCGTTTCTACAGAAGTATAAATCACCGGAACATTGAATATTTTCCCGGCTTTCGCTAATGCAACGGTATTATTTTTTAAAGTCTGGCGATCGATATTCGCTACACCAAATGACATTTGCGGCTGATGATCAATAAAAATAAGCGTAGAGTTTTGAGGGTCAATCAGTTCCCGAATAGACATATCACACCTTCTTAATCAATAAGTTAAAAGGCAACGGTCTGTATCTGCCGTCAGCAGCAGGATCCTGAATCAGAAAGCTTGTTGAGTATAGCGGGAAATTTCTAACGAGTTATTAAAGAAAACTTACCATCCTGTGAAACTATTAATTCTGTGTTGCGATATATCCTAAACAACATCAAAAAAATGCGCATGATTCATCTAATTTATTCACTGGCATTGTTTTTCTTCATTCGGTACAACAGAAGGGTTTAATTTTCAGGATCTTTTCTGCCTATGCGCATTAATCTGGATGTTTTGCTTATTCTCGACGCACTCGACAAACAGGGTTCATTTGCCGCGGCGGCCGAATCGCTGTTTAAAACGCCTGCGGCACTCAGCTATATGATTCAAAAGCTGGAAAGCGATCTGAATATCGAGCTGCTTGACCGTTCCGGACACCGGGCTAAATTTACCGACACCGGACAGATGATGCTGGAAAAGGGACGTTTATTGCTAAGTGCGGCAAAAGATCTCGAAAAACAGGCGGTACAGCTGAGTTCAGGCTGGGAAAAAGAGCTGGCGATTGCGCTGGACGACTCCTTTCCTTTCGCCTCGCTGTTACCCATTATCGATGAATTTCACGCGCTGAATAAGCAAACCCGCCTCAGTTTTACCCATCATACGCTGGCGGGTTCCTGGGAGGAGCTGACTCATAATGGAGCAGATATTATTCTGGGGGCGATTAATGAACCACCAACGTCAGCGGCCTGGTCCTACAAAATGCTCGGCACATTGGACAATGTATTTGTCGTGGCACCTGAGCATCCGCTGGCCGCAGCACCTGATGGCCTGACCAACGAGCAGTTGTGCCTGCATCGGGCGATTGTTATCAGCGACAGCGCCCGCTTCTGTCATCCGTTACAAACCAATCTGATGGAGGAGCAGGCGCAGATCCGTGTCGATGACTTCCACAGTAAAGTGATGCTACTGCGAGCCGGCATGGGCTGCGGATTTCTCCCCCGCCATATTGCCAGCCCGTGGCTTGCTACGGGCGAGCTGGTGGAAAAAACGGTTATCTCATTTCGCCAAAAAGACGTGGCCTATATGGCATGGCGTAATAACCGTGATGGGCTGGCGCAGCGCTGGTGGCGAGACGCGCTGCTGGCAAGCCCGGCGATTGCGCACTTATATCAATGACCTGACCATACCGAGGCGGAAATCGCCGGCAACGTCAGGATATCGTCGGCAAGCACACCTTTGCCCTCTTTGTGCTGCCAATGACTCACGCTCAGTAATGGCGAGGCTGGCAGGACCACTTCACAAGCCTGGCCACGGTTAATCGCCACTAACACGCGCTGGCGGTTTAGCACCCGTACAAACACCACCACGTTATCCTCGGCGTAAATCACCTGACAACCACCGTGGCGTAGCGCCTGGCTCTGGTGGCGTAATTTTGCCAGCCGCTGGTACAACGCCAGCAGGTTAGCGTCCTGTTTTTCAGGCTGCCATGGGAAAGGTTTGCGGCAAAACGGATCGTTGTTGCCATCCAGCCCCACTTCGTCGCCGTAGTAAATACAGGGCACGCCAGGCCAGGTAAATAGCCACACCACCGCCAGCGGTAAACGTGCGACGTCTTTACCGAGCAGAGACTTAAAGCGAGCGGTATCGTGGCTGTCGAGCTGGTTAAACATGCGCAATTGCTGTTGATGCGACAACCCCGCACGGTAGTTATCCATCCACGCCATACAGGTCTGGGCGTCAATGGATTGTGGGTCGTATGAAATATCGGTATTGGCGAGGAATCCCCAGAGAGGGAAAGTAAAGCCGCGATAGTTCATGGCGGCATCTTCCGCGTCGGCCTGCAACCACTGGCGAGCATCGCCAAAATGTTCACCCACCACATACGCCTCTGGCTGGGTTTCTTTTGCCGCCTGCGTAATGCCGGCCACGTGTTGTAGGTTGTTACGTGCGCCTCCTGCTTCTCCCAGCATGTGCACCACATCAAGACGCCAGCCGTCCATACTCCACGGCGCTTTCAGCCAGTGACGGACGATACTGTCTTCGCCGCGATAAATTTCATTTACCAGGCTTTCCGAAGAAAAGTCCAGCTTGGGCAGGCTGGAATACCCCAGCCAGTCAAGCGCAACGCCGTCGGCTGAGAAATGATACCAGTCGCGCCAGGGGGATTCTGGGTTATGGCACGCCCCATCCGTTCCCCTACTATGCCGGTCAAACCAGGCGTGCGAATCGCCGCTATGGTTAAAAACACCGTCCAGAATCAAGCGCATGCCCTGCTGTTGGGTGTTGTGCCGCAGGCGCAGCAGCGCCGTGTCGCCGCCAAATTGCGGATCAACATGACGGTAATCTTCGGTATCGTATTTATGCACGCTCGGCGCGGTAAACACAGGATTCAGGTACAGCGCCGTGACCCCTAACGTTTTCAGGTACGGTAGCTTTTCGCTGATGCCGTCCAAATCACCACCATAGAACGTGGAGCCACCGGCCTGAGCCGTAAGCGGTTCGTCCCATTCGCGCCGCACGATGTCGTGCCCGGCCGCGTGGTGATAATAGACGTTATCCTGGCCCGCTTCACGCGACTGGCTGCGGGCAAAACGGTCCGGGAAAATTTGGTAAAAGACCTGGTCAGCGACCCACTGCGGACCGTTATCCGGCACATCGACGGCAAACTGCTCCAGACGCGCAGGCGGAAAACGGCTGAATCCCTGTGGGGTGAACCACAACTGACGATCGAGCCAAAGTAATTTAAAGCTATAGCGTCGACGAGGCTGCCCGCTGGAGAGATCGATCGCCGCTCGCCACGCGGTCACACCCGGCTGCGGCTGGCTGCGCTGCTTGTGCATAGCTAGCGAAATCTCTTCGTTATCGTTTTCTGCGCGTAGCGTCACCCGCTGGGGGGGATTTTCCCCCGCCAGCCATAATGTAATCGTCAGTTGATCTTTGTTTTGCTTAACAAATGGGGCAACCGGAAGGTGCCAGGCGTTCAACATCACGTATCCCCTTTGATGATAATGACGTCACCTTGCCATAGCGAAGTGCAGGATCACTCATCATCTTAACGTTTATTGGGGGAGGAGTTCGGGGGAGGAGAAAATTGCCGGGTAACGCAAAGCTACCCGGCAAAAATATTACTGTGCTTCAGCCAGTTGGCGCTCTCGACGGCGCTTGAATCCCCAGCCGACCAGCAGCAGGACAATCCACGCAAAGCCGACGTACAGCGAAATGCGGGTATCCGGATGATAGCCGATAAGCGCGATGATAAAGACCAGGAAAATCAGGCCAACAATGGTCGTCGTTACCCCACCCGGTACTTTAAATTTCAGCGCTTTGACCTCTTCTGGCGGCAGACGACGACGGAAAGCAATCTGTGACAGCAGGATCATAATCCACACCCAAACCGTGGCGAACGTTGCCAAAGAGGCGATCACCAGGAAGACGTTTTCCGGCATGATGTAGTTAAGATAAACCGCAAACAGCAGCGCAATGGTCATCACCATCACCGTAACCCACGGCACGCCACGACGCGACGTCTTGGCAAACATTTTTGGGGCACTGCCCTGCTCCGCCATGCCGTGTAGCATACGTCCCACACCGAAGACGTCAGAGTTAATCGCCGACAGCGACGCAGTCAGAACCACAAAGTTGAGGATCCCGGCAGCAAAGGTAATGCCCATATGCTGGAACGTCATAACGAACGGGCTACCGTCGGTACCCACCTGGTTCCACGGGTAGATAGACATAATGACGAACAACGTCCCCACATAAAACACCAGGATACGCATTGGTACGGAATTGATAGCGCGCGGAATAGATTTTTCCGGGTCTTTGGCTTCGCCTGCGGTAATCCCGATAATCTCAATCCCGCCGTAAGCGAACATCACCATTTGCAGCGACATCACCATGCCGAGCCAGCCGTTGCTGAAGAAGCCACCGTTGCTCCATAAGTTATGGATACCGGTCGGTTGCCCGCCGTTGCCAATCCCCCAAATGATGATACCGAAACCGGCGACAATCATGATGATAATGGTGGCGACTTTAAAGAACGAGAACCAGAACTCCAGCTCGCCAAACACCTTCACGCTCATCAGGTTGATGGCGCAGATAATCAGCACTACGCTGAGTACCCAAATCCAGTGCGGTACGGCCGGGAACCAGACGCCCATGTAAATACCAAAGGCAGTCACATCGGCAATGGCGACAATCAGGATTTCAAAACAATAGGTCCAGCCGGTGATATAGCCTGCCAGCGGTCCGAGGTTTTCCTGCGCATAGCGCGAGAAGGAGCTGGCTGCAGGGTTATGAACAGACATTTCGCCCAGCGCGCGCATAATAATATACGCCGCTACGCCGCCGATAATATAGGCCAGCAACACGCTTGGCCCCGCCATTTTGATGGCATCGGCCGAGCCATAGAACAGCCCGGTACCAATTGCTGAACCTAATGCCATAAAGCGGATGTGCCGGGTGCTCAGCCCACGCTTTAGCTTGTTATTACTTTCCATCGATTCCTAACCTGTTAACACAATAAAAAAACCACGGGGCCATGTTAATAGCCCCGTGGTTAAAACTTATTGTCAGTGATATTAGTGTGCGCTGGAGGTCACTTGTCGACCCGCGGCGCGATCCCAGATAACTGCCAGGACCACCATCACGACTGTTGGCATCAACCACGCCAGCCCCTGCTCCGCCAGCGGTAAACGCTGGGTCCAGGCCGGTAACACGTCGCCAATTGCAGAAGCTTTAATGCCATCAAGGATACCAAAAATCAGGCTGATAAACATCGCAGGTGCAATGACGCGGGAAGAATTATGCCACCATGAGCGGGTAAAGCTTAATACAACCAGTGCGATACATGGCGGATAGATAGCCGTCAGCACCGGAATAGAGATCTGAATCAGATGGCTCAGACCCAGGTTAGAAACCACCATCGAGAAGCCGCCGAGGATAAATACCAGCGTACGATAAGACAGTGGAACGTACTGGGCAAAGAACTCTGCGCACGCACAGGTCAAGCCAACCGCGGTGACCAGACAGGCGATGAAAATCAGCGCCGCCAGCAGGAAGCTTCCTGCACCGCCAAAGGTGTGCTGAACATACGCATGCAGAATCGCCGCGCCGTTAGCAGACTGATCGACCAGAATCGCGCTATCTGAACCCAGACGGAACAGCGCGAGATACAGCAGCGTTAAGCCCACACCCGCCATTAAACCCGCCCAAACGGTGTAACGGGTCAGCAGACGTGCTTCAGTAACACCACGCGAGCGAGCGGCGTTAACGATAACAATACCAAACACCATCGCGCCCAGCGTATCCATGGTCAGATACCCGTTCACGAAGCCATTAGAAAATGCCGCAGTTTGGTAGGCTTCCATCGCATTACTGATCGGGCCTGCTGGCCAGACGATTGCGGCGACAGACAGAACAACCAGCGCCAGGATTTTCAGCGGCGCCAGGAAATTACCCACCGTATCCAGCAGTTTGCCCGGATACAGCGAAACCAGAATCACAATCGCGAAATAGATAACGCTATAGATAAACAGCGGCAGCGCAGAGTCACCGGTCAGCGGTGCAATCCCGACTTCGAAAGAGACCGTCGCGGTACGCGGGGTAGCAAATAACGGCCCAACGGCCAGATAGCAAACAGTCGCCAGTAGCAGACCAGCAACTTTACCGATAGGTGTGCTCAGTCGGTCCACACCACCACCGACTTTCGCCAGCGCGACAACGGTAAGTACCGGCAGGCCAACGGCGGTAATCAAAAAGCCAAAAGCCGCAGTCCAGACGTGTTCACCTGCCTGCAAACCAACCATTGGGGGGAAGATGATGTTTCCTGCACCAACGAACAGTGCAAATGTCATAAATCCCAAAGCGATAATATCGCGCGATTTTAACTGATGGGTCATAAAGTCTTACTGCCTGTGGATGTGGTGTTGAAAATAGTAAATTTTTGCCTTTCCCTGGGGGACAATACAGCGGCATTTTTGCTCAATTCCAGCGGGAAACACTCCCGACCTGGCGCGGCGAAGAATAGTTTTTCGATTTACCGCGTAAATGCAGTCGGTATGACAGCACCTGGAGCGCAATTTAAACGCTTATAACGTTTTAAAGCAAGGTGAGATCCAAAAACCAGAACAATATAGCGATATGAAAAATGGGGTTAGCACAAAACACCATTTCATGGAAAAAGGTATGGGTAATAGTTCGAACAAAAAACAATCAAACGTCGTAAAATTCAGGAGTCATATATTGACCGCATAGAAAAAGCCAGCTTGTGCTGGCTTTTGGAAAGATAATCTTACGAATGTGCTTTAACCGTTACTTTTGGCAATCAAACGTTCCGGGATCACGAAACTAAATCGCGTCCCTTTGCCTGGTTCGCTTTCGATATTCAAACGGCTGTCGTGATGATGCAGCGCATGTTTCACGATGGCAAGGCCCAACCCGCTACCGCCCGTTTGCCGCGATCGCGCCTTATCTACCCGATAAAAACGCTCGGTCAAACGTGGAATATGCTCGGCGGCAATGCCTGGACCGTTGTCTTCCACACAAAACTCCGCTCCCGAGGCCACATGCCGCCAGCGTACGGTAATGTGCGTTCCCGCTGGTGTGTGGTTCACCGCGTTGTACACGAGATTCGAGATAGCGCTACGCAACTGCTCCTCGTTGCCCCGCACGTTCAGGCTGTTATCGACATCAAAGGTAAACGTATGTTTATGCTGGCTCAGGGTTTGCGCTTCGTGCTCGATCACGCGCAGCATCATGGGCACATCGACTTTCTCATTCAGTTGCAACGTCGGAGCAGCTTCAATTTTTGACAGCGTCAGCAGCTGTTTCACCAGGCCTTCCATACGGTACGTTTGTTCGCGCATGGTATGCAGCGCTTTTTCGCGCGTTGTCCCTTCCAGCGGATGCTCCTGCATCATTTCCAGATAACCTTGCAGCACCGTCAGCGGTGTGCGCAGCTCATGGCTGGCGTTGGCGAAAAAGTTTCGCCGTGAACCTTCCAGTTGGTGCATCTGGGTAACGTCGCGCGCCACCATCAGCAGTTGCTTATCCGTGTAGGGCATCACGCGAATTTCCAGATGCCGTCCGGTATTGAGCACCAGATTGATAGGCCGGCTAAAGTCGCGCGTTTTCAGATATTGTGTGAATTCCGGGTATCGCAGCAGGTTAAGAATATTTTGCCCGCTATCGTCCGGCCAGCGCAGTCCCAGAACCTGCTGAGCCAGTCCGTTACACCAGAAGATACCGCCTTCTTCGGTGGTCAATACCACCGCGTCGGGTAGTGATTCCGCCCCGCTGCGAAAACGTTTGATCAGGTTACCCAGTTCTCGACGGCGTTTTTTGTTGCGCAGCTGCATTTGATGCAGCCCATATAACAACGGCTCCCAACTGCCTCGCCCCGGCGGCGGCGTCATGCTTCTGTCGACCCATAGCCACCAGGACAAACGTAATAGATTCCAGAAATGCCAGATAAGCAGGCCCGTTACCGACGCCAGTAAAAACCAGGGCAGGTAACCGAAAAAAGCGCTAAGGATAAATGCCGGTATGCAGCACAGGATCAGCTCCAGTACCAACCTTTTCCATGACAATCGTTCTAGCAAACGTCTTACTCCATAAACGGCCTAATCCATCAGGCCCTGATTCTTGTCAGTCAGAAGCGGGTCGAAAAACGATATCCCGTCCCGCGAACTGTCTGCACCATTCGATCATGTCCGCTGTGCTCCAGCGCTTTACGTAAGCGGCGGATATGCACATCCACTGTCCGGTCTTCCACGTAGACATTGGTTCCCCAGACATGATTGAGGAGTTGTTCACGGCTGTAGACGCGCTCAGGGTGGGTCATAAAGAAGTGCAACAGTTTGAATTCGGTCGGCCCCATATCCAGCGGATCCTCGCCGGTCATCACGCGATGCGAGGTCGGATCAAGGCTTAGCCCCTGCATCTCAATAACCTCTTCCACCGCCATCGGTGAAATACGACGCAGAACCGCTTTAATACGCGCCACCAGCTCCTTGGGAGAAAACGGCTTGGTAATATAATCATCCGCACCGGTTTCCAGACCCCGGACGCGGTCTTCCTCTTCACCTCTAGCCGTCAGCATCATCACGGGGATATCCCGCGTCATGGCTTCGCGCTTGAGATGTTTAATAAACTGCAGACCCGAGCCGCCGGGAAGCATCCAGTCAAGCAGGACGAGATCCGGCCAGGGTTCATTGAGTTGGTTCACAGCACTGTCATAGTCTTCGGCTTCTACGGGTTGAAAACCGTTTTGCTCGAGCACGAAGCAGACCATTTCACGAATTGGAGCTTCATCTTCTACGACCAGAATACGTCTCGCCATGATTTGCCCTGTTTATAATTAAATCGTTTGCCATCAATACGGTGCCATTATGCGTCAGTTTTATGACAGATTTATGAAAAGATAGCCAAGGTTTAACGCAGCCCGGCGAATTATGACAGCCCGGAGACAAGATATTACCGTCCTTGAAAGGTTATAATCCCCACCACTGTTTTATCGTCATGGAACTCTTATGCGCATCCTTCACACGTCTGACTGGCATCTGGGCCAAAATTTCTACAGCAAGAGCCGCGCCGCTGAACATCAGGCCTTTCTCGACTGGCTGCTGGAAACGGCACAATCCCATCAGGTGGATGCCATTATTGTGGCGGGTGATATTTTCGATACCGGCTCACCGCCAAGCTACGCCCGTGAGCTGTATAACCGTTTTGTCGTTAATTTACAGCAAACCGGGTGTCATCTGGTGGTGCTGGCAGGCAACCACGACTCCGTCGCCACACTCAATGAATCCCGCGATATACTGGCGTTTCTCAACACCACGGTCGTTGCCAGCGCCGGCCATGCGCCGCAGGTACTACCGCAACGTGACGGCACCCCGGGGGCAATTCTGTGCCCGGTTCCTTTTTTACGTCCACGCGACATCATTACCAGCCAGGCCGGGCTAACCGGGCAAGAAAAACAGCAGCATCTGCTGGGGGCGATCACCGACTATTACCAGCAGCAGTATCAGGATGCCTGCACGCTGCGTGGTGATCAGAATCTGCCCATCATCGCGACCGGGCATTTGACCACCTTCGGCGCCAGTAAAAGTGACGCCGTCCGTGACATTTATATCGGTACGCTGGACGCCTTCCCTGCACAAAACTTCCCTCCGGCGGACTACATCGCGCTGGGCCATATTCACCGGGCGCAGGTTATCGGCGGCACGGAGCATATTCGCTACTGCGGCTCGCCGATCGCTCTCAGTTTTGACGAGTGCGGCAAAAACAAATGCGTGCATCTGGTGAGCTTTGAAGCAGGGAAACTCAACGCCGTCGAGAATCTCGCCGTACCGGTCACCCAGCCGCTTGCGGTACTGAAAGGCGATCTCGCCGCCATTACCGCCCAGCTTGAGCAGTGGCGCAACGTACAGCAAGAGCCGCCTGTATGGCTGGATATTGAAATCACCACCGATGACTATCTGCATGATATGCAGCGTAAAATCCAGGCTTTGACCGAAGATTTACCGGTAGAAGTGTTATTGGTGCGCCGCAGTCGGGAACAGCGCGAACGTATTATGGCCAATGAACGTCGTGAAACATTAAGCGAGCTGAGCGTGGCGGAGGTTTTTGACCGCCGACTGGCGCTGGAAGAACTCGAAGAACCGCAGCGCGAGCGGCTTAATCAGCTGTTTAGCGCAACCGTACAGACGCTTGCCGGGGAGGCTGAAGCATGAAAATTCTCAGCCTGCGCCTGAAAAACCTCAACTCCCTGAAGGGAGAATGGAAAGTCGATTTCACGGCAGAACCTTTTGCCAGCAACGGGCTGTTCGCCATCACCGGGCCCACAGGCGCGGGGAAAACCACCCTGCTGGACGCAATTTGCCTTGCGCTGTACCACGAAACGCCGCGCCTGAATACTGTGTCACAGTCGCAAAACGACCTGATGACCCGCGACACAGCGGAGTGTCTGGCCGAGGTGGAATTTGAGGTGCGGGGCGAAGCCTACCGCGCATTCTGGAGCCAGAACCGGGCACGCAACCAGCCTGAGGGCAACCTGCAGGTCCCGCGCGTAGAGCTGGCCCGCTGCGCCGACGGTAAAATCCTCGCCGATAAAGTCAAAGACAAGCTGGAGATGACCGCCGAGCTTACCGGGCTGGATTACGGCCGTTTTACCCGCTCGATGCTGCTCTCTCAGGGCCAGTTTGCCGCATTTCTTAATGCCAAACCAAAAGAGCGCGCCGAGCTGCTCGAAGAGTTAACCGGTACTGAGATCTACGGCCAAATCTCCGCTATGGTGTTTGAAAAGCACAAATCAGCGCGTACGGAGCTGGAAAAACTGCAGGCCCAGGCCAGCGGCGTGGCGCTGTTAGCGCCAGAGCAGGTGCAATCCCTGACGGAAAGTTTGCAGGTACTTACTGACGAAGAAAAACAATACCTTACCAGCCAACAAACCCAGCAACAGCACCTCAACTGGCTCATTCGGCAAAATGAGCTACAAACGGATATAAACCGTCACCAGCAGGCATTACAGGCAGCGCTTCAGGCGCAAGAAGACGCGCAGCCGCAGTTGGCGGCACTGAGTCTGGCACTGCCGGCCAGGGCGTTACGCCCGCACTGGGAGCGAATTCAGGAACAAACGGCTACTATCGAGCGTACACGCCAGAAGATTCAGGAAGTGAATGCTCGCTTACAAAGCAGCTTAACGCTGCGCGGGCGTATTCGCCAGCAGGCGCAAATGCAGTCGACCTTGATACTAGCCGAACAACAGACGTTAACCGACTGGCTTAATGAGCATGATCGCTTCCGCTTATGGAGTAGCGAACTGGCAGGATGGAAAGCGCTGCTGGCCCAACAGTCCGACGCCAGCGCCCAGCTACGCCAATGGCAGCAGCTGCGAGAGAACGACACGCGTAAGCTCAATGCACTAACGCTTCCCGCGCTGACCCTTTCGCCGCAGGAGGTAACGGATGCGCTGGCGCAACATGTGCAGCTTCGTCCATTACGCCAGCGGCTGAGCAATTTACACGGACAAATCACCCCGAAGCAAAAACAACTGGCACAGTTACGCGCCACGCTTGTACAGCGTCAACAAGAGTTGACCCAGCGCAACGCGGTGCTTGCCGAAAAACGTCAGCGCTATAAATATAAAAATCAGCAACTTACCGATGTGAGAGTCATTTGCGAGCAAGAAGCCCGCATCAAAGATCTGGAAAGCCAACGGGCATTGTTGCAATCCGGCATGCCTTGCCCGCTATGCGGCTCCACCGCACATCCGGCGATTGAACGCTATCAAACGCTCGAACTGAGCGTGAATCAGACGCGGCGTGAGGCACTGGAAAAAGAGGTCAAAACACTGGCCGATGAGGGTTCAACGTTACGCGGCCAGCTTGAGGCGATAACCCAGCAACTTCAGCGGGATGAACGCGAAGCACAGACGCTTTCTCAGGAGGAGCAAGCACTTACTCAAGAGTGGCTGACCGTCACCGCCAGCCTCAACGTCACGCTACAACCGCAGGATGACATTGCCCCGTGGCTGGCCGCTCAGGAAGAGCACGAACAACAGCTTCACCAGTTGAGCCTGCGTCATACCCTGCAGGCGCAAATCACCGCGCATACCGAGCAGATTACCCAGCTCCAGCTGCATATTGACCAGCGCCAGGCGACGCTAACCGCCGAGCTTTCCCGCTATGGTCTGGCCCTTCCACCCGAGGATGACGTCGCCTCATGGCTAAGCGAACGGGCGAACGAAGCACAAATGTGGCAACAGCGTCAGAATGAACTGACCGAGTTACAGGCCCGGATTGCCCAGCTTGCGCCGCTGCTGGAAACGTTGCCTGAAACCGAGGCGCTTTCTGAAAACATTGAGGATTTGTCGCTGGAAAACTGGCGGCAGGTGCACGACGATTGCCTCTCTTTACAGGGACAGTGGCAAACCTTGCAACAGCAGGAGGCACAGGACGTTCAGCGCGCCGCGGAAATCCAGGCGCAGTTTGATGCCGCATTGCAGGCCAGCATCTTTGCCGATCGCGACGCCTTTATTGCCGCCCTGCTGGACGAAGAGACCTTTAATCGCCTGGAGCAGTTGAAGCAATCACTGGAAGGCCAGCGACAGCAGGCCCAAACGCTGGTTAATCAGGCCCAGCAGGCACTGGCGGCTCATCAACAGCAGCAACCAACAGAAGTAGATCTCACGCTGACGGCGCAGCATCTGCACGACGCGCTGGCGCAGCTCACCCAACTGCTACGCGATAACACTACTCGTCAGGGCGAAATTCGCCAGCAGCTCAAACAAGATGCTGAAAACCGCCAGCAGCAGCAGGCGCTGATGCAGGAGATTGAAAAAGTCGCGCAGCAGGTCGAAGACTGGGGGTATTTGAATGCACTGATCGGCTCGAAAGAGGGAGATAAGTTCCGCAAATTTGCCCAGGGGCTGACGCTGGATAACCTCGTCTGGCTTGCCAACAACCAGTTAACCCGTCTGCACGGTCGCTATTTGTTGCAGCGCAAGGCCAGCGAAGCGTTAGAGCTGGAAGTGGTTGATACCTGGCAGGCCGATGCCGTACGTGATACGCGTACGCTTTCCGGCGGCGAGAGCTTCCTCGTGAGTCTGGCGCTGGCGCTGGCGTTGTCCGATCTGGTCAGCCACAAAACCCGAATTGACTCCCTGTTCCTCGACGAAGGTTTCGGCACGCTGGACAGTGAAACGCTGGATACCGCACTGGACGCGCTTGATGCGCTCAACGCTACCGGTAAAACCATTGGCGTGATCAGCCACGTCGAAGCAATGAAAGAACGCATTCCGGTGCAGATCAAGGTGAAAAAAATCAACGGTCTGGGCTACAGCAAACTCGACAAAATGTTTGCGGTGGAGTAATCGGCCAGCGGATATGGTGTCACAGGCCGGATAAGCGCTAACGCTATCCGGCACGCTATGTAGCACAATATTGCATACTCAGGGACGGATATGAAATGGCATTCCACTTCGCTTATCCGCAAGCTATCGCTATTGGCGGCGAACGTTCGTCGCTATGACGCAAATCCTGCGTCTTTCTTGTTGGCAGGTGGTATGAAAAAAGTCATTTTCTCTTTAGCGCTCGGAACATTTGGGCTGGGCATGGCCGAGTTTGGCATCATGGGTGTCCTCACTGAGCTGGCGCGGGACGTGGGAATTTCCATTCCTGCCGCTGGCCATATGATTTCATTTTACGCCTTTGGCGTAGTGCTTGGCGCGCCCATTATTGCGCTCTTTTCCAATCGCTTTTCGCTCAAACATATTTTGCTGTTTCTGGTCACCCTGTGCGTGATTGGCAACGCCATCTTCACCCTCTCTTCCTCGTATTTTATGCTGGCGGTGGGCAGGCTGGTTTCCGGCTTCCCTCATGGCGCATTTTTCGGCGTGGGCGCGATTATCCTGTCGAAGCTGGCCCGTCCAGGAAAAGTCACCGCCGCCGTCGCGGGCATGATTTCGGGGATGACCGTTGCCAATCTGGTTGGCATTCCCGTCGGCACCTGGCTGAGCCAGGAATTTAGCTGGCGCTACACGTTTCTGCTGATAGCCGTCTTTAATATCGCCGTAATAGTCTCGGTCGCTTTTTGGGTCCCCAACATTAGCGATGAGGTAAAAGGGAAACTGCGCGAACAATTTCACTTTTTGAAAAGCCCCGCCCCGTGGTTCATTTTTTCCGCCACCATGTTTGGGAACGCCGGGGTTTTCGCCTGGTTCAGCTACGTCAAACCGTACATGATGTATATCTCCGGCTTCTCCGAGGCGCTAATGACCTTCATCATGATGCTGGTGGGATTGGGAATGGTGTTAGGAAATCTGCTAAGCGGTAGGCTGTCAGGCCGTTATACGCCGCTGCGAATTGCGGTAATAACCGACTTCGTCATTGTGCTGGCTCTGCTGCTGCTCTTTGCCTTTGGCGGCATCAAAGCCGCGTCGCTGACCTTCGCTTTCATTTGCTGCGCGGGTCTGTTTGCTCTGTCGGCGCCGTTGCAAATTTTGCTGCTGCAAAATGCTAAAGGGGGAGAACTACTGGGCGCGGCTGGCGGGCAAATTGCCTTCAATCTCGGCAGCGCGATTGGCGCGTACTGCGGTGGCATGATGCTGACGCTGGGATTTGCCTACAACTACGTGACGCTGCCGGCTGCGCTGCTGTCGTTTTCTGCGATGTCCTCGCTGCTGCTCTATGGTCGCCTGAAGCGCGGCGTGCAACAACAGGTTGCACCCGCGACATAACAACCGTTTATACGTGCGGCCACAACCAGGCCGCGCCGCGCACGCCGCTGGAGTCACCATGCAACGCCTTGCGTAGAGGCGTTTCACACTCGCCGCCAAAAACAAATTGCTTCATCAACGTCGGAACGTTTTGATACAGTCGGTCGACATTGCTCATTCCGCCACCCAGCACAATGACGTCCGGATCGAGAATATTCACCACATGTGCCAGTGATTTCGCCAGACGAAGCTCATAGCGGCTCAACGCTTGCTCCGCAAGAGTATCCTGCGCATTAACAAGGCTGATAATTTCACTGCCTTTGAGCGGCTTACCGCTCAGGCGCTGGTAGTCGGTGGCAAAACCGGTCCCGGAAATGAAGGTTTCAATGCAGCCTTGTTTGCCGCAATAACAGGGGACTTCCTGCCGATAACGCAGCTCATCTTCGTCCATCCACGGCAGCGGATTATGCCCCCACTCGCCCGCGGTACCGTTACCGCCCGTGTGCGCCCGACCATTCAGCGCCACGCCTGCGCCACATCCGGTGCCGATAATCACCGCAAACACGGTTTGCGCCCCCGCCGCCGCACCATCCACCGCTTCAGAAACCGCCAGACAGTTGGCATCATTTGCCAACCGCACTTCGCGATTCAGACGCGAACTCAGGTCTTTGTCAAAAGGTTGCCCGTTAAGCCAGGTCGAGTTGGCATTCTTTACTACCCCGGTGTAGGGCGAGATTGAACCGGGAATGCCCATTCCCACGGTTCCCGTCTGCCCGGTAGCGTTTTCCGCCATCTCCACCAGCATGGCGATGGTTTCTATCGTTTGCCAATAATCATCACGCGGCGTGGGCAGGCGATGGCGAAAAAGCTGTTCGCCCGCATCGCCAAGCGCAATAACTTCCGTTTTCGTACCGCCCAAATCGATACCTATACGCACTGTTTGCTCCTCTTCCCGATTAACAATGCAAGCATAGCGACAATTCGCTATCATGCCCGCTGGATTTAACGACAAGGCCGTGGAAATTATCATGCTGTGGTTCAAAAATTTAATGGTTTACCGTCTTAGCCGCGATGTTTCTTTGCGTGCCGAAGAGATGGAAAAACAGCTGGCATCAATGACGTTCACCCCTTGCGGTAGCCAGGATATGGCAAAAATGGGCTGGGTTCCGCCGATGGGATCGCACAGCGATGCATTAACGCATACCGCCAATGGCCAAATTATTATCTGCGCCCGCAAAGAAGAAAAAATTCTGCCGTCGCCGGTTATCAAACAGGCGCTGGAAGCCAAAATATTCAAACTGGAAGCTGAGCAAGGTCGCAAACTCAAGAAGACCGAAAAAGACTCACTGAAAGATGAAGTTCTGCACTCATTGCTGCCGCGCGCCTTTAGCCGCTTCAGCCAGACAATGATGTGGATCGACACCGTCAACGATCTGATCATGGTCGACTGTGCAAGCGCGAAAAAAGCGGAAGATACGCTGGCGCTGCTGCGTAAAAGCCTCGGCTCGCTGCCGGTCGTTCCGCTGACGATGGAAAACCCTATTGAGCTGACGCTGACCGAATGGGTTCGCTCCGGCACAACAGCACAAGGATTCCAGTTACTGGATGAAGCTGAACTGAAAGCGATCCTTGAAGACGGCGGTGTGATCCGCGCGAAAAAGCAGGATCTGGTCTGCGACGAAATCGCCGTGCATATCGAGGCGGGCAAACTGGTCACCAAGTTGGCCCTCGACTGGCAGCAGCGTATTCAGTTCGTTATGTGTGACGACGGCTCCATTAAACGTCTGAAGTTCAGCGACGAGCTGCGCGATCAGAACGAAGATATCGACCGTGAAGATTATGCTCAGCGTTTTGATGCCGATTTCATCCTGATGACAGGTGAACTGGCGGCGCTGATTAAAAGTCTGGTGGAGGGATTAGGCGGCGAAGCGCAACGTTAGCCCTGTTTAGCGAATGGCGACACAATATCGCCATTCGTCATTTTTACGCTTACAAATAGCGGCAAAGATAGGATGTTGGCTCTGCTACCTGCAGATGAAACTCACTGTTGCCCGGTACGTTAAACACGTCTCCTGCGGCATAGACTTTCCACTCGGTTTCCCCCGGCAGCAGCACGTTCAGTGCGCCACTAACCACCGTCATCTCTTCAGGCGCCGCAGTACCAAAGGTATATTCACCTTCAGCCATCACGCCTACACTGGCGCGGCCAGTACTGCTGCTGGTAAAACCGATCGATTTTACTTTGCCGGAAAAGTATTCATTACTTTGAAGCATACAACTGGCCCTATCTCGTGATTAAGTTAGGAACCAATATAGGGGGCTGACGTTCCACCTGTCACGCAAAATTACGCCAGCAATTCCGAAGCTAGTCGGGCAATCAACACATTGGACAGCAAAACCGGGACATCCAGCGACTTTTGCAGTAAATCACGATGGCGTTGATGAAAACCCAGGCAGTCCAGCATGAGAACATCAGCGCCTTGCTCAAGGAGATATTTCCCGGCATCAATCAGCTGTTGTTCAGAACCTTCTACTGGATTCGCTACGGCATACACTGGCGGCGTTTGTAACACCTGCCACTTTTGTGTCTGGGCTTTGAGCAATTCAGCAACAGGTACTATGACCCCAACCTGATGCCCTTCGACAATCGAAGCCACTAACGGGGGAATAATGCGTATGGGTTCCAACAAGATGCTATTGCGGGCGGTCAGACGGGTGATTGAAGCGGTACTCATCAGCAGGATCACGTCAAAGCCCTGATTATCCAGCACCTCCACGATACTTTGTAGCGAGCGTTCTACCTTCAGGCGCGAGACATGTGCAAGCTGATGGTCGCTAAGCAGCGTTAATAACAGCTCATCACCGGGTGAAGCTCCGTACTCAGCCATCACATCTTCTCGCTGCATCTGCCCCAGCAGACTGTGGTGAGTAATGTGCTGTTCATCAATATATTCCGTCAGGAGCGGTAACACCTCACACATCGGCACAACGCCAATCGTGAGGATAGCCAACGACGTACTCATTTGTTGCTCCACCGTTTTCTTACTTTGCTGTGAAATCCCGGACACGTGCCGGACGCTAACCTGTGCTACAAATGCTCAAAAGCGTAGCAGTAGATCGGCGGTGTATTGTGTAAAGATTCCAGATCATTCCAGTACTGGATTGTTATTGTTTAATTTTCAATTTTTACTGTATACAGCGAAATTTAAAAAAATGTGATGCACGCCCGGACTGGCACTTTTAAGACTCGTGCCAGGGCGGTCTTCGTATCAGGTTTTATCGGGGTCTTCGTAGCGTTTTTTAGCATCCTCCGCTTCCTGAGCCGAAGGATGCTCACTGATCAACGAATTCGGTTTAGGGTGATCGGCTCGAAGTTGATACCAGGTTACCGTCTGGCCTGGCGTCCCTTTTTCAACCGTAACAATGGTCGCTTGACGTGGGTAAGGTGGTTGTGTCGGCATAGTTCTTCCTTTTCACTGGATGAACATTAAGTATAGACACCGCCCTGCAACCGTGGCGCTGCCTGCGCCAGTATCCCAAGAATGTCTTCCACCACCTGCGCAGGCGCATTAGTGGCATCAACGATATAGTGCGCGGCTTCGCGATACAAAACATCTCGCTGGGCGAGCACTTCCTGCACTTCTTCAGTCAACGGCTTGCCGGTTAAGGTCGGTCGTAATCCTTCTTCAGGCGTCGCCTCCAGACGATCAACCAGTACCGATACCGGTGCGCTTAAATAGATAACCACGCCGTGGCTGCGCATGTAGTGACGGTTAAATTCGGTAAGAATAATACCGCCGCCGGTCGCAACAACCGTTGCTGGTGCTGTGACAGCCTGCAGAGCGGTCGTTTCCTGGGCACGAAACCCTTCCCACCCTTCTCTTTCGACGATTTCCGCCACGGTCATTTGCACGTGCGATTGCAACCAGCGATCGGTATCAACGAACTGGAAATCAATAGCCTTTGCCAGCGCCATACCGGTTGTCGTCTTACCACACCCCCGGGGGCCAACAAGAAAAAGAGGTTGCGTCATCACAGAATTTCCCCAGAGAGCCGCCAACAAGCGGGATCTGATGCGGTTAAAAATATAATCATATCATCAAACTAGTACACCGCCAAAACCGTAAAGAAAAAATTACATAAAGAATGGCGAGATGAGTTAACCCCACTATAACAAGAATTCACAACGAATAAAGTGTAAATAATAAATTACACACACTATTTTCTACGCTGAACTTCCAGCCACCACTTATCCAGTTCAGCCGCAAAATGCTGTCTGTCGCGGGACGAAAGGCTGTCCGGCCCCCCGGTCTGAATACCGCTAGCGCGTAGCGTATCCATAAAATCACGCATCATCAGACGCTCGCGGATCGTGGCTTCGGTATAACGTTCGCCACGCGGGTTAAGCGCCGCCGCACCTTTTTCAATCACTTCAGCCGCCAGCGGAATATCTGCCGTTATCACTAAATCACCAGCACTGCACTGACGCACAATCTCGTTATCAGCCACGTCAAAGCCCGCAGGCACACGTAATGTGCTGATGAAACGCGAAGGCGGGACGCGCAGGCTTTGGTTGGCCACCAAAACAAGCGGCATTTGCATGCGCTCAGAAGCGCGGTACAAAATGTCTTTAATCACATTCGGACACGCATCGGCATCCACCCATATTGTCATAATTTCTCCCCACTGTTGTGCTGCCGCACATTGTCGCGTGCTTTTACTTTCAGGCAAAGTGCTGTTTCTCCTTCTGAACATATTCATTCCGCGCTAAGCTTAGCTTTCCCAGATTTACCCCAAATACTTCAAGTTACTTGAAGTAATTAGGGTATAAAACAATGAATATCATCCATAGGGAGTGACAAGATGGACAAGAAAATTGGTTTTATCGGCTGCGGTAATATGGGCAAAGCCATTCTTGGCGGCATGATCGCCAGCGGTCAGGTTCTCCCCGGACAAATCTGGGTCTATACCCCTTCCCCCGATAAGGTCGCCGCGCTACACGACCAGTACGGCATTAATGCGGCGCAGTCTGCACAAGAAGTCGCGCAGATCGCTGATATTGTTTTTGGGGCCGTAAAGCCAGGCATTATGATTAAGGTGCTGAGCGAAATTACCTCCAGCCTGAACAAAGACTCCCTGGTCGTCTCAATTGCCGCAGGCGTCACCCTCGATCAGCTTGCCCGCGCGCTGGGTCACGACCGTAAAATCATTCGCGCGATGCCAAACACGCCGTCGCTGGTGAACGCCGGAATGACCTCCGTCACACCAAACGCCTTAGTCACGCCGGAAGATACGGCTGACGTGCTGAATATCTTCCGCTGCTTTGGCGAAGCTGAAGTCATTGCGGAGGCAATGATTCATCCGGTCGTTGGTGTCAGCGGTTCAGCACCGGCCTATGTATTTATGTTTATCGAAGCAATGGCAGATGCCGCCGTTCAGGGGGGAATGCCCCGCGCGCAGGCTTATAAATTTGCGGCACAAGCGGTAATGGGTTCGGCGAAGATGGTGCTGGAAACGGGTAAACATCCTGGCGAATTAAAGGATATGGTGTGCTCGCCAGGTGGAACCACCATTGAGGCGGTACGCGTCCTGGAAGAACGCGGTTTCCGTTCATCAGTAATTGAAGCGATGATTAAGTGCATGGAGCAATCGGAAAAACTCAGCCGCTCCTGAGTTAACACCGCCGGACGTCATGCCGCCGCTTCAGTGCGGTTACGTCCGGAATTCTTTGCTTTATAGAGCGCCATATCTGCTGATTTTAACCATTCTCTATAGTGTTCAGTTTCAGATGTCAGCGGCGCAACGCCCACGCTAATGCGCAGGTCAACCTGCGGCGCGCAAGATAAACGCAGTTGGGTAAGCCGTTCGTGAACACGAGACATCGCTGCAATCGCGCTGCTCGCCGACGTGCCACACATGATTACCGCAAACTCATCACCGCCAAAACGCCCAATCACATCGCTACCGCGTAAGGTCATCTGTAACTGGCGGGTCAGTGCAACAATGGCCTGATCCCCTACGTCATGGCCCCAGGTATCATTGATACTCTTAAAATGGTCGATATCGATGATAAGAAGCGTGGCATCACGCTGATGGCGGCGGCAATTATCAAATTCATTACGCAGCAACAGTTCCCAATGACGTCGGTTATACACCCCGGTCATCCCATCTCGCGTACTCATAACCTGTAAGCGACGTTTATGTTCTGCCAGCCGGATGAGCGTCTTATAACTCACCCAGGCAAACAGCAACGGGTAAACCACTAACACTGGCAGTGACAGCAGCACGCTCAGTTGCGTACTGCTAAAAGCCATGGGGATATCCGTTAACTGTAACGTCACCAGGCAGGAAACCACCATCAACACGGCGCCTGCGATGAAGACTCGCATACCTCCTGCGCCCATCAGGTTGATACAGATAATCATCAACAGCGCCGTGGATGGCAGCAAGTTTATCCCCATAATCCCCATCCACATCCCGGCGAGGATGGCATCGGCTTTTAAGTTGGTATATTCGCTATGCAGTGGATCGACAGCTTTACTTGCCAATTGCCATGCCAGATGTGGCCAGACAAATGCCCATCCCACCAGCAAAAGCCACCAGCCTCCGGTTATTGGCTGAGAAACTAATACCGACGCGATAGGGAAAAACATTCCCCCCAATCCCACTGCTCGCGGCAGCCTGATTCGTCGGGCAAATCGCAGACCGGAACGTTGGTGGTCATTTTGATGAAGCAATATAAATGCTTCATTTGAGACGACCTTCTTTTGATAAAAATTTTCATCATTCATCGTATTTGGGAATATTCTGAAACAAATTTCCCAAATTATAGGAAGGGGTCTGGCGGCGGAAGTATGATATTTCGGGTGAGCGATTTTATCTACTCACCCGGAAGTGCTAAGCAGATTTTTTCAGGCAAGCACTCATAAACTTATTACGATCATCGCCTTTCAGAGACTGCTCCGTCGCCTTGACGTTGCATTCACGCATTTTCTGCTGCTGCGGCGTCAGACTCTTTTCCTCAGGCCCAGATTTACTGTTTTTCAGGCAATCACTCATATACGTCTTACGCGCATCCCCTTTTAAGGTTTGCGCCGTTGCCTGCTGATTGCAGGTGGTCATACGTTGTTGTTGCGGGGTTAATGTCTTCTCGGCAGCACCGACGGTAGTTAAAAAAATAAGACCAAAAAGCAACGTCATTAATAATGTAATTTTCATAGCACCATCCTTTTCTGAACGACGACACACAGGTAAGTTTGGCTGCTAACGATAAAAAAACCACCCGACGGCAAAAGTATTGCCGCCGGGCGTCGGGTTATTTCAGTCCTAACGCCGCTTTCATGGTGTAGAACAGGTCGGTTTGATCGGTCAGGCCAACCACATTCGCCGCATGAGGGCCATAGGCTGCAATACGCAGTTGGCTGCCGGTGTGCTCCTGGGACTCTTCTTCAGAGTTGCCATAGCTAATGACCATCACCGCACCATCTTTGGTGTTCAGCGCTTGCGTTAAACCGGGTGCTTTAGTATCCGGTGCGACTATCTGGCTGGCATGCGCGTGGTCAGCGGTTACCACGACCAGGGTGTTGCCATCTTTCTTCGCAAAAGCAAGCGCACGCTGCACCGCTTCATCCAGATCGACAGTTTCACCAATTTGTCCACACGGGTTAGCGGCGTGATCTTGTTTGTCGATTGACGCGCCTTCCACTTGCAGGAAGAAGCCTTTCTCATTTTTGCTTAACAGCTCAATCGCTTTATCCGTCATCTGTGCCAGAGTCGGCACGCTGTCGTTACGTTTTGGATTTGGCGTGCAGGTCACTACCGGCTTATCCAGATTTCCGTGATAAGACGCTTTCGGGCCTTCCCAACGCACTGGCATATTACCGTCAGAGAACAGACCCAACAGCGGTTTATCCTGATTCGCTTCGGTAATCGCCGCCAGCGTCGCGGTATCACTCACCATCTGGTAACCACGGGCCTGTGCTTGTTCACGCAGTGTTTTACCCTGCCACTCACCTGCCGTAGCTGTTTCAGTAAAAGTTTTTGCCCCGCCACCTAACGTAACATCCGCACGGGCATTCAATAATTGTTCGGTAATCGACCCTTTACCGCCTTTTTCCAGCGCGTTCGTCGGGCATTTTTCAGCCGTCACGCTCGGGCCATAGCATTTACGCGAAGTGACATGGGCAACCAGTGCGGCAGGCGTGGCATCCTGCAATTCAGCCGTGGAAACGTTACCTGTCGCCAGACCCGCCGCTTTGGCCATTTCCAGAATAGTAGCGTGATCTTTCTCATGAATATCAACGCCCAGAGCACCATTGTAAGTTTTAACACCGGTCGTCCACGCCGTCGCCGATGCTGCAGAATCTGTCACATAATCGGGCTTGCCGGTTTTCTTATCCAACGCATAATGTGTGTATTGTCCGGTCAACGGTAAAGCATCAATACCTTTAAAAAAGCCGCCCGCGCCTTCAGCATAATTTCGCGCTGCCGTTATTTCGGAATCACCCATCCCATCGCCAATCAGTAAAATAATATTTTTGGCCGGTTTGTCGTTCAGCGATTCGCGCAGAGCCGCGGTTTGGTCGGCAGACAATCGGCGAGCGCCACCCGGCGTGGAGATATCACCTTGAGCGGCACGATTATCCAAAACCGCTACAGTAGATGTTTCTGCATTAATAACCGGGGTAAACAGCAAAGGTAACAGGGCAATAGCGAGTGCGCTTTGTTTCACTTTATATTCTCCATGTATAAATACGGTAAAATTAAAACAAAGCGACTATAAGTATTTGATGTGACACTTTTATGATAATTTGTGGGTGCCCCGCCACAGATGGTTCAAAACGCTTTTGGTACGATCTCGCAAGCGTTATGTATGTTCGTGAGAAACGCGGGCATGCGGTTTACATCAGCCAGCGCCCCCTCAATTTGACGAATAAATATTTGCCGATCGTTCCACGCCATATTGCGCAGCATTTCGATGATTACCCGCTCTAACGTTTCGACCTGTACCGCCAGATCTTGCGACTCTTCTTCTTTTTGCGCGAGTTTAAGTAACAACTCAGTGACGAGGTTTTTCATTTGCCTATTCCCTTAACAAAATATGGGTCACGTTATCATTAAGGCTCACGACTGCCTAGAGGATGAAAGTTGTATTTTTATAAGTAATAAAACGATTTGCGAAAACAATCACAACACAAAATAAGGGTAAATGCGTCTTGACGCAGAATGATTCAATATAAAAAGGTAAGAAAATTAATAATCACACAAATATATAATACACAATTATGGATTAACAACGCTGACAAGCAGCGTTGTTAATCAGGAGCTCAACGCCCCCCGCGCCGACGTCGCAACGCAATAGCCAATTGCCAGATATTGATAAGCACAATGCTTGCTGTAGCAATGAACACCCAACGGAACCCCGCCATTGCCGAAACCGTCGCCCCCATTAATGGCCCGGCGACGTTGCCGAGATACATAAATGACTGGTTATAACCAAAGATGCGCCCGGTTATCTGATCGCTGGAGTATTTCACTAACAGCGTCTGCACCGCCGGCAACATCGCACCGTCGGCAAAGCCAAGCAGAAAACGGAGAACTCCCAACTGCAACGGCGTGGTGACCCACGACATAGCGAAAAACAGCACCACCGCGAAGATTAACGTCGCCATTAAAATCCGCTCAGTACCAATACGGTCGCCTAATTTACCAAGTCGAGGCGCGGAAATCAGAGCAGAAATGCCCGGTACTGAGGCTATCAGCCCGCTGAGAAAGGCAATATTCGAACTATCTGGGACCATTGATTTAATAAACAGCGCCAGAATTGGCCCAATTGAACCGTTACACAGTTGAATCACCATGGTGGTAAAAAACAGGCTGATCACCAGCGCCGGATGTGAAAGCGAGGCAAATACGGCCTTCCCACTCAGACGTTCGCTTTTTTTAATCGTCGGACGAACGCCCTCTTTGATCAAAAACAGTGTGACCAGAAAACTCACCACCAGCAAAGCGGCGGTAATACAGAATACCGCCCGTAAGCCAACGTGATCGGCAATAAAGCCCCCCATTAACGGTCCACCAATGACACCGCTAATTTGCGCCGTCGACAGCGTACTCAGCGCCCAGCCGCTGCGTTCACGCGGAACCTGTGACGCGACCAGCGCCATCGCATTAGGAATATAACCGGAGGTTAACCCCATCACCCCGCGCAGCAGAAAAAGCTGCCAGACGTTAGTAGCAAATGCCTGTAGCAAAATCGCAATGGCCATACCCAGTGAGGCCCGCAACAGCATTAGCTTGCGTCCTTTGCGGTCGGCTAAACTGCCCCACATTGGAGAGACAATAGCTGAAATCAGGAAGGTGACGCTGAACGTTAATCCGGACCACATTGAGAGCGCTTCATGTGAGGTCACGCCCAGTTGGGAGATATAGAGTGGTAAAAAAGGCAAGATTTGGCTAATCGCCAGTCCGGTAAAAAAGCACCCGAACCAAACGGAAATAAGGTTAACTCTCCAGGATTCCATAAGGACTCATAACGATAAGTAGCTGAAAACTGCGAGCAGCTTAACAAATTACTTAGCTGAATAAGGGTCCACAGGTGCGATAAATCACAGTTTAGTATTTTATCTTCCCGCTCATCATATTTGTGATACAGCTCACATCAAACCCATAATATAAGCAGGGGATTATGCTTCGCGTGCGGGCCGCTTGTTTGTTCTGTTCTATTCCCCTGTCGTCAGCCAAAACAATCTGCCAGAAGCCGAGGAAACCTGCGTTTTGTCGTGGTAATGTATGTGCTTTGCATTCATGGAATGGGTTTTTAAGATGGCAAAGTTGCGGGTAGGAATCGTATTTGGTGGTAAATCAGCGGAACATGAAGTGTCATTGCAATCGGCAAAAAATATTGTCGATGCCATCGACAAGACTCGCTTTGACGTTGTGCTGTTAGGTATTGATAAACAAGGGCAATGGCACGTCAGCGATGCCAGTAATTATCTGCTCAATTCAGACGACCCGGCGCATATTGCGTTGCGACCTTCTGAGACCAGCCTGGCGCAGGTACCGGGTAAACAAGCGCACCAGTTGATCGATGCACAAAACGGTCAACCGCTGCCGACGGTCGATGTTATTTTCCCGATCGTACATGGCACTCTGGGTGAAGATGGCTCTCTGCAGGGCATGCTGCGCGTGGCAAACCTACCGTTCGTAGGTTCTGATGTGCTGGGTTCTGCGGCCTGTATGGATAAAGACGTGACCAAACGTCTGCTGCGTGATGCCGGATTAAACATCGCGCCATTTATTACGCTCACTCGCGCCAATCGCAACAGCATCAGCTTTAGCGAAGTGGAATCCCGCCTGGGTCTGCCGTTGTTTGTAAAACCGGCCAACCAGGGATCGTCCGTTGGCGTCAGCAAAGTAACCAGCGAAGCCCAATACGATCAGGCCGTTGCGCTGGCATTTGAATTCGATCATAAAGTCGTGGTGGAGCAAGGGATCAAAGGCCGCGAGATCGAATGTGCGGTACTGGGCAACGATCATCCGCAGGCCAGTACTTGTGGAGAGATTGTGCTGAACAGCGATTTTTACGCTTACGACACTAAATACATTGACGATAACGGTGCCACAGTTGTCGTTCCGGCAGCAATTGCACCAGAGATTAACGACAAGATCCGCGAAATCGCCATTCAGGCCTACCAGACACTGGGCTGTGCCGGCATGGCGCGCGTGGACGTTTTCTTAACTGCTGAAAACGACGTTGTGATCAATGAGATCAACACGCTGCCAGGTTTTACCAACATCAGTATGTACCCGAAGCTGTGGCAGGCGAGCGGTTTAGGCTATACCGATTTGATCACTCGCCTGATCGAACTGGCGCTGGAACGCCATGCTGCGGATAGCGCGCTGAAAACCAGTATGTAAACCCGCCAGGATGCCTGATATAGCTATTGGGCATCCTTTACTTCATCATCTTCAACGCGGCGACGGATGATTAATCCGGCCAGCCAAAAGCTAATCACCCAGGTCACCAGCCCTACCGCATAGGTTTGCCACCCCTGCGCTTCAAAACCGAGTAAGCCCACCACGCCGTTGAGAATAAAGATAAGCCCAATAGCGAAGGCATAATAGTGCCAGTCTCGGCGGATTTTAACAGGCAGGTTCATAACGGCTCCGGTGGATATACAACATGAAAACGCATCCTCGCACATTTCCTCATACACGTCTGTGGCCTGTGCGGAATTTCTGAAATGTAAATTAATTTCACTTAAGGTTGCGTAATTGTGATGCTAAGCAAAAAACCGAAATCCAGGAATAATCTCTACCTGAAATTACCATCATTCTGATATTGACATTGCCGATCACCTGTCAGACTCACTTTCAGTTACAGGCATTACGTCAAAAAAGCAGGTTATTTCCGGAGGTCTTTATGGCTGATTTTACGCTCTCAAAATCCCTATTTAAGGGCAAGCATCGGGATCCCTCCACCCTGCCCGGCAACATTGCGTATGCCGTATTTGTGCTGTTTTGCTTCTGGGCAGGCGCGCAGATTTTAAATCTGTTGGCCCACGCTCCCGGCATCTATGAGCAGTTGATGCAGTTGCAAATGCAAGAGACAGGGCGCCCGCGAGTTGAAATCGGCCTGGGCGTCGGAACCCTTTTTGGACTGGTCCCTTTTCTCGCCGGAAGCCTGATTCTTGGCGCCATCGCAGCATTCGCGCGCTGGCGCCGCCGTCATCATAACGATGACTGACCCATACATTTCGCCCGACGATCGTCCACGCGTTTAGCAAACCACGCGGTAGTCAGGTTACGTGTGATCTTCGGGCTTTCCAGTTGAATGCCAGGCAGCATTTCACGGGGAAGCGTTTTCCCGGCCTTCGCTTCCGCCAGCTTATAAACCTTCTCGTACAGCGCGGTCTCTTCAAAGGCCAGGCTGTCGCCTTTTTGCAGCTGACGGCGGATCTCACTCTCGCTCATGTCCAGCTTCCCGGCCAGTTTACGTACCGCCAGCTCCGTTTTGCCCGGCTCGCTGCTGCCATAGAGAATTAAATCACCGTCCATCGCCAGCTTCACGCCGCTGGCTTTACTGACCGCATTCTGGAAAGCTGCATTGCGGCTGGCATACCACCCGGCATTGAAATCGGCGAAGCGGAAAATTGGCGCACTGTAATTCGCCGGGTAGTTAAGCAGATGATACGTACCGAACCACAGCCCACCGCGGCGGCTAAATACTTCCTGGCGCACGGTTCCCGCCATTTTCCACGGGTAGCCGCTGGCATGCTGCTCAGCAAAGGCGATGCTAACCTGCATCGGCCCACCGGTATGCACCGGATTAAGCGAACCAAATAACGTCTGCCCCATCGGTACCATGTTGATAAAATCATCAAAGATCGCGCTAAGCTGTTTTTCGGTTTTCACCGTATCCAGGCGCTCGCTGTAGCTTTTCCCCGTTGGCGAGTTAATCTTCAGCGCGGTATGCACCACAAATAGCGGGATGTGCATACGCTCGGCACGACGATCGATCTCTTTCCAGGCGATTTTACTTAAGTTCGGCACGGCTGGATCCGCCTGGTAATTTGACTCCTGTTGCGCGACCGCCAGCACCGAACAGATGTTTTCAACCGTCGGCGCCAGCTTCTGGCTTTCAAAAGTCTTTGCCAAATCCTGCGCCCATGCGTCCCGGTCTTTCACGCTGGCGGGCATTTTCTGGCGCACCACGCTCGCCACATCGACGGCTTTCTCCCCCTTTTTTAGCGGCTGCGCGGGTTGGCTACTACATCCCACCAGCACCAGTGCTGCCAGACCAGACAAGGGGTAAAGACGGGAAACCGTCGACATAACATCTCCTTATTATTTAACTCAGTGTATGGGTAACTTCCTGAATATCCTGACCATCAAGCTCTCGTTCAAAGCTGCGCAGACGCTTATAAATAGACATCAGTTCCACTAACGTTGTCCAGGAGTTAATCAGATACTGGAACGAGCCGCGCACCTGGCCAAACACGTTGGTGATTTGCGTCATCAGGCCGAGCGTAATCGTACCGGCAACAATCGATGGAAACAGCAGGAACAAACCGAAAACGTTATCAACCTGCAGGTAAAGAATACGGGCGATATTGAAGTACATATAGTGAAAATAGAGACGGAAGTAATTTTGGCGTACCGCATGAAACAGTTCACGCACCGTCGGTGGCGTCGCACGGTTGCCATCATCTTCGCCATAGACCAGTTCTTTACGATAGGCCGCTTCCACGCGCTGGTTTTTAAACTCCAGCCCTGGAAGTTTTATCCCGACCACGGCCAGCAAACCGGTTCCCATCAGCGACCAGACAATCGCGGCAATCACCAGGCCATAAGGCACATGTCCAACAATCGGCAGGTCAGGAACATGGGCAGAGAGCGTAACCAGTACAGGCAGGAAGGCAATCAGCGTCATAATCGCGTTGATAAAGCTGACGCCCATATCTTCCAGCGTAGAAGCAAAACGCATGGTGTCTTCCTGCACACGCTGCGCTGCGCCTTCGATGTGACGCAAATGCTGCCAGTGCGCCATATAGTGTTCGTTCATCGCGGTACGCCAGCGGAATACGTAGTGGCTGACGAAGAAGTTGTTCATCACACCAATGACCACGGCTATCAGCGCAATGCCGAGAAAAATGCCAACTTCATGATAGAACTGCTCAATCTTCACCTTGTGTGGTGTGCTGAGCGCAGTTTGAATTAGGTCATAAAATGGCGCGTACCAGGCGTTGACAGCGACGCCGACTTCAACCAGAAACCAGGTCACAAAAATAATCAGCGATGTGCCCAGAATAGACCAGTACTGCCAGCGGTGTGGGCTGTAGAGAAACCAGAACAGCGCGAACACTCCGACACAAAGAATGTAGTACGCATAAAAAATCAGATAATCCAACGACCAGAAACGCGCTGCGCTAATAGGTACGTCTCCCGACGCGCCGGTAATATGTGCAACCCAGGCTCCCCCACCTGCTTGCCAGAATACAACAGCGACAAATGCCCAAATAAATGCCGAAATAAAGAACGGCCCCGGCTTTGGGAAAAAAGACTTAAACATAGTGCTCTCCTGCTAACTTCTTATCGTTATGACGACTGCTGTGCATTTGCCACCGTGGAGTGCGGAGGCCAGACGGCTTACGCCCAAAAACACAAGCTGAAACCGACAATTGTGACCAAAACCGAGGCACTTAGTTCGCACCTCGGTTATGAAGAATTGTTTCTGTGGTTTTCACACTCGACAACGTTCCAGTATGTGCAGATTATCACAGCGTGAGATCACAAAAGCGAACATCCGCAATCCAGGAAACTCCTACGTTTACTCATCGTTACGTTTTTCCCACTATCATTGGTTGATAAGCGCTTTGCAATACGCCGATGAGTAGTATAAATACGCATACGCACGACATCCTTTTTCACTTTCTCTAACTCATGGACACCACCGTTGAAACGTAGTCTGCTTTTTTCTGCCGCGCTGTGTGCGGCGTCATTGACATCAGTCCAGGCGGCACAGCCTATAACCGATCCGGTTTTCGCCTCCGATATCGTCGATCGTTATGCCGACCATATATTTTACGGCAGTGGTGCTACGGGGATGGCGCTCGTGGTGATTGATGGTAATCAGCGCGTATTTCGCAGCTTTGGCGAAACGCGTCCCGGTAACAACGTCCATCCACAGCTTGATTCCGTGATTCGAATTGCCTCAATCACTAAATTAATGACCAGCGAAATGCTGGTGAAATTGCTCGATCAGGGCACGGTCAAACTCAACGATCCATTGAGTAAATATGCACCTCCAGGTGCACGCGTGCCGACTTATCAGGGCACGCCGATTACGCTTGTGAATCTGGCGACGCATACCAGCGCGCTGCCGCGCGAGCAGCCTGGCGGCGCGGCAAAGCGCCCGGTGTTTGTCTGGCCAACCCGCGAGCAGCGCTGGAGCTATCTCTCTACTGCCACGTTGAAAGCCGCACCGGGTTCACAGGCATCTTATTCCAACCTGGCGTTTGACCTGCTGGCCGATGCGCTGGGAGCGGCCTCTGGTAAGCCTTATCCGCAGCTGTTTGAAGAAAAAATCACCCGTCCGCTGGGGATGAAAGACACCACCTTTACCCCGTCCCCCGATCAATGCCGACGCCTGATGATCGCGGAAAAAGGTGCCAGCCCCTGTAACAATACGCTGGCGGCAATGGGCAGCGGCGGTGTCTATTCTACGCCCGGCGATATGATGCGCTGGATGCAGCAGTATCTCTCTTCTGACTTTTATCATCGTAGCCAGCAGGCCGACCGGATGCAGACGCTGATTTATCAGCGTACGCAGTTAACTAAAGTGGTGGGAATGGATGTTCCAGGCAGAGCCGATGCGCTTGGTTTGGGCTGGGTCTACATGGCGCCGAAGAATGGCCGACCGGGAATTATTCAAAAAACCGGCGGCGGTGGTGGTTTCATCACCTATATGGCGATGATCCCACAACAAAACGTCGGTGCGTTTATCGTGGTGACCCGTTCTCCGCTAACCCGTTTTACCAATATGAGTGACGGTATCAACGATCTGGTTGCAGAGTTGAGCGGGAACAAACCGCAGGTTATTCCCGCATCCTGAGTTAATACTCAAAAGGCAAACGGTTTATGCTCACCAGTTTGCCTTTATTCATTTCAATGTAACCACCTTTACGCAAAGCCGCGAGAACCTCAGCGACAACCGAGCGGGAAATTCGCGTGCGTTGGTGAATATAGTTCATGACGCCGATACGCGAACGCAGTACGTCGTCCCATTTCATCATGGATATCAGCGTCGCGCGAATCTGATCGTAGGAGTTATTGCCGATCAACTGCAGATCTCGCAATTCAAGCATGGAATTTTGCCATGCCAACCAACAAAAAGCTTCACGCCAAAGTTGGCACTCTTCAATTATATTAATTGTTTGTGAGGCAGGTAGATGGTATCCCGTACAATCGCTTTCCGTGATTAATCTGTATTGTATATCTGTTTTCATCACGCCATCTGAAAGCCCCATAATAAACGGCGCCTGTGCAATACCGACCAGCACATTTTCTCCTCGACGCAGGGAAATTACGCCGCTTAAAATAATAAAGGTATCGTCAGCATTTATATCACTGGAATATATGATTTGCTTTTCGTTATCACATTTGAAATGTTTACCATATTTTGATAAACATTTATCAAGCCTACCAAATTCTAAAAGAGGTTTATTCGTAGATAACATTTTTGCATTCCTTGCAATAAATGCCCGTCAAATCCGTGACGGGCATTTTTCTGGATTAAATCACCTTATACTTCTATAAAAGAAAATTCTTACCAAGTATATTTAACACCAACGTTTGCAGCCCAGTCTTGATCTACATCACCACCACCGAGGTAGTTAGCATCGGTGTAAGCGCTGAAGTTTTTGGTAAAGCTGAACTGAGTACCCAATCCAACACGTACCGCAGAACCTTCTACACCGTTGTCGATAGAATCGCCGTTTACGTCAGAATCGTTGTTAGAATCGTCGTAAACGTAGGCCAGTTTGAAGTACGGGGTCAGCGCCTGATCTTCACTGTAGGCGAAGGTATAACCTGCATCTACACCGAGTTCATAGCGCATGCTGTCATAAGACTGACCGTCAACTTTCATGTCGTTGCTCAGCTTATAATCATCACCAGACTGGAACAGACCGGATACGCTGCCGTATGGCGTTACGTAGCCTGCGTCACCCAGCTTCAGGTCATAACCCAGTTTCAAGCCAAAGCCCCAGGCATCAGAAGAGGTGCTGCCATCAACATACTGACCGTTGCTCATGTTGGCAGACAGATCGTTGTTGAAGTGGGAGTAGCTTAAGTTACCGTCAACAAAGATGTTGTTGTCAAAGCGAGCAGAAGAGTAGATGTAGGCAGTCTGGCTATCCTGATCCACCTGACCGGTACGGTCGCTCATATCACCTTTCGCGAAGCCTGCTGCAGCACCGACAATCCACTTAGCGTTGTTACCATCAATTTTGGAATCAACACCAACCATGATGCCGTTAACATCCTGATCGTAGTTAATGGTGCCGTTATCTGCATCGAAGCTACCACCGAAGTAGCTTACCCATGCACCACCGTTATCAACCAGACCATGACGTGCGTTAGTCAGACGAGTACCAACGGTGTCTTGTTCCAGGTTCCAGATATTGGTGTTAGCAGACGGGATGCTCAGCGCCATGTTCGCGTAGTCTGTCAGTTCCATCTGCTGCAGAACAACGGTGTTACCCTGCTGCTGTGCCTGATAGGTGTAAGCACCGAGGTCAGCTTTGTTGGCTGCAGAGAAGGTGGCAGTGGTATTCACATCGTTAACGTAGATCAGCTCTTTGCCTTTGTAATCAGCAACGGAGCCAGCGCCGGTCGCATTGTCGACACGCACTTTGTAGTTACCGGATGCCGCAACAACGTTGTCAACAGAGCTGTTATCCAGTTCGTCGCCATTGTTGATATCGCCGTTACCGTTAACGGTCAGGTGACCGTCAGAGTTCATTGCGATAGTACCGTAACCGTAGTTAGCCTGAGTGGTATCCCAGGTACGATCGTTCACCAGATCGGCATTCAGAACATAGTCGCTGCTGTGGATGTTGAATACACCAGAAACAACATGGTTGCTGTTATCAGCATAATTGCCGCTGGTCAGTTCCAGTTTATCGGTGTTGAATACTTCAGTATCAAATTGATCAACATTAACATCCAACACACCACCATTAGTTACAGTGATGGTATTGGCATACAAGTTAGAACCCGTCGCCCATCCAGTGGACTCGGTCAAATTCACAGTACTATAGCTGTTAATTGTCAGATGATCTGTATCAACTTGACCACCTTCACCAATATTCAATGAAGAGCTATTGGTTAAATCAATAGTATCTGAAGTCAGCATTGAATCAGAGACGTTAACCTGAGAACCATTGTTCACAGTCAGAGTATCAACTAATGAATCCCCAACGGTATCCCACTCAGAACCGTTGTTCAGCGCTACGTTGAACACACCGCTCTGGAAGACTTTATTATCAACAACACGTCCCCAACCATTGGCTTCAGCGGTTCCACCCGGAGTCAGGCTATTGGTTGCAACATCAAACATATTTGCTGGGTAGATAGTCTCAGCATCGAAAGTAGCCTGGCCAACCCACTTACTACCATTATCAAGAGTCAGGTTCAGTTCATCGACATTCAGGCTATCGTCAGCCCAACCAAGGTTGGTATCCGCCACACCGTCACCGTTGGAATCATGACCAATAGTGTCAAAATTGGCATTCCAGTTACTGGTAAATGCAACATCACCAATCAGCGTTGAATTGCTGAAGTACACATTGTTTTTCATTGCATAGTCTGAAGAAGAGCTATCGGTGAAAGACAATGCAACATCGCCCGGACCAGTGTAATCACTTGGCTCATTGGAATTACCAAAGAAGGCAGTATTCGATTCCAGAATGGAATCTGAACCAGAAGTTACAGTAGAGTTGTAGACGTTGATGTTGTTATCCCAGGTATGGGATTCCGTCGTATAGGTGTTGTTGTAAGTATTCCCTTGAGACAGAGCAATGCCAGCAACACGTGAGTTGTTGGAAATATTGATATTGCTTTCTACATCAAGATTAACCGCAACACCTTCGCTGGTATCAAACGTTTCATTGGTATATTTAGTCACATCAACAGATAAATAAGAATCGGTGAAATACAACGCTTCATAATCATCATCAATGGTGGAATTAGCAATATTCAGAGTGAAAATATCACCGTCATACCAGTTTCCGTCAACAACGGTAGTGTTGTTAAATTCATATCCACCAAAGCCATTGCCATCAACATCAAAACGATCGTAGTAACCGCTTGGCAACATAGATGTAATTGAACCATGAATAACAGAGTTACTGATATTCAGCTGATTCACTGCGCCATCAGTGTAGTCATGATTCAGATAATAGGTAGAAATCGTGCCGTTAACGGTATCGCCGTTAAAAGACTGATCAAAATCACCAGCCGCATTATTATAGTAAACAAAGCCACTATAATTCACGTAGTTACCATCTACAGTTCCGGCTGCATCCATATTGTCCCAGTTCAGGGCCGTAGTTGGATTGTCGTAGTAGGTCCAGGTATCGTAAGTAGAAGCATTCGCCTGAGAAGTGATTGCCAGAGTGCAGGCTAATGCTAATTGTGAGACTACGAGTTTCTTTTTCCAAGTGTGCATTTGTCATCCCTCCTCAGGGACGTAATATAGTTGATCCATCAATTATCAATGCAAAGAAAACATTTTATGTTTCGCAGGGACGATTATGCGGTTTCATTAAGGAAAGGTTCAATTATTCTTTGCCCGTTGTCCGAAACCGGACAACATAATAAATCCAACCCACGCCACTTAAGAAATATAAAAAACAATACTTTCAATCAATTAAAAGCCAACCAACATTCAAATCATACAATTCACTAATGAATCAGAACGCAAACGAATATATAGCCAATAAATAAACAAAATCTATACACCACACTATAAAAGCAAAAGCATAGATATTTAAAATAATAAAAAAACAATAAACAAAATAATGAATATGAATAAATTGCTATGCTTGTGAATAAATTGCGCTAATGATTCATCCCTTCGTTACAGGAAATCCTGATATAACGCCAACTTTCGTAAACCACACGCCCTCAGGTTCGGGTATACTACGGCCTTCGATTCCACAAACATCAGGCATACCATGACAGACCTAATCCAACGCCCTCGCCGCCTGCGCAAATCTCCCGCGCTGCGCGCTATGTTTGAAGAGACAACACTCAGCTTAAATGACCTGGTGTTGCCGATCTTTGTTGAAGAAGAACTCGACGATTACAAAGCTATCGACGCCATGCCAGGCGTGATGCGTATTCCAGAGAAACACCTGGCGCGCGAAATTGAACGCATTGCTAATGCTGGCATCCGCTCGGTGATGACTTTCGGCATTTCCCACCATACGGATGACACCGGTAGCGATGCCTGGAAAGAAGACGGCCTGGTGGCGCGCATGTCGCGTATCTGCAAACAGACCGTGCCGGAAATGATCGTCATGTCCGACACCTGCTTCTGCGAATACACCTCACACGGCCACTGCGGCGTGTTATGCGATCACGGCGTGGATAACGATTTAACCCTTACCAACCTCGGCAAGCAGGCGGTGGTTGCCGCCGCAGCGGGTGCGGACTTCATCGCACCTTCCGCCGCAATGGATGGTCAGGTACAGGCGATTCGCCAGGCGCTGGACGCCGCGGGCTTCACCGATACCGCTATCATGTCCTACTCCACTAAGTTTGCCTCATCTTTTTACGGCCCATTCCGTGAAGCCGCGGGCACCGCGCTGAAAGGCGATCGTAAAACCTATCAGATGAACCCGATGAACCGTCGGGAAGCGATTCGCGAATCGCTTCTGGATGAAGCCCAGGGCGCAGACTGCCTGATGGTCAAACCGGCTGGCGCGTACCTCGATATTCTGCGTGATATCCGCGAGCGCACCGAGCTGCCGATTGGCGCTTATCAGGTCAGCGGTGAATACGCGATGATCAAATTCGCGGCGCTGGCGGGGGCTATAGATGAAGAGAAAGTGGTGCTGGAAAGTTTAGGGTCGATCAAACGCGCTGGCGCGGATCTGATCTTCAGCTACTTCGCACTGGATCTGGCTGAGAAAAAAATTCTGCGTTAATAACGCCTAACCGGGCCTACAGGTCGTAGGCCCGGCAAGTGAAGCGTCTCCGGTAATCATCACGCCCGATAAAACGGCTTATCTCCCAGAATCGTTGCCCGATGCATAATGCGCCGCTGCGGCAGATAATCCGCATTCGCATAATGCTGCGTCACGCGATTATCCCAAATCGCCACATCGTTGGGCTGCCAGCGCCAGCGCACCTGAAACTCCGGTTTGGTGATATGCGCGAACAAAAAGCTCAGTAACGCCTCGCTCTCTTTTTCCGTGACATCAACAATTCGTGTGGTAAATCCTTCATTCACGAACAGCGCCTGCTTCCCGCTCACCGGATGCGTGCGCACCACCGGATGCAGCAACGGTGGATGTTTAGCGACGGCCTCCAGCCAGCGCAGGTGCTCCTCTGGGGTCTTGCGATATTTATATTCCTGAAATGATTTACGGAAATCATGCTCTGCCCGCAGGCCACTCAGCAACTGACGGAACGGCTCAGACAATGCTTCATAAGCGGCAATCCCACTAGTCCACAAGGTGTCGCCCCCGGTTGATGGCAGCTCTTTCGCCGCTAAAATCGCCCCGGCAGGCGGCGTGTCGATAAAGGTGACATCGGTGTGCCAGTTGTCGTTATCCGGCGGATTATCGTTATGGGTATCCAGCACGATAATTTCTTCGACTCCTTCGGCATGCGGATAGACCGGGTGAATATGCAGATCGCCAAAACGCAGCGCCAGCGCCCGCTGTTGTTGCGGCGTAATCACCTGTTCGCGCAGAAACACCACCTGGTGGCGCAATACCGCGTGATAAAGCTGTTCAAACTGATTATCGCTCAGCGGACGCGCCAAATCCGCACCGGAAATTTGTGCGCCAATATACGGCCCCAGCGGGGTTATGCTCAGACGTTCACTCATTGTACTTCTCCATGCCAGGGCGTCAGGCGGCGCTGAAGCGCGCGCAGACCCAGTTCTAAAATAAACGCGATAACGGCAATCACCGCGATCCCCGCCAGCACCACATCCGTTGCCAGAAACTCACCGGCAGACTGGACCATAAATCCTAAGCCTCGCGTGGCGGCAATCAGCTCTGCCGCCACCAGCGTCGACCAGCCCACCCCAAGTCCGATCCGTAATCCGGTGAGGATCTCAGGTAATGCCCCCGGCAAAATAACAAACCACAGCACCTGCGCACGGCTGGCTCCCAGCGACTGCGCGGCGCGCACTCTCACCTGCTGCGCACTTTTCACTCCCGCCAGCGCCGACATCGCTACAGGGGCGAAAATCGCCAGATAGATAAGCAAGATCTTGGAGGTTTCGCCAATGCCAAACCAAATGACCATCAGCGGCAGATAGGCCAGGGGCGGAACCGGACGATACAGCTCAATGATCGGATCGAGAATGCCGCGCATCGTCGGACTCAGCCCCATAGCGATTCCAACCGGAACGCCCAGCAGCACCGCCGCCAGCAGCGCGATAACAATACGTGTCAGACTCGCCGCCAGATGCTGCCACAGCGTGGCATCCATAAATCCCTGCGGACCGGCAATAACGATCAGCTTTTGTAAAACCTGTCCCGGTGGCGGTAAAAACAGCGGACTGACTAACTGCAGCGCCGCCACCGTCCACCACAACGCCAAAATGACGGCCAACGTACCAAGGCTTAAGGTAATCTGCCGCGAGAACGGCCAGCGCCAGTTGAGCGCGCGCTGGCGACGGGGTTTATCATTAATCACCACGCTCATGAAAATGCCTCCCGTTGTTCAAAGACTCGACCTAACACGTACTCGCGCATGGCGATAAACTGCGGATCGGACTTAATGCTGCGACTCGACTCTCCAGCCACAAAGCGACGGGCGAAATTCAGCGGCAGACGCTCCAGTACCCGGCCAGGGCCTGGCGACAGCAATACCAGCTCTGTCGCCATAAACACCGCTTCTTCAATATCGTGCGTAATCAACAGCACCTGTTTGCCAGTCTCATGCCACAGCTTCAGCAGCAGGGTTTGCATCTGCTCACGAGTAAAGGCGTCGAGCGCGCCAAAAGGTTCATCCAGCAACAACAACTGTGGATTGGCCGCCAGCGCCCGCGCAATGCCGACGCGCTGCCGCTGTCCACCGGAAAGCTGCCAGATAAAGCGTTTGCCCGCGTCCTCCAGCCCGACTTTCTGCAACATCTCCAGAGCAATACGCTGACGCTGTGGTTTATCCACCCCCGCCAGCTGCAGACCAAAAGCCACGTTGTCCTGCACGTTACGCCAGGGCAGCAGACCTTCATTCTGGAACACGACCCCGCGATCTGCCCCCGGACCGTCAACCCTGTTACCCGCCAGCGTGATGCTGCCATGCTGATACGGCACAAATCCGGCAATCAGATTTAACAATGTGGTTTTCCCGCAACCGGAAGGTCCGAGTACCACCAGCAGCTCACCGCTATCGAGCGTCAGGTTGATATCCTCCAGCGCCGGTTTTCCACCGTAGCTGGCGGCAAGATGAGAGATTTGCAGCATCAGCGCCTCCTTATTTATTGCACGAAGCGATCGGTCACGTACTGGCTGTAATCCGTCGCGACAGCGGGGACTTTGCCCTGCTCTTTGAGGAACTGCGCGGTGTCGATAATGGCTTTGTTCACCGGTCCGGTCAGTTCGGCAGTCTGCTGTTGCGGCGTCAGGTAAGTGTTACCTTTCACCAGTCCCGGCACATCCGCTTCCGGCACGCCGCTTAAACGCGACAATTTGCTGATATTCTCCGGCTGCTTCAGCCACTCATCGGGATTAGCGATATAAGGTTGCTGCGCATCGATAGCGCTTTTGGCAAAGGCTTTCACCACCTCAGGATGCTTCTCTGCAAAATCTTTGCGTACCACCCACACGTCCAGCGTCGGTGCGCCCCACTCACCAACCTGCGATGAGTCGGTTAACACCTTGCCGTCTTTTTCCAGCGCATTGACCGCAGGAGCCCAGACGTACGCGCCGTCAATATCCCCGCGCTGCCATGCGGCAATAATCGCAGGTGGTTGCAGGTTCACAATCTCCACCTGACCGGGTTTAATCCCCCAGTGTTTCAACGCCGCCAGCAGGCTGTAATGGGTGGTGGAGATAAACGGCACCGCAATGCGTTTGCCAATCAAATCTTGCGGTTTACTGATGTTTTTCTTCACCACTAGTGCCTCGGAGTTACCAAGCTTTGACGCCAGCAGAAAAACTTCAATGGGTACTTGCTGACTGGCGGCGACCGCCAGCGGGCTGGAGCCAAGATTACCGATCTGCACGTCGCCGGAGGCTAGCGCCCGGACGATGCTCGCGCCGCTGTCGAATTTGCGCCAGTCAACGGTAGCGCCGCTCTCTTTGGCAAAAGTATTATCCGCCTGCGCCACTTTGGCGGGTTCGGCGGAGGTCTGATAAGCGACGGTTACGTTCACCGCCTGCGCCTGAAATGCGATGAATGCCAGTGCACCGAGAAGTGCGTTACGCGATGAAATAGCCATGATTGTCTGCTCCCCTGTCTTGTTATGGAGGCAGTATTTCGTTGCGGCACAATTTGATAAAGGAATTAAAAATTCTGGCTAAGAACAAAGCGTTTTTAGAAAAAAAGCGGCAATAGTTAGCGATTTTGCTCATTACAGATGGAATTCGTAGGCCTGATAAGCGCAGCGCCATCAGGCACTGTTGCCGGATGGCGGCGCAAGCGCCTTATCCGGCCTACAACACCCGGCAAATTATTGCGATTTTGTTACATTCGTTACATAACTACACCTGGATGATTGCCAGCGCGGCGCTGACCGGCATCATAGACGCCATTATCAGGCAAGAGAGTAAAATCATGATTCATGTTGTGCTGGTGGATGACCATGTGGTGGTGCGTTCCGGCTTTGCGCAATTACTCAGTCTCGAAGACGATCTCAACGTTACCGGTCAGTACAGCAGCGCAGCGGAGGCCTGGCCTGCACTTCTGCATGATGACGTCAACGTTGCGGTGATGGATATCGCCATGCCGGATGAAAATGGTCTGAGCCTGTTAAAACGACTGCGGGCACAGAAGCCCGGTTTTCGCGCCATCATTCTCAGCATCTATGACTCACCCACGTTTGTGCAAAGTGCGCTGGATGCCGGCGCCAGTGGCTACCTGACCAAACGCTGCGGACCAGAGGAGCTGGTGCAGGCGGTACGATCGGTCGGTATGGGCGGGCATTACCTGTGCGCCGATGCGCTGCGGGCGCTACGCGGCGGCGAACAGCCCGCGCAGGTACTGGAAGTACTGACCCCACGCGAGCGCGAAGTGTTTGAGCTGTTGGTCAAAGGCGACAGCGTAAAAGAGATCGCCTTCAAGCTCGACCTCAGCCACAAGACGGTACACGTTCATCGGGCGAACGTGCTGGGCAAACTGCAATGCCACAGCACCATCGATCTGGTGCATTTTGCCCTCGACCACCAGCTATTAACGGGGCATTAATGTCGCGTAGCCTTCGGCATTGGGTTATTTCTCTGTTTATTCTGCTGGCCTGGGGATCGGGCTGGTTGATGCTGTGGACGCTGGGGTTTTACCTGACCCACAACGGCCAGCAGGCGGCGCTGTTCCTGCCGCACGGCGTCTATCTCGCGCTGCTCATCCTGCTTTCTCGCCGTTACTGGCCCGCGCTGGTACTGCCGCCGGTGCTGATGTTGTTCTGGCTGCACAGTGAGCAATTATTGAATGGCTATATCCTGCTGGCCGCGCCGTTTATTAGCCTGATTCCGGCAAGCATCGGTCAGTCATACTGGCACCGTTTCCCCCTTTACTGGCAGCGCTTAACGCTGCTGCTGGCCGGGGTGACGCTCACCTCATTGCTCAATACCGCCCTGCTTTCACCGTTTATCCAAAGTCCGGCAACGTTAATTGGCCTGGCGTCGTTTACCGGCGGCGTGCTGCTGACGCCGTTTGTCTATCTGATCTATGAATTTTTGCGCCAGCAGCACCGCTATCATTTGCTCGGGCTGGATACCACCAATCCCCCGCTGCGCACCTCGCTTATCATCTGGTGCAGCCTGTTTTTTATTATTGGCATCGGCACCCAGATGGTGTTGTCGCCGGAGATCGAGCGCCTGTTGCTGATCGTGGTGTTCTTACCGAACGTGGTGATGGCGTGGAAATTTGGCTGGCAGGGCGGCGTGTTGTCCGGATTGCTCGGCAGTATGATGATCACCATCGCCCGGCAAATCGGCGTCGGGTTCAGTAATTTACTGGAGCTGGAGATTTTCCTCGCCACCCAGGCGCTGCTCGGCATAGGGCTGGGGATCGCCATCAGCCGCCAGCAGCATCTGGCGCAAAACCTGCACCATTATCGCCAGCGTCTGGAAACTGAACTGGCGGCGCGTCGCGCGCTGACCGAACAGCTGATCCGCACTGAAGAAAACACGCGCAAAAGCCTGGCGCGGGAACTGCACGACGAAATTGGTCAGAACATCACCGCCATTCAAATTCAATCACAACTGGTCAAACGCGCACCGGGTTGCGAGCAAACGCTTGAGGCGGCAAATCAGATCAACGACCTGGCCCGGCGTATTCACCACTCCACCCGCCAGCTGCTGCGCCAGCTGCGTCCACCCGCGCTCGATGAACTGTCTTTTAAAGATGCACTACATCATCTGGTGAATGAATTTGCTTTTGCTGAACGGGGCATTCGCTGTCGCTTTGATTATCAGCTAGAGAATACGCCAGAAAACGAAACGGTGCGCTTCACGCTGTATCGCCTGTTGCAGGAGTTACTCAATAACGTCTGTAAACATGCCGATGCCAGCGATGTGTCGATTACGCTGCGCCAGCAGGAACATAGCTTGTTTCTGGACGTCGCTGACAATGGCGTGGGTATTCTGCCAGAAAAAATTCCCGGTTTCGGTATCCAGGGAATGCGTGAGCGGGTGAGCGCCCTTGGCGGTGAACTGACGCTCGAATCAAACAACGGCACACGGGTAATTGTTAACCTGCCCACAAATTTGCAACAAATCAGCCGCTAACCAGGAAAAAGTCTTAGCCACTCTGGACTTTCTCTCATCCTCTTTTGCTTTCACTTTCCTATAGTCAGCACAAACGGAGACTGCCATGCATACACGCTCAGCCAGCGAAACAGATCAACAATACCGGGCGCTACGCCCCCGACTGCTGATGTGTATGGTCATTGGCTATGCCGCGTTTTATCTGACGCGCAAAAGCGTTAACTACGTCCTCCCGGCGCTACAAACGGACCTCGGTCTGGATAAAGGCGATATCGGCCTGCTGGGGTCGCTGTTTTACCTGACCTATGGCCTGTCGAAATTTACCGCCGGACTGTGGCACGACAGCCACGGACAACGCGCATTTATGGGCATTGGCCTTTTCGCCACCGGTGTTTTGAATGTGCTGTTCGCCTTTGGTGAATCGCTGACGCTGCTGCTGGTGGTCTGGACGCTGAACGGTTTTTTCCAGGGGTGGGGCTGGCCGCCCTGCGCCCGACTACTGACCCACTGGTACTCGCGCAACGAACGCGGATTCTGGTGGGGCTGCTGGAATATGTCGATCAACATTGGTGGGGCAGTTATCCCGCTGATTAGCGCCTTTGCCGCCCACTGGTGGGGCTGGCAGGCAGCGATGCTGGCACCGGGGATTATCAGCATGGCGTTAGGCATTTGGCTCACTCTGCAACTGAAAGGCACGCCCCGGGAAGAGGGATTACCGACGGTTGGGGAATGGCGGCATGACCCGCTGGAGCTGCGTCAGGAACAGCAAAGTCCGCCGATGGGGCTGTGGCAAATGTTACGTACCACCATGCTGAAAAACCCGATGATCTGGCTGCTCGGCGTGTCGTATGTATTGGTCTATTTGATCCGCATTGCGCTCAACGACTGGGGCAACATCTGGCTGACGGAAAGCCACGGCGTGAATCTGCTCAGCGCCAATGCCACGGTGATGCTGTTTGAAGTTGGCGGTTTGCTGGGGGCGCTGTTTGCCGGATGGGGATCGGATCTGCTGTTCAGCGGTCAGCGTGCGCCGATGATTTTGCTGTTCACGCTGGGGCTGATGGTCTCCGTCGCCGCGCTGTGGCTGGCGCCGGTGCACCACTACGCGCTACTGGCAATGTGTTTCTTTACGGTGGGCTTTTTTGTGTTTGGCCCACAGATGCTGATTGGCCTCGCGGCAGTGGAGTGCGGACACAAAGCGGCAGCAGGTTCAATTACCGGTTTTCTCGGGCTGTTCGCCTATCTGGGGGCCGCGCTGGCGGGTTGGCCGCTGTCGCTGGTCATAGAACACTACGGCTGGTCGGGAATGTTCAGTTTGCTCTCGGTCGCCGCTGTCTTTATGGGTTTATTGCTGATGCCACTGCTCATTGCAGGCATTACCCCTTCTCTCAGTCAAAGGATAAAACAATGAAACTGACGCTTACCTCTACACTAATTGCCTCCGCTCTGACGCTGGCAGCCTTCAGCAATGCAGCTCAGGCGCAGGGCCGTCTGGTGGTGTATTGCAGCGCCACTAACGAGATGTGCGAAACCGAAACCAAAGCCTTCGGTGAAAAATATGATGTGAAAACCTCATTCATTCGCAACGGCTCGGGCAGTACGCTGGCGAAAGTGGATGCCGAGAAGAAAAATCCGCAGGCGGATGTCTGGTACGGCGGTACGCTGGATCCGCAGTCCCAGGCCGGGGAAATGGGCCTGCTGCAGCCGTATAAATCACCCAATCTCGAACAGATCATGGAGAAATTCCGCGATCCCGCGAAGGTGAAAGGCAATCTCTCCTCGGCGGTTTACGTCGGTATTCTGGGCTTTGGCGTCAATACCCAGCGCCTGAAAGAGAAAAACCTGCCGGTGCCAAAATGCTGGAAGGATCTGACCAAACCGGAATACAAAGGTGAAATCCAGATTGCTGACCCGCAAAGCTCCGGTACCGCCTATACCGCGCTGGCGACTTTTGCCCAGTTGTGGGGTGAAGATCAGGCCTTTGACTACCTGAAACAGCTCAACGCCAACGTCTCTCAATACACTAAATCAGGCATTGCCCCAGCGCGTAACGCCGCTCGTGGCGAAACGGCGATTGGCATTGGCTTCCTGCACGACTACTCGCTGGAAAAAGAACAGGGCGCACCGCTGGAGCTAATTTCACCGTGCGAAGGTACTGGCTATGAGATCGGCGGCGTTAGCATTCTGAAAGGCGCGCGCAACCTCGATAACGCCAAACTGTTCGTTGACTGGGTACTGTCAAAAGATGCCCAGGAACTGGCGTGGAAGAAAGGTAAGTCCTATCAGATCCTGACCAACACCACCGCCGAGACGTCTCCTAACTCGCTGAAGCTCGACGACCTGAAACTTATCAATTACGACATGGATAAGTACGGCTCGACCGACGTGCGTAAAGCGTTGATCAATAAGTGGGTCAGCGAAGTGAAGATGGGTAAATAAACCTACATCGGCGATCATTTGCCGGGTGCGGCGTAAATACCGCATCCGGCCTGGAATACCGGAACCGCTATGTCACACACACTTGCACTCCATCCCGTGAAAAAACGGGATGCGATATTTCTTTGGGTTTTGCTTGGCTGGCTGGCGTTTGCCCTGTTGCCAAGCTGGAGCCTGGACTACGGTCTGCTGGAATCGACAGGCGAGGAAATACTCGCCGCCTACGGCTGGTCACAGTTCAATATCAGTTGGTTATGGTATCTGCTGCCGAGCCTGCTACTGGTGCGTCCGTTCCATGAGGCCAGGCGCGAACAGCGCGGCCGCCATTATCTTGATGCGGGCTGGGCTTTTTTCTGTATGGCGTTTATCGTCGCCAGCGCGACTCTTGAGGGGCGCGGCTTAGGCTATGCCACCATTGTGTTGTTTGTGGCACTTGGCGCGATCATGACCCTGGCGCTCACCCGTCTGGAATGGCTGGGCGGCGACCGTTTCGTCATCGGTTCGCTCACCGCGATTGTCGCGCTAATCGGTATTTTTATCGTCTGGCCGAGTATCGCTATTTTTATTCCGATGTTCACCAACGACGCCGGGGAATTTGCCCCGCTGGCGTTTATGAATGTGCTGTCGCAGGCACATATCATTCAGGTGATCCTCAACTCGATTATGCTGTCGATTGCCGTCGGCATCGGCTGTACCTTCTTTGGTCTGGTACTGGCTATCTATACCACCCGGATCGCCAGACGCAGCGCCATAATCGGACGTATCTTCTCGATTCTGCCGATCGTCACCCCGCCGTTTGTCGTGGGTTTAGGCGTCACGCTGATGATGGGACGCTCCGGCTACATCACCGAATTTATGGTCGAATGGTTTGGCTTAACCAACACCAACTGGCTGTACGGTTTTACCGGCATCTGGCTGGCGCAGGTGCTGGCCTTCACTCCGATGGCGTTTATGATCCTCGACGGAGCAATCAAAACCATTCATCCGTCGCTGGAAGAAGCGTCATACACCCTGCGTGCCAGCCGCTGGCAGACCTTTAACGGCGTGTTTGTCCCGCTGTTGAAACCAGCGCTGGCGAACGCCTTTTTGATTGTGGTTGTGCAGTCGCTGGCTGACTTTAGTAACCCGCTGGTGCTCGGCGGTAACTTCGACGTGCTGGCAACGCAAATCTACTTCTACATCACCGGTTCGCAGCTCGACTACCAGGCCGCCAGTACGCTGGGTGCCTTCCTGCTGCTGTTCTCGCTGCTGGTGTTCTGCGTGCAATATATGTGGATTGGTAAACGCTCATACGTCACCGTTTCCGGTAAATCCTACCGGGGCGACGTGCAACCGTTACCTGTGACGTTGGTATGGAGCGTGGTCGCGCTGCTGGCGGTGTGGATTGCCTTTAACGCCCTGTTGTACGGCAGCATTTTCTACGGCAGTTTCACCGTTAACTGGGGCGTGGACTACACCCTGACGTTAGCGAACTTTACCAAACTGTTCGGTCAGGGGATGAGCGACGGCGCATGGCCTTCACTGCTCGACACCCTGCTCTACGCCGGTATTGCCGCGCCGATCACCGCCATCTTCGGCCTGCTGATCGCCTGGGTAGTCGTGCGCCAACAGTTTAAGGGCAAGAAGACCATCGAGTTCACCACCATGCTGTGCTTTGCCGTTCCAGGCACCGTCGCGGGCGTATCGTACATTCTGGCCTTTAACAGCGCCCCGGTGTACCTCACTGGTACGGCGGCGATTGTCATTATCTCGATGGTAATGCGTAACGTCCCGGTCGGCATTCGCGCGGGTATCGCGGGCTTAGGCCAGATCGATAAATCACTGGATGAAGCCTCGCTCAGCCTGCGCGCCGGTTCGCTGCGTACTATTACGCATATCCTGCTGCCGCTGCTACGCCCGGCGATCCTTTCGGCGCTGATTTACAGCTTTGTGCGCGCCATTACCACCGTCAGCGCCATTGTGTTCCTCGTCACGCCGGATACCCGCGTGGCCACGGCCTACATCCTTAACCGCGTGGAAGACGGCGAATACGGTGTGGCGATTGCCTACGGTTCCATTCTGATCGTGGTGATGCTGGCGATTATTTTCATCTTTGACTGGCTGATCGGTGAATCACGTACCTCCCGTTCAAAAGCCAAAAACCAAGCGTAATGGAGCGCACTATGACTCAGAAAAATTTCGTTGAACTGCGCAACGTCACCAAACGATTTGGCAGTAATACGGTAATCGACAATATCAACCTCACCATCCCGCAGGGGCAAATGGTGACGCTGCTCGGCCCGTCCGGTTGTGGTAAAACCACCATTTTGCGCCTGGTCGCCGGGCTGGAAAAACCGAGCGAAGGGCAGATTTTCATTGATGGCGATGACGTCACCCATCGCTCAATTCAGCAGCGTGATATCTGTATGGTGTTTCAGTCCTATGCCCTGTTCCCGCATATGTCGCTGGGAGAGAACGTTGGTTACGGCCTGAAGATGCTCGGCGTGTCCCGCGCTGAGGTGAAAACCCGTGTCAAAGAGGCACTGGCGATGGTCGATCTGGAAGGATTCGAAGAACGCTATGTTGATCAGATCTCCGGCGGTCAGCAGCAGCGCGTAGCGCTGGCCCGCGCATTGATCCTCAAGCCGAAAGTGCTGCTGTTTGATGAGCCGTTGAGTAACCTCGACGCCAACCTGCGTCGCAGCATGCGCGACAAGATCCGCGAACTGCAAAAGCAGTTTGATATCACCTCGCTGTACGTCACCCACGATCAAAGCGAAGCCTTTGCGGTTTCCGATACCGTGCTGGTGATGAACAAGGGACACATCATGCAGATCGGTTCACCGCAGGATCTTTACCGCCAGCCCGCCTCGCGCTTTATGGCAAGTTTTATGGGTGACGCCAACCTGTTCCCGGCCACCTTCAGTGACCAATACGTTGATATCTACGGCTACCACCTGCCGCGCCCGCTGCACTTTGATACGCAAGGCGAAGGCATGGTCGGCGTGCGCCCGGAAGCGATCACGCTCAGCGATCGCGGCGAAGAGAGTCAGCGCTGCGTGATCCGCCACGTGGCCTATATGGGCCCCCAGTATGAAGTCACGGTGGAATGGCACGGGCAGGAGATCTTATTGCAGGTCAACGCTACGCGTTTACAGCCGGACGTCGGCGAGCAGTATTATCTCGAAATCCATCCGTACGGCATGTTTGTTCTGGCGGATGCAGCATAACGTTTTGTGGCTTTGTAGGCCGGATAAGGCGCTTATGCCACCATCCGGCAATGCCTGATGCGCTGCGCTTATCAGGCCTAAAGTGAACGATGTAGGCCCGATAAACTCTCAGCTTCGCGCTTTTAGCGCGGCGATATCCGCAGGCGTGGTGCGACAGCACCCGCCAATCAACCGTGCGCCAGCGGCCTGCCACTGCGGCAGATAATCCGCCAGATGCGCACAATGCTCACCGTGATGATGCCAGGTTTTGCTCACGGCATCATACTGCTCGCCCGAGTTCGGATACACCACCAGCGGCAGCGCCGTTAAACCGTGTAAATGCTGCAACGCAGCGGTGGTGTTTTCCAGCGCAATGCAGTTAATACCTAGCGCCACCACCTGCGGATAATCCGCCAGCAACGCAACCACGTCACGCAGCGGCGTACCGTCGCTCAGGTGCTCGCTGTCGCGCAGGGTAAATGAGAACCACGCCCGCGCACGCGGATATACAGTCAATAACTCAGCCAGCGCGCTAATTTCGGCAAAATTTGGCAGGGTTTCACAGGCCAGAAGATCGGCCCCGGCATCCAGCAAGGCTTCCACGCGCGGGCGGTGAAACGCCTGAAACTCTTCAGCGCTACGTTGGTAATCACCACGGTATTCAGAACCATCCGCCAGATACGCGCCGTAAGGCCCGACCGATCCTGCTACCAGCAGCGTGCCCGCCTGTGGGTTCTCTGCCAGATACGCTTCGCGGGCTTTACGCGCCAGCTCCACGCTTTTGCCAATCAGCGCTTTCGACTGCGCTTCATCCAGATCTCGCGCGGCAAAGCCCGCCGGCGTCGCCTGATAGCTGGCGGTGATCGCGCACTGCGCCCCCGCCCGGTAGTAATCGAGATGGACTTCGCGGATAAGCTCCGGATTTTCGACCAGCACTTTGGCTGACCACAGACTATCGGCTAAGTTACAGCCACGCGCTTCCAGCTCCGTCGCCATCGCACCATCGAGCAGCAGGAAATCCTGTTTATCGAGGATGGCGCTTAACGGATTATTCTGCGACATGTTCGGGCTCCTGTTTGGTTTTACGCGGTTGAGTAAGGAAATAAGCACCATAACACACTGCCACAAACGGTAACCCGCACCACAGCGCAATTCTCTGCGCTGGATCGAATGCCAGCCCGACACAAGCCACCAGGCACAGCACAAATCCCAGTACCGGCACCAGCGGATACCACGGCGCGCGATAATGCAATTCACTCAATGCCTTACCCTGCTGCAGATAACGGCGGCGAAAGACGAAGTGTGAAGCGCAAATACTCAGCCACACCGCCACCACCGCAAACCCGGAGATTGCCGACAGCGCGACAAATACCGTATCCGGGGCCACCACGCTGGAAAACAGCGCCAGTACACCACCGAGCATACTGACCGACAGCGCCGTCAGCGGCACGCCGTTTTTCGTTACTCGCGCAAAACAGGCCGGTAGCGTACGTTCATTCGACAGCGACCACAGCATGCGCCCGGAGGCATACAGCCCGGAGTTCGCCGCGGATAGAATAGCCGTCAGGATCACGAAGTTAAAAATATCGGCGGCGTAAGGAATACCCACCTTCTCAAACACCAGCACAAACGGGCTTTTCTCCACGCCCGCCTGCTGCATTGGGATCAGCGCCGCCAGCACAAACACGGTGCCGATAAAGAAAATAATCAGTCGCGCGATAGTGGTACGAATCGCTACCGGAATGACCTTGCGCGGGTTTTCTGTTTCTCCGGCGGCAATACCGATAAGCTCGGTTCCCGAAAAAGCAAAATTCACCGCCACCATCGTCATCAGGATAGGTAAGCCACCGTGTGGGAACCAGCCTTCCGCCGTGATATTACTCAGTCCAGGCGCGGGCGAGCCATCCTGCATCGGGATAAAACCAAAAATCGCCGCCCCGCCGAGGATGATAAAGGCGATGATAGTGACCACTTTTACCAGCGAGAACCAGAACTCCCCTTCGGCAAAAAAGCGCGTGGAGATGACGTTCAGACCAAAAATAATCGCGCAGAACACCACACACCAGACCCAAACCGGCACCTGTGGAAACCAGTACTGCATACAGAATCCGGCGGCGGTAAAGCTCGACCCCAGCGCCACAGTCCAGGTCAGCCAGTAGAGCCAGGCTACGGTATATCCCGTTGCGGGGCCGAGATAACGCGCAGCATAGACGTGAAACGCCCCAGTCTCCGGCATCGCGACCGAAAGCTCGCCCAGACACTGCATAACCAGCCAGACCACCAGCGCGCCAATCAGATAAGCCAGCAGCGTTCCCGCCGCCCCGGTAGTGGAGATGATGTACCCGGTATTGAAGAATAACCCTGTGCCAATCACGCCGCCTAAGGAGAGCATTATCAGGTGACGCGTTTTCATTGTGCGCTTCAGTGGCGCATTTTGTTGTGTTGTTTGCATATAACCTTCTAAACGTATGGACATCTAAACATCCAAAGAAGGTTTGTTATACCGCGTTTGTTAACAGAATGCAAAGTCAACCCTGCACCAGGCGCAAATGCCCGCGCCGGGCGCTTAATATCGGATGGGGATTAATAATCAAATACAAAAAGGGCCGCCAGCTCATAACGCCTCCGTTGCCAGGCTTTATGTAAACTCTGGCAACGTCCTCACCGGCTGGCGTTCACCCGGAAGTGGGAACCGTATCTCCCTGCTCATACTACCGAATGAGCGTTTAAGCACCGCTGGCAGGGATCGGCATCTGCGATTTGCGACTCATCAGAATAAATACCGCCAGCCCTGCCAGCAATATCCCCGGCGCAGAAGCCGCCATCACCCCTACCGTTCCGGTGCCGAGCGCTAACATTTTTCCTGCCAGCAACGGACCACTCATCGCGCCCAGACGCCCGACGGCGACAGCGGTACCAACGCCGGTGGCGCGGATCTGCGTGCTGTAAAACAACGGTGCCAGCGCATACAACACGCTTTGCCCACCGGTGGCAAACATCCCCGCCACAAATCCAGCCATCAACATGCCGCTCAATGACGATACCGTGCCCAGCGCCAGCAGTGAAGCCAACATCCCGGTGTAGATCAAAAGTGACATCACCACCGGACGCAGTTTGTCCATCAACGCCCCGAGAATTAACGTCCCGCTGGCCGCGCCGATTTGCAGAGCAAACATCACGCCTGCTGCCTGCGAGGGCTGAAAGCCCTGCTCTACCAGCAGCATCGGCAGCCAGTTGATCAGCATATACACCACCAGCAGGGTGAAGAAATAGCACAGCCACAGCAGCAGCGTGGCTGTCGCGGTGGTTGGCGCAAACAGAGCGCGCAGCGGCGCGGCAGCCACCTGCGTTTGTTGGGCGTAAACCTGCGATTCCGGCAACCAGCGCATCAACAGCGGTACCAGCAGCAGCGGGATCACCCCGCCAACCCAGAACACCGTTTGCCAGGCAGAGGCCAGACCGCTAAACCCGAGCGCGGCCGCAAGCGCCGCGCCAATCGGCACACCGCAGTACATCAGGCTCACCGCCGTACCACGAAAACGCGGGCCCGCCGCCTCAGAAGTCAGCGCGATCAGATTCGGCAATGCCGCCCCCAACCCAACACCGGTCATCAGGCGAGCAAACACCAGCGATGAGAAATCCCAGGATATCGCTGTTGCCAGTGAGAACAGGCCGAACAGCGCCACGGAGGCAATAAGAATGCGTTTGCGGCCATAGCGATCGGCCAGCATGCCACCCACCAGCGCGCCGGGCAGCAGCCCAAGAATGCCCGCGCTGAAGATCCAGCCCATCTGCATTTTATCCAATGCAAACGCATGGGCGATACCGACGGCAGCGATCCCGGCGGCCTGTAAATCCAGCCCTTCCATCAGGGCGACTAAAAAACACAGCCCGACGGTCAACGTCAGGCGGGATGAGGATGCGGGGGTACGGGTAGTCATAAGATGTACCTCTGAGGTCACGATGCAGGTGAATCGCGGCTGATACGTTGCCAGCCGCGTAATCATTTTTATTTTCTGTTGCGCAGATCCAACGCCACGTCGACGATCATATCTTCCTGGCCGCCCACCATCCGGCGTTTGCCCAGTTCAACCAGAATATCTACCGCGCTCAGGCCATAACGCGCCGCCGCCACTTCGCAGTGGCGCAGGAAGCTGGAGTACACCCCAGCATAGCCCAGCGCCAGCGTTTCGCGGTCCACCCGCACCGGGCGGTCCTGCAGCGGACGCACCAGATCGTCGGCGGCGTCCATCAGCGCATACAGATCGGTGCCGTGCTGCCAGCCAAGCTTATCCGCCGCGGCGATAAATACCTCCAGCGGCGCGTTGCCTGCGCCTGCGCCCATACCGGCCAGACTGGCATCGATACGATCACAACCCTCTTCTACCGCAGCAATAGAGTTCGCCACGCCAAGGCTCAGGTTGTGGTGGGCGTGCATCCCGGTTTCTGTTTCCGGCTTCAGCACCGCTTTCAGGGCGCGGAAGCGGTCACGGATATCAGACATGTTCATCGCCCCGCCTGAATCGACCACATAGATACAGGTCGCACCGTAGTTTTCCATCAGTTTCGCTTGCTGTGCGAGGTTTTCCGGCGTGGTCATATGACTCATCATCAGAAAACCGACGGTGTCCATGCCCAGTTCACGCGCATACTGAATATGCTGGGCCGACACGTCCGCTTCGGTACAGTGGGTCGCCACACGCACAACGCGCGCCCCAGCCTGATACGCATTTTTCAGGTCATGAATCGTGCCAATGCCCGGCAACAGCAGCGTGGCGATCTTGGCGTGCTTGACCACGTCCGCCGCCGCTTCAATCCACTCCAGGTCGCTGTGCGCACCAGAGCCATAGTTAAAACTGGAACCCTGCAGACCGTCGCCGTGCGCCACCTCAATGGAATCCACCCTCGCATCGTCCAGCGCTTTGGCAATCTGGCGCACGTTTTCCAGCGAATATTGATGACGAATAGCGTGCATGCCGTCGCGCAGGGTCACGTCAGAGATATAGAGTTTTTTACCGTTCATGCTGCTTCTCCTGCCTGACGAGTGAGGGACTGCGCCATTTTCTCAGCGGTCGCCAGCGCGCTGGAGGTCATAATGTCGAGGTTGCCCGCATAGGCAGGTAAATAGTGCGCCGCGCCTTCCACTTCCAGATACACCGCGGTTTTCAGCCCGGAGAACTGACCGATGCCCGGCAGATTTACCGGTTTATCCTGCGGGATGACTTCAAACTGGACACGCTGTTTCAGACGATAGCCCGGCACGTAAGCCTGCACCGCCGCCGCCATCTCATTAATCGATGCTTTAACTTCAACCTCAGAGGCCGCTTCGCTCAGCACATACACCGTGTCGCGCATCATCAGCGGCGGCTCGGCCGGGTTAAGGACGATAATCGCTTTACCTTTTGCCGCGCCGCCAACCACTTCAATCGCCTTCGAGGTGGTTTCGGTAAACTCATCGATATTAGCGCGCGTGCCAGGACCCGCAGATTTACTGGCGATCGAGGCGATAATTTCGGCGTAATGGACTTTTGCCACGCGAGAAACTGCCGCCACCATCGGGATAGTCGCCTGCCCGCCGCAGGTCACCATATTAACGTTCTGCTGATCAACGTTGGCCTCCAGATTCACCACAGGCACACAGTACGGGCCGATTGCCGCGGGGGTCAGGTCGATCAGGCGGATCGCTGGTTTAACGGCGCGCAGCGCGGCGTCGTTCTTCACATGCGCGCCTGCGCTGGTGGCATCAAAAACAATGTCGATGTCGGCGAATTCCGGCATGGTGATAAGCCCTGTCACCCCTTCATGGGTGGTGGCAACGCCCATGCGTCGGGCACGCGCCAGACCATCAGAATCTGGATCGATACCGACCATCACCGCCATTTCCAGATGTACGCCGTGACGCAGAATTTTTATCATCAAATCGGTACCGATGTTGCCGGAGCCGATAATGGCGACTTTACGCTTACTCATGACTGACTTCCTTTTGTAACCGCCGCTGAAAAGGTGGCGGCAACTGAACCAATACCGTCGATATGGGCCTCGAAACGATCGCCCGCATTCACCGCCACCATCGGGCCTAACGCCCCGGTGAGAATGATATCTCCGGCACGTAGCGGCTCGCCGAGGCTGGCCATTTTGCGCGCCAGCCAGACGGCGGCGTTGATCGGATGTCCCAGGCATTCGCTGCCGCGTCCGCTGGAAACCTCTTCGTTGTTGCGCGTCATTTTCATCGCGCAGTTTTTCAGATCTAATCCTGCCGGACGCTGTGCCGGGCCGCCGACCACATACACCCCGCAGGAGGCGTTATCCGCCACGGTATCAACAAACTTGATTGACCAGTCACGGATACGGCTGCCGACCACTTCCAGCGCGGGCAGCACCCACTCGATGGCGTTATACAGCTCGTCAAAAGTAGTGTCGGCATTGGGCAGATCGCGGTTCAGCACCAGCGCGATTTCCGCTTCAATACGCGGTTGCAGCACGCGCTCAAACGCAATGGTGTCGTTATCGCCGTAGCACATGTCGGCAAACAGCGTACCGAAGTCCGGCTGATCGACGCCAAGCTGCTGCTGCACTTTCGGGTGTGTCAGCCCTACTTTGCGCCCGACCACGCGACGCCCGCGCGCCACTTCATACTGCACGTTGATGCGTTGAATGGCGTAGGCCGCTTCGCCGTTGTCCACACCAATCAATTCACGCAGTGGGGCGATAGCTTCCCCTTTTTCTTCAGCCTGACGTAAATCGGCGGCCAGCTGCTCAAGATTATGATTCGTCATGTCCGTTCCTTAAGGGCGTGCGAGGAAGTTCAGCACCAACTGGTTAAAGGCATCCGCATGCTCCCACTGCGCCCAGTGCCCGCAGTCGCGGTAGATATGCAGCTCAGAACCGGCAATTCCGGAGAGCAGGCGCAGACCGGCATCCATCGGCACAAAGCGGTCATTGCGTCCCCAGACAATCAGGGTCTGGGCTTTGATTTCACCCAGACGCGGGCTGAAATCCGGGAACTGTTTCGGGTTGGCCTCCAGACTCTGGACAAAGTTTTCCAGGTGATCGCGACGCGACAGCATGTTATTCAGTCGTGCCTCAAACAACGCCTCGGTCAGGTCGCTGGTGTCGAAGACAAAGATCTCCATCATCAGCTTCAGGTTCTCGATGGTCGGCTCGCGGTATAGCTGATTCAGGCGCTTGATACCTTCGGTCGGCATCGGGGTAAACAGACTCATGCCGCCCGTTCCGCCGCCCATTAGCACCAGTTTGCCCACGCGCTCCGGCCAGCTCAGGGTAAACGCCACAGCACTGTGACCGCCCATCGAGTTACCCAGCAGGTGGACTGTTTGAATATCCAATTGATCGACCACGCTTTTCAGAATGCGAGCGTTGAGATCAGATCGCGAACCGAGGTTAACGATCCCATCGCTTTTGCCCCAGCCTGGACAATCCAGCAGGATCACCCGGTATCCGGCCTGTACCAGCGGATCAATATTGCGGCTGAAGTTTGCCCAGCCCGTCGCGCCAGGACCAGAGCCGTGCAGCAGCACGACAGTCTCTTCGCCCTGTCCACAGTCATTGAAATGCACGCGTAGTGTTTCGCCTGCTTCCTGCACCTCCAGAAAACGACTGGTAGCGGCTTCGGTTTGCGGTTGGTAAGTCATGATGTTCTCCTGCATATTCAGTTCTGTTTCAGTTCTGTGTGGTAGCGCTCAGGGAGCCGAATCCGGCGATCCACTCCGGGATCGGGCGGTAATAACGGCCTTCACTACGCCAGCTACCAAAGGCAGAAATGGCGGCAAAGGCGGCAACCCAGGTTTTAACTTCGTGCGTTGATTTGCCCGCCATCACGGACAGCTCTTCGTTACTGACCGCGTCCAACTCCTGCAAACGCCCCTGCTCAAGCAGGCTCATAAAGCGGTTATCCCAGACAGGGTTCAGCGGATGCAGCGTGTTTTGATCGGCCACGAACTTCTCGGCGGCGCTGATCACCCGCTGCTGGCGCAGCTCGCGTTCGTTTTCAGGTAACTGTTTGCCGCTGCCGAGCAGGCGGTCACGCATATGGGCATCAGCCTTCGCCAGCTCCGGGACCGGCGGTTGATGCGATAGACCACCGGAGCCTAAAAAAAGCACGCGCTTATTCAGCGAGCTGGCGAAACGGCCAATCGCTTCCCCGAGCAAGCGGGTACGCTGAAAGCCCGGCAGCGGCGTGGCGACGCCGTTAATAAACACCGGCAGCACCGGCACCTTATCCAGACCGCCGAGCAAAAACTCCAGCGGCTGCGCGAAGCCGTGATCGACCTGCATGTTGTAGGACACGGCAAGATCGATGCCGCTTTTCATCACCGCGTGGGCGCAGGCTTCAGCGAGATCTGTCGGCACCGGCAGTTCCCCCGCCGCGCTGCCGAAATCGCCGATCGCCGTGGCTCCCACGCCTAAACAGAACGGCGGCATCACATCGTAAAAAAAACCGTTGTAGTGATCGGGGGCAAACAGAACTACAAGTTCCGGGTCGAACGCCGCAATACGCGCCCGGGCGCTGGCGATCACGCCGTTAACCTCGTCAAGCACAGCCTGAGCCGGGTCGACATAGCCCACCAGCGGCGAGTGGGAAAGACAGTGAAGATAAGCGTGCATATCAGGCAACCTTTTCAACAGGAATATCGGCAGTAGCGCGGGTAAGTGTCATCACCGACGCCAGTTTATTCAGGGTGCTGCCCAGGATTTGCGGAATGGCGATGGCGGCCACGAAGCGGTCCGGGCGCATTACCACCAGCGCGGCGTTGTGCTGGGCAAACCACGCGCGCAGGCGGTTTTGCGTATCACCAATGCGGGTAACGCCGTCGTGGTTATCCTGATCGGTATGTATCTGCGTATCCGGCACGACCTGGATAAAACGCGTCCCCAGCGCCTGCCACTGTTGGATCTGCGACTCGCTCATGCCCCATAGCGGGTTACAGCCCCAGCCAATCACCGCGAAATTCGGTCCAATAACGTTGTCGAGCAGCGTCACTTCGCCCGATTCCAGCGTCACCTTCGGCTGGATAAACATCTTGCCGACCGGAGACGTTCTCGCCTCACCCTCACGCACCAGTGCTCCAACATGGTATTGCGGCATCGGCTTAAAGCGCATTTCGAGGAAGTAGCGTTTGACCGGCGGAATATAATTCAGCAGCCAGGAAACCCCGTCGCGCACCGCGCCGTGCCAGCGTTTTGGCGGCGCCAGCACGTTGCCAGCGGTCACGGAGAGATCGATCATCGCTTTGGCGTGGTCGCGGCGTTCCTGCTGGTAGGTATCCAGCAGCTCATCACCGGCTTTGCCCTTAATGACCAGCGCCAGTTTCCACGCCAGATTGAAAGCATCGCGCATGCCGCTGTTGTACCCCTGCCCCTGCCAGACCGGCATAATGTGCGCCGCATCGCCCGCCAGCAGCACGCGGTCAATGCGAAAACGTTCGGCCAGACGGGCGTTATGGGTATAAACGCGCTGGCGGATCAGTTCGACGTTGTCCGGGTTCGGCAGCACTTTGCTCAAAAGCTGACGCATATTCTGCGGTTCACTGAGCTGCGCTTCGGTTTCCCCCGGCATCACCATAAATTCAAAGCGACGCACCGCGTGCGGCAGCGCAGCGGAGACATACGGGCGCACCGGATCGCAGCACAGGTACACATGCGGTGTGCTGAGCGGATCGTTGGCGATATCCACCACAATCCACTGATTCGGCGCGGTTTTGCCTTCAAACGGCACATTCAGCGAGCGTCTGACGTTGCTGCCGCCGCCGTCGCAGGCCACCAGCCACTGGGCCTTCACCGTTTCGCGCTGGCCGTCCGGAGCTTTCAGATTCAGCGTTACTTCACCGTTCTGTTGGCTAAAGGCTTCCAGTTCGCGGGAGAACAGGCAGCGCACGTTGGGAAAACGCGACAACCCTTCCAACATCACCGCATCCACCTGTGGTTGAATAAACGCATTGCGGCGCGACCAGCCAAATTCGTCGGTCATCGGCTGGATATCAGCAAAGCAGCGGCCTTTCGGCGTCAGAAAGCGCATCGCGTGCCACGGCGTGGTGTGCGGCAAAACGCGCTCGACCAGCCCCACAGACTGCATGGTGCGCAACGCTTCATCGTCAATGCCGATGGCTCGGGGATAGTCGATCAGCGTGTCGAGCTTCTCCACCACCAGCACGTCAATGCCCATCTGGCCAAGATAGTTGGCCATCATTAGCCCCACCGGGCCGGCACCAGCAATCGCGACCTGAACGGTGTGCTGCACAGCGGGTTGGATATCCGGGTTTTTTGTTGTCATTTCAGAACCTCACGACTCGGACAAAACGCAATTGCGGACCCTGGTGAGGCGCAATTTATTTTGTTAAAAATATGTGAATAATTTTTTGTTGTGCGGTCAGTATAGGAGTGAGTTTTTGCGCTACAATCAAAACATGCCTGGATGTGCACTAAGTGCACAACGTTGTTTTACCTGTAGATTTGTCAATGAATATGAAAAATGACGAGAGCACTGAGTACAAAACCGTACGCGGATTAACGCGCGGATTAATGTTATTAAATATGTTAAACCGGCTCGATGGTGGGGCCAGTGTTGGCTTACTTGCTGAGTTAAGCGGCCTGCATCGCACCACGGTCAGACGGCTGCTGGAAACCCTGCAAGATGAGGGTTACGTTCGGCGCAGCCTGTCCGATGACAGCTTTCGCTTAACCATTAAAGTCCGCCAGCTCAGCGAGGGATTTCGTGACGAGCAGTGGATTTCCGCACTAGCCGCCCCGCTGCTGGGGGATTTGCTGCGCGAGGTCATCTGGCCGACCGACGTTTCCACGCTGGATGTGGACGAGATGGTGGTACGTGAAACAACCCACCGCTTCAGCCGCCTGTCGTTTCACCGGGCGATGGTCGGGCGTCGTTTGCCATTGCTGAAAACCGCATCCGGCCTGACCTGGCTGGCATTCTGTCCGGAGAATGAACGTCAGGAACTGATTGAAATGCTGGCCTCCCGACCAGGAGAAGAGTTCCAGCTTGCGCGCGAACCGCTGAAGCTCAATGCCATTTTAACCCGCGCGCGAAAAGACGGTTTTGGCCAGAACTTTCGCGGCTGGGATCAGGAGGAGAAAATCGCTTCTATCGCCGTTCCCATCCGTAGCGAACAGCGAGTGATCGGCTGCCTGAATCTGGTGTATATGGCCAGTGCCATGACCATCGAACAGGCGGCAGAAAAGCATCTTCCGGCCTTACAAAAGGTGGCGAAACAGATAGAGGACGGCGTTGAGTCGCAGGAGATTTTGGTGGCCGGGAGGTGAGATGGATCACAGTTATGCGGATCATCTGATTGATAGCTGGGATGACTCACTCACCTGCCGATATAACATTGTGGTGTCTTGCCCAAATGATATCTACTATTACATAGTGTGCATTGTTTATTTGCCAGGAGGCTGCGTGTTAAAGGTCATTGCCGAAGATTTCATCAAACCTGAGTTTATTGAAACCGTTCTCCCGTTGTATCGTGAGCTAATATCGGCAACGAAGAAAGAACCGCATTGTATTGCTTACGACCTCTATATTGATGAAAAAGATCCGGGTCATTTTATTTTTATCGAAGAATGGCCAAACCACGCGGCTCTCGATGAACATTGTGCCAGTGAGCATTTCCGACGACTTGTACCGTTAATTGATCAATACACACGACAGGAAGCACGTTACATATTGATGGATGGCGTGGTAAATCCAACGGTCACATCATAATTAAGAAATAGGATAGGTAATGAAGAAAGTACTTGGTTTACTATTAATTATGTTTTTAACAGGATGCTCCACACCAGGCAAACCAGCCTTTTACTACCCCTGGACACAGTACAAAACGGGCATCGATATTCAGCTGCCAAAAGATCCTAAATATAATGATGCTTTCCATGGGACTTTACGCCTCGACGACGATGGCGATTATGCAATGATCGTTATTTATAACGGCGGTAATGTGGTTACCCAATTCGGCTATGTCACGAAAAGCAATCTTGAAAACTGGATCACACTTTATTCTGGCTTCTTAAAATGGGATCCAAATGATTCAGGTGTAACAACAACGTTCACCATTCCTGATACAGGCTCAACGTTTAACAAAGAATACGATGTTGAGTATCGTGTTGTTCAGAGCAAAAAGCTCTTTGTCATTAATAAACATAGCTCCGGTACCTGGTTTATCGACTTCTCAGAGATATCGATGGACGAGGCAAATGTGCAGAAAGCACTGGATGTCTATGAAGGATTACGAGGCAAGCTTAAGTAGCCAGATGCTGAACCTGGTCTCTTGTAAAGAGGCCAGGGCCATATCAATAAAGAGTGGCGTCAATAGTCTCTCCTTCTGCTTTTCATAATCGCAACATCAATTTTAATTTTTTAATATTTTCATCATCCGGAACCTGGTGTATGTCAACACAGTAGCTCTCTTCATACTCTTCAATTATTCTTTGGGCCTCTCCTCTACGGTTTCGGCCATTCATCCATAACTCATCTCTGGCATCCTGACCTATTCTCATCATGTCATAAGAGCTAATATGCGGTGGTGAGCGGCCAAATATAGCCGTGACACCGTTTTTTTCGTAATTTTCTTGTGCCAGGGAATTACCTATCTCATTAACTGCCAAACCACACTTTAGTAATTTTTTAACTTTCGTTTCCTGACTATCACAACCCTGCAAAACAAACAAACCCGCTATAATGATCACTATTTTATATATTTTCATCTTTCGCCCGAAAAATTCATATAAACTCATTACGAAGTGATCAATTCCGACAGACATTTATGTCCTCATAATGAGGTAAGCATCAGACCTCGGTTTAGTCACTTTCGGGATAACTGTATCATCTGGAATGCTTACAAAACAATTCAATATAATCAAAAGCATTCTTATGCTGCTGCAAGTGTGATTAGGGTTGTCAAAGAAAGCTATTCTTATTTCAACCCATTCACACAATACTAAACCGAAACCAGCTCTGAAAAGAGCAGTGTTTCGGCATTCATTCACTCTGAATGGGCTTCAGACCTTAAGCAGTTTCACCGTCTCGTCAATGTCGATTTCATCTTCAGAGAAAATCAGCGTCGTGCCCTGGAAGGTGGTGATAGCCAGCTTTTTCAGCATGCGCATTTCACCAGGCTTCACGTCTGATTTTGGTCGGATGCTGTTCATCAGCACGCCGACAGACAGCACTGCATTTTCTTTGTCGATACGGGTCTCGGCAGGGACTTCTTCGCTGTAGACCAGAAATGACTTGATCGAGGTGAGCTTCAGACGCTCGCCTGCGATATAGATGTACTTGCTGTCTGGTATGACTTTTACCGCGTAGGCAGACAAGCCTTTGTTATTGGTGGTGGGCTCAAAAGTCACCGCCGCGTCTTTCTTGATCAGCTCAGGATTAGCAACCTTAATCACATGAAAATAGCGATTGTCGCCGTTTTCATCTTTGATAAATCCAAAGCCTTTATCTTTAAACCACGTTGTGATTGTTCCGTTCATTGCTGTTTCCGCCTGATTAAACCTATTACTCGTAGAGTATACCTACTCAATTTGCGCGCAGTGTAAAACACAGGCCATACCTTTGGCTACTCGTTACCCCAACGATTGAGGAACTCCGCGATATCATCGATACGCTGAGCATCGACACCGGCCACGGTTGCCATCTCCTGCTGCGCTTCTTCGCTGATCTCTTCGTTGTTCATCAAACGGGTAATCAACTGCTGGAAGTAGTGCGCCAGCGCGTCACGTTCTGTGTCGCTCACCGGCTTTGCGGCCTCGGTCGCGTACTCGTCGGCGATATCATAATATTTAAGCGCAATGTCGTTGTTCATCAGTTGCTCCGGGGGGATATGCGTGTGCCAGCAGTTTCCTGCCGCGTCTGATGTGAATGATAGCATTCTTATTTCATGGTTCGCGATCTGTTTTATTGGTCACTATGCATTACATATATCAATAATGTTTTCTGGCACCGCTTCGTATTTAATAAATTTTTCCGTATTTAAGTAACAGCACTCTTATTCATTTCGATATAATGGCAGCAAATTAAATAACGAGTTACAAAGGAAATATTAAATTACTTTAATTACATAATTGATATATGTAATCTGCTATTGGCCCAATCCCATCGCTAGTCGCCCATTTGCCCACATTCATCTTCTGGACAACACTCTACGATGACACCACTGATCCAACACGTGGAGCAAACATCATGAACATCACGCAAATCCGTAACGCCACGCAGCACATCACCTTTGGCGGTAAAACTTTTCTGATTGATCCGATGCTAGCGGATAAAGGTACTTATCCGGGCTTTGCCGGAACGGCTCGCGCCGAGATCCGCAACCCGACCGTTGATCTGCCTGTCGATATCGACACGCAGCTCAACGTTGATGCGCTGATCGTGACCCATCTGCATGAAGACCACTGGGATGAAGCAGCGGCTCGTGTCGTGCCGAAAGACAAACCGATTTATGTGCAAAACGATCGCGATGCGCAGGTACTGCGGGAACAAGGTTTCACGCAACTGACCGTACTGACGCAAAACACCGCGCTTGGTGATATCACCCTGCGTAAAACCGGCGGCCAGCACGGTTCGGATCGCGCTTACGCCATCCCGCAAATGGCTGAGCGTCTGGGTGATGCCTGCGGGGTTATCTTCCAGCATCCGGCGGAAAAAACGCTGTATCTGGTCGGGGACACCATCTGGCGCGACGAGGTGGAAACCAACATGCGGACTTTTCAACCCGGCGTGGTCATTCTGAACGCAGGCTTTGCCCACGTTATCGGGTTTGGCCCAATTATCATGGGCGCGGAAGATGTGCTAAAAACCCACTTCGTACTACCTGAGGCACAAATTGTGGCGACCCACATGGAGGCGATTAACCACTGTCTGCTGACCCGCGCGGCCTTGAAAGAGTACGCCCGCGACAACCAGATTGCGCAATTCATTAACGTGCCGGAAGATGGCGAAACCCTGACGTTTTAAACTCCACAGAGGAATCGTATGCAACCGCTTAACGTCGCCATTGTCGCCGTGGAAGATTTCAGCCCGTTTCACTTCTCAGTGCCGTGCATTATTTTCAGTGACAAAGTGGCGGCGAAAAAGCGCTTTGAGGTGCAACTGTGCGCCGAACAGCCGGGCATCGTTTCCTCGCAGGATGGCTTCGCCATTACCGCAGCCTACGGCTATGAAGCGGTGGAGGCCGCCGACATTGTAGTGATCCCCTGGTGGGGCACCACGGCACATCGACCACCACAAAGCCTGCTTGATGCGCTCAACCGCGCACGACAAAACGGCGCGCAAATTGTTGGGTTATGTCTGGGCGCGTTTGTTCTCGGCTATGCCGGTCTGCTGGATGGCAAACGGGCAGCTACGCACTGGGAGTTCGAGCAGGATTTTCAGGCGCGCTTTCCGGCGGCCCGTCTGGATATCAACGCGCTATACGTGGATGACGACGGTATTATTACCTCGGCAGGGACCGCCGCCGCGCTGGATTGCTGCCTGTACGTCATCCGCCAGCGTTTTGGCAGCACGGTGGCGAATCAGATTGCCCGACGGATGATTGTGCCGCCACATCGCGAGGGCGGCCAGGCACAGTTTATCGAACAACCGGTAGCGAAAAATACCCAGGATCAGCGCATCAACGCCCTGCTCGACTATTTGCGCCAGCATCTCCACGAACCGCATAATCTCGACGAGCTGGCGCAGCGAGTGATGATGAGCCGTCGTACCCTCACTCGTCATTTTATGAAGGCCACCGGGTCAAGCGTAGCCGAATGGTTGATTGCCGAGCGCCTGCGCCGTAGCCAGACGTTGCTGGAGTCCAGCCAGTTACCCGTTGAACGCATTGCAGAACAGGTTGGTTTTCAGTCGCCCGTCACCTGGCGCCAGCATTTTAAATCCCACTTTGGTGTTAGCCCGTCTGAATGGCGTAAAACCTTTCGCGGCGATTAGCCTCTTTTTTGCGCCAGCCAGACGGTGTGCCCGGCGCAGTGCGGGTCTTCCATCACCATCTCGACTACCGCAAAACCATGCGCTGACAGCAATGCGCGGTATTCGTCCGGCGCGAGGCTGGCGTGAAACAGCGGCTCACCCTCAAATTGCCCCATCGCGATGCCATTGTCCGTACCGCTGGTAAACATCAGCGCGCTGCCGGGATGGCTGAGGCGGTCAAAAATCGGGAACATCTTTTGCTGGTCCTGCTGAGTTAAATGGAAAAAACTGTCCCAGGCGATCAGACCATCGAAAGTCTCATTGAGTGCCAGTTCGCGCATATCCTGCTCCAGCCAGCGCTGTGCGGGAAAAGTGTTTCGGGCCCGCGCCAGCATCGCCGGGGAACCATCAACGCCGGTAAGCTGAAAACCTTGCTGGATAAAATAACCGGCAATCGGCTGACCATTGCCGCAGCCAATATCCACAATGCTGCCCTGCCCGCCCATCACGGAAATGAATTTATCGAGCCAGCTTTTCTCGAACAAGGTGCGCGAGCGCTGGCTGGCAAAGGCATCCGCATGACGTCGGTAGATGGACAGAATATTATTTGCCGCAGAGTCGCTCACAATGTCCTCACTTTTTTCTTCTGTTAAGAAGAACGACGATAAATCCTCCAGCACACGATCCGCAACCCTGGAATGCGCCTCGCAGAACCTATGCGTAAATCCCCCAAAACCGTCCCGCTGTGGCATCATAGCGCGCAGATAACGTCATGACAGGGGTGATAAACGTGAAACCGGTAACGCTATACGATGTGGCAGACCATGCAGGTGTCTCTTACCAGACCGTCTCGCGCGTCGTTAATCAGGCCAGCCACGTTTCCGCAAAAACCCGACAAAAAGTTGAGGCCGCGATGGCGGAACTCAATTACATCCCTAACCGCGTCGCACAGCAGCTGGCTGGCAAACAGACGCCGCTGATTGGCGTTGTGACGGCGAACCTTGCCCTGCATGCCCCCTCACAAATCGTTGCCGCCATAAAATCCCGTGCCGACCAGTCCGGTGCCAGCGTGGTGATCGCCATGGTCGAGCGCAGCGGCGTTGAGGCATGTAAAGCCGCGGTCCACAACCTGCTTTCTCAGCGCGTAACCGGGCTTATCATCAACTATCCACTGGATGAAGAAGACGCCATTGCCGTGGCCGCCGCCTGCGGTACGGTGCCGGTGCTGTTTCTCGATGTCTCTGACCTGACGCCAATTAACAGCGTGATTTTCTCGCATGACGACGGCGCGCGCCTCGGCGTTGAACATCTGGTGCAGTACGGACATCAGCGTATCGCCCTGCTGAGCGGGCCGCACACTTCCGTTTCGGCAAGGCTTCGCCGTGCGGGCTGGCACAAGTATCTGGCACATTACCAGCTACAACCCGTTGTGGAGCTGGAAGGCGACTGGAGTGCGATGTCTGGTTTTCAGCAAACGATGCATATGCTGAATAACGGTAACCTCCCTACCGCCATGCTGGTCGCTAACGATCAAATGGCGCTGGGCGCGATGCGCGCAATCAGCGAGTTCGGTCTGCGGGTGGCGGTAGATATCTCGGTGATTGGCTACGATGATACCGAAGACAGCGCCTGCTACATTCCACCGCTGACCACCATCAGGCAGGATTTTCCGTTATTGGGTGAAACCAGCGTCGACAGGCTGCTGCAACTTCCCCGTGGCGAATCAACCGTGGGCAACCAACTGCTGCCCGTCACCCTGGTTAAGCGCAAAACGGTTCTGCCACCCAACACCCAAACCACCTCACCCCAGGCGCTGGCCGATTCATTGATCCAGCTCGCGCGGCAAGTTTCTCAGCTCGCACCCAAATTGTGAACGCACAACAATTGTGTGAGTCAGTTCACTCATTGAACGCCCTATCCTTTACAGTTGGGATCGCTTATCCGTATTTTGATTGAAATTGTGAGCGTATAACAAATTCAAACAGGATACCGTTATGAACCTGAACACAGATTCACTCTCCGCTGTTCTGGCCCGCCGTGACTGGGAAAATCCCGGCGTCACGCAGCTCAACCGCCTGGAGGCGCATCCACCGTTCTGTAGCTGGCGTTCAGCAGATGACGCACGTACGAATCAGCGTTCGAGTCAGTTACGCTCGCTGAATGGCCAGTGGCAATTTGCCTGGTTTGCCGCGCCGGAGGCTGTGCCGGAAAGCTGGCTGACAAGCGATCTGCCACAAGCTGATACTGTCAACGTCCCCTCGAACTGGCAGATGGACGGTTACGATGCGCCAATTTATACCAACGTCACCTACCCAATCCCGGTTAACCCTCCGTACGTTCCGGCACAGAACCCGACAGGATGTTACTCGCTCACATTTTATATTGACGATATCTGGTTAGATGAGGGTCAGACGCGCATTATTTTTGACGGCGTGAACTCCGCATTTCATTTGTGGTGCAACGGCCGCTGGGTCGGCTACGGACAGGACAGCCGCCTGCCATCTGAATTCGATCTTAGCGATTATCTGCAGCACGGCGAAAACCGTCTGGCGGTGATGGTGCTGCGCTGGAGCGATGGCAGCTATCTGGAAGACCAGGATATGTGGCGCATGAGCGGTATTTTTCGCGACGTATCTTTGCTGCATAAGCCCACAACGCAAATTCGCGACCTGCGCATTAATACCTGGTTTAACGACGACTTCAGCCGCGCCACGCTGGCAGTGGAAGTCAGAGTAGCGGGCAACGCGAGCGAAGATTTACGCGTAGCCCTGCAATTGTGGGAGGGGGAAACGCTCACAGCCGAAACGAATTCCCCACTCGGCAGTGAGATTATTGATGAACGCGGTGCTTATCATGACCGGGTGACTCTGTGTCTGAACGTCAAAAAACCGGCTCTGTGGAGTGCCGAAACGCCCAATCTGTACCGCGCCGTTGTGCAGTTGCGCACCGCGGACGGAGCGCTGATAGAAGCGGAGGCCTGTGACGTCGGCTTTCGTCAGGTTTGCATTGAAAACGGACTGCTGTTACTCAATGGTAAGCCGCTGTTGATTCGCGGTACCAACCGTCATGAGCACCATCCGATCAACGGCCAGGTGATGGATGAGGCGACGATGGTGCAAGACATCATCCTGATGAAGCAGAATAACTTCAACGCCGTGCGCTGCTCCCATTACCCAAATCACCCGCTGTGGTACACCCTGTGCGATCGCTACGGCTTGTATGTCGTCGACGAAGCCAACATTGAAACCCACGGCATGGTGCCGATGAATCGCCTCACCGACGATCCCGCATGGTTGCCTGCCATGAGCCAGCGCGTCACGCGCATGGTGCAGCGCGATCGCAACCATCCGAGCATTATCATCTGGTCTCTGGGCAATGAATCCGGCCATGGCGTCAATCACGACGCGCTCTACCGCTGGATAAAATCAGAAGACCCGTCACGCCCGGTACAATATGAAGGCGGCGGCGCAAATACCGCAGCGACCGATATTATTTGCCCGATGTACGCCCGCGTCGATCAGGATCAACCCTTCCCCGCCGTCCCCAAATGGTCGATTAAAAAGTGGCTGTCGATGCCCGGCGAGCAGCGTCCGCTGATCCTTTGTGAATATGCCCACGCCATGGGCAACAGTTTCGGTGGCTTTGCCAAATACTGGCAAGCGTTCCGTCAGTATCCGCGCCTGCAGGGCGGATTTGTCTGGGACTGGGTGGATCAGTCGCTGACCAAATATGATGAGAACGGCAAAGCATGGTCAGCCTACGGTGGCGATTTTGGCGACACACCTAACGATCGTCAGTTTTGCATGAACGGGCTGGTGTTCGCCGATCGCACCCCACACCCGGCGTTATACGAGGCCAAACATGAACAGCAGTTTTTCCAGTTCACGTTACTGCCGGGCGCTAAACGCCAGATTGAAGTGACCAGCGAATATCTGTTCCGCCGCAGCGATAACGAAGTTCTGCACTGGTCTATTGCCCAGGACGGCAACCCGCTGGCCGCCGGAGAAATCGTTCTGGATATCGCTCCACAGGGTCGCCAGGTGATTACCCTGCCAGATGTCCCGATGCCGGAAACCGCAGGTCAGCTGTGGCTGACGGTACGCGTAGAACAACCTCAGGCAACCGCGTGGTCAGACGCCGGGCACATCAGCGCCTGGCAGCAATGGAAGCTTCAAGAGAAGCTCAGCCTGACGCAACTGCCGTCTGCCCGCACCGCGCCACAGCTCAATGTGAGCGAAAACGTCTTTACTGTTGAGAACGACCACAAGCGCTGGCAATTCGACCGTCAGTCTGGCCTGCTGACACAGTACTGGATTGGCGATTCAGCCCAACTGTTAACTCCGCTTACTGACCAGTTCACCCGCGCCCCGCTGGACAACGACATCGGCGTGAGCGAGTCAACCCGCATCGACCCGAACGCCTGGGTCGAACGCTGGAAGGCCGCCGGTCACTATCAGGCTGAAGCAACGTTACTACACTGTGCTGCCAATACGCTGAGCGATGCGGTACTGATCACCACTGAACATGCGTGGCAGTATCAGGGCGAAACGCTGTTCATCAGCCGAAAAAGCTACCGCATTGACGGCAAGGGTGAAATGCAGATAACGGTGGATGTCGACGTTGCCAGCGGTACGCCGCATCCGGCCCGCATCGGCCTGAGCTGCCAGTTAGTGCAGATCTCAGAGCGAGTGAACTGGTTAGGTCTCGGTCCACATGAGAACTACCCGGACCGTCTGGGCGCCGCCTGTTTTGATCGCTGGGATCTGTCGCTTGATGAGATGTACACCCCGTATGTTTTCCCAAGTGAAAACGGTCTGCGCTGCGGCACGCGCGAACTGCACTACGGCGCGCACCAGTGGCGTGGGGACTTCCTGTTCAACATCAGCCGCTTTAGCCAGCAGCAACTGATGGCAACCAGCCACCGCCATTTGCTGCAGCCTGAGGCGGGCACCTGGCTCAATATTGATGGCTTCCATATGGGCGTTGGCGGCGATGATTCGTGGAGCCCTTCCGTGTCGCCGGAATTTCTGCTGAGCGCCGGACGCTACCACTTCCAGTTCATCTGGGGCCAAAAATAATAATATAAGTTGGGCAGGCCCAAACCTGCCCGCATTTATAGGAAGTCTGTTATGTATTATTTAAAAAACACTAACTTTTGGATGTTCGGCTTTTTCTTCTTCTTTTACTTTTTTATTATGGGTGCGTATTTCCCCTTCTTCCCCATCTGGTTACACGAGGTAAACCATATCAGTAAAGGCGATACCGGCATCATCTTCGCCTGTATCTCACTGTTTTCTTTGTTATTTCAGCCAATTTTCGGACTACTCTCCGACAAGCTTGGCCTGCGTAAACATCTGCTGTGGGTAATTACCGGCATGCTGGTAATGTTTGCCCCGTTCTTTATTTACATTTTTGGTCCGTTATTACAAGTTAATATTTTACTGGGTTCAATTGTCGGTGGGATTTACCTTGGCTTTATTTACAATGCCGGCGCTCCGGCGATTGAAGCCTATATTGAAAAAGCCAGCCGCCGAAGCAACTTTGAATTTGGTCGCGCGCGCATGTTTGGGTGCGTGGGCTGGGCGCTGTGCGCCTCGATTGCCGGCATTATGTTCACCATCAATAACCAATTTGTCTTTTGGTTAGGCTCCGGCTGCGCGGTCATTTTGGCATTGCTGCTGTTATTTTCAAAAACAGATGCCCCCTCTTCTGCAAAAGTCGCGGATGCGGTAGGCGCCAATAACTCGGCATTCAGCCTGAAGCTGGCGCTGGAGTTATTTAAACAACCAAAACTTTGGTTCCTTTCCCTGTACGTAGTTGGCGTTTCCTGTACTTACGATGTGTTTGACCAGCAGTTCGCCAACTTCTTTACCTCGTTCTTTGCCACCGGCGAACAGGGCACCCGCGTGTTTGGCTACGTCACGACGATGGGAGAATTACTCAACGCCTCAATCATGTTCTTTGCGCCGCTGATTGTGAATCGCATCGGCGGGAAGAACGCCCTGCTGCTGGCAGGTACGATTATGTCGGTAAGGATTATTGGCTCCTCATTCGCCACCACTGCGCTGGAAGTCGTTATTCTCAAAACGTTGCATATGTTTGAGATACCGTTCCTGATCGTCGGTTGCTTCAAATACATCACCAGTCAGTTTGAAGTGCGTTTCTCGGCGACGATTTATCTGGTGTGTTTCTGCTTCTTCAAACAGTTAGCAATGATTTTCATGTCAGTTCTGGCCGGGAAAATGTATGAAAGTATTGGTTTCCAGGGAGCTTATCTGGTGCTGGGGATTATTGCGCTGAGCTTCACGTTGATTTCCGTATTTACCCTAAGTGGACCGGGGCCGTTTTCCCGCGTTTTCACCCCGGCAAGTAAACAAGTCTGAAGACAAATAACAAGAAGGAATATCTTCGATGAGCATGTCTATGAGAGACAGAATGAAAGCAGGCAAGCTGTTTACTGATATGTGCGAGGGGCTGCCGGAAGAGAGACTGCGCGGAAAGGAGTTAATGTATGAATTTAACCACACGCGTCCATCGGAGATTAAAAAGAGGGAAAAACTGATTCGTGAAATGTTTGCCACCGTGGGAGAGAATGCGTGGATCGAGCCTCCCATTTATTTCTCTTACGGCAGCAATATTCACATTGGCAAAAACTTCTACGCCAATTTTAACTTTACCATTGTGGATGATTACACGGTAACCATTGGCGATAACGTATTAATTGCGCCAAACGTCACTATCTCGGTAACAGGTCACCCTGTTCATCATGAATTAAGGAAATCCGGAGAGATGTTTTCCTTTCCGGTCACCATCGGCAATAACGTATGGATTGGCAGTAATGTGGTCATCAATCCAGGCGTAACGATTGGCGATAATTCCGTGATTGGCGCAGGGAGTGTCGTCACAAAAGACATTCCGGCAAATGTCGTGGCTGTGGGAGTTCCCTGTCGGGTTATCCGCGAGATAAATGACAGAGATAAGCAATATTATTATAAAAACTATAAATTAGAAGATGCTCTTTGATACTGGGCATAACGCCGGATGGTGCCGCATTGCGGCTTATCCGGCGACCAGGCCCGGTAAGCATCGCGCCACCGGGCCTGGTTATAACCGCTATTCCTCGATCGCCTGACGGATTTGCTGTAACGACGCGGGATCGTCAATGGTCGTCAGATCGCCGGGATCGCGGCCTTCGCAGATCGCCTGGATCGTCCGTCTGAGCATTTTACCGGAACGTGTTTTCGGCAACTGCGACACAAACCAGACGTGTGCCGGACGGCCAAAGTTGCCAATCTGGTTGTCCACCAGCGCCATAATCGCCTTCTCTTCCGAATGTGCGATGTCGCGATCTTCAAGGCTGTCGCTCTGTTTCGGAATAACAAACGCGACCGCTACCTGCCCTTTCAGCGCGTCCTTCACGCCGACTACCGCCACTTCGGCAACGTTCGGATAGCTGGAAATACTCTCCTCGATCTCGCGCGTCCCCAACCGGTGCCCTGCCACGTTTATCACGTCATCCGTACGCCCCAGAATGAAGTAATAGCCGTCAGCGTCACGAATGCCCCAGTCAAAGGTGGCGTACACCTGGCGAGAAAACAGCGACCAGTAGGTATTCACAAACCGCGCGTCATCGCCCCAGATGGTCTGGATACAGCCCGGCGGCAGCGGGCCTTCAATCACCAACATGCCCTTTTCGTTCGCCGCACAGGGTTCACCAGTGACTTCATTGAGCAGTTGTACGTTGTAGCCGTACATCGGCACCCCGGGACTGCCCAGACGCGACGGCCTGTCGTCTAGGCCGCGGGCAATCGCCATAATTGGCCAGCCGGATTCGGTCTGCCAGTAGTTATCGATAACCGGGACGCCCAGCGTTTCTGTTACCCAACTGGCGGTTGGTTCGTCCAGCGGTTCCCCCGCCAGATACAACACCTCCAGCGAGGAGAGATCGTGATTACGGATTTGCGCGGTCGGGAATTTCTTCAGCACGCGGATGGCGGTCGGAGCGGAGAACATCCGGCAGACCTGATACTTCTCAACAATTTTCCACCATACACCACAGTCCGGATACGTTGGCAGACCTTCGTAAACCACCGTCGCCATCCCCGCCAGCAGCGGGGCATACACGATATACGAATGCCCAACTACCCAGCCGATATCCGACGCGCAGAAGAACACGCCGCCCGCTTTACCGCCGAAAATGGTGTCCATCGAGGTCGCCAGCGCGACCGCATAGCCGCCAACGTCGCGCTGGACGCCTTTCGGTTTACCGGTTGTCCCGGAGGTGTAGAGAATGCAGGAGGTTTCGTTCGATTCCAGCCAGACAACTGGTACCCTCGCGCCGAGATGCTGTTGGCGCAGGGCGGCAAAGTCGAGGTCACGTCCCTCGACCCGCGCCATTTTCGCCAGACCGCGATCGACCAGCACCACATGACGCGGTCGGTGCTGCGCCTGTTCGATCGCATCATCGAGCAGCTTTTTATACGGCAGGATCTTGCCCCCGCGCGCCCCGGCATCCGCCGAGACGATAACCACCGGTCTGGCGTCGTCGATGCGCGCCGCCACGCTGTGCGAGGCGAAACCACCGAACACCACCGAATGAATTGCCCCAATGCGTGCGCAGGCCAGCAGCGTAATATGCGCCTCGGCGATCATCGGCATATACACCAGCACCCGATCGCCACGCTGTACGCCCAGCGACAATAGCATCGCCGCCGCGACGTTCACTTCGTCATACAGCTGACGAAAGGTAAACGTGCGTTCTTCTTCAGTTTCTGATGACACAGCAATCAGCGCCAGCGCGTCAGGCTGTTTCTCCAGCCAGCGGTCGATGGCGTTATGACACAGATTGGTCGTGCCGCCGCAAAACCAGCGGGCAAACGGCGGGTTGCTGTGGTCCAGTACCTGCGTATACGGCTGCTGCCAGTCAATACGCTGGGCCTGCTCGGCCCAGAACGACTCCGGTTGCGTTATAGAACGTTGATAAAACTCGCTATAAGACATAATGCTCTCCTGTTGAACTTACGCCTTGCTGCACGCTGGTTTAAATAATGAAGAGATCCATATACTCATTGACCGGCATCTGCTCCAGGCGAGTTCTGTCCAGGGAGACATCCAGGATGCGCTGCTGCTGACGGGTCGGGAACTGACGCGCCAGGTTGATTTTGAACTTCTCGACCAGCTTCGGCATGCCGTCAGCACGACGACGCGCATGGCCGATTGGGTATTCCACTACCACTTCTTCAAAGCGTGAGCCGTCGGTGAATTCCAGAGTGATGGCGTTGGCGATGGCGCGTTTTTCAGGGTCGTGGTAATCGGCGGTAAAGGCCGGATCTTCGAAGCAGTTGATCTTCTCGCGCAGTGCATCAATGCGTTTGTCCTGCGCCACGCCGTCTTCGTAATCTGCCGCCGTTAAGCGCCCGAACAGCAGCGGAATGGCCACCATATACTGGATACAGTGATCCCTGTCCGCCGGGTTATTCAGCGGGCCTTTTTTATCGATGATGCGGATACAGGCTTCGTGCGTACGAATGGTCACTTTTTCGATATCGGCAGCGGTCTTACCTGCGGCCTGTAACCGCTCGTACAGCGTCATGGCCGCTTCTACCGCGGTCTGCGAGTGGAACTCGGCCGGGAAGGAGATTTTAAACAGCACGTTTTCCATCACATAAGAGCCGTATGGGCGCTGGAAGCGGAAAGATTCGCCTTTGAAAGAGACGTCGTAAAAGCCCCAGGTTTTCGCCGTCAGCGCAGACGGATATCCCATCTCACCGGTTTTCGCCATCAATGCCAGACGTACCGCGCGCGAGGTCGCATCGCCTGCGGCCCAGGATTTACGCGTGCCGGTATTTGGTGCATGGCGATAAGTACGCAGCGACTGGCCGTCGACCCACGCCAGCGACACGGCGTTGAGAATTTCATCCCGGTTCAGGCCAAGCATCTCAGCGACCACTGCCGTGGAGGCCACTTTTACCAGCAGGACGTGATCGAGACCAACACGGTTAAACGAGTTTTCCAGCGCGATACAGCCCTGAATCTCATGAGCTTTGATCATCCCGGTCAGCACCGTTTTCATGGTCAACGGCGCTTTCCCCACCGCCACCGCATTACGCGACAGCCAGTCAGCCGTGGCCAGAATACCGCCGAGGTTATCAGAAGGATGACCCCACTCAGCGGCAAGCCAGGTATCGTTGAAGTCCAGCCAGCGGATCATCGCACCGATGTTAAACGCCGCCTGCACCGGGTCGAGCTGGAACTGGGTGCCAGGTACGCGCACGCCGTTCGGTACCACTGTACCTGGGACGACCGGCCCCAGCAGTTTTTTACAGGCCGGATATTCCAGCGCTTCGAGGCCGCAGCCTAAGGTATCAAGCAGGCAATAATGCGCAGTGTCATACGCCACCTTCGAGGTGATCTCGTAGTTCATGACGTAATCAACGATATCAACGATTTCACGGTCAAATTCGGGGCGGACGTTCAAAATATGTGCGGACATAGGGTACATTTCCTGTTTTTTATCTTTAGAGGTTTTTGAATTAGCAACGTTTTTCAATCGGGACAAATTCGCGATCTTCCGGGCCGGTATAGTTGGCGGAAGGACGGATAATTTTGTTGTCCTGACGCTGTTCGATAATGTGCGCCGCCCAGCCGGTGACGCGGGCGATGACAAACAGCGGGGTGAACATTTCGGTGGGAACGCCCATCATGTTGTAAGAGACCGCCGAGAACCAGTCGAGGTTGGGGAACATCTTTTTCGTTTCCCACATTACGTCTTCCAGACGGTCAGCGATGTTGTACATTTTCAGCGAACCACCTTCCTGAGAAAGCTGTTTCGCCACGCGCTTGATCACCTGATGGCGCGGGTCGGCGATGGTGTAAACCGGATGGCCAAAGCCAATCACCACTTCTTTGTTTTCCACGCGTTTACGGATATCTGCTTCGGCTTCGTCCGGCGTTTCGTAGCGCTGTTGGATCTCCAGCGACACTTCATTCGCCCCGCCGTGTTTCGGTCCACGCAGTGCGCCAATCGCGCCGATAATCGCGGAATACATATCGGAGCCGGTCCCGGCAATCACGCGGCTGGTAAAGGTGGAGGCGTTAAATTCGTGCTCGGCGTACAGCACCAGCGAAATATGCATCGCTTTTTCCCAGCTTCGCGAAGGTTTTTCGCCATGCAGCAGGTGCAGGAAGTGACCGCCAATGGAATCATCGTCAGTTTCCGGCTGAATACGCTCGCCGTTATGGCTGTAGTGATACCAGTACAAAAGGATTGAACTGAGCGACGCCAGTAGCTTGTCGGCAATATCGCGCGCGCCGGAGACGGTATGACCTTCTTTTTCCGGCAGCGTACAGCCCAGCGCGGAGACGCCGGTGCGCATCACATCCATCGGATGCGAGGCAGCAGGCAGCGCTTCCAGCACGGTGCGTACGTTAGCAGGCAGTCCGCGCAGCGCTTTGAGTTTGCTTTTATAGGCGGTGAGTTCATCGCGGGTGGGTAATTTCCCGTGGATCAGCAGATGCGCGACTTCTTCAAATTCGCACTGCTGCGCCAGGTCGAGAATATCGTAGCCACGATAGTGCAGGTCGTTACCGCTTTTGCCTACGGTACACAGCGCGGTATTTCCGGCGGCAACGCCTGACAGCGCAACCGATTTTTTAGGTTTAATGACATGGGTACTATTTTGCAGGATCGTTGTGTCGCTCATGTTGTCCTCGTCATTTTTATAATATGTAGGGTACAAATTTATTGCCGGATGGCGGCTGTGCCTTATCCGGCCTACGACGGTTACTTTTTGCTATACAACGCGTCGAGTTTCTCTTCGAACTGGTAATAATTGATGCTTTCGTAAAGCTCGTTACGCGTCTGCATAATGTCGATCACGCTCTTTTGCGTTCCTTCCTGACGCAGCACGTTGTAAACCTTTTCCGCAGCACGGTTCATAGCGCGGAAAGCCGACAGCGGATACAGCGCCATCGCGACGTTTGCGCTGCGCAGTTCATCGGTGGTGAACAGCGGCGTAGCGCCAAATTCGGTAATGTTGGCGAGGATCGGCACCTGCACCGCGTCGGCAAACTGGCGGTACATCGCAAGCTCGGTGATGGCTTCCGGAAACAGCATGTCCGCGCCTGCTTCGACGTACGCCTGGGCACGTTCGATGGCTGCCTCTAACCCTTCCACCGCCAGCGCATCGGTCCGCGCCATGATGACAAAGTTGGGATCGGTACGTGCATCCACCGCGGCGCGGATCCTGTCGACCATCTCTTCTTTAGAGACGATCGCTTTGTTCGGGCGATGGCCGCAGCGCTTAGCGCCGATCTGATCTTCAATATGCAGCGCTGCAGCACCCGCTTTGGAAATCGACTTCACGGTACGCGCCACGTTGAAGGCTGACGATCCAAACCCGATATCCGCATCCACCAGCAAGGGCAGCGGGCAAACATCCGTAATGCGACGAATATCAGTCAGCACATCATCAAGGGTAGAAATACCGAGATCCGGCAGCCCCAGTGACCCCGCAGCGACGCCGCCGCCGGAGAGATAAATCGCCTGATACCCGGCACGTTGGGCCAGCAGAGCGTGATTGGCGTTGATGGTGCCCACGATTTGTAATGGATTTTCTTTGCTGAGCGCGGCGCGAAACGCCAGCCCTGGGGAGTGTAGAGACATATCCCGTCCTCTTGTTATCAACTTGTTAGCATTCGTTGATTTACTTAAAGCAAGGGGTATGCCAAAGACCTTAATTTTTAATTAATTTATAGATCTCCCTTAAAAAACAATACCTTAATATAAATTACTGTATCTTTGATGCACAAAAGCGTGTCAGCTATCGTTTCATGAAACGTTCCTTCACGTTTCATTGCAACATTTATGAAACACAACTAAACCCTAATACTCAGTTCCTTACTTTTTGGGTTGGTTATGACTGATACGCATCTTCCACCGCGGGTGAACGACGACAAACCGGTTATCTGGACGGTTTCTGTCACGCGCCTGTTCGAACTGTTTCGCGACATCAGCCTGGAGTTCGACCACCTGGCGACCATCACCCCCATTCAGCTTGGTTTCGAAAAAGCGGTGGCGTATATCCGCAAAAAACTGGCTACCGAGCGTTGTGATGCCATTATTGCGGCGGGCTCCAACGGGGCGTATCTGAAAAGCCGTTTATCGATCCCGGTGATCCTGATTAAACCCAGCGGATTTGACGTGCTACAGGCGCTGGCAAAAGCAGGAAAGCTCACCTCGTCGATTGGCGTCATTACCTATCAGGAAACCATTCCTGCGCTTCTCGCCTTTCAAAAAACCTTTAATTTGCAGCTTGAACAGCGCAGCTATATCACCGAGGAAGATGCCCGCGGGCAAATCAACGAACTGAAGGCCGGCGGCACGCAGGCGATAGTTGGTGCGGGATTGATTACCGATCTGGCAGAAGAAGCAGGTATGACCGGCATCTTTATCTATTCGGCGGCCACCGTGCGCCAGGCCTTTGTCGATGCGCTTGATATGACCCGCCTGACGCTGCGTAGAAACGGTCAGTATGCTTCTGGCGATACGTTGCGCACCCGCTACGCGCTCGGTGATATGCGCGGTCACTCTGCGCAGATGGAACAGGTGCGACACACCATTATGCTCTACGCCCGCTCGCGTGCACCGGTGCTAATTCAGGGTGAAACCGGTACGGGCAAAGAGCTGGCGGCACAGGCCATTCACCGTGAGTTTTTCACTCGTCAGGAGAATCGGCGCGGTAAACCCTCGCCGCCGTTTGTTGCCGTCAACTGCGGAGCAATCACCGAATCATTGCTGGAAGCGGAGCTGTTCGGCTATGAAGATGGCGCCTTTACCGGCTCTCGTCGGGGAGGACGCGCGGGCCTGTTTGAAATTGCTCATGGCGGAACCCTTTTTCTTGATGAGATAGGCGAGATGCCGCTGCCGTTACAAACCCGGCTGCTGCGCGTACTGGAAGAAAAAGAGGTCACCCGAGTCGGTGGGCATCAGCCTATTCCGGTCGATGTCCGGGTGATTAGCGCCACACACTGTAATCTGGAGCAGGAGATGAAACAGGGGGAGTTTCGTACCGATCTGTTTTATCGCCTGAGCATTTTACGCCTCAAGCTGCCGCCGCTACGCGAGCGGTTGCCCGATATCCTGCCGCTGGCGGAAGGTTTTTTAAAGCAGTCGCTGGCGGAACTGGATGTGCCGTTTTCTGAGCCAGTACGCAAGGGGCTGGGTTTAAGTCAGCCGACGTTACTGAATTATGGCTGGCCGGGGAATATCCGCGAACTGCGTAATATGATGGAGCGCCTGGCGCTATTTTTAAGCGTCGAGCCGCAGCCGGAGCTGAATGTTGATTTTTTACAACAGCTATTACCGGAACTGGCCATTGTTGCAGACTCACCACAATCATCGTCATTGCTGACGCCGCAGCAGGTGTTGGCACAATTCAATGGTGATAAAACCGCGGCGGCACGCTATCTCGGAATTAGCAGAACCACGTTCTGGCGCAGATTAAAAGAAAACCCGCCGGTACAATGACCGACGGGAATCGTGATTTTTACAGCAGCGTATTATTTTTTCTTGTAGATATTGGCTGTGCCATGGATTTTATTATCCGTTTGACCGGAAGTTAATACCACAACATCGGCACCTTTCTCTTCGGCTTTTTTCAGCAGTTCTTCTTTGGCATCTGCGACAGAAACTTCATTACTCGTTGAGATATCACCGATTTTTGTGTACTGCGACTCAACCTTTTCAAACTCAAGCTTTGTCATAAACTCCGCGGCATATGCGTTGGTCACGACAAAAGCTAACGCACCAATAAGTACTTTAATTCCAGTTTTCATATAAAAGCTCCAGATTTTGTTATATATGCCATCATCGATCCCTGAACATTCGACATGCGAATCAAGGATGATTAATAAGTAGTTCAGGCTGACAAAAAAATCCAGAGCAGGCGGAAATATAAAGAAATTTTGCAAATCGTTGATAACAGAAAACCTGTGCTGTCGCGTTATCTGACGCGCCAGACTTGCACAAAATAGTCTATGAAGTCATTTGCAAATCTCAGCGCGTTTCACTACACAGTGTGAGTGAATACGCAGAATGATAGACACGCTAAAATTATAGTGTTAGCTGTCACTCAAGCGCTTACTAATGGAAATGTTGTCTATGGAACCGCTACACGCCGTCGTGCTCACCGTCAGCCTGTTTGTTTTAACCTTTTTTAACCCCGGTGCAAATCTGTTCGTAGTGGTACAAACTAGCCTGGCATCCGGACGACGCGCAGGTGTGATGACCGGTCTGGGGGTCGCCTTAGGTGATGCGTTTTACTCCGGCCTTGGGCTTTTTGGCATGGCAACGCTAATCACCCAGTGTGAAGAGATATTTTCATTGATTAAGATTGTCGGCGGCGTCTATCTGCTGTGGTTTGCCTGGAACAGCATCCGCCATCAGGCCACGCCACAAATGCCCACGCTACAGCAGCCGATTTCCGCCCCCTGGTATGTATTTTTCCGCCGAGGATTACTAACGGATTTATCGAACCCACAAACCGTACTGTTTTTTATTAGTATCTTCTCGGTCACCTTAAGCGCAGACACACCTACGTGGGCCAGGCTGATGGCCTGGGCAGGTATTGTATTGTCTTCCGTTATCTGGCGTATTTTTCTCAGCCAGGCATTTTCGTTACCCGCTGTACGCCGTGCATATGGCCGCATCCAACGCGTTGCCAGCCGAGTCATTGGCGCAATAATAGGTGTCTTCGCGCTCAGGCTTATTTATGAGGGTATTAGCCATCGATAAGAGAGTTTAACTTGACCATCGTGAGGTAATTGTCCGTAATACTGCCTGAATTTTTAATCGCACGTTGAGTGGCAGCGAGATGGAACAGATTGAACCGGAAAACGACACATTACTCCTTACAGAATGGCAGGCACTGATACGACAAACATCGCCTGACGTTCACACGCTCCTCACATCGTTAAGCGATGAAGAGATCCACCATTTAGTGACCGTTTTTTATGACTATATGCTCTCCCATGCCCAAAGTGCATTGTTCCTCAATACGGAACAGGTCAGTACCCGCCTCAGCGGCAGTATGTTTGACTGGTTACGCAGCGTGCTCGGCAGCGCGCACGAAGATCTCTCACAGTTGCTGGCCAAACAACGCAAAATTGGCGTAGTGCATGCCCGTATCGGTCTGCCCATCGATCTGGTGAACCGCGGTGCGCGTAAGCTCAAAGATGAGCTGTATCGGGTGTTGAAAACCAAAGCTGACGACTCGTCTTCCCTGCTGAGCAGGGCTATCTGTTTTAGCAGTCTGGCAATGGATACTGCGCTGGAGGCCATGACCGTCTCCTATTCCCCAAGCTACCAAAACTCCCTGCATACACAGGAACAGTATCGTCTGCAGACTATTTACGATGACGTTAACGTCGAGCGCGAACGGCAAATCCGTTCGTTTACCGACTGGGAAAACCAGTTTATCTATAACATTGCCACCGGAATGCCTTTCGGTGAAATGGTGTTTCTGGCGAACTCTGATTTTGGTATGTGGTTCTCACATAAGGGAAAACATATTCTTGGCAACAGCAATTTGCTCAAAGAAATGGAATCACTGATTGCAGAGATCGACACCCGTCTGACGACAACCCTGTCACCTCAGCATCAGCCGACAGAACCCGAGCGGATGAGCTTATTACAGGATGTTCGCCAGCTGTCGGCAAAAATCCATTTCCTGCTCGCTTCGATGTTTGAGGCGCTGGTTAAGCAGGAAAATGGTAAAGATTCGTTGACCCAGTTGCTTAATCGCCGCTTTATTCCGACCATCATGCGACGTGAAATCTCGCTGGCGTTACATGCGCGTAAGCCTTTTAGCCTGGCGATGCTGGATATCGACTACTTCAAGCAAATTAACGATAACTTCGGGCATAATACCGGCGATCTGACGCTCAAAAATGTCGCAGCGGTCATTCATGATCATATCCGTAGCAGCGATTACGTGTTCCGCTACGGTGGTGAAGAATTTATGATTCTGCTCGTCGAGTCAGATGAATCGCAGGCCAGTATTATTCTGGAAACGCTGCGCATGAAAATTGCAGGGATGCGCATGGCAGCCTCTGCGACAGAAACGTTTTCTATTACCGTCAGTATCGGTATTGCCGAATATGATTATCATCCCGACTACAAACAGCTGGTTGATAAAGCCGATCGCGCACTTTATCTGGCAAAAAGTAATGGTCGCGACCGCGTTGAGATTTATCAGGAATAACCATTGCCTTGCAGAGAAATAAATACCCCGTTCAGGGTATTTATCTGGCTTGCGATAAATATCGAGCTGTTATTTTTATTCAAGTATATTTGCATGATGAAAATAACAGCCACGTAATAAGATGCAAATCAAATACACCAAATCTAAATGGCGCTAGCATATCCCGGTGATAACGCCTTCTGAATGCAGAAGGGGAAATATGAGGGATAGTATAAAATCATGAATGGGAAGAAGAGAACGCGCTGGCAGCGCCGTCCTGGCACGATCGGAGGCAAACTGCCGTGGAATGACTGGCGCAATGCCAGCAGCTGGCGAAAAGCCACCCAGTTTCTCCTGCTGACTATTAATATTTATATTGGCGTAACGTTCTATTACTGGGTCCGCTATTTCGAAACCGCCGGCACCAGCGTCTATATTCCAAGGCCTGGTGGTATTGAGGGATGGCTACCGATCGCGGGTTTGATGAATATCCGCTATACGCTGGAAACTGGTTTTCTTCCTCCCATCCATGCCGCCTCCATGCTACTGTTAGTTGCGTTTATCCTGATTAGTCTGTTGTTAAAAAAAGCCTTCTGTTCGTGGTTATGTCCGGTGGGCACACTGTCCGAACTGCTCGGCAATCTGGGGAAAAAAGTCTTTGGTCGCAACTTCACGCTGCCGCGCTGGCTGGATATCCCGCTGCTCAGTCTGAAGTATCTGTTGCTGAGTTTCTTTTTATATATTGCCCTGTCGATGCCTGCACAGGGGATTCAGTATTTTCTAATGTCGGCCTATGGCATGATTATCGACGTGAAGATGCTCGATTTCTTTCGCCATATTGGCCCCGCTACGCTCATCTTTGTTGTCGTTATCAGCGTCCTGAGCCTGTTTATTCGCAATGCCTGGTGCCGCTATCTGTGCCCTTATGGCGCGCTGCTCGGCCTGTTCTCGCTATTCTCGCCGTTTAAAATCCGCCGTAACGCAGACAGTTGCATCGACTGCGGAAAATGCGCGAAAAACTGCCCGTCGAATATCCCGGTCGACAGACTGATTAAGGTGCGTACCGTGGAATGCACTGGCTGCATGACCTGCGTTGAATCCTGCCCGGTAGCCTCAACGCTGAGCTTTTCACTGCAGACTCCGCCTGGCGCACAAGGCAACGGTGGTAAATCGTTATGGCGTCAGAGGACGATGTCAGGTGTTGCCATGGCGCTACTGGTGCTTGGTATTCTGTTTGCCGCCGTAGGTTATGCGGTGTACGCCAACGTCTGGCAGACGCCGGTGCCGGATCATATGTATTTCCAGTTGATCCCGAAGGCCAGAATGATCGGCCATTAATGGTTTGAACTGTCTGCATTTATGCCGGGTGGCGACAACACCCTACCCGGCCTACACAGCGGATATCACCGGTTTATTTCTTCGCCCCGGATTTACCAATGCCCCGATACAGTTCGTTAATCCGCTTCACGGATTTAATTGATCGCTGCGGCGCAGTGGAAGCGACAGACAGCACAATCATTTCCAGACACACCAGCACCGTACCGTGGAGCGGCATTTTCCCATTCTCGCCGCCGCGCGGCACGTTAATCACCACATCCGCTTCTTTACTAAAACGGGAGTCCAGCGCGTTCGTCAGTAAAATAACCGGGACACCCAACCGCCTGGCCTCGCGAATGGTCGTCAGCCCTTCCCGGTGCGGAGATTTCTGCGCCATCATGATCAGCACATCTCCACGCTGCAATGCGATCAGTTGCTCCGCGAGGTTAATCCCGGTGCGATTAAATGCTACCGCAGGCAGGCCAATACGGCTGAGCAGACGAACGGTATAATCCGCCAATACGCCGGATGCGCCAATACCAAAAATTCCCACCTGACGGGCTTCTACCAGTAATGCCACCGCCTGGGCAATTGCATAGCGGTTTTGCGGTGTAGAAAGCGCTTCACAGGTACGCTGATGCCCCTGCAAGACAAAATCAATACTGGAATTAACATCGCAAGAGAGCGTATTCACCGTGGTGGTCATCTTCTCTTCTGAGGTCACGCCAGGGCCAAACCAGTGTTCAATGGTCTGCTTTAAATCGCGCAACCCGGCAAACCCCAGCGCCTGAATTGCCCTGACCACCGTCGCGTCAGATGTTTGCGTGGCGGCAGCGATTTCTATCGCTGTAAACTCCAGCACCACTTCGCGGTTTTCGTTGATATAACGCGCCACGGCCTGCATACGTGGCGAGAGTAAATGCGCCCGGGCGCGAAAACGGTCACCATAGACATCAATACGGTTTTTGGCTTTTTTCGCCGTCAGCATGGTTATTTAGCCTCCGGTAGCCATCGTCCGGCGATGTGCGTTTGCACCTGCGCCACCATCAGACTGAGCGAGGCATAGGAATTAGATATCGCCTCTTCACGGGAGAGTAAAACGTAATGTCCGCGCTGGCAGGCGGTCAGGAACTCACACCAGCCAGGCATCACCGCATCCATCGCCGCGATTTCATCCTGCGGTTTACCGCCGGTATCGCCACGCCAGGTCGCGAAGACAAAATCGGCATCCAGTTCAGGCAGACGTTCCGCACTGACATCAATGCGCCCACCCGGCGGAATACTGTCGATAATCTTCGGGAAAGTGAAACCAGCATCGCGTAAAACTCGCCCCAGGGAATGATAGGTGTGCAACGCATTGATTTTGCCCTGATTGGCCTGTATTACCGCCACAGAGATGTGCTGCGTATCGACCGTCCGCTTGAGCTGGGCTATTTCTTCACGGTAGCGCCGTTCCAGCAATGCCAGCCGGTTCTGCGTACCGGTAAGCTGCGCCAGCTTGCGGTAGATTTCCGGCGCACCGCCATCAAGATGATCGATGCTGACCGTCGGCGCTATTTTTTCCAGTTGCTCAATCGGCGTGTTACGGCTGGGTTCGGTGATAATTAAATCCGGTTTTGCCGCCACAATGGCTTCAATATCAATGTCTGCCGTACCGATATACGTCATGTTCGAATTATCAAAATCCACGCCGGTCAGCAGCACGCCGGAGCGTAAAAAATGGCTGCCATCCGGGCGCGTTCGGCCATGACTGGCCACCGGAGGCACGCCAAGTTCGATCAGCGGAATAGTGATGTCGAGATCGTGCAATGACACAATACGCTGCGGATGCAGCGGCACGTTCACCACTCGCCCGAGATCGTCAGTAAATGACTGAACAGGCTCCGCCGCCTGGACGGTGCAGCCGACCAGCAGCAGCAATGAAAAGATTAAACGCATATACCCTCTTAACAATTACAAACGATCCCGGCGACGCCAGAGCAACAGCAAAAAGAACGGTCCACCGACCAGGGCAATGACGATCCCGGCGGGGATTTGCAGTGGTGCAAACGCCAGACGACCCACGGTATCGGTGACCAGCACCAGCAACGCACCGATCAACGCACTTCCCCACAGCAGCGCTGTTTGTCCGCCACGCAGCCAGAATCGTGCCATGTGTGGCGCCATCAACCCGACAAAACCGAGGCTGCCCACGCAGGCAACACTGGCGGCGGTGAGTACAACCGGCGCGAGAAAACGCAACAACGCCAGTCGGGGTAAATGGACTCCTAGCCCCGTTGCCGTCGCATTGCCAAGTAGCGCCACATCCGAAGCGCGCGCCGTGGCAAATAAGATGATGGCCGCAGGCAACGTCCAGACCAGTGCCACCAGCAGCAGTGGCCAGGTGGCGGCATGAAGGCTCCCCGCCAGCCAGACCAGTGCAGTCTGTACGTCACGGACATCGGCGGTGGTCATAAATACGCCCATTCCCGCGGCAAAGAACCACGACACGCCAATGCCTATCAACACAAAGCGAGGCCGGGAGAAATCACGGGCCAGCAGCATCACCAGTGTGGCGACCAGTGCGCCGCCGGCCATTCCCGCCAGGGGCCGCCAAACCAGACTTGCTGACGGGAAAAGCAGCACCAGGGCCAGTACCACCACGCAACTCCCTTCTTTGACACCGATGAGCCCGGGATCGGCCAACCCGTTGCGGGTGATAGATTGCATCGCCGCCCCTGCCAATCCGAGCATCGCCCCGCACAGAAGCGCCATCAGCAGTCGAGGCAGTCGTACATCCCAAACGACATACTGTTGCTGAGCCGTCAACGCCTGAGGGTCAAACACCGCCCGTCCGATAGCGGAAGCCGGAACCGGGAGCGACCCCTGCATCACGCCAAACAGCAGTAATGCGATTGCCAGCACCGTCAGGCTGAGGCTGTACAGCACGGTTTTGGGACGAATGACACGAGAAAATCCACCCACCCGCCATGCACGAAGCCCTGCACGTTGCAGCATATCGTTCATTTCAAAAACCTCGACGCAATGAAAATAAACGCCGGTGCGCCCACCAGGGCGGTCATGATCCCTGTAGCCAGCTCCTGCGGAGCCAGCACCGAACGGGCGGCAATATCCGCCAGCAGCAGCAGCGCCGCGCCCAGCAATGCCGACGTCGGTAGCATCTGACGAATATCTTTTGTTACCAGACGGCGGGTAACGTTAGGCACTAACAGGCCGATAAATCCCAGCGGCCCCACGACAGAAACTGCCGCACCGCACAACAGCGCAATGGCGATCATCGCCAGCAAGCGTATGCGCAGAATGTTCACCCCTAACCCACAGGCCATACGGTCGCCGAGAGCCAGAATATTCAGGCCCGGCGCGATAGCGATCGCCAGCACCATACCGGCAAGCGACGGGGGAACGGCACTTTTGACACTTTCCCAACGCAGACCCGCGAGATCACCCACCAGCCAGGTGCGCATTGCCAACAGGGTTTGTTCATCCAGAATCAGGATGGCCGCAGTAAGCGATGACACCATGGCCGACAGCGCCACGCCGCACAGCGTGACCTTCAGCGGCGTTAAGCCACCGCGCCCGGCAGATGCAAGCGCCATCACCAACGAAAAGAGTGCCGCAGCACCGCCTGCCGCCAGCAATGGCTGGCTTACCCCCGTCACGCCAAGCGCGGTGCACAACACAACGACAAACGCCGCACCGGCATTCAGCCCCAGAATATGCGGTTCTCCCAGCGGATTACGAATCAACGCCTGCAACAGAACCCCCGCAACACCTAACGCCGCGCCGACCAGCATCGCCGCCGTCATGCGCAGCAGACGTAAGGAGACAATAATCCGGTGGTCGAAATTTTTCGCGTCAAAGTGGAACAGCGCCTGCACGACGGTCTGCGGGCTGATAGTGCGTGCGCCCACACCCAGATGCACCACTGCCAGAACACACAACAGCAGCGTTAACACGGGGAACGCCAGCATAATCCGGCCACGGCGACGAGCCAGTGTGCTTGCCATGACCGTCATTGCTCTTGCCCGCCCGGCGCGCGGAACGGCATAAAGAACGGTTTGCCGGTGAGAGGATTCACCGACATCTGCACGTCGACGTCAAACACGTGCTTAATCAACTCGGGCGTGCAGTTTTCGCCATCATGCACGACGCCCTGCAACGTCCCCTGTTTGAGGAACACCAGCATGTCCCCGTAATTCACGGCAAAATTCAGGTCATGCAGGACCACAACCACAGTACGGCCATGATGGCGAGTCAGTGAATGCAACAGTTCGAGGATCTCCACCTGATAGCGCAGATCGAGAAACGTAGTCGGCTCATCCAACAAGATGACCGGCGTTTGCTGTGCCAGCGCCATCGCAATCCAGCAGCGCTGACGTTGCCCACCGGAAAGGCTCTCTACCGGCAAATGCGCAAAATCAGCAGTTCCGGTTAACTGGAGTGCCTGCTCCACGGCGCGTTCGTCATCGTCCGTCCATTGCGAAAGCATGTTCTGCCAGGGAAAACGCCCACGCGATACCAGTTCGAAAACGGTAAGTCCTTCGGGCACCAATGGGGATTGCGGCAGGATGCCGAGCTGGCGTGAAACCGCTTTGGTAGGCTGTTGATAAATGGCTTTTCCATCCAGCAATACGCTGCCGCCGTGCGGTTTCAACATACGGGCGATAGTGCTTAACAACGTTGATTTACCCGAGCCGTTCGCCCCCACCAGTACCGTCATTTTGCCTTGCGGAATAGTGAGACAGATATCGTGGACAATGGTGTTATGGCGATAACCCGCAGAAAGCTGTTGTAGTTCAATGCCCGTTCTGTGGGCGATATTTTCCACATGCTGTGGCATGTTCACTCCTGCGCCGCCGCATGGCAAAGCCTGCATGCGTAATTCTCTAAATAAAAATAAAACTCATTCTCTTTGTGATCTTGCTGGCTTGCACTGTAGTAGTCAAGCAATTACACCCTGTAGTTACATCACCTGTCGCCAACAACTAAAGCACAAATAAAAAACGCTGAAAAATCAATAAAAATCATTCTTTTTCAATAGATTGAAAATTAAATACCCTTAAAAAAACGACGGTTAAATTGCGTCAAATCGCTTGTAGTTTCTTTTTCAATTTTACGTTTACTACTACAAACACTCATGATTGAATGATTCTCAATTACACATCTGACGCCAGTAACGCTGGCTTACAGATGGATAAATGCAGGGCTGGCAAGCCGGGCAATGAATTGAATCAACTTGTTTCCCTGCCCATTTTTGGCAGGGTCTTTTGCGGAATAAATAAAATAATGGCTGAGTTAACGACTTACTTTTCGGGGATGAAAGGGCGGGCATTGTGCTCTGCTCTCTTTCTGGGCATGACAACAACACCTGCGGTATTTGCAGCGGAGAAAGAGACGACTCCGCCTAAAGGGGAAGATACCATCACCGTTCGGGCAGATGCATCGTCTGCCGATCAGGCCGTAACATCGGGTTATCAACCGCTGAGTTCGTCCACCGCGACGCTGACATCCATGCCATTGTTGGATATCCCACAAGTGGTGAACACTGTCAGCGATAAAGTTCTGGAAGATCAGCATGTCACGACGCTGGACGAAGCGCTGTATAACGTTAGTAACGTCGTGCAAACCAACACATTAGGTGGCACACAGGATGCGTTTGTCCGCCGTGGCTTCGGCGCAAACCGTGACGGCTCGGTGATGACCAATGGTCTGAAAACCGTGTTGCCGCGCAGCTTTAACGCCGCCACCTCACGCGTGGAGGTGCTGAAAGGCCCGGCCTCAACCCTGTATGGGATTCTCGATCCCGGCGGCCTGATTAATGTCGTCACCAAACGTCCGGAAACGCAGTTTGGCGGGTCGATTTCAGTAACCTCCAGCAGCTTTGGCGGCGGCACAGGGCAGTTTGACGTGACCGGGCCGATTGAAGGCACTCAGTTAGCCTATCGCCTGATTGGCGAATATCAGCATGAGGATTACTGGCGTAACTTCGGCACCTATCAGAGCAGCTTCATCTCCCCGTCCCTTACCTGGTTTGGCGACAAGGCCACCGTCAACGTGCTCTATTCACATCGCGACTATAAAGCCCCGTTCGATCGCGGCACCATTTTCGATCTCAACACCAAACACGCGGTGAATGTGGATCGCAAAACCCGTTTTGATGAGCCGTTTAATATCACCGATGGCGAATCGGATCTGGCGCAGCTGAATGCCGAATACCGTTTCAACAGCGAATGGACAGCGAAATTCGACTACAGCTTTAGTCAGGATAAATACAGCGATAATCAGGCTCGCGTGATGGCTTATGATTCTGCAAGCGGAAATCTGACCCGCCGTGTTGATGCCACTCAAGGTTCCACCCAGCGCATGCACGCCACACGTGCCGATTTACAGGGCAACGTCGATATCGCTGGCTTTTATAACGAGATCCTCACCGGCATCTCTTATGAGAACTACGATCTGCTACGCACCGACATGATCCGCTGCAAGAACGCAAAAGGGTTCAATATTTATAATCCTGTCTACGGTACGTTGGGTAAATGTACTAACGTTTCTGCCGCTGATAGCGATCAGACTATTCAACAAGAGAGCTATTCTGCGTATGTGCAGGACGCGCTGTACCTGACCGATAAATGGATCGCCGTCGCCGGGATGCGTTATCAGTACTACACCGAATACGCTGGCAAAGGCCGTCCGTTCAACGTCAACACCGACAGTACCGACCAACAGTGGGTGCCCAAATTCGGTATGGTGTACAAACTGACGCCGTCGGTATCGCTGTTCGGTAACGTGTCGCGATCCTTCATGCCGCAATATTCTATCGCCAGTTATATTGGCGAATTGCCACCTGAAACCTCAACGGCTTATGAAGTGGGGGCAAAATTCGATATCTTTGACGGTATCACCGCCAATATTGCCCTGTTTGATATTGATAAACGCAATGTGCTGTACAACGAAATGATCAATGGCGAAACTGTGGCGAAAACTGCGGGTCGCGTGCGTTCACAAGGTGTGGAAGTGGATGTCGCCGGTTCGTTGACCACCAACACCAATATCATCGCCAGTTACGGTTATACCGCCGCGAAAGTGACGGAAGATCCTGATTACAAAGGTAAGTCGCTGCCTAATGTACCGAAGCATACCGGCTCATTATTCCTCACCTACGATATTCAGAATGCCTTTATGGGCAATATCCTGACGATTGGCGGTGGGGGTCATGGGGTGAGCCGCCGTTCCGCAACCAATGGCGCAGACTATTATCTGCCGGGCTATTTTGTCGCCGATGCCTTTGCCGCTTATAAAATGAAGCTGCAGTATCCGGTCACATTGCAGCTCAATGTGAAAAACCTGTTTGATAAGACCTATTACACTTCATCCATTGCCACCAATAATCTGGGTAATCAGATTGGCGACCCACGAGAAGTGCAGTTCACGGTGAAAATGGAATTCTGATCCTCTTCATCCATTAACCCTGCCAATTCTGGCAGGGTTTCCCGTCTGTCCTGCCATTTTAAGACAATTGAACTTGTGCCATCGTGCTCTCGTTTATACAACCTTAAATATCATCCGTAATAATTTTTCTATTTTGTTATGGGCGACTGGGATCAAAATAATGAACGGGATAACATCATGACTAAAATAAAACTGGCACTGCTATTACCTCTGTTTCTGGCAGGTTGTACGATGAGTGACGGGGAATTAAGAAACGCTTACGCTCAGCATTATCAGCAACCTACCGCTTATGTAGATGCTTATAAACAGAAAATAGCCAGTATGGATATTCATGCGCTGGCCCAATACGCGGCCGCAGAAGATAAGAAAAAAATGCGTGGGCAGCCAAGACTGAAAATCGACGAATTTATTACCATTGAGAACGTACAGGCGAAAGGAAATCGGGTGGTCTACGATTACTCACTGTCCGAAAACTGGCTGGCGCTTTCCGCAGATAAACAGCGCGAGAAGCAGACCAATATGAATAAAGACCTGATCTACCGTACCTGCTCGCTGGAAACGGTACGTCTGGCGCAGGCAAAAGGGCTGGAAGAAGAGCATAACTATTACAGTCAGTACCCAGACAAAGTCGCCTTTACTCTGAGAACCAGCGCGCAGATTTGTATGCAAAACGGTTTTACACAATAACCGCAATCCACTATGCCTGATGCGCTACGCTCATCAGGCATACAATTTGCACGCTGCACCAGGCCGGATAAGGCGCCAGCGCTGCATCCGGCTAAAACATCAGAATTTCCAGGACACACTGCCGACAATGCTGCGCTCGGCGCCGAAGTAGCAGTATGAGAGCGAGTTACAGGCCGCAACGTAGCGCTTGTCGGTCAGGTTGTTAACGTTCAGCTGCGCGCTCAACCCATTAATACCGATATTCGTTAAGTCGTAACCAATCACCATATCCACCAGTGTGTATGACGGCAGGGTGTGAGTATTCAAGCGATCGCTGGTAATACCGTTAACGTAGCGCACGCCTGAACCCAACGTCAGACCGTCCAGCGGACCACTTTTTACATCGTAGCTCAGCCAGGCACTGGCCTGGTTACGCGGGGCGTACACTGCGCGCTTGCCCTGCTCTTCCGGGCTGCTTTTCTTATAGCGAATGTCGGTATAGGTATACGCCGCCTGCAAACGGAAGCTATCCGTCAGTTGGCTAATTGCCTCCAGCTCCACCCCTTCAGATTCAATTTCCCCAATCGAGCGGTATGGATCGGTCGGCTCTTCTTTAGTGGCTATATTCGTCTGATTGATACGGAACACCGACGCGCTGAACTGACTGTTAAGTCCTTCCGGCTCATATTTCAGCCCGGCTTCCCACTGCTTGCCTTTCATCGGGTCCAGCAGATTACCGTTCTCATCGGCAAAACTGGTGGGCGTAAAGGCAGTGGAGTAACTCACGTACGGCGCAAAGCCGTTATCGAACAAATAGAGCAACGCGGCGCGGGTGCTGAAGTTGTTTTTATCCAGATCGCTGCGAGTATCCTTGATCTTATCAATGTTAGAAACGCTGACCTGATCGTAGCGACCACCGAGCGTAATACGCCAGCGATCCCATGACATCTGATCCTGCAAATAGTAACCCGTCTGGCGCAGCTTATGTTTCTCACGCGCATACATGTCGATGTAATCAGGCTTCGCGCCGTACACCGGGTTAAAGGCGTCAATCGGCGGGAAAGCGCCGTAGAAACCGGTAGTATTGTTGCTGCGATCCTGATAGTCGATCCCCACCAGCAGACGGTGGTTTACCTGCCAGGTATCAAAGCTGCCGTCGAGCTGGTTATCCAGCGTAATCGCCGACATTTTTTCATCGGAGCCGGAGTAGCCGCGATTAAGCTCGGTTTCATTCAACCAGCCCGCCGCATACACCTGGTTCAGCTCAACGTCGGTATGCAGATAGCGCAGCTTTTGCCGCACCGACCAACCGCTATCAAACATATGCTCAATGTTGTAGCCCACCATGTTTTCACGGCGATCGTATTTGTCATAATCATCCTCGCCTTCGTAAAAGGTATTGGAGATCTTTTGCCCGTAATGCGGAACCACGGTGCCGTCATACGGCAGACCGGAGTGGCTTCCGCCTTCCGGGTCACGGTGCAGATAGGCCATCAGATCCAGACGCGTCTGGTCGGTGATACGCCAGGTCAGGCTGGGCATCAGCGCGTAACGTTCTTCCTTCAATGGACCAAACTGCGAGTCCGCGTAACGCGTCATCCCGCTCAATCGCGCCGCCACTCGATCGTTATCATCCAGCGCCCCGGTGACGTCAAACGCCGCGCCGCGCTGGTTATTGTTGCCGGCAAACAGCTTCACTTCACCGCCCGCATCAAACGACGGCTTGCGTGAGGTCAGCGCCACAATACCGCCCGGGGAGGAACGGCCATACAGTACGGAAGCCGGGCCACGTACGACTTCGATATCTTCGAGGAACCACGGATCAACCACCAGCGAGCTGTGTGAGTTGGTGTCGCCCATCATCTTCAGACCATCGAGATAGACGTTATCCAGGCTACCGTCAGAAAAGCCACGCAGCACGATGTAGTCAAAGCGGTTGGAGGCGCCAATCTGATTGCTGTACACCCCCGGCGTATAGCTGACAGCCTGGCGCACGCTGGTTGCGCCTTGCTCTTCAAACTGTTCACGGGTAACGATCGATACCGACTGCGGTGTTTCAATATCCGGCGTGGCAAGCTTCGTGGCCCCGCTCTGCATCTGCGAGGTGACAACCACCGTATCGTTTTTTGTTGTTTCCTGTGCCAGCAGAGGAAAAGCCACGCTGCCGGTCACCCATCCCACCAGCAGCGCCAAGCGAGTCTTCGCGAACATGAATATCTCCAAAGGCATGTCTAATTGTAAGTGAGAATTATTACCTTTTTGCTGACGGAGATAGCTATGCCGGATGCCAGGTTGCCTATGCGCAGTGCCAAATTGTCAGGAAATCACGTGCGTAAAACGCAAATATGGATTAGCAAGGTTTGAGTAAATCGCCGGGCGAAAAGCCGTAACGGCGACGAAAAGCGGTAGAAAAGTTGGTGGCGTGCTGATAACCCGACATCCAGGCCGCCTGCTGTACGCTATATCCTTCCAGTAGATAGCCGCGCGCATGTTCCAGACGGCAATCGCGCAGGTAGTCGAATACCGAACAGCCATAGGCTGCACGGAACTTACTGCGCAGGCTGCTTGGGCTCATCGCCGCGCGTTGGGCCAGTTCATTAAGGGTGTAGTCATTTTCGGGACTCTCCTCCAGCAGTCGGCGAACGACCTCCAGCCGCTGCTGCTCACCGCTCGCCGCAAGACGTTTACCGCTCTCGACCTGACACATGCTGAGGCCATGACCGAACAGTTGTAATATCAGCCCTTCCAGCATCAGCTGACGAGAAACATGGCTAATCGTACTCTGCTGCGCGTACTGCAGTCCGCTGAGTAAAAACCCCGGTACCTGCCAGATAAGCGTCGGCGTCTGGCACCTTTCCCACTCGCGCATCAACGATTCGAGCAACCCCGTGCGATACGCGCCGTCGGGATATAAACCGAGCGATAATGTCCGGAGTTTACAATCAGCATGATGACGGGCACGCATCGTCTGGTGCTCACTCAGACGTGAGCTAAACGCCATGCCGGAGCGCACCACATGCTCCTGTCCGTTAAGCGTCAGGATCACGCAGCCTTCCAGAACCACCAGCATATACAGAGGACTGTCGTGGCGAGAGGTGGTTTCGTAGGGTTGCAATACCTGTACGTCGGAGTGCGTCACGCACATCCCGCAGGGGAGAGTCATCTCCTCAATTTCACCTTGCAGAACAGGGCTGCCAGACGGCAAATCCGGTCTTTGTGCCAACAGGGGAAAGCGGTAATCGATCCCGTAGCGCTCACCAAAATCCATAAACTCGCTTACGGAGAAAGTGCGAGCGACGCGTCCGGAGGCATTCAGGGCGGTGGTGTTGTTCATGCTGTCTTCTGCACAGGAAATGGGATTAACGGTTTATAACTGAAGCAACATTACCATTACCTGCACAATACGACAATAATAATGAGAACCATTATCAATATAGGTAATCAGCTAAATAAACAGCTTAATCCAGCCAGTTTAGATCTGCCGAGGAGGCACACGGCGCAGCCTCTTTTAACCAGCGATACAGCAGCTCAATATTTCTGAGCCGTGTTGAAGCCTTTGGCCAGACAAGGTAATACCCCTCGCCAGTCGCCACAGCATCTTTAAACGGTAACGCCAACATCCCTGCCTGAATGGCCGCCAGGCTTAGCAGCAGGTCGGCAACAGACACGCCATGACCACTCATCGCGGCAAGACTACCCTGCTCCAGGGTGTCGAACACTTTGCCTCGCGCAAGATTCAACGTCGGAAACTTCCCAGTGCGTTGCAGCCACCGACGCCAGTCTCGGCGATCCGCTGAGGGATGAATCAGTTCACAGGCAGAAAGATCGCGCTGCGCCTGCACCAGCAGTGCGGGTGAACACACTGGGATAAGCCACTCCTGAAACAGCAACCGGCTGTCGGTATCGTCGCCAAAATGGCCATTCCCTAACAGGATCGCACAGTCATACGGTTCACGACTGAAGGATACCGAATCGGTATCCATCCAGACGCTGGAAATTTCGATCACCGGGGTCGGATGCGCTTCACGGAAAAGACGCAGCACATCCAGAAGCCAGCGCATTGTCAACGTAGATGGCGCTTTCAGCCGTAGCTCATAACTGCTGCTGCGAAAGGCATGACACGCGTGTTCCAGACTCTGAAACCCAGCCGTCAACTGCTGCGCTAACCCTTGGCCAGAAGGTGTTATCTCGATACGCGGGCCGCTGCGGATAAATAGCTCACAGCCAAACCATGCCTCCAGCGTGCGAATATGACGGCTTACCGCGCCCGGCGTCACGTTAAGTTGAATAGCGGCTTTGCTGAACGTTCCCAGACGGGCTGCGGCTTCAAAAGCCCTCAGGGCATACAACGGAGGTAGCGTCATCGTGAGTTTCTATGTTGAGTTTTACTCACAGTAGAGCGCAGTTTTATTCGTTTTTCAATGCGCTACGTAAACGGAATACTGGTGGAAAATATCATCAGGATAATCAGGTATGAATTTCACTTTACTGGCTGCCTATAGCCTCAGCGTAGTAACCCTGCTGTTAACACCGGGTCCTGTCGTGGCGCTGATTACCACCACCGCGGCGCAGCACGGCTATCGCCGGGCTTTTCTCACGCTGATTGGCACTAACGGCGCTTCTTTAGTACTGATTGCTCTGGCTGCACTGATGCTAGCTGGCGTGGTTTCAATCTCTGCGATATGGCTTGGCGTACTGGGTCTTGTGGGATCGTTGTATATCGGAGTGATGGCGATTAACGGCCTGCAGACCAGGGCCTCAAAACCCGGACTGGGTGCGCGAAAGCGCGATAACAGCGGGCTTATCCACGGATTTCTGACCGGGGTCGCCAACCCAAAGGACATTTTGTTTTTCGTAGCTTTTTCCCCCAGTTCATTGCCATTACGCAAGATTTCACCACCAGCATTCTGACGCTAACGCTGGTGTGGGTTATTTTTGATGTTACGGTGTTGTCTTTTTACATCGTGGTTTTCAAACGCTGGATACCAGCGCGCTTTGCCAGATGCAGCGGTTTTATCTCCTCTCTTTTTCTGCTCGCGGTGGCGGTGTTTGGCATTATTTATAATGTACACGCACTACAAATGCTCTCACCCGTGATGTGATCCTCAACAAATTGTTCAGCCAGACATCTCATCTTGCACCGGGAAGGATAAAATAAGAACAAATCGACATTAATATTATTAATGGATTAATAAGCCCGGATTCAGAAAATATAGACGATAACATTTTCATGGCGTTCAACTGGCACCCTCACCCATGATAACGCATCAACGGCGATAGGTGCCATGTCATTTTCTAAACGAAGTAGAGGTGTATTGTCATCTGGCACAACTGTGCTTTCACCGATCTCAAGAACGCCCCGAAAAGAAATGGACATATTGTCTGACGTATCCGACAACCTTATCCATTCGGTTGTAATCACTAACTTTCGAGTAAACATTCGCTATCCTTTGCGCGTGGTATATATCCGATACTTTCACAAGTAGATCACTACTCTTTGAACAAACAGAAATTTTTCCTCTATATCAATTAAGCATTACTTAACAGAAAGAAAATTGAAATAATGAAACTCATTCGAAATGTGTTTCACAAATTCAACCGGCAGGTTATGTTTGATGAACGTTAACTTTGCAAACTCAACATCGCCGTACACTCGAATACAGAAAGGTTTGACAATCTCGCCCTGCACGCCAAAGCACTCCTGAAGCCGGGCATCATCCATAAAGATAAAGTCACCTTTTCTGACCTTAATACTTTCATGAAGTCCTTGCCACTTCTCTGGAGTGAGCAGAAAGCTCTCCCATCCATTATTTCTCAATATTTCAATCGTATGAGTAAATTTAAAATAGTCGTTTTGCATTGTCACGTCACCACTCGACGTGGCGTACAAATATTCTATTTTAAATTTAAGTTGTGCATTGATGCTTTTTTTCTTCCCCTCATCAATTAGCCACTGAAGCTCACTGACAATGCTCTTCGAAAATATTTTTCTTTTTTTGGCAATAGCCAGCCAATGCATAATGAATAGATGCTCTGACATTTTGGAGTAGATCTTATGATCCTTTATTGCGATACCAATTGCAACTAACGCACTCCAGGTAAATGTTTCCAGATCATCCTGATAATGATGTCGTAACGTACTAACTCTTCCAGAATCCCTTACCACTTAAACCTGCCCAAATAAATCGTCATTGTTATTCCACGTTATTCTTGTATTACTCTATTAAAAAATTACTACAACTAAAATCGCCAAAATATGATCCAGGTTAACTTATCCCTATGTAATAAACGTGCAAATACAATACATCATACTTATTAATCATTAATCCAGAATAGCTCAACAATGTCCAATAAGAATAATGCGATAAAGATAAAAGTTAATAATAATCACCAGTAATCAATATCATCTGCGGTGATGAGAGCTGTAATCAGAAAAAGCAAACTACCGGACATTTAGCAGGCCGGAAGTTTGCTTGTTACAAACGAAGTTAATAGAAAATACCGATGATCAGGGTATGAGTTACAAAGCCCACAATCAGCGGTACGGCGGTACGTTTAACCACATCAAATGGCGTTATTTTCGCCCCACTGGAAACGGCAATCACCACGCCGGAAACCGGTGAAATTGCCCGCCCCATATGTGATGCCTGCTGCATCGGCAGGATCATGGCAACAGCGTTAGCGCCCATACTTGCCGCGATTTGCGGGATCAGCTCAACGAAAGCAAGGAATGGCGCATTACCCGATCCCATAATAATTGCTGCCGCCAGCGTCACCAGCGCAAACACCACCGCCATAGCAAATGGGGGTAATCCCACGTGCTCCGCCATCAGGATTAATTGATCAATGGCACCAATAACTTTAATCCCGTGGGCAAAAACACCTGCCGCAACCAGCAGCCCAACTACCCCGGTAAAGGCGGTGCCCATGCCTTTAAGGAAATGGCTGAATCCTTCGCATACTGACTTTAAATCACGCACCCGCAGCCATTCAATCAACATACAGACAGCCATCGAAATGAGCACAATGGTGATAATATTCAGGTTAATACCACTGACAAACATTTCCGATGATCCCACCGCCATCAGTATCGGAAGCATCGGGAGCAGCGCATAAAAAGCCGGGGCTTTTCCTGAGTCAGTCACCTCAGCGCTACCGATTTCTCGTGGAAGCGTCCCCGCTTTACGGTCGCAATGCCGCTGCCAGAAGAAATGGCAGACGCCGACGACCAGCACGGTTGCCAGCGCTGCGGGTCCCTGGTGGTAAACAACGTATTCCACCACATCCATATTGACCGCTTTAGATCCCCTGATAGCATCGATGGCCGTCGGGGTATATGCCACACCAAGCGAGGTGGCAATAACCCCAGCGGCTGAGGCCGCAGAAAGCCCTAACCCCAGCATAATGGGGAACATCGTCCCCATCAGCAACACGGCTAGCCCGGTGGCGGATGGAATGGCCAACTGCAGGAGGCTGGCGAGCAGATAGGAGAAAAATAGAAGCACATAGGGCGAACGCAGCGCGCGCAAAGGTTTCGTCACAACCCGCACAACCGCTTCATTTGCCCCGATATGATCCATGTAATGCGCAAATCCCATGAGCGCCATGATCATCAGGCCGAGATCGGCGGCACGCGTACTAAAGAGATCGCGCATCACCTCGAAAGGATCGAGAAATGAAATCCCCGTACTGGCAACACCCTTCGGTAATACAGAACCCCATCCGGTTAACGCCGTACAAATCATCAACACCAGGCCAGCAATGAACAACACGGGTTCAGCGCGATAACCTTTCAGGATCAGACGCGCGACCACCACGATCACCAGTAGGGCAATTAACACCTGAATCATGACTGAGCTCTCCCCTGCGCGAACTCAGCAAAGGTTTCCTCAATGACCGCTACCACGACATCGCTGGCGGCCCGCAGTGAACGCACCGGCAGGTATTCATAAATCGAATGAAAGTTATGGGCACCGGTAAAAATATTCGGGCAAGGTAGTCCTTTCTGCGATAACACTGCGCCATCATATCCACCACGCATGGCGACAGGTTGCGGGGTAATGCCACACTTCTGATACGCGCGTAACGCAATATCAATCGGGTAGTGAGCATCGCCCTGCAAGCTATTGAACACATTGGCATAGCGATCGGTTAAATGGCAGACCACGCTGTTTTCTCCCCACAGCGCGCAGGTGCTGACGGCCAGCTGGCGGATATATGCCATACGCGCCTTATACCCCTCTTCGGTAAAATCCCGGATATCCAGCTTAAGTACCGTACGGGCACTGTTACCCTGAAGTTGTTTTACCCAGTAATACCCTTCGCGTCCTTCCGTATACTCAGGCGCCTCTCCTCCGGGCAGCATCGCAATAAACTTATGCGCCATCAGCAGAGAGTTCTTCAGCTTACCTTTGGCCGACATAGGGTGTGCGGACTGGCCGGTAAAGATGATTTCCGCATCACCCGCGTTCCAGTTCTCATAGACAAATTCTCCAATGCCGCAGCAATCCAGGGTATAGCCAAAATCAGCCCCAAACGCCGCAACATCAAATGCTTTTGCACCTCGTAATCCCTGCTCTTCATCAGGAACAAAACCGACCTTCACCGGCCCATGCTTAATCTCCGGATGTGCGACAAGGTACTCCAGGGCATTCATAATCGCGGCGATGGCGGCTTTATCATCTGCCCCCAACAGACTGGTACCATCCGTCACCAGCAGGTCATCACCGATATAATTTTTCAGTTCTGGAAATTCACTTTCGCGCAGATAAATTTTTAGCTCCTGGTTCAGACACAAATCCCCACCGCTGTAGTGAAGACGTTGTGCTTTTGTGTCCGCAGTCTGTTCCGCACTGGTATCGAGATGACCAAAAAAGGAAACGACAGGGATCGCGTCGTCCGTATTTGCAGGTAATGTCGCTGTCACAATAGCGGTATCCCTGACCTCAATGTTTTCCATTCCTAATGCTTCAAGTTCTACTGCCAGCAGTTTTGCCAGTTCCATTTGACCAGGTGAAGAAGGCATTATCCCATTAGCACCATTTTCCCTTGAGGTCGTGGTATTGATTTTCGTGTAGTTAATAAAGCGTTCAACAATATCCATTCCAGGAGATCCTTTAATGTATCATTTACGAGGTACTGCAAGAGAAGACCTGCATACAGCGTGGGTTGAATAATCTGAGAACAAAATAAAATCAGCACTCATCCCAGAATGCTGACTTTATGGGCATTACGACAACGATTTATAAAAAGGAAGATAAAAAACCAGTAATTATGCCAGTGATTAAAAGCTCCGTTCTGATTGATAAAATCATATTTCCTGTCTGTTTTTACTGCATTTTCCATGGTGTTAAGCTAACAGAAGTCATAAACGGTATTCGTATATCCAAGAGATAATAAAAATCATTTAGATTCTTGCACCCAATACCGACACAAGATATACCATCGCTATATTTTTTAATGAACGAATGCTGTAACAGCAAAAATGCAACCGTTTGCACCTCTCTACAAATAGCCACTTAACGCACTAAAATCCGTGAACAAAATCACAATTATTTCAAAAGCGAGAATTAACATAACGCTGAAAAACAGGCAGTTATAAGAAAAACTATATAATATCATTATAAATAAATACAAAATTACACTATTCACTATAAAATAGATTCATAGCGATACTATTTCAATAGTACCGTATGGTTCACAGAAAAAAATCTGTCGTCATCACTAATGTAAAGCAACAAGAACAATAATATTAAATTATCTATTTATGACGACTATCAAAATAATATACAGAAAAAAAACCTCTCCCCTGAGAAGAGATACAGGGCAGAGGTAATACGGGTGTTAAGGACATTTTTATAGTTTTGATGATAACAGAAGAGCTTCTTGCAGGATTGAGTATACACACTTCATGACGTTAAGAAAATTCCTAAATAGAATTAAACACAAACACCATTAAAAATTCTTTTTATAATAAAGACCTGTTTATCAAATAAAACAAAATTAAGATAAGAAAAGATTAAATATCACTAATCTATAGTGTGACGCAAGTGAGACCAACTACACATCATTACGACCAATACCGCTACTGACAATGTCTGAAAATTCAATAAATTTAATACATTCATACACCGCTCAGCTAGCTGAGAGTTAAAAAATTATAAAATAAGCTAAACGCAATTTTTCGTCATAGATCACATTTTCCCGACAGGACGATTCCCCTACTCGTCCAGGCTGGTATGATTCAGCAGGTAAATATCTATCAACTCAACCCGAGGCTTTGATGCTGGAGAATGTAATCATCAGATAATCAGCTTACCGACCTTTTCAGGCCGGACTGGTTATCAATGCGCCGAAATCGAATGCGGACACCGCTGTGTGTTTGCACGTTTTGCACATGATGATTAAACAGGTTTTCCAGTATGAATTTATCCCGTCAGGAACAACGTACCTTACACGTACTCGCCAAAGGTGGCCGTATTGCTCACGTCCGTGATGCATCAGGCCGTGTCACTTCCGTCGAATGCTATAGCCGCGAAGGGTTACTGCTCTGCGACTGCACGCTCGATGTATTCAAAAAGCTCAGAACGAAAAAACTGATCAAATCCGTCAATGGTCAGCCCTACCGCATCAATACCACTGGGCTGAACAACGTTCGCGCCCAACTGGATAATCGCTAAGGAGAGAGAGATGGATATCCCGAAGATTTTTACAATCAGCGAAAGCGCACATCGCATTCATAATCCGTTCACCGCGCAGAAATATGCAACGTTAGGTCAGGTTTTACGGATGGCCCCAGGAACCCGCATCCTGGATCTCGGCAGCGGCTCTGGCGAGATGTTGTGCACCTGGGCACGCGATCATGGAATTTCCGGCGTTGGTATCGATATGAGCCAGTTATTCAGCGAGCAAGCCACCCTGCGGGCAAGTGAATTGGGCGTCACTGAGCACGTGCGTTTTATTCATGCCGATGCAACAGGTTATATCGCCGAAGAAAAATTCGATATTGCCGCCTGCATTGGTGCAACCTGGATTGCCGGCGGCGTTGCCGGAACGGTCAAACAGCTGGAACAAAGTCTCAAATCAGGCGGGATCCTGCTCATCGGCGAACCGTACTGGCGCCAGATACCCGCAACGGAGGAGATCGCTAAGTCTTGCGGCGCGACCTCAGTGACTGATTTCCTCTCTCTGCCAGAACGCGTTTCGTCTTTCGATCAGCTCGGTTATGACGTGGTCGAAATGGTACTGGCGGACCAGGAGGGTTGGGACAGATACGAGGCGGCAAAATGGTTGACGATGCGCCGGTGGCTGGAGGCAAATCCGGACGATGAGTTTGCCGTCGAAGTCAGAGAGCAACTGAGAAGTTCACCAGCACGCCACGTTACCTTCACCCGGGAATATATCGGGTGGGGCGTGTTCGCACTCATGCGGAGGTAATATCTCCTGTCGGTATAGCCAGGCTGGTTATACCGACTTTTCATCTCATCGTCGCTTACTTCATTAATACTTCGACAAATTTAGCTAACCATTGCGGATGCGCGGGCCATGCTGGTGCCGTCACCAGATTGCCATCAACGTGGGCCTGATCAATGCCAATATCGGCATAATGTCCACCGCTCAGACGAACCTCAGGCGCACAGGCCGGATAAGCGCTACAGGTCCGGTTTTCTAACACTCCCGCCGCCGCTAATAGTTGGGGCCCATGACAAACCGCAGCGATAGGCTTATCGGCAGTGTTGAAATCTTGCACCAGCTTAATGACATCTGGATTCAGTCGAAGATATTCCGGAGCACGCCCGCCGGGGATCAACAGAGCGTCGTAATCGGCGGCCCGCGCCTCGGCAAAATTCGCATTCAACGTAAAACGATGCCCCGGCTTTTCACTGTATGTCTGCGCCCCATCAAAATCGTGAATGGCGGTTTGAACGTAGTCACCCTGACTTTTCTCCGGACAGACGGCATCCACACGATGCCCAAGCATTTGCAAAGCCTGAAAAGGCACCATTGTTTCATAATCTTCGACATAATCTCCGACCAGCATCAGTATCTTCTTCATTCACATCCCCCACTCACGGTTATTAATGATGAGAAATAACGGCCATCTTTACTATAGTCCACACGGTTCATGGCATTAATAAATACAACAGAACAATCGGCCAGATCACAATCCGCGGCAAGGCCCGTCAGACGAGGCTTCAGAGCCTACGACGTGACACATGTTCATGCTGATAAATATAAATTATATATAAATATATAGTTGATAATTTTTAATAGTAGTCAGCCTCACTCATAATATAAAAAGAAGAGATTGCAACGAATATCTCCTGTGCTATATTCCGCATGAAACTTATCCGCAATCAATTTATTTATTATTCAATATTTAAAATACGCAGAACATTAATTATCTATTATTATTTTATTCATCCAATATCAGATAAATATACGCAAAGGTTAATCCTATGATGACAAGACGTTCGTTCGTCTGGCAAGGTCTGGTGACTTCAACGAGTATGCTACTCGCCGGTATGACAGGCATCAGTTTTAGCCAATTTGCCCGCGCAACAGAGGACCGCCGCTGGCAAATGCCGGATGAAGGCGCACCGCATGCGGCAACCTGGATGGCGTTTGGTGCCAGTGCCGAGATCTGGGAGCCTCATCTGCTACCGGTGGTGCAGGAAAACCTGGCGCTAGTTGCTAAAACCATCGCCGCATTTGAACCCGTAAATATGTTGGTACGCGAAGAAGACAGCGAGCTCGCCGCGCGTCTGTGCGGACCGTCGGTCAATCTTCTGGTTCACCCGATAGACGATTTGTGGATCCGCGACACCGGGCCGGTGTTTGTGATAAGCGCCAGCGGTGCGCTCGGCGGTGTGGGATTTAATTTCAACGGCTGGGGCAATAAGCAAGAGCACGAACGTGATGCCGATGTGGCTGAATTCGTTACTGATTACGTTCATGCCGAGTTCATCCGCTCGGCGCTGATTCTGGAAGGTGGCGGTATTGAGGTAGACGGCGAAGGCACGGCGATTATTACCGAGAGCTGCGTGCTTAACTCCAACCGTAATCCCGGCGTCAGCAAAGCCGAATGCGAAGAAGAACTTAAGCGACTGCTAGGTCTGGAGAAAATCATCTGGTTGCCGGGTATTGCCGGCAAGGATATTACCGACGGCCATACAGATTTTTATGCCAGGTTCACGCATCCGGGTACGGTGGTGACAGGTCTTGAGCAGGATCCGTCGTCCTTTGATTACGCGATCACCCGACGTCATCTGGACATATTACGAGCCGCCACGGATGCCAAAGGCCGACGGTTGAAGGTAGTCACGCTGGAAGGACCTTCTACCATCCGCCAGACTTATGCGAGTGATGATTTTGCCGCAGGGTATATCAATTTTTATCTGTGTAATGATGCCGTCATTGCACCACAATTTGGCGATAAGCGCACCGATCGTAATACCCATGCTATTTTGCAGGAGCAGTTTATCGATCGTGAAATTATACAACTGAATATTGATGGCATTGCAGCTGGCGGCGGCGGCATTCACTGCGCGACACAGCAGCAATCTCGTTAATGATTAACAATTGAGTGTATTGTGGGAAGGTGGGGAAACTCACTTTCCTGCCAATATCATAATAATTCCTTTAGAAGGATGCCTGCATAGGTTAATTTTTAATAAACAAAGTGCTCAATTAACATTTATGAAATAAATACCTTTAAAAAATAACATTTTAATAGCTTTTATCGATCTTTCGTGGTATTTATGATCTGCCAAACCTATCGATAAAATCTATCAAAAGATTTATATTGATCGTTTTTATCGATCGTCTATTCTGTCTTAAATAATGGCTACTGACGGAATTTTTATTATCAGTACAGTCACAAAGATTGTTCTTCCCTGCGTTGTGAAACACACGGAAATTATCGAGGTTACCTTTAAAAAATTTACATAACATATTTTAGAATGATTTTCAATTAGCGAAAACATCCAAAAATACACATTTCAAACCTCCAGTCTAACCTTTTTTAAGTAGATGACTTAAATCGAGAACGGTGATAACTCACTGAAAATTGCGAATGATGATATTGCTAAGAAAAACTGAAAATATAAATTTTATTAATACATTTAGAGGCTATTTTTGTGTAGGCATCGCGTTTTTTGCATTACAGCTGGTCGCTGGTCATCTCAGTAAGCAAGAGGATGTTGCGGGTATAACACTGCATTTTTACGATCTCACTTTACCTCTCATTTCTGCACTGCTGGTTTTATACCGGCAAAAGGCGCTGCCAATTTTGGGTGCCTTTTTCTTGTATGCCCTTTATTCTTACTCTTTATCTTCGGTATTCACGCTAACGGCACAGCTGCTGGCTGCTCTCATTAGCCAGACACTCTACTTTTTCTCGACAGGTAAACGAGGCGCGGTTAGCTTTGGTCGTAGCCAGCTTACAACCCTGCGTATTGTCTGGCTCGTGTGTTGCAACGCCTTACTATTCATCTCGATTGATTCCTGGCTCCAGTCGAACACTGCCTCAGCACCGATCACAAACCTTTTTACACTACAAACACTAATTAACTTACAGTGGTTGATGAACTCTTGCTTGACTGGCATCCCTTTTTGTTATCTGTTGCTTAGAAGCGTTCAAAACCCTGCATGGTGCATTTTATACATCAGACAAGTGAAGACGCTGATAAAATCCGGCCCTCCTATTCTGTATCAAGTATTATGGCTGGTGCTGTTACTCTGCATTATGTCCGCTTTGATCGTCATCAGAGAAGATATTCTTATATTTACAGACTATTCATTACTGTGGTTACTTCCAGTAATGCTGTGGGGAGTGATCTGCATTGGCCATGCTTTTATATCCCCTGTATGGGTAACAATGCTCATCCTGTTGGGATATTATATAAACAGTTATATTTCGCCGGATAACTATAATAATTATTTACATAGTCTCGTGATTTCCTCCACGATAGTGTTTGTCTTTTCTCTTACGATTGTTGTTACCGGTGTACTTGTGGTCCGTAACCGAAAATATCTCCGCCGCCTCAAACAACTTTTTAGATCAGAGCCTAATACCGGACTGCCTAACTTTCAGGCCCTGCAAATGGACATCCGTAAACACGCAACAGAGTGCTTGTGTTACATCCGTTGTACAGAGTTGAATACGCTGGAGCAAACCCATGGAATAGAATTCCGTTTTGAATTTGTAAAAGCGCTAAGCTCATATGTACGTAAATTGATTAAGGATACAGGTAACATTTATTACGCACCTGGTCATGGAATAATTCTTCGCCTTAATACTGCCCCTGACATTCCTACTCTTTACAAAGACCTAAACTCTTTTCGTTTTATCTGGAAGGATTACCAATTGGGACTATCTTGTGGTGTGGCATATACCACCGAGAAAAACCTGATTAAAAATTTATCACAAGCAATTAAACATCTTAATACCCAAAGCTACATCTCGTTAATGCAGGGGCAACCGTTGTTACTCAGCCCGCAGGTGCCAGGTGATAAAATTGTCAGTCAGGCTGTCATTCGTCATATGTTGCAAAAAGCAATTGACAGAAAAACGTTTGAGCTTATGGCTCAACCCGTCGTATCAACGATGCTGGTTGTTCAGCCTATCGTTTCAACTACGGGACTGACACGTTATCACGAGATACTTATTCGAATAAAAATGGTTGATGGTAAGTTAATCTTTCCAGATACCATTCTACCGGTTGCTCGCGAAGCAGGATTACTCCCTGCACTGGATATCACTGTTATAGAGCAAACATTTCGTTTTATACAGTCACGGCAGAAATCTGACCCGAACAGTCATTTCTCCATTAATCTGACACCTGACTCGCTTAATAAAATTGATTTTCTTGATAATGTTTTCACATTGTTTAGAAAATATTCCATCGCACCTAAACGTATAATTTTTGAAATCATTGAATCAGATATCATTGACAACGCTAATGTCACTGATGTTCTGAGAGCATTACGTAAAGCAGGTTCTAAAATTGCTATTGATGATTTTGGCACAGGGGCGTCAAGCTATTCACGACTCAGAACATTAGACGCAGATATTCTGAAAATTGATGGCTCCTTCATCCGTAATATACTGACCGATGAATTTAGTCGATGCGCCGTCAGATCCTTCTGCGAAGTAGCAAAACTCAAAAATATGGAAGTGGTAGCTGAGTTTGTTGAAAATGAGGAAATTGAAAAGATGCTAATTACGATGGGTATTGGTTGGTTACAGGGATACCATATAGGGAAACCCGTTCCTATTGAGTTGGCTGAATTATAATAATAATTATATTCCTACATTGTTCCACTTACCGGCTCCCGTGCCGGTTTTTTTATTCCCTTAACTAAAACTGCATATTAATTAAGCAAAACACCATACAACTTAACGTCATAACATCGTGTTGTTGCTACCTATCAGTCTACAGATATTGCCATACAGCCATGAGTTGTAGAGCCTCCCCCCCTCCTAAAAATAAGAGTTTTTTTAGAGAATCTTTGAAATTTATATGGAGATTAACGCTCCTCCATATGGAGGTTTTGTATTGTGCAAAAAAAACGGCGAGAAGGATTTTCCTGCATGATAGGCTGGTTTAGCCTTAAAAACGTGGCATTTCCCCGAAATTAATCCCTAATGAGAAACTGACCAAGAAGCTTTAAATCGGGTGGCAACCTGAAGATTTTGGCTACCTCAGTCATAGAGTTCATAATCAATATTAGTGATCGCTGCGCTAGTCTGCATTTAGCATTACGGCTAATATCATTTGCGTCAATTATCATAGTCATTTGATGATATATCACACAGCAGATTTAACGGTAAAAATGATGACACAACAAAATAATAATCTCGCTCAGAATATTAACGATGATGAATTTTCCTCCATCACACAGGTAGAATTGCAAGTTGTAGAGGAGATTAATGCTCCCGAGCAGACCGCATCCATTATTAGCTCTTTCGTAACCTCCTGCCAGGCTCGCGGCGATCAGCCATTGGGGCAATGGTTGGATGATGAATTTCGTAAATATCCACAGATCTGGAAAAACGAAGAAGAGTTACTAAACACTCGTCGGCAGATAATACGGTCTACGGAAGCCTTTAATCAGTCTCGCGACTCATTACAGCAGCATATGGATAAAGGTCGTAGCCGTGCCTCCTGGTTGGCTGGCGAGATAGAAAAAAATGCAGCAGTTTCCGGTTCGGTACACGTAGGCCAATACGCCAGCCTTATCGATAGCGCCTTGGTAGACGCTAACGAAAATGCGCGCAAAACAATCACCACGCTGGCCGGGAATATCAACCAAAACCCCAATCTAGATGGTCTTGTTGCGGAACAGCATCACGTCGATACATTTAATATCGATGCAACCACCAAAGGCAGTCCGTATCGTGCACGGGTTGTTGGTTCACAGGAGCTAAACTCCGTTGATATTGAGATTGTTGACGGCAACGGCAATGTGGTCTGCAAATATCAGTCGAAATATGGTGCTGACTCAAACGCCACAAATACACAGCTCAATCGGGGCGACTATAACGATCAACAAGCGCTAGTTCCCGAGGGGCAAGGCGCAGATGTGGTCAACAGCACAGAGGTTATTGAAGCTGACGGAGTGTCTTCTCAGCCACTTTCTAAAGAGAAAGCAAAAGAATTACAGAAAAAAGCTCAACAAGATGCCGAAGCGCGTCAGTACGACTGGAATGACACTAATCGTATTGATATTGCCAAGCAAATTGGTAAACAGGCTGTGCTCGGTGCCTGTATTGCGGTGGGTATGCAGGGAACCAGAATCCTTGCAAGGCGTGCCTGGAATCGCCTGAACGGTCGTGAAAATCCATCCACCAGTGAAGACCTCAACGATTTTTTCGAAAGCTCGCTGCGTACCGGTACGCAAACAGCTATACAGGTTGCTGTTTCCGGAGCGGTCGTAGTCGCTGTCAAGAACGGCTTTCTTGGCGCAGCCTTACGCAGTACACCTGCGGGCCTAATTGCCAATATCGTCTGCGTGGGCATACAGAATGCAAAGGTACTTTATAAACTGGGCAAAGGTGAACTGACTGGAGAGGAAGCGCTCGATGCCATCGGTAACACCACTATAACCACGACAATGGCTATTGCTGGTGCAACGGAGGGGGCCACGTTGGGCGCAGCGATTGGTACCGTATTTGGTCCAGTCGGTACAGCCGTTGGAGGGTTTGTTGGCGGTGTCGCAGGTGGTATAGCGGGTGGGCAAATTGGTGAAATCGTCTATAACGCGGGCAAGGTTGTTGCCAAAACAGCTGCCAAAGTCATTGCCAGTGTTACTGAAAATACGAGTCATGTCATTAAGTCCTTTAGCCGGGGTATCAGTAACTTTGCCTCAAACCTTTTCTCATTCTGGTAAATACTGATGAATCTGCTCGAACTTAAGACCAAGATAAAATCCCATATCCTCGCTGGATATCCAGGGCTTTACATCCACTCCGGCGAAGAAAGCCGAGTCGATACGCTATTGCAGGAAATAAGTACAGAACTGACACTGTCTCCCAAAGAGTGGAACCTTGGATATGGCTGGGTTGATTTCCATAACAAGCAGCCTCGGAACACGCAGAGTCAGGCCACCGAACTAGCAGAAAGTTTACCTTCGCTGCTCGATGACGATTTGGACGGAAAACTCCTCATCATTAAAGATGCCCGCAGTGCACTGGAAAACCAGCCACTCGCCGTTGCACGGTTAAAGCAATTGCTCAACCGCATTCAGCGCCACCACCGGAGCAAAACGGCTGTAGTACTTGTTTCAGAAACTTTGCACATCCCAGTACAAATCGAGTCGCAAATCACCTTGCTCCCCCTGTCCCTGCCCCAGGGTGAGGAAATTAACCAGCAGCTCAGCAGTTTTTGCCAGATGCTTGATCTGTTTGTCCCGGAAAATATGCATCAGCGTCTGCATACTGCGTGTTGCGGATTGAACCAGGAAGAGATCCGATCAGTATTAGCACTAGTTCGTCAACAGCATGAACAAATTAATGACGAGGCGTTGGCTCTTATCCAGCATGGGAAAGAGCAGATTATCGCAAAAAGTGGCGTGCTTGAGATGCTGCACGTAATCGAAAATGCAACTGACATCGGCGGTCTTGAGAACCTTAAAACCTGGCTCACTCGCCGCGCCCAGATTTTCCGCCGCCTGAGTGAAGCTCGCGATTCACGCGTACAGGCGCCTAAAGGTGTACTTATCGCCGGTATGCCCGGTTGTGGGAAGTCTCTTGCAGCCAAGGCAGCGTCCGGTTTATTCCAGTTGCCACTCCTACGTCTTGATATCGGCTCATTATTGGGTAAGTACGTCGGAGAAAGTGAACATAATATGCGTCGGGCGCTAACAATGGCAGAATCAATTAGCCCCTGTATTTTGTGGATCGACGAACTGGAAAAAGCCTTTGTCGGCATGAACAGTGGCAGTGGTTCGGAGGTTTCCTCACGACTTTTCGGCTATTTTTTGACCTGGATGCAAGAAAAAACCGGTGCGGTATTTGTCATTGCCACTGCTAACAATATTACCGTGCTCCCTCCAGAGTTGCTGCGTAAAGGACGGTTCGATGAGGTGTTTTACGTCGGATTCCCCAACGGCGTAGAGCGAGCAGCTATTCTGGACATCCATCTGAAAGGTGAGTCGCTTGAACTGACCCAGAATGAACGCAATAAGCTGGTAACACAGTGCCGTGATTATGCAGGTGCAGATATTCAGAATGCTATCAACGAAGCTCGAGAAATAGCATTCCTTGAAAACCGCCAGTTGGAGCTGAAAGATCTGGAAGCTGCTATCCAGCTTACAGTTCCGTTACGTGAGACCCTGCGTGAACAGGTTGCCCAATACGAAGAGTTGTTTGAGAAACTCAAGCTCAAACCAGCTTCCACCAGCGATGGTCTTAGCGTAGCGCAGATGATTCAGATGGCGGATAGTGCAAACTCGTTGCGCCGCGCAGAGGTCGCTAATAGCGAAGATTGTCCGGATGATTTACTGGAAAAACTGGCGGCAGATGCAGACCTGAACGTACGCAAAGCAGTATATCGTAACCCGAACTGTCCTGAGCAGATACTCACCCAACGTATTAACATTGTTAATGACCAGCCTGAGTTTGACATCGATCTTTTACATCTGGCCTGTATACATGCAAATGCACCGCATGATCTGATGGCAACACAATTCGAACGGCTTCAGCTCACTATTCAACATCGACTCCAGCTCGCCAGCAACAGCACAGATAGTACATTGCTTCAACATTTAATGCGTGATCCAGAATTAGACGTTTGCGAGATGCTGATTACCAATAAAAATCTCAGTAAATTAATGCAATTACAACTTGCGAAGGATTCCAGGGTCTCTATTCGCCGACGTTTGGCGCGCAATAGCAATCTTCACCCTGAGGCGCAGGAAATACTGGCAAGGGACCGCGATTTTACCGTGCGTGAAGATCTAGCAGATCTTGATGGGCTTAGCGAAAAGGTACAACAGCTCCTGACGCTGGACAGCGATCAGGACGTGCGTGAAACACTGGCTAAACGCCGCCGTGAAGGATTACTCGCGGAAGCTGTACAACTAGAGTTAGCAAAAGATGAATGTACGGAAGTTAGGGAGTCATTAGCGTCTAACCCCAACCTGACTGCAACTGCACAGATACGGCTGACTCAGGATACGCGTGTCTCGGTTCGTCGCAAGCTTGCCGAACACCCTAATCTATCCAATCCCGCATTAAACTCTTTGCTCCAGGACACAGATGAAGTTCTTAGAGAACTCGCCGGTAGCAAACACTTTGATAGCGCCCTGTTGCAAAACAATTTGAGCCAGCATCCGTCAGAAAAAATTCGTATTGCCCTTGCCAGCAATTACGCTCTTCACCCTGAGGTTCAGGAACAACTGACCAAAGACAGCTGCACAGAAGTACGTGAGACATTAGCTGGCAATGCTAACATTGCGGACGACACGATCTGTACCTTAATGGATGATAGCGATGATGATGTTCGTGCACGCCTGGTACACTGGCGCAATTCGCTGCCAGAGAAAGCTATACATCATCTCGCGATGGATCAAAACCATCAGGTTCGAAAATCGTTGGCTTACACTGAAAATCTACCGAGTGAAGTACAGCAGCGACTAGCCAATGATATCTACGATGTTCAAAAAGAGCTGGCAAGTAACGCCACTATAAGTGCATTAACTCAACAGCAATTACTGGATAACGGTAACCAGGAAGTGCATTACGCGTTAGCAGGTAATCGCAACCTGACGGGTCCAATCATGGCGCAGCTCGCTGAAATGCATGATAGCGAAATCCGTGTTCAACTGGCCAGGAACAATGCCCTTACCGCTCCAATCATTGGTAAATTAATAAAGGATGAAGAGGAAGTACAACTGGCGCTTGCACTAAATCAGCATCTCAATGAAGAGTACTATACGCAGCTTTACGACTCGGGCTCAGCTGCGATACGCGAGAATCTAGCGGGCAACCCACAAATCGGCGAACCGTTAATGGAACGCATCTATAAAACAGAATTGGCGGTAAACAATCTGGCCACGGCGATGGAAAGCGTACAGTCGATTTTAGCCAGCATGAGGGCAAACTCAGGTTTACCATCAACGAAGAGTGTGACAAAAATCGCGCTAGCGCTGGCTGGTAATTCCGCGCTATCGGAAGCCCTACAGAATAAAATCCTGAATCTGGAGAACTGCAGCGTAGAGATACTCGAAGCGTTAGCCAGTAACCCGGCGTTGAGTAGGGATGGGCAAGAAGAGTTGGTTACGCACAAAGAGGCCAATGTGCGTCAGAAACTGGCGGCCAACCAAAATACGAATACTAAGATTCTCCACGAGCTGCTCCTTGATGATGAAGACAAGGTTCGCATCGCCCTGTTACGTGATTGGTGGACAGATCGCGAGATCGAATGGCAACTGGCGAACGATAAATCGGTCAAAGTACGCTGCGCAGTTGCGGCCTCACAAAGCCCAGGAAAAGCAGTTCAGGTGAAATTGGCAAACGATAGAGACCAAAGAGTACGTGCCCACCTGATACCAGAGGAGGAAAACTATCTCTTTACACTGAATCCTCTAACACAAACCCTTCTTGCCAGAGATAGCGATCTGTCAATTCGCCAGAAAATGGCCTCTTATCCTAAACTTCATCCGTCGGCACAACTCATACTGGTAGAAGATGATGCCATCTGTGTTAGGGAAGCACTGGCTAAAGGTTCGGAAGGACTCTTCAATTCGCCACTGAGTGAAGAAGTGCAGCATCGGTTGATAAAAGATAACGATCTCAGAATAAGGCTCGCATTGGCGAAAAATAAAAGGTTAACGCCAGAGGTCCAGATATTGTTAGCAAAGGATATAGATAACAGCGTTAAAAGAAAGTTGATTGAAGAATCAGATCGCATGAATCCGCTCTCTCTTCTGGTGCAAGAGCAACTGGCAAATGATCCTGATGTCACGATTCGAAGCGATTTGGCTCGGTGCCTGTTTAGTGGGCTCCTTGCTCCACGAAGCAGCCAGAAAATCCGACTGAGACTTGCTAACGATCCAAATGAAGCGGTTCGCGATATTATCATTAAGATGGGGTTATTTGAATTAACCTATTCAAGTGAACAATATAACGATGCCGTTCTGGACGGTTTGTTGGTAAGGGCAACCCACGAGCAAATGGAATTGATCAATCGCATCAGGGAAAAAAATCGACTTGCGGTTCAGTAAACAACACCGCTAAGCAGGTATGCCACGACTTTCCACCGTGGCATACCGTTTTCATTTGACTAGCCGAAAGCTACGGCCGACTTTCACATCCGATGGTGTAAATCTGGCCACTGCTAAATATTAATCGTCATTACCAGATCTCTGCCGATTCCGTTTCCATCACTCCCATGCGCGCTCAGATTTCGCGGCGTCAAACTGCGGCGGCGGTTTACGAAAGCGTCCGGTCAGGTACGCGAGATACACCAGCCCAACGCCGGCCCATACCAGTCCCAGCGTCAGCGATGTCACTTCCAGATTCACCCACAGTACGGCTACCGTGGCGGCACCGACCATTGGCAATACCAGATAGTGCAACTTTTCCTGCCAGGTATGCTTACGTCCTTCACGACGCCAGAAGTGGTTAAACACGGACAGATTAACGAAGGTAAAGGCCACCAGCGCGCCAAAGTTAATCAGCGCCGTGGCGGTCACCAGATCAAAAAACAGGGCCGACAGCGCCACAATCCCGACCATGATGACGTTCAACGCGGGAGTACGCCATTTGGGATGGACATAACCAAAGTATTTCTCCGGGAAGACGTTATCGCGGCCCATCACGTACAGCAGGCGCGAAACGCTGGCATGCGACGCCAGACCTGACGCCAGCGTATTCACAAAGGTGGTGCACAGAAAAATAGACTGGAACAACTTGCCGCCGACGTACAGCGCAATCTCCGGCAGCGCCGCATCCGGGTCTTTGAATCTGCTAATGTCCGGAAAGAACAGTTGCATAAAGAACGAGGCGGCAATGAAGATCAGTCCACCGTACAGCGCGGTAAGAAAAATGGCTTTTGGAATGGTGCGCGCAGCATCTGGCGTCTCTTCAGAGAGGGTCGTTACCGCGTCAAAGCCGAGAAACGAGAAGCAGACAATGGTCGCGCCGGTGATAATCGGAATCAAATGCGCATTCTGACTGATAAACGGTTGCAACGACCAGACGGTCCCGACCCCTTCGCCTTTGTGCAGCCCCTGCACCACGAGGAAAATAAACACCACGATGATCGCCACCTGCACCAGGACAAACAGGGCATTGAAGTTCGCCACCAGGTTAACGCTTTTCAAATTGGCCGCGGTAAGGATCGCCACAAACAGCACTACCCAAATCCATGGCGCAACCCCCGGGAATAGCGCGGAAAGGTAAATTTTCGCCAATAGTACGTTAATCATCGGCAGGAAAAGGTAGTCAAGCAGTGAAGACCAGCCGACCATAAACCCCACATGCGGATTAATCGCTTTTTGCGCATAGGTATAGGCCGAACCGGCCTGCGGAAACTGGCGCACCAGCTTTCCGTAACTGATGGCGGTAAACAGTACGCCCGCCAGGGCCAGCAGATAGGAGGCCGGAACATGGCCATTGCTGATACCCGAAACAATGCCAAAGGTGTCAAACACCGTCATCGGCGTGAGATAGGCCAGCCCCATCACCACTACCTGCCACAGCTTGAGAGATTTACGCAGCTGTGCTTTGCCCGGCTGGGCTGCAAGATCCACAGAAGAATTAGTCGACATAGCTTTCCTCCCCGCGACGAGCCCAGATCTGCGTTCGAAATGTGGGAACAGCAGACCTGGGTCGTATCGGGGTAGAAAGCCATAAGACCGGCGTCAATGTTGTACGGCACAGATGCGGTCCGTACTTACTGCGGGAGCCATGGATGCTCACGCGGGGCTGGTTTTTAAACATTGGCATCATCACATTTCCTCGTCACAAACTCTGTCGGTTATCTGAAGACCCGTTGTCGCCCGCGCTCCATTACGCGACATCCGGGAAATGGCAGGTATTCCTGCAATTTTGACGGGCTGGCTCCGCTCAGCCCGCATGATGCGACTTCTTTTTAAATGACCTGTACGACTGTCAGGCGTTTTTCAACATCCACTCAATTTCAGTGTCGGTGATAAGACGTTCAAACTGGATTAATTCATCGTTTTTACAGGCGTGATACACGTGGCTAAAACGCTCACCCAATAATTCACGCAGACTGTCGTTTTGCATAAACTCCCACAGCGCATCGCTCTGGCGGATAGGAAACGGTAGCCCTTCCTGCTCCAGTCCGTTGCCTTCCACTTCTTCCTGCAGCGGCAGATCGTTATCCAGACCGTGAAGGATCCCCGCCAGGATGGTCGACATCACCAGATACGGGTTGGCATCCGCCCCTGCCACGCGATATTCAACCCGATGGTTATCACGATCGCCGCAGGGAATACGCAGCGCCACCGTACGGTTGTTATGCCCCCAGGAAGCCTGAGTCGGCACATACATACCCGGCTGGAAGCGGCGATAAGAGTTCACATTCGGCGCCAGCAGCGCCATTGATGCGGGCATCAGATCAATCATCCCGGCAAGCGCACGCTTAAGTAACATGGAATCATCGCCATTCGCATCGGCCAGCACGTTCTCGCCTTTATTATTCATAATGCTAATGTGGATATGCATCCCGCTACCGGCATGCTCCTCATAAGGCTTTGCCATAAACGTGGCATGCATCTTATGTTTCTCCGCCACCAGCCGTACCAGACGTTTCAACGCCAGCGCGTCATCGCAGGCGTCGAGCACGTTATCGGTATGGTAGAGGTTGATTTCAAACTGCCCAGGGGAGGCTTCAGCCACTGCGCCGTCAGCCGGGATCAGCTGTAAACGGGCCAGTTCATCGATATCGTTTAACACATCAGCAAAATGGTTCAGGTTATCAACCGAGTAAACCTGACTTTGGGTATTGCGATCGTCCGTACCCGGCGCGCACGGCGGCTGCAGATAACCTTCGGGATCGCGCTTACGATCGAGTAAATAGAACTCCAGCTCTACCGCTACGACGGGGAACAGACCGCGCTGGCGAAGTTTCTGCCAGAGTCGGTTCAGTACGTTCCGCGGCTCAACGTCAAAGGGAGCGCCATCTTCATCCAGCATCGTCAGCATCATCTGTGCAATAAATTCAGGATCGGCGGCCGAAGGGGTTAACGTGCCTGCCACCGGTACACAAGTCCGATCCGGTTCGCCAAGCTCCTGACCTAATCCCGCCTCTTCGACCACATTGCCAAGAATATCCATCGCGAAAACAGATGCCGGGAAATAGCAGCCTTTCTCTAACTTATGCAATCCAGCAACCGGAAGGCGCTTACCGCGAAAACAGCCATTAAGGTCGGTTAACAGCACATCCACATACTGCGTATTAGGATAGCGTTCCAGATACTGTTTAACTTCGCGCGCAAACGCGCTACTTCGTCTCTCTTCAGAATGCTGAACAAAATTCTCAACTTCTACGATATTGGTTTCCATGATTCACCGCCGTTGGCCTGGTAAGCTGCTCTGTGATTTCACTGTTAAATATAATGTCCACCATTCGACTCTGGATGCAAACAAAATGTTTGTCAAATGTTAAATTAAGTTTGCTAGAAGGTTATTCCACTGCTAGATTGAGAAAATAATGAACGGAATTGCACAACAAGGAACCGTTTGGCAATAATTTATTCCAAAACGTGAGGTCGATCATGGGCAATATATTTGACAAGCCAGTTATTGGTGTAGTGATGTGTAGGAACAGGCTTAAGGGTCACCAGACCCAGACTCTGCAAGAAAAGTACCTGAATGCGGTATTAAATGCCGGTGGATTACCGATAGCGCTGCCCCATGCGCTCGCGGAACCCGAATTGCTGAACGCGCTGTTACCGAAACTGGATGGTATCTTCCTGCCAGGAAGCCCAAGCAATGTGCAGCCGCACCTCTATGGTGAAAATGGCGATGAGTCTGACGCCGATCCCGGGCGTGATCTTCTGAGCATGGCGCTAATTACCGCCGGGCTCGAAAGGCGCATTCCCATTTTCGCCATCTGCCGGGGCTTACAGGAATTAGTTGTCGCCACTGGCGGGACTCTGTATCGTCGCCTGTGCGATCACTCACAGTTCCTGGAACATCGTGAAGATGCGGAACTCCCGGTGGAGCAGCAATATGCGCCATCTCATGAAGTCCAGGTTCAACAGGGAGGATTGCTATCTCAGTTAATACCAGGTTGCAGCACGTTTTGGGTTAACTCCTTGCATGGTCAGGGAGCAAAAACCCTTGGCCCGCAGCTGCGCGTGGAAGCACGCTCGCAGGATGGATTAGTGGAAGCTGCCAGCGTCCATGACCATCCTTTCGCGCTCGGCGTGCAGTGGCACCCGGAATGGAACAGTAGCGAATACGCCCTGTCGCGTTTGTTACTTGAAGGTTTTATCACCGCTTGTCAGAACCACCTCGCTGAAAAACAGCGACTCTGACCACTACAGTTAAGGAAATGCAATTATGAGCGATGACGGCCTGGCGCCGGGTAAACGTTTGTCAGAGATCCGCCAGCAATTGGGTCTTTCGCAGCGTCGTGCCGCCGAACTGTCTGGGTTAACGCATAGCGCCATCAGCACCATAGAGCAGGATAAAGTCAGTCCTGCCATCAGTACGCTGCAAAAGCTATTGAAAGTATATGGGCTGTCGCTCTCCGAGTTCTTCGCGGAACCGGAAAAGCCTGACGAACCGCAGGTGGTTATCAATCAGGATGATTTGATTGAGATCGGGAGTCAGGGAGTATCCATGAAGCTGGTACACAACGGAAATCCTAATCGTACGCTGGCAATGATGTTTGAAACCTATCAGCCAGGCACGACAACCGGGGAGAGAATTAAACATCAGGGTGAAGAGATTGGCACAATACTGGAAGGTGAAGTGATACTGACCATCAACGGTCAAACGTATCCTCTTGTTGCAGGGCAAAGCTATGCCATTAACACCGGCATACCACACAGCTTCAGCAACACCTCGGCGGGGATCTGCCGCATCATCAGTGCCCACACTCCCACCACGTTCTAATCAGTAACGGCCTGAGTTTCTCAGGCCTTCTTAAATAACGCGCATTAACAGGGTACATCCCTGGGGTATCGTGCAGCCTGATTTTGCCTGAAAAAGATCAGCAACGAACTTTATCTTATTGATATAAAAGGAGTAGCTATGAACTTTCAGAATCTTAAATATTGGCGTGAGAAAGCCAGCCATTATTCACCGGAAACCCGTTTATTTATTAACGGCGAATATTGTGCCGCCGCCGATAACGAAACCTTTATTACCCAGGATCCGGCAGGACAACGCCCGCTCGCCAAAGTCGCCCGCGGCAAAAAAGCGGATGTTGACCGCGCGGTCACCGCAGCCCGCACCGTGTTTGAACGCGGGGACTGGTCGCAGGCATCACCCGCAGAGCGCAAAGCGGTGCTGCACAAACTCGCCGATTTAATGGAGCAGCATCACGAGGAGCTGGCGCTACTGGAAACGCTCGACACCGGTAAACCGATTCGCCATAGCCTGCGTGATGATATTCCCGGCGCGGCACGCGCCATCCGTTGGTACGCCGAGGCGATAGATAAAGTCTATGGTGAAGTTGCCACTACCTCGGTGAACGATTTAGCGCTGATTGTCCGCGAACCGGTGGGCGTGATTGCGGCCATCGTGCCGTGGAATTTTCCCCTGCTGCTGGCCTGCTGGAAACTCGGCCCGGCTCTGGCTGCGGGTAACAGCGTGATCCTCAAGCCTTCCGAAAAATCACCGCTGACCGCGATTCGCCTGGCCGCACTGGCTAAAAAAGCAGGTTTGCCCGATGGCGTGCTCAGCGTTGTGAGCGGGTACGGTCACGAGGCGGGCCAGGCACTGTCGCTGCATCCGGATGTTGATGTGATCACCTTTACCGGCTCGACCCGCACCGGCAAGCAACTGCTCAAAGATGCTGGCGACAGCAACATGAAACGCGTCTGGCTGGAGGCCGGCGGTAAAAGTGCCAACATCGTATTTGCCGACTGCCCGGATCTGCCGAAAGCCGCCGCTAATGCAGCGGCAGGTATTTTCTATAACCAGGGCCAGGTTTGTATCGCCGGTACGCGTCTGCTGCTGGAAGAAAGTATTGCCGACGAGTTTATCGCGCTTTTAAAAGAGCAGGCGAAAAACTGGCAGCCGGGCAACCCGCTGGATCCGGAAACCACGATGGGCACGCTTATCGACAACACGCATGCCGACACCGTACACAGTTTTATTCGCGACGGTGAAGCGCAAGGCACGCTGGCGCTGGATGGCCGCAGCCACGTACACCCGGCTGCCATCGGCCCGACTATTTTTGTCGACACCGCGCCGCAAGCCCACGTCAGCCGCGATGAGATTTTCGGGCCGGTACTGGTCATCACCCGTTTTAGCAGTGAAGCCGAAGCTCTGGCGCTGGCCAACGACAGCGACTACGGTCTGGGCGCCGCGGTCTGGACCCGCGATTTGTCGCGCGCGCACCGCATGAGTCGCCGCCTGAAGGCCGGTTCCGTTTTCGTGAATAACTACAACGACGGTGATATGACCGTGCCATTCGGCGGCTATAAGCAAAGCGGTAACGGACGCGATAAATCCCTGCATGCGCTGGAAAAATTTAGCGAATTAAAAACCATCTGGATCTCCCTGGAGTCTTAATCATGACTGAACATACCAGCAGTTATTACGCCGCAAGCGCCAATCAGTACGAACCGTTCCCGACCCTTAGCGAATCGGTAAGCTGTGATGTTTGCGTCGTGGGCGGTGGTTATACCGGACTCTCCTCCGCCCTGCATTTATCAGAAATGGGTTACGACGTGGTGCTACTGGAATCCGCACGAATTGGCTTCGGAGCCAGCGGGCGCAACGGTGGCCAGTTGGTGAACTCCTACAGTCGCGATATCGACGTCATTGAACGCACCTACGGCCCGGACGCCGCTAAAATGCTTGGCAGTATGATGTTTGAAGGCGGCAATATCATTCGCGAACGTATCAAACGTTATCAGATCGACTGCGACTATCGTCCTGGCGGGCTGTTTGTGGCCCTGAACCACAAACAGATGGAAACGCTGGAGGAGCAGAAATCGAACTGGGAACGCTATGGCAATACGCAGCTTGAACTGTTGGATAGCAGCGAAATTCGCCGCGAAGTCAGCAGCGATCGTTATGTCGGCGCGCTACTCGACCACAGCGGTGGTCATATTCATCCGCTAAACCTGGCGATTGGCGAGGCTAACGCCATTCGTCTGAACGGCGGGCGCGTCTTCGAACAATCGCCTGTGACGCGTATTCAGCACACCACCCCGGCGGTGGTCAGCACCGAAAAAGGTCAGGTTACAGCACGTTTTGTGATTGTCGCGGGCAACGCCTACCTCGGCGACAAACTGGAACCTGCGCTGGCAAAAAGCAGCATGCCGTGCGGCACGCAGGTGTTAACCACCGAACCGCTGTCGGCGGAGATGGCGCGCTCGCTGATCCCGAAAAACTACTGCGTTGAAGATTGTAACTACCTGCTGGATTACTACCGTCTGACCGGCGATAACCGCCTGCTGTACGGCGGCGGTGTAGTCTACGGCGCTCGCGATCCGGACGATATTGAGCGTCTGGTGATGCCGAAACTGCTGAAGACCTTCCCGCAATTGCAGGGGGTAAAAATTGATTACCGCTGGACCGGTAATTTCCTGTTAACGCTGTCGCGCATGCCGCAGTTCGGCCGTCTTGATACCAACATTTACTATATGCAGGGCTACAGCGGCCACGGCGTGACTTGTACCCACCTGGCAGGACGGCTGATTTCGGAACTGCTGCGCGGGGATGCCGAGCGTTTTGACGCTTTCGCCAAACTGCCGCATTACCCGTTCCCGGGAGGCCGCAGCCTGCGCATTCCGTTTACCGCCATGGGCGCGGCCTATTACAGCTTACGCGATCGCCTTGGGGTTTAAGTTCTTCCGCGATAAACCCGACGCACAGGGCGGTCCCCCCTGTGCGTTTTTTATTGCCGAAAAGCGAAAAACAGATAACAGGCACGAAAATATCGCAATAGGACATAACCACACACTTTGCATTGTTTCTCCCCGCTAATCGGATAGGCTTTTTTAGATTATCGCTGGCGGCGTGCGCCAGAACTCAACGGGGGAAGAAACGCGTGTTATGAATACGAATAACGAGGAGACCTTTTATCAGGCGATGCGCCGCAAGGGCGTGAGCAGACGCAGTTTTCTTAAATATTGTAGCCTCGCGGCAACATCGCTAGGGTTGGGAGCCGGAATGACGCCCAGAATCGCCTGGGCGCTGGAAAACAAACCCCGGATCCCGGTCGTCTGGATCCACGGTCTGGAATGCACCTGCTGTACCGAATCATTTATCCGCTCCTCTCACCCACTCGCCAAAGACGTCATCCTCTCTCTGATTTCCCTTGATTACGACGACACTCTGATGGCCGCCGCCGGAACACAGGCCGAAGAGGTCTTTGAAGACATTCTAAGCCGCTACCACGGCCGATACATTCTGGCCGTCGAAGGTAATCCTCCGCTGGGAGAACAAGGGATGTTTTGCATTAGCGGCGGGCGACCGTTTATTGAAAAGCTTAAAAGAGCCGCCGCCGGTGCCAGCGCGATTATCGCCTGGGGCACCTGCGCATCCTGGGGCTGCGTGCAGGCTGCCCGGCCTAACCCAACTCAGGCAACACCGATCGATAAAGTGATTACCGATAAGCCGATCGTGAAAGTGCCCGGTTGCCCGCCGATTCCAGACGTCATGAGCGCCATCATTACCTACATGGTGACTTTTGACAGGCTGCCGGAACTCGATCGTCTGGGGCGTCCGCTGATGTTTTATGGTCAGCGTATTCATGACAAATGCTACCGCCGCGCCCACTTTGACGCCGGGGAGTTCGTTGAAAGTTGGGACGATGACGCTGCCCGCAAAGGCTATTGCCTATACAAAATGGGCTGCAAGGGGCCAACCACCTATAACGCCTGTTCCACCACCCGCTGGAATGGTGGCGTTTCCTTCCCCATCCAGTCCGGCCACGGTTGTCTGGGATGTTCGGAGAACGGCTTCTGGGATCGCGGTTCGTTCTACAGCCGCGTGGTCGATATTCCACAGATGGGAACGCATTCTACCGCTGACACCGTGGGCCTCACCGCGCTCGGCGTAGTGGCGGCTGGTGTAGGCATCCACGCAGTCGCCAGCGCCGTCAATCAACATAACCGCCACAAACAGCAGTTAACAGAAGCCGAACAACCGCAGCCGGACAAAGAGGATAACCAGGCATGAGCAACTCGTATCAAACCCAGGGATATACGTTAAACAATGCGGGTCGCCGCCTGGTTGTGGACCCCATAACCCGCATTGAAGGCCATATGCGTTGTGAAGTGAACATTGATGAGCAGAACATCATCACCAACGCGGTTTCCTGCGGCACCATGTTCCGCGGGCTGGAGATCATTCTACAGGGGCGTGACCCGCGCGATGCCTGGGCGTTTGTTGAACGGATTTGCGGAGTATGCACCGGCGTACATGCCCTGGCATCGGTGTATGCCATTGAAGATGCCATTGGTATCAAGGTGCCCGACAACGCCAACATCATTCGCAATATTATGCTGGCCACACTCTGGTGCCACGACCACCTGGTGCACTTTTACCAGTTAGCCGGAATGGATTGGATTGACGTGCTGAATGCCCTGAAAGCAGACCCGCGCGCCACATCACAGCTGGCGCAAAGCCTTTCTGCCTGGCCGAAGTCCTCCCCTGGCTACTTTTTTGACGTCCAAAATCGCCTGAAGAAATTTGTCGACGGCGGTCAACTGGGGATTTTCCGCAACGGTTATTGGGGTCACCCGCAGTACAAACTGTCGCCTGAGGCTAACCTGATGGGCTTTGCCCATTATCTGGAAGCACTCGATTTTCAGCGCGAGATCATCAAAATCCATACGGTGTTTGGCGGTAAGAACCCGCATCCTAACTGGATTGTCGGCGGTATGCCGTGCGCGATTAATATCGATCAGCGCGGCGCGGTTGGCGCAGTCGATATGGAACGCCTGAATCTGGTGCAGTCGATCATCACCCGCACCGCTGATTTCATCAACAACGTCATGGTGCCTGACGCGCTGGCTATCGGCCAGTTCAACAAGTCCTGGAGCCAGATTGGCACCGGGCTTTCTGATAAGTGCGTCTTGAGCTACGGCGCGTTCCCGGATATCGCCAATGACTTCAGCGCGAAGAGCCTGTTGATGCCAGGCGGTGCGGTGATTAACGGTGATTTTAAAAACGTGCTGCCAGTGGATCTGGCCGATCAGCAACAAATTCAGGAGTTTGTCGATCATGCCTGGTACCGTTATCCGGACGATCAATTAGGTCGCCACCCGTTCGAAGGGATTACTGAACCCTGGTATAACCCGGGCGATGTCAAAGGCAGCGATATTGATATCAAACAGCTCAACGAACAGGAACGCTATTCGTGGATTAAAGCCCCGCGTTGGCGCGGACACGCCATGGAAGTTGGACCACTGGCGCGCACGCTGATTGCCTATCACAAAGGGGATGCCGCCACGATTGAATCCGTCGATCGCATGATGTCTGCCCTCAAGCTGCCGCTTTCGGGTATGCAGTCGACGCTGGGACGTATTCTGTGCCGCGCGCACGAAGCCCAGTGGGCCGTGAGCAAACTGCAATATTTCTTCGACAAGCTAATGACCAACCTGAAAAACGGCAATCTGGCGACCGCAAACACAGAAAAATGGGAGCCAGAAAGCTGGCCGCAGCAGTGTCGCGGGATCGGCTTTACCGAAGCACCGCGCGGCGCGTTAGGTCACTGGGCATCGATTCGCGACGGGAAAATCGATCTCTATCAGTGTGTGGTGCCGACCACCTGGAATGCCAGCCCGCGCGATCCGAAGGGACAAATTGGCGCTTACGAGGCGGCGCTGATGGGCACCCAAATGGCGATACCGGATCAACCACTGGAGATCCTGCGCACCTTGCACAGCTTCGACCCCTGCCTGGCATGTTCAACCCACGTACTCGGCGACGACGGCAGCGAACTTATCGCCGTCCAGGTTCGCTAAGCGTTAAGGAACGGAACGATGACTGGAAAAACATCCCCACGCGTCGGGGAGGCGCGTGATACCGCTATCAGCCACTATGTGTTTGAAGCGCCTGTACGCTTGTGGCACTGGCTGACGGTGGGCTGCATGTTGGTGTTGATGGTGACCGGATACTTCATTGGTCGACCGCTGCCGTCGGTCAGCGGTGAGGCCACTTATCTGTTCTATATGGGCGACATCCGGCTGATACATTTCTCCGCCGCCATGGTATTCACGGTGATCCTGCTGATGCGCATTTACTGGGCCTTTGTCGGTAACCGCTATTCACGCGAGTTGTTTATCGTGCCGGTCTGGCGGCGCAGCTGGTGGCGAGGCGCGTTTTCGGTGGTGCGCTGGTATCTGTTTCTGGAAAAAAAACCGGGAGATGATATCGGTCATAACCCCATCGCGCAGGCGGCGATGTGCGGTTATTTCCTGCTCTCCGTTTTTATGATCCTCACCGGTTTTGCCTTATACAGCGAACATAGCCAGTACGCCATTTTTACCCCTTTCCGCTATGTGACAGAGTTTTTCTACTGGACCGGTGGGAACTCTCTCGATATTCACAGCTGGCATCGGTTGGGGATGTGGTTCATCGCCGCCTTCATCGTAGGCCATGTGTATATGGCGATTCGTGAGGACATCATGTCTGACGATACCGTCATCTCCACCATGGTCAATGGCTACCGTAGCCACAAATTTCCCAAAGGTCAGCACGACAAGGAGGCGTCATGAGCGAACCACACGTCATCGTGATGGGTCTAGGCAACCTGCTGTGGGCAGACGAAGGCTTTGGCATTCGCGTCGCCGAGCGCCTGTACGCCCACTATCACTGGCCGGAATACGTTGAGATCGTCGACGGCGGCACGCAGGGGCTGAATCTGCTGGGCTACGTTGAGCAGGCCAGTCATCTGCTGTTGCTGGACGCCATCGACTACGGTCTCGCGCCGGGCACCCTGCAAACCTACGCCGGTGAAAAAGTCCCCAGTTACCTCAGCGCCAAAAAAATGAGTCTGCATCAGAACAGTTTCTCCGAAGTGCTGGCGCTGGCGGACATTCGCGGCCATCTGCCCCCGCACATCGCCCTTGTAGGACTTCAACCGGTACAGCTGGACGACTATGGCGGCAGCTTGACCGACATCGCGCGTGCTCAGCTTCCGGCGGCGGAGCAGGCCGCACTTACGCAACTGGCTGCGTGGGGGATTGTGCCACAGACCAACGATGAAACGCGTTGCCTGAACTATGAATGCCTGTCGATGGAAAACTATGAAGGCGTGCATATTCGCCAGTATCGCGTAACGCTGGAGAGATAAGCAACATGTTGAATGACAACCCTTTTCCTGCTTTATGGCAACGTATGCTGGCACGAGGCTGGCAGCCGCTAACCGCGCCCGAACTGGATGACTGGATAACCCACGTTCGCGACGGTGTGGTGTTACTCAGTAGCGATCCCCGCCGTACACCGGAAGTCAGCGATAATCCGGTGATGATTGCCGAGTTGCTCCGCGAGTTTCCCCAGTTTGACTGGCACATCGCCATGGCGGATCTCGAGCATAGCGAGGCGATTGGCGATCGTTTTGGCGTATTCCGCTTCCCGGCCACACTAGTGTTTATCCACGGCGAACTGAGCGGCATTCTCAGCGGCATCCACCCGTGGGCCGACCTGCTCAACCTGATGCGCCCCTTAGTTGAACCACGCACGCCGCCGGAGTCTGAACGATGAGCGACACTTTTTTTCATCTGCTGGGGCCGGGAACGCAGCCGGACGATGACAGCTTCAGCATGAATCCTTTGCCCCTCACCTGCCAGGTCAACAGCGACCCCAGCATGGCATCACTGGAAAACTGTCCGCACAGTCCGGCGGTGATGGCATTGTTAGCCGATGTGCGCCAGCAGCTCAGGAGGCGCACTCCCGCCAAACAAGACGTGCTGGGATGGGATTTATCCGCGCTCAACGCAGACGATCTCACGTTTTTGAATACGCTGCTCGGCGAAGGCGAAGTTTCAATACGCATCCAGCATGCTGACGGTAGAGCGAGCGAGATCCAGGAGTCGATTTTCTGCGGTATCTGGCGGGTGCGTTGTCAGAATGACAACGGGCAGTGGGAGGAGCATCTGGAAGCAGGCAGTGCGCCGCGGGCGCTGTGGCTGGCAGCAACGTTCAATACACTGCCGGACGACAGCCTGTTGCCCCCGCCAGTGGACGGGCTAATGAATGGCCTGACGCTGGCTCAGGAACTGCTGGCGCACGTGCGCGATCCGGCCTTGCAACCCCATAGTATTAACCTCACCCAACTGCCGATTAGCGATGCGGATCGCCTGTTTCTTGCTCGATTATGTGGCGAAGGGCGCATCCAGATCCGCACCATCGGCTACGGCGAGAGCCAGATCGATTCCACGGCGCTGCGCCATGTCTGGCATGTGCGCTGTCTGGATACCCTGAAAGGGCTTCTGCTCGAAAGTTATGAGATCTGTCCATTACCGGAACTGGTGCAGGCTGCGCCGGAAGATCTTCGCAACTCGCTCCAGCGTCTGGATGAAGTCTGCGGCTGGCTGGCATCCGGTCCACCGGCCTGACCCTCTCTCCCGGCCCGCATGCTTTTATGCTGCGGGTCTGGCGTTTTCTTCCTTATCTATTCACTCTCTAATGCCTGATGGAGTTCGCATGTGGGACGTCATTGACTTATCGCGTTGGCAGTTTGCGCTGACCGCGCTGTACCATTTTCTGTTTGTTCCCCTGACGCTGGGGCTAATTTTTATGCTGGCCATCATGGAAACCATTTATGTGGTGACGGGCAAAACAGTCTACCGCGACATGACGCGTTTCTGGGGTAAGTTATTCGGGATTAACTTTGCGCTCGGCGTGGCAACCGGCCTGACCATGGAGTTTCAGTTCGGTACTAACTGGTCGCTCTATTCTAACTATGTGGGCGATATTTTTGGCGCGCCTCTGGCAATGGAAGCCCTGCTGGCCTTCTTCCTCGAATCCACGTTTGTTGGTCTGTTCTTCTTCGGCTGGCAGCGCTTAACCAAATACCAACACCTGATGGTCACCTGGCTGGTCGCGTTTGGTTCCAATATCTCGGCCCTGTGGATCCTCAACGCCAACGGCTGGATGCAATATCCAACCGGCGCTCACTTTAATATTGATACCCTGCGTATGGAGATGAGCAGCTTTAGCGAGCTGGTCTTTAACCCCATCAGCCAGGTGAAATTTGTGCATACCGTGATGTCCGGTTATGTCACCGGCGCCATGTTTGTGATGTCCATCAGCGCCTGGTATTTGCTGCGCGGTCGCAATCGCGAGTTCGCCCGGCGTTCCTTCGCGGTGGGTTCCGTTTTTGGCACGCTGGCTATCCTCGGCACTCTACAACTGGGTGATAGCTCAGCCTATGAGGTTGCCCAACGCCAGCCGGTAAAACTGGCGGCAATGGAAGGCGAATGGCAAACCGAACCGGCACCCGCGCCCTTTCATGTCATCGCCTGGCCGCAGCAGGAGCAAGAACGTAACGCCTTTGCTGTGAAGATACCGGCTCTGCTGGGCATCCTGGCCACGCACTCTTTAGACACGCCGGTTCCGGGGCTGAAAAATCTGATGGAGGATGCTCTCCCCCGCCTGCAACGAGGTCGGGAAGCGTGGCTGCTGATGCAGGAAATCGCCAAAGGTAACCGCACGCCTCAGGTGCTGAACGCTTTTCACGCTGTGGAGAAAGATCTGGGTTACGGCATCCTGCTGGCGAACTACGCGCCTGATATGAACCATGTCACTCCGGAGCAATATCAGGCCGCGCAACGCGGTGCGATCCCGCAAGTAGCACCGGTATTCTGGAGTTTTCGCATCATGATTGCATGCGGTTCACTTCTGCTGCTGGTGATGGCGATTGCGCTGATACAGACCTTACGCTGGCGTATCGACCAGCATCGCTGGGTACTGCACATGACGCTGTGGAGCTTGCCGCTACCGTGGATTGCCATTGAAGCGGGCTGGTTTATGACGGAGTTTGGCCGCCAGCCGTGGGCGATTCAGGATATTTTGCCGACCTGGTACGCCCACTCCGCGTTAAGCGCAGGCCAACTGGCCTTCTCCATGGGGCTAATTCTCACGCTTTACACCTTGTTTTTAATTGCCGAAGTCTACCTGATGCAGAAATACGCGCGCCTTGGCCCGGATGCAATGCATAACCAACAACCAACGCAACAACAGGGATAAAGGAGATAATCATGTTGGATTATGAAACGTTGCGGCTCATCTGGTGGCTGCTGATTGGCATCATCCTGGTGGCATTTATGGTCACCGACGGGTTTGATATGGGGGTTGGCTGCCTGTTGCCGCTGATCGCGCGTAACGATGATGAGCGTCGGGTACTAATCAATAGCGTCGGAGCGCACTGGGAAGGTAACCAGGTGTGGCTCATTCTGGCGGGCGGTGCATTATTCGCGGCCTGGCCGCGGGTCTATGCCGCGGCATTTTCAGGGTTTTATGTGGCGATGATTCTGGTGCTGTGCGCCCTTTTCTTTCGCCCGTTGGCCTTTGATTATCGTGGAAAAATAGCCAATGCACGCTGGCGCGCCATGTGGGATACCGGGTTGGTGATTGGCAGTCTGGTCCCTCCAGTTATCTTCGGCGTCGCGTTCGGTAACTTGTTTTTGGGCGTGCCTTTTATCTTCACACCACAGCTTCATGTGCAATACCTGGGCACCTTCTGGCAGTTACTCTCACCCTTTGCCCTGCTGTGCGGCGCATTAAGCCTGATGCTGGTTATTCTGCAAGGGGGCGTGTGGCTCCAGTTGAAGACCGACGGCATTCTTCACCAACGTGCGCTGTCTGCTACCCGCCGCAGCGCGATGCTGGTCGTGCTCTGCTTTCTGTTAGCCGGTTACTGGCTATGGACGGGTATCGATGGCTATGTGTTGCTAAGCCAGGATCCTAATGGTCCTTCCAACCCGTTATTAAAAGCAGTAACTACCTCGCCGGGCGCGTGGATGGCGCACTTTTATCAGTCACCACTGCTGTTAATTATTCCGCTGCTTGGCATGATTTTCCCGATGCTCGCGATCTATGCCTGCGGACAGCGTCGGGCCGTATGGGGATTTTTGTTTGCTTCACTGGGCCAGGCCTGCGTGATCTTCACCGCTGGAATCACCCTGTTTCCGTTTGTGATGCCTTCAAGCGCGTATCCGCTCTCCAGCCTGACGGTGTGGGACAGCACCTCCAGCCAGATGACACTCAGTATCATGCTGGTTATTGTGCTGATTTTTCTACCGATCGTTCTGCTTTATACCGTGTGGAGTTATTACAAAATGCTCGGGCGCATCAATGTAGAAACGATCCGCCGCCACAACCACGAACTTTATTAAGGAGGACTGTACGATGTGGTATCTGTTTTGGTTTGTCGGCATTCTGCTGATGTGCGGACTCTCCACGCTGGCGCTGGTCTGGCTTGAGTCGCGGCAGAGATAATTCTACACGGGCGCTACGCTTTCTGGCTCCCCGGTTTATTCGGGGAGCTTTTTTATCCCCTTTCCATCAGCTCGCCAAGACGCCTAATCTGCCGTCCCTGATTATCGAAATTACGCTCATCGAGCCACATATCGTAGGCCGGTCGAAGTGACGGGTACTCACCGTCAATGATTGAGTACCATGCGGTATCTCGATTACGCCCCCGCGTGACGACAGCCTGACGAAATATGCCTTCAAAACTGAAGCCAAAGCGCTCCGCCGCCTCACGGGAAGGAGCATTGAGAGCATCGCATTTCCATTCAAAACGGCGATAGCCCAGATCCTCAAAAACGTACTTTAAAAGCAATGAGATGACTTCTGTTGAGATTCGCGAACGTTTCATGCGTACGGAGTAGGAAACATGGCCAACCTCGATCACGCCATTTGAGGGATCAATCCGCATCAGTGCAAACGTACCAACAGGTTTCATACTGGTTAAATCGATCACAGCAAAATGCATCGGATCGGTCTGTTCTTCCATCTTTTTTACATAATCCAGGAAGGTATCGAAGGTCTCAAAAGGCCCGACCGCGAGATATGTCCAGTCACGACAATCGCTTGCTTCGCTGTACGCTTCATACAACTCTTTTGCATGGCGTTCGGCGTTAATACGTTCAAGCTTACAATAGCGACCTGTAATTTGCTGAGCCTGTGGAAAGGGTGCGCCTTTCCAGTCAGACAAAGTCATACCAACGGGTTGATGAAATTGATTAAAGATGCCCGACATATCCATACCTCTTACAAAACAGGGCTAAACCAGCGCAGAGTATGATCAAACTGGACAGTCCAAAAGAACCACAATGCGTGTTTTTAACAGATCCACACTATTTAATAGTACAAAAAACAGGCGCAACATTTTTACACGTAGCAAAAGAAACGTATTTACTGCATTAATGCTAAGAGCTGAATAAATTATAAGTTAAATAACCTGAGCCAGACGGCGAATCCCATCAACAATTGCCTCTACCGGATGATTTGCAAAACCAATCAAAATCCCCTGTCGTGAGACATCGCTCTGGTAATAACGACTTAGCGATAGTATTCCCATCCCTAGTAATCTGGCTTTCTCTTCAACTTCACTCCCAGTCATCCCATTTTGCAACCAACATACGATATGAACGCCTGAGTCTGAAGGTTGAATAATCATTTTATCAGCAAGATAGTATTGAATAGCATTGACCAACGCAGTTCTTCTTTCATAGCATGCTTTGCGAATTCGACGCACATGACTGGCATAGTGCCCCTCCTCAATAAAATTTGCCATCACTGCTTGTTCAAGATAACTGGTACCGAGATCGGAATAATATTTGGTCACCATAATCTGTTCTTGTAAACCCGGCGGAACAACTAAAAAACCTAAACGGAATTCCGGGTACATCATTTTAGAAAATGTTCCGGCATAGATTACGCGTTGATTCTGATCTAATCCTTGCAGAGCTTGTAAAGAACGGTCGGCATAACGGAACTCACTATTATAATCATCTTCAAATATCCATGCCTGATTCGACTTCGCCCATTCCAGCAACTCAAAACGCCGGGATAAACTCAACGTTCCACTTAATGGATATTGATCCGACGGGACGACATAGGCCAGCTTAGCGTCAGGAAAATGATCAATACCATAGCGGACGTTCATTCCTTCGCTATCTACCGGTACCGGCCTCACCATAGCACCAACAGACATGAAGGTTCCGCGGGCGCCTTTGTAACCAGGGTCGTCCAGCCAAACATCATTTCCTGCCGACAGCAATGCTCGTGCAGTAATGTTCAATGCCTGCTGAATACCATTTACGATGATTATTTGATCTTCGTTACAGTTCACTCCACGCGTTGTTTTAATGTAGCGGCAAACCGCTTTTCTCAAAGGAAGGTACCCGCAAGGATGAGTGTGGGCTCCCAGTTGATGCCGGGATTGTCTCCAGACTCGTTGCAGTAGCTTTCCCCATAACCCATGCGGGAAGAGATCCGTACACCCGACACCAACCGCAAATAGACGGTTCATGCCGCGCCCTTCATACTCATTTGACCATAAATCGCGAGCAGGATTATTTCGGCTGTGAACCTGCTCATCAGGCGATACGACGTCCACCAACGCCATCTCTGGATAGCTATTGCTGATACTCCGATCCGGAATATGATGTGAGACATACGTTCCAGACCCTTTACGAGTCAGGATATACCCTTCATCTAATAGCCGGTCATAACCGGCGATCGCTGAGTTTCGTGAAATTGACATCATTTCGGACAACGCCCTGGTTGACGGCATTTTTGTTCCTGGCGGCAATCGCCCTTCGAGGATGTGATCGCGGAGGATGTGGTAAACCTGCTCCTTAACCGCACCTTTTCCTAAAACAAATCCTTGAAATAAAGGCGCATTGTTTTTCTTCATTGTATTAACCTTTATACTAAAGTGGATCCTATCAATATATCGAAAGTGTCTCTTTACGAGATTTTATAAAATTCTTAGTATCATCATACTAACACATTACTCGTATAAAATATCAGGATATATATGATTAACATGAATGCCGTTACTATTGAAAGTGCAGAACAAAAAGACTACGCCAGCTGGCTTCCTTTATGGATAAACTATCAAACATTTTACCGCACTATAATTTCAGATGAAGTAACAAAATTAACGTGGGAGCGTTTCTTTACCCCGAGCGAACCTGTTTATTGTGCTGTTGCAAAATATGATGGGAAAATAGTGGGGCTGGTTCATTATCTCTTTCACCGCTCAACCTGGGCAGAATCAAACTATTGCTATCTCGAAGATTTATTTGTTAGCGAAGATGTACGCGGCCAACACATCGGTAAACAACTTATCGAATATGTCCAACAACAAGCCAAAAAACATCACGCGTCAAGATTATACTGGCATACGCATGAAACCAATCTCCGTGGGCAACGTCTGTATGACTGGGTGGCCAAAAAGAGCGGGATGATCGAATATCGTATGTAAGTATAATAATACTCAGGATAGTATTGAATAATTAAATACTAAAAATAAGCCTCTGAGTAGATATACTCAGAGGATGTATCGGTGACAAATCCTCCCAACCTGAATAAGATAAGGAAAAAAACCAGCGATAAGCAAATTCTTAAGTATTAAAAAGGTAAAGAGCCAGCATGGCAACGATAAAAGATGTTGCAGAGTCAGCGGGAGTGTCCACCGCAACAGTTTCACGTGTTATTAATCAAACCGCATGGGTTGAACCCGTGACGCGTGAGCGTGTTGAAAAAGCCATGCGCGAACTGAACTATCATCGCAATGCTGCCGCTATTGCATTAGCGAAACGCAGCGGTGACATGCTCGGGTTATTGACCGGCAATCTTGCCGATCCCTTTTTTGCCAGGCTTGCACGAGGCGTGGAAGAAGTATCACGCCAGCAGCAATTTCGGCTGATGGTATGCAGCGGCGGTCACGATGAAGGAATGGAGAAATCAGGACTCGATTTCCTGATAAACCAGGGCTGCGAAGCTATTGTGGTCCATGCCAGTAGACTGTCTGAAAAGGAACTGTTGCGATATGCCGCTCATTTTCCTGCCATGGTGGTCATAAATCGCTATATTGCCGGGATGGCCAATCGCTGCGTGTGGCTGGAAAATAGTCAAGCAGCTAAAACAGCCACGCTACATCTCCTGGAGCAAGGACACCGTTGTATTGCCTGCGTGACAAGTGACTTACCGATTATCGATCGCCGTGAGCGGCTGGAAGGTTATCGCCAGGCGCTGGCTGAATATGGTATTACGCCAGATAAAAATTGGGTGATTAGCGTACCCTTTAATGAAGAAGGTGGCGAACGCGCTGCACATCAGCTGCTTAATTGCGGCATTCCTTTCACCGCAGCGGTGACGTTTAATGATGTGATGGCCGCCGGGATTATGCGCATCCTCCATCAGCAGGGAATTACACTTCCGCAACAGCTTTCGATTGTTGGATTTGATGATGTGGTGATGGCCCGCTATCTCTACCCAGCACTCACAACAATGCATTATCCCGTTGAGCGCATGGCTCGCTGCGCTTCGCAGCTGGCGATACAGCTTTTTAAGGGCGCAACTTAGCGTCCCAGCGTGAATAGTTTCACTGCAGAGCTGGTGATCCGCGATTCTGTTCTTCCCCCCTCTCTCTGAAATCAATGCGTAAATCGTCAAGCCCCTGAGTTGTGATCAACTTCAAATTTAGCGCCCTCATGTAATCGCTTACATGAGGGCCAATGAACGATCACAGTCAGACAAAAGAGTGTTCTCTACTCTTGAGCGACCTTACAGACTGGAGATTCATGAATGAATGCCTCTCAAAATCAGAAAAAAGCACTCTCATTTGGACTGGCAGTGATCCCTATTTTAGCCATGCTACTGCTGTTAATTATTGGCTACGGCATCATGGGGCTACGTATTGAACCTTTATTGCTTTGTTCTGCTGCAGTCGCCGCGGGCATGGCCTGGTGGCAAGGGTATTGCTGGGAAGACATCATTAATTCGGTGGTGGATAAACTCGCCAAAGCAATGCCGGTTATCATGATTCTTATCTGTGTTGGCGGCCTGATTGGTACATGGATGTTCAGCGGCACCATCCCTTACATGGTGTACTGGGGGCTTAAACTCATCAGCCCCGAATACATTCTCATCGCTGCGTTCTTTTTGACCAGCGTCGTATCGGTGTGTACCGGAACCTCCTGGGGTTCCGCCGGAACGGTTGGCGTAGCGCTGATGGGGGTTGCCGCCGGACTGGATGTCTCATTGGCAGCAGCGGCAGGTGCCGTTGTTTCTGGCGCTTACTTCGGTGACAAGATATCGCCGCTGTCAGACTCCACCAACTTTGCGGCTATTGTCGCAGATACCACCCTTTTCGAGCATATCCAGCACTTATTGTGGACCACTATTCCCAGCTTTCTGCTTGCTGCCGTGGTTTATCTTATTGCGGGCCACAGCAATATGCTCGGCGAGGTCGCCACGCCGCAACGGGTTACCGATATTGTCAACGCTCTGGAGTCGCTATACCACTTCAATATCATTCTGATTTTGCCACCGGTTATTGTGTTGTGGGGCGCGGTTCGTAAAAAGCCGGTCATTCCTTTAATGCTGAGCGCATGCGTATTAGCCCTGATTCTGGGCGTTGTCATGCAAGGACTCAGCATCAAGCAGGGGCTGGATGCCTTTATAGATGGGTTCAACATTACTATGTTCCCGCAAGGGAGTGAGGGCATTATTGCTGATGTTCCGCGCCTGCTGAACCGTGGCGGAATGTTCTCAATGATGAGCACTATTCTTCTGGTATTTTGCGCATTTTCTTTTGCCGGTGCCTTAACGTTAACGGGCGCACTCAACATTATCATTAACCGCTTACTGACGGTCATTCACAGCGTCGGTCAGTTAATTGCGGCAACCATTGGTACCACCCTTCTTGTTACCGGAGCGACAAGCGACGGCAAGCTGGCTCTTCTGGTTCCAGCTGAATTATTTAAAGACGCATACCGCCGCATGGGACTGGATACCAAAAATCTGTCCCGCACAATTGAAGACGCTGGCACCGTCATTGAGCCGTTGTTGCCATGGACCGCCGCCGGAGTTTATATGGCCACAACATTAGGAGTGAGCACAGTGGATTTATTGCCATGGGCGATTCAGTGCTATGCCGCAATCTTCTTCGCCTTGATTTACGGCTTCACGGGAATCGGTATTGCGAAGGCGCCATCAGTGACAGAAACAGAAAAAAATATTACGGCAACAGAATAGGGAGAGCATGTAATGGATTTTAATAAGATTATCGATCGCCACGATACCGCCTCGCTGAAATGGGACTTTATGGCGCGATATTTCGGCGAGGATACACATCAACTGTTGCCAATGTGGGTGTCTGATTTTGACTTTACTTGCCCGCCCGCTGTTCAGGAGGCTTTAACTCACCGCGTCGGGCACGGTATTTTTGGTTACAGCGAACGGCCACAAAGCTACTTTGATTCATTAATCTCATGGCTCTCAACCCGGCATCAGCTGGAAATCAAGCAAGAATGGATCTGCAGTATTGAAGGTGTTGTTCCGGGATTATCGCTACTCGTACAAATGCTGAGCCAACCCGGTGAAGGCGTAGTCGTTCAGGGGCCTTATTATGGCTCATTCGCTAAAATTATCTCTTTGAACGGCAGACAGTTGCTGGAAAATCCGTTGTATGAGGACCCGGCTACCGGTTATCAAATGGATTTTGCTCACCTGGAAATGTTATTCCGGACTGAACGTCCACCGTTGATGATTTTATGTAATCCGCATAATCCAACCGGCCGTTGTTGGTCTGTACAGGAGCTGGAACAGCTACTTACGCTGTGCGAAACCTATGATGTGACGTTGCTGTCTGATGAAATATGGGCAGATTTATTGCTTCCTGGAGAACAATTTACTTCAGTTCTGCATCTGGGAGAACGCTGGCATTCGCGTGTAATTTCAGCCACTTCAGCCAGTAAAACGTTTGGTTTGTCGACATTGCGTATTGCTAATTTTCTGATACCGGCACCGGCATTGCGTGAACACTTTTTACACCGTCTGGATGCACATGGGCTGGATGTATTCAATGCGCTATCCGTCGAAGCGAGTACGGCAGCATGGCAACATGGTGCACCATGGTTAGACGAGTTACTTGGCTATCTGGCTGAAAATCGACGCTGGTTTATTCAACAAATTGATGAACATCTCCCGTGGGCTCGGGTTGTTCCTTCCCAGGCAACTTATCTACTGTGGATAGATTGCAAAGCGCTTGGACTGGATGATGAGCAGCTCAAATGGGTAATGCTTGATGTTACCGGTATTGCGCCTTCAATGGGAAATAGCTTTGGTCCTGCTGGAAAAGGTTTTATCCGCCTGAACATGGGATGTCCACGCGCCTACCTCGAAAAAGCGGTAGAGGGGTTGAAGCGTATTGCATTTACATCTTGCTAAATCTGCTCAGTAAACGAATCGGCCCTGGCGCAGGGCCGCTCGATATTATCAGCCATTTTAATGAAAAACCAAGTGATATAGTACCAGTTAGCCACCAACAGACAGGGGCGTCTAAGCGCGTTTTTGCTATTACAAGCTAAAACGAGGATTCAGGCACTATTATTTTCATTCACTATCTTCTTGTTTCATTTTTATTAAAAAATGCAACACATTAGGATTATTATCCACAATATTTGTGAATTTTCTCAATAACCTTGAAGCATCTTTTTTTCGATTGTGATTAACATACCAAGTATGGCATACACCGTATAACAATGCGCTTTTTAACTCAATGAATTCATCATCCATGCCAGGATGTTGATAAAGAAAATTATCCGTATAATCTTCTATTTCTTTAATTTCATGAATTTGTTTAACTGGTATATCAAGCAGTGAATTACTGGTTTTGATCATTTCTAACATTGAATAAAAAATCGTAGGCAATTGGTTTTGAAGAAAAACCTGATTTTTAAAGTCATCAATGATCTTTTCTTTTTCCTTAGTATCTTCGATAAAAGATGTCAACTGCGCCAGGTGGCTCAATAAAGTCACATCATTTTCAGCGTCATTAGTTAGTTTCCATTTATCATAACTATTTTTGACATAAGCGCGTTGAAAACTCTCCTTATCTGGATAAGGATAATAAGGATGAAAGCTGAGTGCCTGCACTAAAAACCCAGCAGCGACGTCATCAGATAGTTCTGCACTATAAACATCTACGAAAGAAGCTGTCAGACCAGCCATCAAAAAGTTGAGCTCATCGTCTATAAAAGGATATCTCCCTTTTAAATCAATGACCTCACTCCTTATCTTAACGACCAGGTTAGCCATACCAATAGCGTCCATTTCATCTTTTCGGGCACTTAGTGTACGGGCATTTATATCAATGAAGAGGATCTTAGCTATTATCTCTCGCTTTTGAGCATCAGTTAACTGTGATTGCGAAATAATTTTATCAAAAATCTGATTAAACCATCTACTCTCTAAATTAATGCTATGCGCATTGGGTGATAACAACTTCCCGTTCAAACCATAGTGGATTTTCTCTATTTTATTATCACGTGTAAACCCTACCAACGTTACGACTGAGCGAGAATTCGCTTCAGCCAAATTAATTATTTGCTGTTTAGAACGATGAGTCAAAAACAATGTCGGAAATTGCCAGTTCTCAACCGCAAACGGGGGCACAAATTGGAATGAAGGATTCTCTTTAGATGTGGCCCTTTTCCACGTCTCCTCCATCTGGTGAGTGATGTCATAAGCATTTTCATCTGTATTACTACTGTTCCACCCCCCATCTTTTTCATTATAGAAGCCAGAAATGCTTATCTGTGCAAATTCAGGGTATGGTTGGTAGAAAATCGCACAACCCATTGCAAAAAACAACACAAGCAATGAGAAACAACTCGACTTGTTGGGATAACGTCTTTTTTTTCGATGATAAATTAATGTAGTTATTAGAATGACAACAGAACCACATATGAAAGGAATCTTCCATTCATTCAGAAAAAACAAAAAAGAGGAAAATTTAAAAAAAATCAGTGCTGGCAATCCCAAAAAGGTGAGAATATTTCCGGAAAAAGTAGCAACGTCCTGGAATTTCATGAGAGGCCTATCTTCTGGTAGATATTGAAGATAGATTAAAAAATACAGCGCAAGATGACAAGGATTTCTGCCAAGAAGTTTATGTTAGTCGATTGTTTTTTCTAGGTAAATGTTCTTATTCATGTAAAATCACCCCATCCCTAAGTAAAATTGTGGTTTTCATGTAATTCGGAGCTAAAACCTCCGCTCACAGAATGGCGAGGACCTGCGATTGCACGTCTTACAAAACTCCCACGTTGCATTGTTCAACTCATTGAAACAAATATATTGATCATCAGTTGCCTCAATTTTGTCACATCCGCAACGCGCAAAATGCACATTAGTGCTGAACAAAGCAAAACACTGCAATAGTAACTTGATGATTTTACGAGAAAAGGTGGTGCCGATAATAGGAGTCGAACCTACGACCTTCGCATTACGAATGCGCTGCTCTACCAACTGAGCTATATCGGCCCTGAAAAGGACATGTCCACGAATGTGAGCACGGGGTAGAAGGTTAAAACTAACCGGGCGACGCGTCAATGGCCTTGCGAATCAAACGCCTATTTTTGCATCATCCGGATTCAATTACGCACGAATCGTGTCGTCACAGGCATCCTGTACGCGGCAAGGGAACGCTATAACCAGCGGCGAACACGCTGCTCATAGTGTTTCCATTCCAGCCCGAAATGTTTTCGCAGTTGTTCCTCTTCAAAATCAATGTGCAATCTGGCAACCGCCAGCATAAACAGTGGTGCAGCCAATATTCCAATCAGGCTACCGACGTAGAGAGCAAAAGCTAACTGGAGTCCACTCATTCCAAGATAGATTGGATTGCGGCTCCAGGCATAACATCCGCCAGTAACAAGCGTGGTCGATTTCTCTGCATGCAGTGGGTTTAGCGTCGTACGTTTCTTCCGCATCTGCCACGCGGTATGCAGTATCATCGCCAAACTGGCGCTAGCCAACAATGCACTTATTACGATAGTCGCCGCGCCAAATGTGAAACGCGGGATCGCCGTCAACGCGTCCGCGATGAGGAATAATATTAAGATGAGTGGTGGTGGAAGCCAGACTCTTAATTTTGTCAGGAAATGACGCATGGCTATAGACTAACCTCGGAAGCGGTTTGATTAACGCTGATACCGCTATAAATACCTTGTAAAAGACACATAAACAAACAATGTTTCACTCAGAACTGGCTATCGTCTTCACCAGACAGGCAGGATCTGTAGTACTAACCTCGGCAAAAAACCGGCACCAGAGGCATCCGCCCCTGATGTTCCCGACAGGTTTACGCTGAAAAAGTTGAATCCGACGCTGATTCAAACAGCCCTACAGACTGCTTGTAAAAACGCATAAAATCATCAAACATCACTGGCGGTAAAAATTGATAACCCTGCAGGTAATCCACATTATTTTTCCGCAACCATTGCTGCTGATAGCCATATTCAACGCCTTCCGCCACCATGCGTAACCCCAGGAGTCCGGAAAGATGAATGATTGACTCGAGCATAGGGATATGTTGCTCAACTTCTTTAATAGCCTTGATGAACGTTTTATCAATTTTGATTACATCCAGGTCTAACTCATTGAGATAGCAGAGATTAGCGTATCCCGTTCCAAAATCATCTAAAGCAAACAGCACCCCTCTGTTTCGCAACGATCGTATCAGCTCTTTGAGAGCTGGAGTGATAGTTAGAGTCTGATTTTCGGTTATTTCAATCATTAATTTTATCGGTAGTCTTTGCGTTATCTCCATAAAGTTAAGGCATTCCCAATAAAAAACAGGATTACTTAAACCTGATGGACTGACATTAAAGGAGACGAATAGCGTTTTATTAATATCCTCGCTTCCGTCGACCAGATTACGCGCGACGGTGGTCATTAAATAGCTCGTTAACTCATTCATTAAGCCACTTTTTTCAGCCAGAGGTATAAACTCACGCTGAGAAATCGCATAATTATGGCCCTGTGGCCACCGAGCCAAAACCTCAACACCACAGACGTCCCCATGGATATTTACGATGGGCTGAAAATAAGGAATGATTTCTTCATTCCTTATTGCCATACTCAGTCGGCCAGAATCTGAAACATCATATGCATCGCCATAAATTACATTCTCACCAGAATGACTGTTTGTCGGGTAGCCTTCATGCAATAAATTATTCCTGGTTAAAAAAATGATAGTTTCATTAAAATGAGAAAATCCCAGACGAGCGGTTATCCGCTCCCGATATCGATAAACTGACTTAGTTGTTAGTGAGTTAGCAATACAAAAGTCGTGCAATTTTTCTTTTGTGAATGATGAATACAACATTTCCTCTTCAAATTCAGTCAAATGAAAATTAAAAATCGTCGAACCTTTAGTGACTTCCACAACCTCATTGGGTGCCATTAAATTGGCTCTTAGCTGAGAAATCAATTGTTCAGATAATTCTCGTCCATTAATGAAAGCATACTCCTCGTATCCTCTATTAACAGAACGAGTTTCATTCATCCGAAGAACAATACAGTTGATGTTGATAAACTGCGTGCTATTTCTCTGAAACCATTTCCTGACCAGTAGCAATGGTAACCGGTTATCGATCACCAGCAAACAGGACGGGTATCGTGGAATAACTGACTGTGTACCAGAAATAAATGATCGCGCATCCACCAGTACCAGATTTGGCAGCCACGCTTTTATCCCTGAGAAAAGAAAAATATCATAACTGAGCAGAAAAACCTTTTTCGTATTCATAGTTACCACCAACTTAAATTTATGGCATAGCAGGTCCCTCGTTATATACACGAGAGAATATACAACACCTTCAGCCTCCAGCAATTATAAGGCGGTTCGTGAATTAACTTTATCCATAAGCCATATCACGTAATTTCAGAGTTTATAATCACAATTATCCATATGCGTATTCCCATTAAATAGTAAATCCATTTCAAATATCGAAAAAGGAAAATTCCTAATTTTCATCAGTACAAATCCTTTTACTCATTTTCACTACAAGGCAAAACAAAAAACCACAAATGCAAGCAACGACAAAATATACAACCACAAAAATCAAAATGCTAACACATTACCTTGATTTATGCTGCCCGACAAACCATGAGCGTACGTCGCAGATCTCTTATCGCATAGACATTTCCTGCGATACGGATGACCTTATAATAGAAAATATCCTGTTGAGACATAAGCAGTTCGGTAATTTCATCGGGAACATTGTCATTTTTATTTTTGACAATAGCCAAGCGACGAGTCTGCAGATATCCGTCGCGGTCTTTGCCAATAAAATTCAGGACAACATTACGATCTACAGCATAGTGCTTACCCTGAATATTAAGGCTCCCTATCTGGGATACCCGCCCTTCGGTAGCGGAAGAAATACGAAAAACCAACAGAACTTCACCTTCAATTTTTACGCCCTGAGTTTGCGCCTCCAGATGCAGGTAATTCTTGGCAGAGCAGGTCAGCGTCTCAGGTTCTTGATGGCGATAAAAAAAGTATGCTGTTATCACCGCAAGAAAGATCGCCCCGCTAATAAAGATAATTTTCGCATTCACGGGCAGCCCCTCCTTTATCCAGCGTACAGATCCCCAAAAAATTCTCTTTAAGATCATTACCTGTCGATAAATTATTATCATCATAAAAAACAATTGTTTTCTTGCCATCATGACAAGTCGCATTTATTTTTCGCCACATATCAGAAGATAAAAACGCTTTCGTTTTATCAGCATTATTGTCATCGGCAGTATAAAGTTCACAATCACCTATTGCCCTGATATAGATAAAATTCGTGGCACCTGAATTAAGAGTTGGCAATATCAAAACAGAGCTCCCAAGAAAGGCAAACAATAAAATGAACAGAACAATATTTTTGCGTTTCGGTGTTGCGGGTGAGTTCACCGTTTCTGTTACCGAACGAACAGGTACATCTCCACTGAAAGATGACTGTTCATCATTGACCGAAGCATGGAACAAAAATCCCTGCCGGGGCAATGTTTCAATGGGATTATCGGCCCCCAACTCACTAAATGCTTTTCGCAATATACTGATACTTTTATTAAGGCTATGACCCGATGGGGCCATGCCATGCTTTTTCCATACTTCTTCAATGATAAACTCACGATGGAGTTGTTGATTTTTATGGGCAATGAATAGCTCAAGTAGTCTCGCTGTAGATGCCGAAAGGATTATTGTAGTATCGCGATGTTTCAGGCTTTTTCTGGTGGAATCGTACTCAACCTGATCATTAATTATACTTTTCATACTACCTGACTCTTGAATACCGTGACATGGAGTACAAATGACCAAAGTTTCATCTGTGCTGAGCTGAATACTGCATTGTATAAAGATAGTTACAGTATAGGTTCGATATCTAACCATGACATATCGGATCAGACTCAATGCTTACTATTGATTGAGTTTGAAGCACCCCTGACCTACTGGGATGTATTTCTGCAACGCTACGATAAACTTTCGGTTTTTTGTTTTGAGCTCACTACTACGCCAGGTTTCACCCGGCAACACATAACGCATGGTGGCTTCATCATCGGTTGAATTGCACCCTTGGTGTACGATGATTTTAAAAAAAGTATTCCCAGTGTTTTTCAGTGTTCCGTTAGCCTCATCAATGGTGTAGGCCAGATTTATGTTTCTCGGGCGAACAACCAATATGGTGTCCATAGCGATCACCGGGAGAGCCTGCCCGCCTTTCCCTTGATTACGTTCGGTAAACAGCGTGATCGGCATTTCACGAAACAGAATTCGGTAATAGCGTTCTTTATCATCCTGCGGCCCGCGGTAGAAAATCTTAAAAAACTCACTCGCCTGCGGAGCCAGTGAAAAATTCAGCGGAGTAAACAGAAGTTCGCCTTCAGCAATAGCACTTCTGTTTTCACCTCCCGGTCCCGGCTTATCAATTTTTACTGCGCCGATACTGTATAAATTCTGTTTCTGGCTATCGTTATAGATTCGTTTACTGATAAATGCTTTATCCGATGGCATCTCATAAATGGTCGACTCCAGGTAGACTGCCTGTGTAGAGAATGCTGTCAGACCGGAAAGTAGAATAAATACCCATCTAAGCGCCAGACGACGGCGGTTCATGGCGTCACTCCCACCCAATTCGCCGTGACTTTTATCTCTCCACTGGCGCTGACGACACCTTCCCAGTCAGCGCCGGAAACGGTTAACATCGAACGCGAATCATTCATTGGGAAAAGCAATTTCAAATCAGTAGCATAATAGCTTCCATCGTCATTGTTATTTGCGTCCCAGGGCGTCTGTTGCCACTGCGCATCTCTCATACTGACTGCCGCTTCACTGCAGCTATTTCGTTTTTGCACCACGCCCCCCGACTGACTGTTGTACTGCAGAAAAGCGGGAATGGGGACGGACAGCCCGCCATGCGCAGACGTAAACAGACAGTAAGGGACACTGTTTATCGTCGTACTTTCCCCAATAACTTGCGCGGTGATACTGTCTGCCTGACGGGGGCCTGAGACGGTTACGGTGTACTCCATTTCTATAGGAGCGGCATCGCCAATCGTGCCACTACCGCTCGCAGAAGCTGTGTTGTCCGAAGAGACGATACTGATCCCATACTCCTTCGGCACAATATTAAGCTGTAGCGAAGGAGTAAACTGGTAGTGTCCTGACTCTGGTGTTAAGCCATTATAAAAACCGAAGGTAAAGGGCTGACTGTTAGTAATGCTGATCCCTGAATCGACAAGATTCTTCAAAAATGCTTTTGACAGAAAAATATAAATGTATTCTCCAGAGGTCGTAAAAACGTTGTAATAAGCAGTTGAAGTACCATAGTTATACCAGTTTGAACCATTCCCGGAGTATCTCACGGTGGCCGCTCCGGGCGTAAAACCAAGCATCGCCGTATCGACAAAAGCGCGAAACGTCAAGGAGGCGGTCAGATTGGCCGTTTGTTGCAGGTTATAACTCACCATTTTGCAAATCACACCGTCAGTACCGCCTACCACGCCAAGTTCGCAATAACCAGAGTCTTTGGTGATGCTCGGCGTACCGTCGCTGGCAACCCAAAGCTCCTGAAATGCGTTAGTCGAGACAAGTGACAGATGACCGCGTTTAGTTAACGTGTAATTGACGTAATTCCATGATCCTGTCGATTGGTCTTTGCACCGTTGCCCGGAAGAATAATCATAATTTACAGAAGTATAACAGCGGTTGAACACGTAGGTTTCGCTGCTACCGGTAGGCACATTGCGAAAGTACTCATAAGCAGTATCGGTCAGGGAAGCGAATCCGTAGGCGCCACCAATAACGCCTGCGACAGAGCCGACCTGCGCATGATAAAAACCGTTTTTGTCAGTGCCCAATCCGGCAATAAACCCGGTTGATGGGCATTGGGTGCCACTATAACAACGGATTCCCCGGAAAGGCCCGTTAATCGGGGAGTTATCAATCCACATGTCCTGATAATAATTTCCAGGCGCAGTCCAGCCGACAAAACCTAAATACCCGAGACTCACCTGAGAGGTACCGTATTTTATCCACGTGTTTGACCCGCTGAAACGCGGATCAAGTGCCGATGGGGTAATAAAGTATTCACTATCAATGGCATTTTCGATAAACAAATAGTTATTGCTAACTGAGCCGGAAGAGATTGCATTCAACGCCAAAGCAGGCACAGGTGAAAAACTCCCTACGGCACAGATTACAGTAGCTAATTTAATTAATGCTTTCATTTTATTACCTCTGCGCCATCGTGGTTTGCGTTGCACATTTCACATCGCCAACCCACGCTGCGCCGCGTGCTTTTTCCAAATCAAGATCGGCTTCGCATATGCTGCCATTGGCTGAAATTAACGTGATGACCGGATACTTTTTATCGATATCGATAGCAAACTCACCCTTTTCATCCGTACGCGTTTTACCGATGTGGTTATGGATATCGGTATTTGCAGCCAATTGTCCATCGGGATAACGAATGCGCCCGAATACGGTGACCATGCTTTTCACTTCAGGGTTGATAACACCCACGTTACCCGGATATAGCGTCAGCTCCTGTTTGCGTCCTGAAACAATATCGAAGCTGTCCTCAGAGTTTTTATCATTGAGGATTTCCAGCTTGTACTGAGCATAGGGCGGCAGTGCAATGAAATTTGATTTACCGCTGAGAAGATAATTGCGGTTATTAATCTTCGCAGCCAGTTTCCCTTCACCGGTCAAATCTGTTTTCACAATGATGCCGGACCGCTGCCGCTCTTTACTCAGGCCGAAATCTTTACCTGCCCACGCCAGAGAACCCTGGGAAGAGAAGTTCATATTGGTGGAGTTGTCAGCAGAACGCGTTACCGATACGGTGCCGGCGTTATATTTCGTGTCATAACTCAAATTGCCGTTTACCGAATAATTATTGTCGTAATACTGTTCGCCACTCAGACGCGTTGATGCCGACAATCCGACCGATTTAATCGGGCCCTCAGCATACTGCTTACGCGCGCTGAGATTACCCTGAGTACTGCCATAACGATCCCGGGAGACGCCCATGCTCAACCAGGTCGCCAACGGCAATGATAAATCCAGACTGACATAACGTTCCTGTCGCCCATCGTCATTCCGATTGTTGTAGTAATAACGCTGAATACCTGCACGCAACCCAACCGTGGCATACCTGCCTGAATAAAGGGTCGTGCTGTAGTCCAGATTACGATATTTATTTCCCGAGTAGCGATTCTCCGTCTGACTCACGGTGAGCGAGCCGCCATGAGGAATAAACTTTCCGAGGTTAAGAGTCCCGCCAATGGAATAATTATCACGCTCCTGTAAAGGCAGACGATCGCCAATTTTACTGTCTTCACGAGATGCCCATAGGGAACCGTATCCCTCAGGGACATTAAGGTTGATGTTACTGATATTTCGCCAAGACGAATCGTTCGCCACTAGCGTCTGATTGCCAATACTTACGTATTCATTCACATTGAGCGTGACATCCGTTTCATTAACCGCATTGTTGTCAAAACCGTAGAGCGTGGATTTCAGGCCCAGCCCCGATAATATCGCCAGCGTCACCGATGCGGCCCCCCCGGCAATCCAGGTCTGCTCGTTGCCCAAATCTTGATAATGATTTCGCTTGTAACTCACACGGTCATAATCCAGTGAGCCACCAAACAGTTGCCACGAAAGCTGATCAATCCCGGCGGCTTGTTGGCGGGCAAAGATTTTATTAACCCTGCTAATACGACTATTAATTGTCCGGCCATTGACCACGATATCTACCGTGACGTCATAAACACCATACGGAAAGCGACTGGTATCAATTTCATAGCTGCCCATATTAAAGTTCTGCACGCTGAGCAAACGCCCATCACGGAAGACATGAACCTCGCCAGCGGCTGGCAAAAATACGGTAATCGGCGTGAGTGAAAGCGCGGTATTCTCAACAACCGTACTTCCTTTGTTTCCGTAGCTCACACCGTAAATTTTCCCACCATTCAACGCATTCAGACTAGCAATAGACTGCACGTTCCAGGTGTCGAGCATCCCGAGCGCCAGTCGATACCCGTCATAATCACGCTCATACATCGCACGATAGAGTTTACTGGTGCCGTTGCTGTCGCCGATGCCGTAAAACGAACCGTTAATATTGATATGGTGCTCACGCAGCGATGTTGTATTGTCCACCGTCAGATAGCTGCGGGTACTGCTGCCATTATGATAATCGTTGTAGTAGGTACCAAAGTTATAATTCAGGACGTTAGAGAGAGACTCCACGCTGGAAGGTCCAAGCAGGCTACTGCGTGCGACAATCGCTTCAGTTAACGCATCTTTGCTGACTATCATCTCCAGGTGAAATGAAGAGACGTTGAGTTGCAGGCGTGCATTGTCCGATAGCTCGATATTGGTGTTATCGTGAAATTTCACATCACGAATTTTTTCTACCAACGCACGAGTTTTTCCAGATAACACGGCATTATTAGGCAATTCAGCAAGAGTCAGGGCTTTAACTGTAATATTGCCATCAACAAGCGAAATCATCGCATCGGCAATTTTTTGCTGACTTTTCTCGTCAGTCTCGTTGTAACGAATATATACCGGCACCGTCATTCCCTGCTCCAGTGAACGGGCGAAAGCGCTGGGAATAACGTAATTACCCACTTTTACTGGGGCTGCATGTGAAGTTCCTGGTGTCAGCGCAAGAAAAAGACAAATGCTACCGCCGACAATATATTTTGTTGTCATATGCATCCTTACAATCCGGTATTTTTATTTATCCCGTACAGATGGCTGCTATTGACCATCATTTCACTGTAATAAACTGCTTACCGTGCCAGATACCAATGCGTGAGCGGCTATTACTAATGTCGGTGAACTGCAGTTTTATTTTTGTACCTGGCATAATGTAATAGCGTTCGCGACAACCTCGTCCCTGATCGCGAGCCTTATCCTTACAGGCGCCATAGGCGATCACACGAAACGAAACATTGCCAGTATTGGTAATAACATCGCCATTTCGGCTATATTCAAAACGTTCTTTTCGCGGCGCGACCACCAGAATAGTGCCAATTTCTGCCGACGCTGTTGCTACCGCCATTTTATTCGCCCGGGTTTCCGCGCTCTCGGTGACCGGCTCATCTATCCATTGCAGACGATAATAACGTTCGAGATCATCTGCTGGTCCTTTATAAAAGAAGCGGAAAACATCCTTTGCTTGACCAGGAAGAATAAGATTGGCAGGTGTAGAAAGTAACTCTCCGGAATTGACAGGCTTTATTTCGACTCCCCCCGCCAAAGGTGATGACAATTGTTTTACCGAAACACTGACATAACGCGCCGCATCAGTTGTATTAGTAATTTCTTTCGATAATGAACTCTCAGCAGAAGTCATTATCGATGTGATTTCACCCACATTAATTGCCCATCCGGGAAAAGATGCTACTAACCCTACCAACATCACTGCCGGTAAATATTTTTTCATGACGCCATTCCTGATAAATTCGGGAGAAAAAATTCTCCCGAATTTTTATTACTTAGGCAGACGGAGTCGTCCAGGTTGCATTAAACTGTACTTTTACATCGCCAGTCCAATAGCCGTCTGGCAGAGCAGAGTAATCCGTTACTGCCTGGCTACCATCAGAAGTCGCTGACGCGATGGTGAATTTGAAGTTGGATTGATCGCTGACACGAGCAGCACCGTTATAAGCGCCATCAGCCATCAGGCTTTCAAGACCAGAAGTCGAGCTGGAGTTAACCAGGACAGTATCTGATGAGTTAGTCAGCGCGGTGCCATTCCATGCCACCCCTACGTTCAGGGTAGACGCATCGCCACTGGCGTTGGTCAGCGTGTTACTAATGATCTGAGCAGTCAGCTCAAAATCAGTTGCCGTTTCCTGACCCTGAATAGTCACATCAAAAGCACCGTCCTGAGAGTTGAAGGCTTTCAGTCCCTCAGCATACTGGAAAGTCAAAGAGTTCAGCGGGGTGACAACCAACATACTGGTGGTATCTTTTGTTGCCGTCGCGTCCCACGAGGCAGTTGCAGAAGCAGTAACATCTGCCATTGCATTTGCTGCAACAAATACAGAAGCCAGAGAGGTTACTAATAATAATTTTTTCATTTTTATCTTCTCCTAAGAACAAACTCACCACCGAGTCTTATTTTTAAGTCACTCCAGCGGTTCCATTAATTGCGAGCCAGAATTGCCGCGCCAAAAAATTATCATTTGAATTAAGTAACATCTCAACAAACCCTGAAACGCAAAAATTACAAAAAACTAAGAATTTTCCCACAAAAAATTTTATCTAAGAAGTCTCCTAAGACAGAAGTACTTGAAACGTGCCTTGTTTCAGAATTATCACCCACACAAATAAGCAATACCAAACAATTCATCTTTTTTATGTTTTTGATAAATATCAAAAAGATCATACAAATACCACCTAAGCAAAACCCTTACAAAACATAAAGATAATTAACGCCTCCATATTTTCTCTATAATGCTTATTATTTGTTGCAATTATGCTAATTTTTTAACTTCACAAGAAAATTCTCATGAAATATTCATATGAGGGGGAATATTCTTATAAAAGAATCGCTAAGCTGGAGGATTAGTATTCGAATTGATAATTATTTCACAGAAATAAAACCAGGAATTTTCCATATAAAAAGAATATTCCTGGAATATCAAGAGTTATATAACGCTCAACAGGAGAGATTTAGCTGAAACCTTTTAATCCCAAATAACTATTAAGTGTTACCGTTCGCACCCGATGTAGGGTAATCAAATTTTGTTGTTCGAGGGATTTAAATGACCGGCTAACGGTTTCAATTTTAAGGTCGAGATAACTGGCAATTTCCTCCCGGGAGAATGGCAAGTGAAGCGTCGTTTCTGGCCTGCCAATACGTAAATGCATCTCGTAAAATTCCACCAGAAAAGCAGCGATCCTGGCCTCAGCATGTTTATTCGCATAGCGCCGCAGTTTTTCAACAATGAATCCATTGTCCCTGCAGAGAAACTTGATGACTGCGGCAGCAACCGACGGATCCTTTTCTGCTACTTTGAACAACCGCGCAATATCGATATGACATACCTCCGCAGCCGTTGCCGCCTTAATCGTTGTCAGGTACTTCCCCCCTTCGACAGCATCCAGCGCCATGATATCTCCCGGAACATAAAAGCGACTGATAAAATCGTTATCACCGCATTCCACGCTGGACTTGCAGTATCCTTCGTGAATAACAAAAAGCATGTTTGCGGCTTCATCCTGCCGGGCGAGTATCTCCCCTGATTTAAACCTTCTTCTTTTGTCTATTAATCGGTGTTGATTATCACGATCAATTGCCGCTCCCTTTGGACACAGCGAACAATGGCGGGGGGGAAACGGGTTGCCGAGCGGCACTACAGGAATGCGATGTTTGTGAATATCCGATTTCACGCAACAACTCCTCATAAAAATGAGACTGATTCTAATAGATCGGGCCATGGGAACAATACGTGAACTGAAGACCAGGAAAATTCATGCTGGCAGGGAAAATTCTGTGATACATCGCCTTTCTGGCACAGGGACGCATGGGTCAAAACCAGACTGATGATGTTAAAACGCAGGATAGAAAAATGTGGCAGTGGAGTGAAGGTTAGAATTAACAGGGCGATGCCTTAATAGCCTTGAAAATCAGAGTGCTATTATGGAATCGCCCGTTTTCAATTACGCACGGATCGTGTCGTCGCCGAAGCCAACCCATTTGTATGTAGTCAGTGCTTCCAGCCCCATTGGGCCACGCGCGTGCAGTTTTTGCGTACTTACCGCCACTTCCGCGCCCAGTCCAAACTGGCCGCCATCGGTAAAACGCGTAGAGGCGTTAACGTACACAGCTGAAGAATCGACTTCATTCACAAAACGATCGGCGTTGCGTAGCGTACGCGTCAGGATCGCATCGGAATGCTGGGTACCATGCTCGCGGATGTGGGCGATGGCATCATCCAGACTGGTGACGATTTTCACGTTCAAATCCAGCGACAGAAACTCGTCGTCATACTCTTCAGCTTTCACCGCAACCACATTAGCAGGTCCTGCCTTCAATGTAGCCAGCGCCATTTCGTCTCCGTGCAGAGTTACGCCGCTTTGTGCCATCTGCTGGCTCAATGCTGGCAGAAAACGCGCGGCGATATCCTGATGCACCAGCAGAGTTTCTACGGTGTTGCAGGTGCTCGGACGCTGGGTTTTAGCGTTGACGATAATCTTCAGGGCCGGGGCGATCTCCGCGGTATCATCAACATAGATATGACATACGCCAATGCCGCCGGTGATGACCGGGATAGTCGACTGCTCACGACACAGCTTGTGCAGGCCCGCGCCCCCACGAGGGATCAGCATATCGATGTACTTATCCATCCGTAGCATCTCAGCGACCAGTGCGCGGTCCGGGTTATCAATCGACTGTACGGCAGCCGCGGGTAAACCGCAGGCTTCCAGCGCCTTTTGGATAACCGCCACGGTGGCAGCGTTCGTCCGGTAGGTCTCTTTCCCACCGCGCAGGATCGCGGCATTGCCGGTTTTCAGGCACAGGGAGGCAACGTCAACGGTGACGTTTGGGCGCGCTTCATAAATTACGCCAATCACGCCCAGCGGGACGCGACGACGCTCCAGACGCAGACCGCTGTCCAGCAGCCCACCGTCAATCACCTGCCCGACCGGGTCGGCGAGATTACACACCTGGCGTACATCGTCAGCAATCGCTTTCAGACGCGCTGGCGTCAGGGCCAGGCGGTCGAGCATCGCATCGCTCAGGCCGTTGGCTCGCGCCTGCTCAACATCTTGTACGTTCGCGCTGAGGATGCTTTCGGTTTGCGCTTCCAGCTCATCAGCAATGGTTTCCAGTACGCGATTTTTTTCGCGACTGGAGAGCAGCGCCAGCTTATATGACGCGGCTTTGGCAGCAATGCCCATTTTTTCCAGCATATGCCTGTTCCTTAACGGGTGATCATGTCGTCACGATGGACAGCGACCGGGCCGTATTCGTAGCCCAGGATGGTGTCGATCTGTTGTGAGTGATGTCCGGCAATACGGCGCAGCGCATCGCTGTTATAGCGGGTGACGCCGTGGGCAATATCGCGCCCTTCGAGATTGCAGATGCGGATCACTTCACCACGAGAGAAGTTGCCTGTCACGCTTTTAATGCCTTTTGGCAATAATGAGCTGCCGCGTTCCAGAATCGCTGCGGTAGCGCCCTCATCAACAGTAATTTCTCCGGCAGGCGGCGCGCCGAAGATCCAGCGTTTACGGTTCTCCAGTGGAGATGCCTGAGCATGAAAACGCGTCCCAACGGAAACGCCTTCCATCACGTCGCCAATGACGCCCGGTTTGCTGCCTGCGGCAATTATGGTGTCGATCCCGGCGCGGCACGCGACATCGGCGGCCTGCAGTTTTGTTCCCATCCCGCCGGTTCCCAGACCCGAGACGCTGTCTCCGGCAATGGCGCGCAGCGCATCATCAATACCGTGCACGTCTTTGATCAGCTCCGCCTGCGGATTGGTGCGAGGATCGGCGGTGAACAGGCCCTGCTGATCGGTCAACAGCAGCAGCTTATCGGCTCCAGCCAGAATTGCCGCCAGCGCTGAGAGGTTGTCGTTATCACCCACTTTAATTTCAGCGGTCGCCACCGCATCGTTCTCATTAATGACCGGAACGATGTTGTTATCCAGCAGCGCGCGCAGCGTATCGCGGGCATTGAGGAAGCGCTCTCTGTCTTCCATATCCGCACGCGTCAGCAGCATCTGCCCGATATGAATACCGTAAATCGAGAAAAGCTGTTCCCATAGTTGAATCAGTCGGCTCTGCCCTACCGCTGCCAACAGCTGTTTCGAGGCTATCGTTGCCGGGAGTTCAGGGTAACCAAGATGCTCACGTCCGGCGGCAATCGCGCCTGAGGTAACAATAACAATACGATGCCCTGCGGCATGGAGCTGCGCGCACTGGCGAACCAGTTCTACGATGTGGGCGCGGTTCAGGCGGCGGGATCCGCCCGTTAACACACTGGTGCCAAGTTTTACCACCAGCGTCTGGCTGTCACTCATGATTCTCTGCCATTCAAAATTGGGGAAAATGATATCAAACGAACGTTTTAGCAGGACTGGCCCCGGTTGCCAACAACCAGCGCACAAAGCATGAAATTTTATTGCGCAGGATCAGCAAGCGTAGCGGCAGATTTTGACGCATTTATTACAGAAACAAAAAAACATCCTTTTTTAAAAATATTCTTACTTTGTCATAAAACGTTCATTGCCAGACGTTAAAAACCCTCCTGTCTTTTAACGGGGATCACACCCAGTGAATATTAGCGCGTACTTTTAATCAGGAATGAAAATGAAAAAGAGCACTCTGGCATTAGTGGTGATGGGAATTGTTACGTCGGCATCCGTACAGGCAGCGGAAGTGTATAACAAGAACGGTAATAAGCTGGACTTATACGGCAAAGTAAAAGCCATGCATTACATGACGGATTATGACAGCAAAGATGGTGACCAAAGCTATATCCGTTTAGGTTTTAAAGGCGAAACGCAAATTAACGATCAACTGACCGGTTATGGTCGTTGGGAGGCTGAATTCGCCGGCAATAAAGCTGAAAGCGATTCTAACCAACAAAAAACACGTCTGGCCTTCGCCGGTGTGAAATTAAAAGATTTTGGCTCGTTTGATTATGGTCGTAACCTGGGTGCGCTGTATGACGTGGAAGCATGGACCGATATGTTCCCGGAATTCGGCGGCGACTCCTCCGCACAAACCGATAACTTTATGACCAAACGTGCCAGCGGCCTGGCAACTTACCGTAACACCGACTTCTTCGGCGTCGTGGATGGCCTGGATCTGACCCTGCAATATCAGGGTAAAAACCAGGACCGCGATGTGAAAAAACAGAACGGCGACGGTTTTGGTACTTCCGTTACCTATGACTTTGGCGGCAGCGACTTTGCGGTGAGCGGCGCTTATACCAACTCCGATCGTACTAACCAGCAGAATCTGCAAACTCGCGGTACAGGCGATAAAGCAGAAGCCTGGGCAACTGGCTTAAAATATGATGCTAACGATATTTATATTGCAACGTTCTATTCTGAAACGCGCAATATGACGCCAATTTCCGGTGGCTTTGCTAATAAAACACAGAACTTCGAAGCGGTAGTTCAGTACCAGTTTGACTTTGGTCTGCGTCCGTCACTGGGTTATGTGCTGTCTAAAGGGAAAGATATTGAAGGCGTCGGCAATGAAGATCTGGTGAATTATATTGATCTCGGCGCAACGTACTATTTCAACAAAAATATGTCCGCGTTTGTCGATTATAAAATCAACCAGCTCGATAGCGATAATAAGCTGGGCATCAACGATGATAATATCGTTGCCGTCGGTATGGTCTACCAGTTTTGATATAGCATAAAAAAAGCCGGATGGGGTTGCGCCGCCATCCGGCTTTTCACTGTTCATTATGCCGTTAACTTAACCGGTTCATCCTTAAAGTCGTCAGCAGGTTCCAGCGCCAGATTCAGCGTCGTTAACAAGCCAAGTAATTTTTCATGGAATTCACGTAAGGTGTATTCCAGTCGCTCTACCACTTCAGTCTCTTTCACCGGCACCGCAGTCCAGTTACCGTCTTTATCAAACAAACCAAACTGATAACTATACGTGAAGCGTTTTTCCTGCGCCTCCAGTTCCATCCACCAGCCCCAGAACTCGCGTTTCTCAGGGGCCGGTTTCACGTTGACGCAAACAGCCAGACAATCGAAAAAAAATCGATTATCTTCGCACTGCCCTTCCCGGATGTACGGGCCAAGCGCGGTGAATTTCTTGATCAATCTACTTTTCGGATGCCCACTCGGTAACGTCATTACGATCTCCTTAGGTGAAGCACCTGTTTTACCAAATCGATAAAATTTAGCAAACTTTTAACACAATCTCTGATTGATCCAACTGGTTATTTCCTGCAACCCTTTGTCAAAATTGCGATACACCGGATTGAAGGGGATCTCCAGTAGCTTACCGTCTGAAGATGAAGATGTGATTAAACGTGACTCTTCTTCCGGGCTAAACGGGTCGTTCTTCCAGAACCCCGAAAGCATTGGCGTCGGGCAGCGTCGCCCCAGCAGGCCCTGCACTTTTAATGAATAGCGATTAAGCTCAACGCGCAGCGCTTCATCGGAGGCGTCATGCATCCCCAGGCGGCTAGCCAGTACATCAAGATACATTTCCGGGACGCTCGCCTGACGCTGCGGGTCACTAAGCAGCGAATGAACCACTGGTCCCAGACAGGCCACCGCCTTCAGACGTGATGATTCCAGATATGCCAGACGTACCGCTACGTTAGCGCCAAAGCGGAAACCGAAGGCCGCCACGCGAGTGTGATCCACCCAGGGAACATTAGGCAGCGCTTTTAATACGTGTTGATGCAGCAGGCTGGAATCCTGAGTCAGTTTCCATTTTGATGAGAACCCAACCGACGGCATATCCAGCGTCAGCATAGCAATGCCACGTGGAGCAAAGTAGCGCTCATACAGACTGTAATAATCCGTTTGCATGGAATCGAGGCCACCGCACATCAGCACCGTCGGGAACGGACCGTCGCCTTTTGGCATATGCAGGAATCCAGTGATTGGCGCGCCGCCGGTAACGGCAAATTCCATCTCGCGCAATGTCCCCGGCAGTCGCTGCGCGGCCTCTTCATAGGCGCGATTGGCCAAAGCCTGTGCCTGTTCTGCCAGCTCATCGCCTTTCAGGTGTGGGTAAGCGGCAATGTTGTACAACGTAGACGCATGCAGCCAGTGGCGTCCGCTCACCTGCGGATCCTCTTCCATAGACGCTTTCTGTTGCCAGTCCATCGCCTGCTTCGCCCACTCATAGATCCAGTTCCCGCCGCGATAGCCGATAACCGTATCGTAGAGTTCTTTATCCGTACGTTCGGCTTCGCTCATCACGATACGTGCCTGCACCTCAAGGATTTCACGCGGGTCGACGCCACGCCAGATCCACATCAGACGATTCACCATGCGATACCAGTGGGGAATGGTTTTACCATCCAGGGCAGATTGTACGGACGGCTGCGCGCCGTGATTAAAACGACGAACCAGCGTTGACGTTTCAGGGTGTTTGAAGCGGGGTTTAAACAGGACTTCGCTGAGGTTAGCCTGTGACATGATTGCAGCCTCCATGAGTACTCACTAAGGCATAGTGTAACCTGACACTGCACAAAAAGAACAACGCCCGGCAGTTGCCAGGCGTTGAAAACTTTTTAGATTAGCGACCAGAGATCGGCGGGACGAACACCACGCCCATATCCCACGGCTGTTCAATCCAGGTATCCTGAGGGATATCAACAACATAATCATTCACCAGCGGGCGACCTGCCGGCTTAGCGAAGATAGTAACGAAATGCGCTTTAGGATACATTTCGCGGATCGCAACGGCGGTACCACCGGTGTCAACCAGGTCATCGATTACGATGAAACCTTCACCGTCGCCTTCGGCACGTTTCAGCACTTTCAGTTCGCGCTGGTTGTCGTGATCGTAGCTGGAGATGCATACGGTATCGACATGACGAATACCCAATTCACGCGCCAGCAATGCGCCCGGTACCAGACCACCACGGCTAACGGCAATAATGCCTTTCCATTGTTCAGAAGGCATCAGGCGGCTTGCCAGTTTACGTGCATGGATCTGCAACATGTCCCAGGTGACGACGTATTTTTCGCTCATGTGAAGTGTCCCAGCCTGTTTATCTACGGCTTAAAAAGTGTTCGAGGGGGAAATAGGTTGCGCGAGATTATAGAGATCTGACGCACTAAAAACCAGTGTTTCGCGGAATCCGCGCCTCTTTTTGCATGCTTTATGCTAGCCGTCAGCGGAGAAAGTGGTATTCTCAATCGCATCGCGCAAGCCTGACTTGTGGTGTTTTTAATTCTGCTAACCCCGTGGCCTGCAAGTAAGTTTTGTAGGACATCGCCAAGGAGACTCAACGTGTCTGAACTGTCTCAATTATCCCCGCAACCGCTATGGGATATTTTTGCCAAAATCTGTTCTATTCCTCATCCGTCCTATCATGAAGAGCAGCTCGCTGAACACATTCTGAGCTGGGCCCAGGAAAAAGGTTTCCACGTCGAGCGCGATCAAGTTGGTAATATCCTGATTCGCAAACCCGCTACCGCAGGTATGGAAAACCGCAAACCGGTCGTTCTGCAGGCGCACCTGGATATGGTCCCGCAGAAAAACAACGACACCGTGCACGACTTCACCAAAGATCCTATCCAACCTTATATTGATGGCGAATGGGTAAAAGCCCGTGGCACCACGCTGGGTGCAGATAACGGTATCGGTATGGCGTCCGCGCTGGCCGTTCTGGCTGATGACAGCGTGGTACATGGTCCTCTGGAAGTGCTGCTGACCATGACCGAAGAAGCAGGTATGGATGGCGCGTTTGGTCTGCAGGCTAACTGGCTGCAGGCAGATATCCTGATCAACACCGACTCAGAAGAAGAAGGTGAGATCTACATGGGTTGCGCAGGCGGTATCGACTTTACCTCTAACCTGCCGCTGTCCCGTGAAGCAATCCCTGCTGGCTTCCAGAGCTTTAAGCTGACGTTAAAAGGCCTGAAAGGCGGCCACTCCGGCGGCGAAATCCACGTGGGTCTCGGTAACGCGAACAAGCTGCTGGTCCGCTTCCTGGCGGGCCACGCTGAAGAGCTGGATCTGCGTCTGGTTGATTTCAACGGCGGTACGCTGCGTAACGCAATTCCGCGTGAAGCCTTTGCCACCCTGGCCGTGGCTGCAGATAAAGTTGATGCGTTAAAAGCGCTGGTCAACACCTATCAGGAAATCCTGAAAAACGAACTGGAAGCCAAAGAGAAGAACCTGGCTCTGCTGCTGGATGCCGTTACTCAAGACAAAGCCGCGCTGACCGCTGAGTCTCGCAACAGCTTTGTGCGTCTGCTGAACGCCACCCCGAACGGTGTTATCCGCAATTCCGACGTAGCAAAAGGCGTGGTAGAAACCTCCCTGAACGTCGGCGTTGTAACCATGACTGACGACAACGTTGAAATTCACTGCCTCATCCGTTCTCTGATCGACAGCGGTAAAGACTACGTGGTGAGCATGCTGGATTCACTGGGTAAACTGGCTGGCGCGAAAACCCAGGCAAAAGGCGGATATCCAGGCTGGCAGCCGGATGCCAACTCTCCGGTTATGCACCTGGTTCGTGAAACCTATCAGCGTCTGTTCAACAAAACGCCTAACATCCAAATCATCCACGCCGGTCTGGAATGTGGTCTGTTCAAGAAACCGTATCCAGATATGGACATGGTTTCCATCGGGCCAACCATCACCGGTCCACACTCCCCGGATGAACAGGTTCATATCGAAAGCGTCGGCCATTACTGGACGCTGCTGACTGAACTGCTGAAGTCTATTCCGGCGAAGTAAGTCTGCGCTAAACGCCGGATGACGCTGTGCTTATCCGGCCTACATGCTGATTTGTAGGCCGGATATAGTTTTTACGCAGCCATCCGGCAATACATCAACATCACAGTCCCAACAGTAGTTGCCTTTCCAGCTGTGGATCCAGCAGCGTGACGTGTAATCCCACCAGCCTAACGCCCCGCCCTCCCCGACGTTCATTCCAGGTTTTGCGCGCCGTCGCAATTAAGTCATCTTTACTTAAGCGCGGCCAGACGTGCTCCTGCGTGGTTTGCTGAAAATCATTAAACTTGAGTTTTACTCCCTGCCGGGCGATCAACAGATCCGGTTTTACCTTGGCCAGACGTCGTTCCAGTTCGGGATATAGCCGCTCAATAATCTCCTCACATTCAGCCCACTCATGAATATCTTCTGCCAAAGTACGCTCGACGCCGACTGATTTGCGCAGTCTGTCATTGTTGACGTCGCGTTCATCAATGCCCTGGCTGCGTTCCCACAACACGCGACCAAACTTACCAAAACGTTTGAGCAACATGGCCAGGTCGTATTTCTGAACATCCTCGCAGGTTCGCAACCCCATCGCTTCCAGCTTAGCGGCAGAGACTTTGCCAACGCCGGGAATTTTGCCTAACGGTAATGTTCTGAGAAATTCAGGAACATCGGCAGGGGTAATCACATATTGCCCATTGGGTTTGTTGAGATCGGAAGCTATTTTTGCCAGAAATTTGACCGGCGCAATTCCGGCAGAGGCGGTTAACTGTAGCTCGGTAAAAATTGTCTGGCGGATCTCCTGAGCGATCAGCGTAGCTGAGCCATGGCAGTGAGTGCTGTCAGTCACATCCAGATAGGCTTCATCCAGCGAAAGCGGTTCTATCAGCGAGGTATAACGGGAGAAAATAGCCTGAATCTGGCGGGAGGCTTCTTTATAGGCCTCGTAACGACCAGGTAATAACGTGAGATGGGGGCACAGTTTTAACGCCATTCCGGTCGGCATTGCGCTACGCACACCAAATTTGCGCGCCGGGTAATTGGCCGTGCTGATGACTCCCCGACGTTCACGACTGCCGCCAATAGCAATGGGAATATCACGCAAGGCGGGGTTGTCGCGCATTTCCACCGCCGCGAAAAAGCAGTCCATATCGACATGTATGATTTTGCGCATGACTCACCTCTCACAACACTGTTTAAGTATACAGTATTTTTATGTTGTGAGAAGTCTGTTTATGCCTTACGCCGGACCATTCATGACGAAGCGTGCATCGCACAGGTAACGCACGATATCCGTGATCTTATGTTCTGCGGGATTACCCGCCGTACTGACAAAAAGTTTATTCACTTTGCGAATCTTTGCCCGCAGCAATTTTTCGATCGTCATCAGGCGAAATGCATCATTTTCCACGCAGAAAAGCTCATAGTCGCCCAGACGTTCTCCACAGATTTCACAGTGGTTCATCCAGTAACGTAGCCCGGTCGTTTTGCTTTTATCCAGGTAGTAATTGCTAGCTTTGATGTTCTTTTTTATCTCTTCCGGCAACGTATTGATATGGAACAAAAATGTATTGCGCCGCACGGACATCCATCTTTTATCATCCTGATTTTGTTTGATAAACCGGGTAAACATCACACCATGAATATGCGTGGGCTGATGGCAATTCCAGCATTGCATTTTCGACGTAATAACCAGGTAATAAGGAGCCACAATATTAAAATTGTCCGTCGCGTAAACATGCTCGCGCAGCGTCTCATTTAACTCATGAGGTTCGGTGTACCAGATACTTGAAACCGGGTCGAAATGCGCGCCCTGACAAGCCCCATCAGTGACATTATCAGTATGAATATCCAATGGAATAATATGGGTTACATCTATCACATTACCTTCCTGAGGGATAATTTGCCCCCACGTTGCGTGGGGGGCGGAAAACAGAATTAATGAGTGACGGGAGCAGAGGGCTGACGTAAAGAAGTCACCTGCTTTTGTTTGTCCAGCTTATCAACCAGTGGCTGAACCACTTTCTCGCCGTGCTGACCAAAATATTGATACAGCGTATCGGAAGCACTTTGCGTTAACACCATGATCTCAATACGGCGGTTGCCTGCGCTTTCCGGGTTTTTCGCATCCAGCAGCATTTGGTCCGCCATGGCGCTAACCTGCATGACTTTATCCTGCGGCATGCCGGCATCTTCCAGCACGCGTCGTGCTGACAAAGCACGGTCGCCGGAGAGGTTCCAGTTGTTGTAAATGTTGCTCTTATAGCTCATCGCATCCGTATGTCCGGTAATAATGAGCTTGTTGTCCAGCGAGTCAAACACGGGGGTCAGCTCAACCAGCAGCGATTTAAAGAACGGCATAATTTTGGCGCTGCCGCGTTCAAACATATTCCGGTTCTGGTCATCTTTAATCAGTACGCGCAACCCCTGAGGAACAATCTCCATCTCGAGGTTGGTTTCCATATGTGCGTTGCGGGCAATGACGTTAATATCGGTCGCCAGCTCGCCCAATTCACGCGCTGATTTTTGCTTCAGCAACACCGCTTTTTCATTTACATCCAGCGCTTTTTTGGCGTTATCTTCTGTGATCTTCGCCGTCTCTTGCGGGGTAACCGTTTTATCCAGCTTGTTGCGCGTGACGTTTTTCTTCTGCGCACCCGGCGCTATCGGCTGCTTGCCCAGCTTGTTTAAAGGTGCCATACCGCCACCATTAAAGATTGACTGGCCGTGCAGCGCCGCCACAATATTTTCTCGGTCAGCCTTGCTGACGCTGTTCACAATTAACTTTATCGTGGTGACCAAAGGTGCGGAGCGTATCTCCGAAGTTTCTGCCCGCTTTACGCTGGACGCCATGCCCGGTAAGCAGATGGCGATCGACGCCGATCTGAACGCAGGACTGATTAATCAGGCGCAGGCGCAAGCGCGACGTAAAGACGTAGCGGGCGAAGCGGATTTCTATGGCGCGATGGATGGTGCGTCAAAGTTCGTGCGCGGCGATGCCATCGCCGGGATGATGATCCTGGCTATCAACCTGATCGGCGGCGTCTGTATCGGGATCTTTAAATACGATTTAAGCGCCGAAGCCGCCTTCCAGCAATACGTACTGATGACCATCGGTGACGGCCTGGTCGCCCAGATCCCTTCTCTGCTGTTGTCGACAGCAGCAGCGATCATCGTCACCCGCGTAAGCGACAGCGGCGATATTGCCACGGACGTACGTAGCCAACTGCTGGCCAGCCCCTCCGTGCTGTATACCGCCACCAGCATTATGTTTGTGCTGGCAGTGGTGCCGGGGATGCCGCATTTCCCCTTCCTGATTTTCAGCGCCCTGCTGGGATTCACCGCCTGGCACATGAGCAAGCGACCGAAGGTGGCTGAGACCGAAGAGAAAAATCTCGAAACGCTGACCAAAACCATCGCTGAAACCACCGAGCAGCAGGTCAGTTGGGAAACTATCCCCTTAATAGAACCTATCAGCCTGAGCCTGGGATATAAGCTGGTGTCGTTGGTCGATAAATCCAAAGGGAATCCGCTCACTCAACGCATTCGCGGTGTGCGACAGGTGATCTCAGACACGAACGGCGTACTGCTGCCGGAAATTCGCATCCGCGAAAACTTCCGCCTTAAACCGACCCAGTACGCCATTTTTATCAATGGGATCAAGGCCGATGAAGCCGATATTCCCGCAGATAAGCTGATGGCGCTGCCCTCCAGTGAAACCTATGGCGAGATCGACGGTGTTTTAGGCCACGATCCAGCCTATGGTATGCCGGTCACCTGGATTGTTCCGGCGCAAAAAGCTAAAGCGTTAAATATGGGGTACCAGGTTATTGATAGTGCCAGCGTCATTGCGACGCATGTGAATAAGATCATTCGTAACTATATTCCAGAGCTATTTAATTACGATGATATTACGCAGTTGCATAACCGCCTCTCTTCTATGGCGCCACGTCTGGCGGAAGATTTGAGCGCAGCGCTGAATTACAGCCAGCTCTTGAAAGTGTACCGGGCGCTGCTTATCGAAGGTGTGTCATTGCGCGATATCGTCACCATAGCCACCGTACTTGTCGCCAGTAGCACCGTGACCAAAGATCATATTTTGTTAACGGCAGATGTGCGTCTGGCGCTACGTCGCAGCATTACCCACCCGTTTGTGCGCAAAGATGAGCTGGCCGTATATACGCTGAACAGTGAACTGGAGAATCTGCTGGCGAATGTGGTGAATCAGGCTCAACAAAGTGGAAAAGTGGTGCTGGATAGTGTGCCGGTCGATCCCAATATGCTGAATCAGTTTCAGACCAATATGCCGCAGATAAAAGAACAGATGAAAGCGGCGGGGAAAGAGCCTGTGCTGCTGGTCGCACCGCAGTTACGTCCTTTGCTCGCGCGCTATGCGCGCCTGTTTGCCCCGGGCCTACAGGTGTTGTCTTATAACGAAGTTCCGGATGAACTGGAATTAAAGATCATGGGGGCGTTAAGTTAACGCCTGCCGAGGCGGTGTCATTACACCGCCTTTTTGATTACAGAATCGTATTTTCCGTAAGAATACGACGAGCGCCTAGATAATGATCCTGCCAGAAGTCATCGGATAAATTGCTCACCCGAATTGTTTCTCCTGTCCGTGGTGATTCAATAAATTGTCCCTGCCCCAAATAGACGCCCATATGATCGGCAATATCCCGGCTGTGAATATGAAAGAACACTAAATCACCACGGCGAAGATCGCGGTTAGCGACAATAGTAGCCCGTCGATAGTGATACATTTCATTCGCTGTCCGGGGCAATTTTGCCGCCAGGATTTTGTTGTAGGCATAAAAAATCAGCCCGCTACAGTCAAACCCTTCATCCGGATCGGTACCGCCCCACAAATAGGGTTTACCGAGCTGTTGCTCAAGTCGGTGGATGGCCACTTCAGTGATATTGTGTAGATGATTGCTACTGAGAAAATGGTCATTCTCAGCCAGTTCCTGCCAGCGATGGTCGCTGGCTTTTAGTGGGCCAGGGAACCACTCCGGGTGCTGTTTAATCAGCGCCCGGTTCTGCTGGCGCAGCGCGCTTTTACTTTCTGCGTTGCCTTCCACCACGTAGCTTGCCTGCTTTTTTACCTGCGCGTGATACTGCTTCAGCAGCCGGGCGCGGTTACGCATCCGCAAGTGCGCCGCATAGCTTAAATGGGCGTCAGATAAGTGGGGCTGAACTTTGGCGACAGACGGTAAAGACAGCACAACATACAAAGACAGCAGACCCGGCAAGAAGCAACGGGGTGCAGAGACAAAAAACATGAAAAGAAGAATACCTGGTCAAACACGTTCGCCGCAGTCTACCGCTATTGCCCATCATTCCTTTTTAATATTCGATTATTAAATAATTAATTTTTTAAATTCAATAGAATAGACATTCTTCACTAATAAGACGAAATGCAGTGTGCTAACCAGCAAAACAAGCCAGTGTCTGACTGCCTTTAAGCACAATTTTCCGTATAAAGGAAAACTAAAGTGTAAACGCCGCACGAGAGACTTGCGAAAAACTCTCTTGGTGCTAATGTGAGCGCTCCAGATCCAGATTTATCCGATTTGGGGACTCTTTTTGCCGTCCTGGCGTGTGTAATCGTTTTATCAAGGAATAAGCAGTATGCGTAAAATCGCATTTTTTCTTGCGATGCTTTTATTGCCGTGCGTTTCATTTGCCGGTTTGCTGAGCAGCAGCAGCCCGACTACGCCTGTCAGCAAAGAATATAAGCAGCAATTAATGGGCTCCCCCGTTTATATCCAGATCTTCAAAGAAGAGCGAACGTTGGATCTGTACGTCAAGATGGGCGAACAGTATCAATTGCTCGACAGTTATAAGATCTGTAATTATTCCGGTGGCTTAGGGCCGAAACAGCGTCAGGGTGATTTCAAAAGTCCGGAAGGATTTTACAGCGTTCAGCGTGGACAGCTGAAACCGGATAGCCGCTTCTATAAAGCGATTAACATTGGTTTCCCTAATGCCTACGATCGCGCCCACGGTTATGAAGGTAAATACCTGATGATCCACGGCGCCTGCGTTTCCGTCGGCTGCTATGCGATGACCGACAACGGCATTGATGAGATTTTCCAGTTTGTCACCGGCGCGCTGGTGTTCGGACAATCCAGCGTACAGGTGAGCATTTACCCGTTCCGCATGACCGATGCCAACATGCAGCGCCATAAGTTCTCGTATTACAAAGAGTTCTGGTCGCAGCTAAAACCGGGATACGATTACTTCGAACAAACGCGTAAGCCACCGACCGTTTCCGTCGTCGATGGCCGTTACGTCGTCAGCAAGCCGTTGAGTCACGAAGTGGTTCAGCCGCAACTGGCATCAAACTACGCGCTCCCCGAGACAAAATAATGCCCACTCGCCTGGCATAATCTTTTGCCAGGTTTCATTGCCGGTTAACGGTTGAGTGGCAATCACGGTGACCACATCATTGGGTGTGGTCTCTGAGCTAAAATCAATCTCCACATCCTGATCCAGCAATGTCGCCACGCCAAACGGCGCACGCCGCGTGATCCAAAACAAATTGGTCGAGCAGAAGGCCATCACATAACGTCCGTCAGACAACAGCATGTTGAAGACGCCCTTCTCCCGCAGTTCTCCTGCCAGCATCGCGATATATTTAAACACCGCCGCCATATTGCCAGGCGTGCGCGGATAACGCTCCGTCAGCTTGTGGAGCAGCCAGCAGAAGGCTTTTTCGCTGTCGGTTTCACCGACCGGGCGGAAATTACCGGTCTCCAGTGATTTATAACCGCTGAGTTGCCCGTTATGGGCATACGTCCAGTTACGTCCCCATAGTTCACGGGTAAATGGATGGGTATTTTCCAGCGCTACTTCTCCACGATTCGCCTGACGAATGTGGGCAATCACGGAACAGGATTTGATGGGATAGTCTTGTACCAGTTTGGCGATAGGCGAATTAAAGCTGGGTTGCGGATCTTTAAACGTACGGCAGCCCTTACCTTCATAAAACGTAATACCCCAGCCGTCTTTGTGCGGCCCGGTACCTCCGCCGCGCTGGACCAGCCCGGTGAAGCTAAAGCAGATATCGGTTGGCACATTGGCGCTCATCCCGAGCAGTTCGCACATACATCACCTACCTTAAAACCGTGAACTGCCTGATGGCGCTGCGCTTATCAGGCCTACGTGGCGCTCATGTAGGCCGGATACGGCTTCAGCCACCATCCGGCAATCGTCTTCTTATGGTTTAACCATCTCTTTTTCGATCAACTGGATCAGGATATGAATCACTTTGATATGAATTTCCTGAATACGATCAGCGTAGCCAAAGTGCGGCACGCGAATTTCGATATCCGCGCTGCCCGCCATTTTGCCGCCATCTTTACCGGTCAGGGTGATAACTTTCATCCCTTTCTCACGCGCTGCGGCAATCGCTTTAATTACGTTACCGGAATTACCCGAAGTCGAGATGCCTAACAGGACATCTCCCTCACGACCCACGGCTTCTACGTAGCGAGAGAACACATAATCGTAACCGAAATCGTTGCTGACGCAGGAGATATGGCTGACGTCAGAGATAGCGATAGCAGGGTAACCAGGACGGTTTTCACGATAGCGTCCGGTCAGCTCTTCGGCAAAGTGCATCGCGTCGCAATGGGAACCGCCGTTACCGCAAGAAAGTACCTTACCGCCGGCTTTAAAGCTGTCTGCCAACAGGACCGCCGCGCGCTGAATGGCGTGAATATTGGCGTCATCTTTAAGAAAATTAGCCAGCGTTTCCGCCGCTTCGCTCAGTTCGTTACGAATAAGATCCTGGTACATGAGGATATCCTTCAGCATGAATGTAAATGACAAGGTGCAGTGTACCGGATAGCGCTACCAGCGAGAAGTACAAGCCACAGGAATGGCTACGGCTTTTGATTTTTTGTGCCGGTTAAAACAGCAACAATGTGAGCTTTGTTGTAATTATTTTGTAAACACATTGCTAAAAGAATTTACATCCACTACAACCATATCATCACAAGTGGTCAGACCTCCTACAAGCAAGGGAGCTTTTCGTTATGATGATTTTGAGTATTATCGCTACGGTTGTTCTGCTCAGCGTTCTGTTTTATCACCGCGTGAGCTTATTCCTCAGCAGCTTAATTTTGCTCGCCTGGACGGCCGCGCTTGGCGTGGCTGGCCTGTGGTCAGTCTGGCTGCTGGTTCCTCTGGCCATTATTCTCGTACCGTTTAACTTTACGCCGATGCGCAAATCTATGATCTCTGCACCGGTGTTCCGCGGTTTCCGTAAAGTCATGCCGCCGATGTCGCGTACTGAGAAAGAAGCGATTGATGCCGGTACGACCTGGTGGGAAGGTGATCTGTTCCAGGGCAAGCCTGACTGGAAAAAACTGCATAACTATCCTCAGCCGCATCTGACTGCTGAAGAGCAAGCGTTTATTGATGGTCCAGTGGAAGAAGCGTGCCGCATGGCGAACGACTTCCAGATCACTCACGAACTCGCGGATCTGCCGCCGGAACTGTGGGCATATCTGAAAGAACACCGCTTCTTCGCGATGATCATTAAGAAAGAGTACGGCGGGCTGGAATTCTCAGCATATGCTCAGGCTCGCGTTCTACAGAAACTCTCCGGCGTTTCCGGGATCCTGGCAATCACCGTTGGCGTGCCTAACTCATTAGGCCCAGGCGAACTGCTGCAACATTACGGCACCGAAGAGCAGAAAAATCATTACCTGCCGCGTCTGGCTCGCGGTCAGGAGATCCCATGCTTTGCTCTGACCAGCCCGGAAGCCGGCTCCGACGCAGGCGCGATCCCTGATACCGGCGTAGTTTGTATGGGCGACTGGCAGGGCCAGCAGGTGCTGGGTATGCGCCTGACCTGGAACAAACGCTATATCACGCTGGCGCCTATCGCTACCGTGCTGGGTCTGGCATTTAAACTCTCCGACCCGGAAAAACTGCTGGGGGGCGAAGAAGATCTTGGCATTACCTGTGCGCTGATCCCAACCTCAACGCCAGGTGTACAAATTGGGCGTCGTCACTTCCCGCTGAACGTGCCGTTCCAGAACGGTCCGACACTGGGCAAAGATGTGTTTGTACCAATTGATTACATCATCGGTGGTCCGAAAATGGCCGGTCAGGGCTGGCGCATGCTGGTGGAATGCCTGTCTGTGGGACGTGGTATTACCCTGCCATCTAACTCGACGGGCGGCGTGAAATCGGTCGCGATGGCCACCGGCGCGTATGCGCACATTCGTCGCCAGTTCAAAATCTCTATCGGCAAGATGGAAGGTATTGAAGAGCCGTTGGCACGTATTGCCGGTAACGCCTACGTGATGGACGCTGCGGCATCACTGATTACCTACGGCATTATGCTGGGTGAAAAACCGGCGGTGTTGTCGGCCATCGTGAAATATCACTGTACCCACCGCGGGCAGCAGTCAATCATCGATGCGATGGATATCACTGGCGGTAAAGGCATTATGCTTGGCGAAAGTAACTTCCTCGCCCGTGCTTATCAAGGTGCGCCAATCGCTATTACCGTTGAAGGTGCCAACATTCTGACCCGTAGCATGATGATCTTCGGTCAGGGTGCGATTCGCTGCCATCCGTATGTTCTGGAAGAGATGGCTGCGGCACAGAGTAACGATGTGAATGCGTTCGACAAGCTGCTGTTCAAACACATCGGTCACGTCGGCAGTAACGAAGTGCGTAGCTTCTGGCTTGGCCTGACGCGTGGTTTAACCAGCAGCACGCCAACTGGCGATGCGACCAAACGTTACTACCAGCACCTGAACCGTCTGAGCGCCAACCTGGCCCTGCTTTCAGATGTGTCGATGGCTGTACTGGGCGGTAGTCTGAAGCGTCGTGAACGTATCTCCGCACGTCTGGGCGATGTGTTAAGTCAGCTGTATCTGGCCTCCGCGGTGCTGAAGCGTTATGACGACGAAGGCCGTCATGAAGCGGACCTGCCGTTGGTTCACTGGGGCGTTCAGGATGCGTTGTACAAAGCGGAACAGGCGATGGACGATCTGCTGAAGAACTTCCCGAACCGTCTGGTCGCGGGCTTGCTGAATGTGGTTATCTTCCCTACCGGTCGCCACTACCATGCACCGTCTGACAAATTGGATCATAAAGTCGCGAAGATTTTGCAGGTTCCGAGCGCTACTCGTTCTCGTATTGGTCGCGGTCAATATCTGACGCCAAGCGAGCATAACCCGGTTGGTTTGCTGGAAGAGGCGCTGCTGGACGTGATTGCAGCCGACCCAATCCACCAGCGGATCTGTAAAGAGTTGGGTAAAAACCTGCCATTTACCCGTCTCGACGAACTGGCGCACAATGCGCTGGCGAAAGGTCTGATTGATAAAGATGAAGCCGCGATTCTGGTGAAAGCCGAAGCGAGCCGCCTGCGCAGTATCAACGTGGATGACTTTGAACCCGAGGAGCTGGCGACTCAGCCGGTAAAGCTGCCAGAGAAAGTGCGTAAAGTCGAAGCAGCATAACGACACTCGCACGACGTTTAGCCCCGCTTAATGCGGGGCTTTTTATTGCCACATTTTCATTAATGCTCATGCTACAGTGTCAAAATGTTGTTCAACGAGGAGCCTCGATCGTGCCTGGTTTGAAAATTACTCTGCTGCAACAACCATTGATCTGGATGGATGGTCCGGCCAACCTGCGCCATTTTGACCGACAACTGGAAACCGTCGCCGGACGTGATGTCATTGTATTGCCTGAGATGTTTACCAGCGGATTTGCCATGGAAGCGGCAAATAAATCGTTGCCGCAAGAAGAAGTTGTAAGCTGGATGCGTAGCAAAGCGCAGCAGACAAATGCCCTGATAGCAGGTAGCGTGGCGATACAGTCTGAACGGGGGCCGGTGAATCGTTTTTTGCTGGTTGAACCCGAAGGTAATGTGCATTTCTACGACAAGCGCCATCTGTTCCGCATGGCGGATGAGCACCAGCATTACCAGGCGGGTGACGCGCGCGTTATTGTTGAATGGCGCGGCTGGCGCATTCTGCCGTTGGTCTGTTATGACCTGCGTTTTCCGGTATGGTCGCGCAATCGCAACGATTACGACCTTGCGTTGTATGTTGCCAATTGGCCGGCGCCGCGTTCTCTGCACTGGCAGGTTCTGCTTGCCGCACGGGCGATTGAGAACCAGGCTTATGTAGCAGGATGTAACCGCGTGGGCACTGACGGTAACGGGCATCATTATCGCGGTGACGGCCGGGTGATTAATCCGCAGGGTGAGATTATAGCCACCGCCGAGCCGCATCAGGCCACACGCATTGACGCAGAACTGTCTCTCTCAGCGCTGCGTGAATATCGCGAGAAATTTCCCGCCTGGCAGGACGCCGACCCATTCACACTATAACTATCGCCTTCACTCCCGCTGCATAACGTTTTTCCGTGGCGGGATTGTTTCACTCCGTAACCAACCGCAAAACAAATTCGCGTGGCGACATGCGGTGGGCATCGTATCCTGCAAAAGATAATCACTCGTAACCAGCGAGTGACTGACAATGTTAATAATTCCCTTATCAGGATCTCGACATGAAGAACTTCTTACGCATGACTTTGCTGGCAGTTACCGTGGCTGGCGCTTCTTTTAGCACCCTTGCAGCAACCACATCTAATGTTCCGGCTCCAGCCCAGGATCCGATAGTACAACATCTTAAGTTGAGCACTGACCAGATTGCGCAGATTAAAAAACTGCACCAGCAGCTTGAAACCAACGTAAGCCAGATTTCGGTGAAGGATGTTAAAGACGGCGCGTTGATTGACGTCATCAAGTCCGGGAAGTGGGATGAAACAGCCGTCAAAAAACAGCTTTCGGCATTCAGCAACATCGAACAGCAGGCGCGTTATTATCGCGTGAAATACTATTTTGACCTGAACAAAGTGCTGACTCCAGAACAGCGCCAGCAGGTGCAAAAAGACATCGCACAGACGCTAAGCGAGTAATTGTCAGAGCCTGGATCAGCAATGATTCAGGCTTTTCGGTAAAATCGCCTGTTCAAACAGAAAACCCTGTACAGCATCTGCGCCGCTCATACGGCAAATGGCATAATCCTGTGGCGTTTCTACCCCCTCAATGACAACCCGTTCACCCAGCCCACGAAACTGATTGACCAGAACCCTCAACTGCCACTCCGATGTTCTGAACTGATGAAACATTCCACTTTCAATTTTGATGGCATCGAAACGGATGCCCGACAGCCGCCAGACAAAAAATAGCTCAGGTGAAACATCATCCAGCCACACGCGAAACCCGTGACGCACCAGCGTTTTTACGGCGATGCATACGGCCTGCTGCTCTGCCTTCTCCAGCCGCATCATGGAGCCCGGATCCTGAATCTCAATAACAATCCGCCCCTGATGCACCTGCTTTGTGAGACGCGTGACCCATGACAGACAGGTCAGCATCCTGACGGATAAATTCAACGAATAGCTTCCAGAAAGAGCCAGCACCCGTTGCATTTGCCATAGAAAAAGCTGCTGTTTTGCCGCAATTGAAAGGTGCTTGAAAAACAAATCCAGTGGGAGCGGAGTGCGTACCTGACTTAACACTTCACAGACATCCAGCGATACGTCATCAAAAAAATGAATGCGCTGCAAACGGATCCCAGTGATCTGCAGCAGTTCGGCGTTGCGGGGAAGTTCTGGCACATAACGGGCCTGTTCGCTGAATCTGTTCATATCATTCCATTATTTTATTAAAAGGACGTCGTGCATCCTGCAGCCACGGGATACGGCGATCGTTCGGGTATATCAGGCAAAAGCGCGTCGCCAGACGATGCGCCTCGACAAGGTCGCGCTGTTGCAACGCCAGCAAGATTTGCGTGAAGGAGACATTAGGGTCTGGGTGAACGCGCACATAGTCAGGCGCCCAGCGGCGAACCGCCTCCAGCCAATGAGCGTCCCGGGTACGCTGATACCGTTGCAGATACCCCATCTGGACATCAAACCGATAGCGACTGGTAAGAAGCCAGCCTCCTACAGGGAGCGATTCGGCAAGATGCCACTGCGATGACTGCCTTTCCGCCAGCGTCAGTTGCTGTTGCGTATGCAGCGTGAGAAGCAGCAATGGCGCAACGGTCAGTAGCGAGATAACCCCTGGCGCGCGAATCAGCCACGTCGACGTAAGCACCAGGCGTATTCCAGCTCGGTCGCTGTCTGCACATCGAAGCAACAGGATCAGCAGTAGCCAATGCGGCGTTGACTGCCTGACGGGGTATTCCGTCAGCATATGAATCACCACCGGCAGCGCCGCCACCAGACAGGCGCGACGCCAACGATTTCCATGCATCCAGAGCCAGAAACCACTCGCAATAAAACACAGCGCTCCCACCAGCCCAACCAGACCGCCCTCCACCAGCCATAACACCAGTTCATTGTGCGGATGCGAGATGCTGCTCAACCCCAACGGTCCCGCACGTTCGAGAAACACGGCGGCAAAACTGCCCACGCCCCACCCCGTCCACGGGCGTTCGGCAAATAATGCCAACGACGTTTTGAGTACCGTCCAGCGCACCTGGGAAGTGGTGAAGTGATCGACCGTTGCAACGGACAAAAAATGGCGAACGAGCGACCCCGCCGCCATGCCTGACGCCAACGGCAACAGGAGTAGTAACAACGTACGCCGTTGCGCCGGGAAAACCGCCAGCAGCAGCACTTCACCGACTACCAGAGACAGGTAACCGGTTTGCGACTGGGATTCATGCAGCACAAATCCCATCATCACCAGGCCAACCCCGATGACAATTCGATACCCGTCGCGCAGCCGTAAAAAGAGCGTGGCTGACAGCAACACGCCACAGGCCGTAAAGCTGGCCAGCAGGTTGACCTGCTGAAAAATGCCGTAAGGCCGTGTACCACGTCGCCAGGCAAACTCCCAGTAATCCACGCCCGGCAAATGCCAGTACTGATAGACAAACACCAGACATTCAATCACGCACGCCCCCCATAGCAGGGCCAGCAGTGCCGTCAGGGTGTTTGCCGTGAGAGGAATTTGCAATGTGACCAGATAGACGCTCACACCTCCCAGTAACGCCCCCGCCACCAGTAGTGCCTCGGCCTGCCTGACGTCAGGTGTTAGCAGGCAAAGCAACATCAGGATGAACGCCCCGATCGTAAAACCCGCAGCTGGCACAGTGATGCGCCAGCGTTGACGAGGCGCCAGCATCAATGCGCTTGCAGCCAGTACAACAGCGTAGATCCAGCTCGTAATATTAAGCGGCAACGACAGACCGCTGCCGCCGTTGTTCGGCCAGTAGAGATGCATGGCCCCACACCAGAAAAACAGACTAATACCGAGCAATAATTTCTGCGCAGGCAACGGCGCAATCCGATTCAGTACGTTCATCATGCTACTGGTAGTTCAACGTCCAGGTCCCGCTGGCGCTGAACGGACCGTATTCGAGAGACTGATTTTTTATCGCCGATGGCTCCGCTGCGACCCACGCCAAAAAATTCAGCGTCATCGAGCCTTCTGTTATCTCTTTGACTGATGTGCTCTCATCAAGGCGGATTGCCGTGCCGTCCTCTTCGCTCATCCCAATCCCGATCCCTGACGCGCCCCCTTGTTCACTGCTATCCAGCGCCAGATGATCGGCCAGCTCCGCATCCTCACGACCGCTGAAGGTAACCGAGATCCCACGGAAAACCTCAGGATTGCAGTCGCGTAACTGGATGCTGAATTTTTCCGGCTTACTGCGCCCCGATAGATAGAGATCCTGCGTCGCGATTTGCTTGAAATCGACCTCGATTTTGTCGCCACCCGGTGCAAGGCTGCAGGCCAGTGCTCTGATGGTGCCGTGAAAATACATATCGCCGCCGACCAGTTTGGTGTCGGCCTGTGCCATGCTGCCAAGCAGTAACATACCGGTCGCGAATAACGCCGAGAATCTCATGACATCCCCCTACTGAAACTGCGCGACAACGGTGGCAGAGGCTTCAAATTCACCTTCCTTCACGCTTCCCACGCCCGGCTTTGCCACCGGCGCGGCGGTGAGATTCCAGTCGCCCTGATTCTGGTAAAACCCCTTCACGTTGTAAAATTGATTGGGCACGACGGTGCCACCACTCTCGTCTTTAAGCATAATGCCGAGATCGTCGCGTTTTTGTCCGCCGCTTAACGTGCCGAGGAGATTACCGTTAAATCCCGCCGTGCCTGACGCCGTGGTCGTTTGCACGCCAAGATTGATATTCAGCGCGCCCTGATCGAAGCTGCCGCCTTCACACACCACATGTATAGGGATTGGCTTACTATAGTTAGTGCCGTTGAGCCGGGCAGCGGATCCTGGCAAATCGCCAAACTCAATGCTGATTTTGTCTCCCCGGTTGAAGGTGCATTTGTCCGGTACGGTAATCAGCCCGGATTTAATCACCACGCGGGAAATTGGCGTTGTCGGCGTAGGACCAGCATCCCCTAAGCGCCCAGCAACCTCCACCAGCGACTGGGAGGTAATATTGATGCCATTAATAATGGGTTTTGTGACAATAAACGTCACTTTCCCTTTTGAACCACTTTCTATGTTGGTAGCCCGCTCGTAACCTTTGCGCTTTTTGCAGCTATGATCGTTATAACGATTTGAAAAATTGGTAAAAGGTGCCTGAACGTAGTTGTTATAACGCCCGGCGACCCACACCTGTACTTCCACATCCAGATACTCGTTTAGACGAAAACGGTTCGCTCCCTGATTGGAAGGCGGCATCGTGGTCGTGGTGGTGTAGTAAATCGGTTGTCGGGAGATGTCAGCCTGTTCGCAGTGAAAATCCACTACATACCAACTGCCAAGATTCCAGGGGAACGGCTCCGTTCTGCCGCCCACGTGGTTTTTGCTGACATCCAGCGAGTTCAGTTCAATATCGTACTGATGCGGCGACCCACCTTCCGGCTCACCTTCTCCCTGTGTAAATGCCTGCCCGGCCAGAGGACAGCCTGCCAGCACCCCCCACAGCAGCATTTTGCGCAATACGCTCATAGATACTCCAGCTTAAGTCTGACCAGACCGTTAAACTCTCCGGCGGTCACCTCTCGCCCAAAAGATTCCAGCGCGGCAAGAAAATGAATGGCGTTATCGCCCGGTTTGAGGATCCACATGCGTTGCGGTTGATTCAGGTGGATCAACTGCTTACGTTCAGTCAGTAGCCGGATGCCCGCGCCGCGAACATCGCCACGAATGCGCCCCAAATCGCTGTTTTCCGGTGCGCCTTCAGCCATCATCGTCATCGAAACACCACGCTCCACCGTGCTGTAAGCAAGCTCAGGCATCTCACTGGTCTGCCCGGGAAAATCCCTTAAGGTATGACCGGAGCCCTTTAAACAACCGTTCAGATACAGCGTGACCAATACCGGATCGCTGCGATCGCCGCCCTGGCGAAATCGGCTGGCGGAAATATCACCAAGATCGATAGTCTGATCGCGGGAGGCCATATCCAGCACGCACGGCGAAACGAATACCCGACCATGAAAGCGGACATTGCCATACTCACCGGACACGTTGCTCATATCCTGGCGACCGCTTGTGGCCTGAACCGAGCAGGCCATGCCCGCCATCAGCAGAGCGCAAAGCATCTTTTTCATTTACGAATCCTGTTACCGGGGCTGTTGCTCCATTGGCAATGCTTTACACACATTGCCTGTGCAGCTGAATTTCAATTCGGGATGACCGCCAAAATCGTTCACATACATCATGCTGAACTGGCTAACGCTGCCGTCGGTCACACTGAAATCGCGAGAGGACTTTGGTGAAACCATAACCCCAGGGAAGTCAGTCAGCCTGTCGCCGCCCTGAGCTTCAGGTTTGCGGCTTAAGCCGATCAAGGTGACGAAGTACGGCGTTGGGTTATCCACACTCCAGCGCAGGCCCTGCTTATGAAAGACCAGTTGGTTTTGCCACACGGCGCCCGGTGTTTCCGGCACGATGGCGGTCGGACGGTAGAACAGTTTGATACGCGACTGCATCGCCAGCTGCAGCACGTTCGGCTTATCCGGCTTGGGCGGAATTTCGCGCACGTTCAGGTAGAACAGACTTTCTCGATCCTGTGGCAGAGCGTTAATACCGCTGGTTTTCGTCACACGTGCAATGCCCTTTTGCCCGCCGTTAATCCGTTGTAGCGGCGGTAAAACCATCAGCGGCGAGGTGATTTTTGTTCCATTGGCGTCTTCCACCCACGACTGAGCCAGAAACGGAATGCTCGGACTGGTGTTGGTTAAGTTCGCGCTGACAGAGCGCGCATCACCGGTGATGATCAGGCGGGTACGGTCAAGTGCGATACCCGCCCATGAGGCGTTGATCTCTGCAATAAAAAGCAGACCGCAGGCCACGGGTTTCAGCCAACGCTGCACGGAGTAAAAAGCTTGATTTTTCATGACAAAATTCATTCAGGTTATTGAAATTATTCACAAGGCAACAGCACGTTACCTTCCGGGTTGATTTGTTGCGGCACCTGTAAGTGACACTGAGCACGACCGCCCCAGGCAACAGAAAGACGCTCAGCTGGATTCACACCCGCAATCCAGGCCATGCCGTTTTCCATCACCATGGCGACGCTGACACCGTTGGCGTTAAACACTTCGGCACCAAACGGCGGTACAGAGCCATCCTTCAGGCGCAGCAGCGCCATCATTTTTTGCCCCTGCGCCACGGCGAAGCGCTGATAACCAATCGCGCCTTCCGTCAGGGTGTTGGTGACGATGGCTTTGGTCGCGGAAATATCCTCGTCCATTGCGTCCACATCGATACGGGTATCAAAGCTGTGATAGCTGACGACGTCCGGTACGACGGCAATACCGAAGCGGTTTGAGTGCGCCTGTTCACCGTTCAGCGGTACATTCGCCACACCGTCGGTATCAACCATCACCCTGGCGGTATTCATTGACGCCTGGCTGTTATGCAGCGCCGCGCCGTGACGCGTTGCGGTAAAGCCGCCGCGCATCGTGCCGCCAACGGAGAAATAACGTGATTGCTGCCAGCTGACGTTAGACTCAAGCTCAGCCATCATGCTGCGATGCTTGTAGTAACCATCAAACGCGGTGTGCCCTTCACCGGAAACCCCTGCGCGCAGTCGCCATGGATTGTTACGGTCGCGGTTATCGGAATACGAAACCATCTGACTGGTCTGGTTGCCGCTGTTTTGCACTTCATAATCCATGGAGCGGCCATCGCTCCATGGCACAGAAATGGACAGCGAAAGGCTGTCGTCCCGTTTGCCCTGATACTCAGAGCGGTAAGCAGCAAGGTTGGCGCTGATCCCCTGAATGCCTGCGAACGAAAAGCTGTGTCCCATCGACAACCCGTAACGATCCTGAGAGCCACGATCCCAGTAATTCTGGTGGGTATAGGTCAGGTACAGCGTGGTCGCTAATTGCGGGTCGTCAGCAAAAAAGGTCTTGTTACCGGTGATGGTGTACATCTCTTTTTCGTTGCCGGCGCTGTTGTTATTTTCATACTGCTCGTCAAGGAACTGCGAGAAGGTGCGGAAGTTACGCTGTGAAAAGCGGTAACCAGCAAAGGTGATGGCGCTGTTGTACTCATCAAAGGTTTTGGCATAGCTGAGCTTAAAGGACATCCCTTTTTGTTCAGTCTGATGCTTCACCCGACTCACGGATTGCGTCGCGTCAGCCGACAGCGCACCCAGCCAGCTCAAATCCCGCCCAATCCCCATCGACCAGGCGTTATAACGATCGCCAGTGAGCAACGCGCCGCCATACAGCGACCACGCATTGCTGACCCCCCAGGAAAAATCACCGCTATAAAACGCAGGCCCCTGGACGTCGTGGTTATAACGCGATGGCTTACCGACCGCGGCGTTGTATCGAACATAGCCCGGGCGCGTCAGGTAAGGAATATCGGCCGTATTGACCTGAAAGGTTTGTACACTGCCATCCTGCTCTTCGACGCGAACATCCAGCGTGCCGCGTACCGAGCCGTGCAGATCCTGAATATTAAATGGCCCCGCAGGAACGGTGGTTTGATAGATAACACGCCCCTGCTGACTGACAGTGACCTTCGCATTGCTGCGCGCGATGCCATGTACTTCGGGCGCGTAGCCCTGCAAATTCGGCGGCAGCATGCGTTCGTCGCTGGCGAGGTTCGCCCCGGTGAAACGTACCGAATCAAAAACCTGAGAATTCAGGTAGATTTCGCCGAGCGTCAGTTTTGCCGCCTGCATCGGTAACGGGCGATAGGCATAGATCTGATCCCAATCGATTCGCCCTCGGTTCTCATCCGAAGCGTAATTGGCTTGATACTGCCCACGAAAACGCCACGCGCCGAGGTTAAAGCCAGTCTGTCCATAGCCAGACAGAGAGCGATAACGATCGCCGCCCTGCTCGTAATGTGTGGCCTGACCTGAAACGCTGTAGTCAAAAATCAGCCCTGCGGCACCGTTATCCCAACGCTCCGGCGGCGTCCAGTCTGGATCGGTATATTTCATCCATGCCTGAGGCACGGTAATGTCCAGTACGCCGGCGCTATTATTCAGCACCACACCCGGCAGGCGGGAAATGTCATAGCAGGCCGCGCTGATCGGGTGAATATAGGTCAGCGCCTCTTCTTTGAGCGCCAGTAATTCAAGTTGTTGTGGCGTCAGACAGGCCATGGATTTATGCGGGTTGGCAGGGTCGACGATATAACGAATCGACTGCTGAGGGATCTCCTGGCTGTTAATACGAACATCCAGCAGATATTCTCCGGGAGTCACAAAGTTGCCTTCGGAAAAACGCTGCAAATCGACATTGTGCCTGTCGCTGGCATCCAGTACGTCGGTATTAAATTCAATGGCCTCATCCGCTTCAACAAATGAAGAGGCACAGACCAGAGCAATAAAAAGCGCCAGACGTTTTTTATCTGTTTTCAGCGTGATCATTTTCGTTCGCAAACCTTCAGATACCCGAATTGCAGTGCAGCTCAGAGATAATTCACAACAAAATGCGTGACCGCAGTAAATTCGCCGGATGTCATTCTTCCGTCGCGGGAGATCAAATAAGCCGTAAAATTGAGCGTGTTTTTCCCTGGGTTAAGCGCATAGTCCGGTGATGGCTCACCCAGATGAATTTGCTGTCCTTTGCCGTCATATATTTCTATCGCTAAATTTTCAGTTTCCGATTGCACGCTCAGATAATCAGGATTGTCACTATCGGGTGCGCCGGAAAAGGTAATATTGGCGCGTTGAAACAGACTCCCCGGATGTTGAGAATCCCCAAGGGAACATCCCAGCAAATGAATGCTGAAATCATGCGCAGATACTTTTTCAGGTTTACCGGAAATATCTCTGGCTGAGAGATCATCAAATTCAACCAGTAGCGACCGGTCGCGCGGATCGACATAACAGGCAGCTTCAATAATATTTCCCCGCATGCGCATTTTGCCGGGCGTACTGACAAGACGATGAGTGTCAGCCAAAACCCATGCAGGCGATATAAAGATAAAAAGCAGTAAAATACGCCATCCAGGCATCACCGCATTTCCTTTCAGTTATTCGCAGGAAGGGTTAGGCAGGCGCATAATTGCGCCTGCTGCAGATCGTTACTGGTAGTCGATCTGGAAATTAACGGTAGATTCGAAATCACCCGGAGTTACCGCTGCAGATGCGTTGTTTGCCTGCAGGTAAGCGACGAAATCAATGTCGGTTTCGCCATCGGTAATGTTGACCTGAGAGGCGGCTTTGCCCCATTCCACGTCCTGGTTGCCGCTGTCAACCATACCGATGCCCGCACCCTTTGCAGTACCCGAGGTGAACGCGGCCAGCGCGTTGTTATCTGAATCAATTGTTGCCGGGGTATAGGTCACAGTAGCCGTTTTCGCGACGGTCGTATCACAGCCCTGCAGCACGATTTTGGCATGCTTAACGCCAGCACGTTGGTTGTCTTTTAACTGAGAGGTTGGGATTTCACCAAAATTTACCTGCACCGGGCTGGATTCTGGGGCCAGACCGCATGCGGAATTAACTAGAGAACCAGTGAAGTGAATTTTACCGTTAGTCGGTTCAACATTTTTTGCAGCATAAGCAGAAGATGCAGTAAAAGCCATTCCCGCCATCAGCGCACAGGCCACAGCCACGTTTTTCATTTTCATATTACTACTTAACCTTATATCTTTTTTTTGGTTATTCCGACGATCTATTTCCGCAGACAATCAATGCAAGGGAAATCCTGATCTGCAGGTGGCGGTAGTGCATATCCTTGCAAACAATCCATCTCAAGCCACCCCGTATTTTGAACTTCATTGGTATTCCATCCGAAATACCGTCCACAGGTGTTTACGCTGTTTCGGGACTTATATTAAGTCGACGAAAAAATGACACAATGCAAAAATCCGGTATTAATCAAACTCAGGGAATCGTGTTGTAACACAGTCTGTCGAGCGATCGTTTACCTAAAAAACAGCCAAAAAACATACCACACCCAGTGTTAATTGCTATTATTTATGGTTTTTATAGAGTTTTTATCTATCAAATATTTTTTTATTTAGCCAGAAGAACAGGCAAAATGTATTTATGAAAGTTTTGTAAAAATGAAATTAGGTATCAAAAGCGAGTAATGACAATAAGATAGTGAAAGAGAGAAAGGACATAGGAGGATTCTATTAGATATATTAAAAGATTGTTATATAAATATTAATAAAGAGTTCTATGGTACAATCATTTTTTATAAATGAATTATGTTATGCTATTGCTTCCCCCACTCGAATGCGAGATATCCTGCTTTAAAGGAGACATCAGTGATTTCTCATATACCAATAAACAAAATCAAATCCGTAATTATTGGTGATGGCTTAGTTTTCAGACCACATAAAAATACCCTAAAAGACCTGGCGTCTGGTGAAATGGCCACATTGAATAATGTGGCAACACAATTACTGCTCTATCTGTTGCAAAATGGTAAAGAGATATCCTCGCGCGATGAAATTCTGCAGAATGTTTTCCAGCATAATGGCGCCAGAGCGACGGATGCTAATCTCAATCAGCACATTTCATTTCTGCGCAAAGCAATAACGTCTACGGGCCATCCTGCAGAACTGATCGTCACCATTCCGCGAATAGGATTTCGGATGGGCGACGCCAGTATCAATATTCAGCAACTGGAGGAAGCACAAGCACCCACCAGAATAGCCAATATTGCATTGATGCCCAGGAAAAAGAAACGAAACCTGTGGCCTGTCACGATAACAACGTTAATTACCGGAATCGCCGTGCTGGCGACAGCGTGGTTAACATGGATACCCAATAAAATCGCTATGACGGACGCGGCGATCCTGCGGACTATCGACTACGAGCAGTGCCGTGTGCATATATTAGGAAACGCCCTCACCGACACCATTACCGAAAAAAAAGCACTGGATATTTTCAAGTCCGTGGGTATTAACCCTAACTGTTCGTATCCAAAAGATCTGTATCTCAATACCTGGGCGAGCAACCATAATCTGGTTGAGTGGTCATTTGCCGCTGAATGCGGGCTAAACCTCGGCTATTACCATTGCATCAGCCAGTATCGCCATCATGAGGAATGATATGAAGCAGGAAAGCGATCACTCTCCTTTACTATGGTCAGTCGTGATTGCCATTTTTGGGCTGGCGACTATCGCTTTTTTTATTATCGCCGGGAATGCGAAAAAACAAGAAATCAGTTTTTCCTGTTCCTCGGAATTCACGTCGATACTCGACATCCAAAACACCAAAAAGGAACTCCACGGAATAATGCTGATCACCAGCTACAACTCTGGACACCTCTCATTGTCAGTACAAGGGAAACTCAAAAGTGATGATGGCGAGTTTGCTGTTAACCGAAAACTGTTCTTTCGCTATGCCCGACCACTCGGCCATACCGCCGGCGTTTTTATGCTCACCCCCGACGGACGCGAAAAATCCCCGGATGATGAAGCAACGGATGCTATAGATTATCTTTTCTTTGACGCTTACGAACGTGCCGACAAGCTGTATATGCTAAAGCACCTGAATGAGGAAACGGTTCTTATTGGCGATAACTTTTCACCCCGCTTCGCCTGCGTGATGAATCACTTCGCAAGTTAATCGCCTTCTGGATATGCGTCGGGTTAAGGATGACCTGATGTGTTGCCCACCCGAAAGCACGGGCGCGGTCGATAGAACGTGAGAATGAGATTATTATTTTTGGCGGGTTAATAACGACGAAAGCCTGAATCATTTCTGATTCAGGCTTTCTGAATAGTGGCGGAATGGACGGGACTCGAACCCGCGACCCCCTGCGTGACAGGCAGGTATTCTAACCAACTGAACTACCACTCCGCGTTGTGTTCCGCTTGGGAACGAAGCGAATATTACGGATTGCTTCGCACCTCGTCAACGCTTTTTCTCACGTTTTTTAATCGTTTGCTGCAAAAATCACCCGAACGGCCATTTTCATACGGTAAATGTACAAACTATGCCCGCCAGAGGCAACTTCCGCCTTTCTTCTGCACCAGGTCAAGGCGTGACTCATGGGCCGCTAACTCTTCATCAGTGGCGAAAACAACACGTAGTTTGCTGGACTGGCGCACAATACGCTGGATCCCCGTGTCATTCCTCTGCTGGCTGTCGCCTTCCATTGAGAACGCCATCGTGGTCTGCCCGCCGGTCATCATCAGATAAACGTCGGCCAGAATCTGGGCATCAAGCAATGCGCCGTGCAGGGTTCGTTTACTGTTGTCTATCTCATAGCGCGAGCACAACGCATCAAGGCTGTTTCGCTTGCCAGGAAACATTTTCCTCGCCAGCGCCAGGCTATCGGTTATTTTGCAGAATTCGTTCGTCTTCGGAATATCCCGCTTGAGCTTCGCGAACTCGTAATCCATAAAACCGATATCGAACGATGCGTTATGGATGACCAGCTCCGCGCCGCGAATGTAGTCGAGAAATTCGTCGGCTACATCAGCAAACGTGGGTTTATCAAGCAGGAATTCGTCTGCGATTCCGTGTACGCCGAACGCTTCCGGGTCCACCAGCCGATCCGGCTTCAGATAAACATGGAAGTTATTGCCGGTCAGGCGGCGGTTCACCACTTCAACCGCACCGATCTCAATGATCTTGTGGCCTTCATAGTGGGCGCCAATCTGGTTCATACCGGTGGTTTCGGTATCGAGGACGATCTGTCGTGTAATTCCAGTGCTCATAACGGTCATTTATGTCAGACTTATCGTTTGATTTCGATTTGCTAAAACAGGAAGTCTACCAGAGATGCTTAAACAGGTAGAAATTTTCACCGATGGTTCTTGCCTGGGAAATCCAGGACCGGGTGGTTATGGGGCGATTTTACGCTATCGCGGGCGCGAAAAAACCTTTAGCGAAGGCTACAACCTTACAACTAATAATCGCATGGAGCTGATGGCAGCAATCGTTGCGCTGGAAGCCCTGAAAGAACAGTGTGAAGTGATACTCAGCACGGACAGCCAGTATGTGCGCCAGGGCATTACGCAGTGGATCCACAACTGGAAGAAGCGTGGCTGGAAAACAGCAGATAAAAAACCAGTGAAGAACGTCGATCTGTGGAAGCGTCTCGATGCCGCTTTGGGCCCTCATCAAATCAAATGGGAATGGGTTAAAGGCCATGCGGGCCATCCGGAAAACGAACGCTGCGATGAGCTTGCGCGCGCCGCGGCCATGAGCCCAACTCAGGATGATATTGGGTATCAGACTGAGGCTTAAGCGTCCGGTTTACGGTATTGCCGGGTCGCGCCAACGGCATGACGGATAGGCGTTTTGCTTTTATTTTGTTTCATCGGGTTGAGTGTAAGTGGAATGGTTCGCTTGCGCGCAACCACCAGCTGTAAACAGCCCAGCGCGGGGATATGGGTGCTTAACATTTTCCCGCCCTTCTTATTCCAGGGCAGAACATGAAAACGACTATAGTGCAGCACTTCAAAATTCAGTAATGATAGCCAGTCCAATTGACGCATGAGGGTAAACATCCGACTGTTATAGGGCGATGTCTTACGCAATACGGGCACCAGTTTACGCAAACCCATCAGGCTTACCGGGTTAAAGCCGCTCAAAATCAACCAACCGTCATCAATCAACACGCGATCGGCTTCACGCAGTAGGCGATGCGGATCGGAACACCACGGTAACGTATGGGCCAATAAACAGACATCCACGGACTTATCGGCAAAGGGAAGATGCAAAGGATCGGCCGTCACCTGCATGGGAGAACCCTGCAAAGAAACATTTACCTGATGAGAAACCGCGCACGCTTCGGAATCGATTTCTGCGCTTAAATTACCAACCTTAAGCAGATGAAAACCGTACATTTTTGCGAACCACGGGTTAAGCTGATACTCCAGCGCCTCACGATAGTGTTCGCCCCAGGGCAGATCATCCCAGCTAACGGGCGCTACGACAGTTTGAGGGATCCTTGCCGGTTTCATCACAACCTTCCGTTACGCATTGAGAGGTAATATATGAATCTTAACAGTATTCCTGCATTTCAGGACAATTACATCTGGGTCTTGTCAAATAATGACCAGCATTGTCTGATTGTGGACCCGGGTGAAGCGGCTCCTGTTCTGAAAGCCATTGCAGAGCATAACTGGGTGCCTGAAGCCATTCTGCTAACCCATCATCATCAGGATCACGTGGGCGGAGTGAAAGAACTTCTGCAGCATTTCCCACAAATAGTGGTATACGGACCGGCTGAAACGCAAGATAAGGGAACGACACACATAGTCGAAGATGGTGATATTGCACTCGTTTTGGGGCATGAATTTAGGGTAATTGCTACTCCGGGTCACACTTTAGGACATATCTGTTACTTTAGCCATCCTTACTTATTTTGTGGTGACACACTCTTTTCTGGCGGTTGCGGTCGACTTTTCGAAGGCACAGCGACCCAAATGTATCAATCACTTAAAAAAATAAACGCCCTTCCTGACGATACATTAATTTGTTGCGCACATGAGTACACATTAGCAAACATGAAGTTTGCCTTAAGCATTCTCCCGCACGATTCGTTCATAAATGAATATTATCGTAAAGTTAATGAGTTACGCGTAAAAAAACAAATGACACTACCCGTAATTCTGAAAAATGAGCGGCGAAATAATCTTTTTTTAAGAACAGAAGATATTGATTTAATTAATGAAATTAACAAAGAAACAATATTGCAACAACCTGAGGAGCGTTTTGCCTGGTTAAGGTCAAAGAAAGATACGTTCTGACAATTCCGGGTTGCCTTTTGAAAACTTCGCCGTTATGATCGGTCGTCTTTTAAGCAACTATTGACACACACATGAAGGCAAAAGCGATATTACTCGCCTCTGTCCTGCTTGTTGGGTGCCAGAATACTGGTAACGTCCAACAACACGCACAGAGCCTTTCTGCAGCTGGTCAAGGGGAAGCAGGAAAGTTTACAAGTCAGGCGCGATGGATGGACGACGGAACATCTATCGCTGCTGATCAAGATTTGTGGGCTTTCATTGGTGACGAGCTAAAGATGGGAATTCCGGAAAACAGCCGGATTCGCGAACAGAAACAGAAGTATTTACGCAATAAGAGCTATCTCCACGATGTAACTTTACGGGCAGAGCCGTATATGTACTGGATAGCCGGGCAGGTTAAGAAACGTAACATGCCTATGGAACTGGTACTACTACCCATAGTGGAGAGCGCTTTTGATCCTCACGCAACGTCTGGCGCCAATGCCGCAGGTATTTGGCAGATCATTCCGAGCACGGGGCGCAATTATGGTTTAAAACAGACCCGCAGTTATGATGCACGTCGCGACGTTGTGGCTTCCACCACCGCCGCGCTGGACATGATGCAGCGTCTGAACAAGATGTTTGATGGCGACTGGCTGCTGACCGTTGCTGCTTATAATAGCGGTGAAGGTCGTGTCATGAAGGCAATCAAAACGAACAAAGCTCGTGGTAAACCCACTGACTTCTGGTCGTTGCCATTGCCTCAGGAAACGAAGCTATACGTGCCCAAAATGCTGGCATTGAGCGATATACTCAAAAACAGCAAACGCTATGGCGTACGTCTGCCAACAACAGACGAAAGCCGCGCGTTGGCACGTGTTCGCCTGAGTAGCCCAGTTGAGATGGCTCAGGTTGCCGATATGGCGGGTATTTCCGTCAGCAAGCTGAAGACCTTCAATGCAGGCGTGAAAGGTTCCACGTTGGGTGCCAGCGGCCCGCAATATGTGATGGTGCCAAAGAAGCATGCAGAGAAGCTGCGTGAGTCTCTGGCTTCAGGCGAAATTGCAGCCGTGCAGTCAACGCTGGTCGCGGATAACACGCCGCTGAACAGCCGTAGCTACAAAGTTCGCTCTGGCGATACGCTTTCTGGCGTCGCTTCACGTCTTGGCGTGAGCATCAATGACCTTAAGCAGTGGAATAATCTGCGCGGGTCGTCGCTGAAAGTAGGCCAGAATCTGACGGTGGGCGCTGGTAGCAGCGCACAGCGACTGGCGAACAACAGCGATAGCATTACCTATCGTGTGCGTAAAGGCGACTCGCTCTCGAGTATTGCCAAACGCCACGGGGTTAACATCAAGGATGTGATGCGCTGGAACAGCGATACGAATAATCTACAGCCAGGCGATCAGCTAACGTTGTTTGTGAAAAACAACGACATGCCGGACTCCTGATAGCATTGTAGAAATGAAGGCACTGGTTTCCCCCCAGTGCCTTTTTTATTTATCCCGCTTTATGTGCCTCAACCATTATCGTGTCGCTGGTAAACGAGCCATCTTCCTGTAACGCAAAGTAGTCTTTCACTTGTGCAGAAGCACTTTGTTGGTAGGCACGAATCGCGTCGCTCAACGCTGCAGGCGTACGCATCCGCGCCACCCACGAACTGAATTCCAGCGCCAGACGATCGGTTAACAAGGTATCGGCAATCAGATTGGCGTCATTGATTAACGACAACCACTCTCCGCTGGAATAGTTGCGTACGTGTGAGGTATCGCGTAACGCCTCCACGGTTTGCAACCAGATATCACGTACTGGGTGGCCAGGCGACATCACATCCATCACAATCAGTACACCACCGGGCTTCAGAACGCGGTTCACTTCCCGCAGCGCGCGCCCGACATCATGCCAGTGATGCGCGGAATAGCGGCTAATCACCACATCAAATACGTTATCTTCAAATGGCAGGCTTTCAGCATACCCCTGCCGTGTGGCGATATTATCCAGACCTCGGTCTTTTGCCGCCTTAGCAACCACTTCAAGCATCTGCGACGATAAATCATAAGCCATGACCTGCTTTACGTGTTGCGCGGCCACAAAGCTGGCGTGCCCTGCTCCGCATCCCATATCCAATACGCGAGCCTGTGGAAATGCCGACAACCTTTCCCCCAGACGTTGCAAGTCACGGCCAGAGGCGTGCACCGTACTGGTTAAATAGGCATTAGCCTGAGAGCCAAACTGTTTTTCGACGTTGTCATGGTGAGAACGTGTTGTCATTGTGTTGTCCTTCGGTTGTTGAGAAATATGAAGGGCAACCATCACAGGCCTGCCCTATGGCAGACCTGACACACCGTTATTGTTCAGGTTTGCCGGGACTGAATTCAACGAGTAGCGGGTTGTGATCGGATGCGCGGGTGACCAGCACAGAGGCTTCACTCACGTTCAGACCGCGATAGAACACAAAATCGAGAGGGCGACCAAACGCACGGCGGCGCTGATCGTCAGTAAAGCGAACCTGGCGCAGCGACATTTCACGCGCAAAGCGGTACAGCGCATTCATCCGTCGACGGCTCCAGGCATTAAAATCGCCGGCCATGATCACCGGACCGCTGTGATGAGCAATCTGATCGCCAATGGGAAGTAACTGCTTACTATAGACATCAACGCCAAGGCTAAAGTTAACCGCGTGGATATTCACCACCATTAACAGCCGAGTGTCAGGCAACGGGTACACCGTCACCAGCGCCGATTTCGCCAGCCGTAAAATAGGCTCACGCTCGCGCAATGGACAGCAGTAAACAGGATGAGCAGCAGAGAGCGTCATGACGCCAGAGGGATGCTGAGGCAGCACAAAGGCCGGAACCTGATCGGCAGCAAGATAGTTAGCGGTCGCAAACTGCACCAGTTCTGGCGTGGTTTGTGCTTCCTGCAATAACACCAGATGCGCATCTTTGCCAAAATTCTTCAGCACCGACTGCCATTCTGCGCGCTGCTGTTTAAAAATATTCCATACCAGCACACGAATGCGATCTTCACTGCTTAACGGAACGCCTGCGGGTAATGCCTGGCCAATATGCGCAAACGACCCCGGCGGTAAAATCCGCTCGGCGGGTTGTCCGGCAACATAACGCATGGCATAGGTGTTTTTTCGCACTTTAGACTTTCAAACCTCTGTAACGTCAACCAGTCCGCAGCCGGACTGGTTCTTCTGTTATAGGGATTTTAGCACTCACTTTCAACGAACAATTGCAGTTTGTTTTGTAAGTGGGCGCTTACATCAATGATTTACCCCAAAGCAACGCGCGCGGGCTTATCAAGACGACCGCTGAGTCCCATCAGCAGGAACGCAACCAGGACAATAAGTGCGCCAATCCACGGCGTCTGCGCCAGACCATAATGCTCGACCGTTTGTCCACCAATCACTGAACCCAGTGCAATGCCAATGTTAAACGCCGCAATATTCAACCCTGACGCCACATCTACAGCATTAGGCGTAAATTGTTCCGCTTTCTGTACCACGTAGACCTGCAACCCCGGTACGTTACCAAAGGCAAAGATCCCCATTACCAGGATGGTAGCCAGCGCGGCATACTGCGTAGAAGCCGTCAGTTGGAAAACCATCAACAGAACAAACAACGCGGCGAAAATGAATTTCAGCGCAGGAACAGCACCATGCTTATCCGCCAGCTTACCACCCCAGATATTACCGATAGCCACTGAAACACCGTAACCCAGTAAGATCCAGCTTACTGCTGCCGGAGAGAATCCCGCCAGATCCTGCATCATCGGTGCCAGGAAGGTGAATGCCGTGAATACACCGCCGTAGCCCAGTGCCGTAACGGCATAAATCAGCAACAGACGGGGATGAGTCAGCACCTTCACCTGGTCGCGAATGCTGGCGGCTGCACGACCGGGAATGTTGGCGGGGATCAACAACTGGCTACTGATCAGTGCAATCACGCCTAACATTGATACCGCAAGGAAAGTCTCGCGCCAGCCAAAGTGTTGACCAATAAACGTTCCCAGCGGCACGCCGGTTACCAGCGCCACCGTTAAGCCACCAAACATAATGGCGATGGCGGAGGCCGCTTTCTCTTTCGGCACCAGACTTGTCGCGATGGTAGAACCAATCGAGAAGAATACACCGTGTGCCAGCCCAGTCAGCAGACGAGCGACAATGAGTGTCATATACCCGGGAGCCTGCCATGCCAGCAAATTCCCCGCCGTAAACAGAACCATCAGCGCAACCAGTAACTGCTTACGTGGCAGGCGTCCGGTCAAAGCGGTCAGTACCGGTGCGCCAATCGCCACACCCAGCGCATAGATGGAAACCAGCATCCCGGCGGAAGGTAACGAGATCGCCAGTTGTTGAGCGATAGTCGGCACCAGACCAACAATCACAAACTCAGTAGTGCCTATAGCGAAGGCACTAATTGTTAGTGCAAATAAAGCGAGAGGCATAAATAACTCCGTAACATCAGTAATCAGATGACACGCAGTATGCCTGGATGTTTTAATGACAAAAATATTCAAAATCTCAATATAATTTTGCGTCAGGTGCAAAAATGAAAGCAACCTCTGAAGAACTTGCGATTTTTGTAGCGGTAGTGGAAAGCGGCAGCTTTAGCCGGGCGGCAGAACAGCTTGGACAAGCCAATTCCGCGGTCAGTCGGGCAGTAAAAAAGCTGGAGATGAAACTGGGCGTCAGTTTGCTTAATCGAACGACCCGACAGCTAAGTCTCACTGAGGAAGGAGAGCGCTATTTCAGGCGGGTGCAGCAGATACTGCAAGAGATGGCTGCAGCAGAAACGGAAATCATGGAGTCGCGTAATACTCCGCGCGGCCTGCTGCGCATCGACGCAGCAACACCGGTGATGTTGCATTTCCTGATGCCGCTAATCAAACCGTTCCGGGAGCGGTATCCCGAGATGACGTTGTCTCTCGTCTCCTCGGAAACATTCATCAATCTTATTGAACGAAAAGTGGATGTTGCTATACGAGCGGGCACACTGACTGACTCGAGTCTACGTGCGCGTCCGTTATTTACCAGCTATCGCAAGATTATTGCCTCACCGGAGTACATTGCCCGTTTTGGTAGACCAGAGACCGTCAAGGAGTTAAAACAGCATCTGTGTCTGGGGTTTTCCGAACCGGTTTCGCTCAATACCTGGCCGATTGCCTGTAGCGACGGACAGCTGCATGAGGTCGAGTGTGGCATTTCTTCCAACAGTGGGGAAACGCTAAAACAGCTTTGCCTGAACGGCAACGGCATCGCCTGTCTTTCAGATTATATGATAGATAAAGAGATCGCGCGGGGAGAGCTAGTGGAACTGCTGGCCGATAAACGTCTGCCGGTAAAAATGCCTTTCAGCGCCGTTTACTACAGCGATCGTGCGGTCAGTACACGTATTCGTGCATTTATAGACTTTTTAAGTGAATATATAAGAACAGCTCCCGAAGGAGCTGTAAAAGAGGGGTAAGGGATACACAGGATCGGGCAATTAATCCCAGGCAGGAGCCAGACCTTCCGGGCTGACCAGACGATCGTTGCAGTCCAGTGCCGCGATCATTTTTTTATCTTCGGCATCCAGATGCAGTTCCAGCGCCAGCAGGTTGCTTGCCAGGTTTTCACGTTTGGTAGAAGAAGGAATTACGGAGTAACCTTCCCCCATTGCCCATGCCAGAATAACCTGCGCCGGGGTCGCGTTATGTTTAGCGGCAATGTGCGCAATCACTTCATCTTTCAGCGCGTTACCGTAAGCCAGCGTCATGTAAGAGGTGATGTGGATACCGTGTGCTTTCGCCCAGTCAACCACCTTACGGCTCTGAAGATACGGAGAAAGCTCAATCTGGTTGGTCGCAATATTGTCTGCGCCTACTGCGGCAATGGCTTTTTCCATCAGCGCAATAGTGAAGTTTGAGATACCAATTTCACGAGTCAGTCCCTGCTGTTTTGCTTCGAGCAGCGCCAGCATGAATTCCTCAACAGATACAGCATCTCCTGGAGATGGCCAGTGGATCAGCGCCAAATCAACATAATCTGTACGCAGTTTCTTCAGGCTTTCTTTCAGACTTGGGAGCAGTTTTTCTTTGCTGAGATTTTCAATCCAGATCTTGGTGGTGATGTACAGTTCGTTACGCGGTACGCCGCTTTCGACAATCGCCTGACCAACAGCCGCTTCATTATCATAGATTTGCGCAGTGTCGACAGCACGGTAGCCCAGCTCAAGCGCCGTTTTAACAGAAGCGATAACCACGTCGTCTTTCAGGCGGAAAGTACCCAAACCGAATGCAGGGATAGCCATAGAATTCCTCTTTTTAATCACTATGTTCGTTAACTAAGAGGATTATGACTTCCAGCTCTTTATAGAAAAAGAGTGATAAATGCAGAGGATTTTTGCGGATGTAGCAATAATTAAATTGCAGGCAAAGAAAAAGCCCTGAGCTAATGCTCAGGGCTCTTAATAAGTGGCGGAACGGACGGGACTCGAACCCGCGACCCCCTGCGTGACAGGCAGGTATTCTAACCAACTGAACTACCGCTCCACCGAATTTCTTTGTCACTACCCGGATTCTTCATCCCGGTTTACTGCAATTTAATGCCTGGCAGTTCCCTACTCTCGCATGGGGAGACCCCACACTACCATCGGCGCTACGGCGTTTCACTTCTGAGTTCGGCATGGGGTCAGGTGGGACCACCGCGCTACAGCCGCCAGGCAAATTCTGTTATTAACCCGCTTTTCGCCGGTTAATGTAATCTGTATCAAGCTGAATATGATGTCTGTCTCTTCGCCAAAACATCTTCGGCGTTGTAAGGTTAAGCCTCACGGTTCATTAGTATCGGTTAGCTCAATGTATCGCTACACTTACACACCCGACCTATCAACGTCGTCGTCTTCAACGTTCCTTCAGGAGACTTAAAGTCTCAGGGAGAACTCATCTCGGGGCAAGTTTCGTGCTTAGATGCTTTCAGCACTTATCTCTTCCGCATTTAGCTACCGGGCAATGCCATTGGCATGACAACCCGAACACCAGTGATGCGTCCACTCCGGTCCTCTCGTACTAGGAGCAGCCCCCCTCAATTCTCCAGCGCCCACGGCAGATAGGGAC